>OKWQ01000069.1_pt1 | contig 138450 bp, 115 predicted proteins | sample 1607071 | NCBI WGS metagenome assembly OKWQ01 (sample SAMN07501039, study PRJEB24779) | human gut metagenome
CAAGGAGGGGATACGAATAAATATCTGGTACTGGAAAAAGGGGTATATTATCTACGCGTCGCATCCTCACTGGTAACGGTTAATTATACAGTGGAAATAAGAAAAGAGGAGGGTGTAAAATGAAGAAGATTATAAAAAAACTAATATTCATAGTTATTATTATATTAAGTGTATTTGGAATATGGCAATTGGTTAAAGTAGCTCATGATGCAGATAATATATTTAATCGAACAAGATATGTGTTTAATGGAAAGGTTCTTACCATAAATGAAATTAGAGAAAAATCTTATGGCTTTTATGGTAAAAACAATATGGAAGATAGTACTTTTGCAATAAAAGAAGGATCTATAACAGATAAGATATTTAAACAAAAAGTGAAAGGGGTAAATAAAATAATGGAAAAACAAATTATTACAGAAACAACTCCTTTTGATCAATCCGATCTGAGTGGAGGACAAGCTTGGGTGCAAAAGCAGTGTTCTATACTAAAACCAGTTTTTTATGAATATACTTTGTATGAATATCATGAAAAAGCATATATTAGAATGAAATTTGCGGTTGACTACAAAAGGAATTCTTTATCTGGAATGTATGAATTTGAAGATGTAACAGCAGAACAATTGAAACAGCTAATAAATAGCAGATAAAAAGATGGGTATTTCTGGAAATACTACTAATGTCGAAGGAATAAGGTCGGAACAGTCCAGTTAAAAAAACTGCCGTTCCGGCTCTTTTTATTTTAAAGATACTGGCTAAGCCTTTCACTGTAAAAGACTACCAACATCATAAGAGGCTTGAACCGTTAATACTTTATAGTTACTAAGACAAAGAGTGTGTTTCTAAATGACAGCTCACTGGAAACGATGCTGTATCTTGCCAGTGGGAATGTCATAAAAAAATGGACTTAGAGATATCGAAACTGTGACCGGGTGCTGAATCAGTTGATTGGAAGCAGGGGAGCGGGCCCAGGGGGATAAGACTTGTCAAACGAAGTTTGCGGATTTTATAAATGGCATTTAAAGTTATTTCCCTGTAAGCAGCTTCAAATGGGTAAAATCCTGTTTGCAGCTGCTTTTGTTTTGAGAAAAAATATCATTGTTGCCGTGAGACAACCCTGATTTCATTAGCAACTGCGGTGAGTTATGGAAATATATGGATATAAACGGTGCGCAAAAGCAACGAAAATAAGTATTGCAATTAAAAATATGCAGTAATATAATGACAACCAGTTAGCAAGTGCTAATTGGAACTAATAATTTATATTTAACCCAAATAGGAGGGAACACATTATGAACAGAATTGCAAAAAAATTATTCGCAGCAGGATTAGCAGGATGCATGACACTTAGTATGGGACTGACTGCATTTGCAGCAGAACAGCAGGGACCATTTGATGCAAAATTGTATAAAACAGGTACTACGACATTATCCATGGGTGATGGGGCACTTTTGGATGCTGTATATACTGAGACTTCAGGTGGGATTCAGGTTACGGTAAATGTAGATGAAGGTTTTAAGGCTTATGGGATGAGCGGGTCTCTCACAAAAGTATATATGGATACGGATGGGGATGGTGTAATCAATAAAGATGTGAATGTGGTAGCTGACCGCGACGGTAATGGTAAAACGGATGCTCTTATATTTACTTACACGGGTCCTGTATCAGATATAGAGAATTTAAAGATAATAGGTGATTTTACAATCAGCGTATTAAATTTGATGCCAATGAATTCTATCGGTGATCTGGTGATTGAAAACCATGCAGAATAGCAATATTGTATCCAATAAATCAGCATTGGTTGTGTAAGGTATAAGTAATCATAAAAAATATTTGTGAATGTATATGATTATCGATATCACAAATTGAGAAGAATTTTCGTTTATACGTGAATTCTTCTTAATTACTGTTTAGAAAAGAAAAATAACGGGAGGAAATCATGAAAATAATACTAAAAAAAGGCATAGCTGTTATGCTCGCATTGGTCATGGTTATGACTTGTTTTTCTTTGGATGTATCTGCAGCGGAGGAAAAAAACGTTTTGGAACAATTTCAAGAAAAACTGGAATATGCTTTGACTCTAAAAGAAGAAGATTACACGCCGGAAACGTGGAAACCATTTAAGGAGTATGTATTGGACCAAATGGCGGTCAATCCGGACATAGCTACTTATCCGGAGAGTGTAATTGAACATTATCTAAATTCCATTACTGCGTATCTGGATCAGTTGGAAGAAAAGGAAAAGACAGTCTATGAACAATTGCTGGAGAGAATTAGTTATGCAAAAACGCTGAAAGAAGAAGATTATACTCCGGCTTCCTGGAATTATTTTTCGGAATTTATGCAGGGAATAGAGGGGAATGAATATCTGGAACCCATGGCGGCAATGTTTCTTGGCGGTATAAATGCAGCCATCGATCAGTTGGTACCGGTGAATTCAGATACTACCACATTAGAAGACGGAGTGTATTCCGTGGGCTTATCCCTTTGGAGAAATTTTCAAAAAAGTGTTGATTTTTTCACACAGGAAATTCCGGTCCCGATTGTGAAAAATGGGATGATTACGGCAAAAGACGGTAAATATACATTAACATTAAAGATTTACCATTATTCTGATATGAAGTCCATAGAGGTATTAAAACCCGAATATCAAAAAAACCAGACAGCTGATGACTGGACTTTACTTTATAACTTTGGAACGAAAGGATTTTTACATAACTTCAATCCTTTGGAGAGCAATTTACATCCAAACGTTATAAATAGATTTTCTGCTGAAAATGATAATTTCTGGTCGGATGTGAAAATGGAAGAGGATTCTGATGATTCCGTTTATGTTTCGTTTGAAGTGAACGACTTATCCCAGGATATCTATGGAGACATTGTTTATTCTGTAGAGAAGAATGATGAAGAATATTATCTGTTCAATTATTTTTTGGCATCCTTAGATGTAAGCAGCATAAAGCAAATGCAGGAGCTTCCGCTTGCAGATAGTGAAGGAGAAGCGGGCTGTAGTAAAGGAGTGCTTTATGAGGCTGACGCACTATGTTTCCCGGATGAGTTGGGGAGATATACAATTTCCCAGGGAAAGATGACTCTGACCTACCGGTTTGATAATAAAGAGCAGCAGGAACAGATTAAGGATCCGGTAAATTTATATGACTGGAATAAGAATCTTATAGATTTGACGGACGATGGTGAATTTTCAGCTGTTTACGAAGATTATAATGATTTAATTTTTGGAAAAAGGTACTTGCTGATATCGAATCTCCTCAGTACCACATATCGCGCCTACGATATGATCCCCCAACTGGATGTCAAAACAATTTCATTGGAAGATCCCCTGTCAGGCACCATACTGGAAAGCAACAATTATGTGGTCTCTGAAGATGCCGTGCTGAAATCAGAAGAAGTTACAGATAATCCGGATGAGTGGGATTTATATGATGATATCGATAATAATATAGGGGGCATAGCCAAAAATATACTGGCTTTCCGCTATTATATACAAAGCGGTGAGAATAAGATAACAAAACCAACACAAAAAGTAACTTTTAAGTTTAAGATACCGGATGACTGGGATAAGACAAGAATCCAGTTATTCAGAATGGCAGCAGAGGGTCCGGACTTAAGCGTTCAGGGCGGAAAAGTGGAAGGGGATTATTATGTAATCCAGACCAACGACATATCAAATTATGCCTTATATGAAGTTAAAAATGCAGACCAGGATGCACCAGAGCTTTTAGATGGAACCTATACGGTCCCTGTTACCGTATGGCATATCGTGGATGAAGGAAAACAGTCCATGTCTTCTAAATGCGTTGGCAAAACAGCGAAAATCGTAGTGAAAGACGGTGTGAAGACCATGTGGCTGGATTACCGTATGGTGACCAATGGATTGCTAGAGTCTTATATGACGGACATGTGGTATTATGACAAGGATGTAACTTACGATGCCGCAGGATACCCTCAGGGTGAGATACATCGGGTAACCTTTGACTCATATTTTAAATATGATGACGGATCTTATCTCACAGATATATTCAATGAGGGAACAGGGAGGTATTACCCTAAGACCGGATATTTTGTATTGCCCAGCGATAAAGCACAATTCCCGGTAAGGTTCCGTGTTCCGGTCATGGATGGATTTTCTGAAACCGGAGACAATTCCCAGGATGCCAGATTTTCTATTGACTATGCAAATATTAAAAAAGTATCAGATGATACGCTAGATCCTGATCCGGAAGAAATCCCACCGTCAGGACAGCAGACAGTCCTTGTAAATGATGGTATTTATACAACAGACAGTGCACTCTGGATTATGCGTTCTAACAGTGAGAGCGAATATAATGGTGTCATCAAAGGAGCGCGCCTTGCAGTTAAAGGTGGAAAAGTTACCGCATTTATTGATTTGCAGTCAGTAAAAGCAGGTTCGGGTGATATCTGCCTTACAAGTCTCAGTTACCAGGATGGGGAAGCATATAAAGATGCAGAAGTTACGCAGAAAGACGAAGATGGGAATATTACACAGGTAAAACTCACCCTGCCTTCCAGCGTAACATGTACAAATGTAAAGGCATCGTTCTCTGATATCAGTGAGGAAGGCCGTATATTCCTGGATCTTAGGAATGTAAAAGAACAACAGTCGGATAAGACCGGCTTAATGGAAAAACTTGCAGAAGCAAAATCTTATGAAAAAGACGGGTTTACGGCAGATACCTGGGAAAAGTTACATAATGCAGTGACCACTGCCCAGAAAATAGCAGATCATGCTGCTGCAAATCAGACAGAGATTGATGAACAGACAACATTACTGGAAGCTGCCATAGCAGGACTGATGCCTGCCGACAAACCAGGAGAAGTAAAGAAACAGGCTCTCAGAGAAGCACTAAAAGAAGCAAAAACATTTGAGGCAGAAGACTATACAGAGGAAAGTTTTGCCGATTTACAGGCAGTTATTGCAGAAGCCCAGGCAGTTGCAGATGATAAAAATGCGGATCAGCAGTCTGTAGATGCACAGGTAACTGCAGTGCAGGCGGCGGTGGCATCCCTTGTGAAATCCCAGACACCGGAAGCGGCAGATAAAACGGCTCTGGATTTAGCGCTTGAGAAGGCAAATTCCTATACAGAGCAGGGTGCCTATACAACGGAGAGTTTTCATACCCTGCAGACAGCGATAATTTCAGCATCTCTTGTAAATGAAGATGTAAATGTCTCCCAGGAAGCAGTTGACCGGCAGAGTGCTTTATTAGATGCAGCCATAAATGCATTAACAGAGGATACAAAAGGTGTATTGAAAGACGGTACTTACATCATCCCGGCAATTCTGCGCCATTCGAGTAATCAACAGGATTCAATGGGAAATGCAGCGCTTATAAAACCATCCACACTTACTGTAGCAGAAGGAACTGCAACAATAACCATGGATTTTGAACCTTTGACCATTGCAGCATTTGGAAAAGGATATTTAGCAAGATTACAATATCTGACTTATGAAGGAGATGAATATCCACCGGAAGACAGTGAATTAATCCCGCTGACCGTGGACGCTCAATATACCGATATCTATGATGCTTACAATGATCCGGAAACCGGTCTGGATGAGAGTATAAAAGGACAGTTCTATCCGAAAACCATGTCAATGCCGGTTGCCATTGATGATTCTGAAATCTGGATGCAGGTGTACGTCCCTATTATGGAAAGCATCAGCGAAGGAGCAGGAACACAGTTTGCAAGACTGCAATTAGACTGGGATAACCTGGCATGGAAAGATGGCGGCGGAACAGATACCACCGTACTGAAAGCACTGATTGAAACGGCTGGTTCCCTGGAACAGGGTTCTGCATCCGATGAACTATACGGAGTACTCACCGCAGCAATCCAGTCATCAACTGCACTGGTAAATAATATACGTGCAGAGGAACCGCAGATTCAGGCACAGGAAAATGTTTTAAAGCTTGCTGTGGAAGCGGTAACAGCGGATTCCCAGGGAGCGGACAAAACGGTTCTTCTGCAAAAACTGGAAGAGGCAGAGGTGTATCTTGGACAAACACGTATTTACACGGCCCAGTCATTGGCAGTACTGCAGAATATTTATGATAAGGCAAGGGTGGTCTATGACAAAGAAAGGGCATCTGAGTCTGAAATTACCGCCATAATAAATGCACTGAATATTGCTGTTCAGGGTCTTCATGAAATCGTAAGACCGGATGTGACGGATCTGAATCAGAAAATTAACAGTGCAAAAGCAATCCAGAATACCGGTGGAATTTATACGAAGACAAGTTTTGCGGCTTTGCAGACAGCGATTGGAAAAGCGCAGTCAGCTGCAGAGGATGATGACAGAACCCTGGAAAGCGTTCAGGCGGCAATTAACCAGCTGCAAAAGGCAGTCACAGGATTAGTGAAGACCAGCATAAGTCTGGATAAAAAGGCTGTGTCCATGACCGTTGAAGAGACAATAACATTAAAGGCTTTCGTAAATGAAACCGGCACTTCCATTCAATGGACATCTTCGAATCCTAAGATTGCATCTGTTGATAAGAATGGAACGGTAAATGCCATTGCGCCAGGAAGCATAACCATCAAAGCAACTATAAACAGTGTAAGTTCAATCTGTAATATTACAGTCAAAGCAAAAGAAGTGAAACCAGTGCCAAAGCCTACAGCATCTCTGTCACTGAATAAGAGCAAGCTAACACTCTATACAAAAGGTGCCAAAACCTTTACACTAAAAGCAGCCGTTACAGGCAGCAGCAAAAAGGTAATCTGGAAATCCAGTAATACTAAGGTTGCAACTGTGAAAAACGGCAAGATCACAATTAAGAGAAAAACAGGAAGTGCAAAGATTACTGCAACTGCAAACGGAATCACCAAGACCTGTAAGCTTACAGTGAAAAAACCAAGTCTGAAGCTGGCGAAATATAGTAAGACCCTGAAAAAAGGAAAAAGTATCCGGATATCCGCCAAAGCTTTGCCAGGGGGAAAAATCAAATACAAGTCAGATAATAAAAAAGTAGCAACGGTAACCAGTAAAGGACTTGTGAAAACAAAGAAAAAAGGAAATGCGAATATTACAGTAAGCTGCAATGGAATTAAGAAAATTTTCAAAGTCAAGGTAAAATAAAATATACGAAAGAGCGTATCGAACAATTGATACGCTCTTTTTGCAAATGGAGTGATAAAAGCAATTATTAATCACATGCTGAAATTATCACAAGGCTATTAAGTGCTTATAATGAGAAAATATATCACAAGTTGCGTTGGAGCAACTACGAAACGCCTTGTAAATAAAGGCAAAAATGGATATCATTTGGAAAAACAGTTGCACAGCAGCAACAAAATAAGGATTGCAAAATATTCCAGCTGGCTATATACTGTTGGAGTCAAAGTTAGCTATGGCTAATTAAATACATACAGAAAGAAACCAGGAGGAATCAGTAAGATGAAAAGAACGACAAAAGCAAAAGGTCTGTCAGTGTTGATGGCAGCAATGATGACCATGAGCTCTTTTTCGGCAGAGGCGTTTGCGGCTGAGCAGGATACAGCAGATTTGATCGTGTCACAATATCAGCAGGAAGCAGCGTATAACCTGCAAGAAGAGTTATTTCAGGTAAGCGCCCAGTTTTGGAAGACGGATAAAGATGAAGTTTCCATGTCCAATGGAATTATAAAAAGTGCCAGATTCATATCAGGGGACGGCGAAATGCAAGTGTACCTGGACGTACAGAAATTAACAGTCAGTATGGGAGGGAATGAGATCAGTGCATATATGCAGGGTCTGCAGTATAAGTCCGGCAATGAGGAAAACTCCTCAGCATCAGAGTATACAGATGCCGAGGTAACCGCACGCGACCAGGACGGAAATATCGCTCAGGTAAAACTGGTACTTCCTGAGAATACAGGACTTACTGATATTATGCTGGACAGCGGTATGATGGGGACACAGGGGGCAAGATTATATCTGGATCTGGAAAATGCAGTATTGCAGGATATCGACAAATCAGAGTTAAATGACCAGATTCAAAAAGCATCTGATTATGAGGAAGCAGCATATACACCAGAAAGTTACACAGTTTTTACAGAAGCATTGGCAGCAGCCGTTAAGACGGCAGCAGATCCTGCTGCATTCCAGGATGAGATAAATAACGCTTCACAAACTCTTGCGTCAGCAATAGCCGCACTGGTGAAGACGGCAGATAAGGAGTATTTGCTTAATGATGGTCTTTACAAAGTTACGGCACAGTTCTGGAAGTCAACAGAAGATGAATTGTCCATGTCCAATGGAATTGTAAAGTCCTGCAGAATTTTATCTGAAAACGGACAGATGAAAGTTTATCTGGATGCCCAGGCTTTATCGGTAGAGATGGGATCGCAGGTCATAACTTCATACATGCAGGGGCTGCAGTATTTAAGTGGAGATGTATATGTGGATGCAGATGTGACAGCCAGAGACAGTGAAGGGAACATTTCCCAGGTCGAACTGGTTCTTGCAAAAAATACGATACTGACAGATATCAAACTGGACAGCGGAAGAGTGCAGCCGGCGAGATTATATCTGGATCTGGAAAATGCAAAAGTCCAAAATGTGGATAAGAGCAGCCTGAATGCACAGATACAGTCAGCATCTGAATATACAGCGTCTGAATATACGGACGAAAGTTTTCAAAATCTGCAGACAGCCCTTCAGGCAGCGAAAGCTGTAGCTGAAAGCCCCATTGCAATGCAGCAGGAAGTATCTGATCAGTCGGATGCACTGATGGCAGCGGTAAACGCACTGGTAAAAAAAGCGTCAGTGGCAGATGGAAATTACACTATTCCGGTCAGCGTATGGCATGCATTAGCTGAACAGCCTTCCATGGGAAATGATGCGGTTATAAAGACTGCAGATCTAACTGTGAAAGATGGAAAAGGAATCTTAAAACTGACATTGCTGCCTGTTGATTTACAGGGGTTAAAAGGTTACCTCGGGTGGATGAAAAAAGTAACTGCAGATGGAACTGTAGATGCAGAAGTGCTGTCCACCTTTGATGTCTATGACAGTTTTAACGATAAGGAAAATGGAACAGATCCCCAGATGAAAGGAAAGGCATATCCAAGCAGTCTGTCATTTCCGGTTGACATAAATCTAAATGAAATGGAAATTCAGATGTACATACCGATTATGGAAGGTATACAATCTGGATCAGGTACACAAAATGCCCGTTTAAGATTAGACTGGACAAAGCTTACCCCAGTTAAAGAGGAAGAGCCGGCAGTAGATTTTTCTGCTTTAAACGCAAAGATTAACAGTGCCAGAGCAATCAACAATAACAATGGAATTTATACAAAGAGCAGCTTTGATGCTTTACAGAATGCCATTGCCAAAGCTCAGGCGGTTGCAGGCAATAAGAACAGCAAGCAGGCGGATGTGGATCAGGCACTTCAGGAACTGCAAAATGCGGTGAACGGACTAGTAAAGGAAAGCCCTGTGCCCGCAGCAACTCTGGCATTGGACAAGAGCAATATCACTCTCTATACCAAGGGCAGCACTACCGCTACATTAAAAGCGACTGTGACAGGAAGTAGTCAGGCAGTGACATGGAAATCCAGTAATCCGGCTGTTGTGGAAGTCTTAAACGGAAAACTGACAGCAAAAAAAGCAGGTACTGCAGTGATTACCGCCACAGCTAATGGCATCAGCAAGACTTGTACGGTAACCGTAAAAGCACCGGCTTTAAAATTAAGCAGATCCAAAGCAACCCTTTATATCAATGGAAATAAGACAATAACCCTGAAGGCAGGCGTAACAGGTGCGAGTAGCAAAGTGACCTGGAAATCCGCCGATAAAAAGATTGCAGTGGTAAAGAACGGAAAAGTAACGGCGAAAAAGACCGGGACAGTTAAAATAAAAGCTACCGCAAACGGCATTACGAAGACTTGCACTATCACAGTTAAAAAGCAGAAGCTTCAAATTAAGTCATCTTCTATAGAATTAAAGAAGGGCGAAAAAGTTAAAATCGTGGCAAAGGTAGTGCCAAGTGGAAAAATCACCTATACATCCAATAAGAAAAAAGTAGCAGCTGTAACCAGTAAAGGTGTTGTAAAGGCGAAGAAAAAAGGAACTGCGAAGATTACGGTCCGGTGTAATGGACTGAAAAAAACAGTTACAATAAAAGTGAAGTAATTCCAACAGATTTTAATTTTAACAGGGATGCGGCATAAGATATGCGGCATCCCCTTTTCGGGAGGAGTGAGCGTATGAGAACAGAGCTGACACCGGTACGTGTGAAAATTCTGTTAAATATTTTGAAAATGGAGAAAAACGAATTAAGTGCGGCAAATATAGCAAAAAAACTGCATATTTCCAAGTCAACGGTAAGCCGTGCGGCAGACAGTTTTGCAAATGAGAAAATACTGTATGAAAAAGAGTTAAAATTTACGCCTTATGGAGAAAAACAGGTCAAAAGAATTGATCATGAAAAAGAGATCCTCCAGAACTGGTTTATCAGTGAAGGCGGAATGTCTTTTCAAGAGGCAGAAGATCAGGCGATTCATCTTTTGCTATGCACTGCTGACCAGACTAGGGAGCTGCTGATCGAAAAACTGGCAAGCGCCGCTAACAGATGTGCCCTCTGCGATGTGGATGGATTCTGTGAAAAGTGTATTGACTATCTTCTGGCTGACGGGGAATATTCTATTGCTTATACGATTTATAAAGATAATTCCAAAGAACATCTCCAGGTATCCATGGCAAATGAAGGCTTCTGCCACCCTGGCATTCTACGTGTGAAAGATGGTGTGGGATACGTATATCTGAAGTCAAAACGGCTGGTTCGCCCGCTTCCTACGGGAAAAGGAATGATGTCCGGACAGGTAGATGAGGTGGCATATCTGATGAACCATCAATTTCAGGCAGCAGTACGTAATAACAATATCTGGAGCTTTCCTACTTCCTGTATGAAATTTACCTACAATAAAGGAGAAGGGGTCTTGCTTGGAAGTGCTCCTCTGAAAATGAAATGTTCTTCAGGCAGTATGTATATGCCCGAAAGTGTAGCAATATTTACTATGGCACTGGTGCTGTAAAGGATACCGAAATGATAAGATTTATCATAGTTGCGCAGGTGCAACCCGGTATTTCCTTTACAAAATGCTCAGTGTAAGACACGTTCTGATACAGAGATTATAAAAATAGGAGAGTGAAACATGAAAGGTATGATAAAAAGAGCCATTGCACTACTTTTGGCACTATTAGTGATCGTTACTTCCTGTCCATATGAGGCCATGGCCGGGGAAAAGGGAAGTCTTCAACAACTTCAGGGAAAATTGGCTTATACGCAAGCCTTATTGCAGGAATTTGAAGGTGATATCCAGACATGGATGCAGCCATATATTGACGGAGCCCATGCAGTTGCGGATGATCCACAAGCTTCAGATGAAGAAGCAAGAACACAAATGGAAACATTGGACATGGTGATTGAGACCTTAAATACATATGAAGAAAGCCAGGATCAGACAACACAGGCCAAATCCGGAGGTTTATCCAAAGCAGAAGGTTCGGAAGGTTTCAGCCAGAATTTGTCAGAAGCAGAGTTAAAAGGCCAGGAATCCCAAACCGACCGGTCGGCTTTAAATGAAGCAATTGCACAGGCAGCCGGGATAGCTAAGGGAAATTATACCGATAAGAGTTATGATGCTCTCAAAAAAATAGTGACAGCAGCAGAATTAGCGGTAAATGATGCCGCGCTTAATCAGGAGACGGCAGACATTTATACATCTGCAGTCTGGGCGTCTATAGCAGCGCTGACAGAAAAAACGGTAGAAGGAAAAATTCTGGATGGCATTTATACCATTCCTTCTGTTTTAAAACATGCAAATAACAGGCAGGATTCTATGGGAAATGCGGCTCTGAAAAAACCATCTCACTTAACGGTAATAGACGGAAAGGGGACGTTAACTCTTGATTTTGTATCCTTGTCCATTGCCCTTGGCACCGGCTATCTGGGACAGTTTTATTACCTTACCTATGACCAGGAAGGCTATCCGCCTGCAGGTACGGAAGTTTTTTCCCCAACGGTGACAGCTTATTATGAAGGGGTATACGATACTTATAATAATCCGGTAAATGGAATTGACGCGTTGATGAAAGGAAAGCTTTATCCTAAATCCATGACCATGCCCGTGACACTGGGCGACAGTGAGATCTGGGTTCAGGTATATGTGCCAATCATGGAAGGCATCTCAGCAGGAGCTGGAAAACAGTTTGCGAGACTACAGCTGGATTATGGAAACATGGAGCAGGTTTCCGGATTGGATTCAGATAAATCCATACTAAATGCAATGATTAACCGGGCGAAAAACGTTGCCCAGGGAACGGCTTCCGATGAGGTATATGCAGCTCTGCAGGCATCCATTGCAGCTTCGGCAGAACTGGCTGCCAATATGAATGCATCCCAGGATCAGGTAAATGCCCAGACAGACGCACTGCAGTGTGCAGCAGAAATAATTACCGGAAAAATTTTAATCACTGATAAAAGTGCTCTGGAGGCAAAACTTGCAGAAGCGAACGCGTATTTGTCTAAGACGAAAGAATATACGGCTGCATCCCTGGCATCTTTAAAGAAAATAATTGAAACAGCGGATACCGTTTTCGGGAAAGAAGATGCATCCCAGGCAGAAATTGACGGTCAGGTTACAATTCTGGAGCAGGGGGTTGCAGCACTGGTAAAACTGGCTGATAAGACTGCACTAACAGCAAAGATCAAAGAGGCACAGGGCTATCTGGAGCAAACCGGTGTCTATACCGAAGAATCCTTAAATGTCCTGAAAAGCGCAGTCGAAGGCGCCAAAAAGATTTCTGACAATGCCCAGGCGGTTCAAAGCGATGCAGATGAAGTTGTGAAATCTCTAAATTCAGCAATTGCAAACCTGGAAAAAAAGAAAACGGCAGATAAGAGCAAGTTAAAAGAGAAACTGGAAGAAGCTGAAAAACTGGCAGAACAAAGTGATACATATACGTCATCTACCCTAAAAGCACTGAAAACGGTGATGAAAGCAGCACAGGCAGTTTATGACGCAAATGATGCGCCCCAGACATCCATAGATGCACAGACAGAGGCTCTTACGGCTGCAATCAGAGGTTTAAAGAAAACCACGGATGAAACACTGGACTATAAGAATTTAAAAGATGGTGTCTATTCTGTTTATACGGATATGATTAAGACAGACCGGGTCAGCAAGTCCATGTCCAATGATGCCATTAACCATACAATTAAATTAACGGTGAAGGATGGAACGTACAATCTGACTCTAGATTTTACAGGTCTTAAAATTAATGGCAGTTTCGGTTATTTAAGTAAATTGAAGTACTATGCGGATGGGTACACCTATGACTCCCTTGGAAATCCCCAGGGGACTTTAAAGGACGTAACCGTACTGACAACCCAGAAAGACAGCGATGGCAATGTGGTTGTGGATATCTATAATGATGCGCAAAGCCCATACCCGGACACCGTTTCTTTTGAACTGGTAAAGACGGCTTTGAACGATGAAAATGGATTAGTACCCTTACAGGTATTTGTGCCTATCATGGATGCTATTTCTGCAGGAGCAGGTACGCAGAATGTATTGATGAAATTAGACTGGACTACGCTGAAAAGCACAACGGATGACGATCCGGATTTGCAGCCGGATGATCCCGCAGAGCAGTCACCGGCATTTGATAAAACGGTAAATGGGGTTCGTATAGCAGCCGAAAAAGGAATGATACCCGAAGGTGCCAAAGCAGAGGTTACAGAGATTGCCCAGGGAGAGGAGTATACCAGTGCAAAGACAGCACTTTCATCCGTGTTTAGCAATTTTAAACTTTACAAAATTACCCTGAGTATGGACGGGAACGAAATACAGCCCGAAGGTTTTATAACGATCAGTATTCCACTGGGCAGTTTATCCGGAACAAAAGCCGGAGTTTATCGTGTGAACAGTGACGGAACGAAATCTCTTTTAGCGGGCAGCGTGGAAGACGGGATGTATGTATTCAAAACAAATAAGACCGGGCTGTTTGCAATTGGTGAGAAGACAGCTTCATCTATTACACCAAATACAAATAAACCCACTGTAAATATCCCGAAAACATCCGCGGGCACAACCCCAAGCACAGGCGGTACGGCTGTAAAAACAGCAGCAAATGCAAAGACAGGAGATACAACACCGATCGTACTTTTTGGAATGTTGTTTATGGCATCACTTGGGATTTTATCCTTAGCTGTTAGCAGAAGACTGAAAACAAGGAATAGGTGAGCAGAATGAAAAAAAATCTAAAAATAGAAAGGGTGCCACATTGCGATTCTTTCGGCCTGCATAATTGTGGCAGTATTGCAGATAAGACTGCAATAGGCAATGGGTGAGAAGTGTGAAAAAGTATTTGAAAAGATTGATAGCCGTATTAGCAGCAGCTGCAGTGGCAGCAGGATCAGCCGGTTCTGTGATGCCGGTACAGGCAGCAATGGCAAATGGAGTCTATACCGCAGTCGTCCATCCGAGTTACAGCCATCCGGTATCAGGGGAAATTGAAGATTCCGGAGGAGAATCGTCCCAGGTACTGGGACAGTCTATGGTGGAGAGTGTATTATATACCCAGGCTCTTTTGGAGGTAGACGAAAGCGGAAACACCTATGCTAATGTGAGATATTATTTGGCGGACCAGATATCCGATGTGCAGTTTGCCGTGCAGGAATGGGGAGACAGCAACTGGATGAGTACGGATGGCAGCGTGATGCAGGAAAATGCAGGCGGAACCTATTGTACCGATTACCGCATCCTTCTGACTTCCGAAACTACAGTAGTCAGGAGTACGTTTTATGTGGAACCAATGGGAAGATATGTAATCTTTTATTATTATTTTTCAGATCTGACGGAAGGAAACAATACGGACTTCATACAATCTGTCACAGTCACAAATGACATCCAGGCCCCAGAGACCCAGGCTCCAGAGACTCAGGCAGCAGCGCCCCAGACGCCGGCACCCCAGGCTGAGCCCCAGACAGCGTCCTCCCAGGAAACACCTCAGACAACGCCTCAGACAACAGCCCCTCAGACGGAGTCCCAAAAAGAAACAGCAGCAGCACCGACAGCGGCACCTGTAACCGAAGCTTCAAATCAGACCGGGCAGAAGAAGAAAGAGGAGAAACAGGATAATAGCAAATCTGATAATCCACTGGATGATGCAGTTGGGTTATCTGCATCAAAACCAATTGCAGCATCGGAAGAGGAAAGTGAAGAAGAAACAGCTTTACGCAAGGATAACGAGGATCGGACTGTGGGTGCAGGCAGCAGTTCAGGCGACATGGGACAGATGGTGAAATTAACCATAGTTACAGTCGTTGCCGGTGTTGTGACAGGAGTGGTATTGATGGCAGCTGCAGGTGGTATTCTATATGTAATCTACAAACGCAGTAAGGAGGAGGATGATGATTAAGCGCAAACTACTAAAAAAAGCCGGAATCCTTTTACTTGGGCTCTTTACCATGGTGACCCTGGGCGGCTGCGTTGATCAGACCCAGGGTAATAAGACCTTATCCCAAACCGCGGACGTGACGGATTCCCTTCGCATTGCCGCAACCTCTATGGCAACTGTTGCCATCTGCGAAAAGCTGGATCTGGATCTGGCAGGGGTGCCTAAAAGCAGCCTAACAACCCTCCCGGACAGATATAAAGACGTGGAAGTAATCGGAACACCTATGTCTCCGGATATGGAGATTTTAAAGTCAATAAAACCGGATTGGGTATTAAGCCCGTCCAGCCTGCAGTCAGACCTGCAGAGTAAATACGAAGCAGCGGGTCTGGATTATGCTTTTCTGAATTTAAAAAGTGTTCCAGGAATGTATAAGTCAATTCAGGAACTGGGGCAGCTCTTTGACCGTGAGGAAGAGGCAGAGGTCCTGGTAAATGAATTCCTGGATTTTTATAATTCTTACAAAGATAAAAATGCAGATCAGGAAAAACCACGGGTGCTGGTATTGATGGGCCTGCCCGGCTCTTATATTGTAGCCACAGAAAATTCCTACGTTGGAAGCCTGGTGGAACTGGCAGGTGGAATCAATGTATATGAGGGGAGCGATCAGGAATTCCTTACGGCAAATACAGAAGATATGAAGAGCAAAGACCCGGATATTATATTAAGAACGGCGCATGCCATGCCGGATCAGGTCGTGAAGATGTTTGCCGATGAATTTGAGACGAATGACATCTGGAAACATTTCAGTGCCGTAAAAGAAGGCAGGGTTTACGATCTATCCTATGATAAATTTGGAATGAGCGCTACCTTTAATTATCCGGAAGCTTTGGAGGAATTACAGCCCATTCTCTATCCGGAAAGCGGAAGCAGTGTCAAAAAAGCGGATGCGCTTAAGGATACAGAGAACTTATCAGAAGAAATAACAGAAGACAAAACAGAAAACATAACAGAAGACAAAACAGAAGACAAAACAGAAAACGAGGAGCAGACACATGGTAGCAATTAAAGGACAGGTGGGACAGGAAGCCGGCAGGAAAAGAAAAATATCGAAAACCGGGCGGAAAACAGTTTCTTTCATGGTGATGATCATCCTTTTAATCACGCTGTTCTTTTTAGCAGTAAATATAGGAAGCCTGAAAGTATCTTTTATACAATTATTAAAAGGATTGTTTGTTGCGTTTGATGACCAGGTTGCTACTATTTATGACCTGCGTTTCCCCAGAATTATGATCTCCATGCTTGCAGGGGCTGCCATATCCGTCTCCGGTGTGCTGTTTCAGGCGGTGCTGAAAAATCCCTTGTCAGACCCTGGTATTATAGGCATATCCAGCGGTGCCAGCTTTACGGCAGTATTAATAACGGCATTTGCACCCCAGTGGTTTTTCTTCACTCCGATATTTGCTTTTCTGGGTGGATTAACAGCCTTTTTATTAGTCTATGGACTTTCCTGGAAGGGCGGCCTAAGCCCTCTGCGTATTATTTTAGTTGGTGTAGCCGTAAATTCCATGTTTGCAGGGCTTTCCAGCGCATTTAATTCCATGAACGGCGGAAATATGTCCGGTGTAGCGGCTATTGTGAATGGGAATATTACCATGAAGACCTGGGATGATGTCCACACACTTGTCTGGTATGTTGCAGCAGGATTGATTTTATCCATGGTATTTTCCGGGAAATGCAACCTGTTATCCCTGGAAGATAAGACAGCAAGAGGACTTGGAGTAAATGTCAATACAGTTCGTATTGTAATTTCCTGTGTCGCCGTACTGCTCGCCAGTATTTCTACAGCTGTGGCAGGTGTGATTGGATTCTTAGGGCTGATTGTTCCCCATATTGGCAGAATTCTGGTAGGATCGGACCATAAGGTGCTGCTTCCTTTTTCCATGCTGCTTGGAGCATTTACGTTTCTTCTGGCGGATACCATTGGAAGAACCGTCGCCGCTCCTTACGAGGTTTCCGCATCCATTATTATGTCGGTGGTGGGAGGACCATTCTTTATTGTATTATTAAGGAGGAGTTCAAAGTATGGAAGTTAAAAACCTGTCGTTTTCCTATGGGAAAAATAAGATCCTGGATGATATATCTTTTCAGGTGGAAATGGGGAAGATCACAACAATCATGGGTGCAAACGGGTGTGGAAAGTCGACCTTATTTTCGCTCATGACAAAAAATCTGATGCCCGACAAAGGAAAGATTTATCTGAATGGAAAGAATATCCGTAACATGAAATTAAAAGATTTTGCCACAAAGGTATCCATCGTTCATCAGTACAACTCCTCAAGCAGTGATATAACTGTGGAAAAACTGGTATCTTATGGGCGGACCCCTTACGCCAGGATGATGCATGGACAGAATGAAGACGACGAAAAAATGATTTCCTGGGCGATGGAAGTGACGAATATTGAAAAATATAAAGACCGGGAAGTAGCAAAGCTTTCCGGAGGTCAGAAACAGCGTGTCTGGATTGCGATGGCACTTGCCCAGAATACAAAGATATTGTTTCTGGATGAACCTACCACATATCTGGATATCCGATACCAGATAGAGATTTTGGAATTGGTAAAAAAATTAAACCGGGAATATGGCATCACCATTATTATGGTGCTTCATGATATCAATCAGGCTATGTACTTCAGCGACAATGTAATCGGTTTGAAAAAAGGGAAAATTGCGGTTTATGGAAATCCGGAAATGGTGATTGACTCTGATGCAATTCAGTCCCTCTATGGAATCCGTCTGGATATTGCTGACGTTAAAGGAAAAAAATTTGTGCTGGCTGTATAATCAGTATTCTCTTAAGCAGTGTTCATTCGACAAATCTTTATAAAATTCATGGATAAAGGAAATTTAAAGTGTTTATCTCTTGCAATTATTCTAATAAATGTTACAATCTAAAAGGAAAGTATTGAAGTACAATATAGAAGCTGGAAAGGAACGTGGTGATACCTATGCATTGCACAAGAAAAGTAACGGACAACATTTATTGGGTAGGCGGAAACGACAGAAGACTTGCCTTATTTGAAAATTTATTCCCAATTCCGAGAGGAGTATCTTATAATTCCTATTTAATTATGGATGAAAAAACAACACTGATGGATACCGTGGATTTTTCCATCAGCCGTCAGTTTATTGAAAATGTTCAATATGTATTAGCCGGCAGAACTCTGGATTATTTAGTAATTAATCATATGGAACCGGACCACTGTGCAAATATTGAAGTGCTGGTAAGGTTATATCCCGAGATGAAACTGGTTGGAAATGCCAAGACGGTACAAATGATCAAACAGTTCTATGAAATGGATCTGGAAGGAAAAGTGATTGAAGTCAAAGAAAAAGATGAACTTTCACTTGGAGTACATACCCTGCAGTTCTTTATGGCACCTATGGTGCACTGGCCGGAAGTAATGGTAGCTTATGAACAGTCAGAAAAAATATTATTCTCCGCAGACGGATTTGGAACTTTCGGAGCATTAAACGGCAACATCTTCAATGACGAGATGGATTTTGACAGGGACTGGCTGGATGATGCCAGACGCTACTATACCAATATTGTAGGAAAATACGGTGTGCAGGTACAGGCACTGCTGAAAAAAGCAGCAACTCTGGACATCGAAATGATCTGCCCGCTTCACGGTCCCGTATGGAGAAGTGATCTTGGATATTTCATAGACAAATACGACAAATGGAGCCGCTATGAGCCGGAAGATAACAACGTGGTAATTATCTATGGTTCCATGTACGGCAATACGGAAAATGCAGCCAATGTGCTGGCAATGTCACTGGCGGACGCAGGCGTGAAAAATATTGCGGTATATGACGCTTCCGTAACCCATGTATCCCATTTAATTGCAGAGGCATTCCGCTGCAGCGTAATCGTAGTTGCAACGCCTACCTATAACGGTGGAATTTACCCATCCATGGAATCCTTCCTGCTGGATATGAAGGCGCTTGGGCTTCGTAACCGTAAAGTCGGTATTCTGGATAACGGTACCTGGGCACCTACCGCATCCAAACAGGTGAAGAAAATCTTAGAGGAAATGAAAGAGATTGAAATCCTTGGAGAAGTATCGATTAAATCTACGCTAAAGCCAGCGGGGCTTGCAAATGTAGAAGAGTTAAAAGATGCCATTATGACATCATTGAATGCTTAAGAATAGCAGAAGAGTTTAAAAAAACGTTCTTTGCACAAGTGAGTTCCATCACCTGCGAAGAACGTTTTTTCATTTGTCTCTAAAAGCGGCTGCACCTGCGGGTCATAAAGTGGGGCGTGCGCTATAGTTCATATTCTGCATCTAGCAGCAGATCCCTGGCTGCAAGTACTCCGTATCCCCGGTTGCCAGCCGTATCCTGAACCAGATCCCTGGGATTAGCGCCTACCTCGGCATAAAGCTGGTTAACTCCCCCTGACAGGGTCAGAGGCGTTACTTCATGAGCATTCATGGAGCGGGAGGGTTTGGTTACCAGCCTTGCCACGGCAGCAATTTTAGCAAGTTCAAGGGATGAGATCCGGCCTTTGTCAGCCAGCGGCGTTCCGGGAACCGGAGTTCTTCGCATAACAGCCATTGCTTCCACGCCGTAGTCTCTGGCACGGAGCATTTCATCTGCAATTTCTTCATAGGTATGTTCCGGACCGATTGGTTCTACACAGTAATAGAGTTCCAAACCTGTTTTTTTAATGACATCCAATGTCTGTATGCGTCGTTCCGGTAAAATGTCCGTATCAATGCCTTCCCCCAGACGCCGGATATGGTAGACACCCGTGAACCCGGTTTCCTTCAGGAGCATTGCTTTATCTTCATCAAAATCACCGATGTTAGCTACAAACCGGATATGATCAGGCAATACTTTTTTTACTTCCCTGGAAATATTCAGGAATTCTTCAAAGTCATAATGTGCTGTTGTCATTAGAAACAGATCATGGGTTCCGGCAGCAATTAACTGACGGACCGTTTCTAAGATATCCTCAATATCGTCCATAGTCTTCAGAAATGTGCCATCCATCACATAATTGCTCTCTGCCATAGAACAAAACTTACAGTTCATAGGACAGGGCTGGGCATTCAATCCAATCTGAGAAAAAATGTATGACTTATTATCATATTCATTACGGGTCATTTCATTTGCTAGTGCTAATAAATCGTAGAATTCCCTGCTTCCGTTTTTCGTCTGCAGCAGGACAACGGCATCCTCTTTTGTCAGCTCGGCAACCGATGTTTTTTTTAATAATTCTGTAATCATAAGAATTCCTCCTGATCCGGTATTGCCGGAAATGTAAATTTAATAGGAACTATCCGAGGAAAATCCCCTGGGAAATGGAGCGTGCAAGATGGCTTGATTTTTAAACACGTTCTGGACATATTATAAAATAATTTGTGTTATACAGCTGGAATTAATTTTCGTTTTTTGTAAAAAATAATAGATAATATAAAAAAATTCCAAAAAATATTGAAAAATATAAAAATGGTAATTGACAAATCCAGCATACATGCTTATAATGTAGTTGTGTAATTTAATATTGCTATATTAAGTGCTAAGGTTAATATCAGGACGAAGGGTATTAATTTTAGAAGAGGGAATTAGGTGAGAATCCTAAGCGATCCGGTCACTGTATTCAGGGAGTGAACCTTCATAATCCATTGCATAACCCATTGTGTGAGAAGGAGAAGGCAAACTATGATCTGTAAGTCAGGAAACCTGCTTAATGTATGAGATGCGCTTCCGTGAAGAGCGAAACATCCAGCCAGTTTAGTGTATGTACATATTCTATAAGTGCAGTACATTAATCTGTATCAGGTGTCGGCTTAGGGTGAGCAGGCATATTTTATTGTAGAAACTGATGAGAGCCTGGTTTATCAATTTTGGAAAAGATTGATAAACACGCAGATTGCGATGAATCTCAAAGCATATATAAATTCACAAAATACCTCCTTCATGACCGTTGTATTCATAACATCTCTTAGATGACCTCCGCAAAGATTCTGGGAGAAAAAGTGTCATGACCAAATGATGTATGCAGGTTCCCGCAAACTTGTATATATCGGAAGAACAGCTGATTTCCCGCAAAAATCAGCTGTTCTTTTTTTGTGTATTTAAAACAAGCCATTTAATATTGAAATTCATTTTCTCCGTCTGCACACCCTGTTTTGTGCGAAATTAAAGTTAATTTCTTAACTTTTGGAATGGGTATTGTGCAATTTATTGATATAAGGTATAATATCATCAATATATATAGACAAGATATATAAGGACATTTTAGAAGAAGAAGGAGGATTGCGGATGCTTGATCAGTCATTTTACCAAAAAACAGACGAAATCATCGCACATTATGGCAAAAAGGCCAGTTCGTTAATTCCGATTATGCAGGATATTCAGGGGGAATACCGATATCTGCCGGGCGAACTGCTTACGTATGTGGCAAAAGAAATAGGAGTTAAAGAGGCAAAGGCTTATAGTGTTGCTACCTTTTACGAAAATTTTTCTTTTGAACCAAAAGGGAAGTATGTCATTAAAGTTTGTGATGGAACAGCATGTCATGTGCGAAAATCAGCACCCATATTAGAAGCACTTTTTAAAGAGTTAGGGCTTAGTCAGAAAAAGCATACAACTGATGATATGCTTTTTACGGTAGAGACGGTATCCTGCCTTGGGGCATGCGGACTGGCGCCTACGCTGACTGTTAATAATGAAGTACATCCCACAATGTCACCGGAGAAAGCATTGGAATTAGTTGCGGAATTGAGAGGTGCAGGCGTATGATCATTGATAGCAAAAAAACATTAGAAAAACATAGAAAAGATTCCAAAGAAGTGATTAAATCTTTTTCCTGCAGAATTCTGGTCTGTTCCGGCACCGGCTGTATCGCAACCGGTTCTGAAAAAATATATGAACGCATGAAAGAGCTTTGCGGCGATTTGGAAGGCGTTGTGGTAGAGATGCAAAGAGAAATTCCCCACATCGGTGTAGTAAAGAGCGGATGTCAGGGAATTTGTGAATTGGGTCCTTTAATGAAGATCGAACCTTATAATTTTCAGTATGTTAAGGTGCAGTTAGAGGATTGTAAGGAAATATTTGACCGTACCATTATGAAAGGGGAACCGGTTGAACGACTGTTTTATCATAAAAAGGACAAAGTATTTGCCCATCCAAAGGATATCCCTTTTATTTCAAAGCAGACTCGGATCGTACTTGAAAACTGTGGAAATATAGATGCAGAATCCATTGATGAATACATAGCATCCGGCGGTTTTAATGCCCTTGCAAAAGCAATTTTTGATATGAAACCGGAAGAAGTCGTGGAAGAGGTTGATAAATCCGGGCTCAGAGGACGTGGGGGCGGCGGCTTCCCGGCAGGCAGAAAGTGGAAACAGGTAGCGCGGCAAAAGGAAAAAATCCGCTATATTGTATGTAATGGCGATGAAGGCGATCCCGGTGCTTTTATGGACGGAAGCGTTATGGAAGGGGATCCGTTTAAATTAATAGAAGGTATGATTATTGCAGCCTATGCGGTAGAATCCCACGAAGGCTATATTTATGTAAGGGCAGAATATCCATTATCCGTAGCAAGGCTGCGCATGGCGATTCAGCAGGCAGAAGAATACCACCTTTTGGGTGATAACATTATGGGAAGTGATTTCAGTTTCCATCTTCACATTAACCGCGGTGCAGGTGCTTTTGTATGCGGTGAGGGCAGTGCACTGACGGCTTCCATTGAAGGAAATCGCGGAATGCCCCGTGTAAAACCGCCGAGAACGGTAGAAAAGGGACTATGGGAAAAACCAACCGTTTTAAATAACGTAGAAACTTTTGCCAACGTGCCTAAGATAATTTTAAAAGGCGGCGAGTGGCTTCGTACCATTGGATCAGAAGGAAGTCCGGGTACCAAGACATTTTCAATAACAGGAGCAATTGAAAATACAGGATTAATCGAAGTTCCAATGGGAACCACCCTGCGTGAAATTATTTATGATATCGGCGGCGGCGTTAAGAATGGCGGTGAATTTAAGGCTGTTCAGATCGGAGGCCCCTCAGGCGGATGTCTTACAGAAGAACATCTGGATGTGGGACTGGATTTTGATTCCGTTAAGAAGTTTGGAGCAATTGTAGGCTCCGGCGGACTGGTTGTTATGGACGAACATACCTGTATGGTAGAAGTAGCCCGTTTCTTCATGAGTTTTACACAAAGAGAATCCTGCGGTAAATGTGTACCCTGCCGTGAGGGAACAAAACGGATGCTGGAAATTCTGGAAAGAATCGTTGCAGGAAATGGAAAACTGGAAGATCTGGATCAGCTGGTAGAACTGGCTGAGATGGTAAAGAGTATGGCTCTTTGCGGACTTGGCAAGAGTGCCCCGCTGCCTGTTTTAAGTACCCTGAAAACTTTCCGTGATGAATATGTAGAGCATATTGTTGATAAGAAGTGTGCATCTAAGACCTGTGAGGCACTGCGCTCCTATCACATTAATCCGGAATTCTGTAAAGGATGCAGTAAGTGTGCGAAGTTCTGCCCTGTAGCAGCAATTACTGGAAAGTTAAAAGAAGCATATACGATCAACAATGACCTTTGTATTAAGTGCGGTGCCTGCAAGGACAACTGCGCATTTGATGCAATCTACATCGAAGCATAGGAGGGATTATATATGGGATTTATGACAATAGACGGTAGAAAAGTAGAATTTACCGACGAGCGGAATGTCCTTTCTGTGATTAGGAAGGCCGGTATTTCATTACCTACTTTGTGCTATCATTCAGAAGTTTCTACTTTTGGCGCCTGTCGCTTGTGTACCGTAGAAGACGACAGAGGAAGAACCTTTGCTTCCTGTTCAGAAGAACCAAGAGACGGGATGGTGATCTTCACCAATACCGGAAGAATAAAAAAACATCGGAAATTAATTGTGGAACTGCTTTTGGCAGCCCACTGCAGAGATTGTACGACCTGCGTAAAAAGCGGGGAGTGCGTGCTTCAGGAATTAGCTCACAGAATGGGTGTTACCAATGTCCGTTTCCAGAATACCCGTGAGATCAGACCGGTGGATAACAGTTCACCATCCATCGTCCGTGATCCCAATAAATGTATTCTCTGCGGAGACTGTGTACGTGCCTGTGAAGAAATCCAGGGGATTGGTGCATTGGGATTTGCATTTAGGGGAACGGATGCCATGGTTATGCCGGCATTTAATAAAACCATCGCAGAAACCGATTGTGTAAACTGCGGACAGTGCCGTATTTACTGTCCTACAGGAGCAATCAGTATCCGTACCAATGTAGATGAAGTCTGGGATGCCATTGCAGATAAAGATGTGCGTGTGGTTGCGCAGATTGCCCCGGCTGTCCGGGTTGCGGTAGGAGATGCATTTAACCTGACAAAAGGCAGGAGCGTAATGGGCAAGATTGTAAATGTGCTGCACCGCATGGGATTTGATGAAGTATATGATACTGCATTCAGTGCAGATCTTACCGTTATGGAAGAATCAGAAGAATTTCTGGAACGTATCGAAGAAGGTGAGAATCTTCCGCTACTGACATCCTGCTGCCCGGCATGGGTGAAATTTGTCCATGACCAGTATCCGGAATATGTGAAAAATATTTCCAGCTGCAGATCTCCACAGGGAATGTTCTCTGCAGTTGTAAAAGAATTTTACCGTCATCCCAAAAATGCAAATGGGAAAAAGACGATTATGGTGTCCATTATGCCATGTACGGCAAAAAAAATGGAAGCCAACAGACCAAATAGTTATACAAAAGGGAAAAAAGATACCGATTTAGTTATCACTACAACAGAGTTAATACGAATGATTCGAAATTCCGGTATTGAATTTGAAACCCTGGATCCGGAGGCATGTGATATGCCATTTGGATTTGGATCCGGCGGCGGAATGATCTTTGGTGTTACCGGCGGTGTGACAGAAGCTGTTTTAAGGCGTCTGACAGATGAGCATGACAAAGCAACCCTGGACGCAATTGCAGAGTGCGGGGTACGTGGAGAAGATGGTATCAAAGAAGTTACGGTACCTTACAATGGCACCGACTTGAAGATCTGTATTGTAAGCGGTCTTGCCAATGCAAGAGACGTCATGGAACGGGTGAAAAAGGGCGAAGCAGATTACCATTTCATCGAGGTAATGGCATGCAGAAGAGGGTGTATCATGGGTGGCGGACAGCCAACCAGAGCAGGAGACCGGACCAAAAATGCCAGAGAAAGAGGATTGTACAATGCAGATAATATAACGATTATCAAGAAATCGGATGAGAATCCGCTGATTGCACCTCTGTATGATGGATTGCTGAAAGGAAAGGTACATCAGTTACTGCATAATCAGGAAACGTAATTAAGTAAATAAATACATTTTGGGACTGCCCGAAAGGGTTAGTCCCTCCTTGTGTTATTTAAATAACAAAAGAAAATTTAAGAAACGGAGATGAAAGAAATATGAGCAGGCTTAGTATTATTACTAGAAATCAGGCCCAGACCACAGTCGAAGAGCTCTACAAGGATTTGGAACGCAGAATCGTTGCCAGTCCACCAGGATTGTGTCCGGTAGACCTGGCAGTATCTTTCCTGAAGGTCTGTCATGCACAGACTTGCGGAAAATGTGTTCCCTGCAGGGTAGGATTAGGACAGCTTCAATGTTTGCTGGAAGATGTTCTGGATGGAAATGCAAAGATGGAAACCATTGATTTGATCGAAGAAACAGCCAGAAGTATTTATTATTCCGCAGATTGTGCAATTGGCTATGAAGCAGCAAATATGGTGTTAAAAGGCGTGCATGGCTTTCGAGATGATTTTGAAGAGCATATACTGCGCGGAAGATGTACCTGTGAATTAAATCAGCCGGTACCATGTGTTGCTCTGTGTCCTGCGGGAGTAGATATACCAGGATACATCGCCCTGGTGGCTGAAGAACGATATGCAGATGCGGTAGCATTAATCCGTAAAGATAATCCTATGCCGTCAGTATGCGCATTGATCTGTGAACATCCCTGTGAGGCCAGATGCCGCAGGAATATGATAGATGATGCGGTTAATATCCGTGGATTAAAACGTTATGCAATCGATCATGCAGGTGACGTGCCGGTACCGGAGCCGGCAAAAGCAACCGGGAAAAAGGTTGCAATCATAGGAGGCGGACCGGGCGGAATCAGTGCTGCTTATTATTTAGCTTTAATGGGGCATCAAGTGACGATTTATGAGCAGAGAAAGCAGCTGGGCGGTATGCTTCGTTACGGGATTCCTAATTACAGGCTGCCCCGCATCGCTCTGGATAAGGAAATAGATGAACTGTTGTCAATCGGTGTCAAGGTTAAGACGGAAGTAACGGTTGGGGAAAATCCCAATATCGTGGATATCCGCAACCAGTTTGATGCGGTCTATATTGCCATTGGTGCTCATATTGATAAAAAGATCGGTATTGAAGGTGAAGAAGCCACTGGAGTGGTATCTGCAGTTGAAATGCTCAGAAGTATCGGTGATAATGAAATGCCCGAATTTGACGGAAAAGATATCATTGTAGTCGGCGGCGGTAATGTTGCTATGGATGTTGCAAGATCAGCAGTCCGCCTTGGTGCGAAAAAAGTAAGAATCGTCTACCGCAGGCGTATTGAAGATATGACAGCAATGCCCGAAGAAGTACAGGGCACCATTGCAGAGGGCTGTGAAGTATTAGAACTCCAGGCACCCCTTCGCATTGAACAGGATGAAAATGGAAATGCATGTGCACTCTGGGTTCAGCCTCAGATTATTGGTCTGGTGCAAAGAGGAAGACCGGCACCTGCAACAGCTGCGCAGGAAGAAGTTCGCCTGGACTGCGATATGGTTATTGTGGCAATCGGACAGGGTATCGAGTCCAAGGCCTTTGAAGAATATGGAATTCCGGTAAAACGAGGGGTTATTGAAGCCCTAAGCTGGAGCGGAATCAAAGATATCCCGGGCGTATTTGCCGGAGGCGACTGTGTTACCGGACCGGCTACAGTTATTCGTGCAATTGCTGCAGGTAAAGTGGCGGCTGCCAATATCGATGAATATCTTGGATTTAAACACACGATCAAATCAGATGTAGAGATCCCGAAAATCAGGCTGGATGACAGAAATGCCTGTGGACGTGTTACCATGAAAGAACGGGATGCTTCCGAACGGAAAGATGATTTTGAACTGATTGAATGCGGCATGACTCATGAAGAAGCATGTCAGGAATCCAGAAGATGTCTGCGCTGTGATCATTTTGGATTTGGCGTATTTAAAGGAGGGAGGATAGAAAAATGGTAAAATTGACAATCGATAAACAGCAGATAGAAGCAGCGGAAGGCACTACCATTTTAGAAGCAGCAAAAAGTGCAGGAATTCATATCCCGACTCTGTGTTATTTAAAAGAAATAAATGAAATCGGAGCCTGCAGAGTCTGTGTAGTTGAAGTAGAAGGGATCACCAAATTAGTTACCGCATGCAACAACGTGGTAGAAGACGGAATGGTAATCCATACCAACAGCCCGAAGGTACGTAAAACCAGAATGACTAATGTGAAACTTATTTTATCTCAGCATGACTGTAATTGCCCTTCCTGTGTCCGAAGCGGGAATTGCAATCTCCAGAAGATTTCCAATGATCTGGGTATTTATCATGTACCTTATAAGACGAAGCTGTCCCATATAAAAGGGTCGAAGGAATTTCCGCTGCTTCGTAATTATGAGAAATGTATCAAATGTATGCGCTGCATCCAGGTTTGTGATAAGATCCAGAGTTTAAATGTATGGGATCTTGCCAATACCGGTTCCCGTACCACGGTAGATGTATCCGGAAACCGTACTTTGGAAGAGGCAGACTGTACCCTGTGCGGACAGTGTATTACCCATTGCCCGGTTGGGGCACTTCGGGAAAGAGATGATACAGACCGGGTATTCGATGCCCTCGCAGATCCGGATAAAATTACGGTAGTGCAGATTGCACCGTCCGTCCGTGCAGCATGGGGCGAGCCTTTGGGACTGGACCGGGAATTTGCCACTGTGAACCGCCTGGTTTCTGCCCTTCGGAAGATGGGATTTGATTATATTTTTGATACGGATTTTTCTGCTGACCTCACAATTATGGAAGAAGCAAGCGAGTTCTTAAAGAAAGTGGAAAATAAAGAAAAGGAGAAGTTTCCGATGTTTACCTCCTGCTGTCCGGGGTGGGTACGTTTCTTAAAAGCACAGTATCCGGATATGGTAGATCAGTTGTCTACCGCCAAATCACCGCAGCAGATGTTTGGAGCAATGGCGAAGAGTTATTATGCGGACTTACTTGGGGTGGATCCTTCCAGAATTTATTCCATTTCCATTATGCCATGCCTTGCGAAAAAGCATGAGTGTGCAATACCCACCATCAATGATGCCGGTGCTGGACCGGATGTGGATGTAGTGCTTACAACCAGAGAAATAGACCGGATGATCCGAGCCGAACATATCGCGGCAAAGGAATTGGAAGAGGAAGAATTCGATATGCCTCTTGGTATTGGCTCAGGTGCCGGTGTGATCTTTGGTGCAACAGGCGGCGTTATGGAAGCCGCTCTTCGTACAGCTTATTATTTCGTAACAAATGAGAATCCGGATCCTGACGCATTTAAAGATGTACGTGGTATGAAAGGATGGAAAGAAGCAACCTTTGATCTGGCCGGAACTCCCCTGCGTGTAGCGGTAGCCAGTGGTCTTGGAAATGCCAGGGAGCTAATCAAAGCTATCCGAAAAGGAAAGACGGACGTAGACTTTGTTGAAATTATGGCATGTCCGGGCGGATGTTCCGGCGGCGGCGGACAGCCAATTCAGGATGGAGAAGAACTGGCGGAAGTGCGTGCAGCAAATCTCTATGGACTGGATAAAGTAAGCGATATACGGTTCTCTCATGAGAATCCGTCTATTGTACAATGTTACCAGCATTATTTGCAGCGTCCTCTGTCACATCGTGCCCATGAACTGCTGCATACCGATCATCATAGCTGGAAGATGCCGGGAGAAGAATAATCGGTTACTTTACTAAATTCAGTTTTTGAAAAATGATTCATCAATGATTCTATCATTGGCCCCCTCTGCATATACTATACCAGTATATAGAGGGGGTATTTTAATGGAAGAATTCAATTTATACAAAGATATACAAGCCCGTACCAAAGGTGAGATCTTCATCGGCGTAGTTGGGCCTGTAAGGACAGGAAAATCTACCTTCATCCGTAGATTTATGGAACTGATGGTATTGCCGGCGTTAAAAGAAAACGACAAGGCGATTGCAACAGATGAAATGCCAACCAGCGGCAAAGGACGTACCATAACTACCGTAGAACCGAAATTCATACCAAAAGAAGCAGCAAAACTGTCTTTATCTGAAGATGTGGATGTTAGAATGCGGCTGATCGACTGCGTAGGCTACATGGTAAAAGGCGCAGCAGGAATGGATGACAATGAGAAGGTTCGTATGGTTAAGACACCCTGGTCGGAAAAAGAAATTCCGTTTACCCAGGCGGCTGAAATCGGAACAAGAAAAGTTATTCGTGACCATGCTACCATCGGATTAGTAGTTACCTGTGACGGAACATTTGGAGAAATACCAAGAGAAAATTATCTGGAGCCGGAAAAACGTGCGATCACAGAATTAAAGAACATCGGAAAACCATTCCTGGTATTGGTTAATTCAGAACGCCCTTATGGAGAAGAGGCAAAGCAGGCGGCATCTTATATCTTCGATACTTATGGGGTTACTGCGATGCCGGTAAACTGTGAGCAGTTGAAAAAAGAAGATGTAAGCAAAATCCTGGAACAGGTATTATACGAATTCCCGCTGGTTAAGATTGAATTTTATGTGCCCAAATGGGTAGAAATGCTTCCGGGCGACCATGTGATAAAGGAAAGCCTGATCAAAAGCATACGGGATATCATGAAAAAAATGCAGCATATACGGGATATTTCCAATGAAGCGCTGCAGATGGACTATGACTTTATTAATAGTGTGAAGCTTGACGCAATCGAGCTATCCCAGGGAACTGCCAAAGTCCGTATAGATCTGGACGATACATATTACTACGAGATGCTCAGTGATATGGCGGGAGTTCCGATCCAGGGCGAATATCAGCTTCTTTCTATTATTAAAGAACTTTCCAGGAAAAAGGGCGAATACGAAAAAGTAGAAAATGCCCTGGAAGCAGTCAGAAATACCGGATATGGAATTATTACGCCGAATCAGGAAGAAATTGTTCTGGATGCCCCGGTAGTCATTAAGCAGGGCAGTAAATTCGGCGTGAAAATCAAAGCAGCCAGCCCATCGGTTCATCTGATCCGGGCTGACATTGAGACGGAAATTGCACCCATTGTAGGCAGTGAGCAGCAGGCGCAGGATCTGATGTCATTTATTAATGAAAACAGTGCCAAGGATGGAATCTGGAATACAAATATTTTTGGAAAATCAATCGAACAGCTGGTAGATGATGGAATTCATACAAAGCTTGCGAAAATTGGAGAAGAAAGCCAGACAAAACTTCAGGATACGATGAAGAAAATTGTAAATGAGTCTAATGGAAGCCTTATTTGTATCATCATATAGGTAATCAGAATCGTGCAGCGGCATTCGATCAATTTCGGATGCCGCTGTTTCTGTCGAAATAGAAATGAAACAAAAAATTGACAAATACTAGTAAATGTTTTATAATATCTTCATATTCTTAATATAATCGTAATAAATATACGAGGGGTTCCACGGGGAGTTTCACGAAAGGAACGAGTATGAAGGAATTAAAAAGAATATTGTCATTGGTTCTATTGTTTGTTTTGCTGGCTTCTATATCTATGGACAGCCAGGCAGCATGGAAACGTTACAAAGGAGACCGCTGGAAATACACAGTTTCGTCTGAAAATACGGTCAGAAAAAAGTATGTTAAGAACAAATGGAAAAGAATTAATGGTAAATATTATTACTTTGATTCAAAGGGATGGCTGAAAACCGGACGGATTAAGGTAAAGAAGAAATGGTATTATTGCGATTACGAGAAAGGGCGTATTTCTAACCAGTGGGTAGGAGACTACTATTATGGCAGAAATGGAGTTATGGTCAGGAACAAATGGGTGGGTATGTATTATGCCGGTAAGAACGGCAAAAAAGTTCCTGGAAAAATTCGGAATACAAAAGATGTACGGCTGTTGTCTGCGATTACTTATCTGGAAGCAGGGAATCAGTCCTATGAAGGAAAACTGGCAGTGGCAAATGTAATTTTAAATCGTGTCAATGACAGCAGTTTCCCGAATACGATACAGGAGGTCGTATATCAAAGCGGGCAGTTTACGCCTGCAATGAATGGAATGCTGAGCTGGTTGTTAGAAAGCGGTCAGGCTGTGCCATCCGAATGTATCAAGGCTGCAAAAGATGCTCTTACGGGAGTGAATAATGTACCTGGATATCTGTATTTTACAACTGGAGTATGGGGGCCGTTAAAGATTGGTGACCATTACTTCCGCAAAACTTATTAACATCGTATGATGAAGATTGAACAGGGAGATTTTACAAGTGAAAAAAAAGATATTAACAGCTGTAGCAGTGATGTTTGTCGCATTTATCGTAACTCAGCCATTGAATGCGAAAGCGGATTGGAGACAGACTGCAAAAGGGAATTACTATTATATTGGTAATGATGGTAAAAAGGTAAAAGGCCGCTGGATTGGGGATTACTATCTCAATTCTAAAGGCTACATGGTAAAAAATAAGTGGGTCGTAAGCAACGGAACAAAGTATTTTGTCGGGGCAGATGGGAAATGGATTCCAAATTTCCGTAAGGGATGGTATCAGATCGGAAAGAAATGGTACTATTATACAAGTTCCGGTAAGATGAAGACTGGATTTTTTACGGTAAAAGGGAAAAAATACTATTGCAACAGCAAGGGGATCATGCTTACAGGACTCCGTAAAATCAGTGGAAAGCGATATTATTTTGACAGCAGCGGAGCGATGAAATTTGGTTTTCGGACAGTGAAGGGAAATCGTTATTATTTCCGCAAGACTAATAAAGATGGTTATGCATTTACCGGACTTCGTAAAATGGGCGGAAAGTATTATTATTTCTCTGCAACTGGTATTATGCAAAAGGGCTGGCAGACGGTTAACAATGCCCAATATTACTTCCAGAGCGATGGTAAATCAGCTACCGGCTGGGAGAACATCAGCGGAAATACATATTATTTTACAAACAAAGGTATTATGGTAAAAGGTTTGCAGAATATTGACGGAGCTTTGTATTATTTTGGTGATAATGGAATCATGTATAAAAATACCACAATAACCGTCAATGGAGTCACCTATCAGGTCGATGCAAGCGGAAAATGTAATCAGAATGTGAATGATCCAAGCGGCGGCGGGTCAGTTTCCCAGGAAATGTTATTCTTTACGAAATATGAATCGGGTCCGGAGGCTTATGGACAGACTGGTGGAGACAATGGAAACGCATGTGGAAAGTATCAGTTCGATTATCGCTATTCACTGCTTCCTCTGGTAAAATACTGTTATTCCAAAGATCCGGTAACTTTTAAAGAATTTCAGCCATATGCAGCATATGCCCTTACGGAGAAAAATAAGGCGAAGCTGAAAGGCAACCAGAAATTCTTCCGGGCATGGCAGACAATTTATGCAAGAGCACCAAGATTATTTGCTTCATATCAGGATGAATTTGCAAAACAGGAATACTATGATGAAACTGAAAGATATCTCATGAATATGGGGATCAATATTAAGTTCCGCCCGGACGTGGTAAAAGGAAGTGTATTCAGCTACTCTATCCAGCATGGAGCCTATTCTGCGGCACTTGCAGTGAAGGCAGCGAGAATAAATAATGGAACGTCAAACAGAAGTTTTATTAACAAATTATATACTTATAGAATTAGTAATTTCCCACTTTATCGAACTAGATATAACAGTGAGAAAGCAGAAGCTTTAAGTTATTTGTAGTTCATGGGAGATGTTAGGAGGCGATGCTTAGTCATCGTCTCCTTTTTTGCGTCGATCCCCTCATTCTTTCCCTTGACATGAAAATTATTGTAACTTATTATATTAATTAAAGAGTTTTTTGAAAATTTAATCATGGAGGACTTACAAATGACATTAGAAGAAGTGCTTCTGACTGTGAAAGAGCCAGATGAGGGTGCAATGAACAACTGCAGGAAAAGGTGGGACAGTATTGCAAAGCCGCTGCATAGCCTGGGTAAAATGGAAGATTATCTTGTGAAGATTTCCGGAATGACAAAAAGCAGTAATATTGATCTGGCGAAAAAAGCATTGGTAGTAATGTGTGCAGACAATGGTGTGGTAGAAGAGGGTGTGACCCAGACCGGGCAGGAAGTAACCGCAATCGTATCGGAAAATTTTCTGAAAGAGCAGGCGACGGCAAGTATTATGTGCCGGGTGGCAGGAGCAGATATTTACCCGGTGGATATAGGAGTTGCAAGAGATACCAGTATCATTAATCATAAAATTGCCTATGGAACCAGGAATATGGCAAAAGAACCGGCAATGACCAGAGAAGAGACGGTTCAGGCCATTGAAACTGGTATTCAGATGGTTGCAGAATTAAAAGAAAAAGGTTACCGTATCATAGCTACCGGAGAGATGGGTATTGGTAATACTACAACGAGCAGTGCGGTTGCCTCGGTTCTTTTACATACATCGGTGGAAGTGGTAACAGGAAAGGGCGCAGGACTCTCATCGGAAGGCTTTAAACGTAAGATCGACACTATAAAAAAAGCTATTGCACTGCATACTCCTGATCCCCGGGATGCCATAGACGTGTTATCAAAAGTAGGCGGCCTGGATATCGCAGGACTTACGGGCGTATTTTTAGGAGGCGCAGTATACGGGGTTCCCATTGTAATCGATGGGTTTATTTCATCCGTAGCCGCGCTGGCTGCTGTAAATATCTGTCCGCTGTCAAAAGAATATATGCTTGTTTCCCACGTTTCTAAAGAACCGGCAGCCCATTTGATTCTGGAAGCATTAAAAATGGAAGCGGCACTTACCTGTGATATGTGTCTGGGAGAGGGTACAGGGGCTGTAACCCTGTTTCCGGTATTAGAGATGGCAGTGGCAGTTTATAACGGGATGAGTACATTCCAGGATATACAAGTGGAGGAATATAAGCCTTTATCATAAAAGGGCTGGGGGTAAGTGTGAAAGAAAAACATTTTCACACTATTGATATGGGAATAGCACAAGCCAGCTTGTGCTATTGCTGGGGGTAAGTGTGAAAGAAAATCACTTTCACACTTTCTATTGGCGCAGTACCGCAGATCTGTCTGCGGTATGCAGGAGGTACAGATATGTTAATGATTGTAACAGGAGGCAGCGGAAGCGGCAAATCTGCCTACGCAGAAGAACAGATTATGAAACTGGGAGAAGGAAGCAGAATATATATTGCGACGATGATGAGCTTTGACGCAGAAGGCGACAGAAGGATTGAAAGGCACCGTAAAATGCGGGCAGCCAAGAACTTCCAAACCATTGAGTGCTATATGGATTTAAGCTCTGTCAATCTTCCCCCGGACGGAATTGTGTTACTGGAATGTATGTCCAATCTGGCTGCAAATGAAATGTATGCACCGGGCGGTGCAGGTGAAAATATGGTAGAATCCATTCTGCAGGGCATACAATCTGTTTTATCCCAGGTAAAAGCGCTGGTGGTTGTTACGAATGAGGTATTTTCCGATGGACAGGAATACGATTCCCAGACCATGCAGTATCTTGAATATTTGGGAATCATCAATCAGGAACTGGCTAAAAAGGCAGATACAGTTACAGAGGTGGTATGTGGTATTCCCCTGGTTAGAAAAGAGAGGCTGGATTCATGAAAAAGATAGGTAATAGTTTTATCATTGCATTTGCAATGTACTCCAAGATCCCTATGCCCAGGACCGAATGGACAAAGGATAACATGAAATATGCAATGTGCTTTTTTCCGGTGATTGGAGCGGTGATTGGAGCAGTTATACTTCTGTGGAATTATATCCAGGGGTATGCTGGGTTTGGAAATTCATTTTATACAGTTGTTCTGATGATGATACCGGTTCTGATAACCGGAGGAATCCATCTGGATGGTTTGCTGGACACCTCGGATGCTTTGAGTTCCTATAAACCAATGGATCAGAAACTGGAAATACTAAAAGATTCCCATGCGGGGGCATTTGCAATTATCGTAGGGATATGTTACTTTTTTTTACTGTTCGGATGTTATTCGGAGACAAATGCCAGAATGCTTTCGGTACTGGCAATCGGTTTTATGCTGTCCAGGGCACTTAGCGGACTTGCGATTGTCAGCTTTCGTATGGCGAAGAATACCGGGCTGGCAGCAACCTTCTCAGATATGGCTGTAAAAAGCAGGGTAAAGATGGTAATGATCATTTATATCATTTTGTGCGCTGTGGGGATGATTCTCCTTGAACCGGTTCTTGGAACCGTTTGTTTCCTCAGTGCCCTTTTCATGTTTGCTTACTACCGCCATATGTCTTATCAGAAGTTTGGCGGGATTACCGGAGATCTGGCAGGATTTTTCCTGCAGGTATGCGAACTGGTAATGGCGGCTGCCGTTGTAATAACAGCAAAGATTATCGGGATGTAAGTTATTAAAAAAGTATGGAACAAGTAAAGATATGGAATAGTATAGAATCAATGTAAACATGAACCAGCAAATGAACGAAATTTCGTAAACATAGAAATAACAGAAAGGAATAGACTATGAAACTTGTAATCGGCGGTGCTTTCCAGGGCAAGAAAAAAGCAGCCTGTGAGCGGTATCAGTTGTCGGATTCAGACTTTATAGACGGCATTACCTGTATGCCGGAAGAGTTAAAAAGCTGCAGGGGGATTTTTCACTTTCATGAATATATAAAGAGAATGATCCGGGAGGGGGAAAATCCAACAGGGCTGATAGATATGTTATATGAAACCAATCCGGAGATTATCATTGTGTGCAATGAACTTGGATATGGGGTAGTCCCGATGGAAAAGTTTGACCGGGAATATCGGGAAACAGTAGGAAGGCTTTGCTGCAAAGCCGCTGAATATTCGGATGAAGTAGTGCGGGTGGTATGCGGACTGGATACGGTGATCAAACATGCCTGAGATTTTACTGATACGCCATTCCAAAACAGAAGGAAACCTGCTGGGGCGTTATATCGGAACTACAGACGAACCACTCTGTGAAAAAGGAGTTGAACTGCTGAAGCATAAAAAATATCCTACAGCGGACAGCCTTTATGTAAGCCCGATGAAAAGATGTATAGAAACAGCCAAGAGAATCTATCCCGGTATGCCCTGCGAAATTATAGCGGATTTTCGGGAATGCAGCTTTGGAGAATTTGAAAATAAAAACTATAAAGAACTGGATGGAAACCCTGCGTATCAGGCGTGGATAGACAGCCAGGGAACAATACCTTTCCCGGGCGGAGAGAGCCAGGAAGCATTTCGCAGCAGATGCTGCCATGCATTTCAAAATACCGTGAATGATATTATAAGCAAAAAAGTTTCAAGAGCTGCTATCGTGGTTCATGGCGGTACCATCATGAGCATTATGGAAGCTTTTGCTGTTCCAAAAAGAGCATTTTATGATTGGCAGGTAAAGAATGCGCAGGGCTTCCTGGTGGCGTTAGATGAGGCGGCCTGGCGGGAAGAGAAGAAGATTCGGGTGGTAGAGAAAATTGGGGTTTAGCTGATCAAGACGCTTTTTAAATGATAGGTAGTGTACAGAAAGATGGGTGTGGGAAACTGGCATGGGCTCCGTCAGCTGGCCGCAGAACTGGCATGGTCCGCCTCCTTCTCTTTCCGTACACCACCTCCATCTACAAAGCGTCCCCTTCTTATCTAAACCCGTCAATTTCGAACATATGGTTGAATTTATAAAAAATATGTGCTATCATGTACAAGATATTTACAAAATATGAGCATCACAATACATGGCGGTGAATGATGAAAAGAAATGACTGGATATTGGCAGGTGCTGTAATAGCGGTTGCTTTCATTGCATTTATTGGATATACAATTTTTCAAAAAGACGGAAATATGGTTCAGATAATGGTAGATGGAAAAGAATACGGAGTCTATTCCCTTTCTGAGGATCAGGTGATTGAGATCAATGATACCAATACTCTTGAGATTAAAGGCGGGAAAGCAGATATGATTTCGGCAAAGTGTCCGGATAAGCTCTGTGTCCAGCAGAAAGCCATTAGTAAATCAGGAGAATCGATTATCTGCCTTCCCTATAAAATTGTAGTCCGGGTGGAAGGGGCGAAGGATGCCTCCGATTATGATTCCATAGCCGGCTGAAAGAATCATTTTTTGTGAAGCATACATTGATATTGGATTTAACTTCGCAGTTTACATAGGAAGAAGTTTGAAAAGTGTGAAAGGAAATCGCTTTCGAACTATCTACGCGCCCTTCATTGGGGAGAATTCTCCCACAAACTGTGACGCGCAGCTGTCAGAAAGCAATTTTTAGATACGCTTAGCGCAAGTCAGCTTGTGCTACTTAGGGAGATTAAGATGGGAAATAGAACAAAAGCGGCATATTTTGGCGTGTTTACTGCTTTGGCATTGATTGTCAGTTATGTGGAGACACTGATTCCATTTTATTTTGGTGTCCCGGGAGTGAAACTGGGGCTTACTAATATTGTCATCATATGTGTTTTATATTTTATGAGTGCCAGAGATGCACTTTTGCTTTCTGTTTTAAGAATTGTACTGGGAGGATTCCTGTTTGGAAATATGTACAGTATTATATACAGTCTTGCAGGAGGACTGTTAAGTCTTGCAGTGATGTATCTGCTGAAAAAAAGCAAAGGGTTTTCCATCGTTGGGGTCAGCATGTGCGGCGGAATCACCCATAATATAGGACAGCTGCTGGTTGCAATGGCAGTTGTGGATAATTTTAACCTGTTTTACTACCTCCCGGTATTACTGATCTCCGGGCTGGTTACCGGGCTGCTGATCGGAATATTAGGAAAAGAATTGCAGAGAAGACTGCCAAAGGAGATTTTTAGATGATAGCATATTTACGTGGGGACGTAGCTGCCCTGAATGAGAACAGCGTAATACTGGAAGTGAATAATATCGGGTACCTGGTATATGTCTCGGGCAGAGATGCTGACAGGCTTGCAGGAGCAAAAAAAGAGGTTTGTGTCCACACTTACATGCATGTAAAAGAAGATGCTTTACAGCTGTACGGTTTTTGTACCCAGGATGATCTTGAAATATTTAAACTGCTTCTTGGCGTAAACGGGATTGGACCCAAGGCGGCGCTTGGTGTATTGACGGCGCTTTCTGCAGATGACCTGCGGTTTGCAATTTTATCAGAAGATGCCAAAGCGATTGCAAAAGCTCCGGGTGTTGGAAATAAGACTGCCCAGAAAGTAATTCTGGAACTGAAAGATAAACTAAGCCTGGAAGACGCATTTGAAAAGCGTTTGACAAATCAGAATGATCTGGCTGTGTCCACCGGAATGACGGATAACAAAGGGGAAGCAGTTCAGGCGCTGGTTGCTCTTGGATATTCCAATACGGATGCATTAAAAGCCGTGAATAAAGCAGAACTTACCGAGAAAATGGACACAGAAGCAATCTTAAAAGCAGCGCTGAAGCAAATGGCATTTTTATAAATCCCGTCATTTTAATGATGGGGAGTTCAAAACAGGTCTTTGGAGGCGGAACATGGGAAAACGTATTATCACAACGGATACATTAGAAGAAGATATAAAAATAGAGCCGGCTCTGCGCCCGCAGACTTTAGATGAATATATTGGACAGGAAAAGGCAAAAATTAACCTTAAGGTTTATATAGAAGCGGCAAAGCAAAGAGGGGACGCTTTAGACCATGTTCTTTTTTACGGGCCGCCAGGTCTTGGTAAGACTACGCTGGCGGGTATTATTGCGAATGAGATGGGGGTGAACATGAAAATAACCTCCGGACCGGCAATTGAAAAGCCCGGAGAAATGGCAGCAATTCTCAATAATCTGCAGGAAGGAGATGTCCTTTTTGTAGATGAGATACACCGGCTGAACAGACAGGTGGAAGAAGTGCTCTATCCTGCAATGGAAGACTATTCCATTGATATTATGATCGGAAAAGGTGCGGCAGCGCGTTCGATTCGCCTGGATCTTCCTAAATTTACACTGGTTGGGGCAACCACCCGTGCAGGGCTTCTGACAGCGCCCCTGCGGGATCGTTTCGGAGTTATCCATCACTTAGAGTTTTATACGGAATCTGAACTGCAGACGATTATTGTGCGTTCTGCAAAAGTGCTGGGTGTAGAGATTGATACAAATGGTGCCAAAGAACTGGCAAAGAGATCCAGAGGCACGCCAAGGCTTGCGAACAGGCTTTTAAAGCGTGTAAGAGACTTTGCACAGGTAAAATATAATGGGCATATTACGGAAGATGTGGCGGCGTTTGCTCTGGATTTGCTGGAAGTTGATAAATACGGGCTGGATATGATGGATCGAAGTATTCTGACGATTATGATCGAAAAATTTAAGGGAGGTCCGGTAGGCCTTGATACCCTGGCAGCGGCCATTGGAGAAGATGCCGGAACCATTGAAGATGTGTATGAACCCTACCTGATTAAGAATGGTTTTATCATGCGTACACCAAGGGGAAGGGTTGTTTCTGAGCTGGCATATCATCATCTCGGCATAATGTTATAAATTGTCTTATAAATCGACCTTGATTTTTCTTCCACTTCTCTGTATAATGAATAACAGTAAACTCCAATATTTTGTAGTATTTTATAGAATGTTGTGATAATAGAGAAAAAAGTGGAGGAAGTCATATGTCAGCCAAGAACAAAGCAGAAGTCTTGATTGCGGGAAAAATATATACTTTGAGTGGATATGAGAGTGAAGAATATCTGCAAAAGGTAGCTACATACATTAATAATAAACTGGCAGAATTTAAAAAACTGGAAGGATATAATCATCTGTCAAAGGAGACAAAAGGGATTCTTTTGGATCTGAATATTGCGGATGATTATTTTAAGGCGAAAAAGCAGGTAGAACTTGTAGAGGAAGAATTGACTTCCAAGGACAAGGAATTATATGATTTGAAGCATGAAGTAATCGGTGTTCAGATCAGATATGAGACTGCTGAAAAAGATTTAGAAAGACTGCAGAAAGAATCCACGGAATATCAGAAAAAAATTGTGAAGCTTGAGACAGAGCTGGATGAATTATTGAGGAAATAGACAAAGAGAGGCTGTTGCTTAAGATAAATCGTGCAACTGCCTCTTTTTTGATCAGAGCGTATCTGTAGATTGATGAAATCCCATGCAGGCTCTGTGATAATGATAAATAATGAGGTGACTGATGAAAGTAGAATTACTGGCCCCGGCAGGGTCTTACGAAAGTTTAACAGCAGCAGTAAATGCAGGAGCAGATGCTGTTTATGTAGGGGGAAGCAGATTTGGAGCCAGGGCATTTGCAAATAATCTGACGGAAGAGAAACTGCTTCAGGCGGTTGACGAGTGCCACTTAAGAGGAAAACAGCTTTATTTAACCGTAAATACCCTTTTGAAAGACAATGAGATGGCAGAACTCTATGATTACATTCTTCCCTATTATACCAGAGGGCTGGATGCAGTTATCGTACAGGATATGGGTGTTTTTACTTTTTTGAGAAGAGAATTTCCCGATCTGCCCATACATGCCAGTACCCAGATGACAATTACAGGTCCGGATGGGGCTAAGCTTTTAAAAGATCTTGGTGCCTCCAGAATTGTAACTGCAAGAGAATTGTCATTGCAGGAGATAGCCGGAATCCATAAACAGGTAGATATTGAAATTGAAAGCTTTGTGCACGGGGCTCTGTGTTACTGCTATTCCGGACAATGCCTGTACAGCAGTCTGATCGGAGGACGAAGCGGCAACCGGGGCAGGTGCGCCCAGCCCTGCAGACTTCCTTATGATCTGTACCAGAAAGGGAAGAGGCTTAATTATGGAGCGGACAAGTTTCTCATGAGCCCTAAAGATATGTGTACCTTGGATCTTATTCCGGAACTGGTAGAGTCTGGTGTCTATTCATTTAAAATTGAAGGAAGAATGAAAAAGCCTGCATATACCGCAGGTGTGGTTCGAATTTACCGTAAATATATTGATTTATATTTACAAAAAGGAAGAAGAGGGTTCCATATTGAAGAAAATGACCGTCTGGAACTGATGGATCTCTATAACCGCGGTGGTTTTTCTACAGGATATTATAAAACCGGGAACGGAAAAGAAATGATGTCTCTTGTTCGCCCTAACCACATTGGAACCAAAGCGGCTAAAGTTGTGGATACCGGGAAGAATATATTAAAGCTAAAAGCAGCAGAAGCACTTCATCCCGGAGATGTTCTGGAATGCCTGGATGAAAAGTCAGGGCAGAAAGGGACAGAATTTACAATGCGGGAAGAAAAAAAACCAGGAGAAGTCTTCCAGGTTAAAATCCCGGCAGGAAAAAAACAGGAGACATATAAAACGATTATCCGTACAAGAAATGAACAGTTGTTAAAACAGCTGGAGGATACGTTTCTTCTTGGCAAATTTAAAGAAAAAATTAATGGGAAATTAAGACTTTACAAAAAAAATCCTGCTATACTCGAATTAAGAATGGGGGATTTTGCAGTTCATGTTACGGGCGACGTAGTAACAGAAGCGATGAATCAACCATTGTCTTATGAAAAAGTAAAAAAACAAATGCAAAAAACGGGGAACACGCCTTATATATTTGAAAAGCTTGATATTGAAATGGACAATGATATTTTTCTTCCGGTACAGTCTTTAAATGAACTGCGGCGCATGGGACTAGAACAACTGACCATTGAAATTCAGGACAGTTACCGAAGAAACATTCCATCAAAAGAGAGTAAGGATGAAAGAGAAATAAACCGCTCATTTAAGGACATCCCAAAGCCTGTCGGTTACACATATGGTGATAAAGGTGGCAGTCCAAAGGGTCAGGGGGATCGAAAGACAGATATGAAGTTCATGGTATCCTTAGAATCTCTGGATGCATTTGAAATGCTCCTTGGACTGGAAGAAGTAACCGCAATTTATTTGGACAGTTCAGCGTTTAAAGATAACCGGGAGTTTCAAAGTTCTGAAAAATACATCGCTCAGTGTCATGCGGCAGGTAAAAAGTGCAATTATATTATGCCGTATATTTTTCGGTCAGAGACCAGAAAATATTATGAATCGGAATCTGCTTTAAAAATGCTGGCGGCTTACGATGCATTGGTTGTGAAAAGTCTGGATGAAGCAGGTTATCTTAAGGAACGCGGCTTGACCAATCCCCTGATAGCAGACTACAATCTCTATGCTTTTAATCGGGATTCCGAATCCTTCTTTAAAGAACAGGGATTTGCTTCCGACACAGTGCCTTTGGAGCTGAATGCAAAAGAAATAGAAAAAAGGGGCTGTGAAAACAGTGAGATTCTGGTTTACGGTCATCTGCCAATGATGGTCAGTGCCCAGTGTCTGAAAAAAACAGCCGGGAGATGTAATAAAGTGCCGGAAGTGCTGTATTTACGTGACCGTATGAAAAAAGATTTTCCAGTTAAAACAAATTGCCAGTTCTGTTATAATGTGATCTATAACAGTGCGCCGGTGGTACTTCTGGATAACCGGGAAGAGATCAGAAAATTATGTCCGGCAGCGATACGTCTGAGTTTTACATTAGAAAATAAGGCACAGGTTATGTCTGTTACGGAAAAATATATTGACGCATTTTGCAAGGGGAAAAATAGCAGGCTTGATTTGCCGGAGTTTACAAGAGGGCATTTTAAGAGAGGCGTGGAGTAGGTGAAAAAGTGACAAATCTAATCATTCAGGTTTCAAAATATGTAATTATTATTTTAATGGCGATTTATACATTGCAAAGCTATGTGGTATTTCGCAAGAAGGATGAAGACGATGCCGATTTTTTATTTTTAAGGCAGAATGTAATTATGTTCTGTATGCATTTTGTGGCATTTATGGTGCTTTATCTGGAAATGGAAGAATCGCAGCTGCTGTTCTTCTATGGCGCCCAGGTTATTTATCTGGCTGCCACTCTGGTGCTGTTTCGGAATCTTTATCCGAAGGCGTCCAGATTATTAATCAATCATATGTGTATGCTGATATCCATAGGTATGATTATGATTACCAGAATATCTTATGACCAGTCAATCAAGCAGTTTAAAATTGCAGCAGCTTCTACCGTGATAGCACTGTTTATTCCGGTTATTATACGTAAGCTGCGTCTTATTACAAAATGGGCTTGGGTGTATGCTGTTCTGGGTATCGGGCTGCTTGGACTGGTTGCAGTTGCGGCTCGTTCAACCTATGGAGCAAAAATTGCATTTACAGTGGGAGGAATTACCCTGCAGCCATCAGAATTTGTAAAAATAATCTTTGTGTTCTGTATGGCGGGTCTTCTGCTTCGCGCCAAAACTTTTAAGGATATTGTAGTGGCAACGGGGCTTGCAGCACTTCATGTTTTGATACTGGTAGTGTCTACTGACCTTGGAAGTGCACTGATTTTCTTTGTGACGTATTTAATTATGCTTTACGTAGCTTCACGAAGAGCAATATATCTGGCGGCAGGGCTTGGAGCAGGAAGTCTGGCTGCGGTTGCAGCGTATTTTTTATTTTCACACGTGCGGGTGCGAGTGGAGGTATGGCTGAATCCCTTTGCTGATTATGCTGGAAACGGATATCAGATTGCTCAGTCACTATTTGCCATTGGTGCAGGCGGTTGGTTCGGAACCGGATTATTTCAGGGATCTCCAACGGCAATCCCTATTGTAGAACAGGATTTTATGTTCTCGGCAGTGACGGAAGAACTGGGCGGGATTTTCTCTATCTGTCTGATTCTGGTATGTTTAAGCTGTTTTATTATGATTCTTAATATCGCCATGAGATTATCCAATCCCTTCTACCGGCTGGTTGCATTGGGACTTGGTACGATGTATGCAGTCCAGGTATTTCTGACGGTAGGCGGAACGATGAAATTTATCCCTCTGACCGGTGTGACCCTGCCGTTTGTCAGTTACGGAGGAAGTTCCATGCTAAGCACGCTGATCATGTTTGCAGTCATACAGGGACTGTACATTCTTAGGGAAGACGAGGAAGATAGCATTGAGAAGGAAAAAATCTACGGACAATATCCAAATTAATGAGATACCGGTTAATGAACCGCAGAGGAAGCAGAATATGGGCCCGGAGTCCCGGGGCGGCAGAAATAAAGATATGATGAAAGTTGCATATCTCTTTGCTGCAATGTTTTTTATGCTGATTGGTTATCTGGTATATTTTAATACAATAAAAGCGGATACAATTAATTCAAATGTAAATAATACGAAACAGGATGCACAATCTCAGAAGATTGTCCGCGGGGCAATCATTTCTTCGGACGGAGAGACTCTTGCCGGAACGAATGTGGATGCTGAAGGCAATGAGGAGCGTCTTTATCCTTATAATAATATATTTGCCCATGTAGTAGGGTATGCCAGCAATGGTAAGGCAGGGGTAGAGGCAACCTCGAATTTTGATCTCCTTACTTCCCATGCGTCTATTCTGGAACAGGTACAAAATGAGGCGAATCATGAGAAGGTAAGGGGAGACAGTGTGGTACTGACCCTTGACAGCAGACTTCAGTCAGCGGCATATAATGCCATGGGTGTGTACAAAGGAGCAGTCGTGGTCATGGAACCAAGTACAGGTAAAATTCTGGCAATGGTTTCTAAACCGGACTTTAACCCAAATACCATTTCCAGTGACTGGGATGCCCTTGTCTCTGATGAAACGAACAGTTCCCTTCTCAACCGGGCTGTACAGGGTCTCTATCCTCCTGGGTCTACGTTTAAGATTATGACGGCATTAGAATATCTGAGGGAACATCCGGATTACCAGAACTATAGCTATAACTGTACCGGAAGCATTTCAAAGGAAGATGTTACAATCACCTGTTTTGGAGGAGAAGCACATGGCCAGGTCAATCTGGCAGACTCTTTTAAATATTCCTGTAACAGCTCGTTTGCCAATATAGGTCTGGAACTGGATAATAATGCATTCCGAAGTTTATGTGAAGATTTTATGTTTAACAATACACTGCCTATTGCTATGGAGGCCAGCACAAGCCGTTTTGAACTGAATGAACACACATCTTATGGAGAAGAGATGGCAACGGCAATCGGACAGGGAAATACCCTGGTATCTCCCCTTCATATGGCGTTGATTACATCAACAGTAGCAAATGCAGGTACTTTAATGAAACCATATATTATTGACCGTCTTGAAACTTTTGACGGGGATATGGTAAAAGAAAATAAACCTGAGATATATAAGGAATTAATGTCAGCTCAGGAAGCCGGGGTTCTATCTGATTTTATGACACAGGTTGTAGAGGGCGGTACAGCAAAATCCCTCAGCGGACTTGGTTATACAGTTGCCGGAAAGACCGGATCTGCCGAGTATGAAATTGGGCAGAACGCTGCGGACAAAGGAACTCATTCCTGGTTTGTAGGGTTCTCAAATGTCAGCAGTCCCGATATTGTGGTTAGTGTAATTGCAGAAGACGGCGGTACCGGAAGCTCTGCAGCAGTGCCAATTGCACAGGCTGTATTCGATGCCTACTACAATAACAGTATGAATCTTACCAATAATTAAGGTTGCATGATTTAAAAAAAAGAGTTATACTAAAACCAGTTAGGAGTGCACAACGCATAACAGGAGGGATTGCAATGGTCGAAGCAACGAGCTGTGGCGGTGTGGTAATATTTCGTGGTAAGATTCTTCTTTTATACAAGAGTTACAAGAATAAGTATGAAGGATGGGTGTTGCCTAAAGGAACTGTAGAAGCTGGCGAGGAGTATAAGGATACAGCAATAAGAGAAGTATTGGAGGAAACAGGAGCCAAAGCATCAATTATTAAATATATTGGTAAAAGTCAATATACCTTTAATGTGCCGGAAGACACAGTAGCAAAGGACGTACATTGGTATTTAATGATGTCTGACAGCTATTACAGTAAACCGCAGCGCGAAGAATATTTTGTAGATTCAGGTTATTATAAATTTCATGAAGCGTATCATTTATTGAAATTTGCTAATGAAAGAATAATTCTTGAAAAAGCATATAACGAATATTTAGACTTGAAGAAGTCGAATCTTTGGGGAAGCCGCAAATATTTTTAGGATGAAAAGAAGATACGAATCTGTATCTTCTTTCTTTTTTCTTTTTAAATTTGCCAGAGCGTGTTTTAAATTGCTTTCTGGCAGCTGTGCGTCACACTTTGTGATGTCCTGTGTCTGAAATATTTCTTAAATTTCCTCTATTAAGATGAATTATTTTAAGAAATCTGTTAAAATATAAAATAGTTAGTAATATATACCAGAGGCGCAGTGGCTGCCTGGAAAGGAGCAATATATGCTGGAGAAGATTGATCTGACAAAGAAAATGGGGAAAAAAGAATTTAAACAAACGATGGAAGAACTCTCTGGGAAGCTGGGAACGCTGCAAAGAGAGTGCAGGAATTTAAAGATACCGGTAATTATCGTTTTTGAAGGATTTGGTGCAGCAGGAAAAGGAACCCTGATCAATCAGCTGATTCAGCCGCTTGACCCCAGGGGATTTAACGTATATGCCATTAACGGGGAGTCTGATGAAGAACAGCTGCGGCCCTTTTTGTGGCGTTTCTGGACAAAGACACCTGAGAATGGGCGGATTGCCATATTTGACCGAAGCTGGTACCGGCGCGTTCTGATTGACCGGTTTGATGGGTTAACCACAGAAAAACAGCTTGGATACGCTTATAATGAAATTGTTTCTTTTGAACAGCAGCTTACCGACGGGGGAAATGTAATGATTAAATTTTTCCTGGATATTACGAAAAAGGAACAGAAAAAGCGTTTTGATAAAATGCTGGAGTCAAAAGAAACGGCATGGAAGGTTTCCAAAGGGGATTTAAAAAGAAACAAACATTTTGCAGAATACAAAATGATGAATGAGGAAATGCTTCAGAAAACGGATACGGATTTTGCACCATGGACCATTATTGAAGCCATGGACAGGGAATATGCTGCGGTGAAGATTATCAGTACGGTGGTAGATTGTCTGGAGAAGAGAGTTTCAAATCAAAAAGAGCTGGAGAGACTTGCCAGGGAAGAAGAAAAGCTGGAAAATGTGGAATCGGTTGAAGTAAAACCAGGTTTTAAGTCATCGGTGCTAAGCAGTGCGGATCTTACTTTAACCTATACAAAGGAAGAGTATAAAGAAAGGCTGGATGAACTGCAGAAAAAGCTCTCTTTACTGCACAGTGAACTGTACCGCAGACGGATTCCGGTCATTTTAGGATTTGAAGGATGGGATGCAGGCGGAAAAGGCGGTGCCATCAAGCGGGTAACACAGTGCCTGGATCCAAGAGGCTATGCAGTGAATCCCACTGCGGCACCTAACGATATAGAGAAAGCACACCACTATCTGTGGCGTTTCTGGCAGACTTTTCCAAAAGCCGGTCACATTGCGCTCTATGACAGAACCTGGTATGGAAGAGTTATGGTAGAGCGGATCGAAGGATTCTGCAGTACCCAGGAATGGAAGCGGGCATATAAAGAAATTAATGATTGTGAGGCTACCCTTGCACACAGTGGTGCAGTTGTGTTAAAATTCTGGATGCAGATAGATAAAGAGGAGCAGGAGCGCCGATTCAAAGAGCGGATGGCAAATCCGGACAAGCAATGGAAGATTACAGACGAAGACTGGCGGAACCGGGAAAAATGGGATGCTTATGAAGCGGCAGTGGATGAAATGTTAATCCGTACATCCACAACATATGCGCCCTGGATCATCGTAGAGGGAAACTGTAAATATTATGCCCGGATAAAGGTGTTGGAAACGATCGTAAAAGCTTTGGAAGCACGTATAAAATAAAAAAAGAAGCAAGGTCAGGAATAAAAAAGATGAAATGGTATCAAAATCTATATGTAGGCGAAACAGCCAGAAAGAAAAAAAAGAGAATAATCTGGAAAATAAATCATAACGCAGGCCTGATAGATGTGTATGTTGTTACGCTGGCGGCCAATGGGACTGATTTATTTGATATCGTTTCATCCGCCGTCCTGATGCAGAAGGCAGTAAGGCGTAACTGCCCTTTGATTGTAGGGATAGCATGCGGCTATGATGAAGCTGTACAATTAGCTCTGAATATTGCCCTTGAGGTTTATAAAGAAACCGGAGGTTTTCAGGTACGCCAATATTTAGCCCGTAAGGAGAGAAAAGAAAGAAATTGACAGGTGTGAGAATATGCTACATATCATTTTGGTAATACTTAAGATTATAGGTATCCTGCTGGCTGTTATTTTGGCACTGTTACTTCTGGTTCTCCTGGCAGTGGTGTTTGTGCCTTTGCGATACCGCTTAACACTTCAAAGAGAAGGCGATATTCTCTATGGACAGGGAAAAGCCAGTTATCTGCTTCATATTATAACGATAATGGCAGAATATAAAGAAGGTAAGCCCAGATATGAGATCAGGCTTTTTGGAATACCGGTGGAGAAATTTAAAGTTCTAAAGAAATTTATAAAGTTCAAAAAGCCAGGAAAAGCTAAGACAGCAGATAAGATGGATGATAAAGAGGAAACAAAAGAGCACAGAAAAGAGCAGGAATCCCGGCCGGTTGCCGGCAGAGTAGAGATGGCTGAGCAGTCAGAAGCTCCCGGCGACAGAGCAGAAGACGGTCAGCAGAAAGAATTGCCGGAAACGACAGAGCAAAAAGAGAAAGAAAAGCAAACAGGGGAAACAAATAAAACAGAGAAGAAAGAAAATACAGACAAAACAGATAAAACAGAGCACAGGGGTATATTTACAAAAGGAAAAGCCATTGTACAGAAAGTACAGGCTGTGTTAAAAAAGATTTGGAGTATTTTAAAAGGAATTCCAAAGAAAATACGAAATATACTTTATAAGCTTACCCATGTAAAGGGACAGGTTCATAAATACCTGGAGATCATTCGTGCAGAAGAAACAAAGTTACTGTTTGGGAGTTCACGGACGGAATTTCTCTATCTGCTGAAGCACTTTAAACCAAGACAGGCAAAAGGGTATATTCGTTTTGGTACCGGAGATCCGGCAACAACAGGTCAGATTCTGGGAATAGCCGGACTTATTCTGCCAATATATTCGACCAAAATTCAGGTTTATCCTGATTTTGATAAATCCATCTATGAGGGTTTTGTAGTAATTACCGGGCATATCCGTGCATGCCATCTTTTGAAATCCGGATGGAAAATCTATAAAGATAAAAACACTAAGAAATTCCTAAAACGTATCAGACAATAAGGAGGAAATAAACATGGCTTCAGACAATAATTTTCAGACAACCGTAGATTCATTATTCAAGGGGATGGACAGCTTTATCAATACAAAAACTGTAGTAGGAGAGGCAATGTCCGTAGGAGACACTATAATTCTTCCGCTGGTTGACGTTTCTTTTGGAGTTGCCGCAGGTGCTCTTTCCGGAGACGCTAAAAATAATGGCGGAGGAGCAATGGGCGGAAAAATGTCCCCCAGTGCAGTACTGGTGATTCAAAATGGAACGACGAAACTTGTAAATGTGAAGAATCAGGATGGTCTTACAAAAATACTGGATATGGTGCCTGATTTTGTAAATAAATTTGCAGCAGGCAAGACGGAAACAGATACTTCTGCAGCTTCTGGGAAAACAGAAACGGAAAGTACAACGGATTATGAAACAGATGAAGAATAAAATGTGTTAAATCGATAGTTCCTGCATATGATATAGAAACGAGATATGCAGGTGGACGGTTATGAAACGGATTGTAGGTTATACACTGTTTTGGGTGGCTGTAGGGATGCTCTTAGCTTTATGCATGCCAAATGCCTTTATAACCGTTCTGATAATTTTTGTGCTCTTATTAATAGGATATAACCTGTTTATGTGTTAGAGTGTGTTTGAAAATTCATTCCCGCCATCTATACGCCCCACTTCGCGGTATATTAGCTCCAAACTCAGATTACACAGCCCGCTATGTGCCTTTTATTTGGAACGAATCTCCCACAAAGTGTGACGCACAGCTGTCAGAAAGCAATTTTAGTAACACGCTCTAGAGGAATGGTTGATATATAAAACTATCCATAATGTATAGAGACATCGCTTAGTTCTGCCTAACAGCACGAAATTTATCAAAACGGTGAAGCAATTCTGTGAAGCGAATGGATTAAAATAAGCCAGTCCCAATGCCGGTTTTCAGCATTGGGACTGGCTCTTAGCTTGTTGTGTACGAAGTCGGTTTCTGCAAAAAAACCCCTCAACCAATGGTGAGAGGTTCCTCTAACTAAGCTCTTTCAACTTTACCGGATCTTAAGCAAGAAGTACATACATACATCTTCTTAGCAGCTCCGTTAACTTTTACTTTAACTGATTTGATGTTAGATTTCCACATTTTGTTCGATCTTCTATGAGAATGACTCACATTGTTTCCGAAATGAGCACCCTTTTCACAAATAGCACATTTAGCCATGAATAAGCACCTCCTTGACTTTAATATTCGTCTATCACTCTTGTACAACATTGCACAAATAATGAAACAATACACTTTGTCTATCCGTGACAGAGAATGTTCAGCGTGTATTACTTAATTATTTGCGCAAGTCTGTACTAGATATAGACTCACAACACTAGTTATTCTATCAGATGGCACCATATTTTGCAAGTGAAAAATAAAAAATTATGAAATAAATTGTTAAAAATTAAAATTAATATTTCATTTTGTGTGAAAAGAGGGTATAATGTACGCAGAGATATTATAATTTAAAAGTTGGAGGTAACGATATGAAGGGACGCATGGATACAGATCTGGGTTCTATCTTGATTGATACTGATGTAATCGCTACTTATGCAGGCAGCGTTGCCGTTGAATGTTTTGGTATCGTAGGTATGGCTGCTGTTAATATGAAAGATGGTTTAGTAAAGCTCTTAAGAAAAGAAAGCTTGAAGCATGGGATTAACGTCCGGGTAGAAAACAATAAAATATCACTGGATTTTCATGTGATTGTGGCATATGGCGTAAGCATTTCAGCCGTTGCGGATAATTTACTCAGTAATGTAAAATATAAGGTAGAAGAGTTTACCGGCATGGAGATTGAAAAAATAAATGTTTACGTTGAAGGCGTAAGATCGATTGATTAAGGAGGAACTTGTTGTGGTAACAAATACGATAAATGCCAGTCTGTGTGCAAAGATGTTTCTGGCGGGTGCTAAAAATCTGGAGTCTAAGAAAGAATGGATCAATGAATTAAATGTATTCCCTGTTCCGGATGGAGATACAGGAACGAATATGACATTGACAATTATGTCTGCGGCAAAAGAGGTGGCGGCACTTACCGATCCTGACATGGAGGTGTTGGCGAAAGCAATTTCTTCTGGTTCCCTGAGGGGAGCGAGAGGAAATTCGGGCGTTATTCTGTCACAGCTGTTTCGTGGCTTTACGAAAGGGATTAAGATGCATGACGAAATCGATATTCAGATTTTGGCGGGTGCATTCCAGAAAGCGGTAGAAACCGCTTATAAAGCCGTTATGAAGCCCAAGGAAGGTACAATCCTTACGGTTGCCAAAGGCGCAGCACAAAAGGCTGCAGAGCTTGCGGAAACGGATATCGGAATGGAGCAGTTCCTGAAAGAAGTGATTGAACATGCAGATTATGTTCTTTCACAGACTCCGGAGATGCTGCCGGTATTAAAAGAAGCCGGAGTGGTAGATTCCGGCGGACAGGGACTGGTACAGGTTCTGAAAGGGGCTTACGACGGATTCCTTGGAAAAGAAATCGATTATACAATTGAAGGCGTATCTGCCCAGGGAAGCGTAATGAAGATTACACCGCAGGCAGAAGCTGATATTAAATTTGGATATTGTACTGAATTTATCATCATGACGAAGAGTGAACTGTCAGATAAACAGGAAATGGAATTTAAGGGATTCTTAGAATCCATTGGTGATTCTATTGTTGTTGTTGCTGATGAGGATATTGTCAAGGTTCATGTACATACCAATGACCCTGGAAAGGCAATTTCCCGCGCATTAACTTATGGTGAACTGTCCCGAATGAAGATTGATAATATGAGGGAAGAACATCAGGAGAAACTGATCAAAGATGCCGAAAAACTTGCATTACAGCAACAGGCAGAAAATCAGGTGAAAGCGCAGTCAATGCCGGCAACACCACCAAAAGAAGTTGGCTTTATTTCCGTTTCCATAGGAGAAGGAATTGGTGAAATATTTAAGGGACTTGGTGTGGATTACCTCATTGAAGGCGGACAGACTATGAACCCCAGTACGGAAGATATGTTAAATGCAATAGAAAAAGTAAATGCAGATACCATCTATATCCTACCAAATAATAAAAATATTATCCTTGCAGCTAATCAGGCAAAACTTTTGACAAAAGATAAGAAAATAATTGTAATTCCTACAAAGACTGTACCACAGGGTATTACAGCTATTATCAATTATATTCCGGAAAAAACACCGGAAGAAAATGAAGCTGCAATGGTAGAAGAGATTCAGCATGTTAAGACAGGTCAGATTACCTATGCAGTTCGGGATACCCACATTGACGACAAAGAAATCAAAGAAGGCAATATTATGGGTATTGGGGATCATGCTATCCTGGCAGTCGGTGAAAAACTGGAAGCTGTAGCAAATGAGACCGTTGATCTGATGATGGATGATGAATCAGAGCTGATCAGTATCTATTATGGAGAAGAAGTGACGGAAGAGGCGGCAAATGAACTTGGAGATAAATTCAGGGAGGAATATCCGGAATGTGATGTAGAAGTTTATTCCGGTGGGCAGCCGATTTATTATTACGTGATTTCAGTAGAGTAACAGGTGATTAATGATGAATATGGAATCATCCATTCAGGAATTAAAAGGAATCGGAGAGAAGACGGTTCTGGTTTTTCAAAAAGCAGGGATTAGAACAATTGATGATCTGCTAAATTATTATCCGAGAAATTATGATACTTATGATAACATCGTTAAGGTATCTGAGATCTCGGATGATGATGTGTCGGCAGCCGTCTATGGTACGGTTGTACAGACTCTGGATGTAAAAAGAGTCAGACGGCTGCAGATTACCAATACGGTCATTCGGGACGACAGCGGCGGCATGATCCGTTTGACCTGGTTTAATATGCCCTATTTAAAAAATACCCTGAAAAGGGGAAGTAAATATATATTCCGTGGGAAGATTTCACGTAAAGAACAGCAGTTGTTGATGGAACAACCTGCTGTTTTTCGTGTAGACCAATACCAGGAAATGCTCCATGTGATGCAGCCAATTTATACCTTAGTGCCCGGGCTTACCAACAATATGATTACCAAAGCTGTGCGCCAGGCACTTCCTCTGCTGGAGGAGTACCATGATTATCTTCCGGAGGAAATCAGAAAAGAATATCATCTGGCTGAATTCCACTATGCCATTGAACAGATACATTTTCCAAAAGATATGCATGATGTTATGCTAGCGAGAAACCGTCTGGTATTTGATGAATTCTTTTTGTTTATTCTGGCACTGCGCCGCCTCAAAGACAGTACGGAAGAGCTGTATCACAGTTTTCATATGCAGCAAACACCGCTGACAGATCAGATTATTGCCAACCTTAAGTTTTCACTTACCAAAGCCCAGGCGAAGGTATGGAAAGAAATTGAAAAAGACTTATTAAGTCCGAAAGTTATGGCAAGACTGGTTCAGGGAGATGTTGGTTCCGGGAAGACCATCCTTGCCATTTTGGCATTGATTATGACGGCACAGAACGGATATCAGGGATCCTTAATGGTTCCTACGGAAGTTCTGGCTGTACAGCACTTTGAATCCATCTGTGGTCTGTTAGAGGAACAGCATCTTGACTTTAATACGGTGCTTTTAACAGGTTCTATGACGGCAAAAGAAAAAAGGGCAGTATATGAAAAAATAGAAACAGGCGAAGCCGATATCATAATTGGTACCCATGCACTGATTCAGGAAAAAGTAAATTATAAAAATCTGGCCCTGGTAATTACGGATGAACAGCACCGCTTCGGGGTACGCCAAAGAGAGGCGCTCTCCGAAAAGGGAGAATTACCCCATGTACTGGTTATGAGTGCTACACCGATTCCGCGGACATTGGCAGTTATTCTTTATGGTGATCTGGATGTCTCTGTTATTGATGAGCTTCCTGCAAACCGTCTGCCAATTAAAAATTGTGTAGTAGATACCAGGTATCGTCCGAAGGCATATTCCTTTATTCAAAATGAGATTGAAGAAGGGCGCCAGGCTTACATCATCTGCCCTATGGTAGAAGAGAGTGAAGCGATTGAGGCAGAAAATGTAATCGAGTATACCGAGCGGCTGAGGGCGGCGCTGGCTGAAAATATTCAGATCGAATATCTGCATGGGAAGATGAAACCAAAAGAAAAAAACAGCATTATGGAACGTTTTTTAAAGCATGAAATTGACGTATTGGTTTCTACTACAGTAGTGGAAGTCGGCGTGAATGTACCCAATGCCACTGTGATGATGATTGAAAATGCAGAGCGGTTCGGTCTGGCACAGCTGCATCAGCTCCGGGGCAGGGTGGGACGGGGACTATACCAGTCCTATTGTATTATGGTGCGTGCATCAGACAGTAAAAAGGTAAAGGAGCGTCTGGAGATCCTTAATAAATCCAACGATGGCTTTTTTATTGCCAGCGAAGATTTAAAGCTTCGGGGACCGGGAGATGTATTTGGCGTGCGCCAAAGCGGTTTGCTGGAATTTAAAATCGGGGATGTATTTACCGATGCATCCATCCTGCAAAAGGCCAGCGAAGCGGCTCAGATTATTCTGGATCAGGGTGAATTGGCAGGAAAACCCGAGTACTGCTATCTGGATAAAAAACTGCAGGAATACATGCTGCAGGGCTTTGGCCGCATCAACTTATAGAAGAAATAGTTGCTATTTTTGAAAAAATGGTATATTATGCTTTATGTAAATGATATATATGCATGGAAGTGTTTTGCGAGGAGGAAAATGTATGAAAACCGTAAAAGCAAACGTAAAAGAGACAGCAGCAGCTACGACAGAAGCCACTAAAGCAACAAAAACACCATCAAAGAGAGCAGCGAAGAAGGCAGAGCCGGCTGCTAAGACTACAGAAGAAAAAGTAACAGATGCAACAGAAGAGAAAGCAGCAGCAGTAAAAGCTCCGGCAGCTAAAACAACAGCAGCTAAGACTGCAGCAAAGGCAGCAGTTAAAGCAGAGGAAAAGCCAGCGGCTGAAAAAGCTCCGGCAGAGAAAAAGACAGCAGCAAGAAAAGCACCGGCTAAAAAGGCAGATGTAAAAGAAACAATCTATCTTCAGTATCTGGGGAAAGAGATAAATACAGAGGAAATTACGAAACAGGCAAAAGAACATTGGACGAAAGTTTTAAAAAATAAAGCTGCGGATATTAAATCCATAGATATATATTTAAAACCGGAAGAAAATGCTGCATATTTTGTAATCAACGGCGATGTAACCGGCAATGTGTACTTATAGATAAAATCATATAACAGAGAAAAGCCCAGATAAAATTATCTGGGCCCTTTCTTTGTCAAATACGAATGAATTCGTTTTTGAGATTAGTACTGAGAAGTGCTACCTGCTGACATGTTACCTGCTGACATGTTACCTGCTGGCATGCTTGCTCCGCCGGACATCTGTCTTTCCTGAGCTTCGATCATTTTCTTAACCATATAGCCACCAACGCTACCATTCTGTTTGGAAGTTAAGTTACCATTGTATCCGTCTGTTAACGGTACTCCTAATTCGTTAGCTACCTCAAATTTGAAACGGTCTAAAGCTCCTTTTGCTTCTGGTACTGCTGCTGTGTTAGATGATCTGTTTGACATCATAACCCCTCCTTTTTTTCTGTCTGTTTTTTTTTATTTGCAATTTGTTATTGCCTTCCTAGTATATGAATTAATTGAAATTCTAAACTGGAAATTTTTGCAATTTTTTACAAATTTAGATAAAAACAAAAAAACATTTTCCATTTTCCCTATTTATATGTTATAATCGGTAGAAAGAAGAGAAAAAAGGATGGTTAGATGAATATCGGTATTATTGCACATAACAGTAAAAAGAGTTTAATTGAAGATTTTTGTCTTGCATATAAGCATATACTTAGCAAACATGAAATTTATGCGACAGGAATTACAGGGCGCCGTGTAGAAGATGTAACGAATCTCCGCGTCCACAAATTTCTCCCTGGAAGCGTGGGAGGAGATAAGCAGTTTACAGAAATGCTTGAGAGAAATGGCCTAGATATGGTAATCTTTTTCTACAACCCGGCTATGGTAGATCCTAAGGAGCCGGATATTTATACAATATCAAAATGTTGTGATAAATATAATATCCCAATTGCAACCAATATTGCAACTGCGGAATCTTTAATTCTTGGATTAGCTCATGGTGATCTTGAATGGAGATTACAGATTTAAAATCTAAGAGAGGGGTGTAGCAGCATCCCTATTTTTTTGTGAATTTATTCCCGCGGGCAGCGAGCCAGACGGACGCGCCTGCGGATACATAGGACTTATTATGAAAAAGATTTGGTTTAAATTAGGAGGATTATCAGATGTCAATTAATGACGTACAGAATTTGTTTATGTTTTGCGGAGGCCTTGGAATGTTCCTTTACGGTATGCACAGCATGTCGGATGGAATTCAGAAATCGACCGGCAACAAAATGAGGGAGCTGCTGGGAGTTTTAACCAATAACCGGGTAATGGCAATTCTGGTTGGAGCCTTGATTACGGCAATTATTCAAAGCAGTGGTGCGACTACGGTAATGGTAGTTGGATTTGTAAATGCAGGCATTATGAATCTGGGACAGGCTGTGGGAGTAATCATGGGTGCCAATATCGGTACCTGTATCACATCCTGGATCGTATCCCTGGGACAGCTCGGGGACAGTTTTAAAGCTGTATCGCCATCTCTTTATGCGCCCTTATTAGTGGGTATCGGAGCATTTTTTATTATGTTTTCCAAAAAGCAGAAGAAGAAAACGATTGGTGAAATCATTATTGGTCTGGGCTTATTATTCATCGGTCTGGATTTTATGAAAAATTCTGCTTCTTCTTATACGGAACTGCCGATCTTCACAAAGGCATTTGCATTATTTGGCAGCAATCCGTTCCTTGGTATTGCAATTGGAGCTTTGGTTACCGGTATTATGCAGAGTTCTTCTGCCTCTGTTGGTATTCTGCAGACACTGGCTGCTACCGGCGGTGTTGTTACGGCAAGCTCGGCAATTTATATCAGCCTTGGTTCGAATATAGGTTCTTGTTTTACTGCACTTTTATCAAGTATTGGAGCACCCAGGAATGCGAAGCGGGCAGCTGTAATCCATTTATCATTTAATATGATAGGTGCGGTAATATTCGGTGCGGCAATGTTTGCCATATTCCAGCTGAATCCTGTATTTGCGGCAGCCGGAATCGGCAGCGTGGGAATTTCTATTTTTCATACTATATTTAATATTATCTGTACAATTATTCTGTTCCCGTTTGCAAACAAACTGGTTCAGCTGTCCGGGCTTATTGTTTCGGATAAAGGCGCTGAAGCTTTGGAAGGAACAGAATCAGACGAAGTGATTACATTACGTCATTTAGATGACCGTATTTTAGAGACTCCCTCTTTTGCAGTAGAAAATGCAATTCTGGAAGTTGTTCATATGGGAAGAATTGCTCAGACAAATATGCAGAACGCATTTGATGCAGTACTTAATAATGATACTGAAAAAATAGATACTGTTTATAAGACGGAAAAAACTATTAACAGCATGGAAAAAATGATTACCGAATATCTGGTTAAAATCAGTAATCTTTCATTGAATGAAGATCAGCATACGATTATTAATAATTTGTTTTATTCCGTAAGCGACATTGAGCGTGTGGGAGATCATACGGAAAATATCGCAGAACTGGCGGAAAATAAAGCGAAGGATGATATTCAGTTCTCCGAAGAGGCAGGTAAGGAATTAAGCGAGATCATGGAACTGGTTACCAATTCATTCGTTTATGCCATGAAGGCAAGAGAAGAAGAGAGTATTGATGCTGCAACGAAAGTAGTAACTTATGAAGATATGGTTGATAATATGGAGGAAGAACTGCGGGAAACTCATATCGAACGACTTTCCAAGCAGTTGTGTAACCCTACTAACGGAGTAATTTTCCTGGATATTATCAGTAACCTGGAAAGAATTTCGGATCATGCCTATAATCTGGCAGGGTACGTAATGAGCGAGCATTAAGACGCACTAAAGATCTAAGTATTAAGCTCCTGTAAACAGGCATATGGAGGTTTTGATAAGATTATGAGTCAGATGATTTATTGTGTAGAAGATGATATGAATATCAGAGAGTTGGTCGCTTATGCCCTGAAGACATCAGGGTATGAAGCAATAGGTTTTGAGAATGCCGCAGAATTTTATAAAGGCTTAAAAAACGGAAATCCGGATTTGATTCTTCTGGATATTATGCTGCCGGACGAAGACGGCATCAGTATTTTGAAGAAATTGCGTGCCAGAAATGAGCACAAGGATATTCCTGTAATTATGCTGACCGCAAAATCTACGGAATATGATAAAGTCAAGGGACTGGATGTGGGTGCAGATGACTATGTAACGAAGCCTTTTGGTGTTATGGAACTGATTTCCAGAATCAAAGCGGTACTTCGCCGGAGCCAGAAAAGCATTTCCACCGATATGATGGTACTTGGGGATATTCATCTGGATATCCAGAAGCATGAAGTGACTGTCAGCGGCAAAGAGGTCATCCTGACCTATAAAGAATTTGAACTTCTTACGTATTTGATGAAAAACCAGGGAATTGTACTTTCCCGGGATAAAATACTGGAAGTAATCTGGAATTATGATTACGAAGGGGAAAGCCGTACCGTTGATGTTCATATCGGCTCGCTGAGGCAGAAATTAGGCAGCAGCGGGAATATGATAGAAACCGTTCGCGGGGTGGGCTATAAAATGGGAACCAAAGAATGAAAAAGAAAATCTATAAAAATGTATTCGGACTGGGGATTTTGACTGTAATTTTCATTACGGCTGCATTTGTGTTATTTTTTAATTACAATATGCAGCAACAATTAAAAAACGAATTAAAGACAGAAGCAGTGTACATCGCCAAGGCCTATGAAGGTTTGGCGGATCCTGTTTCTTTTTTGGATGATATAGAGGCACAGACGCCTTCCAGAATCACATATATCGATCCGAAAGGTAAGGTTATCTACGATAGTCAGGCGGATGCCAGCAAAATGGAAAATCACCTGGAACGCCCGGAAATTATAGATGCCGCAAAAAATGGAACCGGTATTTCCAAGAGGACTTCTGACACGCTGAGACAGCATACTTATTATTATGCAATAAAATTGTCAACGGGAAGCTTTTTGCGGGTTTCCGGTACTATTGACGGCCTGATACCCACGTTTATGAAGGTACTGCCGGCAGCCTGTGTTATTTCATTGATTATTTTACTGGGTTCCTTTATGATCGCCACAAAGCTGGCAAATGGAATCATATCCAATATTAATAACATAGATTTGCAGCATCCAACCCAGGACGTTTCTTTTAATGAGCTGTTTCCGTTATTAAACCGGATTGAAAAGCAGAATTATCAGATTAAGGATCAGATGACAGACCTGATTGAACAAAAGGAAAAATTCAATACGATAACTACCAATATGAATGAAGGATTGATCCTGCTGGATAAAGATTCCAGGATTGTATTTATTAACCAGAGCTGTAAAAATATATTAGGTGCACCCAGTATGCACTATATTGGTAAAAATATTTCACTGTTCAACCGCAGCCAACAGCTTCAGAATACAGTGGAAAAGTCATTGAAAGGGGAAACCCACAGTGAGATCTTAAAGCTGGATGAAACCACAATTCAGTTTTTTGGAAATCCGGTAATACAGGATGGCAGTATCCAGGGGGTTGTACTTTTTGTACTGGACATTACAGAAAAATACAAAGCAGAGAAAATGCGAAGAGAATTCTCAGCAAACGTTTCTCATGAATTAAAAACACCGCTGACATCTATCTCCGGATATGCGGAATTGATGCAGAACGGAATGGTACAGCCACAGGATATATCTCAGTTTGCAGGTAAAATCTATAAGGAAGCAGCACGACTGATTTCCCTGGTGGAGGACATTATCAAAATCAGCCGTCTTGATGAAAAAGATGCGCGTACAACAAAAGAACTTGTGGATCTGTATGAGATTTCCACGGAAATAGTAGAACGACTTTCATCCGTAGCAGAACGTAATATGGTAACGCTTCACCTGGAAGGTTCTAGCGTAAAATTGATTGCAGTCCGGGCAATGATGCTGGACCTGATCTATAATCTTTGCGAAAATGGAATAAAGTATAACCGTCAGGGCGGTTCGGTTACCATATCCATATATGAAGAGGATCAGCATCCGGTCATAAAAGTGTCGGATACAGGCATTGGAATTCCCAGTAAATACCAGGAACGTATTTTTGAAAGATTTTACAGAATTGATAAAAGCCATTCCAAACAGACGGGTGGTACGGGATTAGGACTGTCTATTGTAAAGCACGTGGTTGAATATCAGGGCGGATATATTGAAGTGCACAGTACGCCGGAAGAGGGAACTGCAATTACGATTCATTTATAAATAAAAAACAGCTGTTTTTCAGGAAATATCTTGAAAGAACAGCTGTTTTTTTATGCAAAAATTTATTTTTTCTGATTCCAATGCTGTCAAAAAAAAGCATTTTTTATTTTTATAAGTATATTTTTTGATTTTACATAAACTTTACATATACAATATATAATCTTTATACGCATCAATTAGAATACATTCATGTAATAACAAATTAGAAAAGTTTTGGAGGAAAAAATTATGAAGAAATTAATCGCAATGGCGGTAGTTGGAATTATGACATTAGGACTGGTTGCTTGTGGAAGCAATACGGGTACAACAGAAACATCACCATCTACAACAGCAGCTACAGAAGCAGGAGCAGGTGATACACAGGCAGCAACAACAGAAGCAGCTTCTTCTGAATCAGCAAGTGCAGATGGAAGCGAAGCTCCCGCAGGAGATATCAGCGGAAATATAGTAATTACAGGATCTACTTCAGTAGAGAAGATCTTAAACGATATGAAAGATGAATTCGAAGCACAAAATCCTGACGTTACAATCGAATATACAGGCAGCGGTTCATCAGCAGGTATTACAGATACAAAATCAGGAACAAACAATATCGGTGCAGCATCCAGAGAAATTAAGGATGAAGAAAAAGAAGACGCACTTAAGACAGAAGTTTTCGCATATGACGGAATTGCAATTATTGTAAACCCGGCAAATGAAGCAGTGAAAGATATTTCAGAAGAGCAGTTGGCTGATATTTATTCCGGTAAAATTACAAACTGGAAAGAGGTAGGCGGAAATGATGAAGACATCTTTGTAGTATCCCGTGAAGAAAGTTCAGGAACAAGAAGTGCATTTGAAGAGTTAATTAAGCTGGAAGATGCTGGCGGACTTTCCGGAAACGCATCTGTATCTGAAGGAAATGGACCAGTACAGGCGGCAGTAGCAGGAAATGAAAATGCAATCGGTTATGTATCTTTCTCATTTATTGATGACACAGTAAAATCTCTTACAGTAGCAGGTGTAGAACCAACCGCTGAATTAGCAAAATCCGGAGAATATCCACTGAGCAGACCATTCCTTTTCTGCTATTATGATGACAAAGTAACAGATGCAGGCAAAGCATTCTTAGAATTTGCTATCTCTGAAGAAGGACAGGCGGCAGTTGATACTCACGGCGGAATTCGTATTGACTAATTCTACTGATATAAGCTTCATTAATTTAAGCCGCAGGAAATGCGGACCTGGAGTAAATGGTGAAAGAAAATTAGAAATAGAAAGGGAGCCACACTGTGATTCTTTCACCTTGTTTTAATTTGTGGCAGTATTACAGGCAAGCCTGTAATATGCAATGGGTATAAATATGAACCGAAATGTAAAGAGAGACGTATTTGAAAAAGTAGTAGAAGGAATCTTTTTGCTCTGTGCCCTTGTGGGAGTTATTTCGGTAATAGCAATTATAGTATTTGTTTTTTACAAAGGATTACGACCGTTTTTCGGTCCTGACAGCTACAGTTTCTTAGATTTCATCAGTGGAACCAGATGGGCTCCCGGACAAAATGTTTACGGAATCTTCTATATGATTGTAGCTTCTGTACTGGCTACAGCGGGAGCAATTGTAATAGGTGTGCCGATTGGTGTTCTGACAGCGGTTTTCATCGCTGAAATAGCGCCAAAAGGTGCCGTGAAGGTAATTAAGCCAGCAGTTGAATTACTTGCTGGCATTCCTTCTGTTCTATACGGTGCATTTGGTTTGGGTGTGATCGTTCCGATTATTAAGGAAATATCCCCTAAAGTGCAGGGACAGTCATTGCTGGCAGTAATCATTGTATTGACAATTATGATATTACCGACTATTGTTTCCCTATCAGAAAGCGCAATTAAATCAGTACCGAAATCATACCGGGAGGCGTCCCTTGGCCTTGGTGCATCCAAAGTGCAGACGATTTTCAAAGCAGTGCTGCCAGCAGCAAAATCAGGTATCCTTTCGGCTACCGTGCTTGGTGTCGGTCGTGCAATCGGTGAAACGATGGCTGTTATGATGATAGCGGGAAATCCAACTCAGGGGCTGCCGGACAGTATTTGGTCAATGGTGCGTCCGCTTACAACGAATATTGCCATGGAAATGAGCTATGCATCCGGAAGACAACAGGAGATGCTCTTTGCAACCGGTGTAATCTTATTTATCTTTATTATGATTGTTAATTTAACCTTATTAAAAATTACACGCAAGGCAGGTGAAAAATCATGAGCAGGAAAACGAAAGACTCAATTGTAAAAGGCCTGATCTATGGTTCTGCCGGATTTACGGTATTTATACTTGTAGTAATCATTGGATTTATTGTTGTAAAAGGGCTGCCGGGAATCAGCTTTGATTTCCTCACCAGAAATTATGAAGACAAAACTACTTATGTAAATTCACAGGTGGCAGCAGATATGCCGGATAACGGACAGGAAGGATATATTCCATCCCTGGGAATCACGCTGAATATAAATAAAGACAAAAAAGTTTATATCAGTGATATGGATAAAACATCTCCTTTGAAGGATGCTTTAAACCAAAAAAAAGAAGCATATCCCATTGAAAAGAAAGATATACTTTCAAAAATAGGAAGTATTAATGTAGATACACTGGTAAAAGAGACAGATCCGGAAAATCCGGAAGCAGTAAAAGCTGCTGTAGCTGATTTAAAAACCCAGATTCAGGGTCTCAAAGACAGCAGTCTGAAAATAAAAGTTGTTCGTCCCGGTGGCGGTATTGTGCCGATGCTTGTAACGACGCTGTATATGATTGGATTATCACTGCTGATTGCAGCGCCAATCGGAATTTTGTCTGCCGTTTATCTGATTGAGTATGCAAAACCGGGTAAACTAATGAGGACGATACATTTTGCAATAGAGAATCTTGCGGGAATTCCTTCCATTATTTATGGTTTGTTTGGTTCACTGTTTTTTGTAAAAATCTGTGGACTGCAGTATTCTCTACTGGCTGGAGCTTTAACTCTTAGTATTATCCTGCTTCCAACGATTATTACAACCACAGAAGAAGCATTAAAAGCCATTCCCAGAACTTATCGGGAATCTTCTTTAGGACTGGGTGCAACCAGGCTGCAGACAGTATCCAGGGTTGTTTTACCAAACGCACTGCCTGGAATTTTAGTTGCTGTTTTGCTGAGTATCGGGCGTATCGTAGGAGAATCAGCGGCACTTCTGTTAACTGCAGGTACCGTTGCACAGATTCCCGGTGCCCTGTTTGGAAATTCTGCAAGCGGCGCTACTTTAACGATTAAAATGTATACCCTGATGAAAGAAGAAAATGATTTGACAACGGCTTGTGCAATCGGTATTGTTCTGCTGGTCATCATCATTGTCTTAAACTTTGCATCAAAAGTGGTTACAAAAAAACTTCTGAGTAAAAAAGGAGAGTAGGCATTATGAATCCGATAGAAAATCCTAAATTTCGTGTAGAGGATCTGAATCTTTATTATGGAGACTTTAAAGCTCTGAATAAGATTAATATGAATATACCAAAAAATGAAATTGTTGCCTTTATAGGTCCTTCCGGATGCGGAAAGTCTACTTTTTTGAAAACAATCAACCGGATGAATGATTTGATTGAAGGTGTAAAAGTGGAAGGTAAGATATATTTGGATGACGTGGATATTTACGGTGATATTGACGTAATAAAACTGCGTCAGCGGGTAGGTATGGTCTTCCAGCAGCCGAATCCATTTCCTATGAGTATCTATGACAATGTTGCATATGGTCCCAGGATTCACGGAATTAAAAAGAAACAGGAATTAGATGAAATTGTAGAGCGCAGTTTGAAACAGGCAGCGATCTGGGATGAGGCAAAAGACAGGTTAAAGAAAAATGCCCTGGGCATGTCAGGAGGACAGCAGCAGCGTATCTGTATCGCCAGAGCACTTGCTGTGGAACCGGAAGTTATCTTAATGGATGAGCCGACCAGTGCATTAGACCCGATTTCCACCTTAAAGATAGAAGATCTGGCTGTTGAGTTAAAAGAAAAGTATACGATCGTCATCGTTACCCACAATATGCAGCAGGCCAGCCGTATTTCTGATAAAACTGCTTTCTTCCTTACTGGTGATGTGGTAGAATATGGAAATACTACACAGATATTCAACAATCCAAAAGAGAAAAAAACCGAAGAATATATTACAGGACGTTTCGGTTGATACAGGTCAGAAAGGGGAATAGTATAATGACAACCAGAAAATCTTATATAGCAGAATTAGATGATATTACGCTTAATGTAGAAAAAATGGGTTTACTTCTAGAAGTCATGATTAACAAAGTAATCAAAGCGCTTTCGGAGACGGATGCAGAATTGGCAAAGGCAATTATGGAACAGGATGATGAAATGGACTGTCTGGAACGGGAGACAGAAAAAGCCTGTATCCGCATTGTGGCTAAGCAGCAGCCGGTAGCTACTGACTTAAGAAGAGTTACTTCTATTATGCGTTTAATTGCCGATATAGAGCGCATTGCAGACCATTGCAGCGATATATCCGAATATATCATCGAACTGGCAAAAGAAGATCCGGTGCCGATGCCGGAAGGTGTTACACAAATGATTGACGCCATGAAAAAGATGGTAAATATGACAATCCAGTGTTTTATTAAAGAAGACGTTTGGCCAATCGAAAAAATCATCGCTATGGACGATACCGTGGATGATTATTTCTTCCAGATAAAGGACGAACTCTGTGTGGCGATGAAACACAAACCGGAAGCGATTAAAGCGTATACAGATTACCTGCTCATTGTAAAGTATGTAGAACGTATGGCTGACCATTCCACCAATATAGCAGAGTGGGTGTCTTTTATCGTAACAGGGGACCTGGAACAGTATTTAAATTAATACTGTTTCCTTTTTGTTTTATAAATTCCATACTTTTCATGATAAAGCACAGCACCACAACCTGAAGTTGTGATATGCTGTGCTTTTTTATGTATGTTTTAGGTAATCCGGGTAATATATTACTGCCAATAGCGTCCAGCATGCCACACCCCCGGGGTTCCACCATGTTGAGAAACCAGCTTTGTATCAATAAACTTAAACCCGGAAAGCTTGCCGGAGTGTTTTTTGCGGATAGTATCCGACTTAATCAGCGCCCCCCATCTCTTCCAATTTCCCCCTCTTTCTCCAGTGCCTGTGTGATTATCGGTCCATATTTCTTAATTCTACCATAAATGTCAACAAAAGTAATTGACATGAACACCAAAAAACAACTATAATAGTACGGAATAACATTACAATAAAGGTAGGAAGATTCTATGAGAGTAGTAGCAGGGACGGCGAAACGCCTGCCTTTGAAAACGGTACCTGGACTTGAGACCAGGCCTACGACAGACAGGATAAAAGAGACTTTGTTTAATATGCTGCAAAATGATATTTACGACTGCAGGTTTTTGGATCTGTTCAGCGGAAGCGGGGCGATTGGGATAGAAGCCCTGAGCCGGGGCGCTTCTTTTGCTGCATTTGCAGAAAATAACCGCAGGGCTGTGGAGTGTATTAAAGAGAATCTCAAATTTACAAAACTTGAAGAACGGGCACAGGTAATGCCCTGTGATGCCATTAGTGCAATACATAAAATAGAGGGGCAGGAGCCATTTGATATTGTATTTATGGATCCGCCTTATAATCTGGAGTGGGAAAGACGTGTCTTAGAGGCATTTGCAGATTCTTCCTGTATTACGGAAGATACATTGATTATCGTGGAAGCATCAAAAGAGACAGATTTTTCTTATCTGGTAAGTATTGGCTATATAATCGAAAAGTATAAAGAATATAAGACAAACGCCCACGTCTTCATAAAGCGGGCCGAAGGGAGATTAGCATGAGAAGAGCAGTATATCCGGGAAGTTTTGATCCGGTAACGTTTGGGCATCTGGATGTAATGGCACGTTCGGCAGCATTAGTGGATGAGCTGATCGTAGGAGTTTTGAATAATAATACAAAAACCCCGTTGTTTTCTGTAGAGGAACGTGTTAATATATTACTTGAAGCGACAAAAGACATAACGAATATCCGGATAGAATCGTTTACGGGACTGTCCATAGATTTTGTGAAAAAATGTGATGCAAAGTTTATCGTAAGGGGACTTAGGGCGATAACAGACTTTGACTATGAATTGCAGATGGCGCAGACGAACCGTATTATGGATCAGGATATCGATACAATATTTCTTACAACAAGTTTGGAATATGCTTATTTGAGTTCGACAACTGTGAAGGAAGTAGCCGCATATGGCGGTGATATTTCGAAATTCGTTCCACCGGTCGTAGTTGATAGAATTTATAATAAAATATGGGAAAGAAAGAATAATAAGGAGAGATTATAATGAGCAGCAGAATCGAACAAATTATTGAAGAAATTGAAGAGTATGTAGACAGTTGTAAATTTCAGCCTTTGTCTTCTACTAAAATTGTTGTAAATAAAGAAGAATTGGAAGAATTACTTAGAGAACTTCGCATGAAGACTCCGGATGAGATAAAGAGATACCAGAAGATAATCAGCAATAAAGATGCCATACTGGCAGATGCCCAGGCAAAAGCAGACAGTATGCTGGCGGATGCTACTTCACAGCAGCAGCAGATGATCAGCCAGGATGAAATCATGCAGCAGGCAGTTGCACAGTCAAATGCACTTCTGGAACATACCAACCGCCAGGCACAGGAAATTCTGGACAACGCAACAAATGATGCTAACAGTATCCGTATGAGCGCGATTCAATATACGGATGAGATGCTGGAAAACTTAGAAAAAATTATGAGCCATACGATTGATACGGCAGGTGCTAAATATAATACATTCCTGAATTCTATTCAGTCTTGTTATGATATTGTAAATAAAAACCGCAGCGAACTGTCTCCGCAGTCTGTTCCAAATAATTATGTTGCAACAGCAATGGAAGAGAGCGGCGAAGGCGAAGCTGCAGAGTAAAGCGTTTCATTGAACACTTGGGTGAACCCCTTTTTACAGCAGATAACATGCGGCAAGAGCAAGGGCGATGACAGTAATGATGAGCTTTGATATTACATACTTGGAAAGGCGAAGACCGCTTTCGTGTATCATGCTTTCTGTCTGCGCAATTGAAGACAATCCGCCAAAAGAACAGATTGCAATCAAAAGCAGGTATTGGATGGTAAAGGAGGCATTTTCCATAGATATGGTATGAATCCCATTGGTCACTTCCATGATGCCAACCAGGAAAGCTTTTATGACTGCATTTGAGATGGGCAGATATAATACGATTTTTGCCAGTATGGCAAAGAGCATGATGTATCCCCCCAGTTTTGTAATATTTATTATACCGTTCATAATACAGGCATCTACCAGTCCAAAATTCAATGTCGTGGTAGGTGCTGTATTTGTATGTAAAGAAGTGGATTCCCGGAATTGTTTTCTGCATCTGATGCCGGTAAACAATCCATAAAGTAATGGAGCACCGTATATGATTACAATGGTGGGAATAATCAGTTCTTCCTTATGCAGATGTTCCAATACCAGAAAATTGATAATGAACATGGGGCTTACATTGTTGCAAAACCCCAGAAGATATTGTGCTTCGGGAAGGGTAATCTGTTTTTCATTGGTAAGGTCTGCAATGACCTTGGCACCCATGGGATATCCGCAGAAGAATCCCACAGTGAGTGCATAGCTTCCGTTTGTACCCACGCCGAACAGAAAGCGAAAGATGGGAGCAAACAGAAACATCAGCGGTTCGATCAGTCCCAGATTAATAATCAGATTGGACAGGATCATCAGGGGAAGCAGGGTAGGCACCAGTGTCTGGAACCAAAGGAGCAGTCCGGCAAGTGAGGCATCAAAGCCGTCTGCGGGGCAGAGATAGAGGAAGATCAGTGCGGTCGTAATGACCAGGCCATAGAGCATTTTTTTCATAGATGCTGTACCTGTGACTATCTGGCATAAATAACAATATATAATTTCTGGATCGTGTTTTAGAAGCAATTTTCAAACACGCTCTAACAGGAAGTAAATTTTAATTATATATCGTTATTTACGTCAGACAGCGCGAATATGTTTTTTATAGTATATGAAGTGCCTGAAGAGATTCATTCCTGAAAAAATGTCATTTTTTGATTCTAAATCAGCAAATCTACGCATATATTAATCATGAGAATAGAAAGTCTGTGGCTTGGGCTTGCTATCAGAGCGTGTTTGGGCACAAGCGTTTTCAAACAGGCTCTAGAGGAAGAGTCGAATAGATGAATAAAATAAAGCTTCTTCGAAATATCTGTGTAATTCTTCTGGTGGGCATTTTTTGTTATGGATGCATCGATTATTTACATACCCAGGGAAAAATATTCAATTTAACGTATCAGTCCAATGAGACAATGGGATTTCGCAGCCAGAAAATTGGGGAAGATAATTTTCGGCGGTTAATGGAAGTCAGTAAGGCGGAAGACGTTCCGGTTTATGACCTGCTTTCCGTGTGGATGCCCAAATACCAGTTTGAATTGGATCATGTGAAAACGTCCTCACTTACCCCTTCGGATTATTATTTATGGCGGACTTATTTTCAGGCGTATAATTTACATGCGCTGCAGGAGATTCAGCAAAGCTATGCTGCTGTATGGGAGGACGTATTGTATTACCCCGTGCCGGACAGTACCAGTGAGGAAGAATCTCAGACTTCTTTTGAAGACTCCTGGATGCTGGAGCGCAATTACGGCGGCAAACGGGGGCATGAAGGAACAGACATTTTCCCCAAAGAAAATGTAAGAGGGAAATATCCGGTGGTCAGCGTATCAAAGGGTGTTGTGGAACAGGTGGGATGGCTGGAAAAAGGCGGCTGGCGTATTGGTATCCGCTCAGAGCATGGCGGATATTTTTACTATGCGCATCTGAGTTCTTATGCAGGGGATTTTAAGAAAGGTGATGAGGTTCAGGCAGGAGAACTTCTGGGATATATGGGAGATACCGGGTATAGTAAAACGGAGGGTACGACAGGAAATTTTGACGTACATCTGCATTTTGGAATCTATATCAGAACAGACCGAAAGGAAGAAGTCAGTGTTAACCCCTACTGGGTTCTTCGTTATTTAGAAGATCGAAAGTTGAAATATGCATATGAAGTGTGATATACTAAAATATTAAGGGGAATTATTATAGTTAAGAGGAGAATCAGGTATATGGAAATACAATTATGGAGAGAAATTCTGGATCCATATGAATTAGCAGTGAATGAACTGACCGTGAAGTTTGAGCATCTGATCAGAGAGCATCGGGCACGTGGGAAGTATTCACCTATAGAACAGGTTATGGGGCGGGTGAAAGCCATATCCAGCATATTGGAAAAGGCACAGAAAAAGAAAATACCGCTGAATGAAATAGAAGAAAAATTAGATGATATCGCAGGTGTACGCATTATCTGTCAGTTCGTGGAGGATATTGAAAAAGTAGTGGAGATTATCCGAAACCGTACAGATATGTCTGTAAAGAGCGAAAAGGATTACATTGCCAATATGAAATCCAGCGGATACCGCAGCTATCATATGATCGTCTATTATGAGGTCCAGACATTAGCAGGAAGTAAACGGATTCAGGTTGAGATACAGATCCGGACACTAGCAATGAATTTTTGGTCAACAATCGAACATTCGCTGCAGTACAAATATAAACGAAATATTCCGGAGCATATCCGCATGAAGTTAAGCAAAGCAGCGGATGCGATTATTGTGCTGGATAATGAGATGTCTTCGGTGCGCAGTGAAATTATGGATGCGCAGAATTCCTTCCAGATTCAGGCGAATCTGGTATCAGATATCTTAAATAACATACAGAATCTGTATCATCTGGCGAATAAGAGAGAGATCATTAAGATTCAGGATGAATTTTACCGTATCTATGAATTGAACGATATTGAACAGCTGGAACGTTTTCACAAGCAGCTGGATATTATTGCAGAAGGATACCGCGCCCAGTCACTGGCGAAATAAAATACATAGATTAGAGCGTGCAGACGCTCTTCAACAAAGGAGCAATAAATGAATTTACCACAGGACTTTGCGGATTCCATGAAGGAACTGCTGGGAGCAGAGGAATATGAAGCATATTTAAACAGCGCAGGCCAGGAACGGGTTCATGGACTTCGGGTGAATACAAGTAAGATAACAGTAGAAGAATTTTTAAAACTGACGCCTTTTTCATTAGAGCCAATACCCTGGGTGGAAAATGGATTTTTTTATGACGACTCACAGGCCGTTACGAAGCATCCTCATTACCATGCAGGGTTATACTATGTGCAGGAGCCAAGTGCGATGATACCTGCAGACAGACTTCCTGTAAAAGAGGGGGACTGTGTGCTGGATCTCTGTGCGGCGCCCGGTGGAAAGGCAACGGAGCTGGGAGCTAAATTAAAGGGGACGGGAGTCCTGGTTGCCAATGATATCAGCAATTCCAGGGCAAAAGGTCTTTTGAAGAATCTGGAGCTGTTCGGACTACCGGATATTCTGGTAACCAGCGAATCCCCACAGAAACTACTGCCTTATTTTAAAGGCTTTTTCGATAAAATATTAATCGATGCACCCTGTTCCGGAGAAGGGATGTTCCGCAAAGATCCGGCTATGATCAAGAGCTGGATAGAACATGGACCGGAATATTATGCCGGCATTCAAAAGGAAATATTGCTGATGGCAGCCGATATGTTAAAGCCGGGCGGTTTATTGCTTTATTCCACCTGTACGTTCTCTGCACTGGAGGATGAGTGTTCGATTGCCACTCTGCTGTCGGAAAGAATGGAATTTGAAGTGATACCGATGAAAGGCTATAAGGGATTCGATAAAGGGATTCCAGGCGCTGCCGGTGGAGATGAGCAGTTAAGGAACTGCGTCCGTATCTGGCCCCATAAAATGGCTGGAGAGGGACATTTTGCGGCACTTCTAAAAAAGAACGGGGATTTCGTTGCCACGGATACCGGCGCAAAGACAAAAAAGAAGAAGCAGGTGCTGCCAAAAGAATGCCAGGAATTTTTTGACCAGTATTTAAGGCTGGATTTTACGGACAGGAATATTACTGTATATGATAACCGGGTTTATGCCATACCAAAAGCCCTTGGTAATATCCGTGGACTGCGGTTTCTGCGTACAGGATTATATCTGGGAGAAATAAAGAAAAACCGTTTTGAGCCAAGCCAGGCACTGGCGATGAGTCTGAAAAGAGACCAGGCAGTATACAGCATCTCTTTTTCAGGCAGTGATGAGCGGACGGTGAAATACTTAAAGGGTGAAACGATAGAACTTGAGGATGCCGAGGCGAAGGGCTTAAAAGGCTGGATTCTGGTCTGTGTGGATGGATATCCGCTGGGATTTGCGAAAGCAGCCAATGGTTCACTGAAGAATAAATATTACCCTGGATGGAGATTACAGTAAATGAGTCTGATAAGATTAGATAAATATCTGGCTAACGCAGGAGCGGGAACCAGAACAGAAGTAAAGAACCAGATCCGAAAAGGATTGGTTACAGTTAATGGAGAAGTTGTTAAGAAGCCTGAGATGAAGCTGGATTCGGACAGGGATGCGGTGTGTGTCGGTCAAATTCCAGTGACATACCGGAAATATGAGTACTACATGTTCCATAAGCCGGCAGGCTGTGTGACAGCCACCCAGGATAACCTGCATCAAACAGTGATGGATTTCATCTCTTCGGGGAAGAAAGAGGAACTTTTCCCGGTGGGCAGGCTGGATAAAGATACAGAAGGGCTTTTGCTGATTACCAATGACGGTGCCCTTGCCCACGAACTGCTTTCTCCAAGAAAACATGTGGATAAAACTTATTATGCAAAAGTCGATGGAATGGTAACAAAATCGGACCAGGAAACATTTTTGCAGGGCGTGGATATCGGTGAAGACAAACCTACACTGCCGGCGAATCTTGAGATCTTAACCAGCGGTGAAATATCAGAAGTGTGCCTTACCATACGGGAGGGGAGATTTCACCAGGTAAAAAGGATGTTTGAAGCGGTGGGAAAGCAGGTTGTGTATTTAAAACGCCTGTCAATGGGAGCAATCAGTCTGGATGAACATCTGGCTAAGGGAGAATACCGCCCGTTGACCGGAGAGGAAATAGAAAGGATCGGAGGAAGCGGATGTTAGAAGGAATCAGAGCGGTCATATTTGACTTAGACGGAACTTTGGCAGATTCCATGTGGATGTGGCCCAAGATAGATATAGAATACCTGAACAGATTTCAGATTCAGGTACCGGCAGGACTTCATGAGGCGATTGAAGGTATGAGTTTTACAGAGACCGCTGATTATTTCAGGACCGCATTTTTCCTTCCCAAAACCACAGAGGAGATCAAACAGGACTGGATGGATATGGCGTATGATAAGTATGCCAATGAGGTGCCGCTAAAACCCGGCGCATCTGAGTTCCTGGACGAACTGAAGCAGCGCAGTATTAAAACGGGGATTGCTACCAGTAACGGCAGAGGACTTGTGGAGGCAGTGATGCATGCACAGCATCTGGATGACCGGATTGATGCAGTCCGGACCGCCTGTGAGGTGGCAAAAGGAAAACCTTCTCCGGATATATACCTCAAAGTAAGTGAGGATCTTCGGGTTGCACCAAAGGAATGCCTGGTATTTGAAGATATCAGCATGGGGATTCTGGCGGGTAAGAACGCCGGAATGAAGGTATGTGCAGTGGAGGATGCATTCTCCATGGGGCAGATTGAGAAAAAGAAAGCCCTGGCAGATTATTATATTTTGAATTATCATGATGTTTTAAATAATACGTATGAACATCTTCGTTAGCAGCGTGTTTTACAATTGATTTATGCCTGCAGACAGCAGGCGGACAGGAGTACGAATGAGTAAGCAGTTTCTGCCCGTAAACAGGGAAGATATGAAGGCGCGTGGCATTGCCCAGCTGGATTTTGTATATGTAACAGGGGATGCCTATGTGGATCATCCCTCCTTTGCCCACGCGGTGATCAGCCGCATGCTGGAGGCAAACGGATATAAGGTAGGGATTATTGCCCAGCCGGATTGGAAAGACAAAGAAAGTATCATGGCGCTTGGAGAGCCGAGGCTTGGTTTTCTTGTTTCAGCAGGAAATATGGATTCCATGGTGAACCATTATTCGGTATCCAAGAAGCGAAGAAAAACAGATGCTTTCAGTCCAGGAGGAGAAATGGGGAAACGGCCGGACAATGCGACAATTGTCTACTGCAATCTGATTCGACAGGTGTACAAAAAGGTGCCGGTTATCATTGGCGGTATCGAAGCCAGTCTGCGCAGGATGGCACACTATGATTACTGGGCGAACGCACTAAAACGCTCCATTTTACTGGATTCAGGTGCTGATCTGATTTCTTACGGTATGGGAGAACGTTCCATTGTAGAAATTGCAGATGCACTGAACAGCGGTATTGAAATGAAAGATCTGACCTTTATTGATGGAACCGTATTTAAAACGAAAGATTTATCCATCGTTTATGATGCGGTTTCACTGCCGCCCTATGAAGCACTGAAAGCAGACAAGCTGAACTATGCAAAAAGTTTCTATGTCCAGTATTGCAACACCGACCCATTTACCGGGAAACGTCTGGTAGAAAGCTATAAGGACGGGTGGCATGTGGTGCAGAATCCACCTGCAAAGCCCTTAAGCCAGTCAGAGATGGATCGGGTCTACTCTCTTGGATATATGAGAACCTGGCATCCTTCTTATGATGAAAAAGGCGGGATTCCGGCAATTGAAGAAGTGAAATACAGTCTGGTGAGCAACCGTGGATGTTTTGGGGGATGCAGCTTCTGCGCCCTGACTTTTCACCAGGGAAGAATCATCCAGACCAGGAGCCACGAATCAATTCTGGCTGAAGCAAACCAGTTTATATGGGAGAAAGATTTTAAAGGATATATTCATGACGTGGGAGGTCCTACTGCAAATTTCAGGCAGCCGGCATGTGACAAACAGCTTGAAAAAGGTGTGTGTCCCAAAAAGCAATGCCTGTTCCCCACTCCTTGTAAGAATCTGAAAACAGACCATAGTGATTACTTGTCGCTCTTGCGTAAACTGCGGGAACTTCCAAATGTGAAAAAGGTATTTATCCGATCCGGCATTCGTTTTGATTATTTAATTTATGATCCGGATGATTCCTTTTTTAAAGAATTGGTGGAGCATCACGTGAGTGGCCAGTTAAAAGTAGCCCCTGAGCATATTTCGGATAAAGTACTCAGTAAAATGGGCAAACCGGAGCGTAGTGTCTATGAAAAATTTGTGCATAAATATAAAGACCTGAATACAAAATGCGGGAAGAATCAGTTCCTGGTACCATATCTGATGTCATCCCATCCGGGTTCTACTTTAAAAGAAGCAGTGGCACTTGCAGAATATCTTCGCGATCTGGGATATATGCCGGAACAGGTACAGGACTTTTATCCGACGCCGTCGACTATCTCAACGTGTATGTATTATACAGGCGTAGATCCAAGGACAATGGAACCGGTTTATGTTCCGAATAATCCCCACGAAAAAGCAATGCAGCGAGCGCTGATTCAATACCGGAATCCAAAAAATCTGGAACTGGTAACGGAGGCTCTGACCAAAGCACACCGCACAGATCTGATTGGGTTTGATAAAAAATGCCTGATTCGCCCTATAAGAGGGGAAGGGAAATCTTCCAGTTATTCATCCGGCAGGTATGGTAAGCCGTCGGGGGATAAAAATGGGGGAAAAGGTGAAAAAAATAATGGTACTTCGTTTGGCAATGGAAAAGATAAGAATAAGCCGGTGAAGAAGAAAACAATCCGGAACGTGCATAAGAAGAAATAAGTAAAAACCCAGCGTCCCGGTAAATAATAACGGCAGAAAAATAAGTAGAATTGTGAGGAGATTACGGATGAAGAAAGTTTCAAAGGGAAAACGCGGCTATATTCTTTCCCAGAAGAAAAAGCGGGGACTGATAACATTTATTCTGTTCCTGATTCCGGTAATTATATTTGTGACCGGTTTGATTCAAACAGGCACAAGACTTAATATGTTTACCTTCGTGGCAGTTATGGGATGCCTTCCGGCAAGCCGCTCTGCAGTTGGTATGGTGATGATGTTTATGCAAAGGCCTATAAGTGAAGAGATTTATCAGAAGATTCAGTCTCATGTAAAAGATATGGTTTGCGCTTATGAGCTGACGATTACTGCTTATGAGAAAAATACCCCCATTGACAGTCTGGTGGTATGCGGCACCCACGTCATAGGGTATAGCAGCAGTCCAAAGGCAGACCCTTCTTTTTCAGAAAAGCATATAAAGGAGATACTGAAAGGTAACGGATATAAATCAAATGTAAAAATCTTTACCGATCTGAAACATTATCTGGAAAGAATTGATATGCTTTATCCAAAGAAAGAGGAACTGGAAGCAGAGGGAACCTTTACCCCCAGTGAAGATTATCCGGATCTTAGCAGAAGCGAATTGATGAAGCATGTAATACTGGCGATCTCTTTATAAGAACGAGGAAGAAAGGTGACAGCTTTGCAGGCAAAAGAGTGTTTGAAAATTGCTTTCTACAAATGGCGGGAATGAATTTTCAGAAACCCTCTGGACTGCAGTATGCAGCGGTACAAATATGAAATTAGTAATTGTAAATGAAAATGAAGCCGGTCAGCGTCTGGATAAACTGCTGGCAAAATATCTAAGTGAAGCATCCAAAAGCTTCCTCTATAAAATGCTTCGTAAAAAAAATATAACTTTGAACAACAAAAAAGCAAATGGAAATGAAAAAACCGCACTTCATGATGAAATACGGTTTTTTCTCTCTGATGAAACTTTTGAAAAATTTTCAAAGAAAAATACGGATATTACCAACATTAAAATGACCAGTAAACTTCAGATTATCTATGAAGACAAGCATATACTCCTATTGAATAAACCGGCAAATATGCTTTCCCAAAAGGCGAAGAGCAGTGATATTTCCATAAATGAAGAAATGCTTGCATATCTTCTTGAAACAGAGCAGATTACCGGGGAAGAACTGAAGACTTTCCGTCCGGCAGTCTGCAACCGTTTAGACCGCAATACAAGTGGTTTGATCGTAGCAGGGAAAACGCTGATTGGACTGCAGACCATGGCTGAGGTTTTTAAGGACAGGAGCCTGCACAAATATTATCTCTGCCTGGTTTCTGGAGAAGTGGCTAAAGAGCAGACGATTGATGGCTGGCTTACAAAAGATGAAAAGCAAAATAAGGTACAGATCAGCCGGGAATGTACAGAAGGTGCGCTTCCCATACACACCCAGTATACGCCTTTGGAAACGAAAAATGGTATTACTTTATTAAAAGTCTGGCTGATCACAGGAAGATCCCACCAGATCCGCGCTCATCTGGCATCCATCGGACATCCCATAATCGGAGATGCAAAATATGGAAACCGAAAAGTAAATCAGAAGTTTGCGGAAGCATTTGGAGTCAAATATCAGATGCTTCATTCCTATCAATTGGTGATGCCGCAGATCAAAGGGGAACTGGGCTATCTTTCTGGAAAAGAATTTACGGCTAAAGTGCCGCTTGTGTTTGACAAGGTCTTTGGGATAAGTTAAACGTTTCCTGATTGATTTGAAACATAAAACAGAAAGGATCATCCATATGTCTACATGGAATTCAAGAGGACTTCGAGGGTCCACATTGGAAGACTTAATCAACCGTTCTAACGAACAGTATCAGGAAAAGGGACTGGCATTGATTCAGAAAATCCCCACTCCGATTACCCCAATCAGAATTGATAAAGAGAACCGTCATATTACACTGGCATATTTTGAACAGAAAAGTACGGTTGATTATATTGGAGCAGTGCAGGGAATACCTGTTTGTTTTGACGCAAAAGAATGTAATGCGGATACTTTCGCGCTCCAGAATATCCACGAGCATCAGGTACAGTTTATGGGAACTTTTGAACAGCAGGGTGGGATTTCTTTTTTGATTATCTTCTATACCAAAAAGAATGAATTTTTTTATCTGCCCTATGAGCGAGTGAAATTTTTCTGGGACAGGGCGGCAGAAGGCGGCAGAAAAAGCTTTCGTTATGAAGAACTTCCCCAGGAATTTAAGCTGGAGAGTAAAGGTGGTATTTTAGTACCTTATTTAGATGCGCTGCAAAAGGATTTAGATATGAGGGATTGACTTTTTTTCGTCCATCTATTATAATGTTAAATAATTTTATATAGTAGTGAATTATCACGTTACCACGATAAAGTAAAGCGAATTAAGATTTTCAGAAAGAGGAGAGAGAGATGAATCAACGATTATTACATACGCCGGAAGGTGTCAGGGACATTTATAATGCAGAGTGTGAAAAGAAACTTACTTTACAGGACAATCTGCATAAAGTCTTAAAATCCTATGGCTACCGGGATATAGAAACGCCGACTTTTGAATATTTTGATGTATTTGGTCAGGATGTTGGAACCATTCCATCCAAAGATCTGTATAAGTTCTTTGACAGAGAAGGAAACACACTGGTTTTAAGACCGGACTTTACACCGTCCATTGCAAGGGCAGCAGCAAAGTATTTCACGGAAGAAGATCTTTCCGTGCGTCTCTGCTATATGGGCAACACCTTTATTAACAACTCCAGTTATCAGGGGCGTTTAAAAGAAACAACCCAGCTGGGAGCGGAATTTATCGGAGATGACAGTGTGGATGCAGATGCGGAGATTATCACCCTGGTCATTGAGACACTGCGCAGTGCAGGACTCAAAGATTTCCAGATCAGCATCGGTCATGTGGAATTCTTCAAAAGCCTGATAACAGAAGCAGGGATTGATGAGGAAAATGTGGGGACAGAGGAAGAACTGCGTGAACTGATTTCTAATAAAAATATGTTTGGTGTGGAAGAACTGTTATCTGAAAAGAATATCAGTGAAGAATTAAAAAATGTGTTTGCAACCCTTCCTCAGCTGTTTGGAACAGTGGATGCTCTGGAACGGGCAAAACTCCTTACTTCTAATCCAGGAGCACTGAAAGCAATTGCAAGACTGGAAGAACTATACGGCATTTTGAAATATTACGGTGTTGAGAAATATGTTTCTTTTGATCTGGGAATGATCAGCAATTATATGTATTATACCGGGATTATTTTCCGGGGATATACCTTTGGAACAGGGGATGCCATAGTGAAAGGCGGACGTTACGACCATATGATGGGACATTTCGGAAAAGATGCGCCGTCTATAGGTTTCGTAGTGGTAGTAGACCAGCTGCTGACAGCTCTGTCCAGACAGAAAATCGATGTGCCGGTGGAGCAGGTAAACCGTCTGATCTTATATAAAAAAGAGCAGAGAAAAGAAGCGATTACACTGGCAAAGCATCTTCGGATAGAAAATAATTATGTGGAACTGATCTGTCAGAAGGAAAGTCTGTCCTTAGAGGATTATCTGATATTTGCAAGGCGCAGCCGCATTATGGAAATCTTGTATTTTGAAGAAAAGGATAGAATACTGTCTGTAAATACAGAAACGAAGGTTATGAAACCTGCGGAACTTACAACGTTATTGCTATAATAAAAAAAGCTGTAGTAAATGCAGCACTGGAGGAAAAGGTGTGAAAGAAAACGTTTCACACCGACTATATATTTAAAGCTGCAGTAAATGCAGCACTGGAGGAGGATAATGAGATATTTAACGTTTGCCCTTGGGAAAGGACGATTGGCGAAACAGACCCTGGAGGTTTTTGAAAAAATAGGAATTACCTGTGAAGAAATGAAAGACCCGACCAGCCGGAAACTGATTTTTGTAAATGAGGAACTGAAATTGAAATTTTTCTTGTCTAAAGGTCCGGATGTACCCACTTATGTAGAGTATGGTGCGGCTGATATCGGAATTGTAGGAAAAGATACCATTGCAGAGGAACAGAGGAAGCTGTATGAAGTACTGGATCTGGGATTCGGAAAATGCAGGATGTGTGTCTGCGGTCCGGCTTCTGCAAGAGAATTATTAAAGCACCAGGAATTAATCCGGGTTGCAACGAAATATCCGAACATTGCAAAAGATTATTTTTATAATAAAAAGCATCAGACGGTGGAGATTATTAAACTAAACGGCTCGATTGAGTTAGCGCCCATTGTGGGACTCTCGGAAGTAATTGTGGATATTGTGGAAACGGGTTCCACGCTCAGGGAAAACGGATTGGAGATTTTAGAAGAAATCTGTCCGTTATCTGCAAGGGTGGTAGTAAACCAGGTAAGTATGAAAATGGAAAACGACAGAATTACGAAGCTTTTAACGGATTTAAAAGCAGTCTTATAAGTGCAGGAAAACCTAGGAGGTTATTATGAGAATTGTTGAATTGACGAAAGATACCATGCAGAATGTACTGGAAGACCTCTTGAAGCGGAGTCCAAACAGTTACGGAGAGTTTGAAGGACGTGTGACAGAGATTATCCAGAATGTAAAAAATGACAGGGATAAGGCAGTCTTTGATTATACCAGGCGTTTTGACGGGGCAGATATAGGCGCAGAGAATATCCGGGTGACGGAAGAGGAAATTCAGGAAGCATATGAACAGGTGGATAAAAGTCTGGTAGAGGTGATCCGGAAAGCATTGGTAAATATTCGTTCCTATCATGAAAAGCAGCGGCAGTACAGCTGGTTTGACAGCAAACCGGACGGAACAATGCTGGGCCAGAAGGTAACACCGCTCTCTAAAGTAGGGGTTTATGTTCCTGGGGGCAAGGCAGTTTATCCATCTTCTGTTTTAATGAATATTGTGCCAGCCAAGGCAGCAGGTGTTGAGAAGATTATTATGACAACACCACCTGGGAAAGACGGTAAAATAAATCCTTCTACTCTTGTGGCAGCCCATGAGGCAGGGGCGGATGAAGTATATAAGGCAGGCGGTGCCCAGGCAATCGCGGCGCTGGCATTTGGTACGGAGAGTATCCCTAAAGTAGACAAGATTGTAGGACCCGGCAATATTTATGTGGCGCTGGCGAAAAAAGCAGTCTATGGGCATGTGAGCATCGATTCTGTTGCAGGCCCGAGTGAGATACTGGTTCTTGCAGACGAGACAGCCAATCCCAGGTTTGTTGCAGCAGACCTTTTATCCCAGGCAGAGCATGATGAGATGGCTTCGGCGATTCTTATTACAACCAGCCGGGAACTGGCAAAGGAAGTATCGAAAGAAGTGGATGCCTTTACCGCGGAGCTATCCAGAAAAGAAATTATTCAGAAATCCCTTGATAATTACGGCTATATTTTAATCGCTGAAAATATGGAAGATGCAATTGATACGGTAAATGAAATCGCATCAGAGCATCTGGAGATCGTAACGAAAGATCCTTTCCAGGTAATGACCAAAATTAAAAATGCAGGTGCCATTTTTATCGGAGAGTACAGCAGTGAGCCTTTGGGCGATTATTTTGCAGGACCAAACCATGTATTGCCTACGAATGGCACAGCGAAATTCTTTTCTCCTTTAAGTGTTGATGATTTTATTAAAAAATCCAGTATTATTTATTATTCCAGGGAAGCTCTGGAGCCAATTCATGAGGACATTATTAAATTTGCAACAGCGGAACAGCTAACCGCCCATGCGAATTCTATTAAAGTCCGCTTTGAAAAATAGGAGGCATTTATGACTAGGATAAAAACAATTGAGAGAAATACCCGGGAAACCCAGATCAGCCTTACTCTGGATCTGGATGGAACGGGAAAATCAGATATCCATACCGGCATAGGTTTTTTTGACCATATGCTGGATGGCTTTACCAGACATGGATTATTTGACCTTAAGGTTTGTGTAACCGGGGATCTGGACGTAGACTGCCATCATACAATCGAAGACACCGGAATTGTACTGGGTACGGCTATCCGGGAAGCTGCAGGGGACAAAAGGGGAATCCGCCGTTATGGTGATATTATACTTCCCATGGATGAAACACTGGTGCTTTGTGCCATTGACTTAGGCGGCAGACCGTATCTGTCCTATGATGCATCTTTTAGTGCGGACCGTATGGGCGATATGGATACCGAGATGGTACAAGAGTTTTTCTATGCCGTTTCATATGCAGCGGCAATGAATCTGCATATGAAGGTCTTGACACCGGGGAATAACCACCATATGGCGGAAGCAATGTTCAAGGCATTTGCCAAGGCCTTAGATGAAGCAGTTACTTATGATTCCAGAATAATGGACGTGTTATCAACGAAAGGGAGTTTGTAATGATACATAAGAAATTAATACCTCATATTTTTGTTAAAAAAGGAATTGCCGTAACGGGATTTTTCGATAACCGTGTATTTGCAGATGGAGATGTGGTTAAGCTCGCACAGCATTACAGCAACAATGGTGCGGATGAATTAATCATCTTTGATTTATCCAATACGGACAGCGAACATGACCAATCTTTAAAGCTGATTAAAGAAATTTCAAGAGAAATAGATATTCCCATCCTGGGCGGCGGAAATATAAAAAGAGTAGAAGATGTAAAAAAACTGATATATGCAGGCTGCAAAAAAGCCTTTTTAAATATGGCTAAGAAAAGCAACCTGGATCTAATGCCGGAAGTATCCAAGCGCTTTGGCAAAGAGAAAATTGCGGCATGTGCAGATAATTTTGCATTATTAAAAGAGCAAAAGGAACTCCTTGAGACCTATACAAGCGAAGTCTTATTATTAGGTGATAACCTTCATTTATACGAAGCAGTAAGTGCGGTTTCTGTAGGAGCCGTACCGATTCTGTCGCTGTTGGATAAGGAAAAGATGATTGCACTTTTATCCATCGAACAGGTATCCGGCATATCCGGTAATCTATTATCAGATCCATCCATAGATCTGATGGATTTAAAAGGGGAACTTAAAAGAAGGGGCATTGTGGTGAACACCTATGAAAGCAAGCTTAAATGGTCTGATTTTAAGTTAAATTCCGATGGAATGATGCCAGTAGTAGTCCAGGATTATAAAACACAGGAAGTACTTATGATGGCATATATGAATGAGCCTGCATTCGAGACTACAATTAAGACAGGCAAGATGACATACTGGAGCAGAAGCCGGAACGAGCTTTGGACAAAAGGGCTTACAAGCGGACACCTGCAGTATGTAAAAGAACTTCGGATCGATTGTGATAATGATACGATTCTGGCAAAAGTTTCCCAGGTAGGTGCAGCCTGCCATACGGGACACCAAAGCTGCTTCTACCGTGATCTGGTAAAGAAAGAATACGACAATACCAATCCAATGAAAGTATTCGATGATGTATATTCAGTAATCAAAGACCGGAAGGATCATCCGAAAGAAGGTTCTTATACAAATTATCTCTTTGATAAAGGCATTGATAAAATCCTGAAAAAAGTTGGCGAGGAAGCTACGGAAATCGTAATTGCAGCTAAAAATCCGGATCCGGAAGAAATCAAATATGAGGTATCGGATTTCCTGTATCATGTAATGGTACTCATGGTTGAGAGAGGCGTTACATGGGAGGATATTACGAAAGAACTGGCGCAGAGGTAAAGAGTGGTGTTTTCCCGCTCTTTTCCCGGGATTTATTAACATCCCATAAAAATTTTCACCGTAAAAGTTTATCCTATAAATTGTAGTCCCCCTATTGCGAAAATGTTACAATTCTGTTAAAATCTACTAAGAGTATTCTTTACATATGCTCTGAAGAAATAAAAAGGGGGAGCTATTCTTTGAAGTACAACAGGAAAAAGACACAATTGCGGATGATCCTTTTATTATTCTGCGTATTGATCGGTTTTGCTTTGAGCGATTCTACGGCACAGGCGGCAAAGAGAACCGGCTGGAAGACGGTAAAAAGTTCGAAGTATTACTATGTTTCCGGGAAAAAGGTAAAAAATAAGTGGAAAAAGATCAATAAAAAATGGTATTATTTCGACAGAAAAGGCAAAATGCTGAAGAAGCGCTGGGTTGGGGATTATTATCTTGGCTCAAAGGGCTACATGTTGACGAATAGATGGATCAAAAGCTATTTTGTCGGGGAAGACGGTAAATGGATTCCGAAATTCAGAGGTGGATGGCAGAAAATCGGCGGCAAATGGTATTATTATACCAAATCAGGGAAAAAGAAAACGGGCTGGATTACTTCAAAGGGAGACCGCTATTTCCTGGATTCTAAAGGTGTAATGAAGACAAAGTGGACAGCAGTTAAGAAAAAGAATTACTATTTTTCCAGCTCCGGTGCACTGCAAAAAAATACCTGGCTGAAAAAAGGCAAGTATTATTACTATGTGAATTCCAAAGGGGTTATGGATGCTTCCAGAAAAATGAATACCAAAAGCATCAATACGGCTACTTATCTGGAATACCGCAGCAGTACCTTGTCAGTGAAGATTAATAAAAAGCAGAATTATAGTTCTGTGTACTGGGTGGCACGCATTAAGACCAGTAATCCCAAACAGCTGCGCTCAGCCATGTCTTACGGGTCCTATGGAGGATCCAGACAGCTTACCTCACAGGCGGTATCTTCTAACGGTGGAATAATCGGCATCAACGGAAGCGCATTCTCTTATTCTACTGGACAGCCGTCACCGCTTGGCATGTGCATCAAAAACGGTAAGATTTATGGCAATTATGCAACCAGCTATACGACTATGGCAGTTAAAAAGGATGGAACAATGTTCACTCCGCCAATGGGATTATGGGGACAGTCCCTTCTGGATATGGGTGTCAAAGACACTTATAATTTCGGTCCGGTTCTGATTAATAATGGAATTGCCGCACCACTGGATATGCAGAATTTTTCTTTGACCAGCTATAAAGATCCACGTACTGTAGTAGGAATGGTTCGGCCCAATGACTACGTTATACTGGTAGCGGACGGAAGGCGTTCAGGCTATTCTCTTGGTCTTGACCATTATGAAATGATTGCAGAACTGCAAAGACAGGGATGCCGCTATGCTTACAATTTAGATGGCGGAGGCTCCACAACGCTTTATTACGATGGAAAGGTTTTAAACAGGCCTTCTGATGGAGCGGAACGCCCCTGTGCAGATTTTCTTTATTTTACTAATTAAACACATGTGATACATAAGTACCCGCTATTAACCACAGCCGTTTGCTCCAAAAAGGAGCAGGCGGCTTATTGCTACCCAAAACCGCTTTATAAGTGGCACATATCCTTTAACATCCAGGGTGTTCATTGAAAACCCGGATTCAAGGGTTCCATGTCAGTATTTGTCAGTTTCGACAGAAAATTTGATTTATCCACGAAATGATTGCAGAAAAAGAAAAGTAAGATTATAATAGAGAAAGCAACAAATGTACTGAGGAGAAAATACTATGCGTATCAAAAACGGAAATTTAGGCCGTATACTTCAAGAATGCGGATCAGCATGCGCAGTAGTGCTGTATTAAGAGATGAAAAGCTTTCATATAATAAACAAAATTGCCTGTGTGATCTTTATTTTAGCAGCTGTCTTCTTTGTGCAGACAGCAGTAAGAAACACTTTTTTTCCAGCTGCTTCCGCTCACCGGGATAATTACCATTCCCAGACTGCCGGTACGGAAAACCAGTATAGCATTTATACTGCGGAGCACACCATAAATGAGCAGGTTTTGGAACATTCTGTGCCTCCGGGCAGAGTCCTTTTAAATCAGGTATACAGTCTGTTTCGCGGAGATCTGTCTTCTGGTTCCTGGATCTCAGAACTGTATATGCCTCAGAGCATCTATTACATGATGTTCGGCGGAGGCGTATTTTTGCTGTTCTTATATCGGGCTTCGCTGCCCGTCCAGTTTTATGACAAACTGAATATTACCCATGAGTCAGACGGGAAAAAGCGTCCGCTGTAAATTCTGCGTATCTTTTGGTTATGCACAGGTTACAGTGTAAATATTATGACAAGAATGGGAGAAAAAAGAATGGAACTATCTGATATTTTAATGCTTCTCGGCGGTCTTGCCTTGTTTTTATACGGCATGCAGATGATGAGCAGCGGCTTAGAGATGGCCGCCGGAAACAAGATGAAACAAATCCTCGAAAAACTCACCTCCAACCGGTTTAAAGGAGTTTTGGCGGGAGCAGCCATAACGGCAGTAATCCAATCCTCTTCAGCTACGACTGTTATGGTCGTTGGTTTTGTAAACTCTGGTCTTATGACCTTAAAACAGGCGGTATGGGTAATCATGGGCGCCAATATCGGTACCACCATCACCGGACAGCTGATCGCATTGGATATCGGTATGATCGCTCCGCTGATCGCCTTTCTGGGCGTTGCAGCAATTCTTTTTGTTAAGAATGAAAAAGTAAAGCATATCAGTGAAATATTTGCAGGTCTGGGTGTGCTTTTTATCGGTATGGATATGATGGGTTCTGCCATGGTACCTCTTCAGAACTCCGAAACCTTTATCCATTTCATGACAACCTTCCGCAATCCGCTGGTAGGTATTTTAATTGGTGCTGTCTTTACTGCCATCATACAGTCTTCCTCAGCTTCGGTCGGCATCCTGCAGGCTCTGGCCGGTACCGGTATGATTCCGCTGTCCAGCGCAGTATACATTTTGTTCGGACAGAATATCGGAACCTGTATCACAGCAGTTTTAGCATCCATTGGCACTAAGACCAATGCAAAACGGACGACGGTCATTCACCTGATGTTTAATGTTATCGGAACTTTTATATTTACAGTAATCTGTCTGATCACTCCATTTACAGTTCTTATGGAGCAACTTACTCCCGGGAATTCAGTGGCTCAGATTGCCAATGTACATACGGTGTTTAATATTGTCACCACGCTGCTTTTGCTGCCATTTGGTACTTATATGGCACATCTGGCAGAAAAGATTCTGCCGGATAAACAAAGTGAACAGGAAGAAATGCTGCATCTGCAATACATACAGCCCTTTGAAAGCCACTATGCAATGGGGCAGGGGGCATTGGTTCTGACACAGATTGACCAGGAGATCGAGCGGATGCGGAACATGGTCTGTGAGACCGTTACCGGTAGTTTTGATGCCGTACTTCACAGCTCATCAAATGATAAAGAGGAGCTGGAGCAGAAGGAGGATTATATTGATTATCTGAATGCAGAGGTTTCCCGGTATATTGTGTCTGTTATGCACCATGAGATGGCAGCGGAAGATTCGGTCAAAATCAGTGGATATTACAAGATTCTTGGTAATTTGGAGCGAATCGGTGACCATGCCATGAATATTCTCGGATATGCTGTCAGTATGAAGAAAATGAATGTTAATTTTTCAGATAAGGCAAAAAAAGAGATACTGATTATGAGAGATATGAGCCTTCAGATTCTGGAAGATGTGGCTGGCAGCAATGTATCTGATATAAAAACGATGCTGGAGAAAACTTCCCGTGACGAACAGAAAATTGATGATATAAGAAATGAGAATCTGAAACAGCAGATGGAAAGGATGGGAAAGAGCGAATGTATCGCTGACGCAAGTATTTTCTTTTCCGAGTTGCTGACAGATTTTGAACGTATCGGAGACCATGCATTAAATATAGCAGAACAGTATCATGAAATGCTGACAAGAGTTATCTGATTTCAAATTCCCGGGAATAAGGAAGTCTGATATTCCTTTGCTTTTGAACCGTCATGCTGTTACAACTGGCATTTACGGGTTGTACCATTTCCGATTTTAGTCTATAATGAAGAAAAATAGAGTTGGAAGGAAAGCTGGAAAATAGAATGGCAAAAGAACGAGCTAATATTTATACAATTGCAGAAGAAGCAGGCGTTTCACCTTCTACCGTTTCACGGGTAATGAGCAATGCGGCCAGAGTCAGTGCAGAAAAACGTAAACGAGTGGAAGCGGCTATCCGCAAATATGATTATAAACCGAATGCTCTGGCGCAAGGGCTAAGTACTTCGAGAACAAAAATGATTGGAATTGTGGTAGCGCATATTGAGAATGTGTTTTATTCCAAGATGGCTGCAGAATGTGAACGTGTAGCAAATGAAAGAGGCTATATGCTAATGATGCTCAGTTCTTTGAGTGACTTTGAACTGGAAAAGCGACAGATACAAAAATTGTATGAACAGTGTGTAGATGCAATTATTATACTAGGGGGAAATGTAGATCAGGTAGTAGCAGATGAGGAATATGTAGAGATTATAAATCGGATTTCTGAAACAATTCCAGTAGTAGCTACAGGACGGCCTCAAGGTGTAAATTGTTATAAGATTGGGATGGATGAAGGATATGCGATGGAACTTGCCATGAATTATTTAGTTGATTTAGGCCATAAGGAAATTGCAGCTATGGGAGGTTGTAAGACGGTGAAATCAACCTTAGATAAAAGAATTCGTTACCGGAGCCTTATAAGGGAACATGGTTTGGAATACCGCGAAGAGTACCTGGTAGAAACCGAAAATTATAATTTTGATTCAGGCTACAATAGCATGAAAGAATTATTAAAAAAATCACTTCCCTCAGCGGTGATCTGTATCAATGATTTTTTTGCCTGTGGCGTCATGAAAGCCATAGGGGAAGCAGGATTGAAGATCCCTGAGGATATTTCAATTATAGGGTTTGACAATACCATTTTATCAAGTATATTAATTCCGGATTTAACCGGTGTTGCCTGCGATTACGAGGATTTTTCAAAGAAGCTGGTCGAAACTGCAATAGGGGCTGCAGAGAGAAGAGAGATGCCAAAAGAGCAGATTACAGATGTTTCGTTAATTATCAGGTCATCCTGCAGGATGATAAAATAAAATTTAAAATACATATATACAGAATCCACAATTTGAGTTCATACAAATTGTGGATTCTGCTATTTTCGTGAATGATGGCAAGAAACATGTTGATTATTTCGTATGGTTTGTTATAATAATTCTTGAAAGCGGTTGCAAATTATAAAATAATAACTAGAGAAATAATTAAAAAATTGTATATATTTGTCGTTTTGTTACAGGATAAGATAAAAATATTATGCATAATATCTTATTACTCTATAAAAATGTGAAATCGCTTTCAGTCTATTACAATCAACTAAGACAAGGTAAAACACAGGTCAGGAATTTGGAACGGGTATCATTTTTAGAAGCAGGAGGGCAGAATTATGAATAAGAAATTATTGCAGCTTATGCTGGCAGCATCTGTCTGTACCTTTCTTTTTTGCGGTTGTCAAAAAAAAGATACAGACGGAAAAATTGAGATTGAATTTATACACTGGGGTGGTGACTCTACTTACATCGGTTGTTATAAAGACCGCATTGCCATGTTTGAAAAAGAGAATCCGGATATTAAGGTGAAAGTAACTACGGTTGCTTCAGATTATGATACAAAAGTACAAACGATGTTTGTTGGTAAAAATGCACCGGATGTTCTGCAGGTACAGCCAAGCAGTTGCACTACATTTGCAGAAAAAGGGGTATTGGAGGATTTAAGCGGACCGGTTAAAGAATCGGATTTAGATTTGGAGGAAACATTTGGTGGGGGTATGGATGGATATGAAACAGATGAAGGTATCTATGCTTTACCTGACAGAGGCGGTACAACAATCACTTATTATAACAAAGATATGTTTGATGAAGCCGGTATTTCTTATCCGGATAAAGACTGGACTATGGATGATTATATGAAAGCATGTGAACGGTTGACAAAGGATACCGATGGAGATGGTGAGACTGACCAGTGGGGGGCTGCTTCTACAGATTATCTGGGAACATGTGGTCCACTAATTTTAAGCTATGGGGCAAACATCGTAAATGAGGATTATGAAATTGGAGTAAATTCAACTCAGATGAAAGAATTCATGGAAGATTATAATAAATGTTATCAAAATGGTTGGATTATTCCTTATGAAGAGTTAGAAAAGTCTGGATCTAATGGGGATAACTTTTTTGCACAGCAGCGTTGTGCCATGATTTTAACCGGATTCTGGAATGTAGAATCGTATACAAAAATGGATGAACTCAACTTTGATATTGCGCCTACACCAACCCAAGAGATACCGGCAGCATGGGCTATGGGAAGTGCATTGTCCATTAACAAGCAGTCCAGCCCTGAGAAAAAAGAGGCAGCATGGCGGTTTATCCAATTTATGACAGGAGAAGAAGGGCAAAATATGCTGGCGCAAACCCTTGCAGACTGTCCGGCGAATCTCAAGGTATTAGGAAGTGATACTTTCGTCAATCAGGAGGTAAATGGTAAAAAGTTAAGTCTGGATGTTATAGGATTGGAACAAAGCAGGGTGAAAGTAGATGGAATCTCCAAAGGAGCATATAGCAGTGAATTGACAGGTGAACTGCAGTCGAGAATTAAAGAGATGCTCTTAGGAAGAGAAACTGTTGATGAGGCACTTAGAAATATGGATGGGAAATTGAAGAAACTTATCAAGTATTACAAATAGGACAGGAGGAATAAGAGATGTCACATTCAAAAAAAGCGGTAAGTTCCCGAAGAGAAGCAAATCAAAAACGGTGGTTTTTTATATTTATATCTCCATGGCTGATTGGTTTTCTGGTTTTGACGATTGGTCCTATGATTTTTTCCTTTCTGATTAGTTTTACAGACTGGGATTCTATTTCCAAGATAAATTTTACTGGTGTACATAATTATCAAAGGCTGTTGGAAGATGACAGGTTCATGATTAGTTTAAGAAATACGTTTGTCTATACGATCATCAGCGTACCGCTGAGTTTACTGATATCCCTTGCTATGGCATATTTACTTAGTTTCCGATTAAAAGGGATGAGGGTTTTCAGAACGTTGTACTATTTACCGGCTGTGGTACCGGCAGTTGCTTCCTGTATCCTGTTTAAGCGTATTCTGGCAACAGATGGTCTGGTTAACCAATTTCTGGGGATTTTTGGAATAAAGGGACCTGCATGGCTGCTCAGTAAGGATTATGTACTGTTCGGTTTTGTATTTCTTGCAATCTGGGGAGTGGGAGGCACCATGATTCTTTTGCTTTCTGCTATCAATAGTGTGGGCGAGGAAATGTACGAATCAGCTCTCATTGATGGTGCAACCAGATTTTATATGTTTCGCAAGATTACAATTCCACAGATTACACCAATTATTTTCTTTAATCTTATTACAGGTATCATTGGATCCTTACAGACTTTTACCCAGGTATACATGCTGACGGACGGCGGACCGGATTATGCCAGCAGTATGATTGTGCCTTACCTGTATCGCAATGCTTTTAGTTATTTCAGAATGGGATACGCGTCTTCTATGGCCTGGGTGCTGTTTATAATTGTTATGATTCTGTCTGTATTGGTACTGAAATCATCCAGCGCATGGGTCTTTTATGAGGAGGAGATAAAATAATGTTAGATAAAAATATGTCGCAGACTTCAAAAATAATTACGTATATTATATTGATTTTATTTGCAGGTATCCTTCTTTGCCCTTTTTTATATATGATTAGCATTGCACTGGCAACTCCGGATACCAATGCCAAAGAGCTGTTCACCATGATGCCGAAGGAGTTTTATTGGAAGAATTTTACGGAGCTGTTTTCCGGTGCATTTGACGGAGAAAAACCAATTGGAACATGGTTTTTAAATACGTTATTAGTAGTAGCATTAGGTATTGCCGGTCAGCTGTTTTCCAGTACTTTTGTAGCATTTGGTTTTGCGAGAATGCGTTACAAACATAAAAATAAATTATTTTTAATTATGCTGTGTACAATGATGCTGCCAGGGCAGATTACACTTATTCCGGTATTTTATTTATTTACCAGGGTTGGACTTTATAATTCTGTCTGGCCGCTCATTATTCCACAGTGGGTTGGATCAGCCTATAATATCTTTTTTACAAGACAGTTTATTTCTGCTATACCAGGTCAGCTATATGAGGCGGCTGAGATTGATGGATTAAGTTACATGGGTATATACCGAAAGATTGTAATACCATTAGTTAAACCTGCTCTGTGTGCTATCGCAATTTTCACTTTTAATGCAACGTGGGGAGATGTATTTGGACCATTAATCTATATTTCGGATACCAACAGGATGACTCTGGCGCTTGGAGCAGCAAATCTTTCTGCATCGTCAAATCCTACAGGAGCAATTAATTTATCTGTATGTATGTGCATGTCACTGCTTTTATCCATACCTCAGATTGTAGTTTATTTTGCGGGGCAGAAAAGTCTGTTCCATATTAATCTTGGAATTGGCAACAGTGGTACAAAGTAAAAGTAGGAAGGCAGCGGTGTAATGAAGAAAGATTTTTATAAGGTTTATGGATATATCAGTTATTTGAATTATATTCTCTGGCTGTTGGAACTAAATTTGCTGTTCTTTCTGGTAAACTTGCCGATAATGGGCCTTTTCTTATTTGTAAAAATTCAGCTCACGACAGCGCCGTTGTTTTTTGCAGCGGGAGTGACGGTTGGACCATCTCTTTATGCGATGTTTGAAAGTTTACGGGATGTGGAAAAAAACAATGGGATCATTATTTGCTACCTGAAATCCCTTAAAGCGAATTTTTTACCCTGTTTAAAAGTTACGGTAATACTGGATTTTCTGATGATCCTGATTTTAAGTGAATTAACGATGATGGACAGATTACAAATTATGGAAGGTTTCAGATGGTTTCTAATTTTCTTTATGTGCATTCTGATTACCTTTAGTGTGAATTTATTTATAGTCTTTAGCACATGGAAGCAGACGGGAAAAGAGGCAGTTATACTTAATGCGAAACTAAGCATAGTTAAGGCGGGCAGATATAATTTAAGTTTAATGATTTGTCTTGGCACGTTTATACTGCTGCAATATGTACCTGTCTATATGATACTTTATGGATTTGCTCTGGCTGGTTTCTTATGCTATAAGAATTTCGTGCCTATCATACATTTCGTTAATGAAAGGCCAGAGAATACAAATCGGGAAACATTGAATTAAAAAAAACTGTTTAGCCGGAATAATGCGGCAGATTTCAATAGATGAAAGAGATGGTGAAAAACTTGAATACAATTATAGAAAATAGAAATGAAAATTGGAAATTCCATTTAGGAGAATGTGAAGAAGCCTGGTATAAAGGATTTGATGATAGTCAGTGGAGAAGTGTCAGGCTGCCTCATGACTGGTCCGTTGAAATTCCATTTTCAAAAGAATATTCCAGTGGAACGGGATACGCTGCCGGCGGAGTCGGCTGGTATCGGCTGCATTTTACACTTCCCAAAGAATATGAAGGAAAATGCATCCGTGTGGTTTTTGACGGGATTTATAAAAACAGCCAGGTTTGGTGTAATAGTTACTATCTGGGGAAAAGACCAAATGGATATACTACCTTTTCCTATGACTTAACTTCGTTTTTATGTTTTGGGGAGGAAATGGATAATGAGATCAGTGTAAAGGTGAACCATACGGATATTGCAGATTCAAGATGGTTTACCGGAAGTGGTATTACTAGAAAAGTTACATTTTTGATAGAAGAGAAAGTGCATCCAAAAGAGTATGGAATCTTTTTTCAGACAAAACAGATGAATAGGGATGCTGCACAGATAGAGGTAGCTTATTGTATCGAGAATACGTCAGATCAAAGCGTCACGGTTAATATAGAGACTATTTTATCAGATGCATGTGGAAATATCGCTTTACGAATAAAGGATAAAACAGTTTTAAATGCTCTTGAGACCAAAAAATGTATCATGTCTGGCATGGTATCTAATCCAAAACTGTGGTCACCCGAAGAACCGAATCTATATAAGATGCAAACCTTTTACAAAATAGATGATAAGGCACCCTATCAGGTGCAGGAAGAGATGGTCGGTATTCGGACGATCTGCTTCGATGCACAAAGAGGATTCTTTTTAAACGGCATAGAAACAAAGCTAAAAGGAGTCTGTATACATCATGATGGAGGCTGTCTGGGAGCGGCTATGGTGGCAGAAGTATGGCAGAGAAGACTGGAAATACTGAAAGACTGTGGATGTAATGCAATTCGATGCAGCCATAATCCACATATGCCGGAGTTATATCAACTTTGTAACAGTATGGGATTTTTCGTGATGGATGAGGCTTTTGATGAGTGGGAGAATGCCAAGAACAAATGGTCTGACGGGCATAATGTATATCCCCCTAAGCATCAGGGATATTTTGAGGATTTCCCCCAATATCATGAAGCTGATTTAAAAGCGATGGTAAGGCGGGGGAGAAATCATCCTTCTATAATCTTATGGAGCATTGGTAATGAAGTGGATTATCCAAATGATCCTTATTGTCATCCCATGTTTGAAACTATGACTGGTAATAACGATTCAAATAAGCCCGCTGCAGAGCGTATGTATGATCCTAACAGACCAAATACAAAGCGTTTGACAGTTTTGGCGAAGAGGCTTTCAGATATTGTTAAGCAGGAGGACAAGACAAGACCAGTTACCTTAGCAGCAGCATTTCCGGAACTTTCGTCCAAACTTGGTCTTTTGCATCCATTAGACGTTGTAGGATATAACTATAAGGAACACCTGTATGCAGACGATCACAAGGAGTTCCCTGACAAACCATTTTTGGGAAGTGAGAACAACCATAGCTACCAGGCATGGCTGGCAGTAAAGGAAAATCCATATATCAGCGGACAATTTTTATGGACCGGTATTGACTACCTGGGAGAGGCACAGGGCTGGCCTGTGCATGGTTCACCGGCTGGAATTATAACCTGTGCCGGATATAGAAAACCAGAATTTTATAAAAGAAAATCCTTTTGGAGTAAAGAAGATGTCTTGCACATTTCCACAAGAAAGGATGATGGAAGAACGCAAGAGTGGATTCCGGTTAGTGATACCTGGAATTATGAAATAGGAGAGATGATTTTAGTTAAATGTTTTTCTAATCTCCCAGAAGTAAAACTATATTTAAATGAAAAACAGGCAGGCAGGCAGAACCAGCTCCATGATGATGGTACGTTTTGCTTTCGGATACCGTTTGAACCTGGCATTTTAAAAGCAGTCGGTTGTGATGCGAGTGGAAGGATTTGTTTGACCCATCAACTAAAAACCTCAGATGGAGCAAAGAAAATAGTATGGGATTTGTGGAAAGGAAAAGATGCTATAACAAATACTTGCTGGAATGAAATTTCTGCAAGACCGGGTTATCTATATCAATTAGAGATCAAACTTATGGATGATGCCGGTCAGATCCCAATCGGGGATGACCGAGAGATTAAAATCCAGGTAAATGGAGATGGGGAACTTGCCGGAATCGAAAATGGAGATTTGTCCGATGTTACGCCGTATTCTTCGAATGAGCGAAAAACATACAATGGACAGTTGATGGTGTTTATTAGACGAACGGGCATAAGAAAGATCTATGTGGAAATAGAGTCAGATATGGGTATACATGAATTAGAGATTGATTGATTTAATTAGGTCTTTTGTGTACCCGGTTGGTCAATGGAGGGATTGCTGAGGCAGTTCCTCTTTTTCTGATATGCTCTAATACTACAGGGAACAATTTTATCTTAAATTGGGGTTTAGCTGTGAAAGGGACGCTTTGTAGATGGAGATGGTGCAGGTCAAGATGGGAGCCAGTCGAATACTATCCAAATAGCGCTGGGAAGCGGTACATTCGAAACAAAGAACAAAAATACAATATAAAGAACAAAAATGAAATTCAATCCTGCTTTCAATAAGTAAAATAGGATTATAAAATGAATCAATTCTATTAGAAAAGAAAGAGGAAACTTAACATGAAGAGAGAAGATATCCAAAATCTGATTGCGCAGATGACCTTGGAAGAAAAATCCGGGATGTGTTCCGGTGCAGATTTTTGGCAGTTAAAAAGCATAGAACGGTTGGGGATTCCTTCCGTGAAAGTAACGGATGGACCGCATGGACTTCGTGCACAGGACGAACAGACTGATCATTTGGGAATCAATGAGAGCATTAAGGCGGTTTGTTTCCCGACAGGATGTGCAACAGCAGCCAGCTTTGACAGAAAGTTATTAAAAAAGATTGGAACGGCGATTGGACAGGAATGCCAGGCAAAAGATATTAGCACTATTCTCGGACCGGCAATGAATATCAAGCGTTCCCCACTATGTGGTCGTAACTTTGAATATTATTCCGAAGATCCGCTTGTGGCATCTGAGATGGCGGCAGCCTTGACAGAAGGTATACAGAGCCAAAATGTGGGCGTCAGCATGAAGCATTTTCTGGCAAACAATCAGGAAAAACGCCGTATGACCAATTCCTCCCAGGTGGATGAACGGACACTTAGGGAAATCTATCTGGTGGCATTTGAAGGAGCAGTTAAACAGGCAAGACCGTGGACGGTTATGAATTCTTATAACCGTATCAACGAAACTTATGTCGGAGAAAGCAAAGAATATCTGACAGATATCTTACGTGATGAGTGGGGATTTGACGGATATGTAATGTCCGACTGGGGAGCGGTCAATGACCGTGTAGAGGCATTAAAAGCCGGAATGGATCTGGAAATGCCTGCCTCAGGGGGAATCAATGACGCAATGATTGTAAAAGCAGTTCAGGACGGAAGTCTGGATGAGGCGGTTGTGGATCAAGCATGTGAAAGAATCTTAAATGTTATTTTCAAATTCATAGAAAATCGTCAGCAGGGTGTTACATTTGAATATGAAAAAGACCATGAACTTGCAGCCGAGGCGGAGGCGGAATGTATTGTTCTTTTGAAGAATGAGGATGAGATACTTCCGCTTGTGAAAGACAAGAAAGTTGCTTTTATCGGAAAATATGCAGAAACACCGAGATATCAAGGAGGCGGAAGTTCTCACATCAATAGCTGGAAAGTAGAGTCTGCGGTTGAGGCGGTTAAGGAAATCTCAGATGTATCCTTTGCAAAAGGATTTGATGATATTGTTGATGAAGTAAATGAAGAGTTGCAGAATGAAGCGGTACGCGTCGCAGAAGAGGCTGAGGTTGCTGTTGTTTTTGCCGGATTGCCGGACAACTTCGAATCAGAGGGATATGACCGGAAGCATCTGAATCTTCCAAATTGTCAGAACACCTTGATCGAGAAGATCTGTAAAGTACAGAAGAATACCATCGTCGTACTGCATAATGGTTCTCCTGTGACAATGCCGTGGAAAAATCAGGTGAAAGGAATCGTAGAAGCATACTTAGGAGGTCAGGCAGTCGGAAAATCAGTTGTCAACGTGCTCTATGGAACGGCAAATCCAAGCGGCAGACTGGCAGAGACGTTTCCGCTTCGTCTGGAAGATACCCCATGTTATCTGACTTATGGAAAAGGTGTGGATGAAGCGGTTTACAGCGAAGGTGTATTCGTGGGATACCGATACTATACAAGTAAAAAGCAGGAAGTATTGTTCCCATTCGGCTACGGACTTTCTTATACGACATTTACATACAGCAATTTGAATCTTGACAGAACGCAGATGACAGATAATGAAATTCTCACCGTTTCTGTTGAGGTGGAAAATACAGGAAACCGAGCCGGAAAAGAAGTTATTCAAATCTATGTGGCTCCGGGAGAAACCGAAACAGCCCGCCCGGTAAAAGAACTGAGAGCGTTTGACAAAATTGAACTTGCTCAGGGAGAAAAGAAGACAGTATCCTTTGAATTAGACGCAAGAGCATTCGCTTACTGGAATACCGAGATTCATGGCTGGTATGTGGAGAGCGGCGCTTATGAGATTCAAGTTGGTAAGAATGCAGAAGAAGTACTGCTGCACACAACGATTCAGGTAGAAGGAACCAGAAAGATAAAGAAAGTATTTACTTTGAATACCTGTATAGGTGAACTGATGCGAGATGAGAAAGGCAAAGCTGTGTTCAGTCAGATGATGGGCGGCAACCAGCAGGCAGCGGAGATGGCGGAAGCAAATCAGAATAATGAAGTGGTCAATGATGAAATGATGTCAGCGATGATGAATGATATGCCGCTTCGGCAGTTGTTGAGCTTTGTACCGGGAATGAAGAGAGAAGTATTGGAACAGATTCTCGCAGCGGTAAATCAATAAAAGAAAAGGAAAAAGAGGATGCATAAGATGGCGAAAGAATTAGGAAAAGATAAGTTTGGCGTACAGCGGACAATGCGCAGAAGAGATTTTCTGGGGGATTCACTGGGACAGTTCGCATTGAATGCGATGAGTGGATTGATCGGACAGATAACCTACTTTTATACAGATAAAGTAGGAGTGGCAGCAGGAGCGGTTGCTACGGTTCTGATGCTCTGTAAGATTGTGGATGCATTTACAGATCTGATCATGGGAAATATCGTAGACCATACGAAACCGGGGAAAGAAAAATACAGACCATGGCTTTTGAAAGCCGGTATACCTGCCGGTATTCTCACCGTATTGATGTTCACTGTGCCGAAAGGAAACGCAGGTCTGCAACTTGCTTATTTGATAATTACAAATCTGTTATTTACGGCAGTTGCTTATACGGCAGTATGTATCCCGTATGCATCTCTGATGATTGTTCGTACAAACAGTCAGGAAGAACGAGGCAGAATGGGAACATGGCGTGCAGCATCAGGATATGTATCCGGTATGATCATGGCAGTTGCAATAATTCCGGTTACAAATATGTTAGGTGGTACACAGAGTGCATGGATCAAATTTGGTGCAATTGCAGGAGCATTTGTAATCTTAGCATTTTTACTTTGCTATAAGACAAGTAAAGAAGTGATTTCGGGTGAAACAGAAGTACAGGAAAAAGAAGAGGAAGAAGCAGTTCCGTTTAAAGAAGCGGTTATAAAACTGTTCCAGAATAAGTATTGGGTTATGATTTTGATCATGAACTTTATAAGTGCTGTTCTGTATGCAATTACAAGTTCATCAGGTGTTTATTATGCAAAATGGATTTACGGAAATGATAATCTGATGGGAATTATGGGAGCAATCGGCTTGATTCCGACATTGGTTGGATTCATTATTGTAGGACCAATGATTAAACATCTTGGTGTTACTAAGACATTGAGAGTGTCCTTTGCTGTTGGAGCTATTTGTACGATTGTAAGAATTGGAAACCCGTATAATTTTGTATTTAACGTGGTTATGAGCTGTTTTTCTTCACTTGCAAATATTCCGATGATGTGTCTGATGGGAGTTATGACAGCAATGTCTATTGATTATAATGAGTACAAATATGGTAAGAAAATGGTAGCATCTTCACAGGCTGCATCCAGTTTTGGAGGAAAAGTTGGAAGCGGTATTGGAGGTTCTATTATTGGATGGTGTCTCGCATTGGTAGCATATGATCCAGCAATGACCGCAGCTACATCGGCAACAAAACAGGCAATTTTCTCATTTTCCATTTACATTCCGGCAGCAATGTTTGTAGTTATGTTTATAATGAGCATGAAGTTTGACTTAGAAAAGAGACTTCCTCAGTTGAGAGAGGAAATTGCAAAACGAAAAGCGTAAAAAGAAGTAATGGAAAAAGAAAAATGTGAAGTGAGACAGAAATATAAAGTATATGGGAGTGAATCGAATGTATACTAAAATATTAGAAGAGTCAGAAACGCTACAGAAAGATTTGATTACATGGCGCAGACAATTACATCAAATACCGGAAGTTGGAATGAATTTACTGAAAACCAGCGAATATGTACAGCGAAAGCTATCAGAATGGAATATCCCATTTGAGGTGAAAGCAAATGGCTCATGCGTAGTAGGTAAACTTGGAACAGAAGGCCCGTGTATTCTTCTTCGTGCGGACATGGATGCACTTCCGCTTTCGGAAGAATCGGGAGAAGCCTTTACATCTGAAAACGGATGTATGCATGCCTGTGGACATGATATGCATACAACAATATTGCTTGGTGCTGCAAAAGTTTTAAAAATACATGAATCGGAATTAAAGGGACAGGTAAAATTATTGTTTCAACCCGGCGAAGAGCTGATGGAGGGAGCAAAGACTTTGATTGGAGAGGGTATACTCACAGAACCGGATGTTGGAGCGGCTTTTGCGATGCATGTGACTTCTCTTGCTCCTCTTGGTATGATTACATATGGAAAAACACCGTTATCGTCTGTGTATGGTTTTGAAATTGCATTGACCGGAAAGGGAGGACATGGATCTTCTCCGGAGGTATGCATAGATCCGATCACGGCAGGGGTACATGTACATCTCGGGCTACAGGAATTATTAGCCAGAGAATGTCCGTTTGGAAGTGAGGTTTCATTGACGATTGGGCAGTTTCACGCGGGAGATGCTCCGAACATTATTCCAAATACGGCTGCAATGAGAGGAACCCTGCGTACGTTTGATGATGAACTGGCAGGAAAACTGATCCGCAGAATTACAGAGGTTTCAAAGAAAATTGCAGAAGCATACCGCGTACAGGCAGAGGTAAAAGCGCTGTATCAGGGACCGGTGCTTGTATGTGCAGAAGAAATGAATGATCTGGCATTATCCTGTGTAAAAAAACTCGGACTAGATGAGCTGGTGTGGGATAAGTTAAAAGGAACCGGGTCTGAAGATTTTGCCTATATTGCGCAAAAAGTACCAAGCACATATTTTACAATAGGTGCAAGTGTCGGAGCTCCTGAGGAATGGATCAGTCAGCACAATCCGAAAGTACGGTTTAATGAAGCGATTTTGTATAAGGCGGCTGCAATTTATACAGCAGTTGCATTTGAGTGGCTTGAGCAGCAAGAAGTATAAAACAGTCGATTATCTCTCATTTTCCAGCAACCCTCGTCCGTAAAGCTCCGGTTGTTTGCGGAACTGAAGAGGTGTAACATGGTATTGCCTTTTAAAGGCAGTCTGAAAATGGCTTTGACTGGAAAAACACAGGTAATTGCTGATCACACTGAGCGGTTTGTCTGTAAACTGCAGCAGATGTTTTCCTTCTTCTAGTTTACAGCGCAGGATAAATGCACTGATAGTAAAACCCAGCTGTTCTTTAAAATAGGTGGAAAAATAGGAACGGCTGAATCCCGCATGGTGGGCAACCTCGGCAGCTGTAATCGGACAGTTGGTATGTTGAAGAACATACCGAATGGCTTGTTGCAGTGCTTCATCAGAGGTTTTTGGAATCAATTTATCTTTTACTTTTTGTGCAAATGTCAGAAGCATCTGGAAATTCAGATTTTGAACAGCGGAGGGATCATTTAAATTTTCTGTTGTTTGAATATATAAATCGGACATCTGGAATGCATCATCTGCATCTACACCGCTGGAGATTGCAGAACGTGATGCAAGTGCAGTCATAATAATATTCAGATTTTTCAATTGACGGAGCTGATTTGGTGCAACAGTACCAGAATGTATGATGGAAGGCTGCAAAGTCATTTTTTTCAGACCATCCACATCTCCTGATTCTACAAAATGAAGAATCAGGGATTCGATTTCAGAAGAATTATTGTGGTGAAAATCTTCTTTCTGTTGATAAATGGATTCTATATGTTTTTCTGCGTGTGCAGAAGAGTCTGAAATGCTAACAGGTTCCAACAGGTCAAAATGAGAACAAATTTCGTGGTTCAGAAAATAATTAAAAACGGCAGCTTTTGCCATAAGACCTTTTAAAGCAATCGGCGGAATAACTTGAAAGAATGCTTTAAAAGCTGCCCGTTCTTCCTGAACAACTGCATATTCTGTATACATGGCATGAAAATCTGCGTCGGTAAACGGAATATAACTTGCCGGGCCTAACACAATGCGAAATTTCTGTAAATCTTTTGGTTTTATGGCAACAAAATAAGCACCGTATGGAGTGGAAAGATGTGCGATGTTATCTGTCGTATCGACAAATTCCTCAATGTAATGCTTTGGCGGATATGTGCAGGGGGACTGCTCTGGAAATGTCTGCAATAAAGTATCTTTCTGATACAGGTAAACAGGAATACCGGAATCCAGATAATTCAGATGACAAAAATCTTTAATGTCTTGTAAGGAAATCATGTATTTTCTCCATTTTATAACAAATATGTATTTGGTGTGTTATAGCAAGTTACAGTTAAATTATAAAAGAAATCGAACAAATCTGCAATAAAAATGGAGATATAAAAAGTAATATAATATCGGGAAACGATGTTTAAAAGAGAATTCTTAAAAAGTGGAGGAATAGATAACATGAAACTTTATGATTTGAGAACAGAATATAGAGTAAATCCAATCGGAATCGCGGAGAAAAATCCACGGTTTTCATGGAAGCTGGAATCAGAGGTAAATGACACCGTACAACAGCTTTATCACATTGTAGTAAAGGATTGCCAAAAAGTTGTCTGGGAAATAAAAGTGGAGAGCGAAGATTCCGTGCTGATTGCCTATGCAGGAGACGATTTACAGGATGAAACACTCTACAATGTGACAGTAGAAGTGACAGATAATCATGAGAATACGGCATCCGGAGAAATGTCTTTTGAGACAGGGATCCTGAACCCGGAAGTATTTAAGGCAAAAATGATTACACATGATTTTCCCGAAGAAGAAACGGCATGTCCGATTTTTTCTAAGACATTTGCAGCAAAAGGAAAAGTTCAAAGAGCCAGAATTTACGCCACATCCAGAGGTGTCTATGAGGCATCACTGAACGGTAAGCGTATCGGAGAAGACCAGATGACACCAGGTTGGACAAGCTATCATCACCGTCTTCAATACCAGATCTATGACATTACCGAAATGCTCCGGGAAGAAAATAAAATTGAAATCATGGTCGGAAACGGTTGGTATAAAGGAATCTTTGGTTTTATGCTGACACCGAATATTTACGGTGACAGAGTTGGTGTATTTGCGGAAATACATATGGAATATGAGGACGGAAGCAGAGAGATAATCTGCACCGATGAAACCTGGAAAGTCCGGACAGGTGAAGTCCGTTACAGTGAGATCTACATGGGCGAAACAATTGATACAACCGTTTGTGAAGAAAGCAGTGGTGAGGATTCCGGAATCAGGGTAGGTACTGTGTCTATCATGGATTTTAACAAGCATACTCTGACAGCCCAGGAAAATGAGCCGGTTCGTATTACCGAAAGAATTCCGGCAAAGGAACTGATCGTGACACCAAAAGGGGAAAAGCTGGTGGACTTCGGACAGAATCTGACCGGTATTGTAGAAGTGAAAGTGCATGGCAGAAAAGGGCAGAAGATTGTGATCCGTCATGCAGAAGTGTTGGATAAAGACGGGAATTTTTATACAGAGACTTTACGTCAGGCGAAATCAGAGGATACCTATATTTGCAATGGAGGGGGACAGACATTTCTTCCGCATTTTACGTTCCATGGTTTTCGATATATCTGTGTAGAGGGAATGGAGGAGTTGACAACGGAGCAGTTTACCGCCTGCGTGATGCATTCTGATATGGAAAAGCTGGGAGATTTTCAGTGTTCTAACCAAAAGGTAAATCAACTGCAAAAGAATATTGCGTGGGGTCAGAGGGACAATTTTTTGGATATTCCGACGGACTGTCCGCAGCGGGACGAGCGTCTCGGATGGACAGGGGATGCACAGATTTTTTCATGGACAGCAGCCATTAACCGGAATACGGCATTGTTCTTCCGGAAATGGATGAGAGATGTATCGGCAGAGTCCTCCTTAGAAAAGGGCGTTCCGCATGTCGTACCGGATATTCTGGGTTCATACAGCTCTGCGGCATGGAGTGACGTGGCAGTCATTGTGCCATGGGTGGTATATCAGACCTATGGTGATAAAGGCATTCTGAAAGAAAACTGGAAATGTATGCATGAATGGGTAGACTATATCCGAAATCAGCGCGGGGAAAACGGACTCTGGCAGACCGGATTCCAGTATGGAGACTGGCTGGCGCTGGATAAGGAGGAAAGTGCAGACAGAACCGGTGCGACAGATAAATATATGATTGCAAATGCATATTATTTGTATGTGACAAATCTGGTGAAACAGACCGCAGAAGTACTCGGATTTGCACAAGATGCAGAAAAATATCAGAAATTGTATGATACGACTTTGGAAGCATTCCGGCAGGAATATTATACGAATACGGGGCGTATTGTCAGTGAGACGCAGACCGGAGCGATTTTATCTTTGTATTTTAACCTGGCGAGAGAAAAAGACAGGACGCGTATTTTACAGACCTTGAAAACCAATATTGAAAATCACAAAAATCACCTGGCAACCGGTTTTGTCGGAACACCGTATCTGTGTCATGTATTATCCGAAAACGGAGAACATGAACTGGCGGCAACTATTTTTATGAAAGAAGATTATCCGTCATGGCTCTATGCTGTGAATATGGGAGCAACGACAATATGGGAGCGCTGGAATTCCATCATGCCGGACGGAAGTTTTGATGTATCGGGAATGAATTCATTGAATCATTATGCCTATGGTTCCATTGGCGACTGGATGTACCGGAAGATTGCCGGTGTGAGCCAGTTGAAGCCAGGTTATAAAAAGTTCAAAGTACAGCCGCTGTTTGTAAAAGGGATCGATGAAGCAGGAGTGGAATTCGAGTCGGTATACGGCAGGATTGAAAGCAACTGGAGCTGCAAAAATGGAAAGATTCATGGGTATGTGAGCGTTCCTGCAAATACAGAGGCAGAGATTCATTTGCCGGAGAAAGAAGATGTGATTACTGTAGGCTCTGGAATATATGAGTATGAATATGAGACTACAACGAACCTGGCATATGAGCGCTTTAGTCTGGACAGTACATGGGAAGAAATCTTGTCCCAGCCTTTGGCGGTGGAATTATTCAATCAGATGTCTCCGGGAATGCTGGACAATCCGATGCTTGCAATGGCACAGCAGATGACACTTGCAGAAGTACTTGGTATGGCTCCGGAAGCAAGGCCGCTGTATGAGGCGGTAGTGAATGCGTTGAATGAGAGAAACTGTACACTGACAGGAGTTGGATATTGTGATCTTGACAGGTATGAGAGCGGTGGTCACAACAGATAAGTAGCCATATTATGAATATTGCGTACACGAAATGAACACCTATGTAAAAAGCAAGTAATCAAAAATAAGAGTGAAAAGAGCACGAGAGTAAAAATCTGAATTGATTTTGCCATCGTGCTTTTTCAATACGTTTGTAAAGAAATTGTAAGATACGGCAGTTATACTGGCCATATCAGGAAAAGTTAAGCAGCAGAAAGTAGAAGCAAACGATTCGATATCCTTTGCTTTAGATGTTTTCTCCAAAATAAAGATGCACAGTTGATTCCGCTTGACGAAAGATATTTGCTTGAATTTCTTTCCTAAACTGTATATAATGGTATAGATTAGATTGTCTCAATCATATATCAATTGCTTTTGCAATGTTGAATCGTGTTTTATATCCATTTTTCACTCGGAAAAATTAAAAATAGGTTCGAATGAATTTGTGCAATAGATATAAATAGAAAGGAAATATATGAGAAAACTAGCTTTAAATGATGAAATACTGCTAAAAATCGAGAAGCCTGCCCGCTACATCGGTAATGAGGTCAACTCGGTTATAAAAGATAAAGAAAAGGTGGATATCCGCTTTGCCATGTGCTTTCCCGATGTCTACGAGATAGGGATGTCACATCTTGGAATTCAGATTCTTTATGATATGCTGAATCGAAGAGAGGATATCTGGTGTGAAAGGGTGTATTCTCCATGGATGGATCTGGACAAGGTCTTAAGAGAAAAGGATATCCCGTTGTTTGCACTGGAATCACAGGAGCCAATCAAAGAATTTGATTTTCTTGGAATCACCATTCAATATGAGATGTGCTATACAAATATACTGCAGATACTGGATCTGAGTAAAATTCCGCTTCTAAGCAAAGACAGAGATGAGAATTGTCCAATCGTAATCGGCGGTGGTCCATGCAGTTATAATCCAGAACCCCTGGCGGATTTCTTTGACTTGTTTTATATAGGAGAAGGAGAAACGGTATATTTCCGATTGATTGATCTGTATAAAGAATATAAATCCAATGGAAAAGGAAGGAAGGCATTTTTAGAAGCTGCTGCCCTCATCCCCGGAATTTATGTACCGTCTCTTTACGAAGTAACATACAAAGAAGACGGAACCATTGCTTCTTTTCTACCAAAAAGTGCGGATACACCGGCATTTGTAGAAAAACAGATTGTAATGGATATTACGGATACTTATTATCCGAAAGCACCGGTTGTTCCGTTTATTAAAGCAACCCAGGACAGGGTAGTGCTGGAAATACAAAGGGGCTGTATCCGTGGATGCCGTTTCTGCCAGGCGGGAATGCTTTACCGGCCCACCAGAGAGCGGGATCTTGCTATGCTGAAGGAATACGCATATGAAATGCTGAAAAATACCGGGCATGAAGAAATTTCCTTAAGTTCATTAAGCTCCAGTGACTATTCCCAGCTGGAAGGACTAGTTAACTATTTAATCGAAGAATTCAAAGGAAAAGGGGTTAATATTTCCCTGCCATCCCTTCGTATCGACGCTTTTTCCCTGGATGTTATGAGCAAAGTGCAGGATGTGAAAAAGAGCAGCCTTACATTTGCTCCGGAAGCCGGCTCCCAGCGCCTGCGCGATGTAATTAACAAAGGGCTGACCGAAGAAAATATTATAGAGGGTGCAGGCCAGGCATTTGAAGGCGGCTGGAACAGGGTAAAGCTGTATTTTATGCTGGGACTTCCTACTGAGACGGAAGAAGATATGAAAGAGATCGCACATCTGGCTGACCGCATTGCCAGACGGTATTATGAGATACCCAAAGAGGAGCGAAACGGTAAATGCCAGATTACGGTCAGTACCTCATTTTTTGTGCCAAAACCTTTTACGCCGTTCCAATGGGTAGGGATGAACACAAAAGAAGAATTTTTAGGAAAAGCCAGAATAGTTAACCAGGAAGTGAAGGACCAGTTAAATCGCAAAAGTATTAAATATAACTGGCATGAAGCGGATGTTACTGTTTTGGAAGGGCTGCTGGCACGAGGAGACCGCAGAGTAGGGGCAGCCATACTGGATGCTTATCAAAACGGTGCACTTTATGATGCATGGTCCGAGACTTTTAAGAATCAAACCTGGATGGAAGCATTTGTACACACGGGCATAGATCCGGATTTCTATACGACCAGAGAACGTTCCATGGATGAAATACTTCCCTGGGATTTTATACAAATCGGTGTTTCAAAGAATTTCCTGATACAAGAATGGAAAAAAGCGGTTTCAGAAACAATTACAAATAACTGCCGTCAGGGTTGCTCTGGATGCGGTGCGGGAATATACAAAGGAGGCGTGTGTATTGAAAGTAAGAATTAAATTTGCCAAAGAGGGTGCTATGAAATTTATCGGACACCTTGATATCATGCGCTATTTTCAAAAAGCAATGCGAAGGGGAAATATTGACATTGCTTTTACTGAAGGGTTCAGCCCCCATATGATTATGTCATTTGCAGCCCCTCTGGGTGTGGGTCTTACCAGTACGGGAGAATATCTGGATATTGAAGTTCAGACTGAAATTTCATCAAAAGACGCAATTGAGCAGTTAAATGCTTGCATGGTGGAAGGAATGAAAGTCTTAAGTTTCCGAAGAATTCCCCAGGAAAAAGCAAGCAAAGCGATGTCTCTGGTTGCTGCTGCCGATTATCTGGTAAACTTCAGAGAAGGGAAAGAACCGGATCTGGATTATAAGAGCCGGCTGGCGGAGTTTTATGACCGGGAAACCATCACAATTATAAAGAAAACAAAAAAAAGTGAAAAAGAAGTAGATATCAAGCCTATGATATATGCTTTGGAACTTCGGGAAGACGGAATATATATGCAGCTTGCTACAGGAAGTGTCAATAATCTGAAGCCGGAACTTGTGATGGAGGCATTTGCCCAGTATCTGGGAATGGAAATGGAACCATTCAGTCTGTTGGTTCATCGGCTGGAAGTCTATGCAGATCTTGGAAATGAGAAAAAGCGCAGTCTGGTTTCTCTGGAAGATCTGGGAGAGGATATTCCCGGGTAGCAATGGAGATGGAAGAAAAAAACAGTAAGCTGGTTATCACAAGGGAGGAGGGGCAGATTTTAACAACGCTCCTTCAGGATGGAAAACCGGTAGAATTTCATTTAGAACCGGAAGGGGTAGATTCACTTCTGGGAAATATTTATATCGGAAAAGTACAGAATATTGTACAAAATATCCAGGCTGCTTTTATTGAAATCAAAAGTGGTTTGCCTTGTTACTATTCTTTGGAAGAAAATCCTACACCTTACTATACCAGTAAAATGAACTCCCTCAGATTGGTGGCGGGAGATGAGCTTCTGGTGCAGGTAAGCCGTGAAAATATGAAAACGAAGGCACCTACTGTCACTTCTAATTTAAGCTTTACCGGAAAATATCTGGTTCTGACAAGTGGAAACACACGGATAGGGGTCTCAGGTAAACTGTCTCCATTTCAGAGAAAAGACCTTAAGAACCTGCTGGAAGAATACCGCTCAGACCAATATGGCTGGATTATCCGTACCAATGCAGCGCAGGCATCACATGAGGAGTTAAGGCAGGAAGTCTGCCAATTGGCAGGACAATATGAAAACTTAAAGGAACGGGCCAGATTCAGGACCTGTTTTTCGTGTCTTTACCAGACCCCCAAGAATTATCTGACCCAGCTGCGGGATACTTACAGCGGCAAACTGGAAACAATTCTAACAGATGACCAGGGGTTGTATGATTCCATGCAGGAATTCCTTGCCGAATACCAGCCGGAGGATCTGGATAAACTGTCATTTTATGAAGATTCACTGCTGCCCCTGAAAAAACTGTACAGTCTGGATCAGGCTTTAAAAGATGCATTGAAAGAGCGTGTATGGCTGAAATCCGGAGCTTATCTGGTCATTCAGCCTACGGAAGCCCTGACATCCATCGACGTGAATACGGGCAAATATGACGGTCATAAGAATCAGGAAGCAACCTTTTTAAAAATCAATCTGGAAGCAGCCAGGGAAATTGCCAGGCAGCTGCGGCTGCGCAATATTTCGGGCATTATTATTGTTGATTTTATTAATATGAAATCTCCGGATTCTAAAAAGCAGTTATTGGATGGATTTGAGGCATATCTGTCCAAAGATCCCGTCAAAGCGTCACTGGTAGATATGACGGCATTAGAACTGGTGGAAGTAACCAGGAAAAAAGTAAAAAAATCCCTGGCAGAACAGGTAAAAGCAATTACTGAGATACAAAGGAAGTGACTTAATGATCAGAGCGGATTTACATTTACACAGCCGTTATTCCGATGGCAGTGATTCAGCAGAAGAGGTTTTTGAAAAAAGCGTCCGGGAAGGACTGGATGTGATTGCACTTACAGACCATGATGCGCCGCCAAAAGAAGATATTCTGAAAGCGCTTGGCAGAAAACACCATATTCAGGTAATTATGGGAATGGAATGCGGCAGCAGGGATCCTGAGACAAAACTGGATGCCCATATCCTGGCATACAATATAGCCGATTATGAGCCGGTTGCCAGACTGATGAAGCCGGTACTTGAAATGCGTCATGAGCGGAGCTTATGGCAGATTAAACGGCTTCGGGAAATGGGTTATGAGATCAGCCGCGAAGAAGCAGAAAAAGAGACAGATGGGTGCTGCATTTATCGCCAGCATATTAATTATGTACTCTATAAAACAGGGCAGATCGATGCCATGTTCGGCTCCTGGATGCAGCGGATGTACCGGGAAAACGGACCCTTAAGGGTCAGCTATGAGTATCCCGACACAAAAGAGGTTGTAAAAGCCATTGCAGAAGGAGGCGGAAAGGCAGTACTTGCCCATCCGGGACAGCAGCAGAATATCCGGCTGATTCCAAAATTAGTGGAAGCGGGGCTTACCGGTGTGGAATTACTGCATCCGTCTAATACACCGTTTGATATGAAGGAGATTGCAGCTACGGCGGAATATTATCATTTATTTCTTACAGGGGGCAGTGACTATCACGGCCTGCTTTCCCCAAAAGGCGGACAGGTAGGCGAATGTGTTATGGAATTTAAGGATTTCCATGAAATATTTAAGCCAATGCAGAGCGCACTTGAAATGGCATGAAATGGCATTCTGACAGCAGTGTGCCACGCTTGAATAAAATATGAATCAATGATATAAAATTGCACATAATAGCAGGAGTAAACTAGTTTGAAAGAAAAGCGCTTTCAAACTACTTATTAAGGCAGTATTGCAGGCAGGCCTGCGATATGCGGGAGGTATAATTATGATTAAATTTAACCACTTTAACTTTAATGTTCTGGATTTAGAAAAATCCCTCACTTTTTACGAAAAAGCACTTGGATTAAAGCCGGTGAGAGAAAAAAATGCATCTGACGGTTCTTTTAAGCTTGTTTATCTGGGTGATGGCATTACCGATTTTACTCTGGAGCTCACCTATCTGACAGAACGTAAAGAGCCATACAATCTGGGGGAACTCGAATACCATCTGGCATTTGTAACCGATGACTATGAAGGATTTCATCAGAGACACAAAGAAATGGGATGCATCTGTTTCGAAAATGAAGCGATGGGAATTTATTTTATTGAAGATCCGGACGGATACTGGATTGAAATTGTCCCGGAAAAATAAGAATTTAAACACACCCTAGCCTGTTTGCGCTATTTATTGGGTAAATTTTGAAAAAATAGTTGACGTAAAATCTTCAGTATGCTATTATATTCTAGTATGCCGCACAGAGAGGTCTAAGAGTCATGCAGATGATCACCAAATCTGGCGAGTAATGATAATAGGAGGTGCCATATGTACGCAATTATTGCAACAGGTGGTAAACAGTACAAAGTAGCCGAAGGCGATATCATTAACGTAGAAAAGCTTGGAGTAGAAGCTGGAGAGACTGTTACTTTTGATCAAGTACTTGCAGTAAGCAATGATGGTCTTAAAGTTGGAGCTGACGTTGAAAGCGCAACTGTAACCGGTAGCGTTGTGAAAAACGGTAAAGCGAAAAAAGTTATTGTTTACAAGTATAAGAGAAAAACTGGATATCATAAGAAAAACGGTCATAGACAGCAGTTTACACAAGTTAAAATTGAAAAAATTAACGGTTAATTGTCAATGATTAAAATCACAGTTTATAAGAGTTCAGAAGTATATAGAGGATTTGTAGCCAAAGGCCATGCAGGTTACGGGGAAGAAGGACAGGATATTATCTGTGCTGCCGTATCTGTACTGACTGTGAATGCAATTAATTCCATAGAGCAGTTTACTGAGGATAAATTCGCCGTAAGGCAGGATGATGACGGCTTGGTAGAGTTGATCTTGGAAGGTGCAGTTTCAAAAGAGACGAAGCTCTTGCTGGATTCGATGATTCTTGGTTTAAAGGATATCCAAAATAATTACGGTAATGAATATATCAAGATTATATTCAAGGAGGTGTAAGACTATGTTAAAAATGAACCTTCAAATTTTCGCTCATAAAAAGGGAGTTGGTTCTACTAAAAATGGTAGAGATTCCGAATCTAAGAGATTAGGCGCGAAAAGAGCTGACGGACAATTTGTAAAAGCTGGAAATATTCTTTACAGACAGCGTGGAACTAAAATTCACCCGGGCGTTAACGTTGGACGTGGTGGAGATGATACTTTATTCGCTTTAGTTGATGGTGTTGTAAGATTCCAAAGAAAAGGAAGAGATAAGAAACAAGTTTCTATCGTTCCAGTATCAGCAGAATAGTAAAGGTGGCTTCAAATCAAATTGGTTTGAAGCCTATTTTTTTAGAAAGAAGGTGAATGGAAATGTTCGCAGACAGAGCAAAAATATCCATACGTTCTGGTAAAGGCGGGGACGGCCATGTAAGCTTTCGAAGAGAATTATATGTTGCCAACGGCGGTCCTGACGGAGGAAACGGCGGAAAAGGCGGAAATATTATTTTTGAAGTAGACGAAGGCTTGAATACGCTGGCAGACTACCGCCATAAACGCAAGTTCAGTGCGCAGGACGGTGAGCAGGGCGGAAAGAAACGCTGCCATGGAGGCAACGGCAGTGATTTGATACTGAAGGTTCCGGAAGGTACGGTAATAAAAGAGGCTGAAAGCAATAAGGTAATTGCAGATATGTCCGGAGATAACCGCAGGCAGGTTATTTTAAAGGGCGGAAAAGGCGGACTTGGCAATATGAATTTTGCCACACCCACTATGCAGGTACCAAAATATGCACAGCCAGGACAGCCGGCTCAGGAACTTATGGTGAATCTGGAATTAAAGGTGATTGCAGATGTGGGACTGGTTGGATTTCCAAACGTAGGAAAGTCAACGTTGTTATCCCGCGTTACGAATGCGAGACCTAAGATTGCCAATTATCACTTTACAACCTTAAATCCCAATCTGGGAGTAGTAGACCTGGACGGTGGAAAAGGATATGTAATTGCAGATATACCAGGGTTGATTGAAGGTGCTTCCGAAGGTGTTGGTCTTGGACATGAGTTTTTACGTCATATTGAACGTACAAAAGTGATGATCCATATGGTAGATGCAGCATCCACAGAAGGACGTGATCCAATCGAAGATATCTATAAAATCAACGAAGAATTAAAAGCTTATAATGAAGAAATTGCAGCAAGGCCTCAGGTGATTGCGGCAAATAAAATAGATGCCATTTTTGAGGGTGATGAAGATCCTGTTCAGAAGATCAGGGATGAATTCGAACCTCAGGGAATTAAGGTGTTTGCCATATCCGCAGTCAGCGGAAAAGGTTTGAAAGAATTATTGTATTATGTACGGGAACTGTTAGATACGGTGCCGGAAACTCCGATGGTATTTGAACAGGAATTTTTCCCGGATCAATTTAATATGACTGAGAATCTTCCATATACGGTAGAAAAATCTACGGAGGAAGAGCATACCTACATTGTAGAAGGACCGAAAATTGAAAAAATGCTGGGTTATACCAATCTGGAGTCGGAAAAAGGCTTTGCATTCTTCCAGAAGTTCTTAAAAGATACCGGCATATTGGATGAATTAGAAGCTGCAGGCATTGAAGAAGGCGACACCGTGCGTATGTATGGACTGCAGTTTGATTACTATAAATAATTTTATATAGATAAAGAGGATACATGTGCCCGGATAACGTGATTACCAGGCATCCGTATCGGAGGGAAAGATGACAAGTAAGCAACGTGCGTATTTAAAAGGTCTGGCAATGACTATGGATTCTATTTTCCAGATTGGAAAATCCAGTCTTACACCAGAAAATACCCAGGCGATCAAAGAAGCCCTGGAAGCAAGAGAATTAATAAAGATTAATGTCCTTCAGAATTGTATGGACGATCCGAAAGAGCTGGCATCTATGGTAGCGGAGCGTACCCGTTCACAGGTAGTACAGGTTATCGGAAAGAAAATTGTACTTTATAAAGAAGGAAAAGACGAGAAAAAAAAGATTCAACTTCCTTTATAAAAGCGGGGAATTCAAAGAATGAAGCAGCGACGTAAAAAAGTTGGTATCATGGGCGGAACTTTTGACCCGATCCATATCGGACATCTGATTCTGGGAGAAAACGCATATCTGCAGTTTGACCTGGATTATGTGCTGTTTATGCCCTCCGGCAATCCTCCTCACAAGCAGGAGCGCCAGGGGCGTGCGACAACAGCACAGCGGGTGGCAATGGTTTCCCGGGCAGTCAGCAGTAATCCGCATTTTGAACTTTCTATGGCAGAGACACATGACGAGGGTTATACCTATACCAGGGAGACGCTTAGCCGTCTGGTGAAGGAGAACCCCGATACAGATTATTACTTTATTATGGGAGCCGATTCCCTGTTTACTTTTGAAACATGGAAAGAGCCGGAAGATATCTGCCGCCTCTGTACCCTTGTAGTAGCGGTAAGAGACCATGTGAAACCGGAGAAATTAAACCGCCAGATTGATTATTTAAAAGAGCTCTTTCAAGCTAAAATAGAAAAGCTGGATACTCCAAATATTGATATTTCATCCGGTACGATCCGAAACTGGATCTGCAGGGGCAAATCAATTAAGTATTATGTTCCTGACGAAGTAATACAATATATTGAAGAGCATTGCATGTATCAGGAGTGTGAAGAAAATGAGTGAATTCAATATTTTAAAAATGCAGGATAAGCTGAAAAAATATCTGGATGAGGATCGTTTTACCCATACCCAGGGCGTTATGTACACCAGTGCCGCACTGGCAATGCGTTATGGGGAGGATGTGAGAAAAGCACAGGCAGCCGGATTGCTGCACGATTGTGCGAAATGTATTCCCAACGAGAAAAAAATCAGTATCTGCGAGAAGAACAGGATTCCCATATCGGATGCAGAACGGGAAAATCCATATTTACTTCATGCAAAAGCAGGAGCACAGATCGCGCAAGAAAAGTATAAGATTACAGACCTGGATATTTTAAATGCCATTGCATATCATACCACAGGAAGGCCAGGCATGTCTCTTTTGGAGAAAATCGTCTATATAGCGGATTATATAGAGCCGTGGCGTTACAAAGCCCAGAATCTGGAACTGACAAGGAAAATGGCATTTTCTGACATTGATGAAGCTCTGTATATCATTTTACGGGACACCCTTTCGTATCTGAGGTCTACAAAAAATGTACTGGACCCAATGACTGAGAGAGCTTTTGAGTATTATAAAGAAGTTAACAGAGAAAAGCAAATAATGAGACAGGAGGGAAAATAATTTGGAAAACAAGTCAAAACAAATGGCTAAAATCGCATGTGCTGCTTTAGAAGAAAAAAAGGCAGAGGATTTGAAGGTCATCAATATTGAAGAAGTATCCGTATTGGCTGATTATTTTATCATTACCAGCGGAACTAATAAAAATCAGGTGCAGGCGTTAGTAGATAACGTAGAAGAAGCCCTGGGCAAAGCAGGATATCAGGCAAAGCAGGTAGAGGGTTACCAGACAGCAAACTGGATTCTGCTGGATTATGGTGATATTATCATTCATGTATTTGATTCGGAAAATCGTTTATTCTACGATCTGGAGAGAATCTGGAGAGATGGCAAGAGTATTTCAGTAGAAGAATTATAATAATAGAATGGCTGTGCATCGTATTTTACCAGAATACGGTGCATTTCTGCTATGCAGCAATATCACTGTCTATCAGGCAGTATAATTAAAAATAGAAAGGGTCTATAAATGAAAAAATGGTATGATGAAGAATACGAATTTGAGATTGAGGTAACAGGATTTCTACGCAGCGACCATACAGAGCGGTATTGCCGAAATGGCGAGGAAATAGGAGATAAATATACCTGTACCTATGGATGTCCTGTAAATGCGGATGGACAGGGAATTTGTTCAAAAGTAATGATGATGTTATATCCAATCATGGAAGCTGTCAGAAGCGGCGGAGATTTAGAGAACATCGGCGGTAATGATAAATACAGCAAGGATATTGTTTGCCCAGATGGCTGCGTTATGTTCCGGCTGACTGCAAAGAAGCTTGGAAATGAGAATTTTTATAAAGGGAAATTTTACGATTGATTTTTAGTTCAGAACACCCCTGCTGGATTTTAGTGCCGCATATGGCGCGTAAAAATGCAGGGGTGTTCTGTTTTGTTTATTCGGATGAAGTGCTTTTAGAAATTACAGGCATTTTAATTCTGCTGATAAACCAGATCCCGTCTTTGTAGCATTCAAAATATCCTCCGTGAATGTGCATAATCCGCTCACATGTCTTAATACCGATTCCGGTACTTTCGTGTGCGGACAGATCTTCCTCAATTCTATTATGAAATTCAAGTACAAAGTATCCGTCTATTTCTCTGGAAATAACATGCAGCGGGTAGCTGGCATCGGCATACTTATGAATATTGGATAAAATGTTATCCAGGGTTCTCTGTACATATTCAATGTCCAGATAGCAGTTGCTCTTCAGGGAATCCAGATCAAACTGGGATTCAATTTCAAAACCTTCACTTTCCAGTGTAAATAACTGATCATCTGACAGACCGGTAATCAAATTGATCGTAGGGATCAGTTCTTTTTGATATGCTTCTTCCCCACGTTCGGATACCAGAAAGTATTCAAATAATTTATCGGATAATTGCTTAATCTTATAGGCTTTATTTTTAATATGCCCTAAAAAGTTGTGCAGCTGGTCCTGGTTTTGGTATCTGCCCAGAATCAGCAATTCCACATATCCGATCAGGGAGGTCAGGGGAGTGCGCAGATCATGGGACATGGCGGTAATCAGCTTTTGGTGTGCTTCTTTTACAGCCTGTTCATTTTCATCCCGCTCGATAATAGACTTCCGCATCTGATTGATGCCCACCGCCAGGCGGTAGAGCTCGTCACAGCCGTTTTCCCGGACTTTATAATTCAGATCCCCACCTTCTAAGATTTCAAGATCTTCTGCTAGTTTGTTAATATATTGGATTTTCCTGTGGATGAAAAATAAGAAAAGCAGCAGGAAAATCAAAAAGCAGAGAAAGAGGCAGGCATAGTACAGCACCACATAATACTTCACATAAAAGTAGCAAAAAACCTGGGTATCCAGCGTGATATGGTCCGAAAAAGTTATTTGATACATGGGAATATCCCCCTGTTCCTGTACCGGTTCTGCAAAATTGTTTTTAATATACTGGTTAAAATAATTTTCCAGACTGTCTCCTTCCGGAGGAACCGCACCAAAATCAGAATTGAATATTTCATAATCTTTATAGTAAAAAGATATAGAAGTATTACCCTGTTCTTTCATCCATTTGTGTATCTGAGAAATTTCTTTGGATGTAATCTCATTTTCATCAATAAAACTCTGCAGTTTCTGGACGAAATCTTCTTCTGTGCGTTTTACATAGGAGGGAGACATAAGTGTTTTATCCAGCAGATAATATCCAAATCCAGAAAGCGGTTCGTATGCCAGGTAGGCGATCAGCAAAGAAACGGTAACAGCGAGCACCAGCTCTCTGGCTAATTTCTTAGAAAAAATATTCTTGATTTTAGACAATGCGATAACCCCTTCCCCAAACGTTTTGTATATAGTGCGGATTCTGTATATCATCTTCCAGTTTCTTTCTCAGGTTTCGGATATGGACGGCGACCGTATTGCTGGAAAAGGAATAATAAGGCTCCTTCCATACGCTTTCATATATATTCTGAGCGGAAAAAATCTTTTTCCGATGAGTAGCAAGGAGTGCCAGAATCTGATATTCCAGATCCGTCAATGTAATTTCCTTTCCGGATTTTGTCACTCGCTGAGCATCCATATCGATTTCTATGTCCTGGAGATAAATATGTCCCAGGCTTTTGGTATCCTGTCCCATGTAAATGCAGTATCTGCGGATTAATGCCTTTACTCTGGAGAGCAGCTCAGTGTAAGAAAATGGTTTTACAAGATAATCATCAGCGCCTGCAGAAAAACCGATCACAATATCTTCTTCTTTTGACTTGGCGGTCAGAAATAAAATAGGAACCATATGTTCTTTGCGGATTTCATTACAGGCGATAATCCCGGAACATCCGGGCATCATTACGTCTAATATAATCAAAACAATGGAACTTTCCATCATCTCTATGGCTTCTTTCCCATTTGCCGCTTCAATAACCTGATATCCTTCCCCTTCTAATAAAATACGGATTACTTCCCGGATTTCAGCATCATCGTCTGCAATCATAATTTTTTGCAACTTGTTCATGTATTACCTCCTCTGTTACAGGATACCTTTCATATAAACAGATACCCGAAGTAATATTATTGTACCATGAAATCGGATCTGGGAGTATCTTATCTTTTTAATCTTCATATTTCTTCACTAAATCTGCTGTTATTTTTTAAAATTTTCCTGTTATTCTGGTTTCTGAACAGTAATAAGGAGGAGGAAGCGGCAGTATTGCAGGTAAGCCTGTAATAGGCGCAGGACAAAATGGAAGAAATTATCAGAGTATCAAATATCCGTAAACAATATATCGTAGGAAATGAAAAGGTAGTCGCTCTTAAAAAAATTAACCTCTCTATTCATAAAGGGGAAATTTGCTGTATTTTTGGTACTTCCGGTTCTGGAAAAAGTACACTGCTGAATCATCTTGCAGGATTTGAAAAACCCACAAAAGGCGAAATTTTTATTAAAAATACTTCGATCACGAAGCTAAGTGAAAAAAACATGGCTGCATTTCGTCAGCTGCATATTGGATTTATTTTTCAGGCGTATAATTTACTGCCTAATTTAACGGCACTTGAAAATGTAGCTCTGCCCCTGGTGTTCCGCGGGGTAGAGATGGATAAACGGATGCACAGGGCAATGCAGCTGTTGAATAAGGTTGGTCTGGGCAAAAGAGGTGCACATTATCCCTCACAGATGTCCGGAGGCCAGCAGCAGCGTGTGGGGATAGCCAGGGCGTTTGTTACCCATCCGGAAGTAATATTTGCAGATGAACCAACTGGAAATCTGGATACCAAAACAACGGCAGAGGTAATGAACATGATTGTCGGTATGGCTCATAAATACAATCAGACAATTGTACTGGTCACCCATGACCCGGAAATGGCAAAGTATGCTGACCGTATAGTAACTTTAATCGATGGGGATATTGTGAAAGATACGGCTGTTCAGAAAGACCCCGGTATTAAAAATGCTTAAGAAAACGTGACTAAAAGTAATACAAAGATTAATTATGAGAAAATAATCAGGAGGTTAAAAGGTGAAGGGAATGAATTTAAAGAAATATTTAAAGAAGATCGGTATCTGGGGGTTGATAATCAGCATTGCCATGGGGTATCCCGGTATTATAAGTGAAGCCAAAGAGGCAGCAAATCCGCCTGAGAAGCCGCCGGTTGCTGAATCATCAGGCAGTGAAGGGGCAAACAGTACAGAAACATCTGCAGAAGGGATTACAGAGCCAGTTACCGAAGAAACAAAGGGAGAAAATATTCCTGCAGTCTCCCCACCTGTAATCAGGATCAGCAGAAGAGAAATAAAAAAGCCGATCAAAGCGGGAAAATCATTTCAGACAGTTCTGATAGTGGAAAATAAAAGCAAAGAGCTGCCGATAGAAAATGCCCGATTAAGCGTTGAAACAGGAGAAGGGCTTTTGTCCCAGGAACTTACCGGTTCGCTGGACGTAGGAAAAGTAGGGGCGCAAAGCCAAAAGAGCTGTAAACTGCATCTGAAAACAGCAGAGGAGATTCAATCTGAAGTCCAGACCATTACCGTAACGCTTGAATACGATTACCAAACAACAGAAGGTATGATCCATGAGCAGAAAGTGGAAAAAATCATGATTCCCACGGTAGTATCAAAAAGACAGGGAACAGAAGAGCCAAATGATAGCCAGGAAGTTTTCAACCCATTGGAAGGATCCGGATCAGGAGATTCTTTTGGCGGGCAGCCGGCTCCGTCAGATGATAAAAAAAATATCGACACGCCGGTTCCCAATATTATCGTAAGCAAATATGAGTATGGGAAAAAAGTAACTGCAGGAAAAGAATTTCATTTGAAATTGCAGATAAAGAATACCAGTTCCATAACGGCGGCTGAAAATATGATTATGTCTCTGGAACTGGGGGATGCACTTGCAATTACCGATTCATCCAACTCCTTTTACATAGATAAAATAGGGCCGGGAGGGGTAATGGAAAAGGAAGTTACCATCAAAGCACTGGCAAATGGAAAGCCTGAAAATTCGAAAGTGGATATTAGTTTTAAGTATGAGTACGTGCATGACAAAACCCGCACCCAGGCAACATCCGCAGAAAAGCTCTCTATTCCGGTTATACAGCCGGACAGATTCAAGGTGAATGTGCCCCAGAGCCAGGAAGAAATGCATCAATTTGCGGAAGCTACTTTAAGTCTTCCCTATGTAAATAAAGGCAAAAGTGCCGTTTACAATGTAGAGGCTTCTCTGGAAGGGGATGTGGAAACAACGGAAAACTATAAGTATCTGGGGAATTTTGAATCCGGTTCCAACGGCACCATTGACTTTCTTATAACTCCCCAGAATATCGGAAAACAGGAGCTTCAGGTCAAAATTAAATATGAGGATTCTGCAAATAAATCAAGAACTATAAATATAGCGGTACCCATTAATGTGCTGGAGCCGCAAGATCCGGCAGGAGATATGAACTTTGGAGAGGAAGCCGCAATGGGAGAGGAACTTCCACCGGAAGGCGGTACAAATATGCTTTATTACGCAGCAGGAGCCGGAGGACTCATACTGATTCTGATCATTGTCATTGCGGTTGTGAAGAAAAGGAAGCGAAAGAAAGCATTTCTGTACGAAGAGTTCGAGGAGCAGGATGATGATGAATAAACGGAGGTTTCAATAGAATGAAAATGTATGATAAGCTTCGGATGTGTGCCAGAAACCTCTATCGGAGAAAAGGAAGAACTTTTCTAACCGTTTCGGGGGTCGTCATTGGCTGCTGTGCTATTATCATAATGATATCAATTGGTATAGGCATGAAAGAGTCTCAGGAGAAGATGCTTTCGGAAATGGGAGATCTGACCATGATTACAGTGATGCCCACACCTGGTAATCAAAAAGGGAAATTAAAGCTGGACGAGAAAGCGGTGAAAAGCCTTCAGGCTATAGAACACGTAGTTCTGGCAGCACCTAAAGTAAGTTTAACCAGTGAGAATACGCTCATTGCCACCGGGAAAAATCATCGGTATCAGGGACAGGGAATCAGTATTATCGGAATGCCGGAGGATGCAATTGAAAAGCTGGGATATCGTTTGAAGGAAGGGGATTATCCGGGAAAGAAACCTTATGAAGTTCTGGCAGGGTCTGCATTTGCCTATCAGTTTGCGGATACGAAAAGACCGGACGGCAGCAATATGGTAGATTACTGGACCAATCCCGAGGCGAAGCCTTATTTTGAACCCCTGAAAGAAGAAATTAGTTTTTTAATGGAACAGGAGACATCCGGGAATGCCCCTTCTTCCGATATGGATAGTCCGCAAGGAGAAGAAACTAAAAAGTACAAAGAGCTGGCCGTTCTTAAGATCAGCGGGATCATGAAAGAGGATTTTGGAAAAGGAGAAGAGACCTCCGGAGGATTGATTATGAAGCTGAAAGACCTTCAGGCAATTCAAAAACTGTTAACAAAAAATAAAAAAGTAAAAGCAGCGCCGGAATTTACCCAGGTTATGGTTCAGACGGACAATGTAGAAGAAGTGGGAAAAGTAGAGCAAACGATTAAAGACATGGGGTTTCAGACCAGCTCAATGGAAAGCATAAGGGAACCTATGGCTAAGGAAGCCAGGCAGAAACAGTTTATGCTGGGCGGCCTGGGTGCTATTTCCCTGCTGGTTGCTGCAATTGGTATTGCAAATACCATGATTATGTCTATTACCGAGCGAACCAGGGAAATCGGTATAATGAAATCCCTGGGCTGCTTTATCAGCGACATTAAAAGTATGTTCCTTATGGAAGCTGCAATCATCGGACTCCTGGGAGGAATCATTGGAATACTGGTAAGCTTTGCCGTATCCGTAATTATGAATATGTCTGCCCAGCATTTTGTATTTACCTCATTTGATGCCCTGGTAAATCTTTTGATGGAAAAAGGCAGCAGGACCTCGGTAATCCCATTGTGGCTGGCTGGGTTCTCAATGCTGTTCTCCACTCTGATCGGTGTTATCGCAGGCTATTATCCCGCGAATAAGGCAGTAAAGATATCAGCGTTAGAAGCGATGAAGTATTAGGACTACAGCGAACAATTTTATCTTGAATTTGGGTTTAGCTGATTAAGGGGACGCTTTGTAGATAGGTGTAGTGCGCCCCCTTCTCTTTCCGGGATGCAGGTTGTCGCCACAAAGCTGGTTTCTCAGCATGGTGGACCCCCGGGGTTGTGGCATGCCGGACGTTATTGGCATAGATCATATAAAATGCATAAAGCAGCTGATCTTCTCACTGCAGCTTGTTTCTTCATTCTACTACATATATTTTTGGTTACAGGAAATTTATGTTTTCTTCATCATCTTGCGGTAGTCTCCGGCGCTCATCCCACAGGCTTTTCGGAAACTCTGGGCAAAATAACTCTGAGAAGAAAAACCGGACAGCTGGGCAATTTCAGCAATGCTGTGATCGGTAGCGGTAAGCAGTTCTTTGCTGGCCTGTATCCGTTTTTCGCTCAGATAATTAATAGGTGAAAGTCCGTAGGAATCCGTAAAAGCGTGAGCAAAATAATATTTATTCAGATGAGCCATCTCCGCCAGGGTATCCAGTGTAATGTTATCGGAAATGTTGGAGTCGATATATCGCTTAATACGGCTGCATTCCCTGCTTGCTTTCTGGGCAGGAGCGATTTCAAATGCAAAATCTGCATGGCGGATCAGGTTAATAATTAAAACTTCAAGGAGATCCGCACAAACCAGTTCGTAATTTTTTTGCTTCTGTTCAATCTCCTGAAGCATAGAGGTAAAATAGAACATCATGTTATGTTTGTTGTTCTGACAGTTAAAAACCGTATATTCCTGATTATCGCCGAAAGAAAAACTAAGTCCTTCGACCCCCAAGATTACATATTCAAGAGGTGTGGTGTCGAGGGATTTTTCTGTATGTTCCAAATGCGGGTTGATTATTACCAGATCATCTTTTATAATGGGAAAGGATTTATCTTCAACAATAAAATTGCCGGCACCCTTTCGTACATAGAATAGTTCCGTGAAATAGTGAGAATGTTTAATGCTCGGCCAGTCTCCTTCATAGCGGGCAGAAGTTACATACAGCAGTTTTACCGGCATTTTTTCATGTCCTGATTCTGTCAGTTGATAGCGTGTATTTCCCATATTTTCTCCCTTCCAATTCATATAGTTATGGGGATTTTTCTGTCGTTTTCTGTCGAATGTTAAAAAATTTTTCCTATAATATTAGTTATATTGCGCTAATGAAAAAAATCCAATTTAGATATAATGATTATATCAGATGTCTTTTGTTATTACAATAAAATAATAAAACCAGATAAAACAGAAAAAAATTGTGCAATATATTGGGTGAATTGAAACTTTAGAGAGATAAAGTATAAAAAGTCTTGTGTAAAATGTATTTTATTTATTTAGAAGTAAAAAGCAATAAATATAAAATATGGAGCAATATATGTATTGATAAATCCCGTAATTTCGATTATTCTTAATGTACAAAGTAATGATGCGGCAACGTATCAAACATTTAAATTATTAGGAGGAAAATGTTATGAAGGCAAAAAAGGTAAAAAAAGTACTTTGTATGACTATGGCAGCAGCTATGACGCTTGGTCTTACAGCGTGTGGAAGTGGTAGTTCATCTGACACATCAGCAGCAAAAGATACAACCGCTGCAACAGAAGCAAAATCTGAGGCAGGAACAGATGCGGCAACAGAAGCTAAATCTGAAGCAGCTGATACCGAGCAGGCAGCTGATACAGCGGCAGCCGGAGAAGAGCAGACTCTGAAAGTAGCAGCAGTAGAAACTGCTTATGGACAAGATATGTGGAAAGAAGTTTGTGCAGCTTTCCAAAAAGCAAATCCTGGCGTTACAGTTGAATTAACCATTGACAAGAAATTAGAAGATATCATTACACCAGCAATGAAATCCGGTGATTATCCGGATGTTATCATGCGTCCTGTAGGCGGAGAATCTGCGTTGACAGAAACTTTTATTAAAGACAACAATATTGTTGACTTAACAGATGTTTTATCAATGACAGTTCCTGGCGAAGACAAAACAGTAGGTGATAAGATTCTTCCAGGTTTCGTTGACAACTCCATAACAAATCCTTATGGTGATGGCAAAACTTATCTTATGCCTATGTTCTATGGTCCTTGCGGATTATTCTATAATGAAGGACTGTTAGAAGAAAAAGGCTGGACAGTTCCTACAACATGGGATGAAATGTGGGAATTAGGCGACAAAGCAAAAGCAGAAGGCATTGCATTATTTACATACCCTACAGCAGGATATTTTGATGCATTCTTCTATTCATTGATGCATGAAGCAATGGGCAACGACAATTTCCAGAAAGCACTTCGTTATGAAGAAGGTATCTGGGATACACCGGAAGCAAAAGAAGTATTTGATATTGTTGCTAAACTGGCTACATACACAGAAAGCACAACACCGGCAAATGCAAATGACAATGACTTCCGTAAGAATCAGCAGATGATTCTGGATAACAAAGCATTATTTATGCCAAATGGTAACTGGGTTATCGGTGAAATGGCAGATGCACCTCGTGCAGATGGTTTCAAATGGGGATTCACAGCTCTTCCGGCTGTAAAAGACGGTGGAGAACGCGCTTCTTACACATTCTTTGAGCAGGTTTGGATGCCTAAGGGAGCAGAAAACCAGGATCTTGGAAAACAGTTTATTGCTTATCTGTATACAGATGAAGCAGCTGGAATCTTCGCAGAAAAAGGCGGAGCAGTTCAGCCAATCCAGGGTATGGCAGACAAATTAGACGGCGATGCTAAACTTTACTACTCAATCTACGATACAGGTGCTGTTGCTGTTATGGACGCATTTGCAACTACAGATCCAGTAGAAGGTGTCACAGTTCGTACTACATTCTTCGATCCGATCAACTCACTGGTAAGTGGTGATAAGACCGTTGATGAATGGGTAGAGCAGGTGAAAAAAGACAGCGATGCGCTGCGTGCAGCTTTAAAGTAACATTTATAAACGAAAAAACAGTCGGTGAATGAATGTTCACCGTCTGTTTTTTATCAGGCAGTATTACAGCTGCAAATTTAGAATTGGAGATGAAGCCATGAAAAATAGAAGAGGGAGAGGGAGATTCATATTCTTTTGTTTAGCTCCCGCCGTAATCCTGTTTATAATATTTATGATTATACCTACAATTGACGTATTCCGCATGTCTATGTTTAAATGGGGTGGATATACAGATGATAAAACTTTTGTGGGACTCCAGAATTTTCAAAAGCTGTTTCAGAGCGATAAGTTCTATCAGGCATTTCAAAATTCAGTATTATTAATTGTTCTTGTAACAATCGTTACTTTTTCACTGTCATTGATTTTTGCGGCTATGTTATCCCGTGAAAAGATTAAAGGACAAAATTTTTACAGAGTAATTTTCTACATACCGAACATTTTATCCGTAGTTGTTATCAGTGCTATTTTCTCAGCGATTTATGATCCGAATCTTGGTTTGTTAAATTCCTTTTTGAATCTGTTCAGAGGACAGGCAGGCGTTGATAATCCAACATTGTGGCTGGGAAATCAAAAAATCGTAATTTACAGTATTGTGATTGCAATGGTGTGGCAGGCAATTGGTTACTACATGGTTATGTATATGGCCAGTATGGCAAACATACCGGAGAGCTTATATGAATCTGCCAGCCTGGAAGGAGCAGGACGCATAACACAGTTTTTCTCCATTACACTTCCGCTGATCTGGACGAATATTCGTACAACGCTTACGTTCTTTATCATTAGTACCATCAATATGAGTTTCCTGTTCGTAAGAGCAATGACAAATGGCGGTCCTGATGGAGCATCCAGCGTATTTTTGAGTTACATGTACCAGGAGGCATATACAAATTCATCTTATGGATATGGTATGGCAATCGGCGTTATGGTATTCTTATTCTCATTTGCCCTGGCTGCAATTCTGAATGGGGTAACAAAACGTGAAGAACTGGAATTTTAAGGAGGTGGATTGGAATGAAAAATGATCAGAAATCAAGTGGTTCAAAAGTTTATAAAGCGGTCATCTATATTGTATTAACAATATTAGCAATCGTAATTATCGTTCCGGTTGCCTGGGTATTTATTGCTTCTATTAAGCAAAATTCTGAGTTTTATGGAAATCCATGGTCCATACCGGAAGGTATACATCTGCAAAACTTTGTGGATGCCTGGCAGAAAGCCAACATGGGGTCTTACATGTTAAATTCAGCAATCGTTACCGTAGTTGCAATTGTTCTTTTGGTTGTGATTGCACTTCCGGCTGCATATGTTCTTGCCAGATTTAAATTTAAATCCAGCGCATTCTGGAATATTATATTTATGGCCGGTTTGTTTATCAATGTTAACTATATCGTAGTGCCGATTTTCTTAATGCTGAATAATGGAGATAAGATAGCCCGCGGAATCTTAGGACATCCGTTTTTCCTGAATAATCTGTTTATTTTATCGATCGTTTATGCAGCTACAGCACTTCCTTTTACCATTTACCTTCTGTCTGGATATTTTAAATCACTGGCAAAGGATTATGAAGAAGCTGCTTATGTGGATGGCGCCGGCTACTGCCGCACCATGGTACAGGTTATCATGCCCATGGCAAAACCAAGTGTTGTAACCGTCATCTTATTTAACTTCCTTGCATTCTGGAATGAATATATTATTTCTATGACATTGCTTACTAAGCCCGAGATCAAGACTCTGCCTGTGGGCCTTATGAACCTTATGGCGGCTCAGAAATCAGCAGTTGAGTATGGCCAGATGTATGCCGGACTTGTAATTGTTATGATTCCGACACTGGTTCTCTATATGTGCGTCCAGAAGAAGCTGACCCAGGGAATGACACTTGGCGGCCTGAAAGGATAAGGGGGATAATATTATGAATGAAACAACAAAAAAAGTAATCACCGGCATAATAGTCTTCATTATATTTGTAGTCTGCGTATCACTGATTGTGATCGGGCAGAAAAATGTAGGCGCACCCTGGTTGTGTATGATGCTGGTGGGTCTGGCAGGGCTGGTTTTCTTACTTTGGCTTTATAACAGAAAATATAAATAAACGGGGCGCAGGCTCCGGATAATTTAGGAGGACTTTTTATATGAACCAAAAGCAAGGTCGTGTTACGATACCAACCGACATAGATGTAATTCCGGAAACTCTAAAAGTTATGAAACGCTGGGGCGCAGATGCGATCCGGGATTGTGACGGTACAGATTTCCCGGCAGAACTTCGTGATGTGGATGCTAAAATTTACTCTACTTATTATACGACCCGTAAAGATAATAGCTGGGCGATGGCAAATCCGGAAGAGATACAGCAGATGTATCTGATGACACCGTTTTATACAGCAAAAGAAAATCAATTATCCATTCATCTGATGAAAGGATTATATCCGGATATGCTGACACCCAATTGCAGGGATGATATCAAACGCTGGTGGGAAGTAATTGACCGAACTACTGGCGAAGCAGTTTCGACAGATGCCTGGAGCTATGATGAAGCAACTGGAGATGTGGCACTTAAGGCAGTTCCGTTCCATGATTATACGGTTAGTTTTCTGGCTTATATCATGTGGGATCCGGTACATATGTATAATGCAGTAACGAATGACTGGAAGGATGTAGAACATCAGATTACTTTTGATGTAAGACAGCCAAAGACTCATGCCTATACTTTAGACAGACTTAAAAAGTTTATCGAGGACCATCCTTACGTAAATGTACTTCGATTCACTACATTTTTTCATCAGTTCACCTTAGTATTTGATGAACTGGCCAGAGAAAAATATGTAGACTGGTATGGCTATTCCGCATCGGTGAGTCCATATATTCTGGAACAGTTTGAAAAGGAAATGGGATACCCGTTCCGCCCGGAATATATTATCGATCAGGGTTATTATAATAACCAATACCGCATTCCCACAAAGGAATTCCAGGATTTCCAGGCATTCCAGAGAAGGGAAGTTGCCAAAATTGTAAAAGAAATGGTAGAACTTACCCATGAATGCGGGAAAGAAGCAATGATGTTCTTAGGAGACCACTGGATTGGAACAGAACCATTTATGGAAGAATTCAAGTCTTTGGGACTGGATGCGGTGGTAGGAAGTGTTGGAAATGGTTCTACCCTTCGCCTGATCAGTGATATTGAGGGTGTGAAATATACAGAAGGCAGACTTTTGCCATACTTCTTCCCGGACACTTTTTGTGAAGGAAAAGATCCTGTAAAGGAAGCAAAAGAAGGCTGGGTAACTGCAAGACGTGCTATTTTAAGAAAGCCTGTTGACCGTATCGGTTATGGCGGATATCTGAAACTGGCGCTGGAATTTCCGGAATTTGTCGATTATGTAGAGGATGTCTGCGAAGAATTCAGGACACTTTATGAAAATATCAAAGGCACAGTTCCTTATTGTATTAAAAAAGTTGCAGTCTTAAACTGCTGGGGTAAAATGAGAGCCTGGGGATGTCATATGGTTCATCATGCACTTTACTACAAACAGAATTATTCGTATGCCGGTGTAATCGAGGCATTGGCTGGTGCACCATTTGACGTAAAGTTCATTAGTTTCCAGGATATCAAAGAAAATCCCGGGATTCTCAATGATATTGATGTGATTCTGAACGTAGGCGATGCAGATACAGCACATACCGGCGGTGAATGGTGGTGCGATCCGGAAATTGCTGCCAGTATTAAAAAGTTTGTACACAATGGCGGCGGTATTATCGGTGTTGGCGAACCTACTGCCCATCAGGAAAATGGACGTTTCATTCAATTGGCAAATGTGTTCGGTGTAGAAGAAGAACGGGGATTCACCCTTGGCTATGATAAATATAACTGGGAAAACCACAAACATTTTATTATGGAAGATTCCGGAGAAGTGATTGATTTTGGCGAAGGCAAGAAAAATATGTTCGCACTGGAAGGAACTCAGGTACTTGTTCAGCGGGAAAAAGAAGTGCAGCTGGCAGTCAATGAATTCGGAAAGGGACGTGCCGTTTATATCAGCGGACTTCCTTACAGCTTTGAAAACAGCCGTATGCTCTACCGCTCAATCTTATGGAGTACCCATGATGAAGAAAATATCCATAATTGGTTTAGTACGAATTATAATGTTGAGGTTCATGCTTACATAAAAAATGGTAAATACTGCGTGGTCAACAACACATATGAACCACAGGAAACCGTTGTTTACCGTGGAGACGGAAGCAGCTTCAACCTTAGTATGGAAGCGAACGAAATAAAATGGTATAAGATTTAAGCACATAAAAAGAGCCCATTCAGGCTCTTTTTATGTATTTTCCATGACTATTGGCATGAAAACTGTAACAGATTCAACTTACCCATTTTCGAAAAATAATATGTTTATAGTTATCCAGCACGTTAAGTACAATAAGTCCCAGGACTGCACACGAGAGAACTTCTCCGATTCCCACTGTAAGCATCATCAGTGGAATTGGTAAATTGATGCCGTATCCATAATAAAGGACAAAAGGCACAACCAAAGTATTGGCAATAATCGGTGGGAGCACAACCAGATATTTTCTGCCTCGGAGCAAATAAGAACAGTATGCTGCAATTAGTGTTGCAAAGCTGCCGCACACAATATCGATGGGAATTGCACCGCTGATCAGATTCCCAAATATACATCCAATAAATAATCCCGGAATTGCAGCCGGAGTAAAAAAAGGCAGGATTGTCAGCGCCTCTGATATCCGGACCTGGATGCTGGCAAATCCGAATGGGGCAAACAGGACTGTCAACACTACATAGATCGCAGCAATTATGGACGCCTGTGCCATAAATAATACTTTTTTGTTTCTCATAATTTTCTCCTTTAGTTTTGTTTTAAATGAGGAAGGTTTCGAACTCATTATGGTAAGTATTATAACTCTTTTGAAGGTAAAATAAAAGTTAATTTTATTATGGAAAACTTAAGAATAAACCAGATGATAGTAAAAATTCACAAAATATGGTACAATAATGGACATCTGTAAGCAGACAGACCAGTTCGTGTCTGAAGTGCTTTAACAAGATGCAGGGATTCTAAATCTCGGATTGGAGGAGAAACGTGAAGAAAAAATTATTGAAAATGACAGTGGCGGCATTTTGCCTGTCTTGTCTGGTATCGATCACTGCCTTTGCAGACAGCAGTAAGGTGGTGACTCTTGGAGCGAATCTGTCTCAGGAACAAAAAGATACGATGTTTAAATACTTTGGAGTAGAGAAAAATGCGGTTGAGGTAATCGAAGTAAATAATACAGAAGAGCGCCAGTATCTGGAAGGGATTGCTTCCGAAGAGGTAATTGGGACAAGGACTTACAGCTGTGCCTATATTGAACCGACAACTTCCGGCGGAATACAGGTAAAAACAGCAAATCTGACCTGGGTTACCAGTAATATGATTGCATCTACTCTGACAACAGCCGGCGTTACAAATTGTAATGTGGTTGCGGCATGCCCCATCGAAGTATCGGGTACGGGAGCATTGACTGGAATTTTAAAAGCGTATGAAAAAGCTTCCGATGGCACATTAAGCGAAGAAAAAAAGCAGCTTGCCACGGATGAACTGATTCAGACCGGAGAGCTTGGTGATACGATCGGAAAAGATAAAGCTATCCAGTTGATCAATGGTGTAAAAATGGAAGTGATCAAAGGTGAAGTAACCAGTCCGGAGGAAATAAAAGGGATTGTTGAAAAGGCAGCAAGTGAAGCTTCTGTTACACTTACCGGAGAACAGGTTGCATCTCTTACTTCCCTGATGGAAAAAATCGGTGCACAGGATTATGACTATGAATCCCTAAAAGATACTTTAAACAGGGTGGAAAATAATGTAAAAGATGCCCTGGATAATGCATCGGAGGAACAAAAGAACTTCTTTTCAAAGTTATGGGATTCTATAAAAAATTTCTTTTCAAATTTGTTTGATAAAGAAGAAAATAATCAGGAATCCGAGACGCTTGCACCGGATAATATTCTAAACAACACCAATGATTCTATACTTGGAGATGTTGTAGGAGATGCCACAAATGATCAGGCAAATCCAACAACTGAAGGAGAAAATGAAACGAAAAAAACTGAATCAGGAGCGGTCTTGGAAACAGACTCAGCATCACAAACAGAGACGGTAAATGCATCAGAAATTCAGACAAATAGTATGGAAACAAACATGGAAACTACTGAGAATAGTACAATAGAAAATCCGGCAGATTCCGAAAGTATGGATAGCCAGACCGGTACTGAAATTACTCCGGAAGAAAATGAATCAGGCAGTATAAATGCTGCGGATCAGACGGAATCTTCATCAGAATCAGATACTGCTGCAAAGGCAGAAAACTTAATTGATAAATTTATCAATTGGATAAAAGGATTGTTTCAATAATAATTAAATTTTAGGATCAGGGGCGTTTATTTATGAAAAAAAGAATCCATTTAGCTGTTACATTTATGATTGTTTTTTCAGCAGGAATATATCAAAATTCAATGACTGTCTGGGCAAGTGACCTTCCATTTAATCTCCGGTTTGGAACAGGAATAGAAACAAAAGCGAATCTAGATTTAATAATAAAAAATACGATCATTATACCTCAGGCATCTGCAAAACCAGTGGAAATATCAGAAAAAAGTCCAGATACTGATGAAGGCAGTCCACTGCCTTTTGATCTCAGTACGGAACTTGGTATTCAGACAAAAGAAGAGTTGGATGAAGCCATAAAAGAGGAAGGTCCCCAGTTAGTACTGCGCCAGGAAGATGAGGAAGAAAGTAAACAGACCGGCGATGCTGAAAATGCTGAAAACACCGAAGGAACGGGGAAAAAAGAGACAGCAGAGTCGGAATTTTCAAGAGATCAGCTTCAGGTATACGATAAGGTTATCATGGTTGGAGATTCCAGATTTGTAGGTATGAGTTCGGCTGCGAATCATCCTTTATGTCAGTGGATCTGCGAGGTCAGCATGGGTTATGACTGGCTGGTATCGGAAGCTGCACCGGTGATAGATGCCAGCATTGTACCAAATTGTGCGATCGTCATAAATCTTGGTGTAAATGATGTTTACCGGCCGGGTGATTATGCTGGATATTTAAATAGTAAAATTGACGGTTGGGTTGGCGCAGGAGCAGATGTGTATTTTATGTCTGTTAATCCGGTTGTGGATGGTTATGGTGGCAGTGTGACAAATGCCGCAGTAGAACAATTTAATAGTACGATGACAGCAACACTTTCACAAAAAATAGGATATATTGATACTTATAAATATTTAATTGAGAATGGATATGGAACAGCGGATGGCCTTCATTATGACGCATCCACCTACGCTGCTATTTTAAATTATTGTTTAAGACAGCTGCGGGTTCCCTGAATAAAATAAGTCTGCAATCTTTCTAATTATGTATTTGAATCTGAGAAAAACCGACAGCAAATTTCAGTAGTTAAACTGATTTTTGCTGCCGGTTTTTTTGCTCATATTTCGTATAATTTAGCTGCAGATAATGCAAATTTAAAATACAAAATGAATAGAAAGAATTCTTGGAGACAGGTACGGGAAAAAGACAGATAATGAAGGGATTTAGCATAAAATTAGAGTTGGTAAAAATGTGCAATTAGTGCAAAAAAAGGAAACGAATATACAAATAAATATATACTATAGAAATGTTATAATAGTTTCAATGATAAAAACAGCTATATAAAACGCGCAATATCATTAAAAAATTGGCAATATGTATAGCATAAGTTTCGGTCAATTGTGAAAGCCGGCTGCAATTGATCTGATGCTTTTTATGTTATAAATCCATCAAAGGAGAAAGAGTTTATGAAGAGAAAAAACTTAACTAAGTCACTAAGTTTTATGCTATCCATGTCTATGGTTTTGAGCTCTGCATTACCTGCTACGGCATACGCGGAAGGCAATGGAACAGAATCACAAGACGTAAATATGGAAGCGGAAGTGGTACCGGGTGGTGCCAAAAATGCGGCTGATAATGGTGTTGAAACTGAGCCGTCAGAGGGAGAAAATGAGTCGGGAGAAACGAATTTAACAGAAGCAAATGATGAGTCTGATTCTTCAGAAAATGATTCAAAAGTACAAGAATCACAGTCTGAAACAGAGACAGAAATCGTTACTGAATCCGAATCTGAAGCACTGGCAGAAACAGAAACGCCTCTTGATGCAAAGCAGGAAACTACTGAGGAAAACAACAAAGACGCTCTGGAGGATGGTATTCATGATAGCTGGGCACAGGATACTTCCACGCAAAAAGGTGGAGAAATCTGTGAAGTGGCAGATGGATACCTTCATTTAAAATCCGGATCAGCTAATGGAAATAACCCAAGTGCAACTAATCCTCCTGCTATTTTTACAAATGGGAAAGAATATAATTTTAATGAAGCGGGATACTTTGAAGCAAATTTCAAGACAGAACAGGCAGGGAGCCTGAATCGTACCGGTATTTACATAGGATACAAAGACCAGAACCACGGTATGTTCTTTGGTTACAATGCATCCGGCTGGTATTGGCAGAAATACGGGGAAGCAACTGACCCATGGAGTCCCAATGTTGGTACCGTACCTGCTGCAGGTTCTACTGTAAAGGTTAAAGTGGAATGGACTGCAGATAAAAAGGCTAATTTCTATGTAGATGGAACTGCTTTATTCAGTGATGTGGATTTTAGCAAAATTGTAGATCAGGGAAATCAAATAGGTATTAAGGCAGGGACATTCAAATCAGCTTCAACAACTGAAATAACAGAAGTATTTTTAAAGGACATTCATTATACCGGACAGGCTGAAGCTGAAAAATTTGCCGTATCCGGTAAAGTAGTGGAAAATGTTGACGGGAAAACGCAGGCAGTAGAAGGTGCAGCGGTTAAATTAAATGGCAAGACGGTACAAACCGATAAAGATGGTAATTATAATTTTGCAGATGTTGCCGCAGGAAAGTATAAAGTAACCGTAACAAAAGAGGGTTACCTGGTTGCAGAAAAGGAAATTACAGTTGCAGAAGGTGCTGTTGCGGTTGAAAATATTGTACTGGAAAAAGCACCGGAAGTAGCCTATCGAACAATCTCCTCCGATCAAATGGATGTTGATGTGGCAGAGAAATTCCCAAGTGTTGTAAAATACACCATGAAAGGTGATTTAAAGGGAAAAGTATTCTACGGTCAGACCGAAGCTATCGATGTAATTAAAATCAATGGGACCGAAATTAAGGTAACGGAAGATAATCTGGATGTGAAGTTTGATAAGGATAAAGCTACCTATACGATGACTTTAAAAGGACAGAATATTGATGCTGTTCTGACTGCCATAATCGCAGTAAAAGATAATGAACTGTCATTTGACATTACGAAGGTTTTGAATAACCTGGATAATGATGTATATCCGGTTCAGACGATTGAAATACCCCATCACAGCCTGATTTCTGTAAGAAGCACCCAAAAGGGCGCAAACTTAAAGGCAGCTAAGGTATCCAGCAATACGTCCATCTCCGGTGACAGCTATGTGGATGTGAAAGACGGCATGACATTTTCCAAGGAAGATTTCATGTATGGTTTTGTATCCAATGATGAATTAAGTGCCGGATTGTGGAGTAATTCAGAGTATAACGGTACACATAAAGCAGCTTATGTTGGTTCCGGCGGATCCAGCAATACCAGAGTCTGGGCGGAAACAACGAATCTGGCTGCCGGCAAATCACTGGGGCTTTCCAGTACCTTATGGTATTATGACCGCAAGGTAGAACCTTCTGTGAATGGAGTGAAAAAAGCATATGTGGTAGAACATGATGCTGATGTTATGCCAAGCGCAAAAGTAGTCATTACCGGTGATGAGAATGCGGATGATCAGATTGACTGGCAGGATGGTGCAATTGCATATCGTGCAATCATGAACAATCCGTTTAAATCAGAGGAAGTGCCTGACTTAGTATCACAGCGTATCGCAATGAATTTTGGAAGTGAGGCAGCCAACCCATTCCTTACAACATTAGATGGTGTGAAACGTGTTTATCTGAATACTGATGGACTGGGACAGAGCATCATTTTAAAAGGTTACGGTTCCGAAGGACATGATTCCGGACATCCCGATTATGGTAATATCGGTGAAAGAATCGGCGGTGCCAAGGATATGAACGAATTAATGACCGAAGGCGGGGCATTAGGCGCACGTTTTGGTATCCACATCAATGCAAGTGAAATGTATCCGGAAGCAAAAGCTTTTGATGATGATTTATCCAGACACAATTTTGGCTGGAACTGGTTAGACCAGGGAATCGGTATCAATGGTATGTATGACCTTGCAAGCAACAGGCGTGAAAGCAGGTTAGATGAACTAAAGGCAAAGGTTGGAAATAATCTGGACTTTATCTACCTGGATGTGTGGGGAAATAATACCAGTGGAAATGAGGATGCATGGGAATCCAGAAAGATTGCAAAACAGATGAATGACCATGGCTGGCGATTTACCACAGAATGGGGTCCCACACAGGAATATGATTCTACTTTGCAGCACTGGGCAGCAGATCTGGGGTATGGCGGATATGCAGCAAAGGGACAGAACAGTGAAGTAATGAGATTCTTACGTAACCACCAGAAGGATTCCTGGGTTGCTGATTACCCAAGCTATAACGGAGCTGCACAGTCACCTCTGCTGGGTGGATTAAACATGACCGATTTCGAGGGCTGGAGTGGAAGAACCGATTACAGCAACTATATCAATACCACATTTACCCATAACGTACTGACCAAATTCCTGCAGCATTATAAGGTAATGAAGTGGGTTGACGGGAAGCCGGTAACCATGACGAATGGCGGCGGAACCTTCCAGTGGACACCGGAAATGGAAATCACACTGCAGGATGACGCAAAAGAGAATACCGTTGTTGTATCCAGAGAATCCAATGATTACGCAGGAGACCTTAAGGCTTACCGTTCCAGAACAATTACATTGAACGGAAAAGTAGTTTCCAAAGGTGCACCTACCGGCGGTGACGGAACCAATCCGGGAGATGAGACATACCTGCTTCCATGGTATTGGGATACCAATGGAAATATCGCAGAAGAAGAAAAACTTTACCACTGGAATACCAAAGGCGGAGACACTACCTGGGAACTGCCAGGCGGATGGGAAGGCCTTGCCAATGTAGTAGTTTACGAATTAACGGATGAGGGCAAGCAGAATAAAACCGTAGTTCCGGTAGCTAATGGTGAGGTAACCTTAGCAAATATGAAAGCAGAGACACCTTACGTTGTATACCAGGGCGAACAAGGACAGCTTCCGGTAGACTGGCAGTCCACACCATATATTTATGATGTTGGATTCAACAGCGGAAGTCTGGATTCTTACTGGACAAAAGCAGGAACCGGTCTGGCTGAAATCTTCCGTAACTCCAGCGAAAACCCGATGTTAAAATTAAGCGGTGATGTATCCGTAACCAGCAAGGCTTTAACAAATCTGGAAGCAGGAAAAAAATATGCACTGTATGTAGGAGTTGATAACAGAAGCGATGCGAAAGCATATATGACCGTAAATGCAGATGGCAAAGAAATTGCTTCTAATTATACGGGACGCTCTATTGTACAGAATATCGTTTCATCAAATCAACATCATACGGGAAGCGGAGCTACAACAGGCGGAACCAGCTATGTTCAGAATATGTATGTATTCTTTGAAGCACCGGCAAGCGGTGAAGTTACTTTGACTCTGAAACGGGATCAAGGTGACGGAGACACGTATTTTGATGATCTGCGTGTTGTGGAAACCGGTATGGATCTTGTTAAAGAAACAGACAAGAACGGTATGGTTACCATGTTCCAGCAGGATTTTGAAAATAATGCCCAGGGTATTTTCCCATTTGTAATTGCAGGTCCGGGCTCAGGTGCCGGCGCAGTTACCGACAACCGTATCCATCTCTCTGAGCTTCATGCACCGTATACCCAGGCTGGATATAACGCGAATGAACAGGGACAGAAGAAATTAGACGATGTATTAAATGGCGACTGGTCTGTTAAAATCAATGGACTTACCTCCAACAATTCCATGATCTACCAGACAATTCCGCAGAACTTCCATTTTGAGCCGGGTGTTACCTATAACGTCAAGTTCAAATATCAGATGGGAAGCAGGGACACCTATAAAGTAACGGTAGGCGAAGGAGAATTTGCAGGCAATACTCAGTTATACACCATGCCGGAAGCAATTGGTCAGACAAAGGAATATAGCTTCTCCTTAATCGGAGGAGAATCCGGACAGTCCTGGTTTGGTATTTATTCAACCAGTACAGCACCGGATCTGAAAGAATATGCCAGTGCAGGTGATGGAGCGAAAAACTTCAGCGGTTACAAAGATTTTATTCTGGATGACCTGGTAATTGAAGTGAGCGATATCCAAAAAGGAGATCTGCAAAAAGCGATTAACACAGCAAACACAAAATTCCAGCAGGATTACACAACTGAAACCTGGGGTGTATTTGCGGAAGCTTTAGCAGAAGCAGAAGAAGTTTTAAACAACCAGAATGCGACAAAAGAACAGGTTGAAACAGCAACTGATAAACTGACATCTGCAACTGAAAAGCTGGTTGCAATTATTGGTTCCGTCAGCGGAACAGTCAAAGATGCAGATGGAAAACCAATTGCAGACACACAGATTACACTTTCCTCCAATAACCTGGCTCCAATTGAAATCCGCACGGATGACAAGGGCAGCTACAAGTTAGAGAATATCTTTATCCGTAATTATTCTGCAAAGGTTGTAAAAGATGGTTATGCATCCCTTTACGCACAGCAGGTAACACCAGTGGCAGATACGATGACCACCTTTGATTTCACACTTCAGGTGAAAGAGATTCCGGAATACTTCAATTACTTCGAAAATGGAGTAGACAGTATTCAAAATCTGGCAGGCAATCCATCCCAGGTTGAAATCGAATCAGTGCAGTACAATGGCAGCGGCGCGCTGAAAGCCTCATTTGGCTCCGACCGCCCAAGTATTATTGACACAGCAGCACCGAAATTTAAAGACGGAATCTTTGAAGCAGATGTAACGCCTCAGGCAAGCCCGCTTCGTTTCGGCTTTGTATTAAGAGCAAATAACCATAACCAGAGACTTTATGTGGGATATGGTGATTCTGAAGGCAAATGGTTCTGGGAATACTGGAATGGTACAGATAATAACTATTCCGGAATGTTCAGCGGACCGAATATGGAAATCGGAAAGACAAGCCACATTAAGACACAGTTAGTTGGAAACAAACTTTCCCTCTGGGTAGACGGACAGAAAGTCATGAACGAGGCAGTTGTGAGCGGATTATTTAATGAAGCAGGATCCGTAGGATTTAACAAACGCAACGGCGGCAGCATGATCTTTGACAACCTGGAAGTAACAAGCTTAGATGCAGTAGAAAATTCAAATGCAATTGAAGGTTCTATTACAGATGAAAATGATACACCAATTTATCAGGTAAATGTAGCATTAACAGACGCAGACGGCAATGAAATTGCTTCTACGATTACCAATCTGAACGGTATCTATAACTTTAGCAAAATTCCTTACGGAACTTATAAGCTGGCATTTACAAAAGCTGGTTACGAGGCAGGAGCAGCTGAAGTAGAAGTTAAGGCAGAGAGTTCTTCTATTGTTGGAAAAGTGCAGATGGTAAAATCTGAGATATCAAAAGAAGCATTAACCAAGAAAATCGCAGAAGCAAAAGCGATAGAAAAAGGCGATTATACGGATGCATCCTTTAAAGCATTAACCGATGCCATTGCAGAAGCAGAAAAGGTAGCGGCAGATCCAAAAGCAACCCAGGCAGCAATCGATGCCCAGGTAAAAGCACTGGATAACGCAATAAAGAATCTGGAAGTAGAAGCACCACAGCCATCTAAGACAGAGTTAAC
>OKWQ01000071.1_pt1 | contig 134175 bp, 113 predicted proteins | sample 1607071 | NCBI WGS metagenome assembly OKWQ01 (sample SAMN07501039, study PRJEB24779) | human gut metagenome
GTCTTTAGACTCCAGTACCGGAAACGAGCCCTTATAGGGCGGAAAACAAACCACCGGCTAAGCCGGTGGTACTGATTTGATTTTCTTTATTTCAGAATGTAATTGCTCTATGGTACGGTGGGTGTACACTTTTTCGGTAATATCGGTGATTGCGTGTCCGACGATCAGCTTTAAAATGTAATGGCTTTGGTAATGAAGGTATGCCTGGCCTCATTGGGGCGGTTCGTTAATATCAGCCGGATCATTGCTTTGTTGAAGCGGTTTCTATACTTGTCATAAGAGAGCCGTTTACCTACTCCCTGAGTGGAATTTACATCATTAAACAGATATTCTTCCGCCTCGTCATATCTCTACTCGATCAAGGGATAGATTAGCGGATGGATTGGAACAACACGGTTCTTGCCGGCATCGGTCTTTAAACCACCGCGCATAGTCTTTTCTGTTAAATCAATATCTGCGGTCTTTAAGATCGCCAGTTCCTGCGGTCGCCATCCGCTGTAAATTCCAATTAAAATCATATCTACAAACGGTACTTCGCCTAAGTTATCCCAAAGAAGATTTACCTCTTCGTCGGAAAACGGAATTACTTCTTTTTGTGGTGCTCTTTGTTTAACCGGATTACAGAGGGCAGCATAGTCTTTTTCAACAATCTTATGCCGGAGTGCATAGCGGAACATCATATTAAATAAGGATTTCATACGACCTTTTGTAGCGCTGCCTACATCGGCATTTGATGTTATTGCAGAGTATGAGCATGTGTATATGGAAATGGGGATACAGGCAGGATTTCAGTTGGCCAGAGATATTGAATGGAGTGGAGAAGAGGAGGGGCTATGTGAGAAGTATAAGGATATGTATAGTTCGTTGTTCCAGGATGTGACGGCGGTGATTGAGAAATTGCAGACGGCGCAGAAGGGGGCGGAGGAGATATTTATTTCTAATTTAGAGAAATGATTTGTGTAATTGATATACACGGGATTAATTTTCATATCTTAGTTATTTTACTAGGACTTTCCAATTTCTATTTTCTTTGTTATAATTACTATAGTTATTTGGCGTAATGTATAAATTATAAAACTTAAGGAGAAAATGTAAGATGAAAGAACTGAATTTGTATCCAATAGATTATCCATTTGAAACTTTGGTGTCGAGAGTAGAAAAGAAGACATTGAATCTAAGCCCTGATTTCCAAAGAAAATACAAATGGAACAGAGAAGATGAAAAGAAAACATCAAAATTTATTGAATCATGTCTATTACGCATACCATTACCAACTTGTTATTTTGCAGAAGATGAAAATAAGCGACATATGGTTATTGATGGAGTACAGAGAATCACTACTATCGTAAGGTTTTATAATAATGAATTTTGTTTAGAAGGGCTCACCCAACTTAATAATCTTAACGGTCTGTATTATCGTGATCTGGGTGATTTACAGAACGATTTTGACACATATACTATAAGATGTATAGTTCTTAGAAAAGATAATGATAAAAGTTTAATTAAAGATATTTTCTCAAGATTAAATCAAGGGGCTGTTGAGCTTACACCTCAAGAAGTGCGGCATGCGATATATCCGGGAAATTTCGATATTCTGTTACATCGGTTGGCATCAATTCCAGGGGTGGCTATGCTTTCTAAAAATGGAAATACAGATTTAGAGGTTGATGAAATTGTGTTGAGATATTTTGCATTCAAAGGAGTACTAAGCGATTATGATGGAAATATAAAAGAATATTTGGATACAAAAATGGAAAGTCTTCAGGATCTGACAGAAGAAGAGGCTGTGATTATGGAGAACGATTTTAAAGAGACATTAGAAAAGTGTATTTTGTTATTCGGAATGGATAAGGTCTTTACAGATACATCTAAAAAGAGAAAGTACAGAAGTGTTATACTTTATGACGTGCTAATGTGGTCGATGTATCAGATTGAAGCAGAAGTTATTGAGGATAAACGAGAGGAAATTCTAGAGAAATTTGAATGCCTATGTGCAAGTTCTGAATTTAAAAAAACTACAGCCGGAGGTTCTCAAATGAGAACGCAAATCGCTAAACGTAGAACATTGTGGTGGAGTATGATTGATGAATACAAATGTTTATAATAATTATATGGAACAATTTGAAAAGTTAAAAGAATTGATTGTTGATACAAACAAAAGGGCTGTGAATAATCCGGATGATGATTATATAACGAGTTCTATTAATTTTTTTTCGAAATCTTTTCTTGTTATGGCTTGTGCTTATTTAGAAGCTTATTTAAAAGATACGGCTTTGATAATCATAGCAGAAGTGAACAATCTTTTAAGCCATAATCATTTTTCTTCAAATTTAATACATTGGAGTGTATTGAAGGAGAAGTTTAAGGATTTAGGTGGGTTTGTTGACTTTGAGTTATCTATAGATGCGAAGGTTATTGATAATGAGATATCTGGGAATGTTGGAAAAACTATCAGTTTGTTTTCAAGGTTGGGGGTCAACCTACTGTGTAACGATAAATTTAATGAAAATAAAGATATAATTTCGAGTATTGTTAATAAAAGAAATGACGTTGTGCATCACAATGATGAGGTTGGAGATTTATCGTTTTTAGATATAGTGGGACGCTTAGATTATATAATAGAATATATCAAGGCAATTGACGAGGAAGTTATTAATAAATACAGTCAGTTGGCGCAAAGTAATGATGCAGTTTAATATATACTGTTATTGCCCTGAGTTGCCGTCAGATGTGGACAGCAGCACACATGCAACTCACAAATACCCTCTAAACCCTTGAAAATCAGGCTTCACAGTTTCGATTGAGGAAGCTGCTAAGGCTGGGGAATTCTAAGGAATCCTTTGTTTTCAAGGATTATAGACGTTGTGAGATTTGGTGAAATGGTGTGTAAAGTGATGTGTAACTCACACGAACAACTCACAAATTTTAGAGTGAATATTAAGTAGTATTTTGGAGATGTATTAATTTCGGTTGGTACATCTCTTTGTTTTTTGATTTTCTTTATCTAAGTATATAATTGCTCCATAGTATGGTGAGTATATACTTTTTCAGTAATATCGTGATTGCATGTCCCTCATTAGGAAGAATACTGAAAACTTAAGGTGAACGAAATGCTTAATAAGAATATATATGTAATTGCTAAAGTATTTGATGAACAAGGATGCATTGCGTACAGATGTAAATCAGCAAATGAAGCGAGATGTCTTCCCGGAACGCTTGAAGACTTGCGTGGAGAAGGAATACAGATAGTAATTTTAGACAGCCCGGAAATCTATGCAGAATATGAACCTTATAATTATGTTGAAGATATGAAAAAATTTATTGATAAAGTATCAGTTTTGTGTAAAATTGATTGACAATGTTCTTGTTGCTGTCAGATGTGGTCAGCAGCACACATGCAACTTACAAGCCCTCTCTAAAAATTGGGAATCTCCCCATTAAGGCGGAGGAGCGGGGGATACTGGGTAACAATATTATTACAGGAGTAATGGGAGCAAAGTCTAAAAATTAGCTACAGTAGAGCAGAGAATGGTGAATTTATTTTTGAACCCCTAAAGATTTGTATTATGTCAGTTGAAGTAGAGCAGGAACAGGCACGCGTTATGCTAATGGGCATTTTACTAAGTTTATGTGAAAAAAGGCTAATAATGAGCAATAAGATTAACTTTGCATGAATTTTATAAATAAATATATAAAATTCATGCAAAGAGTCACTATTCAGGGGTGAAAAGTTTAATAATAATTCTATTATAAAATTTTATTAAAATTGAAATCCATTATTAGTTGCTATCACCTATTCGAAGACCTGGGTCTCTCAGGAGACCTGGGAGGTTGCGGAGGCCTAGGAGGCCTGGGAGGTCCCGGAGGCTGCGGAGGCCTGGGAGATTGCGGGGGCCTGGGAGGTTGCGGAGGCCTAGGAGGTCTCGGAGGTTGCGGAGGCCTAGGAGGTCCCGGAGGCTGCGGAGGTCTCGGAGGTTGCGGAGGCCTGGGAGGTTGCGGAGGTCTCGGAGGTTGCGGAGGCCTGGGAGGCTGCGGAGGCCTAGGAGGTCTCGGAGGTTGCGGAGGCCTTGGAGGTCCCGGAGGCTGTGGAGGTCTCGGAGGTTGCGGAGGCCTTGGAGGCTGCGGAGGTCTCGGAGGTTGCGGAGGCCTTGGAGGTTGCGGGGGCCTGGGAGGCTGCGGAGGTCTAGGTGGCCTGGGAGGCTGCGGAGGTCTGGGAGGCACAGGAGGTCTCGGTGGTACTGGTACCGGTGGCCATGGCGGTATCGGAATCGGAGCACTTCTTTGAACAGCTACCCAAAAAGCATTTGATTGAGGAGGTATGCTCGCAGTCATAATTGGTGAAAAAGCAACATTTACCAGTGAACCCCTTTGAATACAGCATAAACATATGCTTTGTCCAAATGAATTTATTACGATTGTCTGATTGCTGAGATTTAATCTGATATTCTGTATAGATATCATATTATTTATATCTGGTACAGCGTAGGAAACTAGTATACTGCCATTAGAGTTATTAAAACAAGAAACATCTTCTACGAAAGCATTGTTTATTCGCATAATGTTTCCCTGTTGAAACATAGTTCCAGGAGGATCATTATTCATGTAATGCCACCAATAATTATTTTATAGCAGTATATGCAAATTTTGCTGAAATGTGAGCCTGGATAATAGAATAAGCTCCGGCATTATAAGCCAGAGCTTTATTAAGAAGATTTAATCGCTATTAATGTTAAGAGTTAATTTTTTCTGTTAATTTCATCATGTGCTTCCAAAATTCCCTTTTTAACGGCAGTCTTAATGATCCAGTATAGTAAAAAAGCTCCACCTACAAATATACAGGCATAAATCAAAAACAAAATTGGTACAACTGTCATAAACTTTCCTCCCTCGTATTTTATATACTTCTTTATTAATTATAAGTTATTAAAGTATAATTGTCAAAGGATCTGATTTATGTTTCGATGATGATAAAAATGTCTCAAAATGATGTTCTGATTTATAATAAATGACGTGTTGATCTACCTCTCACGATATTTCATACAAATCCTGCTCTTTATACCGCATTCCGCGAAGGCCCCACAGCATGCCGATCTGATTTAATTTTTCGACTTTTTCACTTTCCAGAAGATAGAATCTGGTACCGCGCTGCCGTTCCCGTTGTGAATTAATCCAGGATCCCAGCCGGAAGCCGTCTTTTGTGACGTAGTCTAAGGGAATATTTAAATGGCCGTAGGTTTCATAATACAGTTTGGCATCCTGATACCATTCCATCCATCCGCGGCGGTTTCTGAGTTTCCAGCTTATACCCAGTTCTTCCAATTTGAAACGCTGGCGGCAATCCATTTTGTTTTGCCAGTATCGTTTTCTTTGATAACTGATCCATTCACCAATAGGCAATTGCCGGTAAACTATATTTCTGGGTATGTCAATATTTCCATTTTCTGCATAATAGTCTTTGCAGTAGTTATACCAGGTTTCCCATTCCGTTCGGATTTCCAGAGTCCAGATCATGCCAATCTGGTTTAACAGATATATTTTCCTGGCATCAATCCGATACGTTCCTTTTTGGCGATAGGCCGCCCGTTGTCTTTCAATCCAGCGCCCCAGAAGATATCCGCTATCAGTTTTGTATTTAGTTGGAATTTTTAATGTTTTGTTGGCTGTGTAATATTCTTTTGCTAATAGATACCACTCGTCCCAGGAAAGACGGGTGTAATTTCGATTATTTTTCTGATTCATAGAAGTTTCACGCCTCATTTCTCATTTGCTTTCCATATTGCATCAACTTTAATTTTTAAAAGTATAGCATAAGAAAACAATTGATGATCAGCGTTGTACTGAATAGCAGTTTTTTTGCTATGAATCGACTTTTTACGTATAATAATATAAAAAAATTAATATACAGTTATACTGTGCCAATGATGAAAATTATAGTATAATACAATGGAGTTTGATATAAGAAGTAATTTTAGGGATGGAATATCTGACTGACAATATAGAAAACAGAGAAATTACCCCATAAAAGAGGGAGGGCCAGTATCTATAGATACTGGCGAGTTATGAAAAAGATTATTAACTAAGTATTTGGTTTTACAAGTATTACTATAAAGCTTAGATATGAATAATTTATGTCTGTCAGTTAAATGATTTGTAAAGGATTTAAGTGAAAATATGAACATGTTGGATGGTACTGGATATACAAGGAGACTTATATATAATGAAAGAAATTTTACTGTTAGAAGATGATGAAGTATTAAGTTCCGGAATTTTAATGGCATTGAATAGAGAAAATTATCGGTTTACCCAATGTTTTACAATAGCGGCGGCTAAGGAAGCAATTAGCAGACAGACATTTGATTTGCTGGTACTGGATATCAACCTGCCCGATGGCAGTGGTTTTGATTTATGCCGTGAGATACGCAAAAACAGCAAGGTTCCCATCATTCTTCTTACTGCGAGGGATATGGAACTGGATATTGTCGCAGGATTGGAATCCGGTGCAGATGATTATATTACTAAGCCATTCAGCCTTATGGTTTTGAGGGCAAGGGTAAATGCGTTATTCAGGCGTTTTGAACCTGGTGAAAGTCCGGGAGAATATGTAATTGATTCTTTTGTATTTAATTTTACAAAGATGGAATTTTATAAAAATAATGTGCAGGTGGAATTGAGTAAAACAGAGCAGAAGCTGCTGTATTTATTTGTAATGAACCGGAATATTACGCTATCCCGCAATATGATGCTGGAGCGAATCTGGCCCGATGGAACAGAGTATGTGGAAGACAATGCCTTATCTGTGACCATTCGAAGACTGCGGGATAAATTGGAAGACAACCCATCCAAACCGGAATATATAAAGACGGTATACGGGTTGGGTTACGTATGGGTGAGCTAAAAGGCTCCGGCATATGCAGAAGTCATGAAATTGAAAATGGAGGAAAACATGGATATACAAATGATCGTCTGCATTACCATTGTTTTCATAGTTTTGGCAGCGGCGATAATGGTAGTCTTGTGGTATCGTCAGTCGGTGAAGAAAACGATGCAGATAGTGTTAAACCGGATTAACGAAGCGATAGCGGGAAATTACAGTGAAACAAAATATGATGAGTCGATGATGTCTGCAATAGAAGAGAGATTGAATCAGTTTCTTACGATTTCACAGGAGACAAAGCAGATCACCACGAAAGAGCGGGATACTATAAAATCCCTGGTATCTGATATTTCCCATCAAACGAGGATACCCTTGTCCAATATTCTGCTGTATTCACAACTGCTTGAGGAAAAACAAAACTTACCGGAAGATATATCAGGGATAGTGAACCAGATTCAGAACCAGGCTGATAAGCTGGATTTCCTGATTAAAGCATTGGTAAAATCGTCATATCTGGAAAATGAACTGATTTCCATTGCTGCTGTACCGGAACGAATAGATAAGTTAGTGCTGTTATCATGTCAGGAAGTAGAGATGCAGGCATTGCAGAAAGAGATGGTAATTGAATATGAAGAATGTGGATTATCCTGTAGTTTTGATTTAAAGTGGACATTAGAAGCAGTTAGCAATATATTAGAAAATGCAGTTAAATATTCTCCGGCACAATCAAAGGTTGTCATAAAAGTGCAGGCTTACGAGATGTTTTACCGAATTGACATACAGGACTCCGGTATGGGGATTTCAGAAGAAGAACAAGGACTGATATTTCAACGATTTTACCGTTCACCTAAGGTACAAAAGGAGAAAGGGCTTGGGATAGGGCTTTATCTTGCACGGGAGATTATTATAAGGCAGGGTGGATATATTAAGGTGAAGTCAGAGCCGGGCAGCGGGGCGCTATTCTCTATATTTTTAAGTCACAAATAAAGTTGTTGCGTGGGCTGTCAATATGATATATTGATGGTCTGTTTAAATTAAAATAGAAATGACAGAATCTTACAAAACTGTCATATTTGAGAAAGGATCAGGTAAGAATTATTTGCTATGATTCTGTTGTGCAGATGGCGGGAATGGATTTTCAAACACGCTCTGACGTAAGGAGGATTTATGATGTGTATTATAGAAACGAAAGACTTAAAAAAATATTACGGAGCCGGTGAAAATGTGGTAAAAGCACTGGATGGAGTGGATCTTTCTATTGGGAAAGGTGAATTTGTATCGATTGTGGGAAGTTCGGGCAGTGGAAAATCCACCCTTCTGCATATGCTTGGAGGTCTGGATATTCCGACTTCCGGAACCGTGACGGTAGACCGGATTAATCTTTCCAGTATGACGAAAGATGAGCAGACCATATTCAGGCGGCGCAAGATTGGTTTTGTATTCCAGAATTATAATCTGCTGCCTCTGTTAAATGTTTATGAAAACATTGTTTTGCCAATCCAGCTGGATGGAGTTAAGCCGGATAAAAATTATATCAATGAAATTTTGGACATCTTGGGGCTTCAGTCTAAGAAATATGCAATGCCCGGGCAGCTGTCGGGCGGACAGCAGCAGAGAGTGGCAATGGCGAGGGCATTGGCGACGAAGCCTGCGATTGTGCTTGCAGACGAGCCGACCGGGAATCTGGACAGTAAATCCAGCCAGGATGTGCTGGGGTTGATTAAGATCACCAGTGAGCGTTTTTGCCAGACCATTGTAATGATTACGCATAATAGTGAAATTGCCCAGATGGCAGGGCGCATTATTCATTTAGAAGATGGTAAAATCTATGTCAGGGAACAGCTATGATCCGGGTTGAAAATAAAAAGGTGATTGCAGGACTGGCGAAGAAAAATTATATTCAGAATTGGAAAAAGAATATTTTAATAATTGCAGCAATCATATTAACTACATTTATGATAACAGCGGTCTGCAGCATCGGTCTGAGCTATTGGAACGCAATTTCTCTAAGGCATGTAATGATGAATGGAATGATATTTGATGTGAGCCTGCCGGCACCTACTAAAGAGCAGGTAAAAAAAGCAAATTCTATGGACGAAATATTGTATGCCGGCATCACCGTAGAGAGTGCAGTTATCGATAAATATCAGGAAAATGATGTGAATATCCCCTTATCCTGGAGTGATACAACGAATTGGGAAAAGCAGTGTGTTCCGGCTTACGAATTCTTAGAAGGAAAGTATCCGGACAAAGAAAATGAACTTTTGTTATCTACCCAGACCTTAAAAAGAATAGGGATAGATACGCCTAAAATTGGGATGCATCTTCCGGTGTCCTATTTTTTATTGTCAGAAAAAGATACTTCTCATGAGAAGTCGTTTGTGTTATCCGGATTTTACAGGGATTATTCCGGAATGTCACAGGGTTTTATATCCAGGAATTTTTATGAAAATTCAGGAGCAGAACAAACGGTTATGACCCAAGGTTCTTTAAAAATAACACTGAAAAATCATCTGTATTCCGTAAAGGATATTAAAATGCTGGAAGATGAACTATCGATTGAAGGAAGACAAATGTTATTTGCAGATTACTATCTGATGGAAGACTTCGTAAAATTTGCAGCAGGGCTTATGGGTTTGTTTTTTCTGATTGTTTTGAGCGGATATTTTTTTATTTATAATGTTCTTCATATTTCGATTGCCAAAGAAGTCCGTTTTTTTGGACAGTTAAAAACAATTGGTACTACATCTAAACAGATCAGGAGGTTTGTACTTAAGCAGGTGCTGTGGAATTCGTCGTTAGGCATACCCTCAGGGATGATACTGGGAGCATTGGTGTCGTTTTTGATTGTACCATCTGCATTGGAATTAGCGAATCCTACCCTCCAGCTAAAAGAAGCAGTAGTATTTCATCCGTTAATTTTTATCGGAGCTGCACTGTTTTCCGGGCTGACCATTTATTTCAGCAGCAGGAAACCTGCAATGATAGCGGGTGATATTTCACCGGTTGAAGCAGCAAAATATTTTGGTATGGTATCCCCGCACCGGGATAGAAACAGTGTGAATGGGGGAAGGCTTAGCTACATGGCATGGCGCAATATGTTCCGGGAGAAGAAGCAGGCGGTTATTATACTAACTTCTTTTTTTGTAACGCTTACGGCTTTACTGGTTATCACAACTCTGGTTAATGGAAGCAGTACAAAGCATGTCCTGAATACACTGCAAGATTCTGATTTTCGCATTATTAATCTTTCCACAGCGTATAATAATCCTATTCAAAGAATACAGCCATCCGTAATCGAGCAGATAAAATCCATGGATGGAGTTGCGGATGTCCGGACAGTAAGTTCAGCTGAACTGCTGATTCCTTATGATGAAGATATTTGGAAGGAATATTTTATAGGGCTTGAGAAGAAGCCAATTGCCAGAGGCGATTATGAGGAGCAGATGGTATTTTATAAAGAAGGAAAAGAAACAGATTTGTTTACCGGCAGGCTCGTGGGCATTGATGAAGCGGAATTTGATTCCATTAATAGAGAAATGGACGGCATTTTAAATAAAGAAGCGTTTATGTCTGGTGAAATCGGTTTGATAAGCCCTTTCCTTACGGGAATTTCGGTTAAAGAAACATTGGGTAAAGAACTTGTTTACCAATTAAAACAGAATAATGAACGAAAACAATATAAGATAAAAATAGAGGCGGAAATTCCTGGTGTTAGCTTTATTGCCAGCGGATACTTACCAAGCATAATAATCAGTGATGGATTAGCAAAAGAAATCTTAGGCGAGCCTATAACCGAAATTATAAAGATCGTTTATGAAGAACCATTTAATGCCGAACTGGATAAAAAAATAAAAGAATTATTTAAGGGTGAGAAAAACATATCGATGGAGTCGAAATTTGACAGCTATGATGAAATGAAGCAGTCGGAGACTCAGTTAAAAATTCTTGGCGGGGGTCTTGGAATAATCCTTACCTTATTAGCCATTTTGAACTATAGCAATATGACTGCTGCAGGGATACAGAACCGGATAAAAGAATTTGCAGCGCTGCAAAGTATTGGCATGACTACGGTACAGATCAGGAAGTTACTGCTGATAGAAGGAACGTGCTATGGAATTGTTTCATTCTTTTTTGTAATTATCCTGGGAATTCCAATTGATTATGTCATATACCATGCAATGAACCGTTACAGGATTCCTTTCCAGATACCGGTCAGATCAACTCTTCTTGTATTTGGCAGTATTTTAATCACCTGTATTTTTGTTCCATTGGTGGTTTATCAATTTTTGCATAAGGATAATATTGTGGAACAGCTGCGGGATATGGAATAAAAGATGGCTCCGGTTGTTACGCCGGAGCCGGTAAAATGGTACCCGGTTGTGCGGACCGGGTGTGAGTTATGAAATATATTAGCTTCTTGCTAATATATGTTAAATCTATCATATTCTGTATGTGCATTCAAACAAAATCGTTCGACAAAATATTTCATAATACGACAAATCAACTTGCTGCAAATATGTATAGGCAGGGGTTATCTGGATAAATCTTCCACAATGGTATCTTCGGTGAGACCGGAAAGTACAGCTATTTTTTCGTTAACCATACTGCGAAAGCAATTGGGGAGATGTTCTTGGTGGGCTCTGTGAATCGCAACACATTCCACACATTTTCCATGATATTTGCAGGGTTTTTTGCAGGAACAATGGTCTTGTGATTTCAGTGCTTCGCGAAGTTCCGCTACGAATTCATCCTGGATTTTTATACCCTCTTGCCGGTTGCCCTTATGAAATTCCTTCATGGCTTCTTTCTCTTTTGCATGTCCATCAATTTTCATAGTATGTACAGCTCCTTTTTTCTTTTATTATAAAACAGATACGTATGAATGTCAAAAGTGTATAACTATTCATTATACTATGCATCACAGTAATAAAATATCTTGTATTTATACATGTGGTGAGATATAATAATGTCAGCAGTTGAAATTTACCGGGAAGCATAAATTCTAAATGAAATCAGCATTCCAAGTAGAATAAAATATGGTCTTCGATGAGGAAGAGTTTCTGGTTGCAGCAGTTACCGGGGACTCTTTTCTATTGAGTCAGGGAATTTCAGACTGCAGGCAGAGCTAAGATACATAAAAAATTGCAAATCAGAAATGGAGGATTTGAGATGAAAACAGAAACAGTGGAAAATATGTGTGGTGGAAAAGGACATGTTGTGATCAAACATATCCTGGGCGAAAAAGAATTAAACGGCAAATGCGGTCTATATGCGGAAGTAACGATTGAACCGGAATGTTCTCTGGGGTATCATGAACATCACGGAGAGAGTGAAACTTATTATATCTTATCCGGAACAGGTGATTATGATGATAATGGAAATGTTCGCCCGGTAAAAGCAGGAGATGTTACATTTACCCCGGATGGTTCCGGGCATGGACTAATTAATACGGGAAATACGGATCTTGTTTTCATGGCACTGATAATTATGGATTAAAGCTTGTTCGATGAATAAAATAATTTATTAATATTGCAGTTCGCACAAATACTTCTGAATTTTTCAGGAGTATTTTTCGTAATTAAGAAAAAAATGCAGAAATTTCTAAAAACATCTTGACTGTAAACCTGGTTTATACCTTATATACCAATAGAAGGAGGTGAAAACTTGACAATAAAAGAGGTTGAAGAGGAATTAAATGTCACCAGAGCAAATGTTCGCTTTTATGAAAAGGAGGGGCTGCTGACTGCCAGGCGCAATCCGATTAATGGTTACCGGGATTACTCCAGGGAAAATATTGAGACTTTAAAAAAGATTATCTTTCTAAGAAAGCTTAATGTACCTATTGAAGAGATTAAGCTGGTGCAGTTGGAAAAGCTCTCGATGGAAGAAATGCTTCATAAACAGGCAGACTCATTGGAGGCAGAGATAAAACAATTAGAACAATCCAGGTGGATTTGTTTAGAGCTGGTTAAGAATCAAGATTTTGATTATGCCAATTTAACGGTAGAACGGTATGAGGATGCTGTAGACAAATCCGGTTATATGATTTTTCGGGATACGATTAGTAATCTTGCAGCAATGAAAGGAAAGATTGCAATATGGTCAATCATTATCTTTTCATTTATATTAGCGTTTATCTCGTATCCGCTGCTGCCGGAAGGAATTGTAGTCTGGTGGAATAATATTGGTAAAATCGTTTATGGAGATAAACTGCTTGTCTTTATTTTTCCTGTCATTGCATCCATGCTTGTCTTCACAGCCAGATCCTGGGTCTGGAATTTTCTCTATCGCAATATGCCTTACTATATGCTGAAAGTGGATGCCATTACCACAATCGTGTGCCTCTATTTGTCCATTCTTTTGCTGACAAGTCAGCTATATGCGATTTTCTATCACAACTGGATAAGCTGGCCAATTGAAAGCAGCGTTATTGTGGAAACACTCATATTTTTATTTATTTTGTTAGTAATTGCCTATAAAAAGAAAAAGGAGGAGCGATAACATGGAACTGGCAATGATCTTTGTGATTATGCTGGCATTATTTATGGGGGCTGTTTTTTATGAACGTAAATGCGGTGAGCGGAAAGTTCGTAAGTGGATTCATGATTCCTATGGTAAGATACCGGCAGACAGAAAGCTTCCCTTTGAACAGATTCAAATTTTCTGGGAAGAATTTAAAATGGACATTCCCGAGAACGAAAGCGTAGATGATGTTACCTGGAATGACCTGGAGATGGATAAGATTTTTTCCAGAATAAATGTCTGTACATCATTTGCGGGGGAACAGGTGCTGTATGCCAGGCTTCACAAGCTGCCGGCAGATAAAGCCGGGCTTTTAATTCTGGAAGAACAAATTTGCTTTTATTCCAAGAATGATAAAATCAGGGAAGAAGTGCAGTATTTGCTTAGCAGACTTGGGAAAGAAGAAGTGAATTATTATCTGCCTGTGTTTATGAGTAATCTGGATGCTCTTGGTTCAATTCATGTAAGGTTTTACAGGATTATGCAGATATTGTTGTTCTTGTCTGTGATTCCGGCTCTTGTCAGAGGACAGTCAAGCCTTCTGTTGATTACAGCAATGGTATTTATGATCAATGCAGTAATTTATGCATTGAATAAAGTCAGGCATGAAGTCTATATGGATACCCTTACCGGGATTATAGGAGTGGCAAAGAGTGTAAAAGAAATTGTGAAAAAACCGGAGAAATACACGATTCATATACCGGAGTGCATCAAAGAAAATGTAAAATTATTCGATAAAATAACGAAAATGCTTGTCAGCCTTCAGCGGAAGAAGCGGGAAGGAATGTCTGGAGATCTATTAGGGGTTGTCCATGATTACCTGATAGGAGCAACCCTTTGGGATTTTATTGTCTATGATAAAATCATCCGCTACCTGAGGGGAAAACAAAAGGAATTTATGGAGCTGTTTGAGTTCATAGGCGAGTTGGAAGCATCTGTTTCTGTAGCTTCATTCAGGAAAAGCCTGGAGTTATACTGTATACCTGAATTTATAAATAAGCCGGTGCTGAAAATGACGGAGATCTATCATCCGCTGATCGAACATCCGGTCTGCAATACGGTATCCCTGGACCGTAACTGTATCATAACGGGATCAAATGCTTCCGGAAAGTCTACGTTTATCAAAGCCGTGGCGGCAAATGTGATCCTTGCGGAAAGCATCCATACCTGTATGGCAAGACAGATGCAGCTGCCGGATGCTATGGTGATTACCTCCATGGCGGTGCGGGACGATCTTATGGGCGGTGAAAGTTATTATATGAAGGAAATTAAATATCTGAACCGCATTGTAAAAAGTGTAAAGGATAAACGGATGGTCATCTGCGTTATTGATGAGATTTTAAGAGGAACGAATACACAGGAGCGAATTGCGGCTTCGGCGGCAATATTAGAATATCTGGAAAATCAAAATTGCCTAGCGATTGTGGCATCCCATGATATTGAGTTGACACGGAAACTGGAAGATGCCTATGGATATTATTTTTTTTGTGAACAGATGCAGGGCAGGGATATTGCATTTGATTATAAGATCCGGGAAGGGGTCAGCAATACAAAGAACGCGATTGCTCTGCTGGAGGCTATTGGCTTTCCGAATATGATCATCGACAGAGCAAGGCAGATGCTGTGATACGGTTTTTTGTCACTTTTCACAAATAATTTTTTTTAGCTGGAATGCGGCAGCACTGAGCGGATACTTTGTGTTCTCAACGAGACAGATATTTCGGAAAGGAATTTCTTCTGCAACCCGGATTTCAAACACTTCCTGTGCGTTTACTGCACGTGCTGCAAATTCCTCTGGAATAAAACCGATACCGAGATCATGGGTAACCATTGGCAGTATCAGGTCGGTGGTAGCCACCTCGATGTCAGGCTCCAGGTACAGTTTATGGGAGGAAAATATTTTTTCGTAAAAGGTATAGGTTGTCGTACCCTTGGATAAGGAAATCAGAGGATATTGTTTTAAATCTTCTAAATGGAGAACCTGATCTTTTAAATGTTTAAAATGAGGACCTGCAATTAAAATTTCCCGAAAGGGAAGGAGTTTTGTTTCTTCGAGGGGGGCATAGGCATCCGTAGGTGTGGTGACGATGGCAAAATCAATTTTGTCGTATTTCAGGTGATCAATTGCTTCTGGTGTGGTAACATTTTGAATCAGCAGCTTAATATTGGGGTACATGGAGTGAAAACTCTTCAGTTTTACCAGCAGGAAACCATGCAGTGCTGTTTCACTGGCTCCAATACGGATCAATCCATCCTGGAGAGTGGAAATGTCTTTTAAAGATTTTTCGCCGATAAAGATTTCTTCGCAGGCTCTGCGGACATGGGCAAATAATTCTTCTCCCTCATGTGTCAGGGAAACGCCTTTTTGTGAGCGGACAAACAGTTTGCAGCGCAGTTCTTCTTCCAGAAGTTTAATGGTACGGGAAATAGATGGCTGGCTGGACATCAGCAGATTGGCAGCCTGGGTAATGCTTTTGTATTTTGCCACGAAATAGAATATTTTGTAGTATTCAAAATTTGCCGACATGGTATTGATTCCTCCATCGTAATTGATCCATAGAAAATTGTTATGGATACTATACAATAATATTATTTTATTTTATGCTTACTTAATAGTATAATACGATTTGTATAAAACAACAAGCTTTTGTTGACATATCAACTGTAGGCGCCAGCATTGCCAATGCAATATAGTAATAAGCGGCAGTTCTGAAATCAGTAGAAATGACGGCAAAGGAAATAGGAGGAAAATATGAATACATATGGTCTTGAAAAATTAGGTATTATTAATCCCAAAGCTGTTTACCGCAATTTAAGCCCGGCGCAGCTGGTTGAAAAGGCACTTTGCAATGGAGAAGGAAAATTAAGCAGCACAGGTGCTTTAGTAGTTACTACCGGAAAATATACGGGACGTTCTCCGGAGGACAAATTTGTAGTAGATTCAAAAGGAATCCATGATGATATTGCGTGGGGAAAAGTAAACCGTCCGATCAGCCAGGAAAAATTCAATGGGATTAAAGAGAAATTAACGGCTTATCTCCAGAATCGTGAACTCTATATTTTTGATGGCATGGCGGGAGCAGATCCGGCATGTACAAAAAAATTCCGGGTGGTAAATGAATTGGCAAGCCAGAACCTGTTTATACATCAGCTTCTGATCCGTCCTACAGCAGATGAACTTGCTGACTATGGAGATCCGGACTTTACCATAATTGCAGCTCCGGGATTTAAATGTATCCCGGAAACAGACGGTGTGCACAGTGAGGCAGCAATTATGATCGATTACGAAGCAAAACTGATTGTAATCGCAGGGTCACAATATTCCGGAGAAATGAAAAAAAGCGTATTCTCCGTTATGAATTATCTGATGCCGAAAGAGAAAAATGTACTGCCAATGCATTGTTCTGCAAACATGGATCCGGTAACCGGAGAAACAGCGATTTTCTTTGGATTATCAGGAACAGGAAAGACAACGCTTTCAGCAGATCCGGGACGTAAGTTAATCGGTGATGATGAACACGGCTGGTCAGAAGAAGGAATCTTTAACTTCGAAGGCGGCTGCTATGCAAAATGTATTAATCTGGATCCCGAAGGCGAACCTGAAATCTATGGAGCAATCAGGTTCGGAAGTCTGGTTGAAAATGTGGTGATCGACTCTGAGAGCCGTGAACCTGATTTTGATGATGGAAGCCTGACCGATAATACCCGTGTGGGTTATCCGGTAGATTATATATCCAATGCTGCAATCCCAGGAGTAGGAGGTGTGCCGAAAGTGGTAATCTTCTTAACTGCAGATGCATTTGGCGTACTTCCTCCAATCAGCAGACTTGACCAGAATGCAGCAATGTATCACTTCGTGACCGGATTTACATCTAAGCTGGCAGGAACAGAGAGAGGGGTTCAGGAACCGCAGCCCACATTCTCCACCTGTTTTGGTGAACCATTTATGCCAATGGATCCATCCATTTATGCAGAGATGTTAGGAGAGCGGATTGAAAAACATGATACAAAGGTATATCTGATTAACACCGGATGGGCAGGCGGACCGTACGGAGTCGGAAGCCGTATGAAACTGAAATATACACGTGCTATGGTTACTGCTGCACTGAATGGCGATATTGATAAGGCAGAATATAAACATGATGAGGTATTCAACTTAGATGTTCCTCAGAGCTGCCCGAATGTGCCGGATGAAATTATGAATCCACGTGATACATGGGAAGATAAAACAGCTTATGATGAGTCAGCTAAAAAACTTGCAAAGATGTTCCAGGAAAACTTTGCAAAAAAATATCCGAATATGCCAAAAAATATTGCAGATGCAGGCCCAAAAGCATAATCAGAAATGAACAGATAAAAATTACAAAAAATTACAAAATACGAAAGATAAAAAAGTAAGCAAAGGCCGTTTCTTAGAGTGATATTCCGACAGGCTCCTGAGAACGGCTTTTATCATGTACAAAATTAATGGATGGAAAATGAATCAAATCCGGTGTATAATTGATTAAGACGTTTTTACAAAAAGGAGGAGTAAAATGACTGGAAAATCTAATTGTGACTGCTGCTTGAATTATGAATATGATGATGATTATGAATGTTATATCTGTGAGGTAAATCTGGATGAGGATGAGATGGGCCAGTTTATGAGAAATACATTTACTAATTGTCCTTATTTTCAGTTTAATGACGAATATAAAGTAGTCCGTAAACAGATGTAAAGTCCCATAAAAGAGGGAGAGCCAGTACCTTTAGGTACTGGCGGGTTATGAAAAAGATTTTTTAATAATGTGTTGTTTGTACTGATCTCTCTGTACAAATAATACTATAATATTATTCTGTGAAAAATATGTGACGTAGAATTGAAGAATTTGTGTGCATTTTATAAAATAAATGGAAACTCTTTTGAAGCAAGAATAACAGGAGAATAATCAGTACTTCTCAAATGCAGTTGTATCATACCGAAAAAGATGTTAAAATAAAGCTATGATAACAGTCAGGGAGGAAATCAATATGAAATATCAAAAAATGATAGCGCCTATAGTAATTACGGCATTACTGGTTCTTTTTTTAATGGTGTATCTCACAATGATTACCGTTGTGCCAATTCCCATAGTTGTAAAGGTTTTATTTGGAATTATTATTTTAGCGTTGATTGGTGTTTCCTTTTTTGTACTGGCAGAACGATTAAAAGAGATAAGGAGCGGAGAAGAAGATGATCTTAGTAAATACTGATTATATTACTGGAAAGACATTTGAAATGCTGGGATTGGTAAAGGGAAGTACCATACAATCCAAGAATATCGGCAGAGATATTACCCAGGGGTTCAAAACCATTGTCGGCGGGGAATTAAAGGCTTATAATGAGATGATGAATGAAGCCAGAGCGCTGGCAACAAAAAGAATGGTGGAAGAGGCAGAGGGCATGGGCGCTGATGCAGTAGTAAATATCCGTTATGCATCCTCCGCTATCATGCAGGGGGCAGCGGAAGTAATTGCTTATGGAACTGCCGTGAAATTTATGTAACAAAAATTAAATCCATGTTATTGCAGTCTCCTGTGAGAGACATAATAACATGGATTTTTCTCTGCTGTTTTTAGGAATATTAAAATTAATTACCACCGGGACCGTCTTTGCGGGGCCTCATACTTTCATCTTTTGGAATAATATTTCCATTGCCAAACTCAGGAGGAAATGTATTTGTTGCATTATCCGGTTTTGGTGTGTCTATTTCAGGAATGTTGCCATCATCGTAAACATTTGTTTTCGTGTTGCCGTCGTTAACATTTATCATGTGTTGTTCCTCTCTTTCGCATGAATGCCTGGAATCGCAGGCTATTGGTTGCCTTCACCTTCCGCTACTATTTCTTCCAGTACGCGTATTAAGTCATGAATATTATTCAGTTGTACATTTTTTTCCAGGATCAGATTTTTCAGATCGATGGAAAGTGTTTCGAATTTCTCTTTTACTTCCGGAGCTATATAAGAAGCCATTTATCATCACCTCACATATAATATGTTCAGAAAAAGGCAGTTTTATTCATCTGATTCCTTTTTTGCCGGATTGCATATGCTAGATATATGGATAAACAAAGCGAGGTATGTGACATGGAAATAAAAAAAAGTATTTTAACCAATTCAAGTTGTTATAAAACAGGCAGAACCATAACGCCTCAGGGGATAATGACACATTCCACAGCAACTCCCGGAGGGACTGCAAAGGATTTTATCAGTTATTGGAATGGAGATATTGACGCCTGCACAAATTATATCATTGATGATACCGGTATCTATCAGCTGCTCCCGGAGACCCACAGATCGTGGCATGCCGGCTCACCGGCAAATGATATGTATATTAGTTATGAAATCTGTGAACCTGGAACGTTTTCTTATAATGGCCAATGGCAGTCAATGGGAAATTATGATCCTTCCCTTCCGGAAAATATCCGTTATTTTCGGAATGTATATGAAAAAGCAGTCTGGCTCAGCGCTTATTTTTGTAAAAAATACGGATGGAAGCCGGACAAAGAGCATGTTCTGTGCCATTATGAAGGATTTTTAAAAGGTGTGGCAACAGAACATGTGGATGTAACCCATTGGTTTCCAAAACACGGCAAAAGCATGGATACTTTCCGGGCAGATGTCAAAGCAGCAATGGGCAATGAGTCAAAGCCGGAGAATCCAAAGCCGGAAGATCCGAAACCGGAAGAAAATGTACAATATTATGTTCAGGCAGGATCCTTTAAAGATGAAAAGATGGCGAACAGCCTGTCAGCAGTTTTAAATAAAAAGGGTTTTCAGGCATTTGTAAAGAAGGTGAATAAACTCTATAAGATTCAGGCGGGTGCTTTTAGAGACAGGGAAAATGCAGCTAAGATGGTACAAAAGTTAAAAGATGCCGGTTTTGAATCTTTTATTATAAAGAAGTCCTGATTTGCAGGACCAAGGTGTCCGGATGATGTTGCGGGGGCAGAAATTCTGCCTTTTCTGGCTCCCGGCATAGTAAATGGGATCGTTGCAATGTAGAAATCAGGATGGGAAAAGAGCAAAAAAAGGGGACCAGTTGCCTGGTCCTAAAAGGAAAGAGAAATGTATAAAAAAAGCTTATTCGCTTTATTTATAAATAATACTATACTATGCAGATATGAATGAAATATGGCGTCAGACTTAATATATTCTAAAATAATTAAAAGAATTATAAAAAAACAGGAAAGCTTAACTTTATAAAATACTTATAAACTATTTATGAATTACGTACTTTGCATTGACGAACATTGTAGATTGTCTTATAATATTTTTGTATGGAAGTAAGAAAAAAACAGGGAGACTACAGATGAATATTTTATTCTTTTTGACCCCGAAAAGTGAGGTTGCATATTTGTATGATGACTATTCGCTGCGGCAGGCGCTGGAGAAGATGGAGCATCACAGATACAGTGCAGTACCGATTATTAACCGAAAAGGTAATTATGTGGGTACGATCACAGAAGGGGACATGTTATGGAATGTGAAAGACAAATACCTATTAGATTTACATAAAGCAGAAGATATCCCGCTGGCACAGATAAAAAGAAGGTGGTACAATGATCCCATCAATGTTAACTGTGAGATTGAGGATCTGGTAATGACATCGATGAATCAGAATTTCGTACCCGTAATCGATGATAATCAGATTTTTATCGGTATCATTAAAAGGAAGGATATCATTCAGTACTGTTATAACTGCTATAAGGGGAGCCTGAAAAAATAAGTTAAAATTAGTAATGTTTGGTAGAACAGATTAAATTTCTCTTATATGGAGTTGTACTTGCATATTTTGTTGTATTTTCAGAAAATTGCACCGGGTAACGGAAAATTACCCGGATATTTTAGGAATATTCACTTTAACAATTCAATGTGTTACAAAACCACTTTGCCAAATTTGACATTGACAAAGAATGTAATAATTGGTAGAATACTTTTAGTCTGTATAAAAGGTGGTTTTACTATGAAAAAACGTATATTATCTATGTTAGTTGACAACACATCCGGTGTATTAAGCCGTGTGGCAGGTTTATTTAGCAGACGTGGCTATAATATTGACAGTTTGACTGTTGGTGTAACCGCTGATCCTAGATATTCCAGAATGACAGTTGTTGTATGTGGAGATGAATTGATTCTGGATCAGATTACCAAGCAGGTAGCGAAACTGGTAGATGTGGTGGATATTAAGTCGTTATGTCCCGAAGAGAGCGTCAGCCGTGAGCTAATCCTTGTGAAGGTACGGGCAGATGCAGGCAATCGTCAGGCTATTATTGCAGTAGCTGATATATTCAGGGCTAAGATCGTAGATGTGGCAGTGGATTCACTTATCATCGAACTAACAGGAAACCAGTCAAAACTGGATGCTTTTATTAACCTTCTGGAAGGATATGAGATTCTGGAACTGGCACGAACCGGTATTACCGGATTATCCCGTGGTGCGGAAGACGTAAGATATTTATAGTACGTCAGATACATATGGAAAGAGTACGCTAGAGGCTTTTAAACCTTTAACAAATATAAAACATTTGGAGGAAATGAAAATGGCAGCAAAAATTTATTATCAGGAAGATTGTAATCTTGCATTATTAGAAGGTAAAACCATTGCTATTATTGGTTATGGCAGCCAGGGGCATGCACATGCGTTAAACGCAAAAGAGTCCGGATGCAACGTTATCATTGGTCTTTATGAAGGAAGCAAATCATGGGCGAAAGCGGAAGCACAGGGATTTGAAGTTTATACAGCTGCAGAAGCAGCAAAAAAAGCGGATATCATCATGATTCTGATCAATGATGAAAAGCAGGCTCAAATGTATAAAGAATCTATTGAGCCAAACTTAGAAGAAGGAAACATGCTGATGTTTGCTCACGGTTTTGCAATTCACTTCGGACAGATCGTAGCGCCTAAGAATGTAGATGTTGTAATGATCGCTCCTAAGGGACCTGGACATACCGTAAGAAGCCAGTATCAGGAAGGAAAAGGAGTTCCTTGTCTGATCGCAGTACATCAGGATTCCACAGGAAAAGCTCATGACAAAGGATTGGCTTACGCTTTAGCAATCGGCGGAGCAAGAGCTGGTGTTCTGGAAACAACTTTCCGTCAGGAAACAGAAACAGACCTCTTCGGCGAGCAGGCAGTTCTTTGCGGTGGTGTTACAGCTCTTATGAAAGCTGGTTTCGAAACATTAGTAGAGGCTGGTTATGAACCGGAAAGTGCATATTTTGAATGTATTCACGAAATGAAACTGATCGTTGACCTGATCTTCGAAAGCGGATTTGAAGGAATGAGATATTCTATTTCTAACACAGCTGAGTACGGAGATTACATCACAGGTCCTAAGATCGTTACAGATGAAACAAAGAAAGCAATGAAACAGATCTTAACAGACATCCAGGAAGGTGTTTTTGCACGTAACTGGTTATTAGAAAATCAGGTAGGATGCCCGAACTTCATGGCTAAGAGAAAACAGGAAGCAGGTCATCAGTTAGAAGAAGTTGGTAAAGAACTTCGTAAATTATATAGCTGGAATGACGGAAACAAATTACTGGACAACTAATTCCAGATTCAGCATTTCTAAGCAGGTAAAATTGTTGGGGAGCTCCCAGTGATTATATAGTCAAAAAATCCGGCGGGGTTATGATTTTTCATAACGCTGCCGGATTTTTTGTGATCAGGAATTGAAATGCCGATATACGATTTGTGATATGGCGCGAATATTAGCCTGTGCCGCACCTGCATTAGAGATATTTGACATTACACAGAGAATATAATCTGCTTTGGGAGAATAGACAATTGCCATATCGTGCTGATATTCATCCGTTTCTCCGGTTTTATTGGCAACAACTGTTCCGGCTGGAAGACCGGACGGTATTTTAATGCGGAAAGTCTGCTGCTTTAGCAGATCCAGCATTTTGTTCGAATAGGTTTTGGATACGCATTTTCCATTGTAAATGTCTTCTAGGATTTTTCCGCAGTTTTGGACGGATGTCTGATTCCAGGTGGTACCGTTGTTAATGTCTTCCCCGCTGTTAGAGCAGGAAATAGCCTGTCCCTGATTAGTATCCGTATATCCATATTTTTTACAGAAATCGTTGGTTGCATTTTTACCAATGGTACGGACCAGCGTGTTAAAAGATTCGTTGCTGCTGTAAGTGATCATAGAGTGGAGCAGCTGGTTGATGGATGCGGTTTCTGAAATTCGACCGTTTTGAATGGATTCATATACGGCGCCCATGGTAAATACCTTTATGACACTGGCTGCATAATAATAATTATTACCAATTAAACAGGTTTGATCATCATTTAAATTTTTTACGTAAACAGACCACCTGCCCGGTGTACAGGAATTATTGATGTAAGCCGTCAGCTCATCGTTCAGGGCGGTAATGGACTGTTTTTTATTTTTGATCAATTTTCCGTTTTTATCTACATAATAGCCTTGTACCCAGGTATTAACTGCCATTTTGCCATTGGAGTTAAAATAATAGTCATAAGTTTTTTTCCCTTTTTTGATTTTCTGCCATCCGGTTTGCATCACACCCTTTTTATTAAAGTAATAAGTGGATTTGCCTTTTTTCAGCCAGCCGGTCTGCATGATGCCTTTGCTGTTAAAATAGTATTTCTTACCTTTTATAGTATGAAATCCTTTTTGGATGATTCCTTTTTTATTGGCATAGTATTTTTTGTTATTGTATGTTTTGAATCCATTCGTACGGAGATAACCGTTTTTATCAAATAAATATGTATTACCTTTTACTTTTTTCAGACCCGTGGCTGCTGTCCCGTTGGAAGTAAGATATAATTTCTTCCCTTTAAAAGTAATGAAGCGGTTTTGGATCATACGGCCTTTGGCATTAAAATAGTAGCGTTTGCCATCAATTTTATAAGTGGTATTACAGATTTTTTTCCCGTTTTTATCGTAATAATACCGGTATTTCATCTGTACCCATCCGGTTTTTGCGGGCTTTGCACCGGCGGCATGGGTAGTAACAGGTAATGTGGTTGCCATTAGAATCAGCAGTAACAGTAGTAAAGATCGAAACTTCTTCATAAATCAATATTCCCCCTTTTGGTTTTACTGCAGAAGCTGATGAATTCCTGTAATGCGTGGGAGGGATATGACGATTTAAGATATGCAAATCCGACCTGGCGCTTATGAATTGGAAATTCAAGAGGAATCTCCTGCAAAGTCTGGTTGTCTAACTCTTTCTGAACAAATTTTTTTATGACGCAGGCAACGCCAAGCCCTATTTTTGCGAAATCAATCAAAAGATCCATCGTCGTTACTTCTAACAGGGTGTTGGGTTCCAGCTTCTGCTCAGCCAGATAATCATCGATATACTGGCGGGTCATATTATCTTTGTCTAAAAGCATAAGAGTAGCTGTACTTAATATATCATATTTTTCTTCTTTTGTCCGTAAGAAAAGGTTATCCAGGTAATTTTTTGATGCTACGAAAATGTCTTCAATTTCTTCTATGGGATGGAATTGGATATGAGTGTTGTGCTCCGGTTTACTAATCAGCCCGATGTCAATTTTCTGTTCTTCTAATAACTGCAGGGTACGATTACTGGACTGGCATTCAATCGTTATGCGGATGTGAGGGTACAGCTTAATAAACTCCTGCAGATAAGGGAGCAGCAGGTATTTGCAAAGGGTTGTGCTAACGCCTATACGCAGGTGGCCAATGCCCAGATCAGCGGCCATGCGCAGCTGCTCTTCCCCGGTCTCAATGGCGTCAAAAGCAGTTTTGACATGGTCATAGAGCAATTTGCCTTCGTCAGTAAGCCGCACGCCACGGGAGGTTCTGGTAAAAAGAACCGTATCCAGAGACTGTTCCAGCCTTTGAATCGACTTGCTGATTGCTGGCTGGCTGATGTAAAGTTCCCCGGCGGCTCTGGAGATATTGCCGGCATTTGCTACGGTAAAAAATATTTTATAGAGTGACAGGTTCTGATTCATAGATATCCTCATTTCTTTGCGAGTCCGAAAATAACGTTAACAAAATGACATTGGAAGTAAACTGCAATAATATAATGTCAAGTTATAACAAATATTCATAATATGTATTTCTATTATATCAATATTTGTGATATAATTCAAACAATAGTTAAGATCCATTCGTTTTTAGGGATTTTGATTCAACGAAAATCAGGAGGACAAATAACATGGGAATGACAATGACACAGAAAATTTTAGCTGCTCATGCCGGACTGCAGACTGTAGAAGCAGGACAGCTGATAGAAGCAGATCTGGATCTGGTACTGGGAAATGATATCACTTCTCCGGTAGCGATTCATGAAATGGATAAAATGAAAACAGGAGGGGTATTCCATAAGGATAAAATTGCCCTTGTAATGGACCACTTTATTCCGAATAAAGATATCAAGTCAGCAGAGCATTGCAAATGCGTGCGTGAATTTGCCTGTAAGCATGATATTACCAATTACTTTGATGTAGGAGATATGGGAATTGAACATGCGCTTCTCCCGGAAAAAGGACTGACAGTAGCAGGAGATGTAATCATCGGTGCAGATTCCCATACTTGTACTTATGGAGCTTTAGGAGCATTTTCAACCGGCGTGGGAAGTACGGATATGGCAGCCGGCATGGCAACAGGTAAAGCATGGTTTAAAGTACCTTCTGCCATTAAATTTAACCTGATTGGAACACCTTCAAAATGGGTGAGCGGGAAAGATGTGATTTTACATATCATCGGTATGATTGGGGTGGATGGTGCTCTCTATAAATCTATGGAATTTGTAGGAGAGGGTGTTAAGAATCTTACAATGGATGACCGTTTTACAATTGCAAATATGGCAATTGAGGCTGGCGGTAAAAATGGTATTTTCCCGGTAGATGAATTAACTGTTGCATATTTTGAATCCCATACCAAGAGGCCTTATACCGTTTATGAAGCAGATGAAGATGCCGAATATGAAGAAGAGTACACAATTAATTTAAGTGAATTAAAGCCTACGATCGCATTTCCACATCTGCCTGAAAATACGAAGACTATTGATGAGATCCAGGAAGATGTTGTGATCGATCAGGTTGTTATCGGATCCTGTACTAATGGACGTATTGATGATTTGAGATGTGCAGCCGGAATTTTAAAAGACCGTCATGTGAAAAAAGGAATCCGCTGTATCGTAATTCCTGCAACTCAGAAGATATATCTCCAGGCGATCGAAGAAGGGCTGATCCAGACCTTTATTAAAGCAGGTGCAGTGGTGAGTACACCTACATGCGGTCCTTGTCTGGGCGGCTATATGGGAATCCTGGCAGCGGGAGAGCGCTGTGTATCTACAACCAACAGAAACTTTGTAGGACGTATGGGTCATGTGGAATCAGAAGTATATCTCACAAGTCCTGCAGTAGCTGCTGCAAGTGCAATAACCGGTAAAATTTCAGCTCCGGCAGAATTAGGATTATAGGAGGAAGCATCGATGAAAGCAAATGGAACAGTATTTAAATATGGAGACAACGTAGATACAGATGTCATCATTCCGGCAAGATACCTGAATTCTTCTGATCCGGCGGAACTGGCAACACATTGTATGGAAGATATCGATAAAGATTTTGTGAATCAGGTGAAAAAAGGAGATATTATCGTAGCAGAGAAAAACTTCGGCTGCGGCTCATCCAGAGAACATGCACCTATTGCAATCAAAGCAGCCGGTGTAAGCTGCGTTATTGCAGAAACATTTGCAAGGATTTTTTACCGGAATGCAATTAATATCGGTTTGCCGATTATTGAATGTCCGGAGGCTTCCCAGGGGATTGAAAGCGGAGATGAAGTGGAAGTAGATTTTGACAGCGGGATGATCTATAACAAAACAAAGGGAACAGAGTTTAAAGGACAGGCGTTTCCAGAGTTTATGCAAAAATTGATCGAGGCTGGCGGACTGATTAATTATATAAATAATAAATAAGACAGCGATGATATTCGGAAGGGGCGTGCAATTGCATGCCCCTGTTATTTATTACCTTTTGCGCATCAAATAATAATTATCTTACCAGCATTATCATCAATTTTGTCTTTTCTTTCTATCAAAAAAATGTTGCAGCATATTTTCTGATTCGTTCGGCAGCATCTCAAATAAAACTGGTTTCAGGATTATAAATAACCGACTGCCTGACCAATTACATAACCTGCAAAATATACAAATATCACTAATAATGCAAAAGCTAATACTGTTTTGAAAATATTTTTAGGAGTAACTTTCTCTGTTGATTTCATATAGGACCACACCTCCTTAAAAATTCTGATTTAAATATATCATATAAAAATGGAAAAATATACTACCAATATTATTGTCTGGTTTTATCAGATTAAAAAAGGGTATGATAAAGGTGCATTTTATAAGAAATCCTAAAGAATAAACGTTGAAAATATATCCCGGATCGACTATAATGAAATCTAATATATCTGAATTTTTTTATATATTATAGACAGGATTAATGGTTCAACAAACAGACCACTGTTATACGCACAACTGTATGGGAAAATATAAAATTTACAGAAAAATACTTTCAGATAAGGAACGGGATGAAATGCTACATAAAATGATAAAAGTAAATGCAAATATAATTTCAAAGGCAATAACTGTCATTATTATATTGATTATAATAGTTTACTACACAATAACAATTTACAACTCCAATATTATGAATAAACAAATGGTCACTGTTAGTGAACATCCGTATACAGTTGTCGTTGCAATAGGTGATGTCAAAGCAAACTTGATGTTATTGCGTGCATTGCCGGAGAGATTGACATACTCCCAGTCTCAGGAGATCGTTGAGGGGATAAGAGCATATTATGACACCATCAACCAGTCTATGACGGAGAAGATAGACTTATTGCTTGAACGTTACCTTGCCGATAAAGAAAGTGTCCCTGCCATGCAATCTACCTATCTTCAGCTAATTGAAGCCCAGACAAAGCTCTTATCAATAGCAGAAGGCGAGGATAGTAATGCAGAAGATATTTCGGCATATTATACGAAGGAAATAATACCCAAACTGGACAAGCTGGATGAGCTGTCTGAAACCATCACGAAAGGTGCTGGAAATAAACTAAAAGAATATTCTTCTCTGGTAACCCGTTCCAAGAATACCATGTTGGTAATGGCTAGTATTCTCAGTAGTGCTATGCTGATAGCAATTATTTTTTATATGTACATTTTACGGCTGAAATACAAAGCCGAGGAAGAAATGCGTGACATTAGGGCAGAACTTGAAGTAGAACAACGTGCCAATTCTGCAAAATCACAATTTTTATTTAATATGTCACATGATATTCGCACCCCTATGAATGCCATCATCGGTCTTACTGCCATAGCTGCTATGGATATTAATAAGCAGGACAAAGTAAAGGCATGTCTTACTAAAATAACTACTTCTTCAAAACAGCTGCTGGGTCTCATCAATGATGTTTTAGATATGAGCCGGATCGAGAGCGGAAAGGTTTCATTGAATGATGAAGATTTTGTGCTGCCGGAACTAATTGATGACTTCATCAGCATTACACAACTGCAAACAGCTGACAAAGGATTAAAAATGGAGATCAATGTCAGTGACCTGACCCATGAACGAGTAACAGGTGATGCAGTACAAATCAGGCGTATATTGTCGAATATCTTTGGCAATGCCCTGAAGTTTACACCCGCTGGAGGAGAAATCTGGTTAACCATACGTGAGCTGCCACCCACGACAAAAGGATATGGAACTTATCAGTTTATTATGCGTGATACTGGTATTGGCATGACGGAAGATTTTATAAAAAAACTGTTTCTGCCTTTTGAACGAGCTGAAACATCCACCAAAAGCAAGGTGGAAGGAACTGGTCTGGGAATGGCTATTACAAAAAATATCGTGGATATGATGAGTGGGCAAATCAAGGTTGAAAGTGAGGTAAACAAAGGTACAACATTTACGGTAACTCTTCCAATAAAGCTGCAAAACTGTGAGGAAGAACTTTGTGATTTCAGTCAATTATATGATTTGCGTTCTCTAGTTGTTGATGATGATCCCATCGCCTGTGAGAGTACTGCTAGAATGATAGAGGAAATCGGCATGCGCAGTGAATGGGTGCTCACGGGAAGCGAGGCTGTGAAAAAGGTAAAAATAGCGCATGAATCCGTCCAGGATTATCACGTAGTTATTGTAGACTGGCAGATGCCAGGTATGGATGGTGTACAAACCACTCGCCAGATACGGGAAATTGTTGGTGAGGAACTGCCGATAATTGTTCTGACGGCGTATGACTGGGCTGATATTGCTGAAGAGGCTCAATCTGCTGGTGTGAATGCATTTTTATCAAAACCGGTATTCAAATCCAGGCTGTACCATGTTATGAGCGATCTGACAAAAGAGGAAAAGAAAGATTTATCGATCGATGCTGAAAATTTAGAAAGTATGCAACACTTTTCAGGTCGTGTTCTTCTGGTAGAGGATAATGAGATTAATATGGAAATAGCGGAAGAGTTTATTAGATACTTTGGAGTTGATATAGAAAAAGTCTGGAATGGATTAGAGGCGGTGGAACGAATTAAAGCGGTTGCGCCGGATTATTATGACCTTGTGTTTATGGATATCCAGATGCCGCATATGGATGGTTATGAAGCTACCCAGGAAATCCGAAAATTTGAAAAGGAGCAAGGTGACACTCATCTGCCGATTGTTGCGATGTCTGCAAATGCTTTTATAGAAGAAATTAATAAAGGCTATGCCTGTGGAATGGATAGTTATATCACCAAACCTGTGGAACTTGTAACGCTTTATAGCGTTTTGAAAAAGTATCTTTAAGCTGCAATTCAATAGTAATTTCACGCTTAAGACAAGCAGTGGAAAAAGCGCATATTGTAATATAAGAGCTGAATAAGATTTATGGATAGAGGCGTACATTTGTATGTCTCTATTTTTGCTTATCTACCAATTAATCAAGAATTCATACCAGTTAGTCAATCATACATGAAAAAATGCTAAAAATATGATATAATAATTTTGTATTATTGTAAGATATTACATGAGAGAGAGGAAAAAGGTATGAGAAGAAGAAAACAAGTTCTATTGACAGCAGTGGTAGTTATGTTAATAATGGCAGTGTTACCGCTGAATGCTATGGCAAAAAGTAAAATTATTCCTAATGATAATACGGGTATCCCTGATCGAGTATTATATCAAAAGATTTTGCAAGAGCTTGGCAAAAGTAGCACTAAAACATTTACAGAAAAAGAGGCAGCTAGAATTACTCGTTTAGAAGCAGATGGCGATGATGATAATATTGAGTCAACAAAAATAAAATCTTTGAAAGGGATAGAGAAACTTAAAAATCTAACCTATTTGAATGTGTCATTTAATCGTTTGCGAAGCATAAAACATATAAAAAAATTACAAAACCTAAAATATTTAGATGTTGCTGTTAACCAACTAACTACTCTTTCTGGAATAGAAAGGTTGTATCAGCTTGAATCACTGGATGTATCTGATAATAAACTGACAAATTTTTCAGGAGTTGAAAATTTAAAAAATTTGACTTCTATAAGCGCATGGGATAATCAGATTAAAAATATAGATGCAATTAAAAATCTGGTAAATCTGGAGAATATAGTATTAAATGGAAATAGATTAAAAAGGCTTGACGCAATAAAAAATTTAAAAAGATTAACTTCAATTTATGCGACTGGAAACAGATTAAGTCGCTTACCTAATCTTAATAAGTATACTGAATTAGGCGTCGTAGAATTTAAGTGGAATTGTTTAAGTGAAAAAGAATTAAATGAAAAATTACCACAAAGTTGGCGGCGAATTGATGACTGGTATAAAAGTACAGTCAAACTTCAAAACATTAAAAGAACTATAAAACTTATACAGCCTGTAGCATTTGATAAGATTAATAAAAATATTAAAAAAATTAGTGGTTTGGCAAACAAAAATTCAACGGTATCACTTAGAGATCAAAACGGTAAAAAAATTATTTCTGTGAAAACAGATAGTAAGGGTAAATTTATATTTAGAAATCTAAATTTAGAAAAATGGGCAGGTATGACATTGTCTTTACAGTCATATGTTATGGATAAGTTTTACGGAGAAAAGAACATATTGAAAGAAGTTAAATTTACAGTTCATAATTAAGAGAAAAATAGGGGCGGGTATCAATCGTCCCTATTATAGTTTTCATTTGACTATTTTTATCATGAGTTTTTTATACGTCTCCTGAATTTCTTCTTCAGTCGGTTCTGGACAGTCTGTTTTTTCAATTATTTTATCATATTCATCAGCTTCACGATACAAAGTTTCTTTTATTAAAATGTCTATTTCGTCATGTTTATCATTGTCAAAGTCCATATTTTGCATTATCAAAATCCCTCCAAAATTAATTATAATACAGAATTGAGAGATGGTGAGAGGGAATTAATGAGAAAATTTGTTATAAAAAAAGGAGAACCACAAAAGCTGCTCTCCTTTTCAGCTAAAACGTATGTGCTCGTCAAACAAACATAATAATTTAATCTTCCACATCAAATTCGGTAAACGTATGATACCATTTTGATTCTCCATCTACAAGATAATTAAATATGATTCTATAGTGACCAGAATTTATTTCAAAACTTTTTAGAAATAATGAGAGGTTTTTAATTGATTCACCATTGAACCAAATGCTAGTTTCTAAATATTGTGAATTATCTACTAGCGGAACATTGTACCATGTATTATTTATTGATATATTTAACTCAAAAGCATTATCACATGATTTTATAATAACTTCATCATCTTGATCTACTAATTCTACTGAAATATACGAAGTAGAAGAAGTTATTATTTCAGTTTTAATTTCAGCTACCAAATAATCTGTAAAATAATCTTCTGGATAATTGATGACTTCTAGGTTATCTTTAGTCATTTCATCATTCGTTGTTATTATTTCTGTTTGGTCATTTAAACTTTTATTATTTTCGCTGTTGCTATTTACACATCCACCAATCATTAATATAACAAAAGTCAAAATAGCGAAAAATATTCTGGAACTTATCATAGAAAACTTCTTACCCAATTCACCATATAACTGGTTAACCGGAATCCTTCATTGCGATTTGAATATGTGCTACTTGGTCTTGAGTGGATGCCTATAACGTATTGATTATCATCTCTGTATAAAGGAGCACCACTTTGTCCCGATGTAGTGTCCATATTATATGTTAATACTTTTGTTATACATGCAGTTATTTTACCCTCTTTGTTATACATGTTAGCAGACAAAGCATTGTTTGTAACAAATTCCCCTGGAAAACCCGGTACATGAACTACTGTTCCTTTATAGTATTCTTTGCCAGGTGTACTTTCTAGACCATACCACCCTGAATAGTCGCCAATATTTGTATCTAAACGTAAAATTGCATAGTCGTTCTTAGTTTGTCCTTCTAAATTCCAGGTTCCTTCAGTATAAACATTAGTAACGTTTGCCATACCATATGGGTTGGATAGTCCGTTCTTGCCAGGAAATAACCTCATACTTATAACTTTGCCACCCCGTTTAGTTTGATACCCGCAATGCCCAGATGTAACAGCAGTTCGAGGTCCAACCATAAAAGCAGTCCCGAATTCTCTAGACCCATCTGGCCATATAAATACTGCAAAACATGTTGCGCTAAAAGGCCAAACTTCAGGATGTTTAATTTTATGCCTATTATCGTTCCCATTTACTAATATTCTAGAGTAAGCTGAATTACCTTTAAATGGTGGTGTCGTAAAATTCATTCCATACGGCGTTGACGTACTAATTTCAAATTCTGTTTCTTCTCCTGTAATAAGATTATTATCAATAACCTTAATTTTTGAATCATCGGTTGTTGTATCGCCTTTTGCTAAGACGTTTAGTGTACAGAATAAAAAGACTAACATACATGACAACAAAATACTACACTTTTTTAATAATTTCATACTTTTCTCCCTTCTTGACATATTTACGAGTTAATTATTTATTCTCCTTTCTTTTTTGTGTTAATATATGAATTATTTTACCATATGACAGAAAATAGTTCAATGCATAGATTGTAGACTGTTAAAATGTTTTAAAGAAAAGTTTGCATGATAAAATCAAAAAGTATAATAAGTTAACTTTTGTTTGCTTATTACACTTTTTCACCAAGCGTAACAGTATCAATACCACCTGTGCCTACTCTATACATAGCCTTAAATTTAAATTGATTGCGCTTGCCTTTAAAGTTATAAAGATATCCAGAAGAAGTAACGGTTTCAATAACTTTTAGAGTTTCTTCTCGTTTCATATTCCTCCCTTGGTTGATTGATAGTGCTATAATCGCGAGCGAAAACAAATGTGCAATTTTGTATATTGGAGATGGATTCGATAAAGCTACGAATATCTTGAAGGAAAATAATCTTATATTGTAATATCTGTCTATAGCGAATAAAATAACTATTATTAAAAATTGGTTTGGATTTCCGAGTGAGTGTAGAAGAGAACCAGATGCACCCAGCGAGCCAAAAAAAGACCCCCTCGAAAGTTTTAACCACTCCCTCATCTATCATCATATATCACAGGACATAGGAGCACCTGACAGTGCTCCTTTCCTTTATGAATTAAGCAATACAGCAGTTTCATTCTTAACACTTGTGCTTCCGTAGTACAGGCGGATATCATCAATACTCAATTTCTTACGGCTTTTCTTCCTGAAATTTCCGTGTGAAAGTACCATTTCTTTTTCTCAGATGCCCATTTAAAACCGATACTTCCCAGATATTTTCTATGTGGGTATGTCAGACCATCGTAAGGGCTGATCCTGAGTTATCATCTGAGTTAAGACTGCATGATTTACGTGCAAGCTGTATTTCTCTTTTGGTAGAGGATAATTATAGTATCAAGGATATTCAAGACTGGGTTGGTCAAAAAGACATTGAAACAACTTTGAAGTTTATGCAAGGGTGAAGAAAAATAAGAAGTTTGTCATTTCAGATGCGCTTGTCGAAAAGTTCGATCTAAATCCCAAGAGTTAGAACAGTGTTAGAACAGTCCTTCAAAAAACAAAAAACACTAACTCTCATATCCCAGAAAGTCAGTGTTTGTACGGGTTTTCATCATCGGAGTGACAAGATTTGAACTTGCGACCTCTCGGCCCCCAGCCGAGCGCGCTACCAAGCTACGCCACACTCCGTTGATGCATATTATAGCAATAAAACAAGAAAAAAGCAAGTTTTATTGTGCATATTTTTTAGAACAATTTTAATATAATCACAATACTTTAAATAGTCATTTAAAAAACCCCTAAGTGCTCTAAAAGAATCTTCGTTCCCATTAGAATTAGTATTATTCCTCCGGCGAGTTCTGCTTTTGATTTATATCGTGCGCCAAAGATATTTCCGATTTTAACACCGATAAAGGAACATGCAAATGTTACGATACCGATAAAGGAGACAGCAGGAATGATATCTACACTTAAGAAAGCAAAGGTAACTCCTATGGCAAGAGCATCAATGCTGGTAGCAACGGCAAGTACCAGCATAGATTTCATATCCAGGGAGTCATTACAGCACTCCTGCTCTTTGCTCAAAGCTTCCCGTATCATATTAATCCCGATGATTCCCAGTAGTATAAAAGCAATCCAATGGTCTATACTGGTTATGTATTCTTTGAACTGCACACCCAGGAAATACCCAATCAGCGGCATACCTGCCTGGAATATTCCAAAGTAGAGCCCTACAATACAACATTTCTTAAATGTACTTTTGGGCATGGATAACCCCTTACAGATGGATACGGCAAATGCATCCATAGAAAGCCCTACTGCTAAAATCAATAATTCTGCTAAATTCATATCTTTCCTCCTGCGGTATGTTTATGTATCTTAAAAACGATGCCAGTTGTTGTACGACTTATAATAGTAATTTTAAAACACGCTCTGGGACAAAAGAAAAGACCTATCCGCAGATGGAATCTCTGCAGATAAGTCTCGTTATTTAAAGCAGAACCAGATAATTACTTATCAGTATGTTGACCCTGCTACACATGCGTGCTAACTACTCCCTTATGCTGGCGTTAACGTTTGTTTTGAATAGTATATAATAATTTTTATCATTTGGCAAGTGAAATATAAATTAGTTAGATGTCAAACTTTATAAAAAGTTTAGAATTTTTTTGTTGAATTAGAAAATAACGGGTGATAATATATTCGTTAGATGTCTAACTAAAAAACGAGACTTCAAACGATGCACAGATAGGGGTGAATAAGATGGACATGGATTTGTGTGCAAAGGTTAAATTCAGTGAATGGGCGATACAAAGATATGAGTTTCGATATCTTCGCCATGAACTGGACAATGAAAAGCTTTATAAAGGGGATCCCAGGCTCCTGATGTTTATTTCCCAGACAGAGGGATGCAGCCAGACTCAGATAGCTAAGAACCTTTGCATAAAACCGGCTACGCTGACTGTGATGATTAAGAGAATGGAAGCGGCAGGGCTGATCAGCCGGAAATCAGATGATAAGGATATGAGAACCCAGAGGGTTTACATAACCCAACGTGGAAAAGAGACAGCTACACGTACCAGGGATGTTTTTAAAAAAGCGATTGAAGAAATTTATGACGGCTTGACGGAACTGGAATTGGCTGAATATTTACGTATTATGGAAAAAATACAAAAAAATCTTGTGAAATTGACGGACAGTATTCCAAAAGAAGCCTTCGATTTTGAATTACCGCGTTAAAATGAAATGCTTAAGTAGTAATGAGAGGAGATATTATGTTTAAAATTTTTAAGTATCTAAAGAAATCAGCCGGGATAATACTGGTAATTGTCCTGTTGCTGTTCCTTCAGGCTTATTGTGATTTGTCATTGCCTGATTATACTTCGAAGATTGTAAATGTAGGCATTCAGCAAAATGGTATTGAGGATGCCGTAGCAGAAACAATCCGCGGGGAAACCATGGATAAACTGTTTATCTTTATGGATGAGGATACCCAGAATCTGGTGAAAGAGAATTATACACTGGAAAATGATATGTGGTCCCTGAAGAAAGTAGATAAAGAAACCAGAGATAAGTTAAACACGGAATTTGGAAAGCCCATGCTGATGGTATATGGTCTGACTTCTGATTCGGATCAGACAAAAGCGATTCTGGCACAAATGAAACTGCCGGAGGGCACAGATCCATTTACCGTATTTGCCCAGATGCCAAAAGAGCAGATGGATAAAGTGATGGAAGGCATGAGTGAAAAGCTGGATAAGATGCCGGAATCCATAATCACCCAGTCGTCTATTAATTTTGTAAAAAGTGAGTATCAGGCCCAGGGGATTGACATGGACGGAATGCAGACAAATTATATTTTAAAGTCTGGTCTGGTGATGCTGGCATTTGCACTGACAATTATGATTGCAGCCGTTCTGGTTACATTCCTGTCATGCCGGGTAGCAGCGTCCTTAAGCCGGGATCTGCGTGAAAAAGTGTTTGAGAAAGTGATTTCCTTTTCCAATGCGGAATTCGATAAGTTTTCCACTGCTTCCCTGATTACAAGAAGTACCAATGATATTCAGCAGGTACAGATGCTGATGACAATGCTTTTCCGTATTGTCCTCTATGCTCCGATCCTGGGTATTGGAGGTGTAATTCACGCACTGGGTACGAATAAATCAATGGCATGGATTATTGCCGTGGCTGTAGGAGCGATTCTGGTTGTAGTATCCATTCTTTTCAGCGTTGCCATGCCGAAATTCCAGGCGCTGCAGAAATTAATTGACCGCCTGAACCTGGTGTCCAGGGAAATACTCCAGGGTGTTCCGGTTATCCGTGCATTCAGTACAGAGAAGCATGAGGAACAGCGTTTTGAAACAGCCAATCATGAACTGATGAAAACGAATCTTTTTGTAAACCGGTGTATGACATTCATGATGCCTCTTATGATGTTTATCATGAACGGGATTACCGTATTGATTGTGTGGAAAGGTGCGGCCGGAATTGACAATGGAAATATGCAGGTTGGAGATCTGATGGCATTTATACAATATACCATGATGATTATTATGTCCTTCCTGATGCTTACCATGCTTTCCATTATGCTGCCAAGGGCAAGTGTATCCGCAACACGTATTAATGAAGTGCTGGAGACAGAAGTGATCCTTCATGATCCAAAAGACCCGAAAAGTGCAGACAGAAGCAAAAAGGGTATCGTAGAATTTAAAAATGTATCATTTACCTATCCGGAAGCGGAGGAAGGTGTACTTTCTAATCTGAACTTTACGGCAAAACCGGGTGAAACCACAGCGATTATCGGAAGTACCGGATGCGGTAAATCTACCCTGGTGAATCTGATTCCAAGATTCTTCGATGTGACACAGGGACAGATTCTGGTAGATGGTGTGGATGTCCGTGAACTGAGCCAGCGTGAGCTGCATGATAAAATCGGATATGTACCTCAAAAGGGTGTTCTGTTCTCGGGAACCATTGCTACGAACCTGCGCTACGGTAAAGAGGATGCAACAGATGAAGAAGTGGCAAAAGCGGCTCAAATAGCACAGGCATATGACTTTATTCAGGAAAAAGATGAGAAGTTTGATTCGCCGATTGCCCAGGGAGGAACGAATGTATCCGGTGGACAGAAGCAGAGGCTTTCTATCGCCAGAGCAATCGCAAAAGAACCTGAGATTTATATCTTTGACGATAGTTTCTCCGCGCTGGATTATAAAACGGATGTTGCCCTTAGAGGTGCGCTGAAAAATGAAACGAAGGATGCCACAACGATTATTGTAGCCCAGCGTATCAGCACCATACTCCATGCAGAGCAGATTATTGTTTTGGATGAAGGAAAAGTAGCAGGAATAGGAACACATCAGGAATTACTGAAAAACTGCGATGTATATTATCAGATTGCAGCATCACAATTGTCAAAGGAGGAATTGTCCAATGAGTAATGAGAAACATGGCAGGCCTGGCAGACCTATGGGGCCGGGCGGACATATGGTTCCGGGTGAGAAAGCAAAAGACTTTAAAGGTACGATGAAAAAGCTCATAGGTTATATGGGACGATATAAATTCCGGTTTTTGATTATGATGGTATTCGCAATTGCCAGTACAACATTTGCAATCATCGGACCGACTATTTTAGGTAATGCAACGACAGAAATTTTTAATGGCTTAATGGGAAAAATCAATGGTACCGGCGGTATTAATTTTGATAAAATCGGTGAGATTCTCCTGACACTGCTGGGATTATATGTGATGAGTGCCTGCCTCTCCTTTATACAGGGATTCATTATGTCCGGAATATCAAATGATGTATCTTATAATTTAAGAAAAGATATATCCCATAAGATTAACCGTATGCCAATGAAGTATTTCGAAAGCAGAACTACAGGAGAGATTCTTTCCAGAATTACCAATGATGTGGACACTTTGGGACAGAGCTTAAATCAGAGTGTTACGCAGCTGATTACTTCGGTGACCATGTTGATTGGTGTATTCATCATGATGCTTCGCATCAACATCATTATGACGATTTGTGCACTTTTAATACTCCCGATCTCAATGCTGATTATCAGCAGAGTTATGAAGTTTTCACAGAAATTCTTCCAGCAGCAGCAGAAATACCTGGGAGATGTAAACGGACAGGTGGAAGAAGTATACAGCGGTCATAATATTGTAAAAGTATTTAACAAAGAACATGCGGTAGTAACAGAGTTTAAAGAAACAAATCAGAAATTATATGAATCTGCATGGAAATCCCAGTTCTTTTCCGGAATGATGATGCCTATTATGCAGTTTGTAGGAAATCTGGGGTATGTTATGGTTGCACTTCTCGGCGGATTTTTGGTAATCAAGGGAAGTATTGAAGTAGGCCAGATACAGTCCTTCTTCCAGTATATTCGTAACTTCACCCAACCGATCCAGCAGATTGCCCAGGTAACTAATATGCTGCAGGCTACGGCAGCAGCTTCAGAACGAGTATTTGAATTCCTGGAGGAAGAGGAAGAAGACCAGAAGGTTGAAAATCCGGTTCATATTGATCACTTACAGGGAAATGTAGAATTTGAACATGTAAGCTTCGGCTATAATCCGGAGCATATAACAATTCATGACTTCTCAGCGCATATTAATGAGGGTCAGAAAATCGCAATTGTTGGACCGACAGGCGCAGGAAAGACCACAATGATCAAGCTTCTGATGCGTTTTTATGATGTCAATACAGGATCCATTAAGGTAGATGGCCATGATCTTCGGAATTTCAACAGAAGTGAACTCCGTGAAATGTTCGGTATGGTATTACAGGATACCTGGCTGTACAATGGAACGATCATGGAAAATATCCGTTACGGACGTCTGGGAGCTACCGACGAGGAAGTTATTGCTGCTTCTAAAGCGGCACATGCCCATAACTTTATTAAGACTCTGCCCGGTGGGTATAACATGGTGTTAAATGAAGAGACCAGTAATATATCTCAGGGGCAGAAGCAGCTGCTGACAATTGCCAGAGCGATTCTTGCTGATCCCAAGATCTTAATCCTGGATGAGGCAACCAGTTCCGTTGATACAAGAACGGAAGTCCGTATCCAGAAAGCAATGGATTATCTGATGAAGGGACGTACCAGTTTTGTAATTGCCCACAGATTATCTACGATTCGTGATGCAGACCTGATACTGTTTATGAAAGACGGTAATATTGTAGAACAGGGTAACCACGATGAGTTAATGAGTAAGAACGGATTCTATGCGGATCTGTACAACAGCCAGTTTATAAAAACTGCATAATTGCATAAAAAAACCCCGCCGAAGCGTTAATGCTTTGGCGGGGTTTTTAAACATGATAAAATAAAATGGTTTGTTTCATCTGCCCATTTACCAAATACAAAATGATTGGCTCCAGGTATGATTTTCAGCTGCGCTTTTGGCAGAGAATGTGCGATCAGCTTCGTGTGGCTCTCTTTGATCATATCGTGCTGTCCGGCAATTACCAGGGCGGGAACAGTGATCTTTGCAAGCATTTCCGGGTGTATACGGGGTTCCTTCACCATAAGCCCTAATATGGAAGCATTATGTAATGCTTTTTTGTCAAATTTAGCAATAAAAGAACACAGATAATAGCCAATCATAATTGGAAACTGATAGGTAAATTTTACGCCGGAGGGGGACAGATTGGCTCCGGCAAGAACCAGAAAGTCTATTTTAAATGTAGAGTTTAAGGCAATTTCAAGTGCTGCATTTGCGCCATCGCTGAATCCAATCAGTGCTGCATGGGTAACTCCCAGTTTCTGGAGCAGCATAACTGCGTCTTTGGCAATTTGCTTCAGAGTAATAGCTGTATTAGATACCATAGACCGGCCGTGTCCCCGGCTGTCCATCGTAATTACTCTGTAGTCTTTGGAAAATACTTCTAACTGACGCTGAAAGCAGGTCCAGTCTTCGCCATTCCCGTGAATGAACAATATAGTATTCTCATTTTCACTATCGCCATAAATGCGGTAGTAGATTTCGGCATCATGAATATTCAGATAGCCGTCTTTTAACGCTTCGATGATAATCACTCCTGTTCTGTATTGATAATCTCATTATAAGTGATATTTGGAAAAAAGCAATTGGAAAATGAAAGGAATTCTAAAAAAACAATTGTTCTGTTTTTTGAAAGGCAGTATAATAATCAAATACAGAAAAAAGCCTGCAGATTATACGATTTGCATGCGGATTGGAGTTCATATGGAATACATACCGGCAAAGACTATTGTTACCAGAACAAAGAGCGCAGATTCCTGGTTTGGAATCGATTATAATATGAATATTTATAAAGGATGCTGTCACGGGTGCATTTACTGCGACAGCCGCTCCGAGTGTTACCGCATTGATGATTTCGACCGGGTGAGGGCGAAAGAAAATGCTTTGCAGATTATCCGGGATGATTTGCGAAGAAAAGTAAAAACAGGAGTAGTAGGAACAGGTGCCATGAGTGATCCCTACAATCCTTTTGAAAAAAATCTGATGCTTACCCGTCATGCTTTGGAACTTGTTGACGCTTTTGGTTTTGGTGCTGCAATTGCGACAAAAAGCCCCCTTATCACAAGAGACATAGATATTCTGGAAGAAATAAAGGAACATTCACCGGTTTTGTGCAAGATTACCGTAACTACGGCAGATGATGAATTATGTAAGAAAATAGAACCCGGGGTGGCGCCTTCATCCAGCCGTTTTGAAGCCCTGAGAGAATTGTCCTCACATGGTATCTTTGCGGGTATTTTGCTGATGCCGGTGCTGCCTTTTTTAGAGGACAGTGAAGAAAATATACTGCGTATCGTGCAGCTGACAGCAGAAATGGGCGGTAAATTTATCTATCCTGCCTTTGGTGTGACTCTGCGCCTGAATCAAAGAGAATGGTATTTTGAAAAGTTAGATGAATTATTTCCTGGTGAAAAACTGGTGGAAAAATATATCAGGCGATTTGGTAATTATTATGAATGCAGAAGTCCCAGGGCGAAAAAATTATGGGGAATATTTGCAAATGAATGCGAAAAGTTTGGAATACGTTATAAAATGCAGGATATTATTTACGGTTATCAGAAGAACTATCAGATTACCCAATTGAGCTTGTTTGATTTATAAAAGAGGGAGAGTAATTATGGATCATAAATATATACGGTCAATAAAAATAGAGTGGGAAAAAACAGATCCGGATGCTTACTATCGTGATATTAAAGCACTGTCTTCCATAAAAGAATTGGATTTTCACCAAAATATTACTTTTTTCGTTGGGGAAAATGGTTCCGGGAAATCTACACTGCTGGAGGCAATTGCGGTAGCATATGGTTTTAACCCGGAGGGCGGCAGCATTCATTACAATTTTTCCTCCAATGACACCCATACGGATTTGTGGAAGCATCTTCGTATCGTAAAAGGCATTCGAAAAGCAAAAGACGGGTTTTTCTTGAGGGCAGAGAGTTTCTACAATGTGGCAACTAAGATGGAGGAACTGGCGAAAACCACCGCCGGAGGAATCATGATGGATCCGGCATTCTTGAGCGGTTATGGAGGAAAATCGCTTCATCACCAGTCGCATGGGGAGAGTTTTCTGGCGATTGTACAGAATCGTTTCCGGGGAGACGGGGTTTATATTTTAGATGAGCCGGAAGCGGCACTGTCGCCCCAGAGACAGTTGACGCTTTTGTTATATATCTCACAGCTTGCAAAAGAAGGATCACAATTTATCATAGCCACGCATTCGCCTGTTTTACTTGGAATGCCGGATGCCGGGATATACTCTTTTGATGCTGACAGTGTATTACCCATAGCATATGAAGATGCAGAATGCTATCAGGTAATGGAAATGTTTATCAATCATCGAAAAGTAATTTTAGACCGGCTGCTGAATGGCGACGAGGTATAAGGTATTATTATATATGGAAGAAACTAGTGTCTTCCGGCATAAATACGCGGAGAGGATCTATCACCAGACGCAGTATATTTTCCAAAATAAAATATTTTCATATAATGCATCCTTTTTCCAATCGTATCTGTCTAATGATTGTAAACACATAAAAGTGCGGAAAAATGTGGAGAAAATGCACTTTGAAAAAGGAGGTGTTCCATTGAAGCATCTGGTAATCAAGGCACAGAAAAATGATGAAGAGGCTTTCATCAAGCTTATGGAATTAAATAAGCAGAGTATGTACAAGATCGCGAAATCTTATCTGCACCACGAGGAAGATATTGCTGATGCCATGCAGGAAACGGTTTTAAAGTGTTATGAAAAGTTAGAAACATTGAAAGAGCCAAGATATTTCAAAACGTGGCTGGTTCGTATTCTGATTAATAATTGCAAAGACATTTTAAAACAAAATAAGTCATTATGCCTGATGGATGAGTTCCCGGAATTGGCTGATCCCGACCTGCCCCAGGATAACCTGGAATTTACAGAACTTTTGAATGCTCTGAATGAGAAGTACCGCACAATCCTGATCTTATATTATGTAGAAGGTTTTAATACAAGAGAGATTGCAGAACTTCTGGAAATGAATGAGCATACGGTGAAAAGCCGCTTGCTTCGTGCAAGGCAGAACTTTGCAAGAGAGTATCAAAAGGACATAGCCTGTGCAGGCAGGTAGTAAGTTGGAAGAAAATAATAAAATAGAAAGGATGCCACAATTTTATTCTTTCAATCTGCTTTATCGTGGCCATATTACACATTATACTGTAATATGTAATATGCAATGGGTGAAAAAATGGGAAAATTATATTCGGAAGAAGAAGCTAAGAAAATTTTAAAAGAAGAAATTACAACTTCAAATGTGGTTGACCAGAAAATGAATCAGGCATATCAGGAAATTCGAAGTAAAAAAACCGGAAGAGGAAAGCGTCGTGCTTATAAGAAAGTAGTTGTGGCAGCAGCGGCGGCAGCACTTATCGCAACCACTTCCTTAGTGGCTCTGGCGGCAAATGGATTCTTCCAAAAAGAAGTAGTGGAAAGCAATGATTCGGTATCGTATAAGTTTACGGTTGATTATGAATTAAGTGCAAATAAAATTGATGTGAAGCCTGGGTATCTGCCGGAAGGGTATACAACTGAATTTGCCGAGAATAAATTCTGTAAAGAAGATAGCTGGGGAAACGGAATATCCATCATTCCTATGACTACAGTGGATATTGACCGGATCAACAACGAATTTTCTGTGGACAAGATTGAAAATGTGGAAAAGACAACTTTAAATGGGATGGAAGCCCATGTAATTACCGTAAAGGAAGCGGAAAAATACAGGAGGGGGAACTGTGTGCTCTTATTTAATCCTGAGGATGGTTATGTCATAGAGGTATGGGGGTTCTATGACGTTCCGGTTGATGAATTAAAGAAAGTGGCAGACCAGCTTATAATAGAAAAATCCCAGGATGAAACGGTGGCACTCCCTACAGCTGAAGAGTTGGAAAAAGAAAAGGAAATGCAGCTGGAAGACCAGAAACGGGTTGAACAGTACCAGAAAGCAAAAGAAGCAGGAGTTGGAGAAGACAGGATTGTGCCCATAGGACAGGAAATTAAAGCTCAGGATTTCGATGATGATGAGCTTGCTGCAGAAGGTGGTGGGTTCAACAAATTTGGATATACCATTGAAAGTGCACAATATGTGGATACCATTGCAGAATATCCAAAGGAAAATTTCTATAATTATGATGAGGACATAGCATCCTGCCTGAACGAAGACGGAAGCCTGCGCGATCATCTTCGCCAGAAGATGAGTGAAGACGGCAAGTTGAATGTTGACGAAAGTACGGAAGAGTCTGTGGGAAGTAAGTTCCTGGTAGTGGATGTCCAGGTAAAGAACTATGCTGAAAAAGCCGTGGATGCCCCGTTATATCTGAATATTGCAAGGCTGCAGCAGCGTGCAGATGGGACATATGACCAGGACAGCAAATGGGAATATATGCCTGTTCCTATGGAGAATTGGCCGATACTTGAGATGCCGGTATACTTTGATAAACCGCAGAATGTAGAAGGCAATGACAGAATTCATCAATTTTTCTTCCGTACGATTCAGCCGGGTGAAACGTTAAGCTATACCCTGATGTATGTAATAGATGATGATATGACTGGGGAAATATTCCTGGCACCGCCAATCACAAGCGCAGACGCGGAACTAACCACGCAATATTTTTCCTTAAAAACTAATTGACAATTTCTGAAAGAAGTGATATTGTTAGTACTATAGTTGATAAGAGTAAATGCAATGAAGAGGAATAGTACAATTATTTCTGATTACAGAAAGCTGTCGGCTGATGCGAGACAGTTGAGGAAGAAATTGGAACTCACCTTGGAGCGGCTGCCCCAAATTCTTAATATAGTTTAAATGCTGGATAGAGAAAAGTAGACGCAGACGGAACCCCAACCGTTATCTGGGTAGGATATAAGATTCTATTGAATCCGTATCTGATGAGTGTATGAAGAAATTCATAAAATAGAGTGGTACCGCGCAAGACAAGTATATTTTAGTCTTTCGTCTCTAAATGACAACGGGATTGTCAGGAGACGAAGGACTTTTTTTGTTTCCTAAAATAAGTTGTTATCGAGATTTGCCTGCTGAACAGGTGTGGCAGGATGCAGATACATGTTATCTGACATTTAAGAATTGCAGACGATTATCAACATATACATGGAACAAGCGGACATGGCAAAACAAGAAAAGGAGATTAAGAATATGAAAAATGTGAATAAGTACACAAGGCAGTATTTTATGCCGCCAGTAAATGCAATGAACTGGGCAAAGAAGGATCATATTGAAAAAGCACCAATCTGGTGTAGTGTAGACCTGAGGGATGGAAATCAGGCTTTAATTGTTCCTATGTCATTAGAGCAGAAGATAGAATTTTTTAAATTATTAGTAAAAGTTGGATTTAAAGAAATTGAAGTTGGATTTCCGGCTGCGTCGGATACGGAATATCAGTTTTTGAGAGCATTGATTGAAAAAGATTTAATTCCTGATGATGTTACCATTCAGGTGCTGACACAGGCGAGAGAACACATTATCCGTAAAACCTTTGAAGCATTGAAGGGAGCAAAAAAAGCAGTTGTTCATGTATATAACTCCACTTCCCAGGCACAGAGAGAACAGGTATTTAAGAAATCAAAAGAAGAAATTCTGAATATTGCAGTAGAGGGTGCATCGTTATTAAAGAAACTGGCAGCAGAAACAGAAGGAAACTTCTCATTTGAATACAGCCCGGAGAGTTTTACAGGAACAGAAGTGGAATATTCCCTGGAAGTATGTAACGCAGTATTAGATGTATGGCAGCCGACTCCTGACAATAAGGTTATCATCAATTTGCCAAGTACGGTTCAGCATTCAATGCCTCACGTATATGCCAGCCAGATTGAATATATGTGTGATCATATGAAATACCGGGAAAATGTTATCGTTTCCCTGCATCCGCACAATGACAGAGGATGTGGTGTTTCCGATGCGGAAATGGGTATCTTGGCAGGTGCTGACAGAATTGAAGGTACTTTGTTCGGCAACGGAGAGCGTACCGGTAATGTAGACATTGTGACTTTGGCAATGAATATGTATTCCCAGGGGGTGGATCCGGAACTTGACTTCAGTAACATGCCTGCAATCTGCGACGCATACGAAGAGTTTACCGGAATGAAGATTGATATGAGAAGCCCATACAGCGGTGCGTTAGTGTTTGCGGCCTTCTCAGGTTCCCACCAGGATGCAATTGCAAAGGGCATGAAATACAGAGAAGAGCATGACTGTGACCAGTGGACAGTTCCATATCTGCCTATCGACCCTACCGATGTGGGAAGACTGTACGAAGCAGATGTTATCCGTATCAACAGCCAGTCCGGAAAAGGCGGTATCGGATATATTCTGGAACAGAATTTCGGCCTGAATTTACCTGCAAAGATGAGAGAAGCAATGGGGTACGCAGCGAAATCCGTATCGGACGAACAGCACAAAGAACTTATGCCGGAAGAAATCTTCCAGCTGTTCAAAGACAAATACGAAGATATTACAACTCCATACGATATTACAGAAGTACATTTCAAACAGCATAATGGCATCATAGCAGAAGTTGTAGTAGATGTAAATGGAGAAAGCCGCACTGCTATTGCAGCCGGTAATGGACGTTTGAATGCCGTAAGCAATGCGCTTAAGAAACAGTTCCGTCTGGAATACGATTTAATTACTTACCAGGAACATGCATTAGAACAGAGTTCCAGCTCCAAAGCGATCGCTTATGTGGGAATCCGCAATAAAGACGGCGAACTCTTCTGGGGTGCAGGCGTAGACCAGGATATTATCCAGGCATCTATTCATGCATTAGTTACAGCAATTAATAATATGGTTGCAGAATAAAATAAAATTATATAAAAAGCCTTAATATTTATGTGTTTATCATAAATATCAAGGCTTTTCCAATGCAATGCAATGGTGTAATCATTGCCGTATTATTTGATGTGCTGCGGAATATAATAATGATCAGATAAGTCCGTTATCTTTACACAGCGCTTCGATACTGCGGTCATATGTGGCTTCCGCTTCTGCTGAAAAGAAGCAGCCGGGTACCCCTTCGTTATTGTCACGGTGATGAGCCACACATTCACAGCATTTACCGTGACGGGGGCAGTCGTATGTACAGGTACATGGTCTTTTGTTAGAACAGCCCATTAAATAGTCCTCCTTATGTTTAGTGAGACTATTTTATCAATAAAAAGTAAAAATTGCAAGTTAAGAGATATATAGAGAGGAGCATCAGGCCCCTCTCTGATAAAAAATCTTATTTGCTTTTGTTTACGAAAGATTCGCAGTCTGTACATTCGATCTTAGTTGGGTTAGATTCATGTGTTCCAACTTTGATAGCATTAAGTGTACAATAGTTTTCTGTTTCTGCATGATGAGTGCAATTGTTTACGGAACATTTGATGGATTCGTTTTTCATATTTTTCACCTCCTTGATAATGGTACTAAATAGTTTGCACAAAAATGAAAATTATATACCTGCTGAAGCACAAAAAAAAATATTTAGAACGAAAATCTAATGCTAAATTTTAAATGTTATCCACAGAAGAACCGACAGACAAACCCAGTAAATTACAAAATTATATAAAATATTTCAAAATAATTAAATTGTTGCAAAAATATTACTGAGAGATTAAATCAACATTAAAATGCCCAAAAACAAAGGGGTTTAGAGAAAAATGTTGTAAAATGTAGAAAAATAATCCATAAAAATAGTAAAAACTTGGAAAAAAGAACTAGTAATATTATATAAAAATATGCATATAAAATCATTAAAATATATAATAAGTGCACATATCAACAATGTGATAAAAAAATGTACATGTAAGATATTACAAAAATATGAATTCGTGCTTGACACATTCTTTTCTTTTCAATATAATTGCAATACACAGACAAGCGAGGGGGCTTTGTGTACATAATATTTGTTTTTAAATATTTAAAAATATAAAAATAAAGGGGAGCAATTATTTTAGGAAAGATGAGGAACGCCGTATGTGGCTGTTAAAATCGCTAGTTAGGAAGTTGTACAAATTAAAAAAATATTTGTTCAGACGAAGATACCGCGGATGCCGTATTAATTGCGTAGCTGCTACTTTTGTTGCAGTTATATGTACTGCAGTCCTGCTTTGTGCAGTCGGCTTCAGTGATGGCGGTAAAAACAAGGTATATGCCGTTACACAACAGAATGCGGTTTCAGACGAAACACCGCAAAAGGCGAAAGATAAAAAATTCCAGGCAGGCCTTATGGGTATCATGAATTGTATATCCAGTATGGAAGAACTGTCCAGGTCTTCAAAAGCACAGGAAGTATCAGGAGCAGGAGAGGAAATACTGGTAGGTGCATCCAAAGCCAGCAGGAGAGAAGTAAACAGGATGACAATTGAAAAGGGAATGGAACAGGCCGGTGCAGTTGGTTACAGTGCTTCGCAGATTGTGAAGGACAACCATATGCCGGTGGAAGATTACGATGCACTTCTTCGCATAGTGGAAGCGGAAGCAACCGGCGGGGATATGAAAAGTAAGATTCTGGTGGCAAATGTAGTGCTGAACAGAGTGAATAACAGCCATTTCCCGGATAGTATTTATGATGTTGTATGGGAGCGGGTGAATGGTGATCCGCAGTTTTCGCCCACGGCAGACGGAAGAATTGACAGTGTTACGATTTCAGATGAAACAATTGAAGCAGTTGACCGTGCTTTAAATGGGGAAGACTATTCCGAAGGGGCATTGTACTTTATTGCAAGATCCAGTGCAGACCAGATTAATGTGAACTGGTTTGATACCAAATTGCAGAAATTGTTCGTGTATGGCGGACATGAATTTTTTACATACGAAGGTTATTGATAAATAGGCGGCTGCGTTTTTGTGCGGCTGCCTTTTTTCGTCTTGTGTACTTTGGAAAGGTATGCTATAATCTGTACTTAAAGAATATAATTTAAACCAAATGTAAAGGATGAAGATGATGGATTTGTTATACAAAAGTACGAGAAGTAATGAAACTGCAGTAACAGCTTCCCAGGCAATTTTAAAGGGATTATCCGCAGACGGTGGGCTATTTGTTCCATCCGGCATTCCTGCATTAGATGTAGACATGGAGACTTTGGCAGGTATGAGCTACCAGGAAACAGCATATGAGGTTATGAAGCTGTTTTTTACGGATTTTACAGAGGAAGAATTAAAATCCTGTATTGCCAAAGCATACGATGAAAAGTTTGATACTACTGAGATAGCACCGATTAAGAAAGAAGATGGCGCTTACTATCTGGAGCTGTTTCATGGCGCTACAATTGCATTTAAAGATATGGCACTTTCAATTCTGCCTCATTTACTTACAACTTCAGCGAAAAAAAATAATGTAAAGAATGAAATCGTAATTCTGACAGCTACTTCAGGAGATACCGGAAAAGCTGCTTTAGCCGGTTTTGCAGATGTTCCCGGTACCAGAATTGTAGTTTTCTATCCCAAAGACGGTGTTAGTCCGATACAGGAAAAACAGATGGTTACCCAGAAGGGTGATAATACGTTTGTTGTGGGGATTAATGGAAACTTTGATGATGCACAGACAGGTGTAAAGAATATATTCGGGGATAAGGAACTGGAAGCACAGATGGCAGATGCCGGATTCCAATTTTCTTCTGCCAACTCCATCAATATCGGACGTCTGGTGCCACAGGTGGTTTATTATGTATATGCTTATGCAAAATTATATGCGTCAAAAGAGATAGACAAATCTGAGAAAATCAACGTAGTTGTACCGACCGGTAACTTCGGGAATATTCTGGCTGCATATTATGCTAAGAATATGGGTGTGCCGATTGATAAGCTGATCTGCGCGTCTAATGATAACAAAGTATTGTATGATTTCTTTACAACCGGTACATATGACAGAAACCGTGAATTTATTCTTACCACATCTCCATCTATGGATATTTTGATATCCAGTAATCTGGAACGCCTTATTTATAAGATTGCCGGAGAAGATGCGGATAAGAATCTTGAAATGATGGCTGCCCTTGGCAAAGAAGGTAAGTACCACATTACGGAAGAGATGAAGGCACAGCTTTCTGATTTCTGGGGTAATTATGCCACGGAAGAAGAAACTGCACAGGAAATTGCTTCGGTTTACCAAAAAACCGGATATATCATGGACACCCATACAGCAGTAGCTTCCTGTGTATTTAAAAAATATGAAGCAGAGAAAAAAGATAATAACAAGTCTGTAATTGCATCTACCGCAAGTCCTTATAAATTTACAAGGAGTGTTATGGATGCTATTGATATGAAGTATGATGCTATGACTGATTTTGAATTGGTAGATGAGCTTTGCAAGATTTCTAAAGTGAAAGTTCCGGGTGCAATTGAAGAAATCAGAACAGCTCCGGTACTTCACGATACTGTTGTAGAAGTAAATGAGATGAAAGACATCGTGAAAAAGTTCTTAAATATATAAGCGGGTCTTGGAAAGGCAGGGTTTTGTTATGGATAGTATGTACATGCTCATGGATTTACTTTTCGTAGGCTGCGGCGTATATGTTTTATATGCTTTTTATCTTATGAAAACAAAAGGTGAGATAAAAGAAAATGTTTTGTTATCCAGAGATATCTCGGTTTCAAAATGTAAGGATAAAGCAGGTTACATCAAATATATGACACCAAGGCTTTTAGTCTTTGGTATTGTATTGCTGATCATTGGAATCGTCAGTCTTATAGGTGACTATTTTAAAATTTTGGGAATGGGGTCATTAATCATTCTGGCAATCGGACTGATTGTGATGGTATGGTTTGTAATGATTACCAGAAAGTCAATGAAAATATACTGGTAAATATTAAAAAGAGTTTCAACCGCTGTGTCATGGTGGTTGAAACTCTTTTTATAGATAATAAGATAAGCCTATTCAGCCGATCCGCGTTCATGGAGTGGTGTGTACTCTTTATGCTTGGCAACACTCTTGTAAGCAGGACGGATAATTTTTCCGTTATTTGCCAATTCTTCGATACGGTGAGCGCTCCATCCGACAACACGGGCGATTGCAAAGATCGGGGTAAATAACTCAGTCGGAAGATCCAGCATGCTATAAACAAATCCGCTGTAGAAGTCTACGTTAGCGCTTACACCTTTATAGATTTTACGTTCTTCACCGATAACCTGGGGAGCCAGGCGTTCAATCATGGAGTAGAGCTTAAATTCTTCTTCCCGGCCTTTTTCTTTAGACAGGCTTTCTACAAAAGATTTAAAAATATTTGCTCTTGGATCGGATAAGGAGTAAACCGCATGTCCCATACCATAGATCAATCCGGCATGGTCAAATGCTTCTTTGTTTAACAAGCGTTTCAGGTAATTTTTGATTTCACCTTCATCGGACCAGTCTTTTACTGATTTTTTCATGTCTTCAAACATCTTAACTACTTTGATATTGGCTCCGCCATGTTTCGGTCCTTTTAAAGAACCAAGAGAAGCAGCCATAGAAGAGTAGGTGTCAGTTCCGGATGAAGAGACTACATGGGTTGTAAAGGTAGAGTTATTACCGCCGCCATGTTCCATATGCAGAATCAGTGCAACATCTAAAATCTTGGCTTCCAGTTTCGTGAATTTGCTGTTTGGACGTAATATGTGAAGTATGTTTTCAGCGGTAGATAGTTCTGGCTGGGGTGAGTGGATAAAAAGGCTGTTGCCGTCGTGATAGTGGCTGTATGCCTGGTAGCCATATACAGAAAGCATAGGGAAAAGGCTGATTAACTGCAGGCATTGTCTAAGGACATTTGGAATGGAAACGTCATCTGCCCTGTCATCATAGGAATAAAGTGTCAGGACGCTTCGTGCAAGGGTGTTCATCATATCCTGGCTTGGCGCTTTCATAATGATATCCCGGACAAAGCTGGTAGGCAGTGTACGGTATGTAGCAAGCAGGTTGGAAAAGTCACGTAACTGCTCTTCCGTTGGAAGTGTACCGAAAAGAAGTAGATAAGTTACTTCTTCGAAGCCATAACGGTCATCATGGATGAACCCCTGGACGATGTCTTCTACATCGATACCGCGGTAGAAGAGTTTACCTTCACAGGGAATCATTTCGCTGTCTACAACGGTATAAGAGCGGATCTCTGCAATGTCGGTCAGGCCTGCAAGAACGCCCTTACCACTAATATCACGAAGACCTCTTTTTACCTCGTATTTTGTGTACAGCTCCGTGTTGATCTGGCTGGTATCAGTTGCCAGCTTAGATAGAGCGAGAATATCAGGTGTAATTTCTGAATACGTACTCATAGTTGTTTCCTCCTGTTCTGTTTTAGTGAGCTAAAGGATTAAAATCCATTCTTTATCATATCATAAATTGGAAAAGAAAAATAGTAAAATTTTTAAATTGTAAAATATGTATAAAATAAGAAAAATAGTTTGTTAATTGCTTGACATTTAAAATTAATGATGCGATAATAAAAACAAATTTTGAACAGTGAGATCCGGGTGGATAACACCGCCCGGTATATTTATGCAATAGTACATAATTTCTGGTAAATCATTCTTTATTGAATTATATATTGAAATTGAATGAATACTAGAGTATAATATTTATATAATAACATAAACAGTAAGTTACCTGGGGTGTTCGACAATCCTATCATTTTGAACCTACATGTACTTTTATGGGATTCCTACATTGCTGTGAAGGATGTCAGGCCACCGATTGCAGTGGAAGACAGATGTCGCAGTTGCGGTTACCCACCTAGCTTTGCTAGGAGTCAAAAGATAGGAAACGGCACTTTGGGGCTTACAAAAAAGAGCATTTGCTTAGCAGATGTTCTTTTTTTGCGTTATTATGTTGTTTGAAAAATGTGGAAAAACAAGTTGTAAGCTTTTTAGACTGGGTGTATAATAGTGACATCGTATAAAGATCGATATAAGTACATAAAACTAAAAGGAGCAGACAGAGATATGGGGATGAAGACGAGTTTGTTTGGGAAAACCGGAAATGGCCAGGAGGCCAAAATTGTTACGATTATGAATAAAAAGGGCATGGGGATTGAAGTGACAAATTATGGAGCTACCCTGGTGTCTGCAACAGTGCCGGATGAAAAAGGCCATATTGAAGATGTGATATTAGGATATGAAGATGTTACGGATTATGCTGCCAACGGCGGTTTCTTTGGAGCTGTGATCGGAAGGAATGGCAATCGTATCGGTAAAGCAAAAGTAACGATTAATGGTGTGGATTATCAGATGGAACAGAATGAAAATGGCAATAGTCTTCACAGCGGAACCAGAGGATTTGATAAGGCAATCTGGGATATGGAGCTTCTGGAAGAAGAGGCAACAGTAAAATTTACCCATCATAGTCCGGATGGAGATGAAGGACTGCCCGGAAATTTTGATGTTACGGTATCTTATACACTGACAGATGAAAATGAAATCAGGATTCATTATACAGGGGTGTCTGATGCAGATACGATTGCAAATATGACAAATCACAGCTACTTTAATCTGGCGGGCCATGATAAAGGGACGATACTGGATCACACCTTATGGATGGATGCAGATGCATTTACCGTAATCGATGAAGAATCTATTCCGACAGGAGAGCTGAGAAGTGTGGAAGGAACTCCTATGGATTTCCGGAAAACAAGACGTATTGGTGATGATATTGATGATACATATGAACAGATACAGCTGGCTCACGGCTATGACCATAACTTTGTATTGAATCAAAATGGTGAAGAAAAACTGCGTAAAATAGCTAAGGTAACAGATCCGTTAACCAAAAGAACAATGGAAGTTTACACGGATTGTGTAGGTGTACAATTCTATACCGGAAACTTTATTGAAAAAACACAGATAGGAAAAGGCGGCATCGCATATCAGAAGAGAAGCGGATTGTGTCTGGAAACACAATTTTTCCCGGATGCGCCTAATCATGAGCATTTTCCTTCTTCCATTTTGAAGGCAGGGGAAGTTTATGATACAACAACAATCTATAAATTTGTATAGGATTGTAAAGATTGAATTTGAGCAGGTCCGGCATTTTAACTCTTTTGGCAGTACAATTTAATTGTATTGTCAAAAGAGTATAAAATGCCGGATCTTTTACTATTTCAAAAAAATAACACTATGTCCTTATTTCACGTTCTTTTTCTCCTGTTTTTGGATATACTAGTAAATAAATGAAGAGAAAACAGGAGCAAGGAATGAAGGATGACAATACCTTTGGAAAAATTCTTATATTAAGCGGCTGTATCATGGCTTTTTTACTGCTGTGTTTTTATGACACTTATAAAAAAAAGGGTGATGATGTCCTGAATAAATTACAGGAGACAATTCAGACAGATTTGGCAAAGCAAAAAGAAGCCCCGGAAACAAATGAGACAAAGACGGCTAAAAAGAAGTCCGATGGAAAAGAAAAAGAAAGTAATCAGCAGGCAGCAGACGAGCAGAAGCAGTCGAAGGAAGAGGAAACGCAGGATGGACAGGCGGCACCCGGGGATACACAGACTGCAGCACCGGAAAATCCCCTCATACGTGTTTTGATTAAGACAGATGATTATGCAGGTGAGTATCATAGTAGTGTTACTCTTCAGTGCAGTTCGGATTATGTGCTGCAATATGGAGAAGCAACAGAAGAACATCCGTCTTCTGAACCGCTGACGATAACTGGCGACAGCCCTTATTTGAGTAACGGGGTATTGAGAATCCAGCCAAAGGGAGAAGACGGTGAGATTACTTTGCCGGGGTTGAAAAGGGGTTATGAAAATCCATCGTACCTGGGGAACTTTGAAATTGTAAAAAGGGATGCAGGGCTTCTTGTTATAAATGAGCTGCCCCTGGAAACTTATCTCTGTTCCGTTGTGCCCAGTGAAATGCCGGCTGCATATCCGCTTGAATCACTCAAAGTGCAGGCGATCTGTGCCAGAAGCTATGCGCTTAAACAGATGCAGAACGGGCGGGGAGCTGAATTTGATGTAGACGTTGACGATAGTGTCTCCTATCAGGTTTATAATAACCAGAAGCGGGATGAGCGTGCTACAGAGGCCGTAAATGCTACCGCCGGAGAGGTGATGCGTTCCAATGGAGAAATTGTAGATGCGCTTTATTATTCTACATCCTGCGGTGTGAATCTGAGTCAGGATCTGTCTCAGGAAACAGTTTTTGCCTCATTTATGACAACTGATAATCATACGGCGTATGAAGCAACTGAACCCTGGTACCGCTGGAAGGCTGTTTTTACAGTCGATGAGCTTACGCGGCTGGCAAATGCGTGGCAGCCGGGCACTGGGAATGTAACGTCTCTAAGTATCGATTCCAGAGAAACAAACGGGGCAATTGCGAAATTTACCGTTCAGGGAGAGAATCAGAATATTTCGGTAGAGGGAGAGTACACGGTTCGTAAATTGCTGTCCCCTGCCAATATTGCGGTAGTGGAACAGGATGGAAGCGAAGCCACCGGTATGTCACTGCTGCCAAGTGCATTTTTTTATCTGACTCCTAATTATGAAAACGATGCATTAGTAAGCTATACGCTTACAGGCGGTGGATACGGGCATGGAAAAGGAATGAGCCAAAACGGAGCAAGGCATATGGCGGACGCAGGTATGGGATATGAAGAAATATTAAAATATTTTTATGGTGATGTACAGATTGGATAAAAGATTAATATGTCCCTCTAAAAATGCAGAGCCGTTCAAACGTGTGGAGAACGTGCGTGGGTCAAACATGCGGGCTTGCAGTGAGACCAAAAACGTGCTATGATTGGTTCACATAAAAAAGTTAGAGGGGTATTATGAAAGCTATTTGCACTATCATCAGATTTATTTTGAATTTTTTGAGGAAAGCTAAGCGGGACCGTGTGGATGCTTATTCTGCACAGTCTGCTTTTTATGTTATCATGAGTTTTATACCCTTTATCATGCTCCTGCTGACTCTGCTCAAGTATACCCCGCTTACTCCGGACGATGTGGTGGATATGGTAATGGGTGTTTTGCCTGCTTCTTTTCGCGAGGTTCTGGATGGACTGGTGGGCGGTGTCTATACCGGATCTACCGCATTGCTGTCAGGAACGGCTATTGCTGCCGTGTGGGCTGCGGGAAGAGGAGTTATGGCAGTTACAAACGGGTTAAACTCCGTTCAGGGAATTCGTGAGACTAGAAATTATATTTATATGCGTCTGCGTTCCGCATTCTATACAGTGCTCTTTCTGGTTTCTATTGTAGCAGCAATGCTGTTGCTGGTATTTGGAAATCAGGTACATGATCTGATCATCAGATATGTTCCTCTTCTAAAAGAATTCTCCGGATTTATAATCAGCGTCAGAACCATTGCAACAATTACGCTGCTCACGCTGCTATTTATGGCGATGTATAAACTGCTGCCCAACCGTAAGGACAGATTTGCCAACCTTCTACCCGGAGGATTATTTACGGCACTTGCCTGGTCCATTTTTTCTTATGGATTTTCCATTTATTTTGAAATGGCAAAAAGAATGTCATCCATTTACGGAAGTCTGACATCTGCTGTTATGGTAATGCTGTGGCTGTATTTCTGCATGTGGTTTATATTCATTGGTGCTGAAATTAACTGCTATTTAGAAGATAGTTCGAGTTTTGACTTGACAGATTAAGTAAATATGATAAAATAGGTCATAGTAATAGTAAGTGAGCAATATAAAATTTATTAATAATAAAAAGCGATGAAGGTGTCAGTAGAAGATCATTTTCTTACAGAGAGAGGAAGCCGTCGGCTGGAAGCATCCTTAAGTTCAGATGATAAATTCGAATTTCCCACCGGAGCTGCATTTTTGAAATCACAGTAGGAAATGCCGACCATGCGCGTTAAGCATACTTAATTAAGAGCCTGCAGCAGCAGGAATTAGGGTGGTACCACGGAACTCCAAGCTTCGTCCCTTACACCAGGGGGATGAGGCTTTTTTTGCGCGAAAGCAAAGAGGCAAAGGGCGATAGCCCGCGACCGAGCCGTCAGGCGAGGTGGCACGCCGGATGAACGGCTGCCAGCAAGTGAAGGGATGCAAGTAAATAGCCTGCTTGCAGAGCGACTTGCGCAAGGATCCACAAGAACCAGATCAATTGAAAAGGAGAATTAAAATGAAAGACAAATTGCAAGCCATCAAAGAAGAAGCATTGAGTCAGATCCAAACTTCCGATGCACTGGATAAATTAAATGACGTTCGTGTGTCATTCCTGGGTAAGAAGGGTCAGCTGACAGCGGTTTTAAAAGGAATGAAAGATGTAACACCGGAAGAACGTCCACTGGTAGGACAGATGGTGAATGACACCAGAGCTGCTATTGAAAACTTTTTGGAAGAAACAAAAAAGAAGTTAGAAGCTAAGGTTCGGGAAGAAAAATTAAAAAGTGAAGTGATTGACGTTACACTTCCGGCGAAGAAGAATAATGTAGGTCATCGTCATCCAAATACCATTGCTTTAGAAGAAGTGGAACGTATCTTTGTTGGCATGGGATATGAAGTGGTGGAAGGACCGGAGGTAGAGTACGATCTTTACAATTTTGAAAAATTAAATATTCCGGCGAATCATCCGGCTAAGGATGAGCAGGATACTTTTTATGTAAATAAAGACATTGTTTTAAGGACACAGACTTCACCGGTACAGGCGCGTGTAATGGAACAGGGCAAACTTCCTATCCGTATGATTGCACCTGGAAGAGTATTCCGCTCCGATGAAGTAGATGCTACACATTCACCGTCTTTCCACCAGATCGAAGGATTGGTAATTGATAAGAATATTACATTTGCAGATTTAAAAGGAACGCTGGAAGAGTTTGCAAAAGAATTGTTCGGGCCTGAGACGAAGACAAAATTCCGTCCTCATCATTTCCCGTTTACAGAGCCAAGTGCAGAAGTAGATGTGACTTGCTTTAAATGCGGCGGAGAAGGATGCCGTTTCTGTAAAGGTTCCGGATGGATTGAAATTCTGGGCTGTGGAATGGTACATCCTCATGTTTTAGAAATGTGCGGCATTGACCCTGAGGTCTACAGCGGTTTTGCATTTGGTGTGGGACTGGAACGTATTGCTCTTTTGAAATATGAAATTGACGATATGAGATTACTGTATGAAAACGATATTCGTTTCTTAAAACAATTTTAATGGAAATTAAGTAAAGAGAGGAAAACAGAATGAATACATCATTATCATGGATTAAAGCATACGTTCCGGACCTGGAAGCGGATGCACAGGAATATACGGATGCAATGACATTGTCAGGCACCAAAGTAGAAGGATTTGAGAGGCTGGATGAAGATCTGGAAAAAATTATAATCGGACAGATAGAATCTATAGAGAGACATCCGGATGCAGATAAGCTGATTATCTGCCAGGTAAATGTGGGTACGGAAACGGTACAGATCGTAACAGGCGCTCCAAATGTAAAAGAAGGAGATAAGATTCCGGTTGTTCTGGACGGTGGACGCGTAGCGGGCGGACATGACGGCAAGAAGACAAAAGGCGGAGTAAGGATCAAAAACGGAAAACTGCGAGGAATTGAATCCTGCGGTATGATGTGCTCTATTGAAGAACTGGGTTCTACAAGAGAGATGTATCCGGAAGCACCAGAGTATGGTATTTATATTTTCCCGGAGGATGCAAAGGTAGGAGAAAGTGCCATACATGCGCTGGATTTAGACGATGTTGTATTCGAATATGAGATTACATCCAACCGTGTGGACTGCTATAGCGTAATCGGTATTGCCAGAGAAGCGGCTGCTACATTTAATAAAAAGTTTGTACCTCCGGTTGTTGCTAAAACCGGAAATAACGAAGATGTAAATGATTATATCAAAGTGACAGTACATGATACGGAGCTGTGCCCCCGCTACTGTGCAAGAGTAGTTAAGAATATTAAAATAGCTCCATCACCGAAATGGATGCAGAGACGCCTCGCAGCAAACGGTATCCGTCCAATTAATAACATTGTCGATATTACCAATTATGTTATGGAAGAGTACGGTCAGCCTATGCATGCTTATGACTATGATACCATTGCAAATCATGAAATCATTGTGAGACGTGCAAATGCAGATGAGAAATTTGTTACCCTGGACGGTCAGGAAAGAACGATGGATGAGTCTGTTCTGATGATCTGTGATGGAGAAAAAGCAGTTGGTATTGCCGGAATCATGGGTGGAGAAAATTCTATGATTACGGATGATGTTAAAACAATGCTCTTTGAAGCGGCATGCTTTGATGGAACGAATATCAGACTTTCCAGTAAGAAAGTAGGACTTCGTACGGATGCTTCCGGTAAATTTGAAAAAGGGCTGGATCCAAATAATGCCCAGGCAGCGATAGACCGTGCATGCCAGCTTGTAGAAGAGCTGGGAGCAGGAGAAGTTGTTGGCGGTATGGCTGACGTGTATGGTAAGAAGAAAAATCCGGTTCGTATTGGTTTTGATGCTGATAAGATTAATACGCTGTTAGGAACTGATATTTCAAAAGAAGAAATGCTGGGATATTTTGAGAAAATTGGATTGGAATACGATGCAGCGGCAAACGAGATTATAGCACCTACTTTCCGCCATGATTTGTTCCGCATGGCTGATCTGGCTGAAGAAGTGGCAAGATTTTATGGTTATGACAATATACCGACGACACTTCCAAGAGGAGAAGCAACCACCGGGAAGCTGACCTTTAAGTTGAGAATCGAAGAAGTGGCAAGAGATATTGCAGAATTCTGCGGTTTTTCTCAGGGTATGACGTATTCTTTCGAAAGTCCTAAGGTGTTTGACAAACTGCTCTTGCCGGAAGATTCGGAATATAGAAAGGCAATCCAGATCTCTAATCCTTTGGGGGAAGATTTCAGTATCATGAGAACCATTTCTCTGAATGGGATGCTGACCTCCCTGGCATTTAATTACAATCACAGAAATAAAAATGTTCGTTTGTATGAACTTGGAAATGTATATCTGCCAACAGAACTTCCGCTTAAGGATCTTCCTGATGAGAGAATGCAGTTTACGCTTGGAATGTATGGAGAAGGTGATTTCTATACAATGAAAGGTGTAATTGAAGAGTTCTTTGAGAAAATAGGACTGCATGAGAAGGAAACCTATGATCCCAGGTCTGGCAAACCGTTTTTGCATCCGGGACGTCAGGCAAATATCATTTACAATGGAAAAGTTGTGGGATATTTGGGCGAAGTGCATCCGGAAGTAGCGGATAATTATGATATTGGCGATCGTGTTTATGTTGCAGTGCTGGATATGCCTCTGGTAGTGGAAATGTCTACTTTTGACCGTAAGTTTGAAGGAATTGCCAAGTTCCCTGCAGTTAACCGTGACCTTAGTATGGTTGTGCCAAAAGAAATTCTGGCGGGTCAGATTGAAGCTATGATTGCACAGAGAGGCGGCAAAATATTAGAAAGCTACCAGTTATTTGATATTTATGAAGGCTCTCAGATTAAAGAAGGATTTAAATCCATTGCTTACTCTATTACATTCAGGGCTAAAGATAAAACGTTGGAAGAAACTGAAGTTTCTGCAGCAATGAAGAAAATTTTGAATGGCTTAGAATCCATGGGAATCGAGCTGAGACAGTAGTTATGAAAATTTATATAATGAGGCATGGGGAGACAGACTGGAATACCCAGAAACGTCTCCAGGGCCGCACGGATATCCCGTTAAATGAAAATGGGAGAAAATTGGCAAAGATTACGGCAGAAGCTTTAAAAGAGATACCATTTGATCTGGCTATCAGCAGTCCGCTGGAACGGGCTCTGGAAACAGCCAGAATTGTAATGGGAGAACGCAATGCTCCTATATTAACTGATGAGCGGATTATAGAGATCAGCTTTGGTGTTTTTGAAGGGATGATAAGCGGCAGGGAAAACTACGAGATTCCGGATCCCGAGTTTTCTAACTTCTTTCGGGCACCGGATAAGTATGTTCCTCCTTCAGATGGAGAGGATATCCGATCTCTGGGGGAGAGGACAAAAGCATTTATGGACGATATTTTAAATCGTGAGGAGTATCAGGATAAAACAATCCTGATTACAACTCACGGCGGTGCAATGCGGGGATTACTCAACAGCGTGCGTACGTTTGAAATGTCTGATTTCTGGAATGGCGGAGTTCCGAAAAATTGCTGTGTGGCAATTCTGGAATGCCATGATAAAAAGGCAGAAGTGCTGGAAGAAAATAAAATATATTATCAGGTATGAAAAATGCCTGTACCGGAAGGTGCTTTTTGGTTGTATCCGCAACTGTGAAGTTACCGTATGGTACAGGCATTTTCTGTTGTTACTGGAATCCTGTTTCGTATCTTGATATTGGATGAAAATAATGTCGTTTCCGGAAATAATGACAGGGTTTAATTTTTTAATACTTCCGATGGAATCGATTTAAATAAATTAATATTGGGTGTATGGTTGGTAAATGCGGCGAAGAAAAATGCTAACAGAAGCAGAAGGCACAGGCACAGTATATTCGAAGTGTGATTTCCCGTTTTTTTGCATGCACTCAAGTACCAACTGCAAAAGTAACAGATCAGAACGCCCAGGACAAATGTCAGAATATCCATGGCCAGGTAGTTTGTTCCGATTATACCGGTGTAAGTATAAAAGAATGCAACGATAAACAACAATCCTGCGAAGCATCCGATTGTTTTGGCGGTGACAAAGGAGGAAAAGTTCTTCCCAATCAAAAAGTATTCAATAAATGTGAGAAACAGAAAAGGAAAGAATAACATTTTCAGGTGTTCCCAGGTGGATTCATTAATCGGGGAAATAAAGGCAATAAGGTAATGGTAGCCGCTCCATTTATATATAAAGTGGAAAAGAGTTCCAAAAACGATAGCCAGCAGGGCAAAGGTAAGCTCATAGTAAAAGTATTGTTTTTTAATTGATTTCATAGTTATACCTCCTGCATACCGCGGGCTCCGCCTGCGATACTGCATTAATAAATAGTTTGATAGGAAGTTTCAAACGTACCTCCAAAAGGGGATTTTAACTTAGTGTATGGGATATTAGAAAAATTATGTAAAAGATTAGAATTAATCCATTGCAATTATATATAAATTTTGATAAAATAATATATAAATAATTTAATTGGACGTTTATATGCGATAAAATCGTGTGAAAGGAAGGGTATATTCGGTTATGAAGGTGAGTATAAAAAGTATTAGCGAGAAGACCGGTTTCTCGCCGGCTACTATTTCCAATGCGCTAAATCATAAAAAAGGTGTGAATGCGCAGACATCAGCAGAAATTTTTCGTGTGGCTAAGGAGATGGGATATATCAGTGAATCCAGTATTCGTAAGATCAAATTTGTCATCTTTAAAAAGAATGGTTTGATTATCGATGATACGCCATTTTTCTCGCTGTTGATTGATGGATTCGAGAAGGAATGCCGGGAGTCAGGGTTTGAGATGGTTATATGCCATTTGAACCAGAAAGATGAAGACTATGAAGAACAGGTGCACTGGATGATTAATGACAGTGCGTCTGCTATTGTATTGCTTGGCACGGAGCTTATGGAAGAGGATGTGAAGATCTTTAAAAGCGCAGGATGTCCGTTTTTAATGCTGGATTATTGGGCTGGAGATATGTCTTTTAACGGAGTATTGATTAATAATGCGGATTCTTCCAGGAAAGCAGTGGAGTATCTGATTCAAAAAGGCCATAAGGAAATCGGTTATCTGAGAGGGAGTTTTCGTATTAAGGCATTTCGTTCCAGAGCGGTAGGCTATGGTACTGCAATGCAAAAAGCGAATCTTCCGGTAAAAAATGAGAATACGGTAACCCTTCCCACTACATTAAATGGGGCATACCAGGAAATGCTGAAGTACCTGCAGAAGAAATCAAAATTACCTACGGCGTATTTTGCGGATAATGATATGATTGCCCTTGGTGCAATGAAAGCGCTTCAGGAAATGGGATACCGGGTACCCGAAGACGTTTCGCTGGTTGGTTTTGATGATCTCCCTTTCAGTGAGATATCATCCCCGGCGCTTACCACCCTTCGCGTACCAAAGCAGGAGATGGGGAAACTTGCAGTGCGCCGGGTAATTGACATGATTAAAAAAGATGATGACCAGGTCAATACAAAGATTCAGGTGTGTACGAAATTTATTGAACGTAATAGTGTTTGCGAACGGTCGTAAAGCACGCTTGTTTGAAAACAGCCGGGGGAAACCCCGGCTCAGACTGCATATAGATCAACTCCATTTGAATTTACCGGGAATAAAAATGTGTTCCTGCCGGGCGCATATCCGGCGTAATGGGAAGCTTAGATTAATGGGAAGTAAAACAGGAATCCGCCGTAATAAAAGGATATCCTGATAGTTTACTTCCCATTTTTTTGTCTTTTTGTATAGTTGTATTATCCTATCAGTAATTATCACAGCGCGCTCTGTTAACTTTCAAATAAAATTTGATTAGCAATTTACTTTAAAGGGTTATACTCTAAATTAAGATGTGCCCCCGCAATAATTATTTAAAAAAGTTTGTAACGAATTTTATACTTGAGAGTCTTATATACGAAAGCGAGGTGAGAAAGTGACAGATTTTAACGAAATATACAAGCTTTATTTCAGGGATGTATATAAATATGTTTTATCCTTAAGCAGAAATGAAGCAATTGCTGAAGAAATAACCCAAGAAACTTTTTTTAAAGCACTAAGAAATATCGACAAATTTGAGGGGAAGTGCAAACTTTATGTTTGGCTATGTCAAATTGCCAAAAACTGTTATTTTACTTCTGTTAAAAATGAACAGAAATCAACAATGTTAAATGAAACACAGGAAACTGCCAATGAAGTAAACATTGAACAGAGTTTATTGACAAAGGAGAGTGCCTTGGAAATCCATAAAGCCCTGCACAGCTTAGAAGAGCCTTATAAGGAGGTTTTTACACTGAGAGTTTTTGGAGAATTATCTTTTCAACAAATAGGCATCTTGTTTGAGAAAACGGAAAGTTGGGCCAGAGTCACTTACCATCGAGCCAAAACAAAATTAAAGGAGAGACTATAATATGAGTATAAATTGTGAAGTTGTCAAAGATTTACTGCCGCTGTATCACGATAATGTATGCAGTGAAGACAGCCGTAAGTTAATTGAGGAGCACTTATCCACCTGCTTAAAGTGCACAGAAGAGCTAAAGCAAATAAATGAAGAAATTTTGACAGTAAGTCATACGGAGGATATAAGCCTGATAAGTAATATTTCGAAAAAATGGAAGCGAGATATATTATCTGCTTTTTTACTGGGTACCTTAATGCTTTCGATTCTGGCAAGCATTGGCTGTGCAGCAGCATTTATGGCAATAGGAAGCTATGTTACGGCAGAGGGTGTATTAGTGGAACCCTTTGCATTAATTCCAATTGCATATTTTTTTGCATTTACTGCGATACTGTCTGCAATCGGCTTAGCTGTCACTTATCTTGTGAAGCACAATAAAAAGAAGAGGGAGATAAAGAAATGAAAAAAGCTTTTAAAGTAATTGGAATTATAGTTGCCGTAATAATCAGCATTGTTATAATACTGGCTGTTCTCCTGCTGATCAAGGGTCCAAGTGATGTTATTGTTTTAACGGAAGAAGAATTGAATGCGCAGAATTCCGAGCAAATTGAATTATTTTCGAACATAGATATATCCGGTTTTAACACGGCAACGCTAACCGGTGAAACGGTATCTTCCGACATTTTTAAAGATTATGAAATTACAATGATAAACCTGTGGACAACGGATTGCAGCCCCTGTATTGCTGAAATGCCCGATATTGCAAAGCTGTATAATGCAAAACCAAAGGGCAGCAATATTATTTCAATTTGTGTCGATACTGTGAATCTAAAAAAAGATATAGACAAAAAAGCAGTTAAATTCGCGACCCGAATTATGAGTGATGCAGGTGTGAATTTTATGACACTTATTCCTGACCAAGTGCTTCAAGAGGAGCTAACAGACCGGACGAATATTTTTCCGACAACTATTTTTGTAGACAGTAAGGGCAAGGTGGTCGGAGAGCCTCATTTTGGAGGTACATCAGAAGATGATTACAGAGAAGCGATTCTAGATAGAATTGCTCTTGTTTCGAATAAAACAGAGCAGAAATGAAAGGTGTTAATATGAAACTCACACGTCTTATTTACTTTAAATTTTATATTCTGGTAGCATCACTGGTGATGATAGGAATTGGTTTTATGCGGGAGGAACAATTCACGGTTCTAAAAAAAGCAGTCAACATTTGTCTTGAGTGCATAGGGATAGGCTGATGAATCAAATGAAAAACAAAAGACATATCATTCAGCTGATCTCTGCCATTTTTACAAATGGGTATTTGGCTGGGTACACCAAGGGAAAAATATTCACGGGAAACACAAAGCTGTTTTGTGTGCCGGTACTTAATTGTTATTCCTGCCCAGGCGCACTGGGTTCTTGTCCGATAGGGGCACTGCAGGCGGTATTGGGAGATCACAACTATAATTTTTCCTTTTATGTTTTCGGGATTATTATGCTGTTTGGTGTTTTACTCGGGCGCTTTATCTGTGGATTTTTATGCCCTTTTGGGTTTATACAAGACTTGCTTTACAAAATTAAAACCCCGAAGCTAAAAATACCAGGCAAGGTCGATAAACTCCTGCGGTATCTAAAATATATTATTTTACTCGTTTTCGTTATTGCTTTGCCGATTATTATTACAAATCAATATGGAATGGGAAATCCATTTTTTTGCAAACTGATTTGCCCCGCCGGAACATTAGGCGGCGGTATCCCCTTAATGGCAATTAATGAAGAATTAAAAAACACTATAGGGTTATTGTTTTATTGGAAATTAGGCATATTGATTGGGATTTTGCTATCTTGCATTTTTGATTATCGCCCCTTTTGCAAGTACCTTTGTCCATTGGGAGCACTGTATGCCTTATTCAATAAATTCAGTTTTTATCAGCTTGCCATTGATAAGACAAAGTGCACTAACTGTAAGCTGTGCGTGAAAAACTGCAAAATGAATGTGGAAGTTACAAAAGATATCAATAGTAAAGAGTGCATCCGCTGCGGCGAGTGTAAAAGCATCTGCCCACATATGGCGATTAGTTCCGGTTTCAGCAGATAGTCACTGTTTGGCATTCGCTGCAGCACGTTTCGGAGTGCCGGCAAAAAGCCGGGCGCGCCTGGCTTTTTTTAATCTTGTAGAGCAGGCACTGGAGGCTTTTGGGTCATGGATCGATCAATGGAAGTCAACCCGGAAGGATAAAGCTGTCACATATAAATTACTCCAACTCACAAAGGGTCGGAGTAATTTTATTTTATGCCGTGTCATTATTTGGTAATTGCAATGTAACAAAACAAATCAAATTGCAAAAATTTAAATGTTTGTAAAAATAAATTCAAGAGTTGAAAATGTAGTTTTATATAAAAATTTATGTGAATATATATAATCTTTATATTTTAATCAATATTAATGTAAGAAATGCACAAAATACAACAAGTAACATTGTTAAAATATACAGAATAACGATAATTTACTTGAATAAATTTAAATATTATGGTAATATTGGTTTAAATCAAATTTAAATAAATTTAAGAGATGACAAGAAAAGACTTGAATATTTAAAGAATGATTTAAATTATTCAAAAAAATATCTTATTCAGGAGGATTTCATTATGAAGAGTAAAAAGATTATATCATTATTATTGGTATCAGCTATGCTGGCTGCAACGGTTCTGAGTGGATGTTCCGGCGGAGGTTCAGGGGCTGGGACAGATGCCGGGACGGAAGCGGGAACTGCAAAAGGAAGTGAAGCAAAGCAAAACGGTGCGTCTTCGGGAGATTCCACAGAAGTGACATTCTGGACATTAAATACCAGGCAGAATGCAGTGGACCCAATTGTGGAAGAATTTAATGCAGCACATGACGATATGAAAGTTACCGTTGCTTATTATGATACCGATGGTATTAAGGATGCATGTAAGGTTGCGGCTTCTTCTAAAACACTTCCGAATATGTGGTTCAACTGGGGCGGAAGCCTGGGCGGATTCTATGCGGAAAACGGACTTACATATGATATGACGGAATATGCCGGGGAACATAAATGGAACGAAACATTCAGTGAAGGAGCGTTGACGCTGTGCGAACTTGGCGGACAGCTTTCCGGTTATCCAACCAGCTACAATGTACTTGACGTTTATTATCGAAAAGATATTTTTGAAAAATATAATATTGCAGTACCTTCTACCTTTGAAGAGTTTGAGCAGGCATGTGCGGTATTAAAGGAAAATGGTATTACACCCATTTCCACAGCGGGACTAAACGGATGGCATGTAATGCGTTTTGTTGAACTTTTAATTGAACACTATGCCGGGGCTGAGGAACATGATAAGATGAATACCTTTGAAAGCAGTTATGATAATGATGCTACGGTACAGGCACTGACAAAATATAAAGAATTCTGTGATAAGGGTTATTTTCCGGAAGGATTTGTTACAGCAGACCCCAATGATACCCAGATGGCAGTATTTTCAGGAACAGCCGCAATGGATATTCAGGGACAGTGGTACGATGGAAAAATCGTACAGGAAGAACAGGATATTAATCTGTACGGAACATTCCCGTTCCCTTCAGGCGGAACAAACAGATTATCGGCATTTGTGGAGATGACACAGTTTAATGCAGACAATACGGATGCTCAGTTAAATGCTTGTGTGGAATTTATGGATTATTATTACAGCAAAGAAAATACAGACAAGTATGCAGAGTATTATAATCTGCCGCTTCCAAAAGCAGATGCAGAAATGCCGGAAGGGCAGCCCAATGTTCCCATTATGCTGGAAACAGCGGAAAAGAATGGTACCTTTACGATTACCGATCAGGCTTTCCCGACAGAAATTGCAGATGCCCTGTTTGATGTGCAGGACGGAATAGCAAACGGGCAGACCTCACCGGAGGATGGAGCAAAGAAGATCCAGGAAGCGATTGACGCTTACAATAATAAGTAAGTTCCCATGATTCTGTACCGGCGGGTGAATTGCTTTGCCTGCCGGATAACAATAGATTGGAGTGAAACCATGAAGAAAAAAACTAAAATAGACTGGGGTGCATATGCATTTATGATTCCGGCAGGGATTATCTATCTCTCCGTAATTGTTGCGCCAGTGTGTTATTCCTTTTTTATAAGCCTGTTCAAATGGAATGGAATCGGCGATATGGAGTTTGTAGGGGCAAAAAATTACATACAGTTATTTACTAATGACCCGATTTTTATAACCGCTATTAAAAATAATCTGATTTGGATTGTGCTGACTGTTTTTGTTACGATGACGGTAGCACTGGCCTTTGCAGTAATATTGAATAAGAAATTTAAGGGGCGCACATTTTTTCGTGGATTCTTTTATTTTCCATGTGTAATCGCTCCAATCGCTGTATCGATTATCTGGAGATGGATTTATAACCCTAATATCGGATTTATTAATCAATTCTGCCAGGCACTTGGAATTAATTTTTCCCAGAGCTGGATATCAGATCCGAATGTTAGCTTATATGCAATTTTTGCGGCATCTTTATGGCAGGCAATCGGTCAGCCTATGATTCTGTTTCTCGCGGGACTTCAGGCAGTATCAATTGATGTACTGGAGGCAGCAACGATTGATGGGGCATCCGGTATTAAGAAATTTTTCTTTATTACCGTACCGCTTCTGAAAGAGACATTTGTAATCGTCATAGCGACTCTGGTAGTGGCAGCCATGAAAGTATTTGATGTGGTGCAGGGACTTACCGGCGGTGGGCCAAATAACTCCACACAGATGCTGTCTACCTATATGTATTCTCAGACTTTCCAGTACAATAATGTAGGTATGGGAACGACGGTAGCGTGTATTATGGTTATCATCATGCTGGTTGTAATTGTGCCGTATGTTGTATTTACGGCGAAAGAAGATTAGGAGGCTGTTATGGACGGAAAACAGATGAAAATTTCAAAAAAAGTGATCCTGTATGTCATATTGGCGGTACTGGCGCTGATCTGGATTGTTCCTATGCTCACCCTGCTTCTGACAGCGATCAAAGGAAAAAAAGATTTCTACAGCGGGCTCAGCCTGTTCAGCGTTCCGGCAGAGATTGCCTGGGATAACTTTACCAATGCAATTACCAAAGGAAGACTGCTTACTTACATGAAAAACGACCTGATTGTTTCCGGTCTGAAGGTGCCCATTGGAATTGTTATTGAAGCTCTGGCTGCTTTTGCACTAACCAGGCTGAATATCAAACATAAAACCGGATGGTTTGTGTTTTTCCTGGTGGGAATGATGCTTCCCATGCAGACAGCACTGGTTCCGATCAATATTATCTACAGTAAATTAAATCTTTTAAATTCTTATTTCGGTTTATTTTATGTATATGTTGGTTTTGGAATTTCTTACGGCATTTTGATACTCAGAGGATTTTTTAAAGGAATACCAAAGGATATCGATGAGGCGGCTTATATCGATGGCTGTACCAGGTGGCAGATGTTCTGGCGGATATTACTTCCCATTGCAAAACCGGCAGTGGCAACGCTTATTATAACGGATTTTCTGGCAACCTGGAATGAATACCTTTTAGCAAGCGTTATTATAAATGATAATATGAAGAAGACGGTTCCGGTAGGTATTATGACTTTTGTTGGGGAACATGGTACGGATTATGGTTATCTCTGTGCCGGTGTACTCTTATCGGTGATACCGGTATTGGCAGTCTATCTGATTTTCCAGCGCTATTTTGTAGAAGGTATGGCAGGAGCTGTGAAATCGTGATGTTTCATAAAAAGGGATAGGAAATGGCAGTCAGACAGAACTGTCTGCCGGGAAAGCGAGGATATAGACATGAAATTACGCGGCTATGAGAAACAAATTGAAAAGTGGGATATACTGGAGATTGCCTGCGAAGGACCGGATGATGGAAATCCTTTTGTGGATTATCAGATCCGGGGTGTATTTGAAAGTAAGAATGAAGTAAAAAGCATAGATGGGTTCTATGACGGAAATGGGATTTACAAAATACGTTTTATGCCATCTTTTGAGGAGAATTATACATTTGAGATTACAGGAAATTTTAGCGATGAGACAGTAAAAGGGGAATTTATTGTAACGGCTCCATCCAGGGATAACCATGGACCGGTGCATGTGGCTAATACATATCATTTTGCTTATGAAGACGGAACCCCATATTATTCCATGGGAACTACCTGTTATGTATGGGAACTGCAGTCTGAAGAGTTACAGGACAAAACACTGGAGACCTTGAAGAACAGTGCATTTAATAAAATCCGGTTTTGCATTTTTCCAAAGCATTATGACTATAACCTGACAGAACCAAGATCTTATCCGTATGTGGGAACCCCTTGTGACAGCTCGGTGCTCACCAAGGAAAACTTTATGGAATACAATGGGGCGGCAAAGGGCAATGACTGGGATTTTGAACGGTTTAACACAGAGCATTTCCAGCATATCGAAAAGTGCATCGGGCAGCTTCGTGATCTGGGAATTGAAGCGGATCTCATTGTGATGCACCCATATGACCGATGGGGATTTAGCATGATGAATGAAAAATGTGATGATCTGTATTGGAAATATGTAATTGCCCGCTTTGCAGCTTATCGAAATGTGTGGTGGTCCCTGGCAAATGAATACGATCTGATGCCTCAAAAATCCATAGCGGACTGGGAGCGTTATGCGAAGATCATCTGTGATTTTGACCCATATGCCCATCTGCGTTCCATCCATAACTGCAAACCTTTTTACGACCACTCCAGACCATGGATTACCCATTGCAGTATCCAGCGGCAGGATGTCTATAAATCTGCTGAACTGGTAACGGAGTGGAGAGAGCGGTATAAGAAACCGATTGTGCTGGATGAAATCGCCTATGAAGGGAATATTCAGCATGGATGGGGAAATATCAGTGGAAGGGAACTTACCAGGAGATTTTGGGAGGCATCCCTTCGCGGCGGCTATGCAGGACATGGAGAAACTTATATGCATCCCCAGGATATTCTCTGGTGGTCCCACGGCGGTGAACTTCACGGAGACAGCCCGGAAAGGTTCAAATTCCTCTATCGTATATTAAGTGAAACACCGGGTATGGGGCTGATGCCAATACAAAGAGGATGGGATGAAATATGTGCAACGGCTGAATCCACCACAGCAGCAGGCAAACCGGTACAGGATTATTATTTGTGCTATTATGGATTTAATCGTCCTGCTTTTCGGGAGTTTTATTTTGATGAAGAGAGCAGATTTGAAGTGGAAGTGATCGATACCTGGGAAATGACAATAGAAAAGAAAGGCGTGGCATCCGGGAAGTTTAAAGTGGAACTGCCAGGGAAGGAATACATGGCAGTGCGGCTTCGGCGTGTATGAAAATAGAAAAGCAGAAATTTTTATAAATGATATAGGTAAGATTGGGCATGACGGGAGTCGTGCCCTTTTTGCTGTGGATAAAAGCTAAATATAAGAGTTACGGAATTTTATATAAATAATAATTCAGTTCGTTTATATAAAAAATTATAGTAATATTTATATGAATATTTATAGCGTTTCACCATATTTGATGTAAAAAGCGTATTACTACTAATATAAAAGATGATTTTCACAAATTAAGTACTGCAAAATTAGAGGAAAACAACAAAAATTAAATATAAGAATAAAATTTTATATAAAAATACTTGAATTATTTACATAAACGTTTATAATATAAGTATAGAAAAAGATAAATACAAAGTAAATAAATGAAACATGAAAAATCAAATTGGAGGTAAGGATTATGGCACATATCAAATTAGGTTATGCACCTACCAGAAGGAGTATTTTCAGTGCTCCGGACGCAATCAAATACAGAGGTCTTACAGCTGACCGGTTGAAGGAACTGGGCGTAGACTTTGTGGATATTACAGATATCAACGAAGAAGGACTTCTTTATAATGATGAAGATATGCTGAAAATTGCTGAGAAATTCAAAAAAGAGAAGATTGACGGTTTATTCCTTCCGCATTGCAATTTCGGTACGGAATATGAATGTGCAAGACTGGCTAAAGAGTTAAACGTACCTGTTTTATTATGGGGACCGTTGGATGAAAGACCAGATGAAAATGGTGTTCGTCTGCGTGATACCCAGTGCGGATTATTTGCAACCGGCAAGGTTTTAAGAAGATTCCAGATTCCATTTACCTATATGACCAACTGCAGATTAAATGATCCGGTTTTTGAGCGTGGCTTAAAGGATTTCATGGCTGTCTGTAATGTAGTAAAAACATTTAAGAAAATCCGTATCTTACAGATTTCCACAAGGCCTTTTGATTTCTGGACGACGATGTGTAATGAAGGCGAACTTCTGGAGAAGTTTAATATTCAGCTTTCCCCGATTCCGATGCCGGAACTGACGCAGGAGATGAAGAAAGTAAAAGCAGAGAAAACAGAAGTAGAGAAGGTAATTGCTTACATAAAAGAAAATATGGAAATCCAGATCAAAGAGGATGAAGTGAAAAATGTGGCTGCATTGAAAGTAGCTATGAAGAGTCTGGCGACAAAGTACGGCTGTAATGCGATTGCGATTCAGTGCTGGAACTGCCTGCAGTCAGAAATTGGAATTATGCCTTGTGCCGCCAATGCGTTATTAAATGATGAAGGTATCCCGGTTGTATGTGAAACAGACATCCACGGAGCGATTACTTCCTTATTGGTAGAAGCAGCAGGCATGGACGAGACAAGAAGTTTCTTTGCTGACTGGACCATCCGCCATCCGGATATTGAAAATGGAGAATTGCTGCAGCACTGCGGTCCATGGCCGATTTCCGTTGCAAGAGAAACACCGAAGCTGACTTATCCGCTGGCATTTGATCATCCGGGAAGCATTACGGCAGAAGCCAGACACGGAGAAGTTACGCTTGTCAGATTTGATGGAGACAACGGAGAATATTCGATGCTTCTTGGAAATGCAAAAGGCGTGGACGGACCAAAGGGTATGGGAACCTATCTCTGGGTAGAAGTGGATAATATTAAGCGCCTGGAGGATAAAATCGTCTGCGGACCTTACATCCATCACTGCGTAGGTATTCATAAAAATGTTGTACCTGTATTATATGAAGCATGTAAATACATCAATGTGAAACCGGATTTATATGATCCGATTGAAGAAGATGTGAAAGCATATTTAAGAGGAGAATGAATCTATGAAGAATTTAAAAGCATTGTCATTTGAACTGCGAAAAAATGTCCTGGATATGATCTATAAAGCAAAGACCGGTCATATCGGCGGTGATTTTAGTGTGATGGACGTTTTGGTTACCCTTTATTTTAAGCAGATGAATATTTCTCCTGATAACCAGGATGATGAAAACAGAGACCGTTTTGTTCTCAGTAAAGGTCATTCAGTAGAAGCATATTACAGCGTACTTGCTGCAAAAGGATTCTTTCCTATTGATGAAGTAATAGAGCAGTTTTCTACCTTTGGGAGCAAATATATCGGACATCCCAATAATAAACTTCCAGGTATTGAGATGAACTCCGGTTCCCTGGGACATGGACTTCCTGTCTGTGTCGGCATGGCGCTGGCAGGTAAGATGAATCAAAAGGATTACCGCGTTTATACGGTTATGGGCGATGGTGAACTTGCGGAAGGCTCCGTATGGGAAGGTGCTATGGCAGCAGGACATTATAAATTAGATAACCTTGTTGCAGTGGTCGACAGAAACCGTCTTCAGATTTCCGGAGGTACGGAAGAGGTTATGGCACATGATGATCTGGATGCCAGATTTGGCAGCTTTGGATGGCATGTAGTTCATGCAGACGGAAATAATATTGATGCTTTAAATGTAGCATTCGAAGAAGCTAAAACGGTCAAAGGAAAACCAACGGTAGTCATTGCAGACACTACAAAGGGCTGTGGCGTTTCCTTTATGGAAAATCAGGCAGCATGGCACCACAAAGTACCAACTGCAGATGAATACGAAAAAGCAACTATTGAATTAGCAGAGAAAAAGGAGGCGGCTCTTCATGAATAAGATTCCAAATCGTCAGGCTATATGTGATGTATTAATTGAAAAAGCAAACACCGATAAAGATATTGTGGTATTATGCAGTGACTCCAGAGGTTCCGCATCCCTGGCTCCATTTACGAAGGCTCATCCGGATCAGTTTGTTGAAGTGGGAATCGCTGAGCAGAACCTGGTAAGTATTTCAGCAGGACTTGCAAAGTGCGGCAAGAAACCATTTGCGGCTTCTCCTGCCTGCTTCTTATCAACAAGAAGCTTTGAACAGGCTAAAGTAGATGTGGCATACTCTAATACGAATGTGAAATTAATCGGTATCAGCGGCGGGATCAGTTATGGTGCCCTTGGAATGAGTCATCATTCTGCACAGGATATTGCGGCGCTTGCCAGTGTTCCCAACATGAGAGTTTACCTTCCAAGTGACAGACATCAGACAAAGTGTCTGGTAGAAGCTTTGCTGCAGGATGAAAAACCGGCATACATCCGTGTCGGCAGAAATGCAGTAGAAGATATCTATGAAGAAGGAAATGTTCCATTTGAAATGGATAAAGCAACCGTTGTTACACAAGGCAGTGATCTTGCAATTGTTGCCTGCGGTGAAATGGTAAAACCGGCTGTAGATGCAGCTGCTATGTTAAAAGAAAAAGGGATTGGGGCAACAGTTCTGGATATGTACTGTGTGAAACCACTGGATAAAGAAGCAGTAGTGAAGGCTGCCGGAAATGCGAAGGCAGTGATCACAATCGAAGAGCATGCACCCTTTGGAGGTCTGGGATCAATGGTCAGCCAGGCAGTTGCCAGCGAATGCCCGAAAAAAGTTATCAATATGACCCTGCCGGACGCTCCTGTTATCACCGGTACGTCAAAAGAAGTATTTGATTACTATGGCTTGAATGCAGAGGGGATTGTAAAGAAAGCCCTGGAAATTCTGCAGTAATTTGTATATTGGCAATGAAGAAATAGAATGTTATAAAAAACTGTATTCCCGTATGCTGAGATGTTTTGCAGTAAATGGGGCATGTGAGGAAAGTGTGAAAGAAAAGCACTTTCACACTGCTGATTTGGAATAGCACAAGCTGGCTTGCGCTATTCATGGAGATAAGTGTGAAAGAAAATCGCTTTCACACTGCTGATTTAGAATAGCACAAGCTGGCTTGCGCTATTCATGGAGATAAGTGTGAAAGAAAATCACTTTCAAACTACTAATTCAGGAATAGTGCAAGCCAGCTTGTGCTATTCAGAGGGTGTAACTATGGCGAAAAAGTATGTTTTAGGAATAGATCAGAGTACCCAGGGAACGAAAGCATTGCTTTTTGATGAGGAAGGAGCGCTCCTTTACCGGAGTGACCTGCCTCATGAGCAGATTATAAATGAAAAAGGCTGGGTATCTCATAATCCGATGGAAATCTATCGGAATACAGTCCAGGCAGTTAAGAACCTGCTGGAAGAGAATAAGATTGATAAGAATAAAATTGAAGTTATCGGCATCAGTAACCAGAGGGAAACAGCACTGGTTTGGGAAAAAGAAAGCGGTGAACCGGTTGCAGATGCCGTTGTCTGGCAGTGTGCAAGAGGGGAAGCTATCTGTAATCAGATAGAAGAGAAAGGCTGCGGTGAAATGATCCGTTTACATACGGGATTGCAGCTGTCTCCCTATTTTTCAGCAGGAAAGATTGCATGGGTATTACAGAATATTCCGGGAGCCCGAAAAAAGGCTGATCGTGGTGAACTTTGCTGCGGTACAATCGACAGCTGGCTGGTCTATAAACTGACCGGACATAAAATATTCCGTACGGATTATTCCAATGCCAGCAGAACCCAGATGTTTAATATCAGTACATTGACCTGGGACGAAGAAGTGTGCGGTTTATTTGGTATACCAGTGAAATGTCTGGCTGAAGTGACTGATTCTAATGGCTATTACGGAGAAACGGATTTCGAAGGATATTTTGATCACCCGGTAGCGATACGTGGTGTTATGGGAGATTCCCATGGTGCGTTATTTGGACAGGGATGTCTGGAAAAAGGCATGATAAAAACCACATACGGTACCGGATCTTCGGTGATGATGAATATCGGAGAAGAGCCGGTACTGAGTAAAAAAGTAGTAACTTCTCTGGCATGGAGTATGGATGGTAAAGTGAACTATGTACTGGAAGGAAATATAAACTATACCGGTGCAGTGATCACCTGGCTGAAGGAAGATTTAAAGCTGATTCAGTCTGCAAAGGATACAGAAGAACTGGCCAGAATGGCAAATCCGGAGGATCATACTTATCTGGTACCTGCATTTTCAGGATTATCCGCACCTTACTGGGACGGCAAGGCAGCTGCAATGATCAGCGGTATTACCAGAACGACAGGCCAGGCTGAAATTGTGCGTGCAGGACTGGAATGTATCGCATACCAGATTACGGACGTGGTCCGTGCCATGGGTGATGAATCCGGAATTGAGATTGGCGAACTCAGGGTAGACGGAGGTCCCACAAAAAATGGCTATTTAATGCAGTTCCAAAGCGATATGCTGGGAATCGGAGTACAGGTACCTGACCAGGAGGAACTGTCAGGAATCGGCGCAGCATACGCCGCAGGAATCGCCGTAGGAATGTATGACAGAAATCAGATCTTCGACGGAATGAAGCGGACTAAGTTCACACCTCAAATGGCTAAAGCGATGCAAAAAGCCAAGTATGAGGGTTGGATAAATGCCGTTAAGATGGTGTTGACTGAAAAGTAGACGCTGTTTAGATATAGGCTGTGTACGAAAGGAGGAGGAAGCGGGCAATTGTCCGCTTCCTCCTCCTTTTAAATGTACTTCCATGAATACCCGTGTGCCGCCAAAAAGTGCTCCGGCAAGGGTAGAAAATGCCCCTATTTAAGATAAGCAAGACTTCTAATTATTTTCCAAGAATCTCCTTCAAATCTTCTCCCGCATCCCCTGTCGGATGAATATTGAAATTAGCTACCAGATATTCCAGTACGTTTGGAGATATAAATGCCGGCAGTGTAGGACCAAGGTAAATATTCTTAATTCCAAGAGATAAGAGTGTCAGCAGGATGCAGACAGCCTTTTGTTCATACCAGGAAAGCACCAGGGTCAGAGGCAGTTCATTTACATCACAGGAGAAGGCATTTGCAAGTGCAACAGCTACTTTAATGGCGCTGAATGCATCGTTGCACTGTCCCATATCCAGGATACGCGGCAGTCCGCCCAGTGTTCCCAGGTCTAAATCGTTAAAACGGAATTTTCCACAGGCAAGAGTGAGGATCAGGGAATCTGCCGGTGTTTGTTTCACGAAGTCGGTATAGTAGTTTCTGCCCGGTTTTGCCCCGTCACATCCTCCAACAAGGAAGATATGCTTCAAATCACCGGAGTTCACAGCATTGATTACGGTATCTGCTGCGGCAAGAACGGTATCGTGTCCGAATCCGGTAGTTACCTGTGTACCGCCATTGATTCCGGGAATAGTAACTGCTTTGTCATAACCGCCCAGTTCCAGGGCTTTTTTAATAACAGGAGAGAAATCTTTTGTGCCGCCCGCTTCATCAATATGGGCCATGCCAGGGTAGGCAACTTCAGCCGTTGTAAATACACGGTCCTGGTAACTTTCTTTGGGCGGCATCAGGCAGTTTGTGGTAAACAGTACCGGAGCCGGAATGTCAGCAAATTCTTTTTGCTGGTTCTGCCATGCTGTACCGAAGTGTCCTTTTAAGTGGGGATAAGCATTTAATTTTGGATAAGCATGTGCAGGCAGCATTTCCCCATGGGTATAGATCTGAATGCCCGTGTCCTTTGTCTGTTCCAGCAGCAGTGCAAGATCGTGGAGATCATGACCGGAGATAACAATAAACGGTCCTTTTTCCATAGTAAGGGAAACTGTTTTTGGGGATGGTGTTCCGTAGGTTTTTGTATTTGCAGTATCTAAAAGCTCCATACATTTCAGGTTGATCTGACCTGTTTCCATTACGAAGGGCAGAAGTTCTTCCATGGTGTAATCATATCCAACAGCGAAAAGGCCCTTGTAAAAGAACTCATTTACTTGCGTATCCTGGTAGCCCAGTACCATTGCATGGTATGCATAAGCTGCCATACCGCGCAGACCGAAGAGGATCAGGGATTTTAAGCTTCGTATGTCCTCCTGGGCATTCCAGAGCATGTCACAATCATAGTCATCATTTCTGGAACAGGGAGATCCGCAGGAGCCGCATTTCGGAATTAAAGCATCCTTTTCCTGATGTACCCGGCTGATCAGCTTTTCAATTGCTTCATCATCAAAGCTTACATTTGTGAGTGTGGCAAATAATCCTTCAATCATAATACGGTGGGTGGAGGCAGAGGGGGTATTGCCGTCTGTGGCTCTTGCAAGACCAATCAGTGCTCCTGTTAACTGGTCCTGAAGTCTGGCTGTACTTTCCTTTTTGCCGCAGACCCCGGATTTTCCTGTACAACCGGTACATCCGGCTGTTTGTTCACATTGAAAGCAAAACATTTTGTTCATAATTAATTCCTCCATATTTTTTAATTTATAATTTAAAGAGCGATCTCCCGCAAAGCGGATCAACCATTTAGCTATAGCAGTTTTAAGACACGCTCTAAAGTGCTCATGGTAACCTTGAATTACATATAAATGAAACGGCAAGTCTGAACTAAACAGATACATATTCCGATTTCAGAATTTTACCGTCGATTGAAATAATTACCACCCGGCAGGTTAAATTTTTACCACTTTGCGCCAGGGCAGTTTTGACTGCATGTTCCATACCTCCGCAGCAGGGAACTTCCATGCGTACTATGGTAATGCTTTTTAAATCATTTAAACGGATGATTTCTGAGAGCTTTTCGGAATAATCCCCATCATCCAGCTTCGGGCAGCCAATCAGTGTGATATGATTCTTTATAAAGTCCTGATGAAAACTGCCATAGGAAAATGCAGTACAATCGGCTGCGACTAACAAATCCGCCTGGTCAAAATAAGGTGCCTGTACAGGAACCAGTTTGATCTGTACCGGCCATTGGGAGAGCTCGCTTACGACAGGGCTGTCCGTATTTACGGGTGTGTGTCTTTCGTGGCTGATTGTGTGGGATCTGCTTCCCGGACATCCGCCGTGGTGCCCATGGTGCTGCATAGAAGTATCCGGCTGCGCCAGTGATTTGCGTTTTGCTGCCATGTTCGCCAAAACGGCTTCTTTATCGTAAGCAGGTGCCTCTCTTTCTTCAAAGGAAATAGCATCCTCGGGACAAGCAGGCAGACAGTCGCCAAGACCATCGCAATAATCTTCTCTCAGAAGTACAGCTTTGCCCTTTACAATCCCGATAGCACCTTCGTGGCAGGCATCGGCACAAATACCGCAGCCCGTGCATTTCTCCTCATTTATTTTTATAATTTTACGTATCATATAGATTCCTCCTCCTGCATATCACAAGTCTTCTTGCAATATCGCGTAAATATATTGTTCATAGCTTGAATTCTCAAACACGTTTTAAGATTTATCCCTTGACTTCATGTTCAAATTCTACTATATTAAAAAGATAAGTTCTGTTGTAATTACAACAAAAATGAAAAAAAGGAAAAATAATATGATGCAGTCACCGCTTTTTAAAGGTATCGAAGAAAATGATTTGAACGAGTTGATGAAATGTCTGAATGCGAAGGAGTCGGCATATGAGAAAAACGAATTTATATTTCGGGCGGGAGACAGAGCTTCTTCTATTGGTGTTATCTTATCCGGAGCAGTATATGTATTAAAGGAAGATTTCTGGGGAAACCGTACCATACTGGCAAAGTTAGAAGAGGGAGATCTGTTTGGAGAGGCATTTGCCTGCAGAGAAGAAGAGAAGCTTCCGGTAAGTGTTATGTCGTCTGCGAAGTCCCGGATTTTATTTGTGGATTATCGGCGGATTATAACCAATTGTCCCAATACCTGTGTATTCCACGCCAGATTAATTGAAAATATGATTCGTATTCTGGCCGGGAAAAATGTGATGCTGACACAGAAAATGGAGCATATGAGCAAAAGAACTACCAGGGAAAAAATTTTGTCTTATTTATCGGCGCAGGCTGTCCGGAGCGGGAGCAATGCATTTACGATACCATTTAACCGCCAGGAACTGGCTGATTTCCTCTGTGTAGAGCGAAGTGCAATGTCTGCAGAGCTGGGAAGAATGCGCAGGGAGGGGTTACTTACCTGTGAGAAAAGCCGGTTTGTGCTGAATAAACAATAATGTTTACTCACCACAAACCGGCTTTTTCTAATGGTTTTACAGAAGTTTTTTCCCGCCATCTTTTGTAAGATATTCCACAACATCCTTTACCTGATTCAACTGCCATACATCTTTTAGAGGAATTTCTGTTTGAAAACGTTCCTCAAAGGCACAGACCAGATTGGCAACATCCAGAGAGTTTAAAGCCAGATCTGCAACAAAATTGGTATCGTAGGTTAAAGTTTTAATTCCAGTGATCTGATAAATGGTTTCCTCAATAATTTTAAATGCCTGCTCCTCAGTCATGGGCGGTATCACCTCTTTTCAATTTCTGAATGGATGTTTTGCGAAATTCAGTTTCGGAGATTTTTATAGAATAAATACGCATATAAGTAGGAAGGGCGTGATTTAGTTCCAATACTTCTTCCTGAATCTGCTCCAGTACCTGAAAGGAGGACATCCCGTGTGTCTGGGCTGAGTCGGCATAAATAATCACGGACAGCTTTACATCATCGGCTGCTTTTCCGTTACTGGCACCATAGACCATGGCTTCTTTTACCAGCGGAAGCTTTAAAATGCGTTTTTCCAGTTCTTCCGGAACTACTTTTTTTCCATTACTGAATACGATCAGGTTCTTTTTTCGTCCACTGATATATAAATGGCCTTTGCGATCCATATATCCCAGATCCCCGGTTCGAAACCAGCCATCTTCAAAGGTTTTTTTGGTCATTTGAGGATTTTTATAATACCCTTTAAATACAGAGGGTCCTTTTATAAGAATTTCCCCATTGGAAAACTTAACTTCCATTTCCGGAAGCAGCAGACCTACAGACGCGTACTTATTGTCTTTGTTGCGGTTGACACTTACCAGAGGGCTGCATTCTGTGATGCCGTATCCCTGAAGAACAGTAATGCCGTATGCTTGAAACTCTCCTGATATTTCTTCATTCATATGAGCGCCGCCGCTGATAATCAGCGTTGCGTTTTCCCCAAGAACCTTTTTGACGGCATCATTCAGATAAGGTTTGCCTGGCAGGTGGAGTTTTTGAAGCTTTTCATACTTCTGTACAGCATTAGCTGCTTCCTCACGTATGCCGCATCGTTCCTGCTCCAGGTGAATGCTCTTTAAAAGGGTTTCGGTAATCATAGGAACAGATAAGATCAGGGTGGGAGAAAAAAGTTTCAGTTCTTCCATCAATGTTTTCAGGTTCCCATTGATGCAGATGTTCTGCCCCTGGGTTAAGACGTTGATAGCGCCGCAAACCAGTGAATAGGTATGGTATAAGGGCAGGGGAGTGAAAACACGGTCTCCGGTCGTCACCAGCGCCTGGGCGTTACAGGCATTGTGCAGCAGGTTTCCATGGCTGAGCATCACCAGCTTTGATGCACTGGTAGTCCCTGAGGTATTGATTAGAAGTGCCAGGTCATCCTCCTTTACCGCCGCCATAACGGGAGCCAGCAACGTATCGTCTGGATCGCAGGGAGATGATTTTCTGATGCATTCCCAAAAGGATAAGATAAGGTCGTTTTCCCCATAGTCCATAGAAATAATGGTCTCAGCAGGAAATGTACTTTCTTCCGTCAGAGAAATAAATTCTCCGGAAACCACGGCAGCCTGTACGTCGGCATGATCCAGCATGCGGCAGATCTCCACAGCCGTCTGTTCCACATCAATGGCTACGGTTACGCTGCCAATGCAGCCGACTGCCCAAAATGCTACCAGCCATTCGTAACGGTTTTCACTGATAATGGCAATGTGCTTGCGGGAGAGTCCCAGTGATGTAAGTGCTTTTGCGAAAGCGCAGATATCCCGGGAGAGCTGCTGGTAAGAATATTCAAATAACTCCCGTCTGGAATTAAAAATGGTAACAGCCGTATTTTCTTTATGCAAAGGAGCCATTATAGACAGGCATTCCGGTAAGGTGGTGTATTGATGAATTTTATTTAGCGGATATTTTCGATTCATAAATTCCTCCATGGGGGTCTGATTTAATAAGTCCACTGTAATTCCTGGTTCATTTGTTCGTAATTGGATTCAACTATATTGATAAATACATCAACCAGCCTGCCGTCGAATTGTGTGTTTCTCCCTTCGCGCAATTCACAGAGCGCTTTTTCCAGAGATAATTTCTTGCGGTAATGGCGGTTAGACATCATAGCGTCAAAGGCATCTGCAATAGTGATGATACGTGCCTGGAGGGGAATCTCTTCTCCCTGGCGCTGATTGGGATATCCGCAGCCATCATATCTTTCATGATGGGACAAAACAATATCATCCAGATCCTGAAACATGTCGATGCAGGAGAGGATTTTTGCACCCATTCTGGGATGGAGGCGGATACTGTCATATTCTTCGTCAGTCAGTTCTTTATTTTTACACAGTACGGAGTCTGCAACCCCTACTTTACCAATGTCATGGAGCAGTCCCGCAACACGCACACATTCACAGAAGGAATCGTTTTTGTTCAGTGCTTTCGCCAGCTTCAGGCTATAATAGGATACCCGGTCGGAATGGCCTCCGGTATAGATATCTTTGGCATCTACAAGAAGCCGAAGGGCTTCTACTGTCTGCATATAGCTTTCCTTTAATTTCGATATGGCTTCAGCAAGTGCTTTGTTATTGGTGTTTAAGAGAATATTTAAAATGGTATTGTGTAAAGCGGTGGAGATCTGTTCCACATATACAGAGACCAGATAAGCCTGCACTTCATCCAGGGCGTTCTGTCTGCGCAGTCCGATTACCCCCAGCCAGGCATCCCTTCCGCCGGGGAGGGGGAGAAGCGTTAGATTATCCTCACTGATGATTTTATTTTCGGACAAACAGGTCTGAAACAGGTCGATACGGACCTGAAAATCTTCTTTGCTAAAGGTTTCGAATTCTTTATCAAAGCAGCCTGTTCCGCAGAATACGTTCTCAGGGAGTACATCTACCGGCATAGAACGAATGATATTTCTGGGTTTCAGCCATACAAAAATATTCCGGTTACCAAGTAAATGATGGATCTGATCCATGATCTGTCCGGCTATATCTGTTAAGGGAAGCAGATGATGAAGCCGGGGGATACCGGAAAGTATCTGGGTAAGTCCATCCTGATATCTTTCTATGGTTCTTATCTGGCGGATGGATTTGAGGCTGCTTTCTACCAGCAGTTCCAATTGGTCGAAACGGTCCGTTTTTTCAAAATAACCCTGGATATCTAATTCACGGATTGTATTCAGGGGCGGTGCGATCTCTTTATGACCGGTCAGTAAAATAACAAAAATTCTCCGGTCAAATTCCCGAAGGCGGGCCAATACTTCATCGCCGCAGATTGGAGACATCAAAAAGTCGAGAAGCAGTATATCATAAGAATGCTGTTTCATTTGTTCCAGTGCATTTATTGGGTCATTTGATGTATCCACGGTAAAACCGGATGCATCAAAATAAGAAGACAGAGCATCGGTGATATTACAGTCATCGTCTAATACCATCATTGAAAAACCATTTTTTTCCCGACCTATTCTGTTCTTGCGCATACTAATACCTCTCTTTAGCTTATTTTATTCGGCGGATACCGGAATTTTTACGTAGAAGACAGCGCCGCCAGCCGGATTGTCCTCTACCCACATACTCCCACCAAATTTACCCCTTATCAGGCCTTCTGAACTGTAAAGGCCTAAACCGGTTCCATTTGCTCCCTTAGTCGTAATCATGCTGTGAAAAAGCTTCTTTTTCACCTCCGGCGAAATACCGGGACCGTGATCAGCAACTTTAATAATAATAAACTCATCTTCCAGATAAGGATTCAATATGATTTCCCCGCCTGTCTCTTTCATGGAGTACACAGCATTATCAATCAGGTTGTTTAATACCTGTACCAGATTATTTACATCTCCACTTAATAAAAGTTCAGGGGGTACCTTATTTATAATAGTTAATTGGCATTTGTTCTTTGTCAGGCTGTGATTCATCAGCAGCTGTACCTTTTTTACGACTTCGTCCATGGAGAATTCTACAATATCTGAGGTGTTCATATTAGTAGCCAGACCTTTTACTGTAGTAATGATATCGGACATATAGCTGCAGCAGCCGCGGATTTTAGCCAGCCATTCTCTCATTTCCTGTGCGATTTCCTGATGGTCCTCCAGAGTTACCGCAGGGTCATCAATGCTGAGTTGATATTCTGTTACCAGGTTGCCCAGACTTTCCACATTACCGGAGATGGACATAATCGGTGTTTTCAGGTTATGGGAGATCCCGCCCATCATCTGACCCAGGGACGCCAGGCGCTCTCTTTCCATGGTACGGCTTAAGTTCAGCTGTTCCCGTTTCATGTTTTCTTTTAGCTCGGTCACATCTTTTAACAGAGCGACAACACCCACCATGTTGTTCTTCTGAAAGATGGGAGATACTTCAACGGAATAGTAGAATTTTCCGTCTTCACGCAATACAGCCTGTTCATAAGAGATAACACTGATAGACTGTTTACAGATGTCAAAAAAATTCAAAAGGTTATAGATTACATCTTTTTTTCGGTCTTCCAGAGCGTCTACGGCGTTTTGAAGATAAGTATCCACCTTCATACCGTAAGATTCCCCAAAGGTTTCCTCAAAAGCCTGATTCGTATTCAGAATAAAGCCATCAGAGGAGATTACTGCATAGCAGTCTGAAATATTATTTAAAATATTTTCCTGGGCAGTCGGCTTGATCTGCAGGAAATTCAGGTAATAAATAGCAATACCATGAAATGCTATCGTTACCAGAAAAGCCAGTGGTGTGGCTGTTATGGGCAGAGGGAGTATTTTCAGGGTTGCAACTAAGTTTACAAGGACCGGTATCCCAAGACCGGCGGCAAATAAGGATGCCTGCCACAATATTCCCCTGTTCCTGCATTTATAGCCATAGCGCAGACTGATGATAATAGAAGCAATACAATAAACATAATACTGGGTACCGGATAATATAAACAGCGGACCAAACTCCACCTCTGAAGCATAGATGGAAAAATTCCGGTAAAATAAATGATGGTACGGATTGGTAAATACAATCAGTGATGTCATAACAGGAAGCAGGTATAATAAATAATATGCCTTTGGCAGATGTGTAAACTGTTTAACAAAGGTTATGGAAATCAACAGTGTAGTTACGACCATAAGGGCACATGCCGAACAGGTTATGGCATCCATCAGCATCAAAAGGTTCTTCCTGGAATCCGGAATACATAAGATTCCCAGGATAGCAGTCATCCAGATAAGTAAAAAGACGGAGGATGCCACATAGAGCTTTTGAATCAGTTTTAAGCGTCCTTTTGAGATGCAGCTGATGATGAAAAAAAGCAAGATAGCAATGGCGATATCTACGATATGAGGGGCTATTCCCAGCAAAATTTATTCCTCCTTCCGGGTGCAGTCAAAGCACCGGCTGATTTTTGTAAGATCCGGCTGGGGCCAGGTAAATCCTAGCTGCTGCAGCTGATAAGCCGTATCCCTTGCCTGAATCTGAATCTGTGTATGGAAAGCGGTGCCGGAAAAATAAGCCTCGGCAACTGCCTGAATAAAAGGAGAACTGTTTTGTGCAGCCTGATCACGGAGCAATTCTTCGAATTCTTCCCGTTTAGCCAGTTCCATATCACAGCAGGATTTTAAAATATCTCTCAATGCGGATTCCTGGGGATTGATTACATGGAAAGCAGTGCCCGGCTGATATAATAATTTTACGATTGCCTCCGCACACAAATCCACGCTAGTCATTTCCATAAATACACGGTCAAATTCCCTGGGAATCTTCTTTAAAATCAGTAATCCCCTGATAATGCGGTAAAATGCATTACTGTCTGGATTTAACTGGAAGACGCCGTCTTTTGCCCGGGAAACCAGGCGCCCGACACGGAAGATCCTGGCATTTACACCATCCTCTATAGCTTCGGCAACAGCAGCTTCCGCAAGAATTTTGCTTTTTGTATATGGATTATCCATCCAGTTTTGCCCCATGTCCAGATCACGTTCGCTGTAAAATACAGGGAGTCCGGGGGCATCCATAATATATTCTCCGGCTACACTGATTGTGGAAATATGTATCAGTGCGGCAGCGGCATCTCTGGCAAAAGCTATGCAGTTTTCGGTTCCAAAGGTATTTGTAAGGGCAAGCTCATCATTTGGGGCATAGTGTCTTACATCTGCTGCACAATGGATGACCATATCAACACGATCTGTTAATCGTTCATATTCGGGTGCTGATATGCCAAAATGCTTAAGGGTGATATCACCGTTTACAATTTCTATACGCCGGGAGACAAAAGAGTAAAAACTTTCTCCAAAATAGCTGGAAATAACTTCTTTAAGCTTCTTTTCCCCTCCGGTACGCACCAGACAGATTAATTTCTCTATCCCGGTTCCAAGCAATTCATACAGCAGATGTGCCCCCAGATATCCGGTTGCACCGGTTAAAAGAGTTATCCGGCTTTTTGGGACAGCCTTGTTATTGTCAGGCAGAAACCTTGCAAGCCTTTCTGATTCTGCCTCTGTTTCCACAGTGGCGGCTGTTTCCGGATGGATCTGGTTACTGCTTCCTGTTATTTTATCAATCTGACCCGTAAGAGTGGGACAGCTGTAAAAATCATTTAATGAGAAATCGATGTGGTTTTTGTAATACTGGCTGAGTACCATAATTGCAGTCAGGGATGTTCCGCCCTGTTTAAAAAAGGAAACATTCCAGTCCGGCTTTTTCCCAAGCGCTTCTTCCCAGACTGACTGCAGTAATGCCTCCTGAGGATTAGCAAGGGGCTGTCTTTTTGGTATATTCTCTTTCGGCGGTTCCATTTCCATCAGCTGACGGATATCCAGCTTACCACTGGCGGTACGTGGAAGAGCACTTAACGGAATAAATACAGAAGGAATCATATAGTCGGGCAGTTGTTCCATTAAATAATCCCTTAACTTTTCCTCTGTGAATTGATTGGCAGGAACCAGAAATCCCCTCAGTGACTGCACCATATCATTGTTCTTCACAGGAACTACAGCCGCTTCAGAAGCAAAGCGTGACTGAATGATCTGGGAGGCAATCTCTTCCGGTTCAATCCGGTGACCGTTTAATTTCAACTGGTTATCAACACGCCCCAGGCATTGCCAGTTCCCGTCGGCACGAAGCCTCCCAAGATCTCCTGTTTTGTACATGCGCTGGTTTGCGCATAGCAGATCCGGTACAAATACCTGGTTTGTCAGATCTTCCCGGTTAATATATCCTGCAGCCAGGCATTCCCCGGCAATGTAGATTTCGCCTACCGCGGTTGGGGGAAGTGGGCGCCTGTTTTCATCCAGCAGATAATAACGGCAGTTTCCGATAGGTTTTCCGATGTGAATGCTCTCAGATACAGTCACATTCCCCAGGCAGTTGTGAACAGAAGTTTCCGTAGGTCCGTAAATGTTGTAAATCCGGGCATTTGTCAACTCACGGATTTTATCCCTCAGCGAGAGGGTCCAGGGTTCCCCAAGCAGGATGATAATTTCAGCTTCTTTTAATGATTCACAAAATGCGGAATCGCCCAGGCACATCTGAAGCCTTGATGGAGTCATCTGTATAATTTTCCCCTGGTCTTTTATAATCCGGTCTGCCAGTTTCCAGGGAAGAAGCATTTCTTCTTCATCTGCTATGGAGATGCATCTGCCGTTGGCAAGGGCAAGCAGGGTTTCTGTAGTAAATACGTCAAAAACACAGTTGGATGCGCAGAGGACAGGACTGCCGTTTTCACCCAGCAGAGGGGTAACGGTACCTGACAGGTTGGAAATAGCCTTGTGCAGCATCATAACGCCTTTTGGTTTACCGGTGGAACCGGATGTATAGATTACATTTAACACATCCTCCGGGGTTCTTTTGAGTTCCGGAGTCCAGTGGTCATCCAGGGTAAAATTCAGGGGAAGCACCGGGCAGGCTGAAATATCAGGGGGCGTGACAGAATCTCCCAATAACAGCAGACGGGCTTTTGCATTTTCAAGCATATAGGAAATGCGTTCCGACGGAAAATCAGGATCTACAGGAAGATAGGCAGCGCCTGCTTTTAAAATACCGAGCATGGTTACCGGCATGTCCCCGTCACGTTTTGGCATAAATGCAACCACATCCCCGTGGAGTACGCCTTCCCGAATCAGGTAAACAGCAAGAGCATCGGAACGCTGTTTTAACTGTGCAAAGGTATAACTGGAATTTTCACCCCAGCAGACAGCTGTACTTTGCGGAGAAAGCAGGGCATAGCGGTCAATCATCTGATCAACCATAGCGGCGTCATAAGGCATCCGCATCTGATTTGGTATTTCCAGTAACTGCAGCTGATCCACAGGTGCTGTGGGAGATACTTCACTGAGAGGCATATCCGGATGGATCAGCATGGTTTCCAGAATATGGAGGTAGGACCTGCTGTAAAATTCCATTGTGATACGGTCAAAAATATTTTTCGCATATTCCAGTGTGAAACGGTATCCATCATGGGTATGTATGGTCTCCAGGTGTAATTCCACTTTAGCTGCATGAATGTCGGAAGGTACCATCTCAAGGTGTGCATCACCCAGAGAGAATTCAGAAGGGTTCACGGGCGCCAGGGAAAATAAAGCGTGATACAGTGCCTGGCTGCCACGGCGTTCCTCTGTTTGTGCCAGATTAACGATCTCTTCTAATGAAAGATCCTGATGCTCCAGCATATCCAGTACGTCCTGTTTTACTTCCTTTAAATAAGCCATAAAATTCTTGTCGGAAGAAGGATTTAATAAAACAGGCAGCGTATTCACAAAAACTCCGGTAAGTTCAGACAGTTCCATGTGCCGCCGTCCGGAGACGGGAGATCCGATTATCAGATTTTCATTTCCGGCAAATTTGGAAAGCATAAGCGCATAGACACTGAGCAGCAGCATATATGGGGTAACCTGATGAGTTTTACAAAATGCTTCGAAAGGAACCAGTATATTTTGCGGCATGCTAAATACGACTTTGTCCCCTTCACCCAGAAATTCTTTCGGGCGGGGGCGGTCAGTCGGCATGGTCCATTGTGGTACAGATCCCTGTAAACGGTTTTTCCAATATTCCCGCTGTTCCAGGAGCCATTCTTTGGGCTGCTGTTCCATCCACCAGGCATAGTCTCGGTATCGGACCGCAGCAGGGGCGGGGATTTCATTGCGGTAATATTGATCCAGCCTGGACAGGGTAAGGGCACTGCTGATTCCATCGGATATAATGTGATGCATATCAAAAAGCAGATATTGTTCCCGGGCTTCTGTTTCCAGCAGCATTACCCGAAAGAGCGGAGGAACGGCAAGCTCAAATGGACGAACAAATTCTTCCAGTGCCTCATGTGGGTTGTTATGGCTTCTACGCTCTAAATGGAATTCTGCTTCTGAATGAATACGGGAAACAACATTCATTCCCTCAATTTCAAAACCGGTACGCAGCATTTCATCATCCGCGATTAACTGCAGCAGTGCGGCTTCCAAACGATCAGCATCAATCGGGGTAGAAACACGGAATACACCCGGCATATGATAACTGATACCGGTATTATCCAATTGCTGTAATACATAGAAATTTTTCTGCGCCGCTGTAAGAGGGTAGGTACTGCGGTTTGGTGCCGGAGGTATTTTACCCTGCCGCGGGCTTACAGCTACCGGTTCGCCTCTAAGGAAGTTACCAAAGCGGCGGATCGTATTATTGGCATACAGATCGGAGATTTTCGGTAATTTTGAAAACACTGCCTCTACCTCTGTAAGCATGGCTACTGCATTTAAGGAATCCCCACCGGATAAAAAATAGTTGGTGTGAATGCCAAGCTGCTCATTGGACAGCAGCCTTCTCCATATTTCCAGCAACTTTTCTTCAATTTCATCAGCAGGAGATTCATGTTCATCGGGAAGCTCCGGCTTCTGAAGGTTATTATAATCTGTCTTTCCGTTAGCCGTCAGTGGAATCTCGGGAAGCTTCACAGCCAATACGGGCAGCAGGTAATGAGGGAGGTAGCTGGAGGCGAATGCCAGCAGGTCTTCCCCTGAAAGATTCTGATCTGATGTAAAGTATGCAATTAAATGATGATCAAAAGCACGTACGGCTACATTTTTAACCAAAGGATGATTTTGGAGCTGTTCTTCAATTTCTGCAGGTTCTACCCGGTGTCCCAGAATCTTCAGCTGGCTGTCAATACGCCCCTGGAAGACGATCTCCCCTCTGGAATTCCAATAGCCTAAATCTCCGGTCCGGTATAGACGTTCACCTGGAAGATAGGGGTCAGCAACGAATTTCTGCGCCGTCAGCTCCGGAGCATTCAGGTATCCTGCGGCAAGACAGGTTCCCCCGATATATAATTCTCCGGCAGATCCGATGGGAAGAGGGCGCATAGAATCATCCAGGATATAAATGCGGCAGTTTGCCATAGGTTTTCCGATGGTGATCATTTCGTTGCCGGATACCACACTGTGGCTGACTGCAACGGTTGCCTCTGACGGTCCGTATTGATTATACAGCCGTGCAAGAGTACAGGAGCGCAGAATCTGGTAGATTTCAGGCGAAAGACTTTCACCACCGCATATGATTGTTTCGATACGGTTCATGGCACTTAAAAATGCAGGCTCTTTTAAGTAAGACTTCAGCCTTGATGGTGTCATTGAGAGAAAACCAACGTCGAAACGCTCAATCAGCTTAGCCAGTGAAGCCGGATGATTCATTTCTTCCTGTGAAGTGAATACAATGGTTCTGCCGTTCAGCAGTGCGCTCATACTTTCCAGCAAAAAGGCATCAAAACTAACATTACAAATAGAAAGAACAGCACCCTTTGGATAAAGGGGCGCCATATTATTAGCCAGATTCATTACACTGTACTGGCAGATCTGAACGGCCTTCGGCTTACCGGTACTGCCTGAGGTATATACCAGGTAAGCGAGACTGTCGGATGTAATTGCCGGCATATTGTCGATGGCGAAATCGGCTGCCTGATTCGCAGGGTGAACCAAGAGACTGCGGATACTATTTTGGGGAATCCGGGTATCCATTTCTTCGCCTTCTTCTGTGATACAGTAAGCGGCTCCGCTTTCCGCTAAAAGTTCAAGAAGCCGGTTCTTTGGCATCGTGATATCCAATAAAAGCCACGCATTTCCCGATATGGCAACCGCGCACATTGCTTTAAATAATGATTCACTGCGCTCCATTAACAATGCAATGGTTTCATTTCCGTCAGGAACAGCGGTAAGCAGATTCCGGGCAATGGTAAGTGCGTCCTGGTAAAGTTCGCCGTAAGTCGTACGGCGGCCGCAGCAGATGATTGCCGCACGATCCGGCATAGTGAGTGCCTTATCGCGAAGGACATCCCGTAATGTACTTTCTTTTGGATACCATGCATCTGTCTGGTTAAAATCAAAAATCAGATGTTCTTCCTCCTCTTCGCTGATCACGGAAAGATCCGCAATTGGAATATCCGGATTCATAAGGGCACTATGGAGGATCTGCATAAGATGGTGGTGCAGGGTATCTATTTCCTCTTCTGAGAAAATCTGGGTAAGATAATCATAATCTACTAAAAAGCGGTTATCTGCATCCCGGCTGCTCAGGTGGACGCACAGAGATTCCGCCTGATATCCGCTGTAAAGCCAGCGCCCCTCCAGCGTAACCTGGGCCCCTCTCAGATGATGGATCTGCGTGTTCTGATAGGAAAGTGCAATGCTGAATAACTGGCTGGCTGCCAGATCGTTATCTTTTGCGGTAATTGTCTTCTTAATCTCACTAAATGGAAAGCGCTGATGATAAAGCAGTTTAAACCAGTCATTTTTCAATTTTTCATTAAATTCCTGAAAAGAAATCGAATCATCCAGTTCATTTACAAAAGGAAGGGTATTCACAAACATGCCGGCAGTCTGTTTTTCCTGATAGTTTATGCGGTTGACAGTTGGAACACCGATGCAAAAGCGTGTCTGCCCCTTAATACGTTTTAAATATATGGCAAGAACCATATAAAAGACAGCAAAAGGAGACACCTTATTCTGTGCACAAAAACTCCCGATCATACGATTTGAACGATTTGAGAGAGAATAAGACTTTCGAATGCCCACAGGGCTGATATGTGCATACTGGTATTCTTTTGTAAACGCAGGCGGAATATCGGTCAGCATTTCCTGCCAATATGCACGGTCCTTGTCACTTCTCCTGGAAGTAAGATAGTCCAGTTCAGTCTGGATATGTACAGCATATTCCGGCATAGAAGTACAATCCGGTGCTTCGTTTTGGAGCAGCCGGAAATAGTTATGAATGATCTGGTTGGTGACAAGGGTTTGTGACCATGCATCTGCAATAATATGGTGGATCTTTGTCAAAATACCCCCTGTATTTTCAGATAGTTTAAAAATAATCATCTGACACAGCGGAGAGTCACAAAGGGTAATATGTTCTCTGGCAACAGAAACGTCCCAAATAGATGCGCCCTCCTGGTTTGTTTTGGAAAAATCCAGAAAAGGTGCTGTCTTTGGTATTTCCGGATCAATATATTGGACAGGGTTATGTTCCTGAAGCGTGATCCGGGTTCTAAGCGTTGAGAATGCTTCATAAGCGAAGGTAATGCACTGCTGGAGCAGTTCAGCATTAAAATTTCCTTCAATGCGTAATACGGTACAGATATTGTTGATCGGAACTCCGGGATTTGCCATTTCCAGGTTCCAGATATTCTGCTGGCTGTAAGATAGAGGTAAGTATTTTATCGTTGTATCGTCTGCAAAGTTATGATTATCCACTTTTTTTCCTTTCGTACAATGAACTTGACATAAAAATAAGTATCCAATAGAATGAAAATAGGATTGGAGTACTGTTAATGAATACGCTTAATTTTTATGATGTTTTTGTTTACATATGTAAAGGAACCGACCCATCTCTTCGCAACCGGCGTCTTCAAAAATGTGCCCGGCATTTTGCAGGGCTGTATGGAGACGAAATCAACTGCTATACAGAAAAATATGGGAATTATGGAAAACCGTATTTTTCAGAAAACAGGGGAGTCCATTATTCAATTTCCCACAGTGGGGACTACTGGATGTGCGCATTTCATAAAGAACCCATCGGATTTGATATACAAGAGCATAAAGCGATAGATTTTATAAATATTGCGAAACACTGGTATCATCCGCAAGAATATGAAACAGTTCTTGAAAAAGGCGCAAACCAATTTTACGATATTTGGTGCGCCAAGGAAAGTTATCTGAAATATATAGGCATGGGACTGCGTCAGCCAATGAAAGATTTTTCAGTTATTGAGGAAAATAAACTGAAAAATCGGATATTAGACACAGAACTGGTAAATATTTCCAGAAAGCCCGGATATTCTTTATGCATATGTGCAGAAAAAATCATAAATATTTATTTTTTAGTATATTTCTAAAAATTGTATAGCTTATTATACAAGGATTAACCATATAGTGTCAATAGAGGAAATTTTGGGTTTCCCGATTTCGGATCTTCTGCATATACTGGTAAAAAAGAGATTGGATAATTACTATGTTTCATGTAAAATCAAATGATGGTACGAAATTGGCTGTTTATGATCCCAATCCACAGGGGAAATGGACGATTGTATTAATCCATGGCTGGCCGCTGTCGCACAAAATGTATGAATATCAGGAGGAATTGTTACTAAATTGCGGTTTCCGTGTGGTAACTATGGACTTAAGGGGATATGGGAATTCGGATGCTCCACGATGCGGTTATTATTATGACCAGATGGCAAGAGATATCTATAATATAGTAAAAGCGCTGCGCCTGAAGTCTTTTATATTATGCGGATTTTCGATGGGTGGAGCGATTGCACTGCGCTACATGAATTGTTTTCAGGGATATGGGGTTCATAAATTAATACTTATTGCAGCAGCGGCACCCAGCTGGACACAGAGAGAAGGGTTTCCATATGGGCTTCCCCGGGAAAAGGCAGATGAGTTAATCTGTCAGGCGGCAACGGACAGACCGCAGTTATGCCACAATTTTGCACACGAGATGTTATTTGCAAGTCCTCACAGCGAGCCGCTGAAGAACTGGTTTGAAGATATTGCACTTTCAGCATCCGGTATTGCCACCATTCAGTCCGCTTATGCCTTACGGGATGAAGACGGAAGAGAAGATTTGAAAGCTGTACACGTTCCTACGGCAATCTTTGCCGGAGCTAAGGATCAGGTAGTATTAAAGGAATTGACAGAGTGTCAGCATCGTGAGATAGCAAATTCCAGGTTATACATTCTGAAAAATAGTGCACATGGAGTGTTCTATGATGAATTAGATCGGTTTAATGAGTATTTTCTTGAATTTATAAACGAATAAAAATGAGTATTTTTTTGAAATTATAAACGAATAAATCGGACTATAGGGGGAATGGAAACTGTAAAAAGGTTTCCATTCTTTCCTATTTTATAAGTTTTTGATCTAATATGGGAAAATGTATCTAAAAAAGCGCTTGCTGTTTGTTACCTCAAATTATATAATGATATTATATGGATGATACTCATACAAAAGGTGACGCAGCTTGGAATGACATGAGAATGTAAATCTAGGGGGTATCGTTTCGGGGGAAGGAAATTGAAAAAAAGAATTATAAAATATCGGTCAGTTTTTCTGGTACTTGTTTTATTAATAGCAGCTATAGTAGCAGGTGTAATTTGCGTGGACTTTACATTGCAGACGAATAATAATTCTCAGAAGCTTTCTATGGAGATTACCGCAAGAGATATCCAAAAGAAGTGTATTAATGTTTCCTTTATCTTAGATGATCATTTTTCAGATCTGGAATCCCTGGCAACTACGATTTCCAGATTTGATCAATATGAGAATGAAGAGTTGATGGACATCCTTGCTCAGTTCGGGAACCACCATGATAATTGCCGGGTGAGTATTGCAGATCCTTTGGGACGGACATATGAGAAGGACAGGGAGGAGGTATCTATTGCTGACCGTGATTATTTTAAGAGTGCTTTAAAAGGCGGCCGGATTATTTCTGATCTGATCAAATCCAGGGTGACGGGAGAGTACAGCATCGTATTTGCAGTGCCGGTGTACCGGGAGGGAAAGGCTGTTGGGGTATTGCGTACAGTCTATCAGAATATACAGCTAAACCGGCTTTTGCATGTTTCCGGAATGGATGCCCAGGAAAATGCCTACATCGTTCAGCGTGACGGGACCATTGCCCTGTCTATGAACGGAGAACTGTGCGGTGAAAACATAGAGGCGGCGCTGGGGACTGGAACTGCCCAGGACAAAATTGATCAGATCCACTATAATATGGGAAAAACAGCGGTGGGGAATCTGGCTTTTGAGGTGGATGATTTCCTTTATTATTGCAATTATGCACCTGTTCCCGGAGGAAAGTGGTATCTTTTTAACATATCGTCTGCATCAAAACTGGGTGAATATACCTCGAAAAGTACCGTAACCGGAATGTTGTTTATGGGTAAAATGGTAGTGCTTTTTCTGATTATTATGGGAGGGATTTTGTGCTATCTGTATTTTAATAACAAACAGATGCGCAAGCTTGCAAATTTGCTTGAGAATGTATCCAGTCATGCCCCGGGCGGAATGTTCCGATATGATCCCAAATCAATGCAGCTGTCTTTTATCAATAATGGATTATACCAGATGCTGGGCTGCAGGGAAGAGGATTTCAAAGAAAATTTTCACAACAATTATCTGGAGCTGGTATATGACCAGGACAGGCAGATGGTATTAGAGAATATAGAAAAAATGATACCGGAACGAAAAAGCTTTAAAATGAGGTTTCGACTGAACAGCCTTTCTTCACCTGCTTACTGGGTACAGCAGGTCAGTAATATTTTTGAAGAAGATGGGGAACTGCATGTCTATGGAATTCTGGTGGATATTGCGGAATACAAGGCATTTGAAGATGAGCTGTCATTTAACAATCAACGTTATAAAATCATTGTCAACCAGATGGAATCTTGCTTCGTAGAATACGATGTCCATGATATGCGTGTTCTGGTAATGCAAAATTTTGAAGAGATATTCGGCAGAATGCTGAAAATGGAAATAGAATCAGAAGATGGAAAAGAGTTTGTCTATGAAGAAGACTGGAATATGATAAAAGATAATTTTAAAAAAGTTCTTTATGGAGAGAAGCCCTATGAAGAATGTGAGGCAAGAATCAAAAAAGATGATGAAACCTATCTCTGGTGCCTGATCCGTTTTTACTCCATGGTAGATGAAAATGGTGCAATCAGCCGTCTGATCTGTAAGATTAACAACATAGATAAACGTAAGCGCCGTTCTATAGAATTAGAAAGTAAGGTACAAAAAGATCCAATGACTGGCCTTTATAACAAGAGCGTCTCTAAAAAATTAATAGAGGATCATTTGGAATCGGCGCCTGATGATATCCAGGGATTATTTGTTCTGGATATTGATAATTTCAAGGGCATCAACGATACCTATGGGCACCATAATGGAGACCGGGTATTAAATATGATGGCTCAAACGCTTCATAATCTGTTTCGGAAAAGCGATGTAGTAGGGCGGATTGGCGGAGATGAGTTCATTGTATGCATGAAAGACTGCTACAATGAAGAATACGCTATGAAAAAAGCAGGTCAGCTGTCACATGACTTTGCCGAAATCACAGCAGAAGCGAATCTTGCTGCAACCTGCAGTATCGGTGTGGCGCTCTATCCAAAACATGGAAAAGACTGGGATGAGTTATTTGAAAAAGCCGACATCGCACTGTACCAGGCGAAGAGATGTGGAAAAAACCAGTATGCGGTTTATTGTGAAAAAGGATTAGATGAGAAGGAATAACAGAATTAGAATAGATGGAAAATAGACAGTAAAGCAGGTAAGCGGCAGTAAATGAATAGAATGCTGCTAATAGTCAATAGAAGAATAAAAAATATAAAAACAATAGAAAATTAAAAACAATAGAAAGATAACAGGTGAATTTGTGAAGACAGGAACGCAAAAAAGAGAAATGAAAAAGACGGATGGCCGGAAGGATTATCAGAATAAGGAAGGGAAAAGTTTTGAAAAAGGCAAGTCAGGGAAGAAGAAAGCTGATATGGCAAAAAGAGATGATGCTTTCAAAGGGGACAAGAATAATAGAAAATCAAGACCAGGACGGGAAGAAGATAGACAGAGCAGGGTATCAGGAGTAAGCCGGGAAGATTGGCATAGTAAAAAGCCGAAAGCTGGTCGGGATGATAATAGGGAAAGTAGAAAATTGGGAGCAGAGCCGGGAAATAGAGGAAGTAGAAATTCTGGGGCAGAGCCGGGAAATAGAGGAAGTAGAAATTCTGGGACGGAGTCAGGAAATAGAGGAAGTAGAAATTCTGGAGCAGAGTTAGGAAATAGAGAAAACAGAAAATCTGGAGCAGCGTCGGGAAATAGAGAAAATAGAAAACCTGGAACGGAGACGGGAAATAGGGAAAGTCGGAAACCTGGAGCGGTGTCGGGAAATAGGGAAAGTCGGAAACCTGGAGCGGCGTCGGAAAATAAGCAAAAAAGAAAATTCGGAGATAGCGGGGAAGGAAGAAAAAATAGTAAAAGGGGTCAATCTGGAGAAAAGAAACAAAGTGATTTAAAAAAGGTAAATGGTATGGAGATATGCCCTGTTTCTAAAAAATGCGGTGGCTGTCAGTATCAGGGAATTTCTTACCAGGAGCAATTAAAATTAAAAGAAAAAGAAATCAGGAAATGGATTGGAAAGTTCTGTAAAGTAAATGCTGTGATTGGAATGGAAAACCCTTACCATTACCGAAATAAGGTTCACGCAGTATTTGACAGGGATAAAAGAGGGAATCCCATCTGTGGTGTATACCAGGCGGGGACGCACAATGTGGTTCCAATAGAATCCTGTATGATCGAGGATCAGAAAGCAGATGAAATTATTCAGAGTATCCGGGGACTTTTAAAATCATTTAAAATAAGAACTTATGACGAGGATACGGGATATGGACTCCTTCGCCATGTGCTTGTAAAACGTGGATTTACCACGAACGAAATCATGGTGGTACTGGTGACCGCCTCCCCGGTATTCCCTTCCAAAAACAATTTTGTCGGCGCGATACGCAAACTTCATCCGGAGATTACGACCATTATCCAGAATGTAAATGCCAGAGGAACCAGTATGGTCCTTGGAGATAAGGAAAAAACACTGTTTGGTAAAGGCTACATCGAGGATATACTCTGCGGCTGTACATTCCGCATCTCTTCAAAATCCTTCTATCAGGTGAATCCCGTACAGACGGAAGTTCTGTACAAAAAAGCTATTGATGCAGCAGGTCTTATGGGAAATGAATCGGTAATTGATGCATATTGCGGCATTGGAACAATCGGTTTAATTGCAAGCAAGAAAGCAAAGCAGGTAATTGGCGTGGAGTTAAACAAAGATGCAGTCCGCGACGCAGTAACCAATGCCAAGCGCAATGAGATAGAGAATGTAAGATTTTACTGTGCCGATGCAGGGAATTTCATGGCGGATATGGCAGCTCAGGGCGAAAAAGCAGACGTGGTATTTATGGATCCGCCAAGAAGCGGAAGTACAGAAGAATTTATGGATTCTATGGTGCAGATGGGGCCTGAGAGAGTGGTTTATGTTTCCTGTAACCCGGAGACGTTAGGCAGGGATTTAGAGTATTTGACGAAGAAAGGGTATGGATGTAAGGGGAGTTGGGGTGTGGATATGTTTGCCTGGACTGGGCATGTTGAAACCGTCGTACTGCTGGTGCGGAAAGGTTGATTCCAGGCTGGTTGAGGGATTTTGTGGTTCATTATAATCTGCAGCTGATTAGCGCTGTTGGTTTTAAGGTCAATAATGACCGCGCAGTCCGTTTTCCTAAATAGTCTGGGCAAATTGTCAAGGATTACACCATTCAGGGCTGGACGATGGATAAGGATCGCCTCCAAAAAGGACATAAGTACGCAAAGACCACCAGACGTTTTTTCAGACTGTGCAGAATAAGATGCAGTGGGCTATTCACAGACACACGGCGGAAGCCAAACATCCAGATACTAATAAATAAGGTTTAGCTGAAAGATAAATTAAATTTTGGAGGCGGGAAAGATAATGGTAAAAGAAAAGGCTTCATTCCAAGCGTTCCTATCGGCAGTTGCGCCGGAACACCAGGGGTTTGTGGAGAAACTTAATGACAAACTCATAGAACAGGGCTGTGACCTTGTAATCAAGGACGTAAAAAATGGTTACGCTGCTTCCTATCAAGTTGAGAAGAAAACAGTAATGAATTGGGTGTTTCGTAAAGCGGGTATTTTGGCACGGATTTATGGTGACAATGCCGAAAAGTATGAAGATGTAATCGCGTCTCTGCCGGATGATATGAAAAAGAAAATGACTGATTCTCGTGATTGTAAGAGACTTATTGACTCTAATGCCTGCAGCCCTACTTGTGTGAAAGGATTTGTTTATACCATGAATGGAGATGTACATAAAAAATGCCGTAATGACGGAATGTTCTTTCTGCTCACTAATGAAACTGCGGAACATATAGAGGGGTTGGTCTGTGCAGAAGTAATTGTGCGTAAATCGGCTTTAGAACGACAGAAAAAGGAAATTGAGTAATTGTGCAGCGGTTTGTTGCACAAATTAATGGTGTTTGTTCTTAGAATAATAAAGTGATAAACATACATAGAATGGAGAAAACTGTGAACACAGCACATAAAACAAAATCTTTGCGAAAACACCCGCTTATAGAATTATTAAAACATAACAAAGGAAATCCAAGAACTCTGATATTAATGGAGCCGCTATGGGGTATTCCATATAATCTGATCGCACCTTTTGCCACACTATATATGTACTCACAGGGAATAACGGACGTACAAATCGGACTGATTTTGTCTATTTCCATGTTTGTTCAGGTGTTCTTTTCCTTCTTTGGCGGCATCATAACAGATAAGATGGGTCGAAAATTTACAACCATGATGGGTGATTTCTTTGGTTGGACTGTTGCTTGCCTGATATGGAGCATATCGGGTAACTTCTGGCTCTTTTTAATTGCAGTTTTATTCAACAGCTTTGAGCAGATTAACCAGACCGCATGGTATTGCTTATTGATTGAAGATGCGGAACCCAAAGATTTATTGGGAATATATACTTGGGTGAATATCGGCGGATTGATTGCAATCTTTTTTGCACCGATTTCTGGATTGCTGATCAATTCCTTTACTGTGGTTCCGGTTGTCCGGGTTTTATATTTGGTTTTCGCTGTGAATATGCTGCTTAAGGTAATTGTTACTTTTCGGTATTGTAAAGAAACCCGGCAAGGCAAGGTCCGAATGGCTGAGACTAAAGATACCCCTGTTTCACGGATGTTATATGAATACAAGTATTTGATACCTAAAGTGCTGAAGAATAAAGAGATTATGAAAGTACTTATTGTCTCCGTGATATTGTATATCACGAATCTGGTCAGCACCAATTTCTTTAGTTTGTACGCAACACAAGAGTTAGGTATAGAATCGCGCTATCTGGCTTTTTTTCCGATTTTGAACGCGGCTGTGATGTTGATTTTCTTGATAGGAATACAGCACCGATTGGAATTCGTGAAATTCCGCATCCCTATGTGGAGCGGTTTGGTATTGTATGCGGCAGCAGCGATACTTCTGATACTGGCACCGAATGGTAATATGCCGTTTATTATTATTTATGTCTTTGTTGTGGCAGTAGCCGGTTCTCTTGTCATGCCTCGTAAGGATGCCTTGATCCAGCTAAGTATTAATCCGGAGGAGCGGGCTCGTATTAATGCTTTGATTATGTCCTTCACAATTGCTTTTTCTTCACCATTCGGTTATTTTGCAGGGTGGTTATCAAGTATTGACCGCCGGCTGCCATTTGTGTTTACATTTATTTTATTTATTGTGGCAATCATAATCGTGGGTCGCATCCGTGATCCCGAATTCGCTAAGGAGCATGAAGAGGTTGATAATTAATGGGGGTTATCTTCCGATAGCATCTAATATCGCAGAAATGAGTGAAACCTATTTGGAATTTATTAACGAAATAATTGTGAAATAGTGTGTTTCTATGAAATTAAAATGGATAAATTTTTTCTGGATAGGGGACGGGGTAAGGCCGTATGAGTATAAAAAATGGGTTTTGTCAGGTGGAAATGAACCACAGGGCAAAACCCATTCTTTTTAGCAAAAATGAAAATATTAGTCAAAACTTATACCCTGTGGAGAAATATGTTCAGGAACCGATTTTAGCATCAAAAGAAAGCTATTATTATAGACGGTTAATCTGAAATATAGTAAACTTATCTTAGTGATAAATTAGAATTCAGCAGGGAACTATTTTACAGGAGGTAATTTAAATGAAATATGAAGGTGTATGCATTGCGGTGAAAGATATAAATCTATCCAAAAAATTCTATCAGGAGTTATTTGGACTTGAGATTTTTCAAGATTATGGTATAAATGTTTCCTTTGGCGGGTTGTCTTTGCAACAGGAATTTGACTGGATGCTAGGTGTCCCGAAGGAGAGTATACTGAATAAATCTCATAATATGGAGTTATATTTTGAGGAAGATGATTTTGACGGCTTTATTGCTAAATTAGAGCAGCGTAACGACATTGAATACATTGGTGACGGTATTAAAGAAGCTGGGTGGGGACAACGCTCTATACGTTTTTACGATTTGGATGATCATATTATCGAAGTAGGTGAAAATATGAAAATGGTTGTGAAGCGTTTCCTTGATTCCGGAATGTCAATGGAGGAAACTTCAAAACGTATGGATGTATCTATATCGGATTTAGAGACACTTTTGTGTAGTTAATTCGATAAACTACAATGAAGATTGGGGGATTAAAAGTGGAACAGAGAACACTTTTTAAACAAAATTTGGAACGGGAGAACACTTTGCTGGAAGAGCCGGAAGAGGTAACGCCTGCTAAGAATGTTTTGCAGTTATCTTGCGAAGTTGATGATGTGCTGACCTATGCCATCGTTCATATCGGTGCACACGTTGTCAGAGATGTTTGTGTGAAAAATGTTTCCGAAGCAGATTTGGATAATCTGGTTGTTAAAATCAGCGCAAATATTGAAATGGTGGAGAATTTTAAATTTGGCATTGAGAAGATAAAACCGGACGAAGAGCTGCATTTTAAGAATCTGAATGTTCCGATTAATGCCGGTTATCTGGCATCGCTTACGGAAAGAAACATCTGCCAGCTGACAGTGGGGATATATTTTGAAGAGACTCAGCTTGCATCTCAGACTGTAACTATTACGGCACTTGCCTTTGATCAGTGGCCGGGACTTCAGTATACACCAGAGCTTCTGGCAGCGTTTTCTATGCCGAATCATCCTGTGGTTACAAGCATAATACAGCTTGCGTCAAAATATCTGGAAAAATGGACCGAAGATCCTTCTCTTGCCGGATATCAGTTCCAGGATCCGAATCGAGTTAAAAATATGGCTGCTGCAGTGTATGCGGCAATTCAACAGAAAAACATTACTTATGCAGAGCCTCCTTCAAGCTTTGAGGTGTTTGGTCAGCGGATACGTCTGGCGGATGCTGTGTTAGATCAGCATCTGGGAACCTGCATGGATATGACGTTACTTTATGTGGCATGCCTGGAAGCCATGGGATTGAATTCGGTCATGGTGATGATGAAGGGCCATATATTCGCCGGTGTCTGGCTTCTTGAGGAGTCTTTTTCGGACATGATTATGGATGATCCTTCCCAGTTGGAAAAACGTATGTCCAAGGGCATTCATGAGATGATTGTCGTTGAATGTACCGCTATGTGTGCCGGAAAGAGCAGAAGTTTTGATGAGGCAGTCACGTTGGCAGAACGTGAAGTATCGAATTATGGTAATTTTGCTTTTGTTATCGACGTGAAGCGCGCCAGAAGCATGGGTATAAGGCCCCTTCCGGTTCGGGTAAAGACGTCAGCTGGCTTTGAGGTTCAGCATGAAGAACGCAAAGAGAAGGATGTTACGAATGCACCGAAAGCGATTGGAGATACTTTTGAACTGCCTGATTCAGCACAGAAGGATACGGTTACAAAGCTGACTCAGTGGGAGCGTAAGCTTTTAGATCTGAGTTTACGAAATATGCTGATTAATATGAGAATGACGAAGGCGGTGGTTCCGCTGTTGTCTTCCGATGTGAGTATTTTGGAGGATGCCCTGTCGGATGGAGAGGAGTTCCAGGTTATGCCGCGCCCGGCGGATATGTCAATCGCAGGTGATGGAGGAGTACCGGTAGAAGCACTGGGAGAGCTGGGCCCTTTTGCGGATTTTATTGCATTGGAGAGTAAACACCGACGGCTGCATTCTCTGTATACAGAAAAGGAATTAAACAGCTGTCTGACCAAGATGTACCGGTCAGCAAAAACGTCAATGGAAGAGAATGGTGCCAGCACGCTGTATCTTGCATTGGGCTTACTCCGTTGGTTTGAAGGTAAAAAGAGCGCCACGGTAAGATATGCACCGATTGTATTGGTTCCAATTGATATCGTTCGTAAATCTGCAAGCAAAGGCTATGCAATGCGCATGCGTGATGAGGATGCGCAGATTAATATCACACTTTTAGAATTTTTAAAACAGAGCTTCGACACGCAAATTTATGGACTGAATCCGCCGCCAATGGATGAGCATGGACTGGATCTTCCTAAGATATTTGCGATTATTCGGCATGCAGTGATGAATCTTCCTATGTGGGATGTGGTGGAAGCGGGATTTATCGGCAATTTTTCATTTTCACAGTTTGTGATGTGGAATGATATACATACAGATAGTGCCTTTCTTAAGAATAACAAAATAGTCCATAGTCTGATGAATGGAGCCGTAGATTGGGATTGCAAGATACCCGAGGGTGTAGATACGGATGAAGCATATCTGCCGATAACAGTGGATTCCTCACAGCTGCGGGCAATTAATATGGCAGCAGCAGGTGTCAGTTTTGTGCTGCACGGACCACCTGGAACCGGAAAATCACAGACTATTACAGCAATGGTTGCAAATGCGCTTACAAAGGGGAAGACGGTTCTTTTTGTGGCGGAGAAAATGGCTGCACTTGAGGTTGTGCAGAAGAGACTGGCAGCACTTGGTATTCAGGATTTTTGTCTGGAGCTTCATTCCAATAAAGCGACTAAGAAAGCCGTGCTGGATCAGCTGAAAAGAGGTCTGGAGATTGGTGTCTGGGGTATTACAACGGAATACGATAAGAAAATCCAGGATATTCGGAAAATGCGTGGGGATCTGGATGCCTATGCAAAGGCACTGCATGTAAAGAGACCGTTTGGAAAAACGCTGCGTCAGCTGATGGATATTTATGAAATGATTCCGGAGCTGGAGAAGAGCGTTCGTTTTGATCATGCTTATGTAAGCTCGCTTACAGAGAGTGATCTGGATCATAAGGTTAACAGCCTGGAGCGGCTGATTGCTGCCGGTAAAGGGATCGGACACCCTCATAACCATCCATTGGCTGCGGTTCAGCAGACTGAATATAATCAACGTCTGAAATTTGAACTGGAAGGTGTTGTACGTACTTATGCTTCGGCGCTGGAAACGTTCAGGGATCATGTGTTGGCCTTTGTAGAATTGGTGGGTATTGAGCCGCCGGTAACGGAAGACCAATGGAATCATATTTGCAATTATGCCAAAAGTGTGATTGCAGCAGAGGAGATACCTGTATTTTTGAAGCAGGCTGATGATATTGACCAGGCATTTTCTGAGCCAATGATGTATCTGGAACATAAAACTGAATTTTCTGCAAAGAGAGCTGATTTCTTTGCTCAGTGGAATGAGAATTTTCTGCGCATGAATATGGACATTTTTCGTGAGAAATATGACCAGGCTAATAAAAAATTCTTTGGTAAAGGGAAAGCATTTGCTGCATTAACTTCTGAAATGCAGGCTTATGCGTCCTTTCAGATAGAAACGGAGCGGATTCCCGTATATCTGACGGATATTACATTCTACCAGCGTGAATTGCAGGATATATCCGATGCTGAGGCTGCATTGCCGTATGAGTGGAAGAAAATATTGCAGGATTATCCGTCTGCAGCTGCATTGCAGGGATATAAGGAAAATGTGAAGAAACAGCTGCAGGTGATGGAGCAGTTCTCAGTTCAAATCCAGAAGCCCTGTATTCAAATAGCTCAGAGCCTGCCTGGCGATTTACAGGCAGTGAAGAATGGTGAGGCTGAAGCGACGGCATTGCTTAATCTGAAGTTTGCGGATGATGAATTGAATTGGATGGAAAGCCGTCTTAAGATGTGTTCATGCATCCTTGAAAATGCCGCTTCGATTAAAGATTGGATTGTATACAGACAGTTTGCTGCTGAGTGCCGCGAGCAGGGACTGGCTCCGGTATGTGAGGCTTATGAAGCAGGATTGCCTCATGAAGAGGTTATGACAGTTTATCTGCGGTCTATCTACAGATCTATAATTCTGGCAGTGATTGAGAAAGAACCGGTATTGAACAGCTTTACGGGGATTGGATTTAATGAGAAGATTGTCCAGTTTAAGAAGCTGGATCAGGAATTTATGGAACTGACCAAGGATGAGATGTTCTGCAAACTGACACATCAGCTTCCGACATCGTATGATTCTGTGGAGGTTAGCAAGGAGCTCAATATACTAAGAAGAGCAATCAGCAGCAATGGAAGAGGCTTATCTGTGCGAACGTTGTTTGAACAGATTCCGCACATTCTGACCAGATTATGCCCATGCATGCTGATGAGTCCCATTTCTGCAGCGCAGTATCTGAAAGCAGAAAATGATTTGTTTGATATTGTAATATTTGACGAGGCATCCCAGCTGCCTACCTGTAAGGCGGTAGGTGTTCTGGCCCGTGGTAAGAATGCTGTTATTGTAGGGGATCCGAATCAGATGCCGCCAACCAGCTTTTTTGCCGGGAATACGGTAGATGAAGATAATTTGGATATTGAGGATCTGGATAGTATTCTGGATGACTGTCTGGCACTTGGCATGCATTCAGCATATCTGCACTGGCATTATCGCAGCAGACATGAAAGTCTGATCGCTTTCAGCAATCAGGAATTTTATGAGAATTCAATGCTTACCTTCCCGTCAGTTAATGACAGGGAAAAGAGGGTGCGCCTGGTTAAGGCAGATGGTTTTTTTGACCGTGGAAAAGGGCGTGTGAATGAGGGGGAAGCAAGGGCGATCGTTGCTGAGATAAAGAGAAGATATCAGAAGCCGGAATTGATAAATCAGACGATTGGAGTTGTTACATTTAATATCAGTCAGCAGACATTAATTGAGGATTTGCTGCAGGAAGAGTATCAGAAGGATGCTGCATTTGATAAGTGGGCGAATGTTGGTGAAGAAACCATGTTCATTAAGAATCTTGAAAATGTACAGGGAGATGAGCGTGATGTTATCTTGTTCTCAATTACTTTCGGTCCGGATGCAGACGGTAAGCTTTCCTTGAATTTTGGTCCGCTGAATAAGAATGGCGGCTGGAAGCGGCTGAACGTTGCGGTATCCCGCGCAAGAACGGAGATGGTGGTATTTACAACTATGACTGCCGATATGATTGATCTGAAACGCACAAAATCCAAAGGCGTTGAATCGCTGAAAGGTTTCCTTGAATTTGCTCAGAAGGGACGGCTGCAGGGAGAATATGTGGAGACCAGGGTTCAAAATTCTCAGGGTATCATGGAGCATATCTGCCAGCGTATTACAGATGACGGTTATAAGTATCAAAAGGCGGTAGGGCATTCTAAGTTTAAGGTGGATATTGCTGTGATCAATCCATACGATGAGAAAGAATATCTGCTTGGTATCATGCTGGATGGAGAATCCTATCGTCAGTCTTCCAACACAAAGGATCGGGAAGTGGCACAGATCAGTATTCTTAACGGACTTGGCTGGAAGCTGCATCGTATCTGGACGATGGATTGGTGGGATAATCGGGATAAGGAACTGTCTAAGCTGATGCAGATTCTTGAGGAAAAGAAAGCAGCTGCATATCAGATGTATCAGGAGCAATACACGGTTGATGCAGTGAATAATGATGTATTGGAGGATACAATCAGCGACAGGGCGGAAACGGAAGCTATTCCTTCTGATGCAGAATTAGCAGAGCCGGTAGAGAACGCAGTAAAAAATACAGAGAAGCAGGCTGCGGAGCAGATTCCAGTGGTTGATGTGAAAGAACGTTTTGTGGTAAAGAACCCTGTCATCGAGGCTGCTAATGTCAAAGTGGCTGCCGGAAAGAATGAAGCAGCCAGCACTATCACGCAGGCCGAACAAGTGGAACTGGATTATCGATTAGAGGAATATGTACCTGCAGAGGTTGAGATGACAGATCTGTCTACGATGGATTATGTCAAGAAGGAAAACCTGAAGCAAATTACAGAGAAATTGCAGCAGCTCATCGATGCAGAGGCTCCAATTACCTATGATAAGCTGGTTAAGAAAACTCTTAGGGCATTTAATATTTCGCGTTCAAGTACACAGACTCTGGAAGCAACTGACAAGGCACTGAAAAAGGCCTCATCAAGGATGAATAAACAATCCGGTGTTAAGTTCTACTGGCGCAGGGATCAGAGCCCGGAAAGGTATTGGAGGTATCGCAATGACAGCAGTTTGGCGGATAAGCGATCTGGGGATGAAATATGTCAGCAGGAGCTTAAGAACGCTGTATGCGTGACATTAAGAGAAAAGGTGGCTTTGGAAAAGGACAGTCTTGTCAGGGAAACCATTCGTACTATGGGATATGCCAGAAGCAGTGCGGCATTGATAGCTGCAGTTGAAAGAGGCCTTAAATATGGGCGGAAAACTGGTGAGATTGTGCAGGATGCGGAGAACCGGTTTACGCTGAATGAAAATATGTAAAGTGGAAAATGAAAGCCGGGTATATAATGGATACGAAAAAAGGTACAGAAAGGATCAGGTTAAGATAAGTGAACTATCAAAAGATAGACGGAATAGAATTCAAAATGGGTAAGGAATTTGACTTTAGTTTCTTAAAAAAATATGGTAAAGTGTTTAAAGTATTTGATGACCAAGATTCAGGAAATATTTGTTTTGGAATAGAGAGTCAAGGAGGAAGAATATTTGTCAAATTTGCAGGAGCACAAACTGCAGAATATGATGGGGATATTTCTAAAGCAATTGAAAGATTAAAGTCAACAGTACCTGTATATGACTCTATCAAACACACCTCACTGATTAAGTATATTAGATTTCTTAATTGATACAGCCAAAATGGGGTATGTTGCAATTGATTTTTACGATGGCAGTATTATGTACAACAGATTAAATAAGACTACTAATATTTATGATATAGATTTCTTCAGAAAGAGTCCAAGCAGCAACGATATGGGACAGATGTGGGGAAGTGCAAGATTTATGTCACCGGAAGAATATAAATTGGGAGAAATTCTAGATGAAATCACCAATGTTTTTACAATTGGACAGATGGGATTTTCTTTGTTTACGGATAGCGAACGTGATAAGGAAGGATGGCCACTGTCTGCATCAAGTTATAATGTTCTTATGAAAGCAATCAGTCCGGATCGGATGGATAGATATATAAGTTTAGCTGAGTTTAGTGAGTGCTGGAATGAAGCCATTAAAAGCAGTATTGCCGTCAGGTATATCTGATAATTTGGGTCTGATGCTTCAGTGGACATGGTATCACGATGACATAGAGATTATTGAGGAGGAAAAATAGGGAGGGGGCGTACACGTATGGGGTTTATTCGCGATTTGTTTAAAAAGATAAAGACTATCGAAGTCAAAAGGCAAAATATAACAGCAGAACAAAATGTAAATGTCATGCAATTACTGAGCCTTCGTGAGTATATGAATGAAATTCTTCAGGCGGATAGATATATTGCAAAGAGTGAATATAAAGACGAGATTCATAAGCACAAAGACGTAATAGAATTCTTTATAGTGCTTAAAAATAGTAGTATGCTTGATTTGTTTTGCAAAAAGTATAGTGTTGATTTGGAAGTGGTACAAGAGAGTATAGATTTTTATTCGAACTTTGAATGCTTTGTTGACCGGCACAATGAAATATTTGTTTCAAATAAGATGCTGGCAGAAAAAGAATATTTGGATAATATTTTAAAGACAGTAGATCCGAAGATATTATTAGATGATGATCAGCGCAAAGTAATATTAACAGATGAAGATTATTGTTTGGTTATTGCCGGTGCCGGAGCAGGAAAAACAACAACAGTAGCAGCCAAGGTAAAGTATCTTGTGGAAAAAAGAAAAGTTGATCCGGCTCAGATTTTGGTAGTGTCATTTACAAATAAGGCGGTTAATGAGCTAAAAGAAAAAATAAATGATGATCTGAATATAAAATGCCCTATTGCAACGTTTCATTCAACAGGAAATGCTATTATTCATAAGAATGCACCTGATGAAAAGTTGAATATCGTAGAGAATTCAAAACTGTATTTTGTTATAAGGGATTATTTTAGGGGGTCTATTATTCAGAATGAAAATGTAGTTAATAAGCTGATTATGTTTTTTGCATCATACTTTGATGCACCATATGAAGGTGATAACTTAAATGTTTTTTTTAATCAGATAGCTAAAGCAAATTATTCTACCATGAGAAGTGATTTGGAGGATTTTAAAAGGGAGGTTATAGATTCTCGTACAAATAAGTCAGTTACAATACAGAATGAAGTGTTGCGCTCACACCAGGAAGTTGAAATAGCCAATTTCCTGTATTTGAATAATATTGATTATGAGTATGAGCCTATTTATCAGTATAATATTACATACGCGCGCAAACCATATACACCCGATTTTATTATAAAGCAGGATGGAAAGGTTGCATATATTGAGCATTTTGGGATTACTGAAGATGGAAAAAATGACAGATTCAGTGATAAGGAAGTAGAAGCATATAAGAAAGCAGTAAATGACAAAGTAATACTTCATCGTAAGCATGGAACGATTCTGATCTATACATTTTCAAAATATAAAGATGGTAAACCGTTACTTACTCACTTAAGAGAAAGGATGGAGCAGCATGGATTTGAATTAAAGCAGCGTTCTAATAAAGAAGTTATGGAAATGCTCGTAGCTGGTGAGGAAAATAGATATGTTCGTAAACTGGTTAATCTTATCTGTCGATTTATATCTAATTTTAAGGTAAATGGATACACGTCAGAAGATTTTAATCGAATGTATCACTCTACCCAGAACGTGAGGACAAGACTATTTTTAGATATTTGTAACGACTGCTTTTTAGAATATGAGAAATATTTAAAGAAAAATAAAGCTGTTGATTTTCAGGATATGATAAATGAGTCTGCAAGAATTTTACGTGAAGTACAAGAAATGAAACAAAAACTGGATTTTAAATACGTGATTGTTGATGAATATCAGGATATCTCCCGTCAGAGATTTGATCTGACTAAGGCTCTTTCAGAAGTAACGGATGCAAAGATCATTGCAGTGGGGGATGATTGGCAGTCAATCTATGCATTTAGTGGTTCAGATATTACCCTGTTTACAAAATTTCAGGAAAAAATGGGATATGCTAAACTCCTGAAGATTGTAAAAACATATCGTAATTCCCAGCAAGTAATAGATATTGCCGGTAATTTTATTCAGAAAAATACAGAACAAATTTCAAAAAAACTGGAATCACCAAAGCAAATTAGTGAGCCGGTAATTATCTATACTTATGACGGAACATACAAAGGTAAAAACGGAACTAGAAGAAGCGGTGTTAATTATGCAACAGCCAATGCCACCCAGGTGGCATTGAAACAAATAGTGCATTACAGTAAACAAGAAGGACGAAAGTCAGAGTCCATACTGTTACTTGGACGATTTGGGTTTGACGGTGACCAGTTAGAAAAATCAGGTTTATTTGAATACACGAGCAGAGGCAGTAAGATAAAAAGTGTGATGTTTCCAGAGCTGGATATTACATTTATGACAGCGCATTCGTCCAAAGGTCTTGGTTATGATGAGGTTATTATTATAAATGGAAAAAATGAAACTTATGGATTTCCATCAAAAATAGAGGATGATCCTGTATTGTCCTTTGTGATAAAAGGGGATCGATCCATTGATTATGCTGAGGAACGCAGACTTTTTTATGTTGCAATGACAAGAACAAAAAATCGTGTTTACTTTATTGCACCGGAACAGAATCCGTCTGAGTTTTTGGTTGAGTTAAAGAGAGATTACAAAAACGTAGTAATTCATGGAAATTGGAACGAAGAGGAACCTAAAACGATAGGACGAAAGTCATGCCCATTATGTGGATATCCGCTGCAGCTTAAATATAAAAATTCATATGGATTAAGGTTATATATTTGTACAAATGAACCGGAATTATGTGGATTCATGACGAATGAGCATAAAGCAGGAAAGCTTTCAATATTGAAATGTGATCAATGCAGAGATGGTTATCTTATTGTAAAATCTTCTAAATCGAATGATTACTTTCAGGGATGTACAAACTATAAGAAGGATGGAACTGGCTGCAACAATGTGATAAGCAAAAATAAGTTTTATGATATGATGGGATATGAACTCGAATCAGATCAGTTGCAGGAAACAAAAGATGATACAAAAAGCCAGCTGATGCACAACTCACAAAGCGATACAGAAAATAAAAAGAAACAAAAAATACTGCATGTGTATGAAGCCCGGGAAGATAGTATTTCCATAAAGATAGGCAAATTTGAACCCGTTTTATGTAGAGAACGGGATTTGAATGAAATCGTACATTGTATTCTTAGTGCGCTGCAAAGTGTTAGTAATGTTCGTTATTATGGCATAACAATGCTGACGGATGTGCTCGTAGGAAATACTACGAAAAGACTATTGGATAATAAGCTAAATACAGTACCACAATTTGGGAAAATAAACTATGCATCCAGAGACGAGATCTACGCAATTATTGAATGGCTGATTGATAATAAATTTATTTTAAAAACAAAAGGCCAGTATCCTGTACTGCATCCAACCTATAATGGAATGCATTACGATGAGAAGATGACATTAAAGCAACTGAAACAATTAAAAAGGTATTTAGAGCAGCAGACAAAGAATGTGATAGAAAATGTAGATATCCGTGCCACCACACGGTGAGGATTGTATAAAATTGTGTTAAAAATAAATGTTACAGGAGGTATATATGATTAAGGTTCAAAACCTGTCCTACTCGTATCAACAAAAGGACTTATATAAAAAGGTTTCATTTACAATAGAGGATAATAAGCATTGTGCATTGATTGGTGCCAATGGTACAGGAAAAAGTACGCTGCTGAATTTGCTGATGAACTCAGATGAGTATCTGTACGATGGAAAAATAGAAATTGAAGGTTCAGGCAGGATTGGATATGTCAGCCAATTTTCGCAATTAGATCAAAAAGAAGATTTGACTGTTTTTCAGTATCTCAGTGAGGAGTTTGTGAAGCTTGAGCAGAAAATCATTGATTACTGTAAGGAAATGGAGACTGCTGTCAATCTGGAATCTATTTTTGAGGAATATCAGAAAGTACTGGATGAATTTAATGCCATTGATGGAGATTGTTACGAAAGCAATATTAAGAAGCAGCTAAAAGTAGCTGATTTACAAAAGGCAGAAGGACAGAAAATCAGTAGTCTGAGTGGCGGAGAATTTAAGCTGGTTCAGGTGATCAGAGAGATGATGCTTAGCCCAAGACTTCTGATAATGGATGAACCTGATGTGTTTTTGGATTTTGATCATCTGAATGCTTTGAGCAATCTGATTAATGCCCATAAAGGAACCCTTCTTATTATCACCCATAACCGGTATCTGTTAAACCATTGTTTTAATAAGATACTACACATGGAAAACATGGATCTTCAAGAATTTGAAGGAAACTATACAGAATATAATTATGAACTTCTTGCCACAAAGATTGATCTGGAAGCAGCAGCTGCTGCAGACCAGGCAGAGATAGACCGTCAAAGTAAAATCTTAGAAAAGGCCAGAGTAAAAGCAACATCAATGGATAATGCATCCCTCGGTAAAGCGGTACATGCAAGACAGACTTTGCTTGATCGGCTAAAAACCAGAAAAACTAAGGCTCCTTTCGTAGATATCAAATATCCGGAGATTCATTTTGAACTTGAAAGAGAAGTGGTAAATGAAAACATTCTTGAATTGACTGATTATAGTGTTGCATTTGATGAACAGCTTTTAGACCATGTAAATTTTGTAATGAAACCCCAGGATCATGTCGCAATTGTTGGGAATAATGGAACTGGAAAAACAACATTGCTTCGTGAAATCTTTGAAAATAATAAAGAAGCTATTAGGATTAGTGAGCATGCTGAGATTGGTATTTTTTCTCAGATTACGGGCTCATTATATGATGACACAAAAACTTTGCTTGAGATTTTTGAAGAAAAGGGTGTTGAAACCAAACAGAATGCAGTGGACTATTTGAAAAAATATGGATTTGAAGAAGAGACTCTAGATCAAAAAGTGAGTGAATTATCTGGTGGAGAAAAAGACTTATTTCAATTAGCTGTGATTTCATTAGGAAGAGCTAACTTCCTTCTGTTGGATGAGCCCACGGGGCATTTGGATGTTTATGCACAGATTGCATTGGAGCAGGCGATTTCAGCGTACAAAGGTGCAATCCTTATGGTATCTCATGACTTTTACACGGTAGCCAATTGCGTGGACTATGTATTATTGGTAGAAAATAATACTGTACGGAGAATGTCTATCCGTAAATTCAGACAGATGATTTATGCCAATCATTTTGACAAGGATTATCTGCTTTTGGAACAAAAGAAGAAAGAGACAGAAACCAGAATTCAACAGTTGCTTCAGATAAATGAATTTAGTAAGGCAAAGGATCTAATGGGATTATTAGGAGAAATTATTAAGAAAATGAGCGCATTGGAGTAGAAGTAATTGCACGTGTAATATCAACTCATACTACAGAATATTTGCAAGAACGATATTTTGAGGGGGAGTCATATCAGCAGGTATGGGTTCTAACGATTCCATGAAATGGAATTGTAACTTTGTATAATAAGAATTTAGATGAAGCGCGTATAGGGGGAAATCGTGGCAGCAGCTCTCTATGATACGGACCTGGGAAACGGACATTTTTGTATAAAGGATGGCTACAGTCATCTGAAAGAAGAGATGCTTCTTTACGCTGAAAAGAATCTAAAGAACGATGATGAATTTGAAGCATTTATTGCAGATTCTGATTTGGAATTTCAGCGTATTGCTTATCGAAACGGATACTTTCCAACTACAAATAAAGAGTGTGATGCATATTTTCCCGTTGAAGAACGCTCTCTGGACTATAAATTGCCTGAGGGATTTCGAATTGCCAGCATGGCAGATCAATATGATATATTCAAGTATGGAGAGGTATTGTTTAAGGGTTTTAACCATGAAAAAGAAGACAAAAAATTTTCCCCGACAGAAAAGGAAATTGAACATGGTCATGATGAATTTAATGCTCCGAAAGTAAATAAGGAACTGAAAATGATTGCACTTGATTCAGACGGCGAGTTTGCTGCTTATTGCGGTATGTGGTATGATCAGGATTCGGAATATGGAATTGTTGAACCGCTGGCAACAATACCAAAATACAGAAAAATGGGGCTTGGCAGAGCTGTTGTCTATGAAGGAATAAAACGATGCAGAGAATTAGGAGCGAAATACATATTTGTGGGCTCTTCTCAGCAATTTTATTATTCCATTGGATTTATTCCTTATGGAAACGGAACCTATTGGGCGAAGAAGCGTGTTCAGTAATGTAAAAGCAGCAATCCAGGAAGATGCGGTCCCATAAAGTGTGATACACGGCTGCCAGAAAGTAATTTTCAAACACGCTGTAGAGTGATAAATGAAAGGAGATGTGATGAAAAAATATAATTATTTTGTTGTACTAAATGAGAGCAAAGAAAAAGTCCTTTTTTGTAAAAGGATGAAGGAGTCATGTAAAGGTATATATAGTTTTGTAGGTGGTAAAGTTGAAACTGGTGAAGACAGTATGAATGCTGCTTACAGAAAATTACAGAAAGAGACTGGTATGGGGAAGTTTGATATTAGATTATTTCATCTGATGGACATTACAAATTATGATCAGGATATTTTAATAGAACTTTATGTAGGGCGCATTCAAAAAAGTGAGAAGTTGCAAGAAGAATTAAATTCGTTGGAATGGCTTTCAATAAAGGAAGATTTCACAAATCAGGAACGTTTTGCAGGAGAACAGAATATTTCATACATCATGAAGGTGGCAATGAAATATCTGCTGAAGGAATTTGCTGCAGACAGAAGTATTGATTTAAATTCAATTTGTATTGGAGTCGATGGTTGTAAGGGTGGATGGGTTGCGGCTGTAATTAATAAGGGCAACTTATCAATTGAGAAATATGATTCTATCAAAGCAATTTTGGAAGATAATCCAGTATTTCATGAGTTTATTGTTGATATGGTTATTGGTCTGCCAAATAATGATTCACATATAAGACCTGATACAGAAGCTAGAACCCTAATACCAGGTAGAACTTCAACAATATTTGCAGTGCCTAGCAGACAGGCTGTTTATGCTAAATCAGAAGTGAAGCAGGCAGAAGAGAATAAGAAGGCATTAGGTAAAGGTCTGGCCAAACAGTCCATGGCTATTATTCCGAAAATAAGAGAATTAGATTCTTTTCTTAATTCTGAAACAAAATACAAGAACATTATAAAAGAGAGTCATCCCGAGGTATGTTTTGCAAGATTAAACAGTGCTGTTGTTATGACAAAGAAAGCCCAATTTTCGGGATTGTGTGAAAGAGTTCATATACTAAAAAAATATATATCAGAGGCAGATATAAGTGATATTCTAAAAAAAGCGAAAGAGTTAAAGTGCAATGCAGATGACATTGTTGACGCAATGTGTCTGGCCTTAACTGCAAATTTAAATCATCAAGGTCTGGGTGAAACAATTCCGGCTAAACCAATGCGTGACGAAAAAGGATTATTTATGCAAATGATTATTCCCAAAGAAGTGTGAGCACTTATGCCTTAGAATTTAACTAAAGACATAAGCACTTCTGGCAACGATTTAAAGTGTACTTTATGTTGCCAATTTTTACTGACACAGCAGGTATTTTGTATACATTTTTTATTTACAGCAACCCCAAAAGTCTATCAGATTCTGTACATGATAAACATTCATAAATTTTACATTATTTTTATAATTAAAGCTATTGACTTTTTATTCACAAAGTGAGATGATAGAAACAAATTCGGAAAAATGAAAGTGAGGTAAATTAAGATGAGTAATATTGATTTAACACAGTATGGCATTAATGGTGTAACAGAAATCGTTCGCAATCCTTCTTTTGATATGTTATTTGAGGAAGAGACAAAAGCAAGTTTAGAGGGTTTTGAAAAAGGCCAGGTAAGTGAACTTGGTGCAGTTAATGTTATGACTGGTATTTATACAGGACGTTCACCTCAGGACAAGTACATAGTTATGGATGAAAATTCTAAGGATAACGTATGGTGGACTTCTGCTGAATATAAGAATGACAATCATCCGGCTAGCCAGGAAGCATGGGATACAGTAAAGAAACTTGCTCAGGAAGTTCTTTCTAACAAAAGACTTTTTGTTGTAGACGCATTCTGTGGTGCTAACGAAGATACACGTATGGCAATTCGTTTTATCGTTGAGGTTGCTTGGCAGGCTCATTTCGTTACAAATATGTTTATCCAGCCTACAGCTGAAGAACTTGAAAACTTCGAACCAGATTTCATCGTATATAACGCTTCTAAAGCAAAAGTTGATAATTATAAAGAGTTAGGTCTTAATTCTGAAACTGCTGTAATGTTCAACATTTCCAGCCGCGAGCAGGTTATCGTTAATTCTTGGTACGGTGGAGAAATGAAGAAGGGTATGTTCTCTATGATGAACTACTATCTGCCACTGAAAGGCATTGCTTCTATGCATTGCTCAGCAAATACTGATTTGAACGGTGAAAATACAGCAATTTTCTTCGGACTTTCCGGTACAGGTAAGACTACATTGTCAACAGATCCGAAAAGACTTCTGATCGGTGATGACGAACATGGCTGGGATGACAAGGGTATCTTTAACTTTGAAGGCGGATGCTACGCAAAAGTTATCAACCTTGACAAAGAATCTGAGCCAGATATCTATAATGCGATTAAACGCGACGCTCTTTTAGAGAATGTTACGGTTGACGCTGATGGTAAAATTGATTTCGATGATAAGAGCGTGACTGAGAATACTCGTGTATCTTACCCGATTAACCATATTAAAAATATTGTTCGTCCAGTTTCAACTGCTCCAGCTGCAAAGGATGTTATCTTCTTATCAGCAGATGCATTTGGTGTTCTTCCTCCAGTATCAGTTTTAACTCCAGAGCAGACACAGTATTACTTCCTGTCTGGATTTACAGCAAAACTTGCTGGTACAGAGCGTGGAATTACAGAGCCTACACCTACTTTCTCTGCTTGCTTCGGACAGGCATTCCTGGAACTGCATCCTACAAAATATGCAGAGGAACTTGTTAAGAGAATGCAGATGAGCGGCGCTAAAGCATATCTTGTAAATACAGGATGGAATGGTTCCGGAAAACGTATCTCTATCCGTGATACACGTGGTATCATTGATGCGATTTTAGATGGTTCTATTGCAAAAGCACCAATGAAAAATCTTCCATACTTTAACTTTGAAATTCCTACAGAGCTTCCAGGCGTTGATCCTAAGATTTTAGATCCTCGTGATACTTATGCAACTGCTTCCGATTGGGAGACAAAAGCAGTAGATCTGGCACAGCGTTTTGTAAAGAACTTTGCAAAATATGAAGGTAATGAGGCTGGAAAAGCATTAGTTTCTGCAGGTCCTCAGTTATAAGATTAACCGGATTCTCTATTTTAATGAGTACGATGGTGTAATAATATAATGTGAATAAGATAGGGATCGGACTACAAAACCGCAAGGTTTGGTAGTCCGGTTCTTTTTTGCATCTAAAACTTACCAGGATCAGGCAACGCAAACTATTTCTGCTAGGGCATTCTTCTTTGAAACTCCTAAAAAACATTAATGAAGATACGCTAAAGCTGGATAAGGTTTTTTTCTGTTCTCCGAAGGCCAACGCGTTCCCCGGAAATGGGTTATGTATGTCAGCAGCTTTGATTAATTGGTACTTTGACGGTAATGGTAAGCCATAAGTTTTTGATGCGTCAATTATAGGGGCAAATTCTGCAGGTTTATATTACAGCACATATCTTAACATATCTACATATAATATAAAAAATTCTGGCGCATGCAGCCAGCATATAAAGGTTTCGATGAATCATGTTTAATGAAGATATATGCAGTAAAATCATATTGCCTATCTGTCCGGACTATAATAAGAAAAGACAGATTTTTAACAGGTCTATACAAAAATATCCTTCAGCTATTGTATATTCTGAGAATGATGAGGACGTAAAAGAGGCAGTACTCTACGCCGCCAGACATGAGATGGACATCCGTGTAAGGGCAGGAGGGCATAATTATGAAGGGTTTTGTATTGGAAATAAGAGATTAGTAATAGACACCAGCCTTTTCAAGGACAAGAGTATTTGCGAAGACACCCATACCGTACAAATTGGAAGCGGTGTAAATAATAGAGAGCTCTACCATTTTTTGTTCCAGTATGGTTACCCTTTCCCCAGTGGTACGTGTCCTACCGTAAATGCAGTGGGTTTGACCCAAGGCGGTGGCTGGGGACATTCGTCCAGAATGTTTGGGCTTACTTGTGATTTACTTGTGGAGGCCGAGCTTGTGGATGCCCGGGGAAACCTGATTGTTGTAAATGAAACCGATCATCCGGATCTTTTTTGGGCGCTGAAGGGTGGAGGCGGAGGGAATTTTGGTGTAATTACTTCGCTCCGATATCATCTTTTGCCTAAGTATTCCAATGTAACCTATGTGGAAATTCTATATTCCAAAATCAATGAGAAAACAGCCTTTCTTTTCTTTCAGACCTGGCAGGAGTGGGTACAGAAGAAAGAAAAGCGATTTACTCCCAACAGCCGTATCTTTAATTCCGAAAAAGAAGGTATGGGAATATTTTTAAGGGGATTTTTTTACGGGACTCCGGAAGAAGCATCTGCGTCGGTACAGCCATTCTTAAAGATATGTGGGGCAAAAGCTACATTTCGTTATGTCACTTTTTTGGAGGCCACCGAGATAGATGCGTCAGTTTATCCCAAATCAGAAAAATTTCAATTTGCAGGGCGTTTTGCACGTGGAAGCTATTCGGACAGACAGATAGAGTCTATCCTTCGTCTGATAAAAGAAAGGGCCAGGGGATCAATCTATGCTTCGGTTGCCCTTTATGCCCTTGGGGGAAAGGTTCGTGATACGGATCCCTGTGACACAGCCTTTTACTACAGAAAAGCAGATTATATTATTGGGATTGAAACGATTTGGAGAGCACCAGGTGCCCAGCCGGAAAATCGAGCATGGCTCCATTCACGTTTCAGATGTCTGTGTTCCCTGACCATGGGTTCGTATATTAATTTTCCTTATATTTGTACCGGAAATTATATGAAAGCATACTATGGGGGAAATGCGAAACGTTTGATGTGCATTAAGAAAAAGTACGATCCATGTAATCTATTTCGTTTTGCACAAAGTATAAGACCATGTAGAAACAGAGTTGACATGCTTTAGTACTATAGCGAATAAATTCTTGAATTGGGGTTTCGCCCCCTTCTCTTTCCGAGATGCAGTTTATTGATACAAAGCTTGTTTTCTCAGCATGGTGGAATCCTGGGATTGTGGCATGCTGGACGCTATTGGCAGAAAGCAGATTAATTATCACTGTAGACGGTTTCATCATTCTACTAATGGCTATAGTACCTATATCCAGTTAAGTCTGTGATCAGGAAAGCAAGCAAAATTTAATTGTATTTCGCACATTTCACACTGAACTGCCGAAACACTCTGCTACATCCAGAAAAGAACAACCCGTCACAACCCAAGGGGCACCACCAGGCTGAGAAAACCGAGGCCACTGAAAAAGTCCCCTATTTTTAAAATAGTTTGTCATATTACACAAATAAATATTAGTTTTATGTTTTTATAGGACCTTAACAAACGAATCTATCACGTTCCTTGAAGAGTAGAGAACTTTAAACTTTTAACCTTTTGTGCAATATTACTTTGGCTTAAACTTTTTCAGTGGCCTCGAGAAAACCAGCTTTGCGGCAGTAAACTGAATCTCGGAAAGATGGGAGTGGGAAACAGGTATGGGCGGAGGAAGCGTAGAGCAGAGCTGAGTATTTTACTTACCTTTCCGGAGTGTTTTTTGGCGGATAGTATTCGACTGGCTCCCATCGGATACTAAGCGGGTACTGAACCGAGAAATGCATCAGGATTTCTCGGTGAATGCCCGCGTGCCGCCAAAAAGCGCTTCGGAAAGGCTAGAAAATACCAGTTCTGCGGCCAGCTGACGGAGCCCATACCAGTTTTCCACTCCCATCTTTCCGTTGCACTATCTCCATCTACAAAGCGTCCCTTCCTCAGCTAAACCCAAATTTAAGATCTTTTATACATAAAAATAATGACAGTTGCTAATGCTAAAAAATAAAAAGGGGTGTTTTTATGGCAGTAGCACACAAGGGCAGTATATCTATGGGACTGGTTTTAATACCGATTGGAATGTATAAATCAACCATAGATAATGACATTCATTTTAACCAGTTAGATAAAGAGAGCAAGGCTCGGATCAGATATAAAAAATACTGCAGTCACTGTGGCAAAGAGGTAACTTCTCAGGACATTGTCAAAGGTTATGAATACGAAAAGGATAAATACGTCATTATGACGGATGAAGACCTGGAGAAAATTAAAACGAAGAGGGACAAAACGATTCATATCATACAATTTGCCAAAATCAGTGAAGTTGATATGATTTATTATGAAAAAGATTATTATGCTATACCGGACACAGGGGCAGAAAAAGCTTATGAGTTATTGCGTCAGGCATTGCTCGCCCAGAAGAAAGTTGCTATTGCAAAATCAGTCATGGGAACAAACGAAAAATTGTTGGTATTATACCCAACGAAAGAGGGTATGATTGTGAAAACGTTATATTACCATGATGAAATTGCTGCGGTACCAAAACAGATACCGAAAATGCAATTGGAAAAAAACGAATTGGATATGGCAAAACTTTTAATCGAAAATATGACGAAACCTTTTGTCGCTGCTGAATTCCATGATGAGTACCAGGCAAGACTGCGGGAAGCTATTATGAAAAAGATACAGGGTCAGGAAATTGTGACAGCGGATCAGGGAACTGATGGCAATAATATTATTAATTTAATGGATGCTTTGGAAAAAAGTCTGGAAATTACACAAAACCAGCAGGGAATGGCATAAATGGATATTTTCAATGACCGCAGCGTAGAACCGATGCTCATATCTGAGATGCGGGATCCCTTTAATAATCCTAATTGGATTTACGAATTAAAATTGGATGGCAGCCGTTGTATTGCATATCTCGATCGAAAGAGCGTGGAATTAAGAAATAAGCGGAATATGCTTCTTTTACAAAAGTTTCCGGAACTCAAAGAGTTATTTAAACTTGTTACCGATCAGTGTATTCTGGATGGGGAGTTAGTTGTTTTAAAAAACGGAGTCCCCGATTTCTACGAGCTGCAGCGGAGAAGTCTGCTTTCTGACCAGTTTAAAATAGAACTGGCTTCGAGAAGGTATCCGGCATCTTTTGTCGCTTATGATTGTCTCTATTATGGGGGCAGGCAAATAACTCTGGAACCACTATTAGAAAGAAAAGAATTCTTAAAAAAATCTTTTGGTGCAGAAACGGCTAAATTTGCAATTTCAAGATTTATACCGGAAAACGGCATTGGGCTATATAATATAGCAGACCAGAAAAAACTGGAGGGTGTAGTAGCTAAACGCTCAGACAGCCTGTATTTCATGGGGAAGCGGACAAAGGATTGGATTAAGTTTAAACGAATGGCAGATGAAGATTATATTGTCACCGGATATATAGTGAAAAAAGAGAATACCTTTAGTATTATTTTGGGCAGATTTAAAAATAACAGGCTGCTATATAAGGGACATGTTACCTCCGGAGTAACAACGGAAGTTATAAAAAGCCTGAATCCGGTATCCAACAATCCATTTTCCATATTGCCAAAAGGAAATGAAGACGCTATATGGGTTACGTTTAAGGTGTGTACCATTGAATACATGCCGAATACAAGAGATGCTATGAGACAGCCGGTATGGAAGGGGTTCCGGGATGATATATTTCCGGAAGAAGTAACGGAAGATTAAAATTCAACAACTAGAGGGTCAGTGGAGTAAGCAAGTCAAGGAGTTCTCTTATTAAATGTAACATTTTGAAGGAACAGGTGGCCGAAGACCAGAAATGCAGTTTTCGGCCTTTGCTTACGTAACTATTAATTCTTTTAACGCAGGGACTTATGTATAAACTTGGAATCAGAATACTGGAAGTATATTTTAAAAGGCTTTTCCCCCACATAATCAAAGATATTACGGTACATATAGATTATGGTCCGGTATTTACGAAGATCATTATACTGGACCTGGTGCCGTGCAGTGATGCCGGATACAGCATTTAATATTTGCCTTTCAAAGGTCACATTTCGCACGATAGCGTGTACTATACAATTACCATTTTGATCTATATTATGCTCAGAATCAATTAGTACATATTCCGGGTCCTTCAGGTATGCAGCTTCTATGGGGATGCGTATGATTGAAGCAAATATGAGTATAAGGATAAAAATTCTCCAGAAAGGTGTTATTGTCAGTTTTCTGTATATTTTAGTCCTGCGCTGGAAATTTAAATTGCCGGCTGGTTTTGTTAAGGCATTGTCTTTTTTATTTTCCATAGTGGTTCCCTCCAATGTATTGATATTTTATCATAACAAACAGGTGGTTTAATATGGTAAAATATGGTAATGGAATTTTGGAGTAATTACGCTAAGGAAAAATCTTACTTCAAAATTTGGAATGCAGTAAGTGCTAGTATAAACAGAATGATTTTCTATTTCCTGGACATAATTAAATACGAACGACTGGATAGAAATCATTTGGAACGGAGGAATGAAATGGAACCTTTTGCAGAGTATCTGAAAGCCATTGGCGATGAGGGGCATCGCGACCGTATACGGGAAGTTTTGAACTGGGTGAAACATAAATTTCCAAATCTGGAATCTAAAATCGCATGGAATCAGCCGATGTTTACGGATCATGGAACATTTATTATCGGGTTTAGTATATCAAAACAGCATTTTGCTGTTTCTCCTGAAGTCAGAGGAATTGATGAATTTTCGGAAGAAATAATAAAATCCGGATATAGCCATGGTAAAAATATATTTCGTATCAAGTGGGATGATCCAATTGATTATCCACTGTTAGAGCGTATGATACAGTACAATATAAAGGATAAAGAAGACTGCACAGCTTTTTGGAGAAAATAAATGGGAGGAACACATGCGAAAAGTAATTTTATTTATTGCCATGAGCCTTGACGGCTATATTGCAGGAAAAGACGGAAATATCGACTGGCTGTGTGGACAAGAACCTGCCGCGGACGATATGGTCAGCTATTTTGAGTTTATCAAAGGAATTGACACGGTGATCATAGGATGGAAGACCTATCATCAGATAGTGACAGAATTGTCTCCGGATGATTGGATGTACAAAGACCTGACAAGTTATGTGATTACGCATAAAGAGCTTCATGATACAGAAAATATTAAATTTGTAAATGAGAGTGTCTGTGAGCTTGTAAAAAATTTAAAAGAGGAACCAGGGAAAGATATTTGGATCTGTGGTGGCGCAACAGTTATTCAGCCGCTTGTTCAAGAAAATTTAATTGATAAATTTCATATCTCTATTATCCCCACAATTTTAGGTAATGGAATTCGTCTGTTTGAAATAACAGAAGGTGAAAGACAAAAACAATTGAAATTAATTAAATCACAAAGTTATAATGGGATTACAGACGTAATCTATGAATTGAGATAAATTTGTTTTGTTGTTTTTGATGTTATTGCACCTGAAAAAATCAGAAAACATCTCTTTGGGGATGTTTTTGTCTTATGCCTATTTTTCTTGAGGAATAGCTATTTGACAGATACAGAAAGTTTTGATATACTTAGCACAAGATAAAACAGTGAGTAAATACTCAATGAAAGGAGAACGTAATGACAACACGGGCAGAACAAAAAGCAAAACGAGAAGAAGAGATTTTAATTGCATCTATAGAACTTTTTATAAAAAAAGGATATGCATCCACAAAAACAAGTGAAATATCGAAATCTATAAATATAAGTGAAGGATTGCTTTTTCATTATTTCAAAACAAAAGAAATCCTATTGGAGACCCTGGTAGATATTGCACTTCAGAAAAGTGACACTTGGACAGGCCTTGAAAATCCGGATCCAATTACTTACTTTGAACAAGTTGCCGAATCTGTATTGCGCTGCTTAAAAGAGGATGAAATGGGATCGAAATTTTTTATTCTTGTAGCACAGCTAAAACAAAGTGAAGGTATTCCAAAACATATCTATGAGAAAGTGAAATCCAGGGAGCAGGATGCTGATAAAATAGCTGAAATCATTAAAAGAGGGCAGCAGATGGGCACAATTCGACCAGGTAACCCTTATGCTTTGACTTATTTATTTAGCAACACTTTACAGGCAATAGCGGTGCAGTATGCTTTACATAGCAAAATGCCGTTTCCAGAAGTTGAATGGATTGTTGATATGTTAAGAAATCATTAAAACTAAATATAGTTATAAATTTAAAAGCCGTTTGTTCTAAATGATATGATACCTCTTAGGTAGACAAGGTAAATAACCAAAATCTACTTAGGAGGTATTTTATGTCTAAATCCAAACACACTCCTGAATTCAGAGCGAAAGCAGCTCAAGAATATTTAGATGGATATGGTTCTATTCAGCATCTTGCAAATAAGTACCATGTAGGATACACAACTCTAAGAGAATGGATCAATCAGTATCAAATTCATGGTATATCTGCTTTCATTACCGGTAATGGAAATAAGAAGTATTCTAAAGAACTGAAAATTCAATGTGTAGAAGCTGTCTTATCAGGAGAAGGTTCTGTAGATGATATTATTGTTAAATACGGCATTTCCACCCGATATGTTTTAAGAAAGTGGATAATGAAGTATAATGCCAATAGAGAACTTGAGGATTATAATCCTAAAAGGGAGGTCTATATGGCAGAAGCAAGAAGAAAAACAACGATTCAAGAACGCAAAGAAATCGTTGAATACTGTATAAAACACCAGCGTAATTATAAAGATACTGCATCATTGTATGATGTATCTTATAGCCAAGTCTATTCCTGGGTAAAGAAATATGATGCTAATGATGATAATGCATTAATAGATAAACGCGGTCATCATAAAACGGATGCTGGGGTCGATGAATTAGAACGCCTGAGGCGCGAAAACCTTAGATTAAAGCGTCAACTTGAAGAAAAGGATATGGTCACAGAACTGTTAAAAAAAGTGAAAGAATTCGAAAGGATGTGAGGTTAGGAAAACTACGATACGATTCTAGATTTATGGCAATAAAGTTCTTTTTTGAAAACAAATATTGGAGCATTAACTGGATGTGTAAACAACTGGAAATATCCCGAGCTGCCTATTACAAATGGCTTCATCGTGAAATACCTGAGCAGGAGTTGAAAAACATAGAACTTGCGGAGCTAATTAAGGAGTATGATCAACGATTTAATCACATCTTGGGATATCGCAGAATGACATCATGGATCAACCACTTTAATCATACTCATTATGGACAAAAACGAGTTCATAGAATTATGCAGAAACTTGACATCCACGCAGTAATCCGAAAGAAAAAGAAGAAGTACAAATCTTCTACACCTGATGAAACGGCTGAAAATAAACTTGGAAGAGATTTTTATGCAGATGCACCTAATCAGAAATGGGCAACAGATGTAACGGAATTCAAAGTACCAGGCACACAAAAGAAGCTCTATTTAAGTGCCATTTTGGATCTGTATGATAGATATCCGGTTTCACATGTCATAAGCTGCAGAAATGATAATCATCTGGTATTCAAAACATTTGATAAAGCAATCGCCTCCAATCCTGATGCTAAGCCACTTTTTCATTCAGACAGAGGGTTTCAGTATACAAGTATAGTGTTTAAACGAAAGCTTATTGAGCAGGAAATGGAACAATCTATGTCAAGAGTTGGACATTGTATTGATAACGGACCTACCGAAGGTTTTTGGGGCATTATAAAAGCTGAAATGTATAAAATCACAGATGAGGTTTCTTTAAGGCATGCAATAAATGATTACATGCGATTCTATTCAACAGAACGTCCACAAGATAGATACCATTGCAAAACCCCTTTAGAAGTAAGAAATGAAGCGCTGCAGGCAGAAATAGTTAAGGAATATCCAATAGCTCAGAACAAAAGAATTATGAAATATAAAGAAAAATGGTGTGCGTAGAAAAACGACCACACAAATCTGTGTGATCGTTCGTCTGCACTTTATTTTAGATATTTAACCTGTCTACTTGACAGAGGGCATATCAAAAAGAGCAGGCGGCTTATTGTATTTAGCAAACAAATCCTTATAGTGACGGGGTTTAGAGATAAAAAGTGGAAAATTAAGGAATGGTATTTTACCGGTTGACAGATATTAAAAGCTTTGATATACTGATGAAGTAATTACTCAACGAGTTTATACTCAATGAGTGTGAACTTGAAGTGATGCTAGTAAAGAACTACATAAGAAGATCATATTCCGAAGATAGATAGAAATTATATATAACGGATGTGAGCCTTTTGCATTAAGAAGAGAAAAAATTACTTTTACAAAGATGATCAAATTAAAATAAGGAGGATTTAGAATGGATAATTACGAATTTGCAATAAAAGTGAGTGAATTAAAAAAGTCTTATAGAGAAAAAGACGTTTTAAAAGGAGTTACATTTGAAGTTCAGAAAGGCACCATTTTCTGTCTGCTGGGATCGAATGGAGCCGGTAAAACAACAACCGTGAAAATCTTAGCAACATTGCTTCAGATGGATAGCGGAACTGTTTTCGTCTGCGGACAAAATGTAAAAAAGGATGGGGCGCAGGTTAGAAAAAAGATCAGCCTGACCGGACAGTTTGCAGCTGTGGATGAAATACTGAGCGGGAGGGAAAATATGGAGATGGTTGCCCGGTTGAGCCATATCAAAAATTATAAGATGCAGGCAGATAAATTGTTAAGAGATTTCCAGTTGGAAGATGCGGCAGATAAGCGGACTTCCACTTACTCCGGAGGAATGCGCAGGAGGTTAGATATCGCAATGAGTCTATTAGGAAATCCTTCCGTTATATTTTTGGATGAACCGACAACCGGTCTTGACCCACAAAGCAGAAATGCAATGTGGAACATTATTCAAAAGCTTAAAGAGAGTGGAGTTACCATCTTTTTGACCACCCAGTATTTAGAAGAGGCGGAAGAACTTGCTGATCGGGTTGCAATCTTGCATGAGGGTGTTATTATTGCAAATGGCAGTGTGGAAGAGATTAAGAAGTTATCATCCAGCGAATATATTCTATTTACTTTAAAACATCGTGAAAATTTGCAAAAGATGAAAAAATTGTTTTCAGAGGATATAACAGCGGTGGATGAAGATAACTTGACGGTGACGATAGAAATAACTGGTGGAATGAAACAAATAACAAATATATTTACAACAATGGAACAGTATGGAGTAATTTCTTCCTCATTTACGCAGAAGAAAGCAACATTAGAAGATGTATTCCTTAATTTAGTGGATGGGCAAAGGAGAATAGTACATGAATAAAATAGCACTTAGTTTAAATGACACGTTTACAATGGTTTCAAGAAGTATGAAACATACAACCAGGCATGTTGAAATATTAATCATGACAGCGGTTTTGCCTTTGGCGCAGTTATTGATGCTTGTGTTTATCATAGGGGGTTCGATGGATATTGGAGACTTCTCCTATCTGGATTATATTCTGCCGGGTATCTTATTAATGTCAATAGCAAGCAGTGCTTCCATGACAGCCATTTCAGTTAAAGAAGATATGACTAAGGGAATTATGGATCGGTTTCGTACGATGGATATTGGTAAAACAGCCGTATTAAATGGTCATATGGCTGCAACTTTATTAAGATGTGCCATTACAGCACTGGTAGTTTTAAGCGTTGCGGTGTTAATCGGATTTCGGTCTAATGCCGGTTTTATAAATTATTTAACGGTCTTTATGGTTGTATTTATTTTTACGCTGATGTATACGTGGGCGGCGATTGTCTGGGGACTTTTTTGTCCCAGCTTAGAGGCGGTAAGTGCATTTACTTATATCGGAATGCTTCTTCCTTATGTCAGTTCCTGCTTTGTACCTGTGGATACTTTGCCGGCGGCCATTCAGGTCTTTGCAGAGAACCAGCCATTTACACCGATAGCAGACAGCCTCAGGGGATTGCTTCTGGGTTTTGATACTGGAAATAGTATTATTATAGCGATAGTCTGGTGTCTGGGATTGTTTGTAGTGTTCTATATCTGCTCTTTGAAAATTTATCACAAAAGAGCAAATAAGTAGGGGCGGTTTTATCCGGTAAGGAAAGGAAGATAAGAGGGTGGCTAAGGATTTTCATTAAATTATCTGTTTTTCATTCTGTGAATCTGGTATAATAATAAAAATATAAATTTTTTACAATCATGACGCTGCAGGGAGAGAAGTTATAATATTGGTTCGTGAACTGGATAGAAATGAATTGGAATATGGTATAAATTTAGATTGGCGCGTGTTTTTAGAGTTTGAGGCTCCGGATTACAGTTAATGCTTCTCCGTTTGCAATTCCTGTTTATCATAAACTTGGATTCGTAGATACAGATACGTAAAAAGTTACAAATGGTTTGATGTATACACCAATGGAAATTAGTCTGTTAGAGGTTCATGGCAGCGCGCAAGAAAGGGAGGAATGCTTATGATAAATCTGGAAACTAGTCGTCTTATATTAAGAGATTATAGTGAAAAAGATGAGGAACTTTATTATCGGCTGAAAAGTCATGATAAAACAATGTATTACCTGCAGGATATTAAGATTCATTCTGCCAGCGAGGCGAGAGAAGAGTTTCAAAATATGCTTCAGGATATGAATTCGAAAGACAGAAAATTCTATTTTCTTCACATGATGTTAAAAGGTTCCAGGCAGCAGGTAGGAAGTATTGGTTATACCGTTATGGATCATACACCCGTAGGGAAACTTGTGCATTTGGGATATTTCACGTATCCTGAGTTTTGGGGGAATGGGTACACAACAGAAGCCTTAGAGAAAGTACTTGAATTTGCATTTGCTGAAAACGGGGTATACCGAATTACAACGGGTTGTTTGGAAGAGAACAAAGGTTCAGAAAAGGTTATGATAAACTGTGGATTGGTGAAAGAAGCGGAACACGTAGATTGGGAATGGCATGATGGTAAAATGAAAACACGGTTGGAATATCGATTGCTAAAGCAGGAATGGAAACGTAATAAGTGAAAGAAAAAGATTTTTAATATATCAGGAGTCCATTAAAAAAGGGCTCCTTTTACTTTTGCGGCCATTCTAAGAGAGTTTCTTTTATTATATTAAGTCCCCTTGCCAGATCTTCATGACGATCAGGAGAGCAGACAGCCAGGCGGACAGCCGGAATAAGATTGCTGTTTCCTACTAAAAAACGTTCACTGCAAAACACATGTACGCCCTTCTTTTTTAAACAAATTTCCAACTCATGACTATTAATAGGTTTACGGAGTGTCAGCCAGCGAAACTGGCTTCTTTGGTTTCCCCAAAGTTCATTTCCGGCTAATATGTTTTCTGTAATTCTATTTCTTTTTTTGATTTCCTGAATCTTATCCGTAATAATGTTCCCTGCCAAACCAGTTTGAATTAACTGTGAGGCAAGTTCAGTTTCAATAGGTGATGACATAACATTAATATTTCTGATTCCAGTCAGCAGGCTTTCGCGAAAAATAAGGGGTGTAACCATAAAAGATATTCTTAACCCGGCTGACAGAGCATTAGAAAGTGTGCAAATATGAATGGTTTGATCGGGTAGTAATTCATACAGAGAAATGCCTGGCTTTTCGGATAAAAAGGTATAGGTGCCATCTTCAATATTAATCAGTGCGTATTTTTCTATAATGCTGCTCAACTGGGAGCGTTCATTTATATCCATTGTGACAGTCGTTGGATTATGGAAATCGGGTATCACATATATTCCCTTTATACGCTCTGTCCTGCATACCTGTTCTAAATATTTTAGATCCATTTGTTTGTCCAGATAAGGAATAGGAACCAGTATGATTCCCAGCATATTTGCAATATTTTTAATTCCCGGGTAAGTAAGGGAGTTTGTAACAATTTTATCACCGTAGTGAAAGAGTGAAGCTAATACAACCGTTAAGGAATTCTGTAATCCGGATGTGATTAAAATATTTTCTGGCTTCGTATGAATGCCCAGCATTTTCAGCCATTGGCAGGCACTTTCTTTTTGCGGCAGACTTCCTGAAATATCGGTGTATTTTAGTATGTTATCAATATTTACCTTGGATGGAAGCCTTTTTAGCATCTGCGTAATATATTTATTTTGCTGATATAGCGGATGAGATGCGCCAAGGTTAATACAATTGAAATCTTCGATCTCGTGTAACATCGGAAGATTTGCGCTTACATCGGAAGCAACGTAGGTTCCTCTACCGATGGTTCCGCTGATTAAGCCCTTTGCTTCACATAATTTAAATGCTCTTGTAATCGTACTCAGGTTAACATCCAGATAATCAGCTAACTCCCTTTGGGGAGGCAGCTTATCATTAGGACACAAAATTCCCGCACCGATATCTTTTTCTAATGCAGCTGCGATAGAAAGATATACTGGCTTTTTTTCTTTATTTAGTTTTGGCCTCCAGCTCATAGGATAATTTTCAAATGAATTAACCGGCATAAATTCCACCTCTCACAAAAAATTGTTCTGCATACAATTTTAGCATTGAAACCATACAATATCAAGAGTTATAATTTGGGGGTAGACAGCCAGACTTAGTCCTTCCGCAGAAGGAATGTGAGCATTGGTGCAAAGAATTTGAAACGAACTTTATAGTAAAAGAGGATAAAGAATATGGTAAAAGAAATATTGCTGCTTGGGGATAAACGATTATATCAAAAAAGTGAATCAGCACAAATGGGTAAGGATCTGGATCCTATTATCGCCGATCTGCATGACACCTTAATGGATTTTAGAATCAGGTATCAGGCGGGGCGTGCTATTGCAGCACCACAAATCGGAGTAGGGGAACGTATTATTTATATGCATCTGGATTCCCCCACAGTCTTTATTAACCCGGAACTGGAATTTCCGGACGGCGAAGAAATGGAAGTTCTGGATGATTGCATGTCTTTTCCTGATTTATATGTAAGAGTAAAAAGGCACAAACGCTGTATCATAAAATATTTTGATACAGGCTGGAAGAAAAGGGAGATGATTTTAGAGGGGGATCTGGCAGAATTATTACAGCACGAATATGATCATTTGGACGGTATACTTGCAACTATGAGAGCAATAGACAATAAAGCATTTTACATGAGCGGGGAGATAATATGAAAAAGTTAGGGATACTTGGTGGCATCAGCTCAGCTTCCACGGCAGAATATTATAAAAAAATATTGAATTTGTATTATGGAAAATTTCAGAATTATTATTACCCGGAGATAGTGATAGAGAGTCTTAATTTCCAGTATTTTACCGACCTTGAAAATCAGAACCGCTTGGATGAATATTTAAATTACATTAAAAAAGGAATTGTAAATTTAAAAAATGCAGGTGCAGACATAGTAATCATGGCTGCCAACTCTCCCCATTCGGTATATGGTTTACTGGAAAAGGAACTTGAAATACCAATTTTAAATATTGTGGATTCTGTAGCGAAACAGGCACAGGCACTGAAGATGAGAAAGCTGCTTTTGACCGGAATACGGTATACAATGAACCATTCCTTTTATAAGGACAGAATGAAGAAATATGGGATTGAAATGATATCGCCGGATGAAAAACATCAGAATATAATTAATCATATCATTTTTGATGAATTGGTAATAAATAAAATTAATCAACAATCTCAGAGGAAATTTATCGAGATTGTTGGTTATTACAAGAAAGAATATGGAATTCAGGGGGTAGTCTTAGGGTGTACAGAACTGCCCCTGTTGGCGGAGGGGTTGGAAGCACCCGTACCATTTCTGGATTCTCTGGAATTGCATTGCTTGGATACTTTGGCGTATATTTTACTCCCGGAATGAAGTGAATGATAATTATAGCCGATTCTTTTCTCCCCATTCACACATTCCGTCCAGAATTGGTATCAGGGATTTTCCGCGTTCTGTCAGGCTGTATTCTACTTTGGGTGGAATCTGCGGGTATTCTTTCCGGTTGACAAGCTGATCATTTTCCAGTTCTTTTAATGTGGAACTAAGGGTTTTATAAGAAATTGTACCGATATATTTTTTCATTTCATTAAATCTCACGATGCCATATTCCATCAAAGTATATAGGATTGTCATTTTATATTTTCCGTTAATCAGTGACAGGGTATAGCTGAAACCTGTTCCTTCTAAATTTGAATCTGAGATACATTCCAAACCCATATTTACACTCTCCTTAAGGTAAGTATTATACATAATTGTTAGTATCGCACTTTTATGTGCGTACTTGTTTTAAGTATAGTTCTGGGTATAATTATATTGTAGATAAAAGAAAAAGTCAATTCCGGAGGAGCCAGTAAATGTAATTTCTAAAATGAAATTCGAACAATTAGCAAATGTTTATTCCGGAGCAGGCAGTAAGCGTATAATGAAAATGGAGGATACCGTAATGGGAAAGAAAATAATTATATTAAATGGAAGTCCAAGACAAAAAGGAAATACGGCAGGATTAATTGAAGCATTTACGAAAGGGGCAGAAAGTTCAGGAAACACCGTGATGAGATTTGATCTGCAGAAGATGAATATTCATCCATGCCTGGGCTGTTATGGCGGAGGAAAAAATCCGGATAGCCCTTGCGTGCAAAAGGATGATATGGATCAAATTTATCCCTATTACATAGATGCAGATGTGGTAGTGCTTGCAACGCCGCTTTATTACTGGTCCATGAGCGGACAATTAAAATGTGCGTTTGACCGTTTGTTTGCAGTTGCAGAATGTGATTCCGGTTATAACAATCCGAAAAAAGATAGTATTCTTTTGATGGCAGCAGAGGGGAACGGATTTGATGAGACGGTATACTGGTATGACCATTTAAGCCAACATATCGGATGGAAAGACCTGGGCCGGGTACTTGCCGGTGGTGTTATGAATGTAGGTGATATCAACGGAAGCGAGAAACTCACAGAAGCCGAAAATTTAGGGGCATCTATTTCATAGGAAAGATGAAGAGTAGAAAATATTGTAAATTTGAATTTAGCTGATTAAGACGCTTTGTAGATGTAGGTAGTGTACGGAAAGAGAAGGGGACGGACCAGGACATTGGTTTGGA
>OKWQ01000074.1_pt1 | contig 131699 bp, 135 predicted proteins | sample 1607071 | NCBI WGS metagenome assembly OKWQ01 (sample SAMN07501039, study PRJEB24779) | human gut metagenome
CGCCATAGCCAAGTGGTAAGGCAGAGGCCTGCAAAGCCTTTATTCCCCAGTTCAAATCTGGGTGGCGCCTCCAAAAAGACCTTGTAAAGTAATTTACAAGGTCTTTTTCTTTTTATTTGATACTTTTATAAAGTTCAGAAGTACTTTCACATATTAAATCTTTGCGTTCGATTAAATCTAAGCCTGTAATAGCTAATGCTTCTATAGCTTTCCATATGTTTTCTTTTGAGAATTCTGATATAGTCGCTTCTTTAAATTCTAAAGAAGGACACTTAATAGAAGAATCACTTACTATGTTAATTGATGGATAAATAGTCGCTGTAGTATGGCTTACTGTTCCGATACCAACCGGATAAAGCATCATTTTACCAGATGTTATGTTTATCAATCCACACTCCTTAAGATTAGATTCAAATAATTTGTTTATTACATGATTATCTATTAGTTCTTTACAAGGAAGTTCAAGTAAGGATAATTTACAATCGATATTCATGACCTCTTCAATACATTTAATATATTTTCGAACATTAGATTCAATTTTTTCTCCAATACAATAATTTTTAGTTTTAATTTCAAATCTTACTTTTGCTGATGATGGATATTCATTTAATGCATTATCACATATTAGTTGTAAATGATCCATAAAGCAGTGATTGCATGTATCTTGGATAAGCTGATTTATAAAATGTACATTCTGAAGACATACATCCAGTGAAGATAGATTTGCTTTTCCATTTTCTAACCACAAGTTTGAGTAAGTTAACTCCATAGGAATTGAAGATAATGAAATATTATTTAAACAAGTTACATTATCAGCATGAGGAGCAAAAATAACATCTGTTTCCTCAAATACTTTTTCTCTTGTCATTATAATTTCAGCACCATTTGAATATTTACCAGGACAGCCAATTATAATTATCGAGCCTCCAACTTTATCAATTACATGACTTAAGCCTATTGCAGCACCTATACTCATAGCAGCATTAGCATTATTACCAAATACGTGACCAGATTCATCTCCTGTACTATATTTGCAGATAAAGCATACTTCAGGATGGCCAGTTCCTATTTGAGCTTTAAATGCTGTTGAGATATTTTGAAAGTTACTTTCGACTTTAAAATTATATTTTCTTAATAAGTTAGTTATATATTCGCAAGATTTATATTCATTAAAACAATTTTCGCTAATATCATATAAGTATTTATTTAAAGAGAAAATATCCTCTTTTATGGTGCATAAAAAGCTTAGGATGTTTTGTTTCAAAGAAAACCCTCCTTAATGTTTATTTATATAAATATAGATTTCGATGATTTACTACATTAGTATATCCATAAAAATTATGATTTATAGGCTTATTGGAGAATTGTATATAATTATAGAGTGAAATAAATTTTTGGGACAACATAAAAAAAGCCCTTCAATTGAATAAAATATAGTATAAGAGGCGAAAATTTAGATGGTTCTAGTTAAATAAAATTTAGTTAAATTTTATTTTAATAAAAGTTTTTAATAGCTAAAAGCCAAATGATAAATTTTGAGGGGGATAAGTATGTGTAGGACGTGTATTATATGTAGAAAGCCTCTAAATGATGGTATAATTGTATATGGAAAAGGAATTTGTGAAAGCTGTGAGAAAAGGCTATTGATAATAGATGAAGAAACAGATTTCTATGATTTCTATAAAAACTGTATAAAGAAAAATTTAGTACGACTTATACCAAGAGGAGTGAATGAGAATTGCCGAGATTACCAATAGTGGATGCACTATTAAGATATAAAGAGGAGAATAATAGTTATTTTGCTATGCCGGGGCATAAATGTGGAAAAGCATATGAACAAACAGACGAAGGAAGGCTTTTTCTGAGCAATATGATTGATTTTGATGTTACAGAAGTTGACGGTATGGATAATTTTCATAATCCAGAAGGCATAATTAAGGAAGCCCAAAAGGAATTAAGTAATTATTATCAAAGTAAGAAATCTTACTTTTTAGTAAACGGAAGCACATCAGGAAATATGATAATGATTTTTTCTGTGTTTAATGAACATGATAAAATCATTGTAGAGCGTAATTGTCATAGATCTGTATATAATAGTATTGTTTTAAGAAAGTTAAAGCCTATATATATAAGAAACAAAATCAGTGAGAGTTATGATGCTCCTTTTTCTATTGATAAGGAGCATTTGTTTTCTGTTATGGAAAAGAATAAGGATGCAAAGGGAATATTACTTACATATCCCAATTATTATGGATTATGTTCTGATTTAGAAGAGATAATTGAAAAAGCTAGAGAATACAAAATGAAGGTTCTTATTGATAGTGCTCATGGGGCACATTTTGGAGTTTCAGAAGAATTGCCTGTTAATGCTGTTTCTTTAGGAGCAGATATGGTTGTTCATAGTGCGCATAAAACTTTACCAAGTCTTACTCAGACATCATTTTTGCATTTGAATTGTGAGGAGCTAATTGAAAAAGTAGATTATTTTACAAGTGTATTTTCAACTACAAGTCCGTCTTATTTATTTATGGCATCATTAGATTACAGCAGATACTACTTACAAAAGTATGGTACTGAAGCATATGAAAATCTAATAAAGTTAAGTGATGAGTATAGAGAGAAGATAAATAGAATAGGAATTTTTCATGTCATAGGAGAAATGGATATAAATAAAGAATTCAGTAATGAGGAAAGTTACTGTAGCAGAGTGAAAATAGATAAATCAAGGTATATAATTAATTTACCAAGAGGATATAGTGGGCATGCTTTATCAGAGTATTTAAAAACACAAAATATTCAAGCTGAGATGAGTGATCATAGGAACGTTATACTATTATTTGCAACAAGTCATACAAGAAATGATTTTGAAAAACTATATGGAGCTTTAAAGAGATGTAATGTTAGTTTAATTAAGGACGATCATACTATTCCGGTGGATTGTCCTATTCCTATGATGAAAGTTATGCCTTGGGAAGCTATTGAGTTAAAAAAAGAAAGGTGTATGGTGGAGGATGCTTTAGATAAAATATGCGGACAAGCTATTGTTCCATATCCACCAGGAATTCCACTGGTAATGCCTGGTGAATTAATCAGTCAAGAAGTGGGTAAAATTATTAATTATTATATAGAAAATCATGTTACATTACTAGGAATTGAAGAGGGAATGATAACGGTATTAAAGAAATAGAATTTAAGGGTACATAGTATTATACATATTGGAGGAGTTTATAAATGAACAAGGGATTATTAATTGCACTAGAAGGTCCAGATGGTAGTGGAAAGTCTACTCAAATAGCACTATTAGAAAAGTATTTTTTAGATAAGGGGATTGAAGTAGTAAGAACAAGGGAGCCTGGCGGAACTAAAATAAGTGAGAAGATAAGAGAGGTTATTTTAGATAATGATAATAAAGAAATGGATGATATGTGCGAAGCGCTTCTTTATGCAGCTTCTAGAGCACAGCTTGTAAGCCAAGTTATTAAACCAGCAATAGCTGCAGGAAAAGTAGTTTTATGTGATAGATTTGTTTATTCATCTATAGTGTATCAAGGGATTGCAAGAAATCTTGGCGTAGAAAAAATAAAGTCAATTAATGATGCTGCACTTAGTGGATTAGAAGCAGATTTTGTGTTTATGATTACAATTCCTTACGATAAAGGCATTGAAAGGAAACGAAATCAAAAAACTTTAGATAGGTTAGAAAATGGTGGAGATGATTTTCATAAAAAAGTTTTTGAAGGATATACAAAAATTAGTGAAATGTATGATAAAATAGAATTAATAGATGGAGACAACACTATTGAAAACATTCATAAGGAAATTATAAGTAAGGTTGAATCCATTGTTAAGATATAACACGTAGGAGGGGTTTAAGTGAAGCTAATAATTGCAATAGTACAAGACGATGACGCTATGGACTTAGTTGACATTTTAACAGAGAATGGGCTAAGGGTAACAAAGCTAGCAACTACGGGGGGATTTCTTAAAGCTGGAAACACAACATTAATGATTGGTGTTGAAGCTGAAAAAGTTGATACTGTTTTAGGTTATATTGAGGAAATATGTAAGGTTAGAAAACAGCTTGTATCATCACCTTCTCCAGTGGCTGGTTCTACAGGAGTATATATTCCATATCCAATAGAAGTAAATATAGGTGGTGCAACTATATTTGTTGTTGATGTTGATAAGTTTTTAAGAGTATAATATACTTAGGCTGATACGATGTACAATAGGCTTGGCTTATTGTACATTTTTCATATAAAAGAAAGTAGTTAAGCTAAAGCGTATTATATAAAAACCACAGGAGGAGAGCCATGATAGGGCATGAAAAGATTAAAAATAATTTAATTGAAGCTATAGAAAATAATAAATTTACTCATGCTCATATTTTTGTTGGAGAGAAGGGTATAGGAAAAAGTATTTTAGCAGATGAGATTTCAGCTAGGTTGCTAAATCTTAATCATCCGCGTGATCATGTTGACATTATTCATTGGACGCTTGATAAGGGAAAGAGTTCTATTGGTGTTAATACAATTAGAACAATAGTAGAAGAGTGTAACAAGAAACCATTTGAAGGCGATAGGAAGGTTATAATAATTGATAGTGGGGATAAGATAACTTTTCAAGCTCAAAATGCATTTTTAAAAACAATTGAAGAACCGCCAGCTAATGTATATATATTTATATTATGTGAGGAGCTTGATGGAATTTTAGATACTATAAAATCAAGATGCTGTATACATAAATTAAGACCCTTAGCAGATAAGGAAATGAATGATTTTATGACGAGCAAGTTTCCTGATTTATCAGAAGAGGAGCTTAAGTTAGCAAAGGCTTTTGGCAAGGGTGTACCAGGTCAGGCTGAAAAGCTTATAAAAAATAAAGATTTTGAATTAATAAGAAGTACAATTTGTGAGTTGATTAAAAGAACAAAGGAAATTGATAGTGAAATTTCACTAAGCTATGAGAGCTTTTTTTCAACCTATGGAAGTATGGAGGATGACATACTAGATATAATTATAACTGTGATAAGAGATGTTATTATATATAAAGAAATTGGAGATGAGGATTTATTAATTAATAGTGATAAAACTTCAGAGATCAAAGATTTGGCTAATATATTTTCATCAAGTAAATTAAATGATATGATTAGAATTGTAGAAGAAACACGAAATACTCTAAAAAATAATGTAAACTCATCATTGGCATTTATAACAATGGTTTTGAGAATGCAGGAGGTTTAAAATGATAACAGTAATAGGGGTAAGGTTTAAAAAGGCGGGAAAGATATATTATTTCAATCCTGGTGAGTTAAATATAAAAAAAGGTGACTTTGTAATAGTTGAAACAGCTAGAGGAATAGAATTTGGAGAATGTGTAGTTGGTATAAAAGAGCTTAAGGAGGGAGAAATTGTTGCTCCTCTTAAGAATGTTATTAGAAAGGCTACAGAAGAAGATATAAATTTAAACATTGAGAATAAGTCTAAGGAAGAAGAAGCTCTTAGAATATGCTTAGAGAAAATTAAAGCCCATGACTTAAGAATGAAGTTAATAGATGTTGAGTATACATTTGATAATAATAAAGTTATATTTTACTTCACAGCCGATGGAAGGGTTGACTTTAGAGAGTTAGTAAAGGATTTAGCCTCAATTTTTAGAACTAGAATAGAGTTAAGACAAATCGGGGTAAGAGATGAAGCAAAAATGACAGGTGGTCTTGGCCCTTGTGGAAGAAGCTTATGTTGCTCTACATTCCTAGGAGAATTTGCTCCAGTTTCTATTAAGATGGCTAAGGAACAAAACCTTTCTTTAAATCCAACTAAAATTTCAGGAATTTGCGGAAGACTTATGTGCTGTTTAAACTATGAACAAGAAACTTACGAAGGCATAAGAAAGAGACTTCCTAAGGTTGGTTCTATAGTTAACACACCTTATGGAAAGGGTGAGGTTGTTTCAAGCAGCGTAGTTAAAGAAGCTGTTAAAGTTAAGGTAACATTAAAAGAAGGCGAAGATGATATAAAGGCTGTTGGAATTAATGAATTAACATTAATATCAGGAAGCTTTGAAGATGTTATTAATGATGTGGATATAAAAGAACTAGAAAAACAAATCGAAGATCCATCGATAATTAAGGAACTATTTAAAGAAAATTAGGGGGATAGATATGAAGAGTACTCTAAAAATTTGTGATATGATAACATCAAAAGATGTCACAAGGATTAAGAATGCTATATCTACTAATGAAGGTGTAATTGCTTGTGGTATTCACAAAGCAAAGAAGGAAGCAGAAATAGTTTATGATAATAATTTTATATCTATAGAAGAGATAATTGAATCTATAGAAAATGAAGGATATATGGTAATTTAATTTTAAAACCTAGAAAAAGCTTTTAGGAAGATTGTAGTTTGAACTGCAATCTTCTTTTTTTATAAAAAAATATAAAAAAATATTAAATTGACATTCCAACATGTATAATTTTTACCATTTTGGTCCATAAATTAAATATAATTCATTAATTTTATGAGAGGTGTTAATAATGAAATTTAAAAAACAAATAGGAATAATTATAAGCTGTATAGCAATATTAGCTGTAGTATTTCTTGCAGTTAGCTACATTGGAGATAAAGACAATACTGCTTCAAATAAGAACGATTCAAACGTAATTGAAACAGGATCTAACACTAATGACAAAACTGATAAAGAAACAGCTAATGAGACATCTAATGATGAGACTACTACAGTAAGTAAAACAGATGATGAAAAAGAAACAGCACAAAAGGAAGAAGATTCTAAAGTAAGTGAAGGTATTAAAGAAGGGTACTATACTGTTAAAGAAACAGATACATTATTTAGTATTGCAAAAGCTTATATGCCTAATTCTGATCCAACAAAGGTAGTAGAAACAATAAAACAAAGAAATAATTTAACTGATGATGTAATTTCACAAGGGCAAAAGTTAATTATTTCTTATGAAACAGCATTAGAAAATCAAAGCAATGATTCTAAAGATAGTGCTACTGCAACAGGAGATCATGCAAGTCATAAGAGTTATGTTGTAAAAGAAGGAGATACATTATTTAGTATTGCACAAAAGAATATGACATCAATGAATGTTATGGATGCTGTAGAAGCTATAAAAGCACATAATAGCATAGGAGATTCTGATGTTATTAAGGTAAATCAAAAAATTTGTATTCCAGCCTCAGAGCAATAGTTTATTAAAGCTTTGAATTGGAAGATAGAAATAAAAACAAAAAATATAACTAAAGAGTCTGTTAGATAACTAATAACTGTGCAAAAAACAAACGAATAAAAACAAATGAATAAGAATTAAATATAAAAATTAAATATAATGATTAAAAGTATTAAAGGTATAATCACTAGAGAATGTAGTGTGTTATATCTTTAATACTTTTACAGAATCACAATCAGCGTAAATAAAGTCACTATCTAAAGTTAAAAGGTATTCAATGTTATTACATATGCAGGATGCCAAATGGGTTGCATCATTTATAGAGAGCATATTCTTAACCATTAATTCTTTAGTTTTAATCATACACTGTTTATTAATATCAACATAGGAGTACTTAACTGTGTTTTCAAGTTGATTATGCATGGCAACGGCAGTTTTATAATATATGCTAAGAAGATCACGTTTTTTAGTATTTTTAGATATATTGTCAAAGTATTTTTTATAAGGTATCTCTCTTAATTTATCAATTCTCTTATCCTTTATGATTTTTTTATCATATTTACTGAAGGAGGATATAATATCCTTTATATTAGTTTGAGAGTTAAATGGATTTCTTTTATCCATTTTATGACGTATATCAAGCATAAAAACCCTATACATAATTTGATTTAATACTTCAGCAGATATTATATTTGTTATAAATAGTTTGGTTTTTTTATTTATTAATATCCTAAATACTTCAATGCATTCTGCATGATGAATGTCATCATCATATACTAAACTAAGTAAAAAGGATGCATCCAGGAGTATGGTAGTATTGGAGTTAAAATCTATAGAGTTAAAAGGATATATTAGTATTTCCATAATGCAGTCCTTTCCGTTATATTACTTATATTAAGTTTATTAAGCTTATTGAATCCTTATTACATGTAAATATATAAATTAATCATTTTATATAATATGATTGTCATGAATTAAGTGCATGTATAATTAGGATTTTAGTGGAAACAATATTAATGACAAGTAAATCATAAATATAAACCCTTAAAGCAATATGCAGATGAAGAATTTACGAAGATAAATTTAAAGTCGACATATTGCTTCCCCCTATATGTAATATAGATTCCTTAAGTATGTAAATGCTTAAGGAATTTTTACGTTATACTAAATTCAATATAAAGAACTGTAGTAAGATGTGAGATACTTTCTAAAAATGTTCCATAAGATGAAAAAACAAAGATATTAGTATATAATAGGAGAGATACTTTAAGTTTGTATTTCAAAAGGATTCTACTGTTGGTTAATTTGACTAGATTAAATTTGACAGTGAAGATTTTTGAGTTAGTTACAAAGAAAGTAGCTTGTTGAATATTTACTAAAAGGTTTGTAATAAGAATAAGAGGCTTCATTATATTGGTTTATAATTTAAATAAGTTGATAATAAAGTAAGGATGTAAGAAAGGAATAAAAAAATGAATCTTGTTAGAGATGATGAAACTTTAGATGATTTACAATTGAAGGGAATACATATAATACAAAAAAAGAAAGGCTTTAGATTTGGAGTAGATGCAGTTTTACTCGCTAATTTTGCAAAGGTTAAGAAGAATGGAACAGTCATTGATTTATGTAGTGGAACAGGAATTATTCCATTTATTATAAAAGGAAAAAGCCAATGCGGGCTAGTTAGAGGTATAGAAATACAAAAGGAATTTGCAGAAATGGCAAATAGGTCTTCAGAGTACAATAAATTTGAGGATGAAGTTAAATTTATTGAAGGAGATTTAAAGGATAAAAAGCTGCTAAAAGAGTTGGGAAGAGTTGATGTGGTAACTGTTAATCCACCGTATAAGCTTCATAATGCTGGAATACTGAATGAGACGGATAGAAGCACAATAGCAAGACATGAGGTATGTTGTAAGCTAGAAGATGTTATTTCTGCAGCGAGGGACTTATTAAAGGATAATGGCAGGTTTTTTATGGTCCATAGACCTGAACGATTAGTTGATATTTTATCATTAATGAGAAAATATAAAATAGAACCTAAAAGATTAAGATTTGTACACCCTAAGCCAGGCAAAGCACCAAACATTGTCTTAGTTGAGGGTCAGAGAGATGGCGGAGAATTTCTGAAAATAGAAGATCCATTATATGTACACCTAGAGGATAATTCATATTCTAAAGAAATCCAAGAGATGTATAATTCACAGTCACTGGGGGTATAGAAAGTTATAACTAGTCTGAAGAGTATTAGGAGGAATAGAGGATGAGTGGAAAATTATATTTAATACCTACTCCAATAGGGAATTTAAAGGATATAACATTAAGGGCATTAGAGACATTGAAAAGTGTAGATTTAATTGCATGTGAGGATACTAGACAAAGCTTGAAGCTATTAAATCACTTTGGAATAAAAAAGACATTAGTTAGCTATCATAAGCATAATGAAAATGGTAAAAGTGAGGATATAATCAAAAGGTTATTAGAGGGTCAGAATATAGCAATTATTAGTGATGCAGGAACACCGGGAATATCAGATCCAGGTGCAGTAATAGCTAAAAGATGTATAGAGGAAAATATTGAGTTTGAGGTTTATCCAGGAGCTACAGCAATAACAACAGCTTTAGTATACTCAGGATTAGACACAGATAAATTTATCTTTGTAGGATTCTTATCCAGAGAAAATAAGGATAGAAAAGAAACTATGAACAGCTTAGTCGATAGACAAGAAACAATCATTTTATATGAAGCACCACATAGGATTCAATCAACATTAAGCTTTATAAGAGAAGTTCTTGGAAATAGAAGGATAGCTGTATGTAAGGAGCTTACTAAGTTACATGAAACTATTCTTAGGGGTACCGTGGATGAGTGCATAAAGTATTATGAGGAGAATGCACCTAGAGGTGAATATGTAATTGTTATTTCAGGAAAAAGCAAAGAAGAGATTATAGAGGAGAAAAAACTTCAGTGGGAAGAACTTACAGTGGAAGAACACATAATGAAGTTTATTAGTGAAGGAAAGAATAAAAAAGAAGCTGTTAAATTAGTTGCAAAGGAAAGAGGCTTACATAAGTCCGAGATTTACAAGTATTCTTTAGATTTGTAGGGTTGATTTATAATATTTTTAGTAATTAAGTTTATTTTTAAGAATATATTTAATATATAGCCATATGAATATATATGGCTTGTCTTATTTTTTGAAGTAAAATACTTGTAGTAGGTATAAATATAGTGTTATAATTGTAAGAGAAAAGTAAGAATTAGAGGGGGGGATTTTTTTTGAAAAAGAAGAGCATATCACTAGTACTTGCTTTAGCTTTAAGTTTTGCATCGATTAGTACTGGTGTGCTTGCTGACCCATATAGTGATAAGGCAGCATACGAGCAGGAATTAGCAGAAAATAAAAAGAATTACAAAAGTGCCCAAGAGCAAGTTGATGAGATTCAAGCTAAAATACAAGAAGTCAACTCTAGAATGGAAGATATAACTAGTGAGATAGAGGGTTTAGAGAAAGAGATTTCGGGTGTTCAAGGTAAGATTGATGAGAGCAACAAGAAGGTACAAGCTACAGAAGAAGATATAGAAGAAGAAAGTGATTTATTTGGTAAAAGAATGAGAGCTATGTATATCAATGGATTGGATAGCTATGTAGAGGTTCTTTTAGAAGCAGATAGTTTTTCAGATTTTTTATCTAGATTAACTAATATAAAAACAATTATTAATCATGATACTATGGTTATTAATAACTTAGTTGAAAAGAAAGAAGTAATTGTAGCTGAAAAAGCTGTTATAGAAGAAGAAAAGGCTAAGTTAGATGTATTACAAGCTGAAAATAATGCAAAATTAGACGAGCTAGAAGCTCAAAAATCAGAAAAAGAAGTAGCTCTTTCTGAAGCAGAAAAAAATAAAGATTTATTTGAAGCAGCTATGAAGGAGTCAGAGCAACAATTAAATCAGACTTTAGCATTAATTAGTTCATACACTGGTGGCGGAAATGACAGACCTAATAGAGGTGATAGTTTTGTACCACCAAGCGCAACAGGTAATGCTATAGTAGATTATGCTATGCAATTTTTAGGGGTTCCATATGTTTGGGGCGGAAGTAGTCCAAGTGGATTTGACTGCTCAGGATTGACAAGCTATGTTTATAGAGCTTGTGGAATAAGCATAAATAGAACTGCTGATGCACAGATGCATCAAGGTACTTATGTTCCTAGAGATCAATTACAACCTGGAGATTTAGTATTCTTCGGTTCAGGTGGATATGCATATCACGTTGGTATATACGTTGGAAACAACAGTTATTTACACGCACCACAAGATAATGAAGTTGTAAAAATATCAACAATGGCATATCGTCATGACTATCTACAAGGTAGAAGATATAACTAAGAGTTATTTGAGACCAGCAACAGTGTTGTTGGTCTTTTTATGCCTTAAAGTAAAGAGATGCTTCTTTACCGTACATTAGTACATTAAGTTCACCTTTTAGTTATATGAACTTAATGCTTTCAATGAACTGAAAGGTAGTTTCTTATAAATATATACGGATGAAATAAAAAAACGTTACGGGTTTCGTAACGTTTTTTTATCTATTTTCCTTGTTTCTTTAAGTCTGAAAGACAGTTTGTACATATATTTTTGCTTTTGTAGTTAACTACATCACGAGCATCACCGCAGAATATGCAAGCTGGCTCATATTTTTTTAGAATTACTTGATCACCATCAACATATATTTCAAGAGCATCCTTAACATCTATGTTTAATGTTCTTCTTAATTCCACTGGAATAACAATTCTACCTAGTTCGTCCACTTTTCTTACAACACCTGTTGATTTCATAAAAATTCCTCCTATATTTTCAATCCAATCAATAAAAATATGTTTTATATTCCATATTCTTGAATTTAATACCATATTATTAATAATAGTACAAAGATATTTAAAAGTCAATAAATTTTGATAAATTTTCTTGTTTATATTACAAGAATTGTAATAAATGTGATGTCGGTTAAAGCTGAATTATAGTCTATTATGCATACAATGTATATATTTATAAATTATGTAGAAAGTATTACAGGATTATCGACAAAAATGGAATAATATATTAAATGAAGCTTGTATAAGTTATCAGATGATGGAGTAATTTGTAGTTTTAAGAAATTTGAAGGGAAAACAATAGGAATATTCATAGTTATATACAGTAATATCTGGATTTATACACAGCCCATCTGTGGATAATGTTAATAACTTTTGTGGATATCAATTAACTTTAGATATATCAACAGTTATTTTAAGATTATAATTAACATTGATTGTTGATATATTACAAGTATTTTTAAGTAAAATTGTGTTTAATGTTGATAAAGATTGTTTAGAATTAACATATGAAGGTATATGTTTAAAATCATTCAATTTAAAATTAGATTTAATTAGGTTATATAATATGAAATTAGTAGTAAATTATATATAATTAATTAATATTCTAGAAAAGGGGCTAAGATGTTTGTAAAAATATAGGTTATAATTTATAATAATCTTAAAGAATGTATATATAATTTAAAGAATTTCATAAACTTTTATTATAGATTTTAAGCTTAAGTGAGGTGTAACGATGAAATATAATGAAGGTAATAATAAAGACATTTTTGATGATATACTATTGAGAATTTCTGAAATAACAAATGAAACTACAGATAAAAGTTCTATCTCTTATGATGATTTACCACAGTATGATTTATTTTTATCACAAGTAAAAGATTATTTAAATGATAGATTCGATCAAGATAATTTTACAAATAGCATTCTTCAGAATTACATTAAAAGTGATGTAGTATCAAAACCAGAGGATGGAAGAAAACGAGGTTATACAAAGCTACATTTGGTTCAGCTAGTTCTTATTGCAAATATGAGACCAATTTTGACAACAGATGAAATAAGAAGTGTATTTAGATTAGCTTTCAATGATATTAATAGTAGAGAAGATGATATTTTATCATGGGAAGATACTTATAAGATGTTCGGAGAACTTCAGGAAAAAAGTCTTGCTATGGATTTGAAATTTATAGCTGATGAAGAGGCTAGAAAAAATATATTTAATAAATACCTTGAAAAGTATGAATTTAATGCAGAAGAAAAAGAAAGAATAATGATTTTTTTAGTGGTTATGAGTTTAGTTGCTCAAGCTAGTAATATAAAGAAATTAGTAACTACTTTAGTTAAAGAATATGGAGATAAGTATAATTAAAGGAAGCTCCTTTTCATATACATTCAAAGGAGTATGTTCCACTTAGCCAAATCAAAGATTTGGCGTGTCACTAATATGAATAAAAAAATCATCTCAGGTAAAAACATAATATTAAGTGTTTATAGAGGAGATGATTTTATGAAGTCTATTTATTTAAAAGATATTATAAATACAATGGATTCCCAGGAAATAAATATTGAACTGATTGTTAGAGAAAAAAATGTTGGAGTTAACACTATAGAATATATTTTAGGAGATATAACAGGAGATATTAAGTATAATTCAAAGACAAATTTTGATGCAGGAGAGATAGTAACAGCTGTTTGCAAAAATAATGATATAAAAAATGCATATAAATATGAAGGGAATTATACCTTAAAGGATTTCATGCCATATTCACCTAAACATATAGATACAATAATGAAGGAACTTGAAGAATTAACAACTAATACATTTACTGACCAGGAAGCTATTAGATTAGATAATTATTTTTTTTCTAATAAGGATTTTATTAAGTTATTCTCAACAGGTATAGGCGGTTTTGGACATCATATATATATTGGAGGATTAGCTGAGCATACTTTAAATGTAGTTTATTGGACAAATAGCTTAGCTGAAAGGTACCATTGTAAATATAGAGATATAGCGGTGTTATCTGCAAAGCTTCATGATATAGGTAAAATATATGAGTATAGCCATGTGGGAGCTTTCAAAAGTACTTTTAGGGGAGAGATGGAAGGTCATATTGTTATAGGAATTGAGATGATTGAAGAGGCTTTCAAAAATGATAGCTTTAGTTATAGTGAGGATTTTAAAAATAGAGTTAAAGGATGTATAGTACAGCATCATGGAATGCCAGAGTATGGATCTCCAAAGAGTCCAAATACAGAAGAAGCATATATGGTACATTTTGCTGACTACATTGATGCTACTATGAGTAAAATCTCCAAGTTGAAATCTGAAACGCCAGAAAATAGCTGGTCAGCATTTAATGAGGATTTGAAAACAAAAATATTTATATAAACAATAAAGGCTGTCTATTATTTAGACAGCCATTTTTGTTTAATGAATGTAGCTGAATAAATTAACTACAGCTGCTTTCACCAAAAGCCTTTGAAACTACTTTAAAGGTTTCTCCAAAGAATGTTTTTTGGTAAGATACTGTACATTCTTCAAAAACAAATTCTTCATCTTGGTTTGCTACAAAATCTATTCCATCTACATTTACTAATGTATCATCTTCCTTTTGTTCATCCAGAACAACACCTAACTTTGGGCCTCCTCAGCCAAAACCTGCAATAGTTAATCTTACAGCTGATTTGTTTTGTTCTTTAAGAGCATTAGTTAAAGCAGTTTTTGCTGCATCTTCTAAATGTATTTTCATGTAATATTCCTCCTTAATTTGATATAATATTATAAATTAACATAAATTGAAGTTAATTTAATTCAAAACACATGTTACATTGGAGAAAACATGTCTAGTAATAATAATTACATTTTACTTTCTTTTAATTTACAATTCAATAAAAATATTTTTGTAATAGAATATTTTTAATATAATATAAATACGTAGAAATACATATTTAAATATGTTGACATACTTATTTTTTTAGAGTAAACTGTGATTAATAAGTTTGTGTTATTCAAATCAAAGATTTGGAAGTCCACTAAAATTTAATATAAATCCTTTTAAATACAGTACAGAGATACTGGCAAGGGAAGAATGAATAGATTGTATTATAATATTATTATGCACAGAACTATGAGTAGGATGTGTAGAAATATAAGGTTGTTTATGATGCAATTTGAAATTGTTAAGATATGAATTGATTTCAAAGCTTTCCTTTAATTAGGAAAGCTTTTTTTATTAAAGTAATTACCTTTAAATTATCCCAGAGAGGTTAAAAAGGAGTGTTTTAAATGTTAAAAGGAAAAAATGTAATTGACCCAATGGATCTTTCACTAGAAGAGTTAGATGAAATTCTTAACTTAGCGGATGAGATTATTGCAGAGCCTAACAAATTCACACATGCATGTGACGGAAATGTATTAGCAGCTTTATTCTATGAACCAAGTACAAGAACGAGATTAAGCTTTGAAGCAGCAATGTGCAGATTAGGTGGAAAAGTAATAGGATTTTCAGAGCCTAATGCAAGTTCAGTAGCAAAGGGTGAAAGCATAGCAGATACGATAAGAACAATTGCATGTTATGCAGATGTGGCTGTAATGAGACATCCGAAAGAAGGGGCTCCAAGAGTTGCAGCACAATATAGTGATATACCAGTGATAAATGCAGGGGATGGCGGACATCAGCACCCAACTCAAACTCTAACAGATTTACTTACAATCAGAGCAACTATGGGAAGATTAGATAATCTAACAATAGGATGCTGTGGAGATTTAAAGTTTGGTAGAACGGTTCACTCTCTAATAAAGACTTTAAGCAGATATGAAAATAATAAATTTATTTTAATATCACCAGAGGAGCTTGAAATACCTGAGTATATAAGAAGAGAAGTTTTGGAAAAGAGAAACATTGAGTTTAAACAAGTAAGAACCATGGAAGAGGCTATGGATGAGTTAGATATATTATATATGACTCGTGTGCAAAGAGAGAGATTTTTCAATGAAGAAGATTATATAAAATTAAAAGATACTTATATATTAGATAATGAAAAAATGAAACTGGCAAAGAAGGATATGATAGTTCTTCATCCACTACCAAGGGTAAATGAAATTTCTTATGAAGTAGATAATGACCCAAGGGCTGTTTATTTCAAGCAGGCTAAGTACGGAATGTTTGTTAGAATGGCATTGATTCTAAAGCTATTAGGAATTTATTAAGAGTGTAATGGAGGAATGAGCTATGTTAACTATAAATAGTATAAAAGATGGTATTGTTATAGATCATATCAAAGCTGGCGAGGGAATAAAAATATTTAACTTTTTAAACCTACATGAGGCAGACTTCTCAGTAGCACTTATAATGAATGCTTCAAGTGAAAAATGTGGCAAAAAAGATATCATAAAAATTGAAAACAAAATAGATTTAGATTTAAAAATTCTTGGAGTTATAGATCCAGATATAACAATAGATATAATTGAAAATGAAAAAATAAAAGAAAAGATAAAACTAAAGCTTCCAGAAAAGGTTGAAAATGTTATAAAGTGCAAAAATCCTAGATGTGTAACATCTATAGAGCCAAACATAAAGCATATTCATTACTTAGTAGATGCGGAAACTAAGGAATATAGCTGTCACTATTGTGATGATTTACAAAGGATTAATTCATTATACTAGGAGGAAATTGCATTATGGATTTATGTATTAAAAATGGAACAGTCGTTGACTGGAGTGGGACATTTAAGGGTGACATATATATAAAGGACGGAGTTATATGTGAACTTGGGAGAGAATTAATAAAGGATTGTACTACAATAGATGCAAATGGATTAGTTGTGATGCCTAGTTTTGTAGATTTACATGTTCATTTTAGAGAACCAGGATTAACATATAAAGAAGATATTGAGACTGGTTCAATGGCAGCTGTAAGAGGCGGATATACAATGGTAAATCTAATGGCGAATACAAATCCTGTATGCAGCACCATTGAAACTGTAAAGTATGTAGAGGATAAAGGTAAAGAAATAGGGCTTGTTGATATAAATCAGGTGGTATCAATAACAAATGAATTCAGTGGGGATGATATAAGCCATCTTGATAAATTCGAAAAAGGTGATATTAAGGTAATATCAGAAGATGGTAAGGATGTTATGCATAGCGAAGTTATGCTCAATGCCATGGTTAAGGCAAAGGAAAAGGATATTACGGTAATGTGTCACTGTGAAAATCATAACTTATCAAGCATTGATATGAGGCTTGCAGAGAACACAATGACTTGGAGAAATATAACACTTGCTAAATATGCAGGTTGTAAGGTTCATTTCTCACATGTCAGCACAAAAGAGTCTATGGAATATATCATAAAGGCAAGAGCTAAAGGTCATAAAGTTACTTGCGAAGTGGCACCTCATCATTTAGCCTTAACAGATGATGAATGCAACTATAGAGTAAATCCTCCGATAAGAAGCAAAGAGGATGTAGATTACTTAATAGAAGCTATTAAGGCAGGAGATGTAGATGCAATTGCTACAGACCATGCACCACATAGTGAAGATGACAAGGAAAAGGGAGCCCCAGGGATCTCAGGAATAGAAACTTCCTTTAGTGTATGCTATTCAAAGCTAGTAAAAGAAGGTCATATAAGCTTAAATCAGTTAAGTGAGATAATGAGTAAAAGACCAAGTGAGATTTTAGGCGTAAATAAAGGGATGATAGACATCGGATATGATGGGGACTTAGTACTTCTAGATTTAGATAAAGAGTATGAGATAAATAGATTTGATTTTGTATCAAAGGGAAAAAATACTCCATTCCAAGGTAAAAAGGTTTATGGAGAAGTAGTAAAAACAATTAAAGGCGGAAAGATTGTTTATTCAAACAAATAGATGAGGAGATATGAAGATGATTATAGATAGATTATTTAAAACAGTAGCAGAAAAAGGACATGTTTGTGTTGGGTTAGACACAGATATAGCATATATTCCAGAGAGCTTTAAAGCAAAATATGAAAACATAGGAGATGCGATATTTGAGTTTAACAAAGCTATAATAGATGCAACAGTGGATGTAGCTGCATGCTTTAAACCACAAATAGCATATTATGAGACTTATGGAATAGATGGATTAAGAGCTTACGCAAGAACAATGCAGTATTTAAAGGAAAAAGGAGCTCTTTCTATAGGAGATATAAAAAGAGGAGATATTTCTAGAACTGCAGAGATGTACGCTAAAGCTCACTTTGCAGGAGAATTTGAGGCTGATTTTATAACTCTAAGCCCATACATGGGATTAGACAGTATAGAGCCATATCTTCCATACCTAAAAAGTAATGAAAAAGGAGTTTTTGTTTTAATAAGAACTTCAAACAAAGGAAGCAAAGATATTCAATATGTTGAAACTGCTGGAGATAGAAGAGTTTACAATGTTGTTGGAGAGTTAATAAACAACCTTGGAAAAGAGTACATGGGAGAGTGCGGATATAGCTCAGTTGGTGGAGTTATAGGATGTACTCATGTTGATGAAGGAATAGAAATCAGAAAAGATTTAGACAGCACTTTCTTCTTAATACCAGGATATGGTGCACAAGGTGGAAAAGCTGAAGACGTGGCACTTTACCTTAAAGAAGGAAATGGCGGAGTTGTAAACTCATCTAGAGGCATCATGCTTGCATATAAAGGCAAAGAAGATGGAGAAACAAACTTTGCTAAATATGCAAGAGAAGAAGTTATAAGAATGAGAGATGAAATCTTAGGAGCAATAGCTAACTTAAAGAAATAGATAAATTAAAATGCCATACAGTATTTGTATGGCATTGAATTAAAATAGGTTATTAGGAGATTAGGATATGGGAAAAAGTTATGAATATAATGTGTGTAAAGTAATAGAGAATAAGAAAATTTCCGAGGGAATATTTAAACTTACTGTTGAAGGAAAGTTTGAAGCAAAGCCAGGACAGTTTTATATGCTAAGAAGTTGGGACAAGGAACCACTATTATGGAGACCTATTAGTATTCATAATATAAGTGAAAATTCCATAGAGTTTTTATATCAATTAGTTGGAGATGGAACTAAGCTTTTAAGCAAATTAGAAGCAGGGGACGACGTGAAGGTTGTTGGACCATTAGGAAACGGCTTTAATTTAGATGAAATTAAAGGAAGAGTAGCGGTTGTTTCAGGTGGAATTGGTGTTGCACCGATGAGATATCTGGTAGAAGGAATAAAAAAACATACTGAAGCTGAAGTAGAGGTATTCTCAGGATTTAGAGATGAGGTCTATGGAATAGAAGAAATTGCAGCTTTAGGGACTTCAGTAAAGGTATCTACAGAGGATGGAAGTGTTGGGACCAAGGGGTTTGTTACAGCGCTATTTGATCCAAAGGATTTTGATTTAGTTTTATGTTGTGGACCAGAAGTTATGATGTATAACGTAATTAAATTATGCAGAGAAGCAGGTACTAAAATATATATATCTGAAGAAAAGAAAATGGCTTGTGGAATAGGTGCATGTTTAGTGTGTACTTGTAAAACTGTTAAAGGAAATAAGAGAACTTGTAAGGATGGTCCTGTATTCGATGGGGCTGAAATAGAGATTTAAAGGAGATATTATGCTTAAAGTAAATATTTGTGATGTAGAATTTAAAAATCCGATAATGACTGCTTCAGGAACCTTTGGATTCGGGGAAGAATATGCTGAGTTTTATGATCTATCAAAGCTTGGTGGAATATGCAGCAAGGGTCTGACTTTAAATGAAAGACAAGGTAACTATGGAATCAGAATAAAAGAAACTACTGGCGGAATGTTAAACAGTGTAGGACTTCAAAATCCAGGAGTTGATACTTTTATAGAAAGAGAAATTCCGAAGATGAGAAACTATGATACTAATATCATTGCAAATGTTGGTGGTGGAACTGTAGAAGAGTATATAGCAATAATAGAGAAGCTTAATAATAAAGATATTGATATGGTAGAGTTAAATATCTCATGTCCGAATGTCAAGCATGGTGGAATGGCTCTTGGAATAAAGGCTGATGTAGCCCATGAAGCTGTTAAGGAAGTAAAGAAGATATGTAAGAAGCCTCTTATGGTTAAATTATCTCCTAATGCTGAAAATATAGTTGATATGGCAGTGGCATGTGAAGAGGCAGGAGCAGATGCTCTATCCCTTGTAAACACCTTCCAAGGAATGTCTATAGATTATAAGAAAAGAAAAGCAGTATTTGATAATGTCTATGCAGGCTTCTCAGGACCAGCTATAAAGCCAATAGCTTTAAGAATGGTTCATCAGGTTGCTAAGTCTTGCAAAGTGCCTGTAGTAGGACTTGGTGGAATTACAAATTGGGAAGATGCTATAGAATTCATAATGGCAGGAGCTACTGGAATTCAAGTAGGAACTGCAAATTTCATAAATCCATTTGCACCAATAGAAATACTTGAGGGTATAGAAAACTTCTTAATTAAAGAAGGTGTTAAGGATATAAATGAAATTATAGGGATTATATAGTAAAATATAAATTGAATAAACAAATGATTTTATTGGGAGGAATAAATTATGGAAAACAAAATTATAAATATATTAAAAGAGTGTGATGCACTATTAGAGGGACATTTCTTATTATCATCAGGAAAACACAGTAACAGATACTGCCAATGTGCAAAGTTACTTCAACACCCAGATAAAGCTGCGGAGGTTTTAGCGGTAGTTGCAGAGCAAGTTAAAGATTTAAATGTAGATATGTTAGTTGGACCAGCTATGGGTGGAATTATTGTTGCATATGAATTAGCAAGACAACTTGGAAAACCAGGAATATTCACTGAGAGAAAAGACGGGGAAATGACTTTAACAAGAGGATTTGAAGTTAAGCCAGGTCAAAGAATATTAATAACAGAAGACGTTGTAACAACAGGAAAATCTTCAATGGAAGTTGCTAAAATATTAGAAAGCTATGGAGCTGAAGTTATAGGTCTTTGCTGTATAGTTGACAGAAGAGCTGCTGATTGTGAAGTAGCACTTCCAATCTATAGTGCAGTTAAATTAGAGATAGAAAGCTTCGATAAGGAAGAATGTCCATTATGCAAAGAGAACATTCCATATGTTAAGCCAGGAAGCAGAAATATAAAATAAGATACTATTTATTAAGCTTATAATGTAAATAAGATAACAGCCTAGAATTCTTTCATGAGAGAGTCCTAGGCTGTTTAATTTTAGGTAAATAATCTATGGGAATTATTAATTACCAAATGTCTTAACAATGTAGTGAAAGATTTAATTGATTTCTTACAATTTGAAGTCATAATTTGAAGAAAGTCATAATAATATATATCAGTAATTAACAACTTTTGTAAGGAGAGGCAAGATGATTAATAAAATTCCTGATGTAATATATGATAAGAATGGAAATCGAATTAGGGTAATAAAGGCAAGTGAGATTTTCTTTAGCAGCAAAGGTCGAAAGGGATATGTACTTCATATTGAAAGAGAAGAGAGGATAACAAGCATAAGCGAGTTTGATTTGACTGAAGAGGATGGTAAATATATAATTACCAGAGATGTTTTAAAAAACAGCCATGATTTGTAGTTGGTATTAAATATATCCAGATGCAAATCATATAAGCATATACTTTAATTTATAAGCCACACTAGTAATAGCTATTTAAATATTATGAAGGATTATTATAAATGATATGTGGAGGCTTATAGGATGAAGAAAAATAAAAACTGTTTTTTAGTAAAGTGTTTATTGCTGATATTAACTATAAACTTATTTATGATTACAGGATGCAATGAGCAAGGAGACAAAAGTGACAGTGTTGGCGCGGGGCCAACTATTGAAGATATGGGGAATGCAAATATTGATAAAGATAAAGATGAAGTTATTAAGGATGCTATTAGGATGAGTGAAGGCTTAATGCTTAGATTAAATGATATATCAGGAATCACTACATCAATGGTGTTTATTAATCATGAGGCAGTATTGGTGGCAGTAAGGCTTGAAGATGGTATAGAGCTTTCAACAGAATTACGTGATGTTATATCAAAAGAGGTATATGAAATATATCCAGAGGCTAAGACTATAGCAATAAGTGATGATGAGTATGTTTATAAATCTATTGATAAGTTATTAAGATCTTATAAAGAAAATGATCCAGTAGAAGAATTGCTGAAGGATTTGAAGGAAATAATAAAGGAATTATAAAAAATAGGTGGAGTAATCTTAGAACAAGATATACTCCACCTATTTTTTATATTATTAAAGATTTATAAAATCAATGTTATTTGACTTTGTGAAGTAAGCATATAGATTGAGATGAAATACCTTCTTCAGTACCAGTGAAACCTAGGCCTTCTTCAGTAGTAGCTTTAATATTCACTTGATCAACATCTATATCTAGTGTTTTACTTATATTTTCTCTCATAAGCTGAATATGAGGAGCCATTTTAGGTCTTTGAGCTATTATAGTTGCATCTATATTACCAATAGAATATCCTGAGTTACTTAAAAGGGTTTTAACTTCCTTTAACAATTCAAGGCTGGAAATCCCCTTGAAATTGTCACTAGTATCCGGAAAGTGTTTTCCTATATCACCTAAGGCTGCAGCACCTAGTAAGCTATCCATTATAGCGTGTAATAGAACATCGGCATCTGAATGACCAAGAAGTCCAGTTTCATGAGGGATTTTAACCCCTCCAAGTATTAAATCTCTGTTAGGAACGAGTTTATGTACATCATATCCCATACCAATTCTCATATATAAAAACCTCCTAAATAAGAATTTGAAAATTATTTTTATTTTATTAATGTAAAATAAGTTTAACACAGTATTAGTAGTATATGTAGTTGATTTAGAAATTTACTAAGTAATAACTTTGTAGAAATAGGGTATAATCTGTAGGATTGTGTGGAATTATAAGCATATAATTTTTAAGGTAAAAAGTGGGCGTATAAAAAGTTATAAACATGTTATACACATTCCTGTGGATAATGTGGGTAAGTTTAATGAAGATTTTGAAGTTGAAATTGGTGAAAAATCACAATATTCTTTAAAATATTAACTTTTTTATAAATTTCACTGATATCAACATTAAATTCACCATGTTATACACAAGCTATATGTGGATAATGTTAATAACTCAATAGAAATGCACACATATATTCTTGTTTAAGTATTAAAATTTTTTAAGAATGTGTATAACTATATAATTACTAACAGTGGCTGTTAGTATATTTTTATGTAGAAATTTGCAAAATAAAAGCTAGATTTAAAGCTACGAAAAGCTTTAAATCTAGCTGTTTTTATTCATGAGTTTTTTTTGAGCTCTCAGTAAGAGCAAGAAGTTCTTGAACTTCCTTTTCAGAAAGATAACGCCATTTTCCTATTGGAAGAGAGCTTAAAGATATATTCATAATACGAACCCTTTTTAAGCTGCTTACGCTGTAACCTAAGTATTCACACATTCTTCTGATTTGGCGGTTTAAGCCTTGTGTTAGTACAATATTAAAGGTGCATTTTCCTATTTTTTTTACTTTACATGGTTTAGTAATTGTATCTAAAATAGGTACTCCACCTTCCATAGCAGCAATAAATTCTTTAGTGATAGGTTTATCTACAGAAACAATATATTCCTTTTCATGGTTATTACCTGCTCTAAGAATTTTATTAACTATATCACCGTCGTTAGTCAGGAAGATTAAACCTTCAGAAGGTTTATCTAATCGCCCGATAGGAAATATTCTTTCTGGGTAATTCATAAAGTTTATAATATTCCCATCAACATGAGTTTCTGTTGTACAGGTTATGCCTACTGGTTTATTTAAAGCTATATAAACTTTATTTATTTTAGGTTTTATTGCAATGCCATTAACAATGACCGTATCTGTATTACTTACTTTAGAGCCAACAACAGCCTTTTCTCCATTGATGGATACTTTACCGGCTTCAATAAATTTATCGGCTTCTCGTCTAGAACATATTCCGCTTTCGCTTATATATTTATTTAATCTAATTAGATTTTCAGTTTCCATATAATTGTCACCACCTAAAATTTCAACTTTTTATTAATCAAAGGTATTATTGTTACGGTTTACTATTACTTCATAGTTGAATTGATAGGCATATTCCTTGAATTTAGTAAAGTCTATAGGCTCTTCACCTTTATCTTTAGTAACATAAATATGTATTTTACCCATTGACCAAAAGTCTTGAGGTGGTAATATTTCTTGTTTATAAGCTAAATCAAAAAGGAGAATAAGACCATCATTCACTTCATTTCCTTTGATTGAAGTAAACTGTTCATTAGTTAGCTCAATGTCACCAACATCAGTAACACTAATAATTTTATTATTATTCACACCAACTTTAGTATTACCATCAATAGTAACAATAAAGCTTGAAGTTGCAGAAAAGAAAATGAAGTATAAGGTTGTCGTTAAAAGTATACATATAGCTATTATTATAGAAATAATTTTGACTTGATTTGTTCTATCTATATACTCAATACCTGTATAAACTCTTCCTTTAATAGGATTCATCTCATTTCTTTCCAAGGTTACAAACTCTTTAGTATCAGTTACAATATAAACTTTTTCTTCATCAAAGTTAATTACTTTACCAGTTATCTTCATACTAATTACCTTCCATACCTTTTATATATCAAATATTATTTTACAATAAAATCATAATATTTGGAAGGATAATGAAGATAAACTGATTAAAGTATTGGTGAAAGCAATCTATAAACAGATTCCTTAAACCTAACCAGAGGTGTCCTTTTATCATATAATTCTTGAGTAAGAAGTGTGCTGCTAAGAATATCCTCCATAAATGCCTGGTCGATTTTTCTCGTTACGGCTTCATCATATATTATAGCGTTAACTTCAAAATTTAAATTAAAACTTCTAATATCCATATTTGCTGTACCAACAGTACACATTTTACCATCAATAGAAACCATTTTACTATGAATAAAACCATTATCATAAGTGTAGCAATGAGCACCACATTCAACTAGTTCCCAGATATAAGATTTAGACGCCCAATGAATGAAGGGGTGGTCAGGTTTACTTGGAATTATAATTTTAACTTCAACACCAGATAAACATGCAATCTTCAGGGCGGTTTGAATACTTTCATCAGGTATGAAATAAGGTGTTTCAATATAAATACTATTTTGAGCCTTATTAATAAGTTTTAGGTAGGTATTTCTAATTGAGCACCAATCAGAATCAGGACCACTAGAAATTATCTGCACAGCAGTTTGTGCTGTGTATTGTTTCTTAGGAAAGTATTTTTCACTCATAAAGAAATCTTGATTACTTGCAAATCGCCAGTCCATAAGAAAGCGAACCTCAAGATAGTTCACTGAATCACCTTGTAAGTGAAGGTGTATATCACGCCAAAAGCCAAATTTTTTAGATAAACCTAAATATTCATCTCCGATATTAAGACCTCCGATAAAGCCATGCTCGCCATCTATAACACATATTTTACGGTGATTTCTATAATTAATTCTAATATTAATATATGGGATGAAGGGCGGGAAAAAGCAATACACTTCTCCACCGGCTTTTTTTAAGGGATCAAAAAAGTGTCTTTTATTATGAAGACATCCCATACCATCATATAAAAGTTTAACTTCAACTCCATGCAGTGCCTTATCTACTAAAAGGTTAAGAATTTCTGTACCTAAGTTGTCATCTTCAAAGATGTAATATTGTATATGAATAAAATTTTTAGCGCTTTTTATGCAGTCGATTAATAGTGGAAATTTTTCTATACCATTGTTAAGAACATCAACTTTATTATTATTAGTAACTACGAAGTTATCACTGGCTAAATTTAGATTAATCACATCGTGAAATTCAATTAGAATAGGGTTTTGGATCATAATAGTATCATCATTAATGAGCTTTTTTTGTTCATCAGAAAATCTAATTAAAATAGATTCCTCTTCTTTTTTTAATACAAAAAATTTCTTGTGTCTTAAATCCTGACCAAAGAAAAGATATAAAATAAAGCCTAAGATTGGAACAAAAAGCATTATCATTAACCAAGTCCAAGTATTATTCGCATTTCTACGTTCGAATATAATTACCACTATAGCAAATGCAATATTAAGAATAAAAATGAAGTTGAGTATGTTTAAAAACATTGTGTAACTATCCATAATAATCTCCTTGTATATGGAAAAAATGTATAAAAGTATAATGCATTTTATTTTAATTTTATCATACTAAACAAAAAATACATACATTCAATATAAATTTGCTTTAATTATATTCTGCATAATATTATAATTAATTTTAGTGTTTACTTTAGATTAAAATCTATGCTATAAAAACAGTTTAAATATAGCAAAGTTCATACTTTGAAGTAGTGAAAGGAGAAGCTATGAGAAATATCCTAAGGAAGAAAGAAGTTAAGAATTATTTAATGATAATGTTAGGAATAACTATATTAGCTATAGGGATTAATGTGTATTATTCACCACAGCAATTAGTTACAGGAGGGGTATCAGGATTATCTATTGTATTAGATTATGTATTTAGCATTCCGCTTTGGTTAACAAATATAATTGTTAATTTACCGTTATTTATTATTGGGATTAAGATTAAGGGAATGGAATTTGCCAAGAAGGCTATATTTGGTGCTTTATATGTATCTGTTGCTCTTTGGTATACAAGCTTTATTCCACCAGTGCATTCAGATTTACTTATAGCAAGTGTTTTTGGTGGATTATTTGTAGGAACAGGTGTTGGATTAGTTTTAAGGTCGTCAGCATCAACAGGGGGAACTGATTTATTAGCAATAATATTAAAACATTACTTAAAAAAGGTTCCTATAAATCAAATATTATTATGCATTGATGGTTGTATTATTGTTATTGGACTCTTTGTTTTTGGTGTTGAAAAGGCCATGTATGCGTTAATTTCAATATTTATTGTATCTAAAGTTGTAAATACTTTAGTTGAAGGAGTTAATTACTCTAAAGGGGTTCATATCATCTCTGATAAATCACAAGAAATTTCCGAAGTATTAATGACTCATATTAATAGAGGAATTACAAGTCTTAACGGAAAAGGTGTTTATACAGGAAGAGAAAGAGATATACTATTTATTGTTTGTTCAACTGAAGAGTTAGTAGAAATTCAGAAGCTGGTTAGAGAAGTAGATGATAAGGCTTTTATAACAGTTACTGATGTGAGAGAGGTAATGGGACGAGGGTTCACAGAGCCACAACATGATTAACATTTTTAAGTTAAATTTATATACGTTTATATTTAATTTAAAGGAATTTAGATGAAAGCCTAGAAAAGATTATAGAGGGAAAATTTAATTCTAGGTGGTGTATCGAAATGAAAATAAAATTACAAAGGTATAAAGACGTAGAAGGTGCAAATATTTCGAAAGTAGTTATGGTGTTTGAAGATACGGAAACTACGTCTTGCGATGGTTTAAAAGAGATTTTAAGGTGCCTTAAGGAAGAAAAGCATTTTAGTGGAAAAAAGAATGAAATATATACATTGACTAATGTAGAAAATAATCGTGTGGTAAAAAGTATTCTTATTGGATTAGGGGAATATAAACATTTCAGTATAGATTTAATAAGAAATGTGAGTGCTAAGGTTATGAAGGAAATAACAGCACAAAAAATTACAAATGTAGCCATGTATATAGATCAATTTACTAGTAATACTCCTGAATTAATAAAGGCAATGACTGAAGCTATATTAATGTCTGCTTATAGATTTGATAAATATAAGAGTGAAAAAGTATCAGAAGTGTTGAAGGAAGTAACTCTTGTAGTAAATAATGAAGCGGATATAAATGTATTAATGGACAATGTTAAGGAAGGACATGCTATTGCAGAAGGAAACTTGTTAGCGAGAGAGCTAGTTAATGAGCCAGCTAATATTTTAACTCCAGCAGAGCTTGCAGAAAGAACAGTAACAGTAGGAAAAAATTGTGGATTTGAAGTAGAAATCTTTGATAAAAAAGAAATAGAAAACTTAGAGATGGAGGCTTTTATTTCTGTAGGTAAAGGCTCTGCTAATGAGCCTAAGCTAATAGTTATGAGGTATATGGGAAATCCAGAAGATAAAAATAACATATTAGGGTTTGTAGGAAAGGGGTTAACTTTTGATGCTGGTGGATATTGCTTGAAAACTGCACCTACAATGTGGCAGATGAAAACTGATATGGGTGGTGCCGGAGCTGTAATTGGAGCTATGTCCTCCATTGCTAAAATGAAGATAAAGAAAAATGTTGTTGCAGTGGTTGCAGCCTGCGAAAATTTAATTTCAGGAACAGCATATAGACCAGGTGATATTATAAACACTATGAATGGCAAGACAATAGAGATTCTTAATACAGATGCTGAAGGAAGATTAACTTTAGCTGATGCAGTAACCTATATCATCAGAAGAGAGGGCGCATCTAAAATTATTGATATAGCAACACTCACAGGAGCTGTAGGTGGAGCTTTAGGTAATGTAGTAACTGGAGTTGTTTCGAATAATGATGAGCTTTACAGTAAACTGGAGGCAGCTTCTAAAAAATGTGACGAGAAGGTATGGAGATTCCCAGCTTTTGATGAGTATAAAGCCTTGCTAAAGGGAAATAATGCTGATTTAGCTAATATTACTGCACCTGTTGGTGGTGGAGCAATAACTGCTGGACTATTTGTTGGAGAGTTTGTGGAAGAAAAGCCATGGGTTCATCTTGATATTGCAGCAACTGCTTTTTCAGAGGGAACTCCTAATAAAGAATATTTTACAAAAGGTGCAACGGGTATCGGTTCAAGACTTTTATATGAATTAGCAAAAATAGATTAAAATAAGAAGCACAACTACAATTTGATGTAGTTGTGCTTCTTTTATGTAAACAATTAGACTATAAAATACCTTCATTTTTTAGAACTGCTTCTATTTCACGAACCTTATTTGATAGAGATAAAAAGTTTTCTTTAATTATCTCATCAGATATAGAGTCTGTTTGGATAGTTTCTTCTAACTTCTCAATAGTAGAAAGGGCTTCATCAATTTCCTTTTGCGCTTGCTTTAAGTTGCTTTCGTTCATAAAAAATCTCCTTTTAAATTAAATTCTATTTACTTCTATCTTAAATGTTATCATTGAGAAGATTTAAATTCAACCCAAATATGTTTTTAAAGAAGGGTTTATTGAAAGCTGTGTGAAGCGGAATTTGGAAGTGGTGCATCAATTTTGCTGCTATGAAGGGTATAAACATCACCATTAATTAAATCAACTACTTCGACTAAACCACTGTTATCATAGATTTTTCTTATAAAAATTTCTCTATTGTTATAAGTAGCAGTGGCTCCAGGACTTTGATTTTTCATTTCAATAATTTTATTTAAATCCACGCACATATCCTCCTTATGTTGTTTTTTATAGTATTTCCCAAAAGGAAAATTTTATAATTAAAAATATGAATTAAACAAATTTCTTTAAAATTAAATAATGGACAAGTATTCCTCATATACATGGTTTAGAAACGAATAATATTAATTGGTATTATCATATTAAATTGAATAGTAATAAAGTTTTATGGGGGGTACTTGGAATGATTAATGTTATATGGTTTGGAATTTTATTTATAGGAATAGTTTTTGGATTAGCATCTGGTAATGGTGAACTTTTATCTAAGACTATTGTTACAACAACTGAGGATACTGTACAGTTAATTGTTCAATTACTCGGGATGATGTGTCTTTGGTGTGGCGTAATGAAAATTGCTGAGAAAAGCGGGTTAACAGATAAATTAGCAAAGGGATTGAAGCCAGTGCTTAGGTTGATTTTTAAGGAGGCTGGTCAGGATGATAAAGCTTTAGGTGCAATTGTAATGAATATTACTGCAAATATGTTTGGTTTATCAAATGCGGCAACACCTTTTGGAATTAAAGCTATGGAGGAAATGGATAGATTAAACGGTCATAAGGAAAAGGCAAGTAATGATATGGTTTTATTTTTAATATTAAATGCAGCATGTATTCAATTTGTACCAACTACAGTAGTTTCAATTAGAGCAGCTGTTGGGTCAGCAAATCCAGGAGCAATAATATTGCCAGCATTATGTGTAACTACTTCAGCTTCAGTAATAGGTATAACCTTATGTAAGCTGTTACAAAAGCATTTTTAGGAGGAGAAGGCTATGGGTATATTTAGTTATATATTAAAGGGAATAATTCCAATAATTATAGGTGCTGTAGTATTGTATGGGATAATAAAAAAAGTAAAGGTGTACGAGTGCTTTATTGAAGGTGCAAAGGATGGAATGAGTGTGTGTCTTAGGATTTTTCCATATTTATTAGCTATGCTTATAGCGGTGAACTGCTTTAAGGCATCTGGAGCAATGGATTATTTTATTAAATTAGTAAAACCAGGTGTGAATTTAGTTGGAATACCTCCGGAAATAGTTCCATTAGTGTTAATAAAGCCTTTATCAGGAAGTGGTGCAGTAGGAGTCTTTACAGATTTAGTTAAAAGTTATGGTCCAGATTCATATTTAGGATTTTTGTCTTCAATTATTATGGGAGGTACAGAAACAATTTTTTATACTCTAACAGTATATTTTGGTGCTGTTGGAATTAAAAAAATTAGACATAGCTTATGGGTAGCTTTAATAGTAGATTTATGTGCAGTTCTGATTGCAGTAAATTTAGCGGCATTTTTAATTAGATAAAAGGAGCTTAAGCTGATGCTTAAGCTCCTTAGTTTTTAAAGTATGTTTTCGTTATTGATAGGTTTTAATTTTTTATTATAGAAAATATAAAGTAAGCTTCCGTCTACAGTCCATTGAATTAGGCAGATAAACCAGAAGGTTGTAATCGGTGATTCAAGGATATATATGAAGATAAATACTAAAGGTAGTCTTATAAGCCAAGAGGTAAGAAAGGCTATTTTAAATGGAGTTTTAGTATCACCATACCCTTTAAAAATACCTCCAACAATCATTGAAATTGCAATCATTGGCTGCTCTGCGGCAGCAATCATAAGACAAGCGGCTCCAAGAGTGATTACTTCTGTGCTTTCACCACTTATAAACATCCTAATAAGTTGTGTTGGGAAAATCAGAAATAACAAAGTAAACACAAGCATAACACTCAGACCAAGAATACCAGCAGTTCTTCCATATTCACGTGCTTTTTTATAATCTCCTTCTCCAACCTTGTTTCCGACTAGTGTCGTTGCAGCTACGGCAAATCCCCAGCCAGGCATGAAGGAAATATTCTCAAGGGTCAGGGTTATTTGATTTGCTGCAAAGGCGACTGTACCAAGATGCATAATCATCATGCTGGTTAATAGGCGTGCGATACTGTATGCAGCCTCCTGCATACCGGCTGGAATAGATAATAAGGTTATATCTTTAAGTTTGAAACCACAAAGCTTTTTTAAGTATTTAGCATGAATTTTTATTTTTGATTTTTTATAAGTATAGATAGCTGAATAAGTAAAACCAGCTATGTTGGCAATAGTTGTGGCTAGAGCTGCACCAGCTACACCTAATTCGGGAAAGCCGAACAAACCAAAAATCAGGATTGCATCTAGAGTTAGATTTACAATAAGCATTACAATTGATACCAACATAGGTGTCTTTGTATTTCCATAAGATCGGTTTACAGCTGCCAACATACTGCTAAGCATATTAAAAGGAAGTCCAATACAAACAATGTTGATATATACTTTTCCAAGGCTTATGATGCTTGGCTCAGCACCTGCTATTATTAATAATTTCTTGCTGAAGAAAAAAATAAAAATAGTAGTTATAAAGCTGACGATAGCACCTAATCCAACACCAATGGTTGCATATTCTTCGGCGATATTATATTCCTTAGCTCCATATCGTCTTGCAACTATAGAGGTAATACCAACAGATAAGCTTTGAGCAACAAGGATATTTGTGAAGGTGTAGATAACTTCGCAGGATATTCCCACAGTACTAACTGCCAAATCACCACCATATTGTCCGATCATCATGGTATCTACAGTCCAAATCATAGTATATAACATCATTTCAACAACTGCTGGTAATGATAGTTTTAATACATCTTTTACAGTAGATTTATTTAAAGATAGATTATTTCTTATAAATTCCAAAATTGATTCCCCTCCTAAGAAAAAGTATAACAATATATCATATAAAGTGATAAATATCGAATATTGATGGTTTATATTTAAATAAATGTAATTTAATATAAATACCACATATATAATCATAATTCATATTTGAGTAAAAAAATAGGTGTGGAATGAAAAATAAAGTGTTAATAAAATATTTTATTATGGCAATAAAATTATATCGTTGACATATTATAGCTATAGTATTATTATTTAAGTGACACTCTAAATCTTTGATTTAGATAGTGGGAGTTAAGTGAATGTCCAAATTTATGATTTGGTTATAGGAACTTACTCTTTGAGCATTCCACCGAATGAATATGAGGAGGAGTTTCAATTTTAAATTTTAATAATGCTATGAAAAGAAGAGTACTGAGGGGAATTTTCTACAGAGAGCTAGAAAAGGTGAAAGCTAGCGTTAAGGAAGCTTAGGAATATGGTCTTGGAGCAGATTTTCTGAAGCTTAAGCCTAGGAAGATAGGGGAGTCACCCTTACATGACAAAGTAATAAAAATCCATTGGATGGAGTTACTTATTAAGGTATTTTTCGTGAGAAAGGTATAAATTAGAGTGGTAACGCGTATATAACGCCTCTATGTAGAACATATTCTACATAGAGGCTTTTTTATTTTTAATTAGATAATTTTTATAAATTTAGATAGAACTAGAGGAGGAAAATATATGTCAAAGAAACCATATTATATTACTACTGCAATCGCATATACTTCAGGTAAACCGCATATTGGGAACACTTATGAAATAGTTTTAGCTGATAGTATAGCAAGATTTAAAAGATTACAAGGATACGATGTTCAGTTCCAAACAGGAACAGATGAGCATGGTCAAAAAATTGAGTTAAAGGCTCAAGAGGCTAATATTACACCACAAGAATTTGTTGATGGAGTAGCAGGACAGATTAAAGGAATATGGGATTTAATGAATACATCTTATGATAAATTTATTAGAACAACTGATGAATATCATGAGAAGCAGGTTCAAAAAATCTTCAAGAAGCTTTATGAGCAAGGAGATATATATAAAGGTCATTATGAAGGAATGTATTGTACACCATGTGAATCCTTCTTCACATCATCTCAATTAGTTGATGGAAAGTGTCCAGATTGTGGAAGAGAAGTTGAGCCAGCTAAGGAGGAAGCTTACTTCTTAAAGCTTAGCAAGTATACTGATAGATTAATCGAGCATATAAATACTCATCCAGAATTTATTCAGCCAGAATCTCGTAAGAATGAGATGATGAATAACTTCTTATTACCAGGTTTACAAGACTTATGTGTATCAAGAACATCTTTTAAATGGGGTATACCTGTAGATTTCGATGATAAGCATGTTGTATATGTATGGCTTGATGCTCTTTCTAACTATATAACAGGGCTTGGATATGATTTAGATGGAGAACATTCTGAGCTTTATACAAAGTTCTGGCCAGCTGATTTACACTTAATTGGTAAGGATATTCTTCGTTTCCACACAATTTACTGGCCAATAATGCTAATGGCCCTTGATATTCCGCTACCAAAGCAAATCTTTGGTCACCCATGGCTTTTACAAGGTGATGGAAAGATGAGTAAATCAAAGGGGAATGTTATATATGCTGATGATTTAGTAGAATTCTTTGGTGTTGATGCAGTTCGTTACTTTGTCCTTCACGAAATGCCATTTGACAACGATGGTGTGATAACTTGGGAGCTTGTTGCAGAAAGAATTAACTCAGACCTTGCTAATACTTTAGGAAACCTTGTTTCTAGAACAGTTACAATGGTTGAAAAGTATTTTGATGGGGTAATTCCAGCACCAGTGGTTAAGGAAGCTGTTGATGAAGAGCTTATTTCATTAGCACTTGCAACACCTAAAAAAGTAGCAGATAAAATGGAGCACTTAAGAATTGCAGATGCTTTAGATCAGATCTGGAACTTAATTAGAAGAACAAATAAATATATAGATGAAACAACTCCTTGGGTTCTTGGAAAAGATGAAACTCAAAAGGACAGACTTGCTACAGTGCTTTACAACTTATGTGAAAGCATAAGATTTGTATCAAGCTTACTTGTACCTTTCTTACCAGAAACAAGTGTAAAAATAAATGAGCAGCTTAATATTTCAAAAACAGATTTAGAAAGCTTAAATTCATTTGATGGAACTGGAGCCGGAACTAAGGTTAACAGAGGTGCAGCTATATTCCCAAGATTAGATGTTGAAGCTATAGTTGCTGAAATAGAAAAAAGAAAAGCAGAGCAAGAAAAGGCAGAGGCAAAGAGAGAGATTACTCCAATCAAAGAAGAAATAACTATAGATGATTTCGAGAAAATTGATTTAAGAGTAGTTAAAGTTTTAGAGTGCGAGCCAGTTAAAAAGGCTAAGAAACTTTTAAAACTTAAAGTTGACTTAGGTGGAGAAGTTCGTCAGGTTATATCAGGAATTGCAATGCACTACAAGCCAGAAGAGTTAGTAGGTAAAAATGTTGTTCTTGTAGCAAACCTTAAGCCTGTAACTTTAAGGGGCGAATTGTCACAAGGAATGATTTTATGTGCTGCGACAGATGATGATTCTAAATTATTTGTAGCAGATCCTGGCGAAATTGAGTCAGGTTCAATAGTAAGATAAAAAAAGAATACAAGGGTTCATCATAAAGTTTATGATGAACCTTTTTTGTGGGTAAAATTTATAGTATGTGGTAAAATATTTAACATATAAAGAAGAATGGAGAATGATTATGATATTTGATTCACACGCACATTATGATGATGAACAATTTAATGAAGATAGAGCAGAATTATTGAAGTCACTAAAGAACAATGGAGTTGTTGGAATTATTAACTGTGGTTCAAGTTTAGAGGGACTAGAAATGTCAGTAAAGCTTTCGCAGGAGTATGACTTTGTACATGCGGCGGCTGGAATTCATCCTGAAAATGCAGATGAGTTTAATGAAAGTGTAAAAAGAAGAATAGAAGAGCTTTCAGAAGCTAAAAAAATAGTTGCAGTAGGTGAAATTGGATTAGATTATTATTGGGAAGAGAATCCACCGAAGGAAGTTCAAAAACAGGTGTTTAGAACTCAAATGGAAATAGCTAAACAATATAATCTGCCAGTAATAATTCATGATAGAGAGGCCCATGGAGATACTTTAGCAATAATGAAGGAGTATCCAGGGGTTACAGGTGTGGTTCATTGCTTTTCAGGAAGTGTTGAATTTGCAAAAGAATGTATTAAACTTGGATATTATATTGGAGTTACAGGTGTTGTTACCTTTAAGAATTCAAAGGTTATAAAGGACGTTGTTAAGAATATACCAATTGAAAGACTTTTAGTTGAAACAGATTGTCCGTACATGGCTCCAACGCCACATAGAGGCAAGAGAAATCAATCTGATTATATAGAATACATAATGAAAGCAATAGCTGAAATTAAAGGTTTAACTGTTGAGGAAATAAGTGAATTTACAATATTTAACACTAAAAGCTTGTTTAAAATTTAAAAATAGGATATAATCTAAAATGTAACTACTATAACACCTGAAGATTTATCAAATAAAAGATAGAATAATTGAACTATAAAATGCATATGTATATTACAAATAAGCGATTATCACCTTAATAAACCTAGAAACCATATTGATAATTTCTGATAGCTATCATTTTATATTTTTTATAATATGCATTACTATGCATATAGTTCAATGTGTTGACGATTGGAGTGCTAGTTTGACATTAAATATGACTTAATATATAATAGCGAAGTACTCTTGTCTGAGGGAGGTAATCTTTATGATAAACAATTTCAAAGATAAATTGAAGAATGTTTCTTCAATTTGGCCAAAGACGGTGTTCGTTGTTGTGTTAATTCTATTAAGTGCCACAGTAGCAATGTATAGTTTGAGGAACACTATAGATGTTGTAATTGATGGACAGACAGTAGAAATAACTACGCTATCTAAAAATTTAAAAAATATTCTTAAAGACAACGGCATAACAGTTGCAGATAAGGATAAGATATCTGTAGCATTAGACAGCAAAATTAACGATGGTGACATAATTTATATTGATAAAGCAGTTAATGTTGAAATAGTTATAGACGGAGATATTATGCCTATAACTTCTGCTGAAAAAACTATTAAGGACATGCTAACAGCGGAAAATATCACTGTTGGTGAAGAGGACATGATAGAACCTTCAGTAGATCAAGCTTTAAAGTCTGGAATGACAATTGAAATTACCAGGGTAAACAAAGAGCTTGTAACAGAATTTCAACCAATTGCTTTTGACACTGAAACAAAAAACAATTCTGAACTTAAACAAGGAATAGAACAAGTAGTACAAGAAGGATCTGAAGGTGAAAGAAAAATCATAACAGAGGTTGTGTATGAAAATGGAAAAGAAGTTAGAAGAAGAGTTGTTGAAGAAACAGTAAGCAAAAATCCTATAAATAAAGTTGTTGAAATAGGTACAATGGCGGTTGTAAGACCTTCTCGTGGTGATAGTAATGTAGAATACGCATATTCAAGCGTTTTATCTTGTGAATCTACAGCTTATACCGCAGATAGAGGAGACTCAGGTACTATAACAGCTACAGGAGCTACAGTAAGTCGTGATCCAAATGGATACAGTACAGTAGCAGTTGACCCAAGAGTTATTCCATTAGGAACTAAGCTTTACATCGAAGGATATGGACTAGCTATCGCCGCAGATACAGGTGGAGCAATTAAAGGAAATATAGTTGATGTATACTTTAATACCTATGAGGAATGTGTTAGTTGGGGTAGAAGACAGGTTAATGTATATATTTTAAAATAGGAGCATATGCTCCTATTTTTATTTGTCTATTATTTTTGTATAAATTTAAAGAGGCTATGATATAATTACAATAGATTGATCACAATAAAAATGATAATATAAATTATTTACGTAAGCGTAAGCTATATACATATAGGATGATATCGGAGGATAATATGATTAAGGAAGTAATAGTTGTTGAAGGAAGAGATGATGTAACAGCAGTGAAGAGAGCTGTTGATGCAGAAGTAATTTCAGTTAGTGGGTTTGGAATAAACAGTAAGATAATTGATAAAATTAAAGAGGCAAACAAGAGACAGGGTGTGATTGTATTAACAGACCCAGACTTTGCCGGTGAAAAAATAAGAAGAATAATTTCTAAAAGAGTTCCAGATATAAAACATGCATATATAACTCAAAGTGAAGGGCGTAAGGGGGATGACATAGGTGTTGAAAATGCATCTCCAGAAACAATAATAAAAGCTTTAAATGGTGCTAAGTGTGAATTGAAAGAAAAGAGAACTGAGTTTACTATACAAGATATGCATTTCTTTAAGCTTACAGCGGATAAGGATGCTAGAAAAAGAAGAGATGCAGTCGGAAGAGAATTAGGAATCGGTTATTGTAATACTAATCAACTTCTAACTAGATTAAATAATTATGGTATTTCAAAAGAGGAATTCATTGAAGCAATGAACAAGATAGATAAGGAGATATAGAATGAGCAGATTAGATACAAGAGATTTGGTTGAAAAGTATAATTTTAGGTTTACGAAGAGTTTAGGACAAAACTTTTTAACTGATGAGACAGTTTTAGATGATATAGTTAATGGTGCAGAAATATCTAAGGATGATTATGTTATAGAGATTGGACCAGGGGTAGGGACTTTAACTAAGGAGTTAATTCAAAGGGCGAGAAAGGTTACAAGTATTGAGCTTGATTCAAAGCTTATACCAATATTAGAAGCTGAGCTTTCAAGTTATGATAACTTCAACTTAATTCATAAGGATGCCTTAAAGGTTGATTATAAAGAGCTTATTGGGGATGAGAAAAATGTTAAAGTTGTTGCTAATCTGCCATACTATGTAACAACACCAATAATAGCTAATTTATTAAACGAAGAATTAAACATAAAATCTATCACCATAATGATACAAAAAGAAGTTGCGGAAAGAATAAATGGGGAACCATGTACAAAAGAGTATGGTGCATTTACTCTGCTTTGTAAGTATTATTGTGATACAAAGATAATAAGATTAGTTCCACCAAGCTGCTTTATACCTTCACCAAAGGTTGATTCTATTGTTATAAGATTAGATAAGTTAGATAAGCCAAGGGTTGAAGTTGAGGATAAAAAATTATTCTTTAATATAGTTAAACAGTCATTTAATATGAGAAGAAAAACTTTATGGAATAGTACGAAGAGTTTAGGTTTAGAAAAAGACTTGCAAGAAAAAGCTTTTGCAGATGCAGGTATCGAGCCAACAAGAAGAGGTGAAACTTTAACTATACAAGAATTTGCTAATTTGGCAAATGCAATTAAGAATGTGAAATCTAAATAAATTTTTATTAAAACTCCTTTTACTATTGTAAAAGGAGTTTTTTATCATTTTTTATTTATATGCCTCATATATATATTGTATAAATAAAAATGGAGGTAATAGTATGCCGTCTAAAAAAAGCTATAATAGATTTTTTATCATATTGCAAGAAGATCAAAAGGGGTATGGAGTGGATATAAATAAAACCCCATCAGGCTATGCAAAGCTTGAAATGAGAAATGATAGGGCTAAGACGTCTTTTTATGTTCAAGATATTAAAAAGCAAAATGGACCATACTATATGGTTTTGATAGCCCAAGGGATTGGTGGCACTAGAGAACTTATAAATCTTGGCCAGATTAATATAGATGAAGGTGGAAAAGCTGATGTTAGCAGTGAGCATGAGGCTAGCAATATTGCAAATACTAATATTAGCATGGACAAAGTTCAAGGAGCTGGAATCTGTAAAATTAATGGAACCAGAATCAATCCTGTAATGGTTGGTTTCATTTGTGGTGAGGAGTTAAAGAATTGGGCTACATATCCTATTGCAAAGAGTGGCGCAAAAGTTACAAAAACAACAACTATGAAAACAACAAAAACAACTACAATTATTGAAGTGCCTTCAGAAGAAATATCTGAAAAAGAAGTTAAGAAGGAAGCTACAGTAGTTGAAGAAAAGAAAAAAGATATAGTAGTTGAAGAAAAGAAAAAAGATACAATAGAAGATAGCCGCTATAGAAAGGAACCAGAAGATGAAGATTCAAATGAGGTTGCTAAAATTGAAGAAACAAGCAACGTAGAAGATGAACCAATAGTAGAAGGTGCAGCTCAAGACTTTGATGAGTATGAAGAGCAAATTGAAAGATTAAAAGAGTATAGAAAAAAGCACAATTCAAGGCAATGTGATGACGAACATGAACATCATGACCATAATGATAAGGATGAATATCCAGTTGGGCCAATGGGAGAATTCTTTAAGAATGTTATAAGGGGACTAGAGAAGGTTGGAAGAAAGGATAGCATTAAAAATTGCACATGGTATAAGGCACATGTGGAAAATTTAGATGCAATGTATTGTGAAAATGATTATAACAAGTATTCAGTTATATTTTATCCAATGATTTGTTACTATCCATATATAGCAAAGTATAAACATTTTATGATTGGATATAAGTGTGATGATGAGGGTGTGCTTAAATATATAATTTATGCAATACCTGGGACAAGAGCGTTAATAGATCAGCCATATGAAGGTAAGACTGGATTTGTAACATTTATGAGTGATCCTGAAAATAGTGAAAAAGGTCATTGGTTGATGTATTATGATGTAAAGAAAAATTCAGTGGTTGTACCTGTGAAAACATCAAAATAAGTATATGGTATGTATATAAGCAGAGTAAACTCCTATTTTTAAGGGAGTTTATTCTATTTTTTGAATGTAGTACATAATATATAGTAAAAGGAGGGGGACAAAGGATGTACGTAGATAATGGGGGAAAAAAAATAGGACTAGCTTTGATTCTAGTAGGATTAATGATAGTGATTATAGGATTCGGAAAACATTTTGAGGAAAGCTTAAAGGTGGCAACTTTGACTCAAAATAATATGGTTAGCTTTAAAGATTATGAAGTTTTAGAGGGGGAAATAAAATACAAGCTTCCTATAGATTGGATATGCGCAGAAAAAGTAAGCATAAACAGCAGTGAAGTCTATAAAAATGAATTTATGTCAGAAGATACAAATATTTATGGTTCAATAGAGGTTGTGAGTGGAACCAATGGTGTTGAAGAAGCAATGGAACAATGCCTTGCAGGGATTAAAGACATGGGAATAAATAAATATGACAGGGATACATTAAGAATAAATAAAATGAATGTTGAAACTGTAGAGTATGATATAAAGTTTACTAATAATAGTGTTAAGCATGCATATGAATATTATGTGCCTTATGAAGATAATATGGTTAAGGTAACCTTTATTATTAGTGATGAAAAATCTAGAGAAAATACTAATGTAGTATTTGAAAATATAGTAAAGACTTTTTCTTTTGATAATTAGTGTTACATTTGCTTTCATTGGGAACAAATATTATAATAAACATAAGAAAACTGAGAAATGCTTGAGGGTGTTTTCAAGATGGAGGAAAGTTGTGAGGAAATTTAGGAAATCTTTAGCTATAATAATGTTAATGTCAGCTATGATGATTCTTTCGGCCTGTAGTGTAGGTGGTAATGAGGATTTTGAGTATATGAAGCAAAGAAATATTATGCAGGTAACTATTCAAAGTACAAGAGATAAGAAATATAAGTTTTCAGTTACGGATACAAACCTTATTAATGATATATATGAAATACTATCTAGTTCTACAGTTGTTGAAACCAAATCAGAACTAGAACCAGATTATATTTTAGAGATATATGAGAGTCCAACAGAAGTTAAAACATTTAATTATGTTGCAGGCTTAGATAAAACAGATGGAGCTAATTTATATGATGGAGATAGTTATTATATTGTATCTAAGAGATTAGACACTGATATCATTAGAAACTTCACTAACATTAGAAAACCAATTGATTTTGAAAGTGTGTACTACAATTCAATAATAAATTGTTTAAGTCAGTATAAAGATGATACTAAGACTAAACAAAAAATTGGTGTTGATATAATAAATGATATAGAAATATCAAGATTTCAGATTTCTACAGATATTGAGAACTTTAAAAAGCTTCTAAAGAAAGAGGAAATTAGTTATATTAATAGTGAAGAAGATAATCCAGATGCTGAGGTTATTGCAAAGGTTAGAACAAAAGGTTTTACAAGTAAAAAGTATAAAGCTGTTGTCACCTTTGAAAATAAGACAGATGGAACTAGTGTAGAGTATTATATAAATTGTATATATAGTGATGGTCAGTGGAGTATAAAAGCTACAGATACTAAACCAGAAGAGTTTTAACATAATATACAAAGCCGCAGAGAAAGTTATTCTTTGCGGCTTATTTATATTTAATATAATTTTTATTAAATATTCATAGATTTTTCAGCTCTAGGTGGTACTAAGTGCTTAGTTAATCTATTTACATCAATTACAGAGCATATTCCCATACAAATAGCACAGTTTAGTAAGTTATAGCTTCCATTGTACACAAGAGAGTAAATAAGCGGTGTCATATTATAATCAGCTGCATAGCTGCCCCAGAAAATAACTCCAGCAATATAGTTAAAGATAAACATTCCGAGGAAGCCAGCACCAATTGCTAAAAACTTATTCTTCTTGAAGAAGCCAGAAAGTCCTATAGCCATGAAGGGAAGCGTGTAGTCAAATAAAACTTGAATAGGATGCAGTATATAAGCAGGTCCTATGACAAAGTTTAGTACACTATAAACAAAGCCAGTAAATATTCCGATTATCGGTCCATAGATTAAGGAAATTAAAATTATCGGAAGCATTGCAGCTAAGTTAGCACTACCACCAAAGGGAAGTTGAAATAGCTTAATAAAACTTAAGATTACTGACATTGCTACGGCTAGAGCTATGTGACTAATAAGTCTTGATGAAAAATTGATTTTTTTTACTTTAATAAATACACAATATAAAATTAGTATACCTACTAAAGTTGCGATACTTGTCCAACTGGACATGATGCCTTGGATGTTTTCTAAAATTCCACTTAAAAATTCCATGAGAAGTCCTCCTTTAAATTTGTGCTAAGGACTAGTAAAAAAACCGTGCTCATAAAGAACACGGTTAAATAACTAAGTATTAACTTGCGGTTATTAATCGCTTCCCTACGCTAGCATTATCTAGGTCAGGTAAAGGGTTAATGAAAATTCATTTCTCAGCCTATGGCACCCCTAGCACTATATTTTATCTTTAACAATATTTTAACATATTTACATAAAAGTTTCAATATTGAGTTAAAAGTAGTCTATATATTTTTCATTAGGTGTAGATTCAATGGTTGTTATGCTTACAAGATTATCAATAGTTATGTCATTAGGCAAAACTGAGAATGGAACAGATTTTGTTGTGCCATCTTTAAATTCGATGGTAACACTAGATTCCAGTATTTCTTTAATTTTTCCAATCATATTAAAACTCCTTTGTTAGAAATAGAATATTATTAGTATTTAATATTATTCTATAAATATTCAATAAAAGGGTTTATTTAATAATAAAAGGCAGAAATAAATTTTATAATTTATTTCTGCCTTAATGGATAGATAATACTATTTATAGTTTTGTAACGTTTGATGCTTGAGGACCTCTGTCACCATCTACTATTTCAAATTGAACTTTTTGTCCTTCTTCAAGAGTTTTGTATCCATCACCTTGAATGGCAGAGAAGTGTATAAATACATCTTCACGACCTTCTACAGACAAAAATCCAAACCCTTTCTCGCTATTAAACCATTTAACTGTACCTACTTCCATATAAATCTCCGCTATAGCTAAAAAAACACTAGCTACCCTCTTCAACATACTCAGTTTTGCGATGCTACTCCTGTTGGTCTCGTACTCTAGGGTTATAACCTTCAAAAGCGAAGGATTAGCGGAATCTCCTTTCAAAATATTTGACCATTATCTAATCTAGATAACAGTTATAGTTTTCTCAATAAGAAGATTTTTATACTATATTATTTAATTATTCTTTTGGCAACATAGTATGCGTTACTATAGTATGCTGAGTTAAGATTTGAAATTCTTACAACATCACCAGGCTTTGGTGCATGGATAAATAAATCATTGCCTTTATATATTCCAACGTGAGAAATATCATTAGGATCAGACTCATTAGTTGTGAAGAATATTAAGTCACCAGGCCTTAAATCGTTTCTATTAACAGTTTTACCTTGGTGTACTTGATAGTAAGTTGTTCTCTCAAGGGTTATGCCCAATTGCTTATATACATACTGAACTAAACCAGAGCAATCAAAACCAACTGGAGTAAACCCACCCCATAGGTATGGAACTCCTAGATATTTTTCAGTTTCAGCAACAACGTTAGCACCGGTATATATGCTTTCAACAAGAGGTGTTTCTCTTACAAGAGGATTTGTAGAATCACCTTCATTAGCTACAGTTACGTAACCTTCGCTTACATATCCAGTAGTTGAACCTACCTGTACTTTATACCATCCAGAAGTATAAGAAATTATCGGAAGTCTACTTCCATATCTAGCAGTTGATATTATAGAATAATTAGTTCCAGCACCTGAACGTACATTTAAAGCATCTGCAGTAACGATAGCAACCTTACCATTTACGTCATGAGATGGTTGGTCAGGAGCAGGAGTTTCATTTGAACTAGAATTTATTTTAATATAATCTGCACTTACGTAGCCGTATGTATTATTATATTTAATTTTATGCCAACCGTTAGAAGTTTCAGTTATTTCCACCTTTGCCCCAGATCTTAAAGTACCAACAATGCTATTGCTTGTACTAGCACCAGAACGGACATTTAGTACATCAGCATTTACAGTTCCTGTATTTATTACAGTAGAACCGTTGTTTGAGGAACCAGAATCTGATGGTGGAGGAGTAGGAGTTGATGTAGAACTAGTAGTGATGTAATCAGCACTTACATAGCCTGTCCCACCATTAAATTTAATTTGATGCCATCCATTTGATGTAGAAAGAATTTCTACTTTAGCACCGCTGTAAAGTGAACCAATTATTTTATTACTTGTACTAGCACCAGCTCTAACGTTTAGAGCATCAGCATTAACAGTTCCAGTAGAAGTTACAGCTCCAGCTGAATCAAGTTTAACGTAATCGCTAGATATCCAGCCTGTTGAATTATTATAGCTTACTTTATACCAGCCACTACTCATTTCGATTATAGATACCTTTGTATTTTGTTTCAAAGTTCCAATAATACTGCTAGAAGTATTAGGATTTGCTCTAACATTTAGAACATCTGCAGTTACAGTACCAGTGGTAGCAGAACGAGATGTCAGGGTAGAGCTATCACCTGGGTCTGCTAGTGCGACAGTTTGAACAGAAGCAGCTATGGCAGCACCGGCAGCTAATGTTCCAAGGACTTTTAAAGTGTTATTTTCCATAAAACTACCCAACCTTTCAAAAATAGTTATCTTATTGTAATAAATACCGTTAATACCTAAATTATATTCCGACTTAGATGGAAATACAACAAAATATTACAATAAAATGGATTAGAATGTATTTGAATTAAAATATTCTTCATGAGGAATGTTTTTTCATTGATGTGGAAATTTCTGATTAATATTTATGGAAGGCATAAATTTACGTTAGTCAAATTAAAGATTTGGAGGAGTATTTAAGGAAGTTCCTTCTCATGTTTATTCGAAGGAGTAAGTTCGCATTAGCTAAATCAAAGATTTGGATGTTCACTTAATGAAAAACATTGAATAGATGAAGGGGGTAAATTATAATTAGTATGAAAATCATTTTAATTACATATTTTATATGGAATTATATTCGATCTTGGGGATTAAAAGGAGATGAGTATTATATTAAATTTACAAAACAATGACACAAGAGATGAGATGGATACAAAGAAAGTCAGTGTGGTGAAAAAGGTTGTATACATGGCTATGTTTATAGCAATTACTGATGTTTTATCTAGATTCTTATCAATACAGCTACCTTTTTTAAAGTTTACATTCTCGTTTATTCCAATAGCTTTAGCTGCGATGATATTTGGACCAGTATATGGTGGACTTGTAGCAGGGATAGAGGACTTAATAGGAGCAATGTTATTTCCAACAGCAGCATTTTTTCCTGGGTTTACTTTAAGTGCTGCTCTGGTTGGTGTTATATATGGACTAGTTCTTTATAAAAAACCAAAAACTACAACTAGATTTATAATTGCAAACACAATAATAGCAGTAGGAGTTAATATTATTTTAAATACATTATGGCTTGTTATCATGTATAATAAGGGTTTTATAGCATTAGCAAGTACTAGAATTATTAAAGCATTAATAATGATACCAGTTGAGGTTATAATGCTTAAACTTTCATGGAGATATATTGGTGAAAAATTAGAGAAATCAATATAAAACTCTAAGAAATAATCTTAGAGTTCAAGGAGTCTTACTTGATTTCTAGCTGGGGGAAGTTCATCTAAAACTAAAGTATTCGAGTTTAAATTCATAGCATTTTTCATAAGTGCTATGAATTTTTCTATTCCCTCACCAGGGAAGCTTAATTGAGATGTTTTATAATGCATAGGAATCACAAATTTACTTTGGATTTTTCTACACAAGGAATAAGCAACTTCAGCATCAAGAGTAAAGTTACTACCAATGGGAATGAAGAGGACATCGATGGAGCCAAGCAAATCTATTACGTCATCTGTTAGCATGTGACCAAGGTCACCGAGATGACAAAGTCTGAAATTGTCAGCTTCGTAAGTGAAAATTATATTACTTCCTCTTTTAAGTCCGTTTACTTTATCGTGGTATGAGGGAAAGCCTTGAATTTTAATGTCATAGGAATCATAAGTTCCAGGGGATGTTAAAGATAAAAAACCTGGATTAATCTCTTTAGTGAAATTGTGATCAAAGTGATTATGACTAATTGTTACGATATCTACAGAACCTTTATATGGTGAATTTCCAAGTGCAGAGTCAAAGGGATCTATTAGGATTTTTGAGCCCTGTGATGTTTCAAGAAGAAAACAAGAGTGTCCAAGCCAGGTGATAACCATACTATTACCTCCAAATAATTAATATATTTTTAAGTATGAATAGTATCGTAATTTTTATTCAAGAATGCAGTAAAAGTAATGTAAATTTTAAAAGGCTTTACATTGAAAATTTTATGTAATATAATTAATACAAAAATAATTTTACCGTAAAAGAATATAAAGGCTAAGAATAGGAGAGTACTTTAATTACAAACTTAAAGAGAGTGGGAAAATGGTGGAAACCCATAGGGAGAGTTAAAGGAAAATCACCTAGGAGCCGAGAACTGAAATAATAAGAGACAGCTTCGTTTGATTTTGTTTGAAGGGGTACTCATAGAGTAAGTTTTTCCGTGTTTCTGCGTTAAAGAATAGGATATGTTAGTATCTGAATTGAAAGCACTGTAGGTGGTATAAGCGAATCAACTTCGTCCTTTAGTAGGGCGGAGTTTTATTTTTAATCTATTATATTTGGAAATAGGTAAAATAAAGTTAAGTTTTGTTAAGAATAGTAACAGACGTACGAATAATGTATAAGGAGGAAGAAAGGGTATGTACAAGAAAATCGATAACACAAAGTCATTTATGGATATTGAAAAAGATATACTAAAGCTTTGGGAAGAAAAGAATGTAATCCAAAAGAACTTTGACTTAAATGATGATGGTGAATTTTTCACATTTTATGATGGTCCACCAACAGCGAATGGTAAACCACACATAGGACACGTTATAACAAGGGTTATGAAGGATATTATTCCTAGATATAAGGTTATGAAAGGCTATAAGGTTTTAAGAAAAGCTGGATGGGACACTCATGGACTTCCAGTAGAGCTTGAAATTGAAAAGAAGCTTGGAATCTCTGGTAAACCACAAATCGAAGATTATGGTGTAGAGGCTTTCGTTACAGAGTGTAAAGATAGCGTATTCTCTTATGTTGAAATGTGGAGAGAAATGTCTGAGAGATTAGCATACTGGGTTGATATGGAAAACCCATATGTAACTTACCACAATGATTATATAGAATCAGTATGGTGGGCTTTAAAGAGAATGTGGGATAAAGACTTACTATACAAAGGTCACAAAGTAATGCCTTACTGTCCTAGATGTGGAACAACTTTATCTTCTCACGAGGTTGCTCAAGGATATAAGGATGTTAGAGATAGTTCAGCTTATGTTAAGTTCAAGCTTAAAGGTGAAGATAAATATATATTAGTATGGACAACAACTCCTTGGACATTACCAAGCAACGTTGCTTTAGCAGTAAATAAGTCTTATGACTATGTTGAAGTTTTACATGAAGGAGAGCACTTAATTCTTTCTAGAAGCCTATTAAATAAACTTAATGGAGAGTATGAAGTTATTGCTGAATTCAAGGGAGAAGAACTTCTTGGAAAAGAATATGAGCAAATGTTCAAGTTCGAAACTCCAGAAGAAAAAGCTTTCTATGTTGTTCATGGTGATTTCGTAACATTATCAGATGGTACTGGTATAGTACACATAGCACCTGCATATGGAGATGACGATAACCAAATCGGAAAGAAATATGGTCTTCCATTAATAAACTTAGTTGATGGAGAAGGTAAATTTGTACCTGCAGTAACTCCATGGGCTGGAATATTTGTTAAGAAGGCTGACGAGAAGATATTAGCATTCTTAAAAGAAGAAAATATTCTTTATAAGAGTGAGAAGTTCTTACACTCATATCCACACTGCTGGAGATGTGACACACCACTTCTTTACTACCCAAGAGAGAGCTGGTTTGTTAGAATGTCTTCTGTTAGGGATCAATTAATAGAAAACAACAACAAGATAAACTGGATGCCTGATAACATCAGAACAGGAAGAATGGGTAAATTCCTTGAGAACGTAATTGACTGGGGAATTTCAAGAAACAGATACTGGGGTACTCCACTTCCAATATGGGAATGTGAATGCGGACATAGAGAAATGATTGGAAGTGTAGCTGAACTTCATGAAAAAGGTATAAATGTACCTGAAGGAATAGAGCTTCACAAGCCATACATTGATAATGTTAAGCTTGACTGTCCTCACTGTCATAAAGAAATGACAAGAGTTGAAGAGGTTATTGACTGCTGGTTTGATTCAGGTTCAATGCCGTTTGCACAGTACCACTATCCGTTTGAAAACAAAGAGTTGTTTGAAGCTAACTTCCCAGCACAATTTATATCAGAGGCTGTTGACCAAACAAGGGGATGGTTCTATACATTACTTGCAATTTCAACAACAGTATTTGAGAAGAATCCATTTGAGAACTGTATCGTATTAGGTCACGTTCTTGATAAAGATGGAATCAAGATGTCTAAGCACAAAGGAAATGTTCTTAGTCCATTCACAGTACTTGAGAATGAAGGAGCAGATGCTTTAAGATGGTACTTCTATACAACTAGTGCACCATGGCTTCCATCAAGATTCTATGAGGATGGAGTTATTGAAGCACAAAGAAAGTTCATCGGAACGTTATGGAATGTATACTCATTCTACGTGTTATATGCTGACTTAGATAAGTTCAATCCAATGGATTATAAAGAGTTTAAATCTGAAAATGTAATGGATAAATGGATGATGTCTAAGCTTAACACTTTAGTTAAAAACATCGATGAGCATTTAGAGAACTACAGAATTACTCAAGGAGCTAAAGAGCTTGAAGCTTTCGTTGACGAATTATCTAACTGGTATGTAAGAAGAAACAGATCTAGATTCTGGGGTGAAGAGCTTACAGAGGATAAGATTGGAGCATACATGACTCTTTACAGAGTACTTACTACTTTTGCAAGAGTTGCATCTCCATTCATACCATTTATAACTGATGAGTTATATCAAAATTTAGTTGTTGCATTTGATAAGGAAGCCCCAGAAAGTGTTCACCTATGCAGATGGCCAGAATACGTAACAGCTGAAGTTGATAAGAAGTTAGAAGAGGAAATGGATACTGCTTACAAAATAGTTCAGCTTGGAAGAAGTGCTAGAAATGGTGCTAACATAAAGAACAGACAGCCACTTGGCAAAATGCTTGTGTCTGTAGCATCACTTCCTGAATACTATGGTGACATCGTTAAGGAAGAGCTTAACATTAAAGAAGTTGAACTTGGAGCTGACCTTTCTAAGTATGTTAACTTTGAGATTAAGCCTAATCTTCCAGTACTAGGAAAAGCTTATGGTAAGATGATACCAGGAATAAGAAAAGCTATTGGCGCTATGAACCAAATGGATCTTGCACAAAGAATAAATAGTGGAGAAATAGTAAAAATAGATGTAGATGGAACTGAAATAGAGCTTAACAAAGAGAACTTACTTGTGACAATGCAAGGTCTTGAAGGATTTGCATTTGCAGGTGAGGGAGAGCTTGGAGTAGTCCTTGATACTAATATTTCTGAAGAGCTTAGAGAAGAAGGACATATAAGAGAAGTATTAAGTAAGATTCAAAATATGAGAAAAGAAAGTGGATTCGAAGTTTCTGATAAAATTTACTTATACTTTGCAGGAAACGAAGCACTTGAAAGTATCATAAAGAAATTTGAACAGCAAATTATGAGAGATACTTTAGCTCTAGAAGTAACTTATAATAGTGAAAAAGCTGTAAATGAAGTTAAAATAAATGGAGAAAAGTTACTTCTTCAAGTAGAGAGAGCTTAATAAGCTTATACAGAAGAATAATTTACTACATTATAGGAATAAATAAATTTAACTAACTGAATTTGATTTTCAGTTAGTTAAATTGTATAATTAAGGTAAATATAATTTAGGGGTATAAGAAAGAAGAGGGGTGAAATAATGGCAGCATCAATTAAGGATGTAGCAAAAGAAGCTAATGTTTCCATAGCTACAGTTTCGAGAGTTCTAAACGATATAGACGTTGTTAACCAAGAAACAAAGCAAAGAGTTTTAGATGCAATTGAGAAGTTAGATTACAGACCTAACATTTTAGCTAGAAGCCTTAAAACTCAAAGGTCAAGCACTATAGGAATTATAATTCCTGATATATCAAACTCACTTTATCCAGAAATCGTTAGAGGTGCAGAGGATTTAGCTAGTATATATAACTACAACATAATGCTTTGTAACACCGATTTAGATAAAAATAGAGAGAAAGAAAGCTTTAATATTCTTAGAGAAAAAATGGTAGATGGAATAATCTACATGGGAGATTCTCTAGATGCAGATATAAAAGCTGCAATTAAAAATTCAGGAATTCCAGTTGTATCTGTAGGTACAATGGATGATGAAGACGAAGTGCCAAGTATAGGTATAGATAGTTATTCAGGAGCAAAAGAAGCTGTTGAATATTTAATATCACTTGGAAATAAAAACATAGCATATATAGGTTATGATAGAGAAACAGCTTTAGAGCATGAAAAGATTTATGCGGGATATAGAGAAGCTATGTCGAAGGCTGGGCTTTTAAATGAAAACTTAGTTTATCGCGGAAACCTTAAGTATGAACAAGGAATTGCTGGTATAAATAAGATTACTGAAAGTCAACAGGTTGATGGAGTTATTTGCGGCTGTGACCAAATGGCTATAGGTGTTATAAATGCATTAAGAGAAAAAGGAATAAAGGTTCCTGAAGATGTTAATGTAATCGGATTTGATAATATTGCACTAGCTGCAGTATATCATCCAAAATTAACTACAGTAGCTCGTCCTTTATATGACATGGGTTCTGTTGGTATGAGACTTCTTATTAAGCTTATTAATAAGCTTCCTATAGAAGAAAGCTATTACAGATTACCATATGAGTTTGTAAAGCGAGATTCTTGTAAGTAATTAAATATGAATATAAAAAAGGTGGATTTTTAAATCCACCTTTTTATTTATCTTTCCATATCGATAGTTTCAGCAGAAGTACAAGCTGAGTTATCTGCCACATTTTTTATAGTAGAGGTCTTACTTTCCTTTAAGAAGGCTGCTCTACTGAAGGTAGGGGTTGAAAATACACCAGCACCATTAATACAGCCGCCATTACACATCATACCCTCAATAAAGTTTCCAGGAAGTCTATTTATTTTAGCAAGGGTTAAAACCTTTTTAATCTCTTCAGGGCCTGAAACCTTAAGAGGTTTAAAGGTAGTGTCAATATTTTCACTTCTCACATAGTTTTCTATTGAAGCTGTTAAACCACCAGCGATTGCAAAGCCACGTCCAAATACAGAACCTTCATTAATATCCATCTCATCACAAAGAGCAGGATCAATATCAAAAGCATCAAGCATTGCAGATAATTCTTCAAAGGTAAGCACATAATCTACTGCACCTGCAACCTCTGGTCTTGTAATTTCAGCTTTTTTTGCTGTGCATGGACCTATGAATACTATTCTTAGCTCAGGGTCTTCAGCTTTTAATAAACGAGCAGTTGCTATCATTGGAGATATAGTTTTTGAAACCTTAGAAATTTCACTAGGGAATTTCTTTTCAATATAATTTAAGAAGCCTGGACAACAAGAATTTGTCATATAGGTATCTTCATTTTCCATTCTTTCTAAGAATTCTTTAGTTTCATGTATGGTAACAATATCAGCACCACAAGATGCTTCTACCATATCTTTAAAGCCCATTTTTAATAAAGCAGATTTAATTTGTCCTAGTGAAACATTAGGACCAAATTGTCCAGAAATAGATGGAGCAACAATTACTGACATTGGTCTTTCACGTTTAAGGCGTTTTGTAACAGGAACTACGAAGCTTTTATCAGAGATAGCTCCAAATGGACATGCATTCATACATGCACCGCATTGAATACAGTCTTCATTCTTTATAATAGCTCTTCTGTCATCGTAACTTACACTTAGAGCTCCAGTTGGACATGCAACTTTACAGGGCCTAAGAACCTCAGATATTGCATTATAAGGGCATGCCTTTTTACACAAGCCACATTCCTTACAGAAGTCTTGATTTATATAGGCTTTACCACCAACTGTCATCATTGCATTAGCAGGACATACTTCCTTGCATTTATGAGTAAGACATCCCCTACAGGCTTCTGTTACTGTATATTTATTTATTTGGCATCTATCACAGGCAGATTCTATTATGTACATTATTTGATCTGTGTATCGAATATCTATAAGCTTACTGTATTCATCATCAATTGGCATATATCCTGCTGCAAGCTTTGCACGCTGATTAACAATAGCTCTTTCTTTATATACACAGCAGCGATAAGTTGGATTACGCTTGTCTATAATAAACTTGTGAATATTAAATATTTCTTCAGTAGTAAGGTTATTATTCATTGCAAGAATAACGATTTGTTTAAGAACCTCATGTTTAATTTTTTTTAACGTAGTTTCAAATGTGAACATATAAACCCCCTTGATTGCTGTATATTCAAAATTATCTAAATTAATTATATCATTAAAAAAGAAAGATACAATAGAGATATTGTTAAAAAAATAACTATCATTATTATAGTGTAATATATTCTACCGGTGAAGAGTAAACTAATACGAGGATTAAATGTAGTAAGTTTTATATAAAGGAAGTGTAGCAGTGAATTATATTTCTGACAAGGCTGTAATTGGAGAAGAGGTTGCAATAGGAAAATTTTCTGTAATAGAAGATAGAGTTGTAATAGGGGAAAATTGTATTATTGGACATAATGTTGTGATACATGAAGACACAATAATAAAGGATAATGTAAGAATCGATGATAACACAGTTATAGGAAAAGTACCCATGAGAAGTGTAAATAGTATTTTTAAGGATGAGGATAAATTAAGTCCTTGTATAATAGGTGAAGGTTGTTTAATTGGAGCTTGTGTAATTGTATATAGAGGGGCAGAGCTTGGGGATAAAACTTTAGTTGCGGATGGAGCTGCAATTAGGGAAAATGTCACTGTAGGAGAAAGAACCATTATAGGAAGAGGAGCGACAATTGAAAATTTCTGTACTGTAGGCTCTAATTGTAAGATACAAACTAATGTATATTTAACTGCATATTCAACAGTAGAAGACAACGTATTTATAGCTCCGTGTGTTGTTACTTCCAACGATAATTATGCTGCAAGATCTAAGGAGCGATTTGGAAAATTTAAGGGTGTTACTATTAAAAGGGGAGGAAGAGTTGGAGCAGGAGCTGTCATTCTTCCAGGAAAAATTATTTGGGAAGAAGGATTTGTAGCGGCAGGAGCACTAGTAACAAAAGACGTTCCTACCCGCAAAATAGTTATAGGAAGCCCTGCAAGGGTATTAAGAGAAGTGCCTGAAGATCAACTATTAGAAAATCAGTAATATAAAATATGGAAAAATACATGGTTGTATAATATAATTTAAATAGTATCTTATTGCCTAGAATTAAATTTTAACATAAAAGATAATATAAATACGAAGTTGGAGGGAAAAGAATGGAGTACAAAAATAAGTATGATTTATGGATGAATTCAGCATCTATAGATGAGAATACAAAAGAAGAGTTAAGAGCTATTTCAGATGAAAAAGAGATAGAAGATAGATTTTATAAGGATTTAGAGTTTGGTACAGGTGGACTTAGAGGAGTAATAGGTGCTGGAAGCAACAGATTAAATGTATATACTGTTGGAAAAGCAACTCAAGGTTTTGCTAATTACTTAAACAATCATGGAAAAAATCCTAAGGTTGCAATTGCGTATGATTCAAGAAATATGTCTGCAGAGTTTGCAGAATATGCTGGAAGAGTTTTAGCAGGGAATGGTATTAAGGTTTATTTATATGATAAACTAACACCGACTCCAATGCTTTCTTTTGCTGTTAGAGAACTAGGCTGTGATGGAGGAATAGTATTAACTGCATCACACAATCCTAAGGAATATAATGGATACAAGGTATATGGAAGCGATGGGTGTCAGGTTACAGATGTTGCGGCAAATGAAATAATAGGATACGTTAATAAGGTGGATACATTTAATGACGTAGTAGTTATGGGTAAAACTGAATCTATTGAAAATGGATTTATAAATTACATTGGGAATGAGATGTATGAGGCTTATATTGAGAGAGTTAAAGGTCTTACAATAAGAGATGAATTAGTTAAGGAACATGCAGCAGATTTAAAAATAATATATACACCTATCCATGGAACAGGAAATATTCCAGTTAGAATGATATTAGATAAGCTTGGATACAAACAAGTTGAGATTGTAAAAGAGCAGGAGCTTCCTGATGGAAACTTTCCAACAGCACCATATCCTAATCCAGAGGATAGCAAGGTATTTAAATTAGCATTAGAAATGGCTAAGGACTTTAATCCAGATATTATTCTTGGAACAGACCCTGATTGCGATAGAATTGGTGCGGTAGTTAAAGATAATAGCGGAGATTACAGAGTATTGACAGGAAATCAAGTTGGAGTTCTTTTAACTCATTATATTGTTTCTTCTTTAAAAGATATAAATAAGTTAACTCCAGCAGGAACTATAATAAAGACAATAGTTTCAACTGATATGGTCAAACCAATCTGTAAGGATTATGGTGTTAAACTTGAAGAAGTATTAACTGGATTTAAGTATATCGGTGAGATTATAAAGAATTTTGAAAGTACACCAGACGAGAATAAATTCTTATTAGGATTTGAAGAAAGTTACGGATATTTAGCAGGAGACTTTGTTAGAGATAAGGATGCTGTTGTAGCAGCAATGCTTATTTGCGAAATGACTCTTTACTATAAATCAATAGGAAAAACTTTATATGAAGGTTTAATTGATTTATATAATAAATATGGATACTATAAAGAAAAACTTATATCTATAGAATTAAAGGGTAAAGAAGGACAAGAAAAGATTGGAGAAATTATAGAGTTCTTCAGGAATGAGGATATTAAGACCTTTGGTGATTATAAAGTTGCTGTTAAAGAAGATTATAAATTAAGCACTAGAATAAATATTGAGGCTAATAGTGAAGAAGAAATAACTCTTCCAAAATCTAATGTACTTAAATTTATATGTGATAATAGCTGTTATTTTGTAGTTCGTCCATCAGGTACAGAACCGAAGATGAAGATTTATTTAGGTGTAACTGGTGAAGGTGAAAAGTCAGCAGAGGATAATCTTAAATACCTAGAGGAAAATGTATTAAAGAGTATAAATAGCTTGCTATAATTGCATTTTAAATTATTGTTTTAGTGAGTTTAAATTGCTTTGCTGAATTAGTATAAGGTGAGGTAGTTTAAGATAAAAAGATGTTGAACATTAAAGGTTCAACATCTTTTTCATTTAAGGGATATTTATTACTGGCACTTCCTTGAGGTCTTCATTGAAGTCATTTATAGTTGGTGAAGTTAAATTATCTTTATCATTAGAGGGATTAGATGTTTTAGTATTTGAGCTATCTTCACTATATTCATATTGAGGAGTATAAACAGGTTGATTAGCATTTAAAAAGATCTTGTTATCGTTAAAAATATATTCAAACATCTGCTCTTCCGTATAGTCAGCATCGTACCATAGATAGTAAGTTTCGTTTATTTCAGCATCATTACAATATTCATCTCTAGGGAAACGCTCCTGCTCTATTGTAGCTGTACTCATTGATAAAACATTAGCCGCAAGAGTTAAAATTTGTTTGTTTGATAAGCTGGTTTCAACATAAGGAAGAAGATTTTTGGACATGCTAACAAGTTCCTTAGGGCCAGCTGATGATATTTTATTAAACATTTCATTTAGGATTTTACGATGTCTGCTTGTTCTATCAAAATCGTTATGGGAAGTATTACGGATTCTACAATATCCAAGGGCTTGAAAGCCATCTAAGTGATAGGTGCCAGTGGAATTAAGTTTAACAGGCCTAGGATCAGAGCCAATTAGGCTGTAAGCACTTTTAAGATGTTCAGTTAAACCATCCAACTCTTCTTGAGATAAATTAATATCTATGCCATTTAAAGCATCCACAATTTCAACAAGTTCATCAAAATTTACTTTAACGTAATCTGTAATATTTAATCCAAAATTTTGATTTAAAGTCTTAATGGTAAGCTCTGCACCACCATAGGCATAAGCGTGATTAATCTTATCATTGCCGTATCCTGGGATGTTAACATAGGTGTCACGCATAATTGATGTGATTTTAAGCTTGTTATGTACAGGGTCAAGAGTGCCTATCATTATTGCATCGCTTCTACCTGAGTCTTCACTAGACTCATCTACACCCAATATTGCGATATTAACTATATCTGCAATTTCGTCAACTTCAAGACGCTTAGAAACGTCATCACGGACTCCTAAGTTAGTCCTATCGAGTACACCTCGGCTTATTTTAGAAAGAAAACTGTTTCCTGTTAAAAAGGCAATACAGATAATTGTTATTATAATTATAAAACAAGAAAGTATAACTTTAGAAAAAGTTTTACTAGGTGAATCTTTACTCATAACTTACCACCTCCGTTATAAATTATCGTCAATAAAATATGTTTTAAACTTTTTAATACGATGTTTATTAAGAATAATAACTAAAAAAAGGTAACTCATGGTACTTGCTTTCAGCGAAATGAGCTCATGTTAATTAAACAAATAGGGAGACAATCCTAAGGGAAACATATGAGGTGGAAATTTTCATTAACACATTTGAATTTATATTCATACTATGTAAGGAAACAATTAAAAAGGTGATAGGCGTGCTATATGCATTAATATTGGCAGGAGGAAAAGGCACAAGGCTGTATCCTTTGTCAAGATCTAACAATCCAAAGCAATTTCTAAAGGTTTTGAATGAAGATAGTTTTTTGACCAACACTGTGAAGCGTATTGAGCCATTAGTTAACAAGGAAAATATATTTGTAGTTACAAACAAGGAGTATATAGATAAAATACATGAGGAATTACCGCAGATTAAGAAAGAAAATATATTTGTAGAACCAAGCAATAAAGAAACTGCAACCTGTATCGGTTTAGCTGCTGCTAAGCTGTCAAAGATGGATCAGGATGCAGTAATGATAGTATTACCATCAGACCACTATATTGAAGGTGAAAAAATATTTACTGACACAATTAAAAGTGGCGTGGAGCTGGCAGAAAAGAAGAGAGGTTTAATAACTGTAGGGGTAAACCCTACAAGGCCAGAGACAGGATATGGTTATATTGAAATGGGTGATCCAGTTACAAATAATATGGATACTTATAGGGTTGCTAGATTTACAGAGAAGCCAAATATTGAGGTTGCTAAGGATTTTATATTAAAGGGAACTTATCTATGGAATTCTGGTATGTTTATTTGGCGAGCAGATGCTCGCTTTACAAGATTGCGATGCAGAAGTTATAAAAAAATCATCATTGGTGCACATTTTTATCCTCCATTGTAATTTGTTCAGTTCTTTAAAACTTATAGGCATTCTTAAGTAATTTTAAATTTAACTTTTACTGCTCCAGTATCACCATTCACAAAGACTTTGTCTATTACAGAAGACAGCAGTTTTCTTTTTCCAGGAATATCAATGTCATCTACAAGAGTAGAGAAATTCTTAAGCTTACATATGATATCATCACAATTGTTGATTAGGTTCTCTTGAATTTTGAGTTCTTCATTAAAAGTATCAAGTGATTCTTTTAGTTCTTCGCCTTCGTGCTTGAGAATTGCTATTTTATCCAGAAGTATTTGGACAAGTTGAGGATTATCAGTTAAGGATATATTCGTCACTAGATTATCTATCTGCTCTTTATTTTTTTTAACCTTATATTGCAAGTTTGTATAAACAAATTTTTCAGAGGAGGTAGATAAGGATTTTTGATAGGATTTTAAACTCTTAATTAAGGAGCTTTTATCTATGGATAACTCTTTTAACTTGGTTATAATTACGCCATCTAGTTCAGGACCATCTACATTTCGATTATCACATCGGGTTTTTCCAGAGTTATGTTTTAGAGTACACATATAATAGTATTTTCTTTTACCATCTTTCTTGGTTGGAACACCGTAGCAGACTCTCATAAACGTTCCACATTTAGCACATCGAATCATACCACTTAGAAGGGCGTTATGGCTGCATCCAAGGGTAGGAGCCTTTGCTTTATTAGCCTTAAGCATATTTTGAACTTTTAACCATGATTCAGAATCAATAAATCCTATATGGTTAGAAACCGCATATATCCATTCTGAATGGTCACGTAGTTTACCATTTTTTCCTTTACGCTTTTTATAAGCCAAAACTCCATGCTTTTCATCAACTTCACCATAAATGGTTATTCCACAGGATTTCAAATAATTTACTACAGAATCATCAGCTTTAACATATGCAGGATTAGTAAGAATAGTTCTTACGGCAAGTTTGCTCCAATCATTTCCTTTGCGGGTTTTAATGTTATTTTGTAATAAGTACTTCTCCACTTTGGATAGGCTACCTAGTTCTAGGTATTTATCAAATATAAGCATAACTAGAGCTAGTTCACTAGGTATTGGAGAAAGCAGTGCAAAACTTCTTTCCTTGCCACTAGGGTCAATAAAGCTGCTTCGCTCATTAGAAAATCCAAGGGGGGAATTTCCACCAAGCCAATATCCATTTTCAGCCAGTGAATACATATTATCGCAAACACGCTGAGAAATAGTATTACGTTCTAATTCACTAAACACTGAGCAGATGCCCATCATAGCTCTTCCCATTGGTGTATTTGTATCGAATTGTTCAATTACAGATATAAAGTCAATGTTATCTTGTTTTAAATCTTCTACTAAATTGTAGAAATCACCAACATTACGGCTAACTCTATCTAGTTTGTAGCAGGTTACAATTTGAAATTTTCTATCTTTAGCATCTTTCATCAATCTTTGAAAGGCGGGTCTATCTGTATTTTTACCAGAAAAACCTTCATCCTTATAGAGAATGGTATCTGTTATCCCTAAGTTGTTTAAGTAGTTAGTACAAAGTTGAATTTGAGTCTCTATAGAATCTCCAGTTTCAACTGATTTCGAGCGTCGAGCATAAATTGCAGCTGTTTTCAATGAAATCACATCCTTTATAGCTCATCTTTAACTTTTTTAATTATCAAATCCATAGTTTCGATATCCTTAGGAAGAATATCTTCAAGTGAGTCAACAACTGCTAAACTTAAATTTTTAATAAGAAAAGCTTCATCTTCGATTTCAGCTTCTTCTATATAAAGTGGTATTTTTGTATACTGATTAGCCATTTATCCCCCTAAAATGTATTGATACACAATAATGTATATTCTGTTTAGGTGGATAAAATTATAAATAACTACTTAAACATAATTTCAATTTTATTTTCTGAATCTAGTATTACACTATGAACCAGGTTATGAAGTAGTAATCTAAGGCAGCGATTTTTAATTTCAATATCCTCTAAATTTAACAAGTTATCTAATGATGATAACTCATCAAGCATATAGTTTTTTATATCATCATAGTCTTGGGGACGTTTGTCTAATTGAATATTCAGCTGTGACAAACTCTTTTCAAGTTCAGCTTTCTTCAGCTTATTAACTGTTTTAAAGTAAACAATAGAATCAATTAGCTCTTGAAAAACTTTACTTTCTTTATCCTCAAGGTCTATAGGTGCTTGCTTATTAAGATTAGTAATTTCATCATCAGATTTTTTTATCATTTCAGTTATATATGAAATGTTTTTTTCAATTTCTTGTTTTTCGATGAAAAGATGATTTTTATATTGAGTATAGGAATTAAGGTAATTACTATAAAAGTCAGTGAACTTTAAGTTGTCATTTAGAACGTTATTAATTATTGATTTCAATTCATTAAAAACAAGACTGTGTAGGAGTGGAGCTTTAATTTTAATTGTTGGGTCCAGATATTTTTCTGTTTTCTTATGTGAACAGAAGTAAACTCTTCCTGAGGCATTACCATGGTTTTTACATATAAAATCATTACCACAGACACCACATTTAACTAGACCATGGAGCAGGAAAGGGGTTGATAAAAATTTAGGATTATTGTGTTGGAGTGTTTTGATATAGATAGATTTTTCCCATACACTATCATCTATGATTTTTATCTTATCATCTGGCATGGAGTGAACATGCTCACTAGAACCCTTTTTTCTAGGGTTTTTGATGCCACCTTTTTTGTTCCAAGTTAGGGTTCCAGTATATACAGGATTATTTAATATACTTTTTACGCTATCTTTGCTCCAAGGAGTTTCTTTAAAGTGTTTGTAAGTTGAATTTAAATGACTAGCAATATTCTCAGGTGTATGCCCAAGATTGTAAAGCTCAAAGATACTTTTTACAACGACGGCTTCATGAGGTTTTATGGACAGCTTTTTCTTGCTTTTCTTTGCAGGGCTAGAAATAAGAGTGTACCCATATGGAACAGGACCACCTGCCCAGTAATTATGTTTAATGTTATACTCATTTCCTAAAAAAACTCTTCCACCAATAATTTTTGATTCAAGAGATGCCAAATTGCTTAATAGGTTCTCAATAAAGTCATTAAAGGTTTCGTTACCGTCAGGATTTTTAGTCTCGCCAGGTCGAGCATAATGAATTTCTATATTGAGTTTATTTAAAGTGTGGCGAATTAACAGAGCTTCATAATTATCTCTTGTCAGTCTATCGTGGGAATAGACTATTACTTTATCAAACTTCTTACAAGTGGCATCAAATATTAATTGTCTTAAGCTTTTTCTTAGAAATACACTTAAATCTATATTGCTAAGGTTATTAATTGAATCAGCAGAGCTATTATTCATGTTACCAGTTATAGAAGCAGATTGTGTATCTTGATATATTTCATATGGAACTGAGTCCCAACCATTAGATTTAATATAACTGAATATACTTTTAAGTTGGTTATCTTTAGAGGTATTGCTATCCTGCTTAAGGGTAGATACTCTTAGATAAATAGCTATTTTCTTAGGAGGAGACTGAATATTTGATGTGGCAAGTTCCTTTGATTTGCTCTCTTGCATACTTAATTCCCACCTTAATTTCATTTATAATTTCATTGAAAATTGGAATGAACATAGCTTCATTAATAAGTATGTAATCTACCATTTTTGACCTGTATACATTAATGATTTCACTAGTGTTATTAGATTCTATAGTAGTACAGTTAGACTTAATATTAGAAAGCTCTTCACACAAATTTTCAATGTAAGAAAGTTTAAGTCTATAGTTGTATATATCTTTGTTAAATTCGGAGATGGATTTGTTAATTTCAGTAATGATTTTTTGAAATTCACTATCACCAGAGGTAAGATAGTCATTAACTGCTTTCAGTTTTTTTAGTTCATAAAATTTAGCATTTTTAGAGGCTAAGTCTATTTTTCTTTGAAATATATTAATGAGTCCATATATAGAGTTGAAGTCTTTTATCAAGTAGTCATTAATTATTTCATTTAATAAGAATTGGAGTAAATCTTTCTTTATAAATGGAAAGCATTTGTTTTTGTAAGAGCAATTTTCTTTTGTGCAATGAATATAGTTATCATCGATTAATTTTAAAGTCGTATTTCGTTGACATTTAAGCTTACCTTTTAAAAGAAAATTAGGTGTTCTATCAATCTTACCCAATTCGTTATATTTACGGTATACATATACTTTCTCAAATAGCTTGGGTGGGATTATGGGGTGAAGATTATTAAGTACTACAAAGGCATCATAATTAAGAGAAGCTTCATAATCTGATGGGTCATTGTTGTTATACTTCAAGCCTTTGCAGGGATGCTTCGGTTCTAAAAGCATAAAACCAGCATAAATGCTATTATCTAAAATTGTTTTAATATTATTAGTGTTTTTTTGATTTCCACCGTCTTTAACTAATAAAAAGTGAGATTTCACTTTTTGAAGCTCTAATAATACATATTCACAATTTGATTTATTTACAAGCATTTTGATTGTTTCGTAAAGCTCATATAAAATATTGCCTAAAGGATTAATATCCTCAGAAGCATCTTCTGGTACTTGATTATTATTAATGTAGAGTTCTATTGAGGTAATTGCAGCTAGTAACAAAGTATATACCTCTTTTATAGAAACTTCAGGAGAATCATCGTCTGTAATATTTATTATTAAAGTGTAATAGCAGTAATAAATGTATTCAACAAAAGCAAGTTTAACTTCAAGTTTTTGAAAAATGGATTTAGATTGAACTCTACCAGTACTAGCAGGTCTTTCTGTTCTTTTATATCCAAATGGAGGCTTAGAAGATGAATATGCACCTTCTTTTCTTCTATAATATTTTCCACTAGCAGCTCTAAGTCTTATAGTATCAGGCTCCATTTCAGCTACCATCACAGTAAAGTTGTGAAAAAACTCCTGATGATTTGAACGTTCATCTAAATTTTGTGTTTCATCTGAAAATATTAATTTAATGCCTAATCGTTGTAAGGTCTTTTTAATTTCAAGCCAATGATTGTACTTTCTAACAAGTCTATCTAGGCGGTAGACTATTAGGGTTTTAAAACAGCCATTTTTAGCTGCTTCTAGTAACTTTTTAAAGCTTTTTCGTTCATGAGGAGCCAGACTTCTTCCAGAAACCTCGTCAAAATAGATGTCGTATAGTAATAGGTCACGTTTTTCAATAGCTGTTTTACCATAGGCTATTTGTGCATTAATAGAATTATTATCATTTTCCGAAGACCTTCTTGCATAGATAGCAGCATATCTTTGTGGGTCTCCAATGATATTATTTAACATTTTTACTTTCTCCATGGAAATTCAAATCCTTAATTTCATTGTTAACAATAAATGTTATTAAAAATTTGCTTAATTTATTCCAAGTTTCTGTGTTGTTGGTATAGGTTATGTAAGTTTTATATGAATTTTTACCTTGAGTTTTCACTTTAAATCACCTCTAACAATAAATTTATAAAATTTTATATATCTTAGATATAAAATTAAATTTTATACTCATTAGACATTTCATGAATAATTGATTTTAAACGTTCAAGACATAGGTTGATTACATCTTCTGTTATATTAAGGCTAACCTTGGTGTTGTTACATAGGTAATAGTAGCTGATTATGCTAGGCACCAAGTTTAATCTGTGCTTAAGCAAAACAATGTAAAGAGGAAGCTGCAAATCTGTATTAACATCTATCATCAAATTTGTAACTGCTCCTGTTTTGTAATCTAAAAGTTCAACCTTACCTTCGTCATTTATAAAAACCTTATCAATTTTTCCGCATATGGTTAAGTTTGGATTCACATTATAGAAAATCATCTCTTCAGAAAGCAGAAGTTTCCCAAAATCCTTACGGTCAATAAAGTATTCCGAAAGTATTGATTTAGCTCTTATGAAGTTTTCAAGCATTTCTTCATTAGAACAATAGCCTTCAACAATCCAATTTTTGTTTAATAATACCTCTAAATTATCAAATGTTTGTTCATTCAAAGGCAATAGATTAAATTTATTCAGGGTATTATGAAGAGAATTTCCAAAGCTAAGGTGTTTAGAGTTAGGGGCTGGATACTTTTTATTGTTGATATACTTTTCTCTATACACCGCTTTGTCTTGGTAGAATGTGTTGATACTAGTATTGCTTACAAGTATTTTTTTGTACATATTTGTCACCTCGTCTAGAATAATAGACAAATATAAAAGAAAATATTCACATAAATGAATAAATAATTCAAAAAAATGAATTAAATTGGGCTAGTTTTCATAGTAATAGGTTTATTTGGGGTATAATACTAGATATGATGGCAGTAGTTATAGAGGGTTAAGACTAATAGTTGAGTGTTCTAGGGAAGTAATTCTATTTTTAAATTGGAATATAAATTATACTAATTTATGCCTTGATAAATTGTAGTTAATAGTAAATAAATGTATAATATTGAGTGAGAGGTGTTTTATGAATTTATTAGATGCAATTATTAGATTAGATAAAGAAGAACAAAATAGAAAAGCAGATTATACTATTTGGGGATTTTTATATCAGTTCAATTTAGTGTTATTAGATATACTTAATGAGGGTACAGATGAAGACGTATTTTGTGATGGCGAAAAAGATGATGAATGTAATTATCAGATAGAGGTAATAGAAGACTATATAAAATATTTCGAAAAAAATGACAAATATCATATTAGATTGGTTCAAGTTAAATATAATTCTAAATCAGAGGAATTTGACAATTGGAATGTTTTACTGGATTTGTATTATAATTATTTACAACTAAAAGGATATTCTAGTGATGATTTTGATTTTAAGGCATGTATTTTATATCATACGAAAAGTAATATTAGAATAGATGAAGAAGAAATAGTTTCTAAGGGTAATACGGTAATAGATAGGTACATAAATGCAATTGAGGAAATTGCATCAACTAAGGTGGGCGAGGTCAGTAAATTAGGAAAGCATATATTAGAAAATAAAAGTAAACAGAATCAACTTTCAAGACAGACTAAATGTCTAGAAGAACTACACACATCTAAGGATAAAGAATATTTTTTGAAAAATGCAGTTTCAATTAAGTGGAAAGATAACTTAGAGGGTGTTATTAGTGAGATAAAGGAGAAATTAAATTGTGCTTTTAGTAATATATTAACTGAATATGATACAGAAAAGAGGAAGGACATAATTTATTCAGTTGCTATTAATTATATTTATTCTAAATGGCAAAGAAAGAATGATAGGCTTGATGAAGTGATAATAAAACCTTCACAATTTTATTCATATATAAAAGATGCAGCAACCAATAAAGCTGTTCCATATAACTATTTGATTTCGAATATTATGAATATAGTTAAGATTATAGAAGATGAGATTGCTGATGAAATGATTGAGGAAGGATATGATGATTGGGAGGTTGGAGGTGTATTGTCAAAATATTATTCAGATATTTTTATAGAAGTAATTAAGTTCTTTAACAAGAAGCTAGTAGATAAAATCAATAGATTTAAATTGCTGAATACAGTTATGGCTAACTTTGATAAAGATTATATTTCATATGATAAACTAAGTGAAATTGATGAAATCAATGAATTTGGACGAGCATATCAATTTTTATTTGGATATATAAAAAGATTGGTAAAATTCATAAAAAATTCGGGTTGTAAAGTAGAAGAAAGTTTAGATTTTGAAACAGAGATAATACAATTTAAAAATAAAAATGAAAAGCGGGAATGTGTGTTATTACCCAATAGTACTAATTTGAGACCTTTAAGTGTACATAAAAAGGTATTAGCAAAATTGAAGGCTAACAATCAAAGTCCTTCTGTTTGGTATTTTGATAAAGTCAATGTTCCAAATAGAAGATACGAAGTCAATATTGTACATCCAACGCTAGATAATAAAGTCAATATAAATCTTCCACAAAGAAATGAATATTTTATAGAATGTATGGATTGCTTAGATGAGTCAAGTTATTTTAAAGAGGATAATATTCATTGTATTTATAAAGAGGAGTGTAGGTTAAATGGACAAAAAAAGAATAGTTGATTTACTGTTAAATAATGATTATAAAGCCTCAGCGTTAATGGTTGAAGATGAAAAAATAGATTTTGGTGAGACTTTTATTAAAGATGATAAAGAAGCATATATTGTAATTGATAAAATAGTAAATGAAAAAATCATAGAAGAATATAAATCTAAAATATTATGGTTTCAAAATTGGTGTATGAATGAAATATTGTTATTTAATATAAATTTAATAATTTTATATAAAAATAATGATTATGAGCCTAAAGCTTTGAGAAAATTAATTGCGGAATATGAAAGAGACTCAAGTATTTGTAGGAAGATATTTATCGATATAGAAGATGAATCAGACTTAGATATGATACCATTTAATAGTGTAATTATAAAGGAGAAGTTAGTTAATGATGTTAATGTAAAAAAAGAAATAGTGAAAGTAGTTAAAAATGAAAAAACATATCAAAAACTAACTAAGTTAGATGTGAAAAATGAAGAAAAATTGTTGGAAATATTCAATGAATTGCAGGTGTAGTATATGGAATTAAATAACTTTCTAATATATGAAATAGAAATTACTAATTTTAGGGGATATAAACAAAAAAAATTTAATTTTTTAAATGAAAATAATGATATTTCAAGGTTTATATTACTATCAGGACCTAATGGGTATGGAAAGACAACGATAATAGATGCAATAGAATGGTGTATAACAGGCTCTATTATGAGAATAAAAAAAGATTTTTTAAGAAGATGTAATAGTAGTGAAAAAAATCAAAATAGCCAAAATAATGGATTGCTAAGACATAATTCAAAAGGAAAAGAAGAATGTAGGGTATCTCTTTATGGTAAATATAATAATGAAAATGTAACTTTAATAAGAACATATAGTGGATTAAAAGATTTTGATGGTATAAATGGTTATAGCAATTTAAGGATAGAATGTAGTAATAGTATAAGTAATATAATGGAAAAGGTTTTAGATAACTTGCAAAAAAACTTTTATGATAGAAATATATGTTCGTACGATAAAAATATAGAATTATACACTAAAGGTAGAAATGATATATATAGTATGTTTTCAGGATTATTTGGTGAGTTTAGGGAATCTAAAAAAATATCAGAGAATTTAGAAGCTATTAAGAATGTTGCAAAAGATAAAATTAAAGAAGTAAAAACTAATATAACTAATTTAAATGAAAAAATAGACATTTTAGAAAGCGAAAATAAAAAAAGAAAAATAAATGAATATAAAGAAAATGGTAGCATAGCTATAAAAATAAAAGAGGATATTGAGATTATTAATCAAATGTCATCCAGTGAACTTGAAATATATAAAAAAGAATGTGAGCAAAAGTTTGAAAACTTAAATGATATAGTACATGATAAGGTTCAACTTAAACTAAAAAGCTATTGTGATTATTTAAATAAAAATATAAAATTAGCAAAGATTAACGAGCTTTATTCTATTATTAAGGATAATGAAGAGATTCTTAGTATTATAAAAAATGTTGATTTCCCAAGTTTGAAAGCAGAAAAAGTTAAATTGCAAAATTTCAAAAAAGCTAGCATATCTCAAACAAACATTATTACTAATGAAGATGAGTTGAAAAAGTTAAATTTATCCAAGGGGAAATTGGAGAATATTCTAAAGGAAGTTAATAGCATAAAGGAAATCAAAAATAGAAATCAAAATACAATAGAGTCTTTACAAGTTCAATTAAGTAAGTATTCCTCGAAAAGTGTTTTAATCAATGCTATCAGAGGTATTGTTGATAATATTGATGGTTTTAATGAGTACAAGCAAGAAAGTGATAATTGTCCACTTTGTGGTAGTAAAGGATATTCAAATAGTGAACTGGCAAAATATGCAAAAGAATTTTTAGGGGAAACTGATAATATAAGAATTGAAATTAGTAAACAAATTGAATCAATAGAAAGAGAAAACAATGAAAAAATTAAGTCTTTAAAATTAATTATAGAAAAAGAAATACAGACTAGGGAATTAGAAATTTCAAATCTTTTAAAAGATGAAATAATTGCAAGTAAATGTAAACAGATGTTTAAAACTTTAGAGATAAAAGAAGAAACATTGAATCAAGTTGAATTAATAAAAACTAATTTGAGCAATGAGGTTATGAACTTTAATGAAGGTGAAATTATTAAGGAAATTATCAAAAGTAACATGAATTTTTTGAAAGAGGTGGATTTTCAAGAGTGCTGTTTAAAACCTTTAGGTGAAAGAAAGGCATGTATAGATATGTTATTAAGGCGTTTAGGAGATTTAGAATCTGATATGTTAATGGAAGAGTTAGATAACTATGGTTTTGATTCTCTCTTAATTGAAATTGAGCATCTAAAAAAAGTCCTTAATATTATTGAATTTATTTTGGGAGATGAGGAAGTCAAAAAAATGAAAGTGCAAAAAATACAGCTTGATGAGAGCCTTAGACTTCTTGAAAATGGGAATAATAAAGTATCAAAAATGATTAGTGATATTAATAAGATAATGAGTGAATTTGAAATAAAAGAAACTAAGCGTATTGTAGAACCGTTAGATAGTTTTTATAGAAAAATAGCTAGAAATTCAAATATATCCAATATTTATATTGAGAAAGCCAAATCTAAAAATAATATGGAGCTTATGGTTAAAGATAATTGGGGACAAAAAACTGTTTTTGCTAATACATTAAGCACTGGACAGTTGTCTACTTTAGCGATTGCAATATTTTTATCAAGGGCATTATTAGATAGGGAAGATAATATACCTTTTTATATGATGGATGACCCTATTCAAAGTATGGATGATTTGAATATACTTTCGTTTATTGATATTTTAAGATTTGAGTTGGTTAATGATAAAAAGGAAAGTAAGTTTATAAATCAACTTATATTTTCTACATGTAATAAAGACTTAGAGCTATTAATTAATCATAAAATGAAGAGTTTTGGAATAGCTGGTTCCACGTTTAAATTTATTGACTTAGCTGAGGTAAAGCAATCTAATTATTAGTATAATATATGATAATGTTCCTACATCGTATAGGTTATGAAGTAATATTCGAGATTTTATTTATTTTATATAAGTTTAAGATTAATTTTTAGAATATGGTATGATTATAGGAACTAGAAGAAACTTATCAATGAGTGAGTTTTCAAGTAGCGAATAATTGTTATATAAGACAAGATAATTTTACTTTTAAACTACTCAATGAATGGGGATTTGTGGGTGAAATAATATGAATGTAGAAAAAAAGGGATATTGGTTTTATTGTACAATTACTGTAATTTGGGGATTTGGATTATTTGGTTTTCTTGCATATTTAGTTTATGACTTAATCATTAAGTTATCTGTAAAAGATTTTTCAAATAATACAGTTATTCAGGCTCTGATAACATTAATTACAACTGTCTTTATAGGGGGATATTTTTCTAAATGGTTAGAGAGTAAAAATGCAAAAAAAATTGAATTATATAAAATACAAACATCTATTTCATTAAATATTATAGAACTATCTAGTATTTTGCTAAGAAATAAGAAGGATTCAAAAGCACGAGATATGTTAATAAGCGAATCAATCAAAGTAAAATTATATTTTCCAGATTCAGTTTTAAAATCAATAAGTGATTTTATTCAATCAAATGATGAAAACTCTGATTTACTATATAATACAATGATAGATGAATTAAGAAAGAATATAAGGTGAAGATATTAGCTATTTTTTCTCTAAAGTTCTGAAAATGTTTATAAATTCCAATTTGGATAATAAGATTTCAAAGAAGAATCTTAGGATGAAATAAATTAAGCTCCAACGAATTTTCGTTGGAGCTTTTACTATAAGGTTATAGATAAAAATTTTTGGTAGCTAAAAAGTAAGTGACTTAACCACTTGCTTAAGAAGAATATAATTTATTTAAAAATAGTATTTCATCATTAAGTTTTTCTAATAAGAGAGCCATTTTTATAGGGCTCCAGTTAGGGTTATTAGTAATAATAAGTAGAGATTTAATTAAAATAATGAGCTGCTCTTGAACAGAGTGTGATAATTCACTAAGTGTATTAACCTCACTAAGAATACTACTTATATCATATGAAATTATATCAGTTACAGGAATATCTAATGCATTACTTATGGAGTAGAGCAGCTCTAAATTAAAACAATCAGTTTTACTGTTCTCAATATTGTTTAGTAGCCCAGGAGAAATATTTAATATATGAGCTAACTCTAATGTTGATAATCCCTTAGCTTTTCGTTTGTTTTTAATTACATTACCTGCATTAACTATTAATTCTTTCATAAGCCCCTCCCACAAATATAAGTTCATTTATAATATGGACAAGTCTTATAAAGTTTAAACCTTAAATTAGGTTTTTTTCATGAAAAAGTTCTAGCAAGATGATTTGAATTATTTCAGATGGTAAGTTTTGCTCTGTGGTTAATATATTTTTAGTTTTAAGCAAATTAAGAGCATCTACATATTCACAAGCCTTTATCATTAAAGCTTTTCTTATATTAACTTGAACGTCTGTTGTGCTGTTATTAATAAAACAGCTTAAGTCATTAATGTTGAAGGAGAACAAATCATCTTCAGTCTTCTTTAATGATGCAGAATCATATTTTTGCAATTTAGCAAGAGCATCTTCTAGACGTGTTTTTAGTGTTTTATTATCATTTTCAAATAAAAATAGCTTATCCTTATAATTGTCTAGTTCCTTCTCAAGAGAAGTTATTTTTTCTGCAAGTTGCTTTGTTATTAAAGCAATTTTATCCATATTCTTTTTAGAACTAATGTCTTTTTCAGGCTGTTTTCTAATAACTTTTGTGATATATTCATCTATTAAAGTCATTGAAATTCCATATTCATTATAGAATTCAGAGGTTAAGTGTTCATGGATTTCTGAATCAGTAGAAGTTAAAAGTTTTCTGAAAAGAGCTTGGTCACTTTCGACCAATAACTTTAGTTTAGTTAATGTTAAAGTTTCATTAGTAGGATGTTCTCCATTTCCATCACATTCACCATCCGATGATTGCTCACCAATATTATCAGAATTAGCTTTAGGTTGCATTATATTTTCATCTTCACCATTTCCATTAGAGTTATTAAAGGAAACGCTCAAGGTTAAGGTATTATTAGGGTTACTAACATTAGAAATACCGATTTCAGGTGATGTGTCGTCTAAAGTAATTTGAGCAGAGTCATCTACTTTTTTTTCATCTTTAATTATTTTAATTAGATATTTAGCTACATTATGAGGGATATCGAATGTAAGATTGTTATTAGAATTTATAAGGGATATCACAGCATTTTTATTTTTACAATTATAAAGAGTATTATATATTTCTTCATGATTGACTTTAATATTATTTTGAATTATTAAAGCTTTAATAAAAAAGATGATATCTTGATAGCATGAGTTCCATTGGTTTTCATTTAAAGCTTTCATAGCCATAATTTCATCCTTATTATTTTTTACAAAATCAGTAACTTCATTGGTGTTAAGGGTTAGTATTTTTGCAAGCATTCTATTTTTAAGTTTAGTTAGAGTTTCATCTAAATATGGACGTTTACCCATTGTACCTCCTTAGGTTAAATTAGTGCTAATTAAGTATATGTTTATAATTTTTAAAATAGTATATGACCTAATGAAATTTGGAGCTTATTATAGAGTGTTTATAGAGATATGAATGTATGAAATGATATAATTATATTAATTTAAGGGAGGGGATACATTGGGAAAATTAACAACAAAAGAAATAGAAGAGATTTCAATAGAAAAGCTAAGAGCTATGGTAAGAAAAACAGGAAAAGGGAAAGTAGATAGTTTTTTTGAAAGTAATGATAAGGGTCCATCATGGGATGGATATCTTATATTAAATAATAAAGAAAAGTCATTAAAAAAGGAAGATATGCTTTGTAGAATTCCAGTTCAGATAAAGGGTACAGAAGTAGATAAACTAGACAGAAAATTTCACTCTTTCCCTATAGATGTAAGTGATTTGCAGAACTATTTAAATGATGGTGGAGTTTTTTATATTGTTGTAGAAATTACTCCAGAAGAAGAAAGTAAGATATTTTATAAGGCATTATTACCTATAGATTTGCAGATAATTTTAGATAGCGTTAAAGAGGGCAGTAAAACTAAAAATGTAAAGATAGATAATATTCTTTCTAAAAATATTGATTTTTATAGTGAATGTATTGGTTTTAGATTACATAGAGAGAACCAGGGAGTAGCTCATGTTAAAAAATCAAAAAAATTAGAGGATATAGATGTAAGTGAGATTACTTTTTTAGGAATAGGGGATGCAATAAATAATCCAATAGAGTTTATGAATAAAACATTATACCCATACATGAAAGATGAGTTTAATTGTCTTATACCCATAAGAGATACAATTACAGCTAATGAGTTTTGGGTTGGATATCAAGAAGATATTATATACAATGGTAAGAAGTACTTTGACTCTTATAAAAACTATTATAATGACAAGGGAGAACATTACTGTTCATTTGGAGATGAGATAATAATTAATGAGGATAAGATAACAGTTAAAGCCGCAAAGGGAAGTTTAATTGATAGATTAAAAACATTAGAATTTGTTTTAGATAATGCAAAAACTAAGGATAGTGCAATATTAGAACAATTAGCCGTATTTGAACGTGATAAAAAGTTGATTGTTAAGATAATTGCATGCTGTGATAAGTATAATATTAACTCAAGGGAAGTCATAATACCTAATTTGACAGATGATGATTATTATGCTGTAGATATAATTAGTAAAATAAATATGGTTGATGATAATTTCCCTAATAATACAGAGGATTGTCAATTAATAAAAGTGAAATTCATAAATAAAGAATTATTATTATTTAGAGTCATTACTAAGGCGGATAAACAGTATTATGATTTTTATAACAATAATTTAGAAGTAGTGCTAGTTTATACATTTAAAGATGAAAAGTTAGTAGCTAGTCCATATACTAAGTTAAAATACCATGAATTGTTGTGTGATAATTTTATACTTGAAAAAGCAAAGGCTTCTTTGGAGCGATGTAGAAAGAATATTAATACTAAAATTGCAGGGGAATATAACTTTATGTTATTAGAGGTAATTAAGGCATGGGACATTAGTAATAATCCTGATTATATTGAGCTAGCTAGGTTTATAGTAGAAATGATAGAAAATTATATGGAGCGAGAATTAATTTTAATAAACAAAGCACAGGTTGAGGTTAGGTTAAATGGAAAACTAAGTCCTAGAACTATAAGGGACTTAGTAAATTTAGAAGAAAGATGTGAAAGTAAGAATTATTTAGCAGCTATATATATATTGTTAGAAGAATACGATAAATTTGAGGAATGTTTTAATGATTTAACAGATGAAGACAGAAAACTTTTTAGAGAATATCCAATATATAGTTTGTATGTGAAACAAAAGATGATACTTGGAGAGTAACAGTATTAGAATTAACTAAAATTGTTATATAGTTAGGTAATTGAGCGGTTGTGGTATACCACAACCACTCAATTACCTAATATTTTTTTGAAAAAAGGATTAAAAATTTAGTCTAGGGTTCATAGTATAAATGGTCGTTTAATGATGAATTATTCAATATATTTACATATTACTTTTTTTGTCTCTTCAGAATCATCAAAAGTTATTACTAGTTTTATAAAGTCTATTCCTTTTGCTTCTTTAAAGCAGTAGCTATTATAATATTCCCTAAGAGTATTGAAAAACGCACTGTCACCCATGGATTTACGAAGCTCATAAAGAAACATTTTACCACCTTCATAAATATACTTAGAATAATCATCAGAGTGATATTCATCATAATCTTTGTTAATAATAAATTTCTCTCCTGTAATCTGATTCACATAATCGTCCATGTACGTATTAAACTCTTCTTCTGACTGACTTTCGAAAATATTGGTTTCATTTAATCGCCTATGGTCCGATTTTATAGCTTCAACATAACTTTTTGCACCAGATAATCTATAGAGAACATCTTCACAATACTCTGCAAAGCCTTCATCAAGCCAAGGTTCTTTATATGGGTCACTACCTACAGCAGCATAAAACCATTGATGAGCAATCTCATGGGAAACCTTAGTACAAAGTTCTAGGTAACTAGCCTGTTGAGGAATATCTTCTATTTCTTTAAAATCAGGAAAACCAATCATTAGTAGTCCTGGATATTCCATGGCGAAATTCTGAAACGTCTGAACAATATCTAATTCTTTATATGGATAATCACCGAACAATGCTGAATATAATTCTATCGAATCTTTTGCAGAATCCATAGAGAAGTTATTATATTCTTCTATATCATAATCTAGAGTATAGTTATTTATTATTATTCCATTTTTAGTAGTTTCGGTTTCAACATTCATGTAGTTTGAAACTATAATCGCTAATTCTCTCATATTACTCCCACTTATTGTTGTGATTAATCCATCTGTATTCTCATCACCACTTGCTACTACCATATAGCCTTCTGGAACTTCAAGCTTCACATTATAGTCAGTAACTTTATTAAAGTTTGACTCAGCACCTGAAAAAATAAATGGACTTTCGTTCCATTCTCCATTTTCATACATAGAAATTGTTGGAAAGCAAAATGATAATTGAAAAATTTGATTATTTCCATCTGAATGATACCCAAAACGATACTTATAATTAGGAATATCGGTAATGAAATTTAGCTTTACGGAAACTGATTCTCCAGGCTTTATCTGATGCTTTGAAAAATCTAAATATACTACCGAAGGGTCTTTTTTTACATCAATTGTAAGTACATCATTAGTGTCTGCAAGTACAGCACTTTTAATAATTGAGGAACCTTTTTTATCTTTTTTTAAAGCCGAAGCAGCATAGTTCCTAATACAAATTTTATCTAATGTATCTTCAGTTTCATTTGTTAGATTCATTATTATATTGCCAGATAAAACTTTTTTATCAGTATCAAGCTTCAAATCCATCTCATAACTGTCAACATTACAAGTCAATATTTCTTCAGGGGTATATTCATCTATTTTTGTAAGAAGTAAGTTAGTATCTGATTCCTTATTTGCAATTTTATTTTTACGTTCTGTACAGCCTATAATCAAAGTAATACTCATTACCAACAAAATAATATTAATTATAAATTTATATTTCATTTTTTATTTCCTCCTTGTTTTTCTATGTAAATTTATATGTACGTTTACAGCATTAGTTCATTTGAAATTATTGAAGGTCGCAAAATTGCGACCTTATGCTTATTTTAAATTAATCTCTTTACTAAAAATTAATTCACCTTTGTTTTCGTCGATATTACTAAAAATATTCACTATCAGCTTATCATCTTTCAAATCAGCTCTATCGAAACAAAGTTCTGAAGAAGTAGTATTCCAGCTCTGTTCAGTACATTTAAGGTTTTTACCAGATGTATCAGTAACATCTATAATATAAGACATAGAATGTGTACCCTCTTTATGCTGTGTTGTTACTATGATTTCTTGAGAAGTTACAATGACTTTCTTTACTCCAATTCCATCTTCATTTTTAGAGTTTACTTCAATAGTTTTAGAGTCATCGTTACTTGCATTTACATTAACCTTAAAGCCCCAATCGCCAACTCGCATTAGCTCAGCTCTATCATCACCTTTTTGAGGGAGACATCTGAATAGATTTATAAGTATTTCAAATTCAAAGCTGTCAGGTATTTCTGATTCTAAACTGCTAAGGTCATATCTTTCTACTCCTTCAAAGGTATTATCATCTACAAATTTACCTTCCAGTCCTGCTATACCTGAAGAATCTAAAGCTTCATTGGTAAAGCTTAATTTTTCACGGGAATCATACAAAAGCTGATTTTCTGATATTTCATTGTCATTAGTTCTAAATGGAGTATCACTTTTTACAATGTAGGATACATATAAATATTTACCCTCAAGTGAAATTTCTGTTAAAGTCACCTCAACACCATTATTTTCTACTGATTGGTTTACTGAAGTTACATACTCAACGTCTTTACCTCCATTATCTAATCTAGCTTGAAGTTTTCCAAAGAGTATTTGTAATGGTGGAATTGCACTGGCTATAGTAGGTTTTGCTACACCTAGAATTATTAAGCAGGATAATCCAGCTGCTATTATCCCAGATGCTTTCTTAAATTTATTTTTCTTATTCTTTTTATAGGCAGTATCTACAGCTTTATCTATGAATTCATCCAAGTTTTCAGGAATTTTTATGTTATTAAACTCTTTGTTATTAGTCATTTAAATAGCCCTCCTTTAATATATCTCTTAAAGATGTTTTAGCTCTGTTTAAATATGTCTTAACGGTATTTTCAGGAATATTCATTACTTCAGATATTTCTTTTATTTTCATATCATTAAAGTATTTCATAATTATGATAGTCTTATAATTATCCTTCAATAAATCTACAGCTCTATATAAATCAAGCTTTTCTTCTAATGAAACAGAGGCTTTAAAGTCTATTATCTTTGAGTGTTCATTTAATTCCTCTGTTTTAGAATATTTTCGATTCATATCTATAGCTGTATTTATTAATATCCTGGTAATCCATGTGTTGAAGTAAGCTGGAGTTTTAAGTTTGTGGATGCTTATAAGTCCTTTTGATATAGTTTCCTGTAATACATCTAAAGCTTTGTCCTCATTTTTAACATACATATATGCAGTTTTATATAGGTGCACTTTGTTTAGCTTAATAATTTCAGCAAAGGCATTTTTATCACCATCTATTGCTTTCTTTATTTGCTTATATTCATCTTGATTGTTAATTAACTCTTCGTTAATGGACAGAATGTTATTCATATTTATCCTCCTGGGCATCGATGCTTTCATTTATTAGACGTTGTAACACAATAAAAGGTTTCAAAAATATATAATTGTAATTTTATCACATATACCTACTTATTTGGATTAAATTAACTTTCATTGAAGTATAAAACGATATTGGTTTTAGCTTATTTCTTTATGGAAGTTATGAATTTACAATACAGGTTCAGAGATTTATCTAATTCATAACCTTTATATTTAAGTGCAAGAATTTTTACCAAGTAGGGACACCAAGTCTGTTTTTACTCATAAACCCTTTACCATATGTAACTTCATATTGTAGGTCTTTGAGTTTATTTTCAAGTTCAATACAAAAGTTGTTTATAGTTGATAGCTTATAGGTAAGTTCAAGGATTTGATTTTGCATTTCCTTAATTTCATTTTCCATTATAATACCTCCTTTAGCTTTTCATATTGAGTTCTATTAGGATACTTAACCTGAGATTCAAACTTGTATATATTCACTGGACTAATATTAATGAGCTTTGCAAATTGCTTCTGATTTAGACCTAAGGAAATTCTACAATTATATATTTTCATTCCATAGTTAGATTGGACGAAATTGTAGTAATCATCAGAGAGCTTACCAGGTTGAATTTGTAGCAGCTCACAAAACTTTAGAAAATCATTTAATTTTAGAAATCCTTCATCAAGAGCAATGACATTTGAATTTAAGAATAAGTTTAGCTTATCTTCAAAAACTTCATCTTCAAGTCCTAGTTTGCGGGTTAGGGATAGGTACTTGGCTTTTAATTGGTCTTTCACTATCTCTTTAAATAGGTTAAATTCTAGGTGTACAAGCATCGCACTTTGGTTAAGCGAGCAGATGTATATTTGAGAGAGATGCAAAAGTATTTACCAAAGATGTATACTTCAATGAGTGAGATTTATAAACATGTAGGTGAAGCTGACGAGGATGAAGTAATAGAGAGAGAGTATAAAGTAATTGATGGTATTTCCGTAGATTTTGGAATAATGCAGAAGACGAGGAAGGCTTATGTGATACAAAGCAAATTTCAATGGGATGATATAGGTAGCTTTGCAGCATTAGCAAGATTTATAGAGGAATCAAAGGGCAATAGAGTCCTTGGAGCAGCATATTTAGAAGAAAGTGAAAATTGTACGGTGTTTGGCAAGAAAAATCTAGTAATAGGCTTTGGAGTTAAGGATTTAGTAATAGTAGATGCTGGAGATGTAATTTTAGTAATGGATAAAGAAAAGGATCAGGAACTAAAGCATCTTCTAAATGAAATGAAAAAAGAAAAAGAGTTTGAAGAATTCTTATAAAGCAATAAAGGATAGCTGTTTTATGCAGCTATCCTTTATTATTTGGAATCTTCTATCATGCTATAGACTTTTTCATAGGCATTCAGGGTGTTCATAGCAGTTTTCTCCCAGGAAAACTCAGCGGCTCTTTTTAAAGATTTTTCTTGAAGATTTTCTCTTAATGAATTATTACTTATTAAAGTTTCCATTGCATTTTGAAGTTCCGTATCACTAAAAGGATTAATTAAAAGACCATTATCTTTAACTACTTCTGGAATAGAGGTGGTATTTGAGGTTATTACTGCAGTACCACAGCTCATTGCTTCTAGAGGTGGAAGTCCAAAACCTTCATAAGTAGATGGATATATGAAGCCTTCGCAGGCATTATAGTATATAGGCATATCCTCATCAGGAGCAAAGCCAGTAAATTTAATATAGCTTTCCATGTTTAAAGATGACACAAGTTTAACCAGCTCTTGAGATTCATCACGATAAGAGCCAACGATTACAAGATTATAAATTTCATCTAAATGAGGAACGATCTTCGCAAAAGCGGTTATAAGACCATGAACATTTTTACGTTTGCTAAAGCCACCTATGTATAAGAGAAAGGGCTTATCAACACCGTACTTTTCTTTTATATATTCTTTACATTTGGTTTTATCTAATGGTGTATATTTTGAGTCTGCAGCAAGGGGAGTAACAAAGATTTTGTCAGGATTAATAGGAAAAAATCTTAAAATATCTTCTTTAGAATATTCCGATACAGTTAGAATTCCGGAGCAATTCTCAATAATATAAGGCATTTCTTTTAAAAATTTAAGCAAGTAACCACGACCAACTGTTTCTGGCATGATGTATGGAATTAAATCATGAATAGTAACTATCGTCTTGCATTTAGTATCATCATTCAAGCCTATTCCGTTTTGTGGAATATGATACAAATCTATTTCTTCCCTTTTTATATTTTCGGGAAAAAAGTTTTCTTGAAAGTATCTTTGATATTTTTTTGAGCACATAACTAAATTTGTATTTTCATTTTGATATTGATGATAGTTTAATCCAGACCAATAAATCTGATAATAGTTTCTTTTGTCTATGTTAAGTAGGTTTTTTAAAAGATTTTCAGCATAAGTACCTAGTCCACTGCCCTTATACCAATTAATTCCTCTACCATCAATGGCAATTCTCATAATTACAACTCCTTAAAAACTTATATAATATATATTAATCCATGAACAAATAAGTGTTACAAATACTTGAAAACTAAACACACATTTATTCATAACTTCATATATTACATATAGAAGGTTATGGAGGAGGTTTTCTTGAAAAATATAGATATATTGAGGATTCTTAAACAAGAATACAACATCGAGGCTAAAGAGGTTGAAAAAATCAAAGGAGCATACAGAGTAGAGACTGAGGACAAAGTTTATTGCTTGAAAATTGTTAAGTATGAGCTTCAACATTTTTTATTTATATTATCAGCAATAAATCACTTGAATGACAATGGATTTAAATATGCACCTGAAATAATTAAAACTGTGAATGGTAAAGAATATATAGCTATTGATGGTTTTTTTGCTTATATAACTTGTTGGCTTAGGGGAAGGGAAGTTTCTTATGATAATCCTATAGAGCTAGAGTTAGCAGCAAGAAAGCTTGCAGAGCTTCATAAAGCCAGCCAGGGTTTTGTGGTTGAAGAATACATGAGGCCAAGGGTAGGATGGTTTAAATGGATTGAAGTATACAGAACTAGGCGAGGAGAAATCTTAGATTTTAGAGATAGAATATATACAAAAAAACATAAAACGATGTTTGATTTTTACTTTTTACAGCTTATGGAGGGAGCACTAGATCAGTGTGATAAGTCTATAGAGGATTTATGCAATAGTAAATATGAAATAAGGATGCTTGAGGAAGTAAAAAATGGGGGCTTCTGTCACCATGATTATGCACATCACAATATACTAATTGGTGATGACAATGAATTAAATATTATTGATTTTGACTATTGTATATTGGATACTCATCTTCATGATTTATCAAGTCTGCTAATAAGGGCTATGAAGTATGATAAATGGTGTGAGGAACGTATGAAGATTATATTAAGAGCGTATAACGAGGTATATCCGTTAAAGCAAGAAGAAATACCTATAATGGCTGCATTTATGGAATTTCCACAAGACTATTGGCAGAGAGGAATTCAATACTACTGGGAGAACAAGCCTTGGGATGAAGAGTTCTTTATAAAAAAAATAAAAGTTTATGAGGATGACCGAAAATGCAGACAGGAATTTTTAGAAAGATTTAAAGAAGTTAAAATCAGCGATCTTTAAAGGAGGGAAGATTTTGGCTAGGAATGATGATGATAGAAATTTAAAAGATATAGATATGGTTGAGGAATTAAAAACCTTAGACGATTATGATAAAAAGCTAGAAGATATGGAGGCCCAAATTAAGGAATTAAAGAAAATCAAAAGAAGAAGGAAAAAAATGATGGAGCTTGAGTCTGAAAGAGATGATATCATAAAGAAAATTAATAAGGTCGATAAAACTAAACATAGATAGAGGTGAGGGAATGGAGAGATTTTTTTATGATAGTTTTCAGGAATATCTATGTTCGAGAGGTGTAAAAAAAGTTAATTTCATGCTAAAGAGCAATGAAGCTTTAAATAAAAGGATATTAGAGAAAAAGGTTATTAATCAGCTTTACATTATTAAGGAAGTTCATAATTTGTCCTGTGGATTTAATGGCTACTTGAGAAAAAGGATAAATAACCAGACTTGCAAACTTGTTGAAGAAGAAAAGATTCAGTTAAAGAAGTTTAAAAGAAGTTTAGAAAATATAAAGGAACGTGGACCGCAGGATAGAATTGAAACTATAGTTTTAGATAGAGGATATGAGCTTTTAGATAGAGGACAAAAGTGTATAGATGTTATAACTGAAAATGGATATATGGATCTAGTAGCTAGAAGTATGAAAAATGTTGAAATCTGTTTAACAGAAGTAGACTTTGATAATTTAGGTAAAAGTGATGCTATTGAAATTGTTAATTTTGATGACATAGCATACAACATGGTAGAAATGGATTGCTACTATTTCTTGGCAAAGCTTAAGAGAAAAGGGTTTTATGTAGATTTGGAAGGCGCAATAGAACAATTTTGTAAATTAGAGGATTTAGGACAGGAAAGCAACATATTTATCAGATCACTTTTATCTTATCCTTATGAATTTTTTAAAGTATACGAAAAATATAAGAAAAATAAAAAGAACTGGAGTGAAGATGAGTATGTGAGGAGGATGCTTAATGGGATTAAGGAAGATGAAGAGTCCTTAATATAAGGAGGTACTTATTATGGAGACAAGATTTTCATATAAGGAGTGGCTTAGTATGTATGACTTAGATATAAAGCTGTTTGATAACTACGATTTTATCGTGGAGGATTCAATCCCTTTAAGGAAGGTTTTTATTTTAGTGACAGATAAGGGGAACAAGATAATAAAGCGCGTTACTTATAACGAAGAAGAGCTAGAGTTTGTACAAAAAAACATAGATTATTTGAAAAGTAATGGTTTTAATAGAATAATTAATTTTTATAAGAATAAAAAAGGGAACGTTATTACACCATGGAAGAATAAAAACTATATAGTTATGGACTTAATAGAAGGAAGAGAATGTGATTATATTAATCCATTGGATATAAAGCTAGCTGTAAAGAGCTTAGCAGAACTGCATAATGCATCAAAAAATATAGAATTTGATGTTGATTCAAAGAAATTTATGGGGTTTAAATTAATAAACCTATTTGAGGAGAAATTAAAGGATTTAATTAAAATAAAAAATGAATTTAACAGTTATGAAAATAAGAATGAATTTCATAATGTATTTTTAAGCAATGTTAATAATCAAATTGAAAGAATAGAATTAGGAATTTCAATTTTAAAAAATTCAAAGTACGAAGAACTTTGCAGCAGTGGAGACAACTTTATTCTTTGTCATCACGATTTAGCTTATCACAATATTTTAGTTTTTAATGATGAAGGTTATTTTATAGACTTTGATTATTCTATAATTGACTTAAGAGTTCATGATTTATGTAATTTTATAAATAAGGCTACAAAACATAGTTGTTTTGACTTTGAAGTGTTGAAGATGATTATAGATGAGTATAATAAAAATACTAATCCGTTAACTCAGGATGAATATGAGGTGCTATATGGAATGCTATGCTTTCCACAAGGATTTTATTCAATAGCGTCAGATTATTTTTATCGAAAAAAACTTTGGCAATATGATAGTTTTTTGTATAAAATATCTAAAAAGGTGCAAGATATTAATGAGCGAGAAGAAATGATTGAAAACTTTAAAAAAGCTTACGTTGATGCTACTTTTTAGTCCCCCCTATTGAGTAGCATAAAGGGATATTTCATTAATGAAATATCCCTTTAATTTTTATTTTAATATTCTTTTATAGGCCTCCATGGTTTTTTTTGCGGTAGTTTCCCATGTCAGAGAGTTAGACTTTTCAAATCCCTTTTCAATGAGTAAGTTTTTAAGATTATCATTTGATATTACAGAAAGAATATTTTCAGCTAAAATATCTATGTCCTGAGGTGGACATAAAAGCGCACTATCACCTAGAATTTCTGGTATTGATGTTGCGTTAGAGGCAATAACGGGAGTTCCACAAGCCATGGCCTCTATAGGAGGAAGTCCGAAACCTTCATAGAAGGACGGATAAACTAAAAGTTCAGCTCCGCTATAAAGGTAAGGCATGTGCTCCATTGAAATAAAACCAGGAAATAAAACTTTGTTTGAGATATGAAGCTTTTCAGACAATGATTTATATATATCATAGGACTTTCCTTTAGTACCAGCAATAACGAGAACCATATCATTAGGAAGCTTCCTTTCAATTTTACTAAAAGCCTCAATTAAACCGCTAATATTTTTCCTAGGACTGAAGCCTCCAACATATAAAATATAATTATTTGGAATAGAATAGTATTTTTTTAATATGTTATTACATATATGTTTACTTGTAGGCTTATAAATTGGTTCACTTGCAAGATAGGTAACATGAATTTTTTCTTTAGGAAAATTAAAATCCTTTGAAATGTCTTCGCGAGAGAATTCGGATACAGTTATTATTCCATCACATCTGTCAATGATAGATTTCATGTGAGTGTTAAATAGATTCAAATAGTTCTCACCAACTGTTTCAGGCATGTGAATGGGAATTGTATCATGAAGAGTTATTACAAATGGTAGATTGTGATTAATTGGAAGCCCTATACCATTTTGGGGAGTATGATAAATATCTACCATGTTTGGTGTTAATTCCGCGGGGATTTTCACATTATCCCAAAAATTCTTTGATTGTATAGTTGGGAGTGGTTTGAAGTTGAAATTTGATTTGAATTTTATGTCTAGAGGCGTATTGTCACTAAAGAGCATAAATCTGTTGTCGTAATCAAGGGTATTAAGTGCATTTATTAACTGATAGGTATAAGTGCCAATTCCGGTGCCACGATACCATTTGGCAGCTCTAATGTCGATGCCGATATTCATATCAATTCTCCTTAATAAGGCTATATACTTTATACTATTCAATCACTTCAAATATGTTATGGACTATTCTAAATTATAAGCAGTACACATATAAATTATAGAGGGGGTGCGGAATATGATGAGAGAATTTGAAATTGAGCGTCAGTTTGATATTAAAATTGAGAGCATTAAGCCTAATAAAGGCGTATATCAATTAAAGACAAACAAAGGCGTTAGATGTTTAAAGAAGATAAGCTATGGAACCCAAAAGCTTCTCTTTGTATATGGAGCAAAGGAACATCTTTATAATAATGGATTCAAAAATATAGATAGATATTATCTTAATACAGAAGGAAAAGCCTATGCTCTAGTTAATGAAGATATTTATACACTTTCTGAATGGATAGAAGGAAGAGAGTGTGATTTTTATAATGATGAGGATTTAATATTAGCTACAAAGGCCCTAGCGAATTTTCATATAGCATCAAAAGGTTATGAGCCATCCGAAAATAGTAAGTTAAAATCTGATTTAGGTAGATGGCCACATCTTATGGAGAAAAGGATAAAATCCTTCGATAAGATGAAAGAAATGGTAAGAAAGAAAAAAAATCATAAAGGTGAATTTGATTTAAGTTATATAAAATCTGTTGATTATTATAAAACTTTAGGCAAAAAAGCTTTGGAAATTCTTGGGGATTCAAATTATTACAATCTTTGTAAGGATACTGAGGAAGAAAAGAGTTTTTGTCATCATGATTTCACTTATCACAATATTATTTTGGGCGAAGATAATAGTGTAAGTGTAATTGATTTTGATTATTGTAAGCGAGAATTAAGAACTTTTGATTTAGCAAATTTCATGATTAAAGTACTTAAAAGGAGAGAGTGGGATTTTGATATAGCAAAGGCTATTATAGATAATTACAACGAAGTTTCTCCTTTGAGGGAGGATGAATATAAGGTTTTATATGCATTTTTAATTTTCCCACAAAGATATTGGAGAATCTGTAATAGATATTACTACAATGAAGTTAACTGGGTTCAGAATACCTTTAACAAAAAGATGGAAGAGCTTATAGCAGAGCAAGATAAATTTGAAGTATTTATGAAATCATTTAAAGAGTATTTTGAGATTAATTAATGAGATATTTGTATAGCAAAGACGCTATTTTATTAAAATTTTAAACAAAGACCATGAAGTTATATATTTCATGGTCTTTATTTTTCACCATTAGCACCTTATGTACATATTATATATTACGACATAGGTAGCGTTAAAGCTAAAGGAGAGAAATATGGAAATAGGAGATAAAGTAGTAAGAAGATCTTATGGGAAAGATATAATTTTTACAATTATAGATATCTACGATGAGGATGGAAAAAGAAAATATTTATTAAAGGGATTAAATATTAGAATTGAAGCAGATAGTGATGAAGATGATTTAGAGTTGAGTAATAATGGTGAGAAAGACAAGGTTTTTAATAAAAAGGTTAATACTACTTTAAAAAAGGTTTTGCTAGCTAGAAATGGAAATGCTGCGACGTTTAGATATCCTGAAATTGATATTGAAAGAAGGGATAAGAAAAATTCCTCTTTAAAAAAAAATGAATTGTTCTTCGGAAGACCAGGAAAAATACTTCATATAGACGGGGATCCTGTTTATTTGGAGATATGTTTAAAAACCTATAAGCAGTTAAATATAGATGCAGTTGGAAGGGTTATTGCTGAAAAAGAACAGCCATCAAAAATATTAGATTTAGTTAAGGAGGTGAATCCAGATATTGTTGTAATTACAGGACATGATGGAATGATGAAGAATGCATCAGATTATATGGATCTTAATAACTATAGAAATTCAAAGTATTTTGTGGAGTGTGTTTCACTTTTAAGGAGTTATAAATCTAATTATGATGATTTAGTTATCTTTGCAGGGGCATGTCAGTCAAATTATGAGGCATTATTAGATGCAGGTGCAAATTTTGCATCCTCACCAAACAGGGTACTTATTCACTGTTTAGATCCTGTATTTATATGTGAGAAGGTTGCTTATACCAATATTAATGAGATAGTGAATATTGAGGACGCTATTGAAAATACAATAACTGGAATTAAGGGTGTTGGTGGACTTCAAACAAGAGGAAAATATAGAGAAGGATATCCCAAATCTCAATATTATAATAACAGTATAATGGTTTAGTTTTTTTATTGAATTATTTTAATTAACAGCAGTGTCGATTTATTGAATAATTTATCGATACTGCTGTTAATTGTAGTTAAATGTAGGCTTGTTTGCGAATATTCTAAATAATTACTACACATACTATTGTCAAGTTGATTTCAGTTCATTTTTGAGCGTTATGAAGGGAAAATGTGCAGTAATTAAAAAAATACGTTAAAAATTAACGGATTTTTAACATTGACAAGGTGCATATATATGTTGTAAAATATTTGGTTCGCTTGACTAAAAAACCAAAATTTGTTACAATAATAATAGAAGCCTTTACGAAAATTAAGAAAGAGGGTGTCTACTGTGAAAATGGGAAATGTATTGACCACGATTAAAAAAGATATCGAAGGTCATGTTGGCGAAAAAGTGACATTAAAGGCAAATGGCGGAAGACGAAAGATTGTAGTAAATAAAGGAGTTCTAGAAAAGACATACGATAGTATATTCATTATAAGACTAGACAGTAATTGTCAGCGTACTGTTAGCTATAGTTATAGTGATGTACTTACAAAGACAGTTCAACTAGTATTTGCAGGATAACATATTGAGACATTCTATTAAGAATGTCTCTTTTTTATTTGGGAGCTTCTAAATAGGTTATTTCTCCAATATCTATATATTAAATAATAATTGTTCCAAAATCATAAAAATTTTTTTAGTTCAATGGCATAAGTAGTTATATTTCGGAACAATCCCATATATACATTATTAGTAGGTATTTTAGGAGGGAAAGTTTATGGATTTAGATCTGATAAAAGACTATATAGAGTATGAACAATCAATAGCTCAAAATGACGCAAAGATCTTTGTAAAAGAAGAGTATGTTATACCAGATACTCTTCCAGATGTAGAAAGCATACTAATGTTAGATGTTAAACCTATGATTACTAATAAAGAAGTTGGAACTGATAAGGTTAATTTAGAAGGTCAGTTGCAATATACTATTCTTTATATGGCAAAAGACAGTGGTGCTACAGAAGCACATTCAGTTACTTACAATGGTAATATGGCAGAGTCAATTAATATGGTTGGGGCTCAAGCTAATATGTATTGTGATGTAGAATTGAATATTGAACATATGGACTGTGTTATTATTAATGAAAGAAAGATATCAATTCAAGGATTTATGGTATGTAGATGTAATGGATACAATATAAATTCTTTTGAAATTGTTAAAGATGTTCATGAAGGTAAGGATATTCAATTCTTGAAGAAGCCAATGACTGTTGATAAGGTTATGGAACCAATAGAAGCAGAATTAGTTGGTAAAGCTGAAATGAAGATTGACATGGAGAAAAATGAGTGCTTAAAGGTTGTTAAGTACAATGTATTGATTGGTAAAAAAGATGTTAGAATACATGATGGAGGCCTAAAAATAGAGGCTATGGCAACTGTTTCTATATTATATAAAGGCAAGAATGGAAGAGAGTTATTCTGTATTTCAGATAATGTGCCATTGTATAAGGAAGTAACAGTAGATGAATTAAAACCAAATATGGAGTACTTTACTGATTTCTGCTTGAATTCTTTTGAATATGATGTTAGACAAGATGATATGGGAGAAAGCAGAATTATAGATGTAGAATTTATAGTAAAAGCTACTACTAACGTTATGTATAAAGAAGAAGTTGAAGTAATTCAAGATGGATATTCTCCAACTAAGCATCTTGATATGGAGACTAAGGAAAATAATATTAATGTTATCCAGGGTCATGGGTATAATGAGTGTATAGTTAAAGGTGATATTGAAACTAAAAATGATGATTTAAAACCAGTTAAGGTTATAATGACAACAGGAGCTGTAACAATCAGTGATAAGTATGTTAAGAATGATAAGGTTGAAGTTGAGGGTGTATTAAAAGTATGTGTAATTTACGCATCTGAAGACGATGAACATTATCTTGTTAACATGGAGGATGAGATACCATTTAGTGCTAAAGTTGATATAGCAGGTACCAATCCAAATATGCAGGCTGTAGCTAGTGTTGCATTAGAATCCATCGAAGGCAGCTTAGAAGGCGGTAATATTAACATTAGAGCTGTTGTTAGAGTTCACTGCAAGGTATTCTATACAGTCAAAAATAAATTTGTTGTTAGTATGTCTGTTAATGATGGTGAAGTTCCAAAGAAAAAGGCAAGTATTATTATTTATGTAGTTCAGCCTGAAGATACTCTTTGGGGAGTTGCTAAAAAATACTTAACTACAATAGAAGAAATTATTGGATTAAATGATTTATATGACGATGAGGATATTAAACCATCTCAAAAGTTAATAATTCCAGGAAGAGCAATAGTATAGCTATTAGTGCCATGGGGGTTAAGAAATTGACTTCTATGGCATTTTTATTTTGTGCATTCACGCTTGACGTTTCTATATAAAAAGCTTATTCTCTTTGTTAGTGAGGTGTTTGAATTATGAAAGTTAAGGCCTATGGAAAAATTAATATTGCTTTAGATGTAATCGGAAAGAGAGATGACGGCTATCATCTTTTAAAAATGATTATGCAGACGGTAAATATTTATGATGAACTTGAATTTAAAAAAAGTGCGAAGGGAATAAAGATAACTAGCAATAAATCCTTTGTACCTACTGACAATAGAAATCTAGTATATAAGGCTATAGAGTTATTTTGTAACACATATAGTGTTGAAAAGGCAATTTCAGTTCATATTGAGAAAAACATACCTGTAGAGGCTGGTATGGCAGGGGGAAGCACTGATGCTGCAGCGGCACTAAGGGCCATGAGAGATTTATATAAGCCTGAAATAAGTGATAAAGAGTTAATGGAGCTTGGAGTTAATATTGGAGCTGATGTACCTTATTGTATAAAAGGTGGAACAGCCTTGTGTGAGGGAATTGGGGAAGTTATTACTGAGCTTAAACCGTTTAAGGATAAGCTATTAGTAGTAGTTAAGCCTAACTTTGGAGTTTCAACTATTGCTACCTATAAAGGATTTAAACTTAGCGAAGTTAAACAGCATCCAAAGGTTGATGAGTTGATTGAAGCCATGAATAGAGATGATTTAAAATATGTAGCTGATAATATGATGAATTTGTTAGAGTTAGTTACATTAAAAGAACATGAGGAGATTTCAAGAATAAAAGAATTTATGTGTGCAGAAGGAGCTTTAGGCTCAATGATGAGTGGAAGCGGGCCGACAGTGTTTGGCTTTTTTGATAGTGAGGAAAAAGCAAATAAATGTGCTGAAATGTTAAAAGATAAATATAAAGAGGTCTTTGTAACTTCAACAATATAGTGGTTATAAAGTAAGCAAAGGGTATCGTGAATTTAAATTCTCGATACCCTTCTTATTTGTATATTATTTTTATTTAAAGCTCAAACTAAAGTGAAGTATATTATGAAATTTAAGGAGACGTGAACTGTGATAGAAACATTTATAGAACGAATAGATATGTACTTGGTTTTATTAGTTTTAGCTTCGGCTTACATGCTCATTGTTTCGGACTCGAGATATTTTAATAGAGAGAATAAGCAGAGGGCTAGAAATCAAAGTATAGCTATTGGAGTTGTTATGGCAATTATTACTGTTGGATTATATATTGTTAGGCAGACATGGTTATAACATAGAAGAGAAGGGAGTTTAGGCTATGAAGGAAAAGGTACGCACTAATATTTCTAAAAGTACAAAAGAGAATATGGCTTATGTCAGAGACCTCTTTAAGGATACCAGTGATATGGTTTTTAGAGAGTTTAATTGCGGGAACATTCTTTGTGCTTTAGTGTACATTGATGGAATGGCAGATAAAATTTTATTAGATGATTACGTTGTAGAGCCATTGATGGAGATGGCGGGTGAGGTAACAGATCCGGTAGAGCTAAAATCAAGAGTTATTTCTGTATCGGATATGAGGGAAGTAAAAACAATGACTGATGGCTTAGCAGCAGCATTGTCAGGAGAAACTCTTTTATTCATTGATGGATATCCTGGCGCTATAATTATTGCCACAAGAAGCTGGCCCAACAGGGGAGTTTCGGAGCCTTCATCAGAAACTGTTATAAGGGGACCTAGGGAAGGGTTTACTGAAACTATTAGATTTAACACTGCACTGCTTAGAAGAAGAATTAGGGATGTAGGGCTAAAAGTAGAAGCATCTCAATGTGGTGTAAGGTCAAAAACGGACATAGCCTTAGTGTATATAGATGACATTGTAAACATAGAAGTTTTAAAAGAATTAAGAAGGAGATTGAAAAGAATTGATATAGATGCCATTTTAGACAGCGGATACATAGAGCAGTTTATTGAGGATAATGAAAATACCCCATTTCCGCAGGTCCAAAGCACTGAAAGACCAGATGTGGTTTCGGCAGCCTTATATGAAGGCAGAATTGGAATTATAGTGGATGGTTCACCTTTTGTACTTATAGTGCCTGCTGTATTAGTTGATTTCTTCCAAGCACCAGATGATTATTATTCTAGCTGGATAACTGGAACCTTTGTAAGATTTCTGAGATTAATAGGGATTATGACATCTCTTATTATGCCTGCTCTATATGTGGCAGTGACATCCTTCCACGCAGACTTAATTCCTACAAAGCTGGCATATACTATTGCTGCCTCAAGGGAGGGTGTCCCATTTCCGGCTTATGTAGAAGTATTTTTAATGGAAGCTGCATTAGCGTTTTTGATTCAAGCCATAATAAAGCTTCCAAAGGCTATAAGCTCAACTATTGGTATTGTTGGTGGTTTAATTATTGGTCAGTCAGCTGTAAGTGCAGGGTTAGTTAGTCCGATAATGATCATTATATTAGGGACAACGGCAATAACTACTTTCTTGATTCCTAACTATGAAGTAACGGCTGCATTTACATACTTTAGAATTATGATTATTATTTTATCTGCGGTTTTGGGTTTGTATGGAATAATGCTTGGGGTAATATTCCTAGTAATTCATTTAACCAGGATTAAGAGTTTTGGTATTCCATACTTAGCGCCTGCAGTAGACTTGGTATGGAGTGATATGAAAGATTTATTTGTGAGACTACCTTTAAATAGATTTATAAAAAGACCAGAGTTTTTGAAGCCTCGCAATACTATAAGACAAAAAGAAGATACTAATTAAGGAGGATGAACTATGGAGAAAAAAGGATTTATTGAAGAATTTGCTCTGTTTGTAAGTCTTTCAGTTTCGATGATAGGTGTTGGAATATTTTACGCACCTTCTATTGTTGCAAAATATGTGGGGCCAAGTGGCTGGATTTCAGCATTGATTACTGGTGTGGAAATTTTAATAATTTTATATTTAATATATAAAGTTATTAGTTTGAATAAATTTAAAGACTTAACATTTATCTTGACCAGCAATTATGGAAGGCTTATTGGGAAAATAGTAGCAGTTGCATATTCAATATTAACTTTAATAGTATTAGCACTATCTCTTAGGACTTTTTCAGAAGTAATATCGATGTATTTATTAAAAAATACGCCGACGGAAGTTATAATAGCAACATTTATATTCATTGGTATGTATCTAAGCAGAGGTGGTCTTGCTAATGTGGTTCATTTTAATGAAATAGTATTTTGGATAATGTTTGTACCAATAGGAATAATGCTTCTATTAACTCTTCCAGCAGCAGATTTTAGTAATTTGCTTCCGATAGGAGGGTATCCCGTAAAAGATTATTTTTTATCTAGCTTTGAAATATTATTTTTGTTTAATGGATTTTCTATGGCATTCATATTAATGCCTTATGTAAAGAAAAGAAAAAAGATTAAATCTGTAATCTTTAAAAGCAGTATTTTCGTTACAATATTTTATATTATTATTTTAATTTTGGTTTCGGCAACCTTATCGTCTGTACAAACAGCGGATAGTATTTTTCCTACAATAACAATGCTGCAGTCTATAAGCTCAAGCAGTGGAATTTTAGAGAAGTGGGATAGTTTGATAATGGCTTTATGGGTTATATTTTATTTTACCTCTTTTGCAAATATATACTATTTTTCATCTATTATTTTAAAAGATGTATTCAATATTGAGGATGTTAGAATCTCATCAATGATATATGTACCTATTGTATATCTTGCAGCTATGATACCTGAAAATATAATTGATGTGAGAAATTTAAGGTTTAATTATCTTAGAGTTGGATTTATAGGGGTACTTTTAATAATCATAGGCTTAACTTTAGCTGTAAGTTTATTTAGAGTTAGAAGGAGGAGTGTTAGTGAAAAGTAAAGTTTTGAATTTAATTTTAGTATTATCATTAGCACTGTTACTTACAGGATGCTGGGATAGAATTGAGATTGATAGGAGAGCTTTCGTTTCAACCATAGGAATAGACGTTGGAAGTGACGTAGATAAAAAGGAATCCCTATCGGAAGATGTAGATATCAATAATTATAAAGATATGAATATGGTTAAAATAACTTATGGCTTCCCAGATTTACGTCATATGGATACACAAAAGGGAACAACAGAAGGACTTTCATTAACTGTAGATGGATATTCACCAACAGATGCATATTTTAAAGCTGCGAGTATGAGTAGCAGAAGTCTTCATTTTGGACATAGCAAGCTTCTTCTTTTGAGCAATAAGGTTTTTGACTATCCAGAATTAGAAAAGGAGATTTTAGATTATATTGAGAGAGAACCTAATTTAAATAGGTCTATAATCATGGCTATAGTTAAAGGAAATACAGAGGGTTATATAAAGGTTAAGCCAATGATGGAGGACGGTATAGATAGTTATATAACAAATCTTCTTGGAAACAGCAGAATTACGGGTACTATATCTCCTATAACATTAACTAAGTACATTGATATGGTTAAGTCTAAGTCTATAAGCATGCTTCCTGTATTTGATTTAAAAAGTGAGGACGAAATTGAGTTAGAAGGCGTCGCTGTTATAGAAAACAATAAAATAAAAGCTTACTTAAATAATAATGAAATAGAAAATGTACAAATTCTTAGAAGTGACATTGGTTCAAGTAAAAAGGTTGTTACCAGCGGAGGTCATCCCATAGATTATTATATAGAGACTGTGGATTCTAATTTAGATATAAAATACATAGATAATAAACTACATTTAAAATACTCTATTTTTGCAGAGGGGGATTTAGCAGGATATTATACTGATGCTAAGGAAATCGAAGCTAAAGATATTAAAATTCTTGAAGAAGAATTAAATACACAGATGGAGAAGGAACTGCTAGAGGTAGCTTACAGAACAAAGAATGATTTAAAACTAGATGTGTTAGAAATTGAAGATAAGGTGAAAAAATATCATTATAAGCTTTGGGAAAGCATTAAGGATAATTGGTCAGAGGAATTTCAAAAAGCAGAGATTTCTATAGTAGTTAAAAATCAAATTAGAACTGTAGGAATTATAAATTAAAGATCAAATAAATTTAAAAGTTATGTATATAACTTGTCCAAGTGGCAATAATTTGAGTATAGATGAAAGTGTTGGGGGAGGAAAAAACATGAAGAAAAATATACCTGGAATTATTGTCACTTTACTTTTAATGATAATTACTATTGGATTTATAAATATAAATACGGTAAAAGCTCAAAGCAAGGATATGGATAATCAAGTGGATGGGCAAGAAGATATAACGGTTGAGGAAATCGCTGAAAAACTAATTAGATTTCATGTTATAGCAAATAGTGATGGAAAAGCGGACCAAGAGCTTAAATTAAAGGTTCGTGATGAAGTTTTAAAATATATACAGCCAATACTTAAAGAAAGTACAAGTATTGAAGAATCAAGAATAATATTAACTGAGAAGAATGAGGAGATTTTAAAGATTGCAGAGAGAGTTATTGAAGAAAATGGATATGATTATAAAGTTCAATCAACTTTATCTAAAGAGTATTTTCCAGTTAAAACTTATGGAAATATAACTTTGCCACAAGGCCAATATGAAGCTTATAGAATTATTATAGGAAGTGGAGAAGGTCAGAATTGGTGGTGTGTAATGTTTCCGCCTATATGCTTTGTTGATATAACTAAGGGCGAAGTTGCTTATGAAGAAACTGAAAAAGAGATGAAAAGCGTATTAAATGAAGATGAGTTTAATATGGTTGATAATACAAGTAAGGAGAATAATAAAAAAACTAGTAAAAATGATAATAAAACTGATAAGAATGATAACAAAAGTGTAAAGGTAGTAGATAATACTGAAGATAAAAATGTAGTAGTAAAGTTTAAGGTAGCTGAAATGTTTAAAGGACTTATGAAGTAGTAAAATAAAATAATAATACAATAAAATGATGAAGAAACTCTGCCTCACATGCGGTTGGTGGAGTAATCAGCTGAGTAAGTGCGAGGTGCTAAATCAAAGATTTAAACTCTCACTTAAGTTCTGATAATCAAATCAAAGATTTGGAGGATCATTTATTGAATATGTTAGTGAACATGGATAAAATAAAGAGTATAATTATTTGTGTTCACTATTTATTTTATCTATGAATAAGGTGTACAGAGGATAAATATTTTTAGGAGTGATATTAATGAAAAAGAAAATAGCAATATTGTTTGGCGGTCAGTCAACAGAACATGAGGTTTCTAGAGTGTCTGCTACTTCTGTTTTAAAAAATATAGATAATGACAAGTATGTTGTGTATCCAATAGGAATAACTAAAGATGGACAATGGTTTCAGTATAAGGGTAATGTAGACAATATAGGCAGTGGGAAATGGGAAAGTGATTCTGAAAATAAAATTGAAGGTGGAATCAATCTATTACTTAATAAAGAAGTTGATGTAGTATTCCCAGTTCTTCATGGAATGTATGGTGAAGATGGTACAATGCAGGGGTTCTGCAAACTTATGAATCTTCCATGTGTAGGGCCATCAGTAATGAGCTCTGCAGTTTGTATGGATAAGGTTTATACAAAGTATTTATTAGAGCATGAGGGAATAAAACAAGCTGATTATGTAGTTGTAAATGCTTTTGATTACAGTAAAGATACAAAACAATTTACAGATGCAATTGAAAGTAAATTAGGGTACCCATGTTTTGTAAAACCTGCTAACAGTGGTTCATCTGTTGGTATAACTAAGGCACATAACCTATCAGAATTGAAAAATGGCTTGGAAGAAGCTCTAAAACATGACAGAAAAGTACTTGTTGAGGTTGGTCTTAATGCAAGAGAAATAGAGGTAGCTGTTCTTGGAAATGATGATCCAAAGGCTTCTATTGCTGGAGAAGTTATTCCGGCTAAAGAGTTCTATGATTATGAGGCAAAATACCAAAATGCATCTTCAAAGCTATTAATACCAGCAGCTTTAAATGATGAAGAAATGAAGCATATTAGAGAGCAAGCAGTTAGAATTTATAAAAAACTTGACTGTGCTGGAATGGCTAGAGTAGATTTCCTTGTTGATAAGGAAACTGGAGAGGTATATTTAAATGAGGTTAATACACTTCCTGGATTCACAAGTATAAGTATGTATCCTAAGATGTGGGAAGCATCAGGTCTTCCATATAATGAGCTTATTAATGAGTTAATCGAATTAGCAATAGAAAGAGGCTAATATGCTAGTGCTGCATTTATTTTTAAGAAAAAAGTAGATATGTTTGTATTAAACCATTACTTTCAAGTTGATTATAAGAGCAGATAATAGTAGAATGAGACTGTACCAATGAAGAATTCTTATGTTAGTTTTATAGCATATGGTACACCATATTATAAAAAGGTTAGGTGAAATATTATGACAAGAGCATTAGCAATGGTTTCAGGTGGATTAGACAGTATTCTTGCAGCAAAATTAATTAAAGATCAAGGAATTGATGTAATAGGGATTTGTTTTAGATCTCATTTCTTTAATGAAGAAAATGCGAAAAAGATGGTAAAACAAATTGATATTCCTTTAAAAGTAGTGGATTTTAGTCCAGCTCATTTTGAGATGGTTAAAAACCCAAAGAATGGATATGGTAAGAATATGAATCCATGTATAGACTGTCATGCTATGATGATGAGATACTGTGGACAGTTATTAGAGGAACTAGAAGCAGATTTTATAATAACAGGTGAAGTTTTAAACCAAAGACCGATGTCACAAAACAGAATGGCTTTAGATAGAGTTAAGAAGGAAAGTGGAATTGAATCAAAGATTTTAAGACCACTTTGTGCAAAGATGCTTGCTCCAACAGAGATGGAAGAAAATGGGCTAGTTGATAGAGAGAAGCTTATGAACATTCAAGGAAGATCTAGAAAGGTTCAAATGGAACTTGCAGAGCAGTGGGGAATTAAAGAATATCCATCTCCAGCAGGTGGCTGCAAACTTACTGAACCAAACTATTCAGTAAGACTTAAAGAACTTTTATCTTTCAATAAAGATCCAGAAGAGAGAGAATTAGGCTTATTAAGAGTTGGACGTCACTTTAGAGTAACGCCTAATGCTAAGGTTATTTCAACAAGAACTCAAGATGAAGTAGCACTACTTAAGAAGTATTTAGGTAAAGATGATACTATATTATTAGTTAAAGATTTTAATGGTTCTATGGTTGTTATCATAGGCGAAGCTACAGAAGAAGTAATAAGTTTTGCTGCTAAAGTGGCAATAAGATATAGTAAAGGAAAAGATGAACCAAAGGTTACTGTAAAATATGCTAAATTCGGTGAACAGAATCATGGAACTATCGATGAGGTTTGTGCAACTGATGCAGAGTTAGATGCCCATATAATCCAATAAGAGTATTTACTGGGAAGTGAGGGGTGGATTATGAGTAAGGATGCAGTTATTAGTGTATGCAGTGTTCAAAATAATGAGGAACAGGAACGTATTGAAATAGTTAGTCCAGGAACATTTGTTAAAGAAAATGATGAATTTGTTGCAACATATAATGAAACAGAACTATCTGGTTTAGGAAATACAGTAACAACATTCCGTATTGGGGAAAATTATTTTAATATGATTAGAACTGGTGATATAAACACAACTATGGAATTTAAGAATGGTAAAAGAGCAGCTATTCTTTACAACACACCACATGGTGCTTTATCTATCAGAATCAAAACTAATAAAGTAAAAATAAATATAAATGAAGATGGCGGAAAAATTAATGTAGATTATGATGTTATTGTTGCTAAAAATGAAATCATAAATACAAAGCTAGAAGCCACAATCAAAGTAAAATAATAATAAATTACATTTAAGAGTTATGCACCAATGAAATGTGTGTAACTCTTTTTTTATTAATCAAGATTAGGAATTAATTTTAAGTGAAGAGTATAGGAAGGTTTTTCGTTGTTAGGTTTTGAAGGAGGGGTTAAGGGTGTATTGCTTTAATGATATTTTAGGGGTTAGTGATGAAATTAATAAAGTAAAAGCTATCGGTATGATGGCATGTCAAACTTCTTCACCGGTTTTTATTTATGGAGAAACAGGAACGGGAAAAGAGATGATGGCTCAAGCTATCCACTGTAAGTCAATCAGATATAAAAAGCCATTTGTAGCTCAAAATTGTTCGGCAATTCCAGAAAATCTTTTAGAAAGTACTTTTTTTGGTGTTAGTAAGGGGAGTTTCACTGGTGCAGTAGAAGCTGAAGGAATTTTTGAGGCTGTTCAAGGTGGGACTTTATATTTAGATGAATTAAACTCAATGGACATTTCTTTTCAGGGAAAGCTTCTCAGGGTTATACAAGAAGGTGAGTTAAGACGACTTGGAGAAAATAAAATCCGGAAGGTGGATGTGAGAATAATTGCATCTGTAAGTGAAGACCCAGAAATTTTAATTAAGACTAATAGATTAAGAAAAGATTTATATTATAGACTGAATGTTATTAGAATTGATATTCCAGCTTTGGATGAAAGAAAAGAAGATATACCACTTTTAGTTAATAGTTTTATAAGTAAACATAATTTAAAATTACAAGCTAATATAGATGGAATAACAGAGGAAGCTTTAAAAGCTATTATGAAAAAAACTTATGATGGCAATGTGAGAGAGCTTGAACATTTGATTGAGGGAGCTATTATATTGAAGCAAAAGGGTATTATTGATAGCTGCGATCTTAATATAAAAGAAAATTTAAATACTTCGTTGAAATGCAGGTTAGAGATAATGGAAAAGAAGTATATAAAAGAAGCATTGATTATATGCGATTACAATGTAAGCAGAGCAAGTGTTTTTTTGGACATACCAAGACAAACACTACAGTATAAGATGAAAAAGCATAAAATTATGTTATAAACAAAGTGGTTATCATACTGGTTTTATGTAAATTTATATAAAGACAAGTATTTGAATAAATGATATAATTATGGACAAAATAGGGAGTAGATGTTTTATGTTTTAAAATGCTACAAATATTTTGTAATAATTCTAGTAAGTAAATATGTTGTAGATTATAAAAAAGGTAGTGTATACTAAGATATATAATCAAAGTATATCTTTGGTTTTATTAGTCAAACTTATTTTTAGAGCGCTTCTTCAAGTTGAGTATAGAAGGCTTTCCCTTTAAAAAATCTTTTCCGATTTTCATTTTAAGAAATTTGTGCCGAATTTATATAAATGATTCCAAAATGTAGTTTAGTTTTAAAATTATAGGTTAATTAGGAGGTGATCCTTTGGATAATGGTAATTTATATAGCAAAAGTGTTATAGAATTAAAGGCTATTGCAAAGGAATTAGGAATAAAGAATATTTCCAAGCTGAAAAAAAATGAGTTAATTGATGAGATAGATAAAATATCACAAAATAGTATGAGTGAAAAAATGGAGAAATCTACATTAGAACCGGCAGAAATTAAAAGAGAAGGAGTTGTTCTTAGAGAAAAAATTTCTAGGAAAAACTCAGAAGAGGATAACGATATAATGAAGGGCAATACGGAAAGTACATATAGTACGGAGAGACAAATTGAAAACTCAAGCTCTGAAGTGAATAAAGATTCAGAGAGAAATAGAGAAAATTCAAGCTACGATATGAGTAGAAGTAATGGAGACGGAAATTCAGATGAAAGAGTAGTTTCAGCTGAAGAAAAAAGAGAACGTTTAAAAAGTTTAATTAGTGAATCAGAGACGGCAAAAGGTGTATTTGAATTAAGTGACAATGCTAACTTTGGACTTTTAAGAATGAATAATTATCTAAGCGGAAATGATGATATTTATGTATCTATTTCACAGGTTAGAAGATTTAATCTTAAAACAGGTGATGAAGTTGAAGGTAAGGTTAGAATGTCTAAGGATGGAGAGAAATATAAGGCTCTTCTTCAGGTTAACAAAATAAATGGAGAGAACCCAGAAAAGGCTGTTGGAAGAATGCCTTTTGAAAAACTTACTCCTATATACCCAATGGAGAGATTACAGCTTGAGACAACGGATTCTAGAGATTTATCCACAAGAATAATGGATGTTATTGCACCTATCGGAAAGGGGCAAAGGGGCGTAATAGTAGCTCCGCCTAAGGCTGGAAAAACATCTATTCTAAAGAAGATTGCACATAGTATTGCAGAGAATCATCCAGAGGTAAAGGTAATTGTACTTCTTATAGATGAAAGACCAGAGGAAGTTACAGATATGCAAAGGTCTATCAAAGGAGATGTTATTTACTCTACTTTTGATGAAGAGCCAGAACATCATGCTAAGGTTGCTTACATGGTTCTAGAAAGAGCTAAGAGAATGGTTGAGCAAGGACAAGATGTTATTATACTTTTAGACAGCTTAACTAGACTTGCAAGAGCCTATAATTTAACAATAACGAGAACAGGAAGAACCTTATCAGGGGGATTGGATACTGGTGCGCTTTTAATGCCTAAAAAGTTCTTCGGAGCTGCGAGAAATGTTGAGGAAGGTGGAAGTTTAACTATCCTTGCAACTGCTTTAGTTGAAACTGGAAGCAGAATGGACGATATGATTTTTGAAGAGTTTAAGGGAACTGGTAATATGGAGGTTCATCTTGACAGACAGCTTCAGGAAAGAAGAATATTCCCTGCCATTGATATTTATAAATCTGGAACACGTAGAGAAGATTTATTATTTACACAAAAGCAGCTAGAAGTATCTTATGCAATTAGAAAGATAATGTATAAGACAGGAAATCCACAAATAGTAACTGAAAAATTATTAGAATTATTATCTAAAACTAAAAGTAATGATGAGTTTTTTGAAATAGTATCTAAAAATCAAGATATATTGAAGTAGAATAAAAGCAACTTTAAAGAGTGATATGTTAAATATTCATTCTTTAAAGTTGCTTTTAAAATAAAAAATAGGAGAAGTAAAACTTCTCCTAACTTAAAAATATATATGATTATTCGCTTTTAAGGTTGAACTTCTTCATGAATCTGTCAACTCTTCCGCCAACATCTACATTCTTCTGCTTACCTGTGAAGTATGGATGACATTGAGAACAAATATCAACTTTTAACTCGTCTTTAACAGATCCAGTTGTAAAAGTATTTCCACATGCACATTTAACTACAGCTTCATTGTTATACTTTGGATGTATTCCGTTTTGCATTACATTTCACCTCTTTCGATATTACATATATATCCGTATTATCAACTATTAGATTATAGCATATGCATATTTTTCAGTCAAGGTAATGATTTTTTTAATACTTTTTACTTACTTTGGTATTTGAACATAGAATATTAATTTGATTAATCATATCATTTCTAATAAAATATTATGTATATGATTAATGAATGAGTATACTATGGAGGAATATGACAATGAGTAAGCTATACTTTAGATATGGAGCAATGAATTGTGGGAAATCAACAAACCTTCTTCAAGTAGCATTTAACTATGAAGAAAGAGGCATGAAGGCGATTATAATAAAACCTAAAACTGATACAAAGGGTGGAGAGAAAATAGTTTCTAGATTAGGGGTAACTAGACAGGTGGATTTGTGTCTAGGAAGTGAAGAGAATATTTTTAAATCAGTTGAAGATTATATAAAAGAGAATGGCGATATACATTGTATATTAGCGGATGAGGTTCAATTTTTCAAAGCAAAACAAGTTGACGAACTTTTTAAAATTGCTGTAATACTGGATGTACCAGTAATCTGTTATGGGCTTAGAACTGATTTTCAAATGCAGGGCTTTGAGGGGAGTGAAAGGTTATTGCTACTTGCGCATAGCTTGGAAGAATTGAAGACAATTTGTAAATGTGGTAAAAAAGCAATTGTTAATGGAAGAAAAATTAATGGTAAGTTTGTATTTGAGGGAGATCAGGTTGCCATAGATATGGAAGACAACGTGGAGTATGAGTCTCTTTGCGCAGAGTGTTATTTTAAATTCAAAGCCATATCAGAAGAAATGAGATAAGTAAGATGAATTCATAGGTATATTAATTTATACTCCAAGGGTATTCATAAGCTGGGAGTATTATAGTCTGGAATGAGTAATAAGTAATTAAATAAAATTTTTATTTTTACAATATGAAAATTCTTTATAAATAAGTTGTAGAAAAGGTAGGTGTAATTATGGAGAAGAAGACAACCGTTGGGGGGCAGGCTGTAATTGAAGGTGTAATGATGAGAGGAACCAAAGGGCTTGCAACTGCAGTAAGGCTTCCAAATGGAAATATTGAGATAAAGACAGAAAATAGTTCTAGTTATACTAAAAAAAATAAAATTCTTGGACTTCCACTTATAAGAGGTTTTGTTTCTTTAATAGAATCATTAATAGTGGGAATAAAGAGCTTAGAGTATTCGGCATCTTTTTTTGAAGATGAAGAAGAGGAAGAGTCTAAATTTGATAAGTGGTTTGATAAAACATTTAAGGATAAGGGAGATAGTATTTTAATGGGAATATCTCTTGTTTTATCTTTAACTTTTTCAGTAATATTATTTTTTATATTGCCAACAACTTTGGCGAGTCTTATGAAAAAATATGTAACGGATAATGCTTTGGCATTAAATATATTAGAAGGTGTAATAAGAGTTTTGATATTCTTAACGTATATAGTGCTTATTGGTAAAATGAAGGATATATATAGACTTTATCAATATCATGGGGCAGAACACAAAACTATTTTCTGTTATGAAAATGGAATTGATCTAACTCCAGAAAATGCTCAAAAGTTTGGCAGACTTCATCCTAGGTGTGGAACAAATTTCATGTTCTTAGTAATGGTAATTAGTATAATTATTTTCTCATTTACAGGATGGGAATCACTTGGACAAAGGGTTGTTTCAAGAATTTTATTATTACCTTTAGTTTCAGGAGTAACATATGAAATCATCAGATGGCTTGGAAAAAGTGATAGTACTATATCAAAAATTATTGCATGGCCAGGACTATTATTGCAAAAGATAACTACAAAAGAACCTGATGAAAAAATGCTAGAGGTTGCAATCGCGTCTCTTAAGGCGGCAGAAGGGTTAGAATAGAATAAACGAGGAATAATATGAATATAAGTGAAGCATTATCAAGTGGGTATAATTTATTAAAAGAAGCTCAAATTGAGTCTTATATAATTGATACGCAGCTTTTATTAAGCAGAGTATTAAATGTTGATAAGTTATATCTAATTATGAATAGAAAAGAAGAGCTATCTAAAGAGATAGAAGTAAAATTTGAGGAGCTTTTAAAAAAGAGAAAAGAAAAAATGCCAATAGCATATATTCTTAATGATGTAGAATTTATGGGACTTCATTATTATGTGAAAGAAGGAGTTTTAATTCCAAGACCAGATACTGAAATTCTTGTGGAAGAATGCTTAACAATTATAAAAAATAATCAGTTGAAAACAATATGTGATATGTGTTGTGGAAGTGGTGCCATAGGTTTAGCTATTGGAAAGCATATGGAAGGCACTAAGGTCTGGCTATATGATATAAGCGATACGGCTATAGAGGTTAGTAGCAGAAACCGAGAGATTCTTGGACTTGAAAGAAGAACCAACATCATAAAAAGTGATTTGTTTGAGAGGCCTTTAAAGGAAAAGATGAAATTTGACATGATAGTTTCAAATCCGCCATATATCGAGGAACACATAATTCCAACGCTTATGGAAGATGTTAAAAATTATGAACCTCATTTAGCGTTATCTGGTGGACCAGATGGGCTAGAGTTTTATAGACGTATTTGTGAAGATGGAAAAGAGCTTTTAAATCCAAGTGGTTATATGTGTTTTGAAATAGGGTATAATCAAGAACAAGAGACTAAAGAGCTTTTAAGAGAAAACGGCTTTATTGATATATACAGCCTGAGGGATTTAGGTGGTAATTTTAGAGTTGTTATAGGGAAATTACCTTAGATGATGCTCCAAGCCTATGATTTGGCAAGCAGAACTTAAGTGAGGGTCTAAATCATTAATTTAGTATCTCGAAGTTACTCAGGTGAGTAGCTCCACCAAAATATGGTAAGGTTGAGTTTCATTAGAAATTAATAAGGAAAGATTAAGGATGAAGGGTTATGGAAAGGATTCCTACAGAATTCTTGGAAAAGTATTAAGAAGTTCAAAAGGAGTTTCTACATTAATTTTTCATTTTTCATCTTTCATTTAATAGTCAATGTACGTAAAATTATGATATAATATTACGATATGAAAAGAGATTAAGATTAAATACGGAGAGTGTTATATATATGTTAGAGAGATTAGATTTTTTAGAGAACAAATATGATGAATTATCCAACAAAATTAGTGATCCAAGCATAATGGCTAACCAAAAAGAATGGCAGAAGTTATGTAAGGAGCATGCAGAGGTTGAAATTATAGTTGGAAAGTACAGAGAGTACAAAGAAGCAGAAGCTGCATTAGCAGATAATAAAGAAATGCTTAATGAAGAATCAGATAGAGAAATGAGAGAAATGATTCAAGAGGATATTAAAGCATTAACAGAGCAAGTTGAAACAGTAAGAGATGAAATAAGAATTCTTTTATTACCAAAGGACCCTAATGATGATAAGAACGTATTTATCGAAATTAGAGGTGGAGCGGGTGGAGACGAAGCAGCTCTATTTGCAGCAAACTTATTTAGAATGTACACAAGATATGCTGAAAGACATAGATGGAAAGTTGAAATCATGAGTGCTAATGAAACTGATATCGGTGGATTTAAAGAAGTTGTATTCATGGTTAAAGGCGATAAAGCTTATAGTAAGTTAAAGTATGAAAGTGGAGTTCACAGAGTTCAGAGAGTCCCAGATACAGAATCAAGTGGAAGAATTCACACATCAACTGCTACAGTTGCAGTTCTTCCAGAAGTTGAAGATGTAGATATTGATATAAACATGAATGATATTAAAGTTGACGTGTTCAGAGCATCAGGAAACGGTGGACAGTGCGTTAATACAACTGACTCAGCAGTAAGAATGACTCACCTTCCAACAGGACTTGTTGTATCTTGTCAAGATGAAAAATCACAGTTAAAGAACAAAGAAAAAGCATTAAAAATCTTAAGAGCTAGATTGTTTGAAGCAGCTGAAGCTGAAAGAGCAAAAGGAATAGCTGATGACAGAAAGAGCCAGGTTGGAACTGGAGATAGAAGTGAGAGAATAAGAACTTACAACTATCCTCAAGGAAGAGTTTCTGACCATAGAATAGGACTAACTCTTTATAAGTTAGAAGCATTCTTAGATGGGGATATAGATGAAATGCTTGATGCATTGATAACTACAGACCAAGCAGAAAAAATGAAAGAAATGGGTAATGGCATCTAATTTGCCTTTTAAAGGATTAGGAGAGTAGTATATGGATATAAATAAAGTCCTGAAGAAGCAAAGAAAATCTTATGTAAGATTTATGCTGTCCATGGGCTTTATTTTTCTGTTATTGCCTATGGTGTTATGGCTCACAAAGCAGATAACAACATTTTTTTTAGGATATCTGGTGATTATAGAGGCATTAATACTTGCCCTTATGATTATGAGATATAATGAGGAATATCTGAAGAGCGAGCTGGTAAATGATAAAATTGCAATTTCTATACTGGGTGGGAGAGTAAAATATAAAATCTCTTACAGCAAGGTTGCTTTAGTACATACAATTCCAAATGAGAAGTATTTTGATATATTAATAATAACTAAATCAAATTTTAGAAATAAAAGAATGAGAGTTGTAACTAAAAAAGCCCTTGAAAAGTATTCTGATATCGAGAAGCATTACAGAAAAATAAAAATGCCTGAAAGTGGAAGCTACTATTATTTTATAGTTAGAAGAGGTGGAGCAAAGAAATACCTTTTATTAGACTTACTATATAAGTATTCAGTATCGGCTATATTTACTGAAAGTGCTGTAAAAAACATAAAAGAATATAGAAATTTGAATACGCTCTAAGGCAAAAACTTTAAAGCTGAATAAAATCAGCACTCCATAAATATATTTAAGTGAAGTTTATTATTTATGGAGGGGGATTATGAATAATACAATATTTATTATAGGGATATTTTCGGCAGTTGTATCCCTGATAGGAACAATGGTGGGTGCCTTTATAGGTGTATCTATAAAAAATCCTACTGAAAAACTTTTAGGTACATTATTGTCCATTGCGACAGGCATAATTATATCAATAATTTTTTTAGAGTTAATACCAGATTCAATAGAGCATATTGGATTTTTTAAGACTCTCATTGTAATAGTTATTGGTATAGCAATAATATATCTAGTGGATAGAATGATAAAGATAGCTAATGACAGTAATCAGATTTCTGCTACGAGAATAAATCATACTAAGGTAGCAATATTAATGGCTTTAGGACTCATGATGCATAACTTCCCAGAAGGAATTATTATGGGATTTGGTTTTGTTAAGGGGTCAGGATTAGGTGTTAAAATGAGTATTTTAATATCCATTCATGATATTCCAGAAGGAATAGCGATAGCAGCTCCATTAATTGCTGCGGGCAAGAAGCCATTCAAGATACTGTGGTATAGCTTTTTAGTAGCATTTCCAACAGTAATAGGTGCTTGGCTTGGTATAATAATGAATAACATATCCACAGCATTTTTGGGTTATAGTATAGCCTTTGCTAGTGGAATAATGATTTATGTTGCATTTGGTCAAATGCTGCCAGAGAGTAATGAATTAAATAAAAGTTACTCTAATGCAATGTGGATTATTATTGGTATAATATTTGGATTCGTAATGATAAATTTATTTTAACTATTAAGGTGGGGGAAAAGTGATGAAAACAAAAGTTGCGATGTTGAGTGAGAATGCCGTAGATAAGAGAATAATAAATGATGCAGCACTTAAGATAAGAGACGGAGGTATTGTGGCTTTTCCAACGGAAACTGTATATGGATTAGGAGCAGATGCTTTAAATGAAAAAGCAGTAGCTAAAATTTTTGAAGCGAAGGGAAGGCCACAGGATAACCCGCTTATAATTCATGTTGCAGATTTTAATATAGATGAGTATGTTACAGAAGTTCCAGATATGGCAAAGGATATAATGCAGAAGTTTTGGCCAGGACCAATAACAATTATATTAAATAAGAAAGAAATAGTACCAAGTATTACAAGTGCTGGACTTGATACTATAGGTATAAGGATGCCTCAAAATAATATAGCAAGGGAACTTATCAAGGCCTCAGGGGTACCAATTGCTGCACCATCGGCTAATATATCAGGAAGGCCAAGTCCGACAGATATGGAAAGCTGTGTTGAAGACTTAGATGGGAAGGTAGATTATATTATTGGAGGCGAAAACAGTATAGTTGGGGTAGAATCAACTATAGTAGATTGTACTGTTAATCCGATTTGTGTATTAAGACCAGGAGCTGTTACATTAGAGATGCTTCAAACTGTTGATAGCAATGCATACATTGATCCAGCTATATTATCAAAACCTAAAGAGGATTTTAGACCAAAGGCACCTGGAATGAAGTATAGACACTATGCTCCAAAGGCGCCAGTTAAAATAGTATCTGGTGAAATTGATAAAGTAGTTGCAAAAATTAGTGAAATGGTATTAAATTATAATGAACAAGATAAAAAGGTAGGCGTTATAGCCACTGATGAAACTAAAGATTTATATAAAAATCAAATAGTTGTATCTCTTGGTTCAAGAGAAAATTTAAATGATATAGGAAAAAACCTATTTAAGGTACTTAGAAGCTTTGATAGTATGGATGTAAACATAATACTTTGTGAAGCATTTGAGGAAGTTGGTGTTGGTACAGCTATAATGAATAGACTTAAAAAAAGTGCTGGCTTTGATATCTTAGAAGTTTAGTGGAGGTAATTTATGAAAATAGCAATAGGTAGTGACCACGGTGGATTAAGACTTAAGAAAGATGTAATTAAACATCTTGAGAAAAAGGGAATTGAAGTGAAAGACTTCGGAACGTACACAGAAGAATCATGTGATTATCCAGATTATGCAAATGCTGTTGGAAAAGCTGTAGTAGCTAAAGAGTTTGACTTTGGTATCTTAATTTGTGGAACAGGTATAGGAATAAGCATAGCTGCAAATAAAATATCAGGAGTTAGAGCAGCTTTATGTAGTGATACATTTAGTGCACATGCAACTAGAGAGCATAACAATGCAAATATATTAGCTATGGGTGAAAGAGTCGTAGGACCTGGATTAGCCTTAGATATAGTTGATGCTTTTCTTGGTGCTGAATTTGAAGGCGGAAGACACCAAAACAGAGTTAATAAAATTACTGATATAGAAAAAGAATACAGTAGATAATCTAAGGAGGGTACATATAATGAGTAAAGTTACACAAATCAATCATCCATTAATACTACATAAGTTAGCATTTATGAGAGATAAAAACACAGGATCTAAGTATTTCAGAGAGTTAGTTGAAGAGGTTGCAATGCTTATGGCATATGAAGTAACAAGAGATCTTCAAACAGAAACAGTTGAAATTGAGACACCAATCTGTACGGCTAAATGCCAAATGCTTGCAGGTAAGAAAGTTGCCATAGTTCCAATATTAAGAGCAGGTCTTGGAATGGTTGATGGTATGCTTAAGCTTATACCAGCTGCTAAGGTTGGTCATATAGGAATGTACAGAGATGAAGAAACTTTAATGCCAGTAGAGTATTTCTGTAAATTACCACAAGATATTGAAGAAAGAGATATAATCGTTACAGATCCAATGCTTGCTACAGGTGGATCTGCTATTGATGCAATCAATGCTTTAAAGAAAAGAGGAGCAAAGAATATAAGACTTATGTGTCTTGTTGGAGCACCAGAAGGCGTAAAAGCTGTTATGGAAGCACATCCAGACGTTGATATATACTTAGCTTCAATTGATGAAAAGTTAAATGAACATGGATATATAGTACCAGGCCTAGGCGATGCTGGTGATCGTTTGTTCGGAACTAAATAATATTTTAATCATAAAAAGTACTAGAAATTAATGATAATTTCTAGTGCTTTTTTTGTTTCGAGAATAGGCAGATAAATGAAAATAATGAATCATTGTGAAAAAATTACTTCATATTATATAATATTAGAATGAGGCTATATTTATAAATGTTTATAAATGCTTACAAATATTTATAAATACATGAAAATATAGATAGAATAAGATTATAATTGAATATTTCGTTAGTATGAATAATCATTTTTTTGAATTAAATTGATTGTTATCATTCTAACAATTGTGATTTGATTCAAAAATAAAAACACCACAGTCAAATGACTATGGTGTTTTTTTATATAAGGTATATAGGCAAACAAATTTAGTTTTGGGAGATTATTTACCGAAGTATCTGTTTAATAATCCTAAGAAAGCTTTTCCGTGTCTAGCTTCATCTTTACACATTTCATGAACTGTATCGTGGATAGCGTCTAATCCAAGTTCTTTTGCTCTCTTAGCAAGTTTTAATTTTCCATCAGTTGCGCCATATTCAGCATCAACTCTAACTCTTAAGTTTTCTTTAGTGTCAGCAACAACAACTTCACCTAATAATTCAGCGAATTTAGCAGCGTGCTCAGCTTCTTCAAAAGCTATTCTCTTGTAAGCTTCAGCAACTTCTGGGTATCCTTCTCTATCAGCTTGTCTGCTCATAGCTAAGTACATTCCAACTTCTGTACATTCACCAGTGAAGTTAGCTCTTAAACCTTCAACGATTTCTGCGTCAACACCAGCACCAGCACCTATTCTGTGCTCATCAGCCCAAACTAGTTCTCCTGACATTTCTTCGAATTTGTCAGCACCTACTTTACATACTGGACAAACTTCTGGAGCTGTTTCTCCTTCGTGAATATAACCACAAACTGTACATACGAATTTTTTCATAATATATTCCTCCTTAAATCAATTAAATTATATTTATTTTTTATTTGCTAAAATCTTGCGTCTCATCTCTATGTACTAATCATACAACAATAAATAACTATTGTCAATGGATAATTATTATTTGTTAATAAAATTTTTAAAAAATGTTTCGACAAGAAACAAGAAAAAATAAATGTTAATTTTTAATATAATGTTATATATGTTGTAAACGTACATATGTATTGTAACATATCAATATTGTAAAATACTACAAAAAATTCTTTAATATATATACTGTTTCATGAATTTTTTGTGATCATTTCGTTAAAATTTAAAATAATTCAAGAGAAATCGAGTAAACAAAAGAGAAACGAAGGAACGGTGAACTAAATATTAAAAAATATGTTAATTTACACAAATTTGAATTAAAATGATATTTTTGAATATGATATTTTGAGAGTATAATATCAGCATGTGCAAGGAGTGTGAATTTATGGGGGATGAGTTAAAGCATCTATTAAAAACAATAGGCTTGTATGATTTAATAATTGGATGTATTGTTTCAATAATTTTGTGGAGATTCTTTGGAAGTGCAGCCATATTGTTTTTATCTGGAATTGGACTGGGATTTATTAATTTTTTAATTAACTCATGTGCCACAAGAAAAATGGTAGACAAGCAGAAAGGTGGAGGAATAACATATATTCTATCTCTATTTGTCAGAATCATAGTTATTTGTGGACCAGCCATCATTATTTTTACACAGAGTGAGGTGAGTTTTTTTATTTTCATAAGTGGGTACATTTCACAGATATTATCAATAGTATGTTATGGAGTTAATTTAAGACGACGGGAAGGGGTGTGATTTGGTGGAAGAGTCAATAATATTATTTTCTATTAATTTATTTGGTTATGAATTTCCGGTTTATTTAAGTATTTTTATACAATGGATAATTATATTTGGCACATTAGTATTGTCCATGCTATATAGCAGACAGGTAAAAATGATACCAGGTAGAGTTCAAGGTTTAGTTGAAATGGGAATAGATTTTCTTAACGGTGTAGTAGAGGATAACATGGGCGAAGGAAAAAAGAAGTTCGTGCCATATATAGGAGCTTTAGGAGTTTACCTGTTTTTATTAAATATGGTTGGTTTATTTGGAATTAAACCTCCTACTGCAGATTATAGTGTTACTCTAGGAATAGGGCTTACAACGTTTTTCATAGTTCAAGGTTATACAATCAAGAAGCTTGGATTAGTTGGGTATTTTAAGGGATATGCATCTCCAGTAGCAATATTATTACCTATTAATATAATGGAAAGAATAATGCTGCCAATTTCTCTTAGTTTGAGACTTTTTGGAAATATATTTGCAGCAACAATGATTATGGAGCTTTTATATGAGGCTCTAAATGGTATAAGCTTTATTGCAACCATAGGAATACCAATTCCATTTCACTTATATTTCGATATATTCGATGGAACTATTCAGATGATTATTTTCGTAATGTTGACAATGATAAATATCAAGATTACATCAGAGCACTAATAAAATTTATAAAGTATTTTAAATAAAAAGAATAAAGGTTAAAATAGGAGGAATTAAAATGGAATCATCAGCATTTATAGCAGGAATGTCAGCAATTGGGGCAGGAATAGCAGCCCTAGCAGTTATAGGTGGAGGTTTAGGGACAGGTAATGCTACAGGAAAAGCAGTAGAAAGCATTGCTAAACAACCAGAAGCTAGTAGTAAAATTATGAGTGCATTAATCGTAGGAGGAGCATTATCAGAAGCAACTGCAATATATGGTTTCTTACTTGGATTACTATTAATATTATTTGGAGTAAAAGGTTAGCAGTAGTGGTCTAGAAAGGCAGGCAAAGAAGGTATGAACATTAATTTAGAAATGATAATTCAAGCAACTATAAACTTCTTTATATTTTACTTCATACTATATAAATTTGTATTTAAAAAGACTATTGCTATTATGGATTCAAGAAAGGCAGAGGTGGAAAAGTCCTTTGCTAAAGTTAAAGAGCAGGAAGATAGAGCAATACTTTTAAAAGAGCAATATGATAAAGATGTAATAACCTATAAAAATGAAGGGCTTAAGCTTGTTGAAAGTTACAAGAGAAAAGCTGATCAAGTTTATGGAGAGATTATTGAGGAGTCTAAGAAAGAGGCAAGTAATATTAAAGATAGAGCTCTTAAGGAAATTGCGAAAGAGAAAGAGAAGGCTAGAGTAGAGATTAAAGAGGAAATTGTGGACTTATCCCTTCAGCTTTCAACTAGAATTTTAGAAAAAGAAATAAGTGAGGATAAACATAGAGAGTTAATTGATGAATTTATTGCTAAGGTAGGGAGTTAAAGATGTATGAATTCTTAGATAGAAGATATGCATTAGCACTTTATGAAGCTGGTGTTGAGGCTGGTAATGTAGAGATCATCCTTCAACAGTTAAAAGAAATTGTAAATGAAATGAATTCAAACAAGGACTTTTTTAAGGTAATAAAAAATCCTCAAATAAGCAAATTTAATAAAAAGAGAATATTTAGGGAGTTATTTGAAGATTGTATAGAGCGGGAGTTACTTAACTTTCTTTTACTTACTATAGACAAAGAAAGAATACTATATTTGCGAGAGAAGTATGAGCAATTTAGACAAATTTATTTGGCAGCTAATAATATAATAACAGCTGAGGTTAGATCGGCAATACCACTAAGTAATAAGGAGAGGGAAAGCCTCAAGGTGGTGTTGGAAAAGAGATATAAGAAAACTATAATGTTGAAGCAACAGATAGACAAGTCTCTTATAGCTGGAGTTATTATACGTATTGGTGATGAAATAATAGATGGAAGTATAAAGAATAAACTTGTTGAAATAAGAAAAATTTCAGATGAAAGTTATGATGCAAGTAATGAGTCTGCTAATGCAAAAGACATAAGAAGACAACCACAAAATGGTTATAAGGAAGAAGTGCTTCATGCCAATGTAACTACAGTTATACCGTTAACTCCAGAAGAAAGAATTAAGCTTACAGCTAATTTGGAAAAGTTCTATAATAGAAAGATAGAAATAACTGAAAGCATTGATAAGGAGATACTCGGAGGAATTGTAGTTAAAATTGGGGACGATGTTACGGAGTATACAATAAAGGATAAGTTAAAGCATATTCAAAGAAGCTAGACTAAAAGTAAACATGAAGTAGAGGTGAAATTATGCATATTAAGCCTGAAGAAATAACCTCAATTATAAAGAGGGAATTAGAAAGGTATGAAAACCATGTAAATACGGTAGATTCAGGTGTAATTATACAAATTGGAGATGGAATATCAAGAGTTTATGGCTTAGATGATTGTTTAGCCGGAGAGTTAATTGAGTTTCCTAACAATGTGTATGGATTGGCATTAAATCTAGAACAGGATAATGTAGGCTGTGTTTTACTTGGACCAGAAGAAGGAATTAAAGAAGGCGATATAGTAAGAAGCACTGGTAGAGTTGTAGAAGTACCAGTAGGAGAAGCACTTATTGGAAGAGTTGTAGATGCCTTAGGAAATCCTATAGATGGTAAAGGAATAATTTGTACAAATGAATATAGACCGATAATGACGGATGCACCAAGAGTTATAGACAGACAGTCAGTTAAAACACCTATGCAAACAGGAATTAAGGCAATCGATTCAATGATTCCTATAGGTAAAGGTCAAAGAGAGTTAATAGTAGGAGATAGACAAACTGGAAAAACAGCTTTAGCTATAGATGCAATAATTAACCAAAAGGATAAGGATGTTATTTGTATATATGTTGCTATAGGCCAGAAACAATCTACTGTGGTTAATATAGTTAATACCCTAGAAAAGCATGGAGCTATGAACTATACAACAGTGGTTTCAGCTACAGCATCAAATACAGCATCACTTCAATATATTGCACCATTTTCAGGATGTTCAATGGCAGAGTACTTTATGCACAAAGGCAAAGATGTTTTAATAGTATATGATGATTTGTCTAAGCATGCTGTTGCATATAGAACAATTTCATTACTATTAAGGAGACCACCAGGAAGAGAGGCATATCCAGGGGATATATTCTATCTTCACTCAAGATTGTTAGAGCGTGCTGCAAAGCTTTCGGACAGTTTAGGGGGAGGCTCTATAACTGCACTACCAATAATAGAAACCCTAGCTGGAGATGTAACAGCATACATTCCGACCAATGTTATATCTATCACAGATGGACAAATATTTTTAGAAACTGATTTATTCCATGGTGGACAAAGGCCGGCAGTTAACGCTGGTATATCAGTATCAAGGGTAGGAGGAAGTGCACAGACTAAGGCTATGAAACAGGTTTCCTCAACTCTTAGGTTGGAGTTAGCTCAATATAGAGAGTTAGCAGATTTTACTCAATTTGGTTCAGACCTAGATAAAGAAACTGTTAAAAGATTAGAAAAAGGTAAAAGGCTTATAGAAATATTAAAGCAAGATCAGTATGTTCCAATGGATATGGAGAAGCAGGTAATAATAATTTACTGTTGTGTTAATGATTTTCTAGCCGATATACCAGTAAATAAGATAAGAGAGTTTGAAAAATTATTTTTAGAATTTATTTATACTCATCATAGAGATATTCCAAAAACTATCAAGGAAAAAGGATCTCTAGATGATGAAATTAAGAACAGTATAAACGAAGCTGTGAAAGAATTTAAGAATAGATTCACATTAGAGGCATAGTTAAATCACCTGAGGGTTTAGGAGGTGAATGATATAGGTATTGTTGGCACAAGTAATTTAAAAAAACAAATAAAGTCTATAGAAGGAATAAAAAAAGTAACTAAAGCAATGGCCTTAGTTTCAACCTCTAAGCTTAGAAAGGTAAGAGATATCCTAGATATAAATAACACTTATTATAAAACTTATGAGGGTATTGTAGAGGAAGTTGCTCCATATTTATCAGAGGAAAGTATTTATCTTAATACCAATGAAAGTGACAAACGACTTATTATTGTTATAGCATCAGACAGAGGTATGTGTGGAGGTTATAATTATAATGTTGCAGATAGTTTGAAACAATTAGAAGTTGAGGATGAGGATAAATGTAGCCTCATTGTTATAGGAAAAAGAGGAGTAAACTTATGTAAGAGATATGGCTTTCATATTATAGAACATGATCTAAGTATTTCAGATCTTCCAAAATTAGAGGAGGCCGAGAAAATTTCAAGGTTTTGTTTAGAAAGATTTGTATCTGGTGAGTTTGGAAGAGTATCTATTATTTATACATGGTATAAGAATCCATTATTAAAAGAGGTAAAGCAAACAGATATCCTGCCTATAGATATTTCCAAAGGAAAAAATTCTTCAAGTGGAGAGTTTGATGTAGAAGGAAATTATGAAGAGTTAACAGAGCAGATTATATTACCATACTTTACTTGTAAGATAATGAATGCCCTTGTAAATTCAAAGGCTTCAGAGCAGAGTATAAGAATGGAGACCATGAACAGTGCTACAAAAAGTGCTGATGATTTAATTAGTGGATTGAAACAAAAATATAATAGATTAAGACAAGCTGAGATTACCCAGGAGATTTCAGAAATTGTTGGTGGAACTCAGAGATAAAATCGAAGAAAACCTGTAAGGTATAATTTATTAGATTGGAGGAGTGTGTTAAGGTTAAAGATAAAGCTTTAATCATTAACACCGTAAGTTGAGATGCTACAAGGAATTGGAAAAGTCATTCAAGTAATTGGACCAGTAATAGATATTAGATTTGACCAAAATTCTTTACCAAATATATATAATGCCATTGAAATAAAAATGGATGGTAGAGTGGTGGTTGCAGAAGTTGAACAACATATAGGAGATGACGTAGTTAGAGCTATAGCTATGGAGTCAACAGATGGGTTAAAAAGAGGGCTTAGAGCTGTTGATACAGGAAGGCCAATAGAAGTACCTGTAGGAGACAAGGTTTTAGGAAGACTATTCAATGTACTAGGTAAGATACAAGATGAAAATGGTGAATTAGAATGTGATAAATACTATACCATTCATAGACCAGCACCAAAATTTGAAGAGCAGTCTGTAGAACCTGAAATGTTTGAAACAGGTATAAAAGTAATTGATTTATTAGCCCCATACCAAAGAGGTGGTAAGATTGGATTATTTGGTGGTGCAGGAGTTGGTAAAACTGTACTCATCCAAGAATTAATTAATAATATTGCCAAGGAGCATGGGGGATTATCTGTTTTCACTGGAGTTGGAGAAAGAACTAGAGAAGGAAATGACCTATATAATGAAATGAAGGAATCAGGGGTTATAGATAAAACTGCCCTAGTATTTGGACAGATGAATGAATCTCCTGGTGCAAGAATGAGAGTTGCCCTTACAGGATTAACAATGTCTGAGTATTTTAGAGATCAGGGTCAAGATGTATTATTATTTATAGATAATATATTTAGATTTACTCAAGCTGGTTCTGAGGTTTCAGCCCTACTTGGAAGAATACCAAGTGCTGTTGGATATCAACCAACTTTAGCTAGTGAGATGGGACAGCTTCAAGAAAGAATTACTTCAACCAATAATGGTTCTATTACATCTGTTCAAGCGGTTTATGTTCCAGCGGACGATTTAACAGACCCAGCTCCAGCAACAACCTTTACTCATCTTGATGCAACAACAGTTCTTTCAAGATCTATAGTAGAGCTTGGAATATATCCTGCTGTAGACCCATTAGAATCTTCATCTAGAATGATGGATCCTATAATTATTGGTCAAGAGCATTATGATATAGCTATGGAGGTTCGATATATACTTGAAAGATATAAAGAGCTTCAAGATATTATTGCAATATTAGGGGTTGATGAACTTTCTGATGAAGATAAAGTTTTAGTTAATAGAGCCAGAAGAGTTCAAAGATTTTTATCACAACCATTTACTGTAGGAGAACAATTCACTGGTATTAAAGGAAGATATGTTCCTATTAGAGATACTTTAAAAGGATTTAAGGAAATCTTAGAAGGAAAGCATGATTCGCTACCAGAATCAGCATTCTTATTTGCTGGGACTATAGAGGATGTTATAGAAAAAGCTAAAACTATGGCATAAATAAAGGAAAAGATGTGATGGTTATGAGTAAGTATTTTAAGCTTCTTATTGTTACACCTGAAGAAGAATTTTATACTGGAAATATTTTAAGTTTAAACTGTAAAACTACTGAGGGGAGCAGGGGAATCCTGCCTAATCACTGTGCAATGATAACAGGGTTAGTCCCTGGTGTTACAAAATTTAAAGATACAGAAGAAAAGGAATATGAGGTAGAGACAGCTTCAGGAATATTAAAGGTAAAAGATAATGAAGTAATAATGCTTTGTAATTCAGCAAAGTGGGCTGAGAAAACTTCAAAAGAATAATTAATACGTAGTGAGTATTAATAAAAGAGACTAGGGATTTACAGAGATAAATTCCTAGTCTCTTTTATGATGAAAAATTAAAGCTAAAAAGTGAAGGATTTAGGATGAACTTGAATAAAAGCTAAAAGCACCGTAATCAATAAGATTACGGTGCTTTTAATTTATGGGTATATAGGCAAACAAATTTATTGGGTAACTCCACGATATTTTGTGGAGTTACATTAGAGGTACTAAATCTTAGATTTAGATTCTCATTTAAGGGAGATTATTTACCGAAATATCTGTTTAATAATCCTAAGAAAGCTTTTCCGTGTCTAGCTTCATCTTTACACATTTCATGAACTGTATCGTGGATAGCGTCTAATCCAAGTTCTTTTGCTCTCTTAGCAAGTTTTAATTTTCCATCAGTTGCGCCATATTCAGCATCAACTCTAACTCTTAAGTTTTCTTTAGTGTCAGCAACAACAACTTCACCTAATAATTCAGCGAATTTAGCAGCGTGCTCAGCTTCTTCAAAAGCTATTCTCTTGTAAGCTTCAGCAACTTCTGGGTATCCTTCTCTATCAGCTTGTCTGCTCATAGCTAAGTACATTCCAACTTCTGTACATTCACCAGTGAAGTTAGCTCTTAAACCTTCAACGATTTCTGCGTCAACACCAGCACCAGCACCTATTCTGTGCTCATCAGCCCAAACTAGTTCTCCTGACATTTCTTCGAATTTGTCAGCACCTACTTTACATACTGGACAAACTTCTGGAGCTGTTTCTCCTTCGTGAATATAACCACAAACTGTACATACGAATTTTTTCATAATATATTCCTCCTTAAATCAATTAAATTATATTTATTTTTTATTTGCTAAAATCTTGCGTCTCATCTCTATGTACTAATCATACAACAATAAATAACTATTGTCAACGGATAATTATTATTTATTAGTGTTTTTTTATAAAAAGATTTCGACAAATTTTATTTACAGTTTAAAAAGCAATAAAATTTAAGGTATATAGATTTTATATTTACAAATAATAAAATATACCCTAAGTGAATAACTAGGACTTTTATAGTGCATCGATGCTTTAATAATATGAAGCTATTTCTAAAGATAGCTTTTAAAGGTGTGTAAGGAGTGGGTGATGATGAATGCGGAGTGTTTAAAACTCATTAAAGATATTGGTAAGTACGACTTTGTTATTGCATTGATAACGACGATAATTTTAATTCCATTATTGGGAGGGGGTGCTGGTTTATTTTCACTAGGAATAGCTTGTAGTTTTATAAATTTTATCATTAATTCTTATGCCAATAACATAGTGAGTTGTATTAAAAATAGCTTTAGCGCAGTTTTATATTTAATGTTTTATGCTGTCAGAATTGGCCTTGTTTGCACTATAGCCATTCTTCTTATCATGAGAAATGATTTGTTTTTCTTTGCTTTTATTGCAGGTTATTCAGCACAGATTTTTTCTCTTGTTGTGTATGGACTCAAATTAAAAATTAGAGAGGGGGTATAGGCATATGGAAGAATTAAAGGTTTGGTTTACTCTTAATCTTTTGGGGTATTCATTTGATGTAACCTCGGCTTTGCTAATTCAATGGGCAATAATAGCTTTAGCTTTAATATTATCAACGTTTTACAGCGGTGCACTAAAAAAGCATCCAGGAAGGCTTCAAACAGCGATAGAAGCGGGGGTTGAGTTTGCATCTAAGACTGTTGAAGAAAATATGGGGCATGATAGCAAGAAGTTTGTTCCATACATTGGAGCACTAGCAATATATTTATTTTTGCTAAATATGGTAGGCTTATTTGGTGTTAAACCTCCAACTGCTGATTATAGTGTATCTTTAGGCCTCGCAATAACGAGTTTTTTAGTAATTCAAGGATATACAATTAAAAAGTTAGGAATAGGAGGATATTTTAAGGGATATGCTTCCCCATTAGCTGTGTTATTGCCTATAAACGTAATGGAGAGGATTATGCTTCCAGTTTCATTAAGTTTAAGACTTTATGGAAATATTTTTGCAGCAACAATGATAATGGAATTGATTTATGAGGCATTGTTGGGCTTTAACTTTATTACGGCAATAGCAATACCAATACCATTTCATTTTTATTTTGATTTATTTGATGGAACTATACAGATGGTTATTTTTGTTATGTTAACTATGATAAATATAAAAATTACAGCAGAGCACTAAGGTTCTTATTAAATTATAAAACATATTTAAAGGAGGAAGTAATTATGGATTTAGCATCAATGGCAGCATTAGGAGCAGGGATTGCAGCGTTAGGAGTTATCGGAGGAGGAATAGGAACTGGTATAGCGGCGGGCAGAGCTGCGGAAGGTATATCTAAACAGCCTGAGGCAAGTGGGAAAATAATGAGTGCAATGATTGTAGGGGGAGCCTTGTCAGAGGCTACTGCAATTTATGGCTTCTTGATTGGATTACTTCTAATATTATTCGGTGTAAGAGGCTAAGTTTATGAACATAAGTGTAGGAATGATAATATTCTCTACAATAAACTTTTTAATATTTTATCTTATAATGAAAAAGTTCTTTTTTGAAAAAACCCTGGCCGTAATTGATGAAAGAAAAATGGAAGTGGAAAGTTCTTTTAAAAAGGCCAGTGACGAGGAAGCTCGGGCTGAACTATTAAAAAGTAAGTATGAAGAGGATATAAAAAGATTTAATAATGAAGGAATGCAGCTAGTAGAAAGCTATAAGGAAAAGGCTGACAGAATTTATTCAGAAATAGTTGAAGAATCTAATAAAGAAGCAGTGAATATTAAAGAAAAAGCCATTAAAGAAATAGAGAGAGAAAGGGCCATAGCGAATAAAGAAATGAAGCAGGAAATTATAGAGTTATCTATGGAACTTGCAGAGAAAACTTTAGAAAGAGAGATTGATTCAAATCGTCATAAGGAATTAATTGATGAGTTTATCGCTAAGGTTGGTATTTAAAAATGTATGAGTTTTTAGATAGAAGATATGCCTTTGCTCTGTATAAAGCTTGCTCAGAAGTTGGTAATACAGATTTAGTTCTTGAGGAGTTAGGTGAAATTGTTGATGAGCTGGAAGCGAATGAAGGGTTAAGAAAAATAATTAAGAATCCCCAAATAAATAGATATAACAAGAAGAGAATTTTTATAGAAATGTTTGATGGTGACATAGAAGATGAACTTTTAAACTTTCTATTACTGTTGATTGATAAAGGAAGAATTCTTTATTTAAAGGAAAAGTATATTCAGTTCAAACAGATATATCTTAAAAGACATAATACAGTTTTAGCAAAGGTTAAATCTGTAATTCCTCTTGATGAAAATCAAAAAGAGGATCTGAAAAGCAAATTAGAAAAAAAGTATAAAAAGACAATTATTATGGAAGAGGAAATTGATAAAGCCCTTATTGGTGGTGTTTTAGTTACTGTTGGAAATGAAGTTATAGATGGTACTATTAGAGCTCGCTTAGAAGCATTAGAGGAAGTTGCTGAAGGTAACGTAGTAAACAGATATAACTATGGTGAGTTTGATAAAGTTCTAGAAGCGGTTGTTTCTACATCAAAGCACCTTGCTGAAGAAGATATTATGAAATTAAGAAAGTGGCTAAAGACATTCTATAAGAGAAATATCAACATAATTATTGATGAGGATAAGGATAAATATAGGAATAAGGAATTAGTGGTTACTATAGGAAGTGATGTGCTTACTAAGTCTTATATGGAGAACTTATCAAGTTCAGAAGGTGAGGTTAAGGAACTTAAAAATCCTGATGATTATCTGGCATAGAATAGAGGTGGAATTATGCATATTAAACCAGGGGAGATAACATCAATTATAAAAAGAGAGCTAGAGAGATATGAAAATCACATAAATACAATAGACTCTGGGACTATAATTCAAATTGGTGATAGAATAGCTAGAATTTATGGATTAGATGATTGTCTTCAAGGAGAGTTATTAGAGTTTCCAAACAACGTATATGGTATTGCTTTAAATCTAGAGCAGGACAATGTTGGTTGTGTGCTTTTAGGTTCGGAAGAAGGAATAAGAGAGGGAGATATAGTTAAGAGAACTGGAAGAGTTGTAGAAGTTCCGGTGGGTGAAGAGTTAATAGGCAGAGTTGTAGATGCATTAGGTAATCCGATTGATGGTAAGGGTGTTATTACAGCTACTCAGTATAGACCTATAGAAGTTGAAGCACCGGGGGTAATTGATAGACAGTCAGTTAATAGCCCAATGCAGACAGGAATAAAGGCAATTGATTCAATGATTCCAATTGGAAAAGGGCAAAGAGAGTTAATTGTTGGGGACAGACAGACTGGTAAAAGTGCTATTGCAATAGATGCAATCATAAATCAAAAAGGGAAAAATATGACTTGTGTTTATGTAGCAATAGGACAAAAACAGTCTACAGTTGCCAATATAGTTAATATACTTACTAAAGAAGGGGCTATGGATTACACCATAGTTGTAGCTGCCACAGCTTCAGAGGCTTCATCACTTCAATATATTGCACCGTTTGCAGGCTGCTCTATGGCTGAATATTTTATGTATAAAGGTGGAGATGCATTAATTGTATATGATGATTTATCTAAGCATGCAGTTGCATATAGAACTATGTCATTATTACTACGCAGACCACCAGGAAGAGAAGCATATCCAGGAGATGTATTCTATCTTCACTCAAGGCTTTTGGAAAGGGCAGCTAGACTTTCTGATGAATTAGGGGGAGGGTCCCTTACAGCATTGCCTTTAATAGAAACATTAGCTGGTGACGTTACAGCGTATATTCCTACAAATGTTATTTCAATAACCGATGGACAGATTTTCTTAGAGTCAGATTTGTTTCATGCAGGTCAAAAGCCAGCTGTAAATGCAGGAATATCAGTTTCAAGAGTTGGTGGAAGTGCTCAAATAAAGGCAATGAAGCAAGTGGCTGGGACTTTAAGATTAGAACTAGCACAATATAGAGAGCTTGTTAATTTTACTCAGTTTGGTTCCGATTTAGATAAGGATACAGTGAAAAGATTAGAGAAGGGTAAGAGGCTTACAGAGATTTTGAAACAAGATCAATATTCCCCTATGGATGTAGAAAAAGAAGTAATTATTATTTATTGCGGAGTTAAAGACTTTTTAAGTGATATTCCAGTTAATAGAGTGAGAGATTTTGAAAAAGAATTTTTAGAGTATATATATACTCATCATAGAGATATTCCAAGTGAAATTAGAGAGAAAAAGGCGTTAGATTCTAATCTAGAAGGTAGATTGAATGATGCTATTCTTGAATTTAAACAAGTATTTATAAAGCAAGGATAGAAATCACCTAAAGCATAGGAGGTGAACTCATGGGTATTGCTGGCTTAGTTGATTTAAAAAAGAGGATTAAGTCTATACAAAATACAAAAAAACTTACTAAAGCAATGGCATTAGTAGCCACATCAAAATTAAAGAAAACGAGAGGTAGTCTAGAAAGAAATAATACATATTTCGAAAGCTATAATGAAGTAATGAGTGAGATTATTCCTACAATAAACAAAGAAAGTAAATATATTAAAAGAAATAAAGGGAGTAAGGATAAATTAATTATAGTTATTACCTCAGATTTAGGAATGTGTGGTTCATACAACTTTAGCTTAGTTAACAAGGTGGAAGAACTAACAAGTGGAAATATGGACTCAAGTAAAATAGTAGTTATAGGAGAAAAGGGGAAGTCACTATTTAAGAGGTATAAATTTAATTTATTAGATTTTGATGGGAAGGTTTCTGATATACCATCTATTGATGAAGCAAAGGTCATATTTGAATATGGATATGATATGTTTGAAAAAGGGCTAGTTAGTGAGGTTATATTAGTTTACACCTGGTTTAAGAATCCATTAGTAAAGCAACCGGTAGATAAAGTTATGCTTCCACTTCAAATTAAGGCTGAAGTGGAAGTTCAAAGCAAGGAAGAGTTTGATATTGAAGGAAACAGGGATGAATTAATGGATGCGCTTATTCCTTCATATTGTAATTCTATGGTTTATAATGCATTGATAAATGCAAAAACTGCTGAGCAGAGCTATAGAATGGAAACGATGAATAGTGCTTCTAAAAATGCTGGTGATTTAATTTCAAGCTTAGAAATTAAATACAATAGAATTAGACAAAGTGCTATTACACAGGAGATTTCTGAAATAGTTGGTGGTTCAGAAGCACAAGGTTAATTTATGATACAAAACGAAAGATAGGAGGAGCTGTATGTAAGGGATGTAACTCGGAACTGAAATGCAGCAATTTGATATGGCAAGAAATATGTCACAAAGAGTTGGGAAAGTGGTTCAGATAATTGGACCTGTAATAGATATAAGGTTTGATGAAGATTCACTGCCTAATATCTATAATGCAATAGAAATAAAAATGGATGGAAGAGTTGTAGTTTCTGAGGTTGAGCAGCATATAGGTGATGACATAGTAAGAACTATATCAATGGAACCAACTGAAGGGCTAAAGCGTGGCTTAAGAGCAATAGATACAGGACGTCCAATTGAAGTGCCTGTAGGCGAGAAGGTTTTAGGAAGATTGTTTAATGTGCTTGGACAGACAAAAGATGATAAGGGACCTATCGATACAGATAAATACTATACTATTCATAGATCGGCACCAACCTTTGAGGAGCAGGCTGTTGAACCAGAAATTTTTGAAACTGGAATTAAGGTAATTGATTTAATAGCTCCTTATCAAAAGGGTGGAAAAATTGGTTTATTTGGTGGCGCAGGAGTAGGAAAGACAGTTCTTATACAAGAGCTTATAAACAATATTGCAAGAGAGCATGGTGGATTATCTGTTTTTACAGGAGTTGGAGAACGTACCAGAGAAGGAAATGACTTATATCATGAAATGCTTGATTCAGGAGTTATAGATAAGACTGCCTTGGTGTTTGGCCAAATGAATGAGTCACCAGGAGCAAGAATGAGAGTTGCACTTACTGGATTAACTATGGCAGAATATTTTAGAGATGAAGGTCAAGATGTGCTTTTATTTATAGATAATATATTTAGATTCACTCAAGCTGGATCAGAAGTTTCGGCACTTCTTGGAAGAATACCAAGTGCCGTAGGATATCAGCCTACATTGGCAACTGAGATGGGAGCTTTGCAGGAGAGAATAACTTCGACTAATAGCGGATCAATTACATCAGTTCAAGCGGTTTATGTTCCTGCTGATGACTTAACAGACCCGGCCCCTGCTACGACATTCTCTCACTTAGATGCAACAACAGTTTTATCAAGATCTATTGTAGAGCTTGGTATATATCCAGCTGTAGATCCACTGGAGTCCTCTTCAAGGGTTTTAGATCCAAGAATTGTTGGAAAGGAACATTATGAAGTAGCTACGGAGGTAAAATCTATTTTAGAAAAGTATAAAGAACTTCAAGATATAATTGCAATTTTAGGAATAGATGAGTTATCAGATGAAGATAAATTAGTAGTAAAAAGAGCAAGAAGAGTTCAGCGTTTTTTATCACAGCCTTTCACTGTTGGAGAGCAGTTTACAGGAATAAAAGGAAAATATGTTTCTGTAAAGGATACAGTAAAGGGGTTCAAGGAAATTTTAGAAGGAAAATATGATTCGTTACCAGAAGCAGCTTTTTTATTTGCTGGAACTATAGAGGACGTTATTAATAAAGCTAATGAAATGAAATAAAGGAGGGGTAACATTGGAAAAGGTTTTTAAGCTGAAAATTGTTACTCCTGAAGAAGATTTTTTTGAAGGTGACGTAGTAAGTTTAAATTGTGCAACTACAGATGGCAGAAGAGGTGTTTTAGCAAATCATTGTGCTATGCTTGCAGCAGTTATTCCAAGTATAACAGCCTTTGAGGATGCTTCAGGTAGAAAATATAAAGCAAAAACTTCCCAAGGAGTTTTAAAGGTGAAAAAAAATAATGTGGTTATACTTTGTGATTCCGCAAGCTGGGAAGAAAAATAGAGTCTGTGTAACTTTAACTTCAGAAATAATTTTCGTAAAAGGATATTGGTATTAATGATGAGATACCAATATCCTTTTAATTTTTCTTAGAAACAAGTAAGCACATATTAATAAGAAAATTATATATTAATAGTATAAGTAACAAATATTCATCCATTGAAGCAAAAGGAAGAATAAAAAAATGATTTAGTGTAAATAATTTACAGTAAGAAGGGCGGATGGAGGTTTGTTATGATGCTAAATAAAAAAATATTAGTAGGAATTATGTTAGTACTATTTCTTATTACTTCTAATAACGTTTTTTATGGGTATGAAGATTTTAGTATGATAGATGAAGTTTTAAAAAATATTGAGGTATCAATAAAGGAATGCAAGGTATCTGGAAATTTTAGCAGTATAAAAAGTAAAAATGAGATATATGATGAATTACTAAGTAAGGTGGCTAACTCAATTGGACAAGTTGACATTAGTTCGGAAGATAAAAATGTGTTTAAAATTTACAATGGTGATGAAGTATATTTGGGCGAAATTACAATACTACCCTATAAAAAAGAATATAAGGTTACTTTTAGTATTTCTATAGATGGTGATAATTTAACTTTTGATAAAAAAGATAAGTTACAAGCAAAATTAAGAGAGGTTTTATCCATTTTTGATAGCAATGTAGAATATTCACTATGTGTAAAAAGTGAAATCTTAAATAATACTATGGATGAAGTTAGAGATATAGTTATTAATAACTTAAGTTTATATGAAGCGAAAAATACAGATGAAGTAAAGATAAATAATGGATATAGTATTATTGGATACACAGGGTTAAACAATAAAAAAACTATTTTAGGAAAAGATATTGATTTTAATTGTGCAATAGTTAAATATTCTTCAGGGTGCTATTTAATAATGGGGGAACCAGAAATAACAATTACTTATTGATAATAGCATTTAAAATGGAGGATTAACATGTGTAAATTTTATATAAAGGGAAATAATCGCTTAAGTGGTGACGTAAACATAAGTTCAGCTAAAAATTCAGTATTACCGATACTTGCATCAACAATATTAGCCGATGGGGTTTCGGTTATAAATAATGCGCCTAATATAGAAGATGTATATGTACTATGTGATGTGCTCAGATCACTTTCAGCAGAAGTTACTATAGATAAGAATAATAATATAATGATTGACTCTAAAAAATTAAGCGATAAGAATATTGATAATGATCTGATCGGTAAGATGAGAGCCGCTTTTTTAGTTTTAGGACCACTAGTTGCAAGGCTAGGAAAGGCAAGGATATCTCTGCCAGGAGGTTGTAAAATAGGAGCTAGACCAATAGATTTATATCTTAAGGGCCTTAAATCATTGGGTGCGACAGTGAAAGAAGAATGTGGATATGTTGAAGTTACTGCAACAAGGTTTGTAGGTGGAACAGTATTTTTAGACTATCCATCAGTTGGAGCTACTGAACTTTTGATGATGGCTGGTGCAATTGCAGACGGGACAACTTATATTGAAAATGCAGCTAGAGAACCAGAAATTGTTGATTTGGCAATGTTTTTAAAGAAGATGGGTGCAAGGATTACTGGTGCAGGAACTAGTTCTATTTATATAAAAGGTGTAAAAAAATTATCCGGAGCAACTTATACTCCTATGTTTGATAGAATAGAGGCTGGAACTATGATGATAGCTGCAGCTATGACTAAAGGAAAAATAAATATTATAGGGGTTAAGGAAGAATGGATGAAACCCGCAATATTTAAGTTGAGAGAAATGGGTGTAAAAATTAATTGTAATGGAAATCAAATGTTTGTTGATGGAGATGTGGATTTGAGAGCAATAGATATAACAACAATGCCACATCCAGGTTTTCCAACAGATTTGCAATCACAAATGTTAAGTTTATTATGTATTGCGGAAGGTACAAGCACTGTGAAAGAGACTGTTTTTGAAAATAGATTTGTACAGGTGCCAGAATTAAGAAGAATGGGTGCGGATATAAAAATTATAGACGGTAAGGTTGCAAGTATAAATGGGGTTCAGAAGTTGACAGGTGCTAGTGTTGCAGCTCCAGATCTTCGAGCAGGAGCAGGATTAATTTTAGCTGGTTTAGGAGCTCAGGGGGATACTGAAGTAGATAATATATACTTTGTAGACAGAGGCTATGTAGCTTTTGAAGAAAAGCTTGCGGCTTTAGGCGCAGATATTGAAAGAAAATAAATTTGAAATGTATTTTAATTTATATAGATATAGGCTTTGACTTTGTATGAAGGTCGAAGCTTATTTTTTGATAATGGTATAAACTCGTAAAGAGTGTTCAAGAGGTATAAAAGCAGAGGCAATGGCATATTCATTAGAGTGGATAAGTTGAAGTCGGCAAAATTTAAAATTCTTTGAGACAAATGGCTAAAGCTTATCTTTAAAATTCATGAAAAAATGAGTTTAATTTAGGAGGAGATAAGTTTGAGTTATTACAAGAGAGGTAGAGTAAGTATAAATTTTGAAAGTGTGATAAAGATAGGTAAGCCAATAATCAGCATAATATTATATTCATCAATATTTTTAGGATTTTTAATATTTTCATATGAATTTATATTAGGAGATCATGATGAACAAGCTAAAAGCAACATACCAGAACAAGCTGAAACTGTAGCTGTTAGTGGAGAGAGCAAGGTGCAAACGCCTGTAGTTGAAAATGCTGAAAGTAATATACCGCTAGATGTTAGTATTAAAACAATCAAAGTATATTTAAACGATGAGGGAAGATTTGTTGAATTAAATTTAGAGGAGTATGTAAAGGGTGTTGTCTGTAGTGAAATGCCATTAAATTTTAATAAAGAAGCACTTAAGGCGCAAGCTATAGTTGCAAGAACTTATGCAATATCACATGCCATGGAAGGTGGATGTTCAAAATATGGTGGGGATGTCTGTGATACGGTGCACTGTCAGGTATACACATCAAAAGATACTAAAACAGCTCAATTAGGAGCTCTAGGGGAAAGCAGGTGGGACCTTGTTGAGGCTGTAGTTAATGAAACTGAGGGTATGGTTTTAAGCTATGATGGAGCAATTGCTACAGGAGCATTTTACTTTTCAACAAGTAGCGGAAGAACAGAAAATGTAGAAGAGGTTTTTTCGACTGCTATACCATATTTAAGAAGCGTTGAGAGTTTAGGGGAGGAAGTTGCACCTAGATATACAAGTACGGAGACTTATGATTTAAATAGATTTGTGCAGATTGTCAATTCCAGTTTTAGTAAAGCAAATTTAGCAGCAGCAAATCTTAGTAGTCAAATTTCGATTAATAGTTATACTGGAGGTGGAGCTGTAAAAGAAATTACTCTAGGAGGAGCAACCATATCAGGAGTAGAGTTTAGAAAGATTTTTGGTTTAAATTCAGCAAATTTTAGTTTGGAGTTTTTAAGCAACCAAGTAAATATTAACTGTAAGGGCTTTGGTCATGGTGTAGGAATGAGTCAATGGGGTGCTAATGTGATGGCTGGTGAGGGGAAGAGCTGTGAAGAAATTCTTAAGCATTACTATACTGGTATAAATATAGATAAAATTAACAATTAAATAAGTTTTATATAAGACACAGGTTTTAAATATTAACCTACATATATAATGATTTCAACAAGAATAAGGTCATATGACCTTATTCTTTTTTGATAAAATATAAAAATTTTTATAAAAACACTAAAATTTTAAAGAAATTTTGAAAAAAATTTTCTTTATATGTATTAATTTTCTAATATGCGTCCACAATACTGATGGAGGTGTTTTTATGAACAATAATTTAAACAAAATGAAGCAATTCTTCAAAAAAGAAGGCTTCTATGTGATTTTATTTGTGTGCTTATGTGCTGTTGCTACAGTTGCTGCAATAACAGCAGGAAGAAATAACAGCAAAAGTGCAGATAATAATGAAAATGTAGCAGTAGTTGAGCAAACAAATAAAGAAAATATGGTAAACAAACCAGAGAATCCTGGTAATGCATTACAAGTTAAAGAGGAACTTGGAGATGTGCCAGTAGTTCAAAATAATGATGAAACTGCACCAGTTTCAAATTCATCTGATATGACTTTCCAAAATCCTGTTGTAGGTACTTTGGGAAGAGCATATGCTGAGGATCCAGTATTATTTAAAACTACAAACACTTATAAAACTCATTTAGCTATGGATATAAAAGCTGAAGAAGGTGCTGCTGTTGCTGCAGTAGGTGCTGGAGTTGTTAAAAAAGTAGGTGTAGATACTGAAGGAAATTATGTAGAAATTGATCATCAAAATGGACTAACTACAGTTTATGGTAATCTTCAAGAACAAGTGGCAGTTAAAGAAGGCGATGCTGTAACAGCAGGCCAACAAGTTGGAACTATCGGAAATACTACAAATCTAGCATATGAAGAATATGGAACATATCTTCATTTCCAAGTAATGAAGGATGGCGTTGCAGTAGATCCAGCTAAATATGTTACTTACGAAAAGTAGCTAAATAAAAATTAAATCACTAATCAGCTTTTAAATTAAAGTTTAAAAGCTGATTAGTGGGTAATTTAAAAGCTGATGTTAGCATATTTATAATTATAGAAGGGTTAAGGAGGTAACACTTTGAAAGACTATATTGAAGATAGAGTATTAGAAGTAGCAAAATATATTATAGAGTCCGAGGCCACAATAAGAAAGACGGCATCGGTTTTTGGAGTAAGTAAAAGTACAATTCACAAAGATATGACTGAAAGATTACCAAAAATTAATGCTCAAATAGCAGAAGAAGCCAAAAATATTTTGGATTTAAATAAGGCTGAACGACATATAAGAGGTGGAAAAGCCACAAAAATGAAGTATAAAACAATTGAAGGTTAATTAGAATAGTAATATAATAAACATGTAATATAATCTTTAGTAAATATTGTATAGTATTTCAGAAAGAAGAAAATACTAATGAGCAGGAGTGAAATTTAGATGTTTTGGAGTCTAGGAACGGATATGGGTATTGACTTAGGGACAGCCACGGTTCTAGTTTTTATGAAGGGTAAAGGCATAATTTTAAAGGAACCTTCAGTTGTAGCCATAGATAAAAATGCAAACAAAGTTTTAGCTGTTGGCGAAGAAGCTAGAAAAATGATCGGTAGAACACCAGGAAACATTGTCGCTATACGTCCTTTAAGAGATGGAGTAATATCAGATTATGATGTTACAGAAAAAATGTTAGAACATTTTATAAAGAAGGCTTGTGGGAAACGAAAGATGTCAACTCCAAGAGTTGTTATGTGTGTTCCATGCGAAGCAACAGAAGTTGAGAGAAGAGCTGTTGAAGATGCAGCAAGAAATGCTGGTGCTAAAAAGGTATTTTTAGTTGAAGAACCATTAGCAGCAGCGATAGGAGCTGGGCTTGATATAACTAGAGCTAGCGGAAATATGGTAATAGACATAGGTGGAGGAACAACAGATATCGCAATTATTTCATTAGGTGGTATGGTTGTTAGAGAATCCATTAAAATTGCTGGAGATAATTTTGATGAAGCAATAATTCGTTACATAAGAAAGAAACATAAGTTAATGATTGGAGAAAGAACAGCTGAAGATCTAAAGATGAGTATAGGATGTGCTTATCCAAAAGCAGAAGATGAAAAGGCTGAAATAAGAGGACGAGATCTTATTACTGGACTGCCTAAGAATATTACAGTTTATGCTAGTGAAATGGAAGCGGCGCTTAAAGAAGCTGTAACAGCTATAGCAGAGTGTGCCCATTCTGTACTAGAGAAGACTCCACCAGAGTTAGCTGCAGATATTGCAGAGCAAGGAATTATAATGACAGGTGGAGGAGCATTATTAGATGGACTAGACAAGCTTATTGAAGAAGTTACTAATGTACCTGTACATATAGCTGAAGATTCAGTATCATGTGTTGCAAGTGGTACAGGTAAAATGTTAGAGTTTGTTGATAAGTTAGATGATACTTATGATGGATATAATGTTTCGATTGGATATTAAATAAATTTTTTTATCGAAATTTTCTATAAGTGAATATTTAAGCTTAAAATTGGACAATGTGAGCTTGCTTAACCTAATATGTTTGGTGTAAAGGCTCATTTAAGCTATAGTTTATTCAATCTTAAAAAATGCCTAGTATAATTTAAAATTTATACTAGGCATTTTTTAGTCATAGAATTATTTTTTGCTTAAAGCACTTAAATAGTATCCATGCATAATGCCATTAGTTATAACCTTAGATATTTCTAAAATTAAACTTAATCGAATATTTCGAGTTGTAAAGGGTTCATCAATTTCACTAGAATCAACAATTCCTATGATTGAAATATCACCTACAGGAGGAAGTGATTTGCCAACACCTTTCCCTGGATTTATAGGATAATCTCTTATTTGAACTTCGCCAATTTTACCTGGTGGACCTAAGCAAGCATCTATTCCGATTATTTTTGAGTCAGGGTGTTTAGCTTTTATATAAGTTAGTTTGTCATCTAAGTTAAGAGCATGAATTGGATTTTGAATCGTGCCATACACAGGGAGAGGAAAGAATTTTTCTTCTAACATACTGCCAACAAGAGGTCCTAAACAATCACCAATACATCTATCTGTTCCAATACAAACAATAATCGTGTTTGTAGTAATTTCTTCTTTTAAAAAGGTTGATAAGGAGTAATAACCTAATGGATCTTTATAATGAATCTTTATATTGCTCACAGAAACACCTCCATATGAATTTATATGAAGATAAAACGGTATAAATTCTTAAAAAAAAGGAATAATTTAGATAGTTTTAAAAATGGAGGGTTTTAGTTATGGACAGAAAAAAATATTCGATTTTTGTTATCCTGTATACTATTTTTAATATAGGATTGTTAATGGGAGCAAGTGATTATATACAGCAGGCATATAAAAATGAGTATAGTGATGAAAAACAAGTAAATTCAATTGATGTTAATGATAATTTAAATAGTGAAGTAAGTAATGAGGAAAATCAGAATAAAAATGAAAATTTAGCACAGAATAATGCTGAAAATCAAATTTCAACCTCAGATAAAGAAAAAAATAAAATGCAAGATACTTATGTTAGTGACGATGAGATTTTAAATTATAATCAAAGTTATAACAGCAGCAGTTATGCAACAAGAAATTCATCAACTCAAAGTAATAAAGTTTTTAAAGTTACGGCAGAGGAGATTATTGGTGATTTAAATCCTATTGAAAAGGCTAAGATTTTATGGGTTTGCAGAAAACTTACTAAAGAAGAATATAATGAAATTGAAGAATATCTTTCTTATAGAAATGAAAAGCTTGGAGTGATCAAAGTATATGCTATATTAGAAAAAAAATTAGATGATGAAAGTCTTGAGGAAGTTAAGGAGATTTTTTCTAAATATATAGATACAGATAAGGTGAAGGAAATATATTACTAATTTACAATATTCAAATAGTCTAAATAATAAATATTGCATAAATAAAAACAAAAAAAATTAAAAAATAATGAAATTAGGGGTTGAAAAATAATCAATATAATTGTATACTAAGTCTTGTCAGTTTACTAAGTTATAAATTGATGAAAAATTAATCAAGAATTAAGTTGTTTCTTAATTAATTATAATGTGGAGGAGTTCCCGAGTGGCCAAAGGGGGCAGACTGTAAATCTGTTACGTTTCGTTTCGATGGTTCGAATCCGTCCTCCTCCACCATACAACTTTAAATTAAATATATAACATTTAATATGCTTCCATGGCTCAACGGTAGAGCAGCTGATTTGTAATCAGCAGGTTGTTGGTTCGATTCCGACTGGAAGCTCCAT